>Ga0207426_1000018_pt1 | contig 566740 bp, 504 predicted proteins | sample AraplaMF_Cvi_mMS_FD_184265 | JGI IMG/M metagenome (GOLD analysis project Ga0207426, IMG submission 184265) | Arabidopsis root microbial communities from the University of North Carolina, USA - plate scrape MF_Cvi_mMS (SPAdes) (version 2) | ecosystem: Host-associated > Plants > Roots >... | reverse complement strand
GACGTCTGCTGGGCGCATATGATCGGCACGGCAGGCTAGCCGGTGTGATCGGCCTCGTTTGGGATTGTGACAGCATGTACTACCTGCTCTCTTCGCGCGCGCAGGCGTCGCCTGGTGGAGCGATCAGTCTTCTGGTCTGGTCCGCGATCCAGGAGGCGATCGGCCGCAACCTGACATTCGATTTCGACGGATTTTCAGGTTCTGCCACATACGACTTTTTAAGCGGCTTCGGCGGGACTTTGCAACAGCGGCTCGGTGTGGAACGCCTGAGCACGATGTACTCGGTGGCGAGAACACTCAAGCGTGGCGCCTCTCGACAGTCGCACGAGGCATTTACGCCCAATCTCTGACATCCTGTTTTGCGCACACAGCGTGGCGTCGCACCGGCGCGCCCGCATCAACTGGTTCGCGAGCGCGCGGGTCCCCCAGACGTCAGATCGCCGCTTTGCCAATCGACGCACCACCGTCGACATACAGCGTCTGTCCGGTGATGAACCCGGCCGGCTCGGACAGAAAGAACTCGACGCTCGCTGCGAGTTCGTCGGGCTTGCCGAAGCGCTTCATCGGCACGAGCGACAGAAAGCGTTTTTCGGCTTCGCTGCCGACAGGTGTGTTCTCGCGGAACATCTCGGTTTCGGTCGGTCCAGGCGCCACGGAGTTGACGGTGATGCCGGAGTCGGCGAGTTCGAGTGCCCACGTGCGCGTGAAGCTGATCATCGCGCTCTTGGCTGCGGCATACGTGCTTCGCTGCGCGACGCCCAGCACGACCAGGCTCGACAGATTGACGATGCGTCCCCAGCCTTTCTCCTTCATATTCGGCAGCAACGCCTGGGCGGTTTGCACAGCGGGCGCGAGATTGGTGCTGAACGTGCGGTCGAGATCGTCCAGTTCGATCTCGCCAAGACGCGCGAGCTTGACGAAGCCCATGTTGTTGACGACGCCGTCGAATGCGTAGCGCGAGGTCAGCTCGCGCAGGCCTTTATCGGTTGCGTCGCGATCGGCGAGATCGATGCTCACCAGCGTGCCGGGGAACGTGGGGTCATCGGTGCGACGTGCGATGCCGACAACATGATGGCCAGCGCGGGCGAGCCGCTCGGACAGCGCGCGGCCAATGCCTTTGCTCGCGCCAGTGATAAGAAAAGTACGTTGCGTCATGATGCTTCTTCAAAAGACAAAGTGGAATTGCGCGATCAGTTGCTGTTCCTGAGTGAACGCATCTCACCGCGCGACGAAAAATCATTTGCTGCGCTTGCTGTTTTCTGCTTCCCGCAGGCGTGGCAAACCCAGCGTAGCCAGCGATACCTCGACGGCCGAACGCAGCAGTTCAAGATCGGGTCCGATACGCGCGAGCACGCGCATGCCTAGCAACAACGTGAGCAGATGCGCGGACGCGTCATCGGCGCTAATGCTCTTCGGCACTTCGCGACGCTTCTGCGCAGCAACGATGCTCCGATGAAAGAAGCTCTTTATCTCAGCAAGCTCGCTCGCGATGGCTTCCTGCAAACCGTCCGCATGCTGATCCTTCTCCAGTACGGAATTCACCAGCATGCAGCCTCGCTGGCCGATATCCGATCCGCTGCGTTGAATGACTTCCGCAAAATAGGCGGTGACAGCGAGAGCAGGCGTGAACTCATCTTCCAGCCTTGCGAGCCGGCTTCTCAAGGTGTGATCGAGGTAATGCTCTAGCGCGCGGCGAAACAGCGCGCGTTTGTCGCCGAACGCGTTGTACAGGCTGGGCTGCGTCAGGCCGGTGTATTTCACCAGGTCGCGCGTGGACGTGCCTTCGTAGCCGTGTTCCCAGAACGCGTCGCGCGCCGCTTCGAGCGCGCGCTCTTCATCGAATTCTCTTGGCCTTGCCATGGTTGTGCTCCTGCGCACACGAACGTCGTGTTATCCGTGGATCTGGCGCATTATATATCGAGTGATACAAAACGCAAGCGAGGGTACGCGCACCACGACTACCCGTGCGTGCACATTTCCGAAATTCAGTCTATTCTTGTCGCGAGTGTCAAGATTGAAGTGGATGTCAATCTTCACCGAGGCGTCCGCCAGCAGGGTCATTCCGGCCCCGTGCGAGCAACGCCTGCGCAACCGTACAGCACAGAGGCACAACCGAAATGGACCCACGAAAACCCGACGAAAACGCAATTCCCTACCAGCTCCCGCAGCCGCAGGACATGACTGCGGACCTCGTCCATCTGGGCGTGCTCGACACATTTCTGGAGGACGACAACCTGTGGGTGCCGAGTACCTCCACGGTTTCATTCAAGCCGCTCCTGCTGAACGCGAGCCAGGGCTACTACGTGAACCTGCTGCGTGTGCGTCAGTCAGGCGTGCTGTCGCGCCATCGACACACGGGGCCTGTGCATGCGCTCGTGCTCAAAGGGCGCTGGTACTACCTCGAACATGATTGGATCGCGGAACAGGGCAGCTACGCGCATGAACCAGCGGGCGAAACCCATACGCTTTACGTGCCCGAAGACGTCACGGAGATGATCACCTGGTTCCATGTGACGGGCGGTTATACGTATGTCGATCCACAAGGTGTCGCGGTCGGCTACGAAGATGTATTCACGAAGATCGATGCGGCGCGCAAGCACTACGAATCGATCGGCCTCGGTGCGGACTATGTGCGGCGCTTCATCCGCTAATGAATGAACGCGCAAAGGAGTGTTTGAAATGAAACGACTGACTGTCGAAGTGGCAGGCGCCCAAACCAGTTACCTCGCGGCGGGTGAAAGCGGTCCGGTGGTACTCATGCTTCACGGTACCTATTGGAGCCGCGTCTGGCAGCCCGTGATGGACGATCTGGCGCGCGCCGGTTTCCGGCCGATTGCCGTCGATTTTCCGGGCCTCGGCCGCTCAGGTGGTGAACTGACGGTGGAAACCGCATCGATTCCCGCTCTCGCCGATTGGGCCGTCGAATTTCTGCGGGTGCTTGATATCGACGAACCGGTTCTGCTTGCGGGGCACGATATCGGCGGTGGCGTGGCGCAGCACATTCTCGTGGACGGAAAAATTCGCGTCGAGAAGCTGGTGCTCGTCAATGCCGTGATGTTCGACTCATGGCCGGTACCGGGTGTCGCGCGCTTCAGGGACCCAGCCGTCGCAGCGGCGACGACGCATGAAGATATCCTCGCCGCGCGCCGCAAGTCGGTCATCACCGCGCTCGGCCGTCCGGCACGCGAGGACGAAATCGGCGAATACCTCGATCCCTGGCAAGACGCGCGGGTGGCCCGCTCGTGGCTTGCGCTGGCGGGCGCTGCGTACAGTCGCTATACCACCGCGCTAGTGCCTCAGTTGCGCGCTTCGCAGACACCGAAGCTGCTGATATGGGGCGAAGACGATACGTTCCAGCCGGTTGAAAATGCGGAGTACTTTGTCTCGCAGATTCCGCAATCCAGGCTGGTGAGAATTCCACGTGCCGGACATATCCCGACGGAAAACGATGCTGCGGCGGTAGCGCGAGCGATGGTCGAGTTCTTTGCCTGATGATCGTGATGGGTCTGCGAAGCAATCGCCCTACGCCGCGAGTAACTCACTCGTCAGTTCGCGCAAGCGCGATCCGACAAATCGCGCGGCTTTCAGAAGAGGCCGCTGCCGGGTGAACCCGAGCGCGATCGTACGCTTGATGGCCGGCCGTTCGATACGCATCGCGGCGAGGCGCCCGGCCTTCTGCTCCTCGCGCACCGCCAGTTCTGGGAGGATGGTGAAAGCGCCGCCGCTCGCTGAGACATCCTTCATCGCGGTGAGCGTATCGACTTCCATCACGATGTTGAGCGAGACGCCTTGTTCGCGAGCGACGTGATCGAGCACCGCGCGCAGGCCATTCGGCGCAGCCGGTAACACGAGGCGCAGTCCGGCGAGCCGTTTGAAGGCGATGGTGCTGCGGCCGAATACGTCGTGCTTTGGGTCGCCGACGAGAAACGTGTCCACGACGCCGAGCACGTCTTCGTGTCGTCCCTGCGCGGCGCCATAGCGGTTGACGACGATCATGTCGAGACGCCCGCTGCCGAGTTGCTCGTCGAGCGATCCGCTGAACCCCTCCACGACGTGCAGCCTGACGGCGGGCGCTTTCTCGCTGATATCCGCGAAAAGCTTTGGCAGCAATTGCGGCGCGAGCGACGGCAGCATGCCGATATGCACCGTGCCCGTCAGCGCACCCGCCGATTCCTTGACGACAACCTCCAGACGCTCCGCCTGACTCAGCAGCAATGCCACTTCCGGCTGCACCCGCCGGCCGAATTCCGTCAGCAGTACGCCACGGCCGGTGCGCTCGAACAGCCGGTCGCGCCACGCTTCCTCCAGTTGCGTGAGATTGCGGCTGACAAGCGACTGCGCGACGCCTAGCGCCTGCGCGGCGCGCGAGATCGAGCCGAGTTCGGCGACGACTGCGAAAGTCTCCAGTTGCTTCAGGTTCATGGTTTCACAAAAGTCGATATCTGATATAGCCAATCTAACACTTCCTGATGGCGGCTGGCGCACGTAGCCTTCGATCATGCATTCCTGATCGAAGAAACAACATGCTCAAGAGACGAAACGACATCCCTCACGCGCCCGCAACGGCATTGTGGAATCCGGCATCGGTGGCCGTCATCGGCGCGTCGGACAATCCGAACAAGGTCGGCGGACGCGCGATCCATTACATGCAGCGTTACGGATACGAGGGCCGCATCCTGCCCGTGAATCCTCAGCGCGCCGAGGTACAGGGGCTGCCCTGCTTTGCGAGCCTCGCGCAGCTTCCCGAGGTGCCGGAGGCGGCGATCATCGCCGTCGCGGGTGATGCGGCGGCTGACGGGGTCCGCGCATGCGCCGACATGGGAATCGCCACCGCAATCGTCATGGCGTCGGGATTCGCGGAAACAGGCGTGCAGGGCCGCGCGCTGCAGGACGATCTCGTGCGCCATGCAAGCGCGTCCGGGATGCGCATCGTCGGGCCGAATGCGCAGGGTATCGCCAATTTTGCGAGCGGCGCGGTACTGAACTTCAGCACGATGTTCATGGAAGTCGAGCCGATGGACGGACCGATCGCCATCGTGAGCCAGAGCGGCGCGGCGAGTGTGATGCCCTACGTGCTGCTGCGCGAGCGCGGTCTCGGCGTGCGCTATCTCGCGGCCACCGGCAACGATGCCGATCTGGGTGTGTCGGAACTGGCGCTGAGCGTCGCGACGGACGAATCGATCCGTCTCATTCTGGTGTATGTCGAGTCGCTGTCACAGCCTGCGATGCTCGCCGAGGCCGCACGCATAGCGCGAAAGCGAGGCGCGCGCGTCGTGCTGCTCAAGGGCGGCAGCAGCGCGCTAGGTGCGGCGGCAGCAGCGTCCCATACCGGTGCGCTGGCCGGTCAGGATGCCGCGCTCGACGCGTTCCTGGAACGGCACGGCATTCTGCGCGCCCGCGATGTCCACGAACTCGTCAATGCGGCCGCGCTGTTCGAGCGCGGATTTCCCGTGCGCGAGGGTCGTACGGTCGTGATGAGCCACAGCGGCGCCGTCGGCGTGTTGTGCGCGGATGCGGCCGAACGCGTCGGCTTGCCGCTCGCGAGCCTCTCTGACGCAACCGTCGCTTCGCTTGCGCAAATCCTTCCAGGCTTCGCGACGGCCGGCAATCCGCTCGACCTGACGGCATCGCTGCTCGGCAACGGCGCGATGTTCTCGAAGGTGCTCGACGCGCTCGGCCGCGATCCGCAAGCCGATATGTTCGCCATCGGCGTGCCCGTTGCTGGGCCTGGCTACGATGTCCCCGATCTCGCGCGTACCGCTGCGCATTTCATGGCGTCGCATCGCAAGCCACTGGTCGTAACCGCACCGCAGCGTTCCGTGCGCGCGGAGTTCGAAGCGTGCGGCGTGCCGACTTACATCAGTGAGACCGACGCGATCCACGCGCTGTGGCAGTACGCGCACAGCGATCGGATGCATTGCGCAGCGGCATCTTCATTGTCACCCGAAGAAACGATCGTTCCGCACGGCCTGCTCGATGAAGCTGCAAGCTTGAGCCTGCTTCAACGCTACGGCGTGCCCGTCGTCGAGCATGCAGTGTGTGCGAATGCGGACGAGGCCGCCGTTATCGCGCAGACGATGGGCGAGCGAGTCGTCGTCAAGGGTTGTGCGGCCGAAATTCCGCACAAAAGCGAACACGGTCTCGTGCATATCGGCGTCAGCGATGCGCGGGGCGCAGCGGAAGACTGCCTCGCGCGATTGAACTCGCTCGGCGTGAGGGAGCCGCGCGTCGTGGTTGCACGTATGGCGCGCGGTCTGCACGAGTTCATGCTCGGCGTGACGGTCGATCCCGTGCTCGGACCCATCGTCGTGATCGGCGAGGGCGGGACGCTGGTTGAAGTGCGCGGCGATGTCGCATCGCTACTCGCGCCGTTCACTGTCGACGACGCACTCGCAGCGATCCGCCGTCTGCGGATCGCGCCTCTGATTGACGGCTATCGCGGCCAGCCGCCGCTCGACGCCGATGCGCTCGCGAAGGCCGCCGTCGCGCTTGGGCATTTCGCCATGGCACACCGGACGTCGCTCGTATCGGTCGACATGAACCCCGTCATGGTGATGGCGCCCGGCGATGGTGTCGTCGTCGTGGATGCTGTCGTGCAGTTCAAGGAGCAGGCATGAGCGAAATCCTTTGCGACATCCGTGACGATATCGCGCTCGTCACGCTGAATCGTCCGGCAAAACTCAATGCGGTGAATCAGGCGCTGCGCGCATCGCTCATCGAAACGCTCGCGCAACTGAACGAGGATGTGGCAGTGCGCGCGATCGTGCTGACGGGCGCAGGCTCACGTGCGTTCTGCGCGGGACAGGATCTGGAAGATGCAGCCGAAGTCGATATCGAGCGGATTCCGGCATGGCTCAACGCGCAACGCGCGATGTATCAGGCCGTGCGCGACCTCGATAAACCATGCATCGCCGCGCTCAACGGTGTGGCCGCGGGCGCGGGGTTCCAGATCGCGTTGTGCGCGGACTGGCGCATCGCGGCTGTGAATGTGCGCATCGGGCAGCCGGAAGTGAAGGCGGGCCTGGCGAGCATCGTCGGGTCGTATCTGATGACGCTGCATGTCGGCATGACGCATAACGTGCAGATGTCGCTGTCCGGCGATCTGATCGATGCGCGGCGCGCGTACGACATCGGGCTCGTGACGGAACTGACGGAACAACCGGATGTGCTCGATGCCGCGCTCGAACGCGCGAAGCACCTCGCAAAGGTCCCCGCGCACGCGATGAAGCTCTCGAAGCGGCGCTTTCGCGCACTGACGCAACCCGGCTTCGACGCTGCATGCGCAGCCGGCATCGAAGCGCAAACCGAATGCTACGCGCACGGTGAGCCGCAAGCGGCCATGCGTGCTTTTCTCAACGCCAAGGCTTCCACGGATTCCAGAGCATGATTCATTACCACCAGCATCTGATCGACGGCGACATGCGCGCGGCAACGGGCGCGGCCATGACCACGATCTACGACTCCACGACGGAAGAACCCATCGCGACCGTCGCACACGGCAGTTCGGCCGAAGTCGATGCCGCCGTCAAAGCGGCGCGCGCGGCGCTTCCACGATGGTCGAACACCTCCATCGATGAACGGGCGACGTTCCTGCTCGCCATTGCCGATGCGCTCGAAGCGCGTTCCGATCGCATGGCCGCCGATGTCGTCGCCGAAGTCGGCATGCCGCTCAAGCTCACACGGCGCATCCAGTTGCAGGCGCCCATCGCCGCATGGCGCGCGGCGGCGGCTCATGCGGCCGAAGCGCTGGCGGAAACCCGCGTGGGACACTCGGTCGTGACGAAAGAAGCCGTGGGCGTCGTCGCCGCGATCACGCCGTGGAACTACCCGCTGCATCAGATCACGGCGAAGCTGGCGGCGGCGCTGGTCGCGGGTTGCTGCGTCGTGCTCAAGCCGTCGGAACTCGCGCCAGGCGTGGTCGGCGCATTGTGTGAGGCGGCACTCGAAGCGCGGCTGCCGCGCGGCGTGTTGAACATCGTCTACGGCGATCGTTTGACGGGGGAAGCGCTCGTTGCGCATCCGGGCATCGATATGGTCTCGTTCACGGGATCGACCGCCGCAGGAAGACATATCGCGTCGATGGCGGGCGCCGGTCTCAAACGCGTGGCGCTCGAACTCGGCGGCAAGTCCGCGAGCATCGCGCTGCCGGATGCGGATCAGGCTGCCGTCGTGAAGCATGCGCTCTCGTCGTGCATGCTGAACTCGGGTCAGACATGCAGCGCGATCACGCGGCTCATCGTACCGGAAGCGCAATACGAAGCCTATCGCGAGCCGCTTCGCGCGGGCGTGGCGAACCTGCGCGTCGGCGATCCGCGCGATGCCGATTCGCGCATCGGTCCGCTCGTGTCGGCGGATCATCGGAACCGTGTGAATGCATACATCGAACGCGCCGAAAAAGCGGGCTACGACGATATCGCAAATGGCGTGAAGCCAGCGCTGCCGTCGCGAGGGTATTTCGTTGCGCCAGCCATCTTCGGCCGGGTGCCGATCGACGCGGAACTCGCGCAGGAAGAAGTGTTCGGCCCCGTGCTGGCCGTGCAGACTTACTCGACTGAAGAAGAGGCTGTCGCGCTCGCCAACGGCACGTCGTATGGTCTCGCGGGCGCGGTATGGAGCGCTTCGGCTGAACATGCCGTGCGCGTCGCGCGCCGCTTGCGCGCCGGTCAGATCGATATCAACGGCGCGCCGTTCAACGCGCGTGCTCCGTTCGGCGGTTTCGGCGCATCGGGCATTGGCCGCGAGGGCGGGGCGTTTGGCATCGAAGAATTCGTCGAGCTTCGCGCGATCCAGCTTCCGCAATGAGACTTTCAGAGAGAACACAATGATGAGCCAGCAAATTGAAATCACCCGCGCGGGCGTGCACGAACAGGTTGCCGTCGTATCGTTCAATCGACCGGACAAGATGAACGCGCTGACCAAGGTCATGGAAGTGCAATTGCGGGATGCGTTCAGTGCACTCGATCAGAATGACGCCGTACGCGCTATCGTACTGACGGGCATTGGACGTGCGTTTTGCGCGGGCATGGATATCGCCGAACTCGAAGTGCTGCCGCCTGAAGATATCCGCGCGGCCGAGTGGATGCGTCCCTATGACATGAACCGCCGCGCCGACTATCAAAGCCGCTACTCGTACTTCATGGGCGTGCGCAAACCAGTCATCAGCGCGATCAATGGCGCGGCCGCCGGGCTGGGCCTGGTGTTCGCGCTCTACAGCGATATCCGTTTCGCTAGCGACAAGGCCATCTTCTCGACGGCATTCGCGAAGCGCGGCCTGATCGCCGAGCACGGCATTGCGTGGATGCTGCCGCGCGTGGTGGGACCGGGGCATGCCGCCGACATGCTCTACTCCGCGCGCAAGGTGAGCGCAGACGAAGCACTTGCGATGCGGCTCGTCGAGCGTATCGTCCCGCACGAGAGCCTGCTCGCCGAGGCGATCGCCTATGCCGACGATCTGGCGACCAACGTCTCGCCGCGCTCGATCCGGGTCATGAAGCAGCAACTGGGCGAGACGCCGTTCCAGACGCTCGCCGAATCGATCGCGCTCGCCAATCGCGAGATGTTTTATAGCATCCAGAGCGAGGACTTCACGGAAGGCGTGGCGCATTTCATCGAGCGCAGGCAGGCGAGATTCACCGGCGCGTGATCAGGACAGGAGAATCCGCGGGCAATCCGCGGAAAGCGAATATGGCCGAGAGAGCCGAACAAGGAGACACGAAGATGGATCTGGACCTGAACGCGGGCGCCCTGTCCGCGGAACAAGCGCGGTCGGGCGATGCCGTCTACCGCAAGATCGCATGGCGCTTCATGCCGTTGCTGTTCCTCTGTTACGTGGTGGCGTATCTGGACCGCGTGAACGTCGGCTTCGCCAAGCTGACCATGCTGACCGATCTCGGTTTCAGCGATGCGGCGTATGGTATTGGCGCGGGCATCTTCTTCATCGGCTATTTCATGGCGGAGGTGCCGAGCAACCTGATCCTGCATCGTGTGGGGGCACGGCGCTGGATCGGACGCATCATGGTGACGTGGGCGATCGTGTCCGCGGCGATGGCGTGGACGCATTCGACATCGCAGTTCTATGTGCTGCGATTCCTGCTCGGCGTCGCCGAGGCGGGATTTCTCCCCGGCATTCTGCTCTACCTCAGCCAGTGGTTTCCAGCACACCGGCGCGGCAAGATGGTCGCCATCCTGATGGCGGGCAATCCTGTCTCCGGCATCGTGGGCGGCGCGGTGTCGGGCTACATCCTGCATGCGATGAACGGCTGGCACGGCATGGCCGCGTGGCAATGGCTGTTCATTCTCGAAGCCGTGCCGGCCGCACTGCTTGGCCTCGTGGTCTACCTCTTCCTTACCGACAAGGTCGGCGACGCACGTTGGCTCGACGCCGGGGAGCGCGCGCTCGCGACTGCCGAGATCGCCGCGGACACGGCGGCCCGCACGCATACGTCGGTGCGCTACGGCCTGACGGGCGGGCGTGTGTGGCTGCTCTGCGCGATCCTGTTCTTCATCGTGATGGGCACGAGCACGATCGGCTTCTGGCAGCCGACGATCATCAGAAGCGCCGGTGTAAAGGACCCGCTGATGATCGGCCTGCTTGCGATGATTCCGTATCTCGCGGCACTCATCGGCATGCTGTACGCGGGGCGCAGTTCGGACCGCATGCGCGAGCGGCGCTGGCATGCGATCGTGCCCGTGCTGCTGTCGATTCCCGGCTTCCTGTTGTGTGCGCTGGGCGGGCAGGAACCACTCATCGCGATGATCGGCCTCACGATCGCGACGGCCAGCATCATCACCTCGCTGCCGATGTTCTGGGCACTGCCTTCGTCGTTTTTAGGCGGTGCGGGCGCGGCGGCGGGGATCGCGCTGATCAACTCGACGGGCAATCTCGCGAGCTTCGTCGGGCCGGCCCTGCTCGGCTGGCTGCAAACCACGACGCATTCACTGACCACCGGGCTCGTGCTCGTCTCGGCGTGCCTGCTGATCGCTGCGTTGATGATCGTGATGTGGGTGCCTGCGAAAATGGTCAATCGGTAAGCTGACGTCGGCGAGGTGTCGAATGCCTCGCCGGTAGTACACGTACTAGCGCGCATTCAGGCATTCTGTGCCGCAGTCTCTGATTTCCCCCACCTTGCAGCGCAACCTCGGTTTCACAGCCCGGCTGATCGACCTGATCGGCAAGGGCATCGATCTCGCCGTGCATATTGGCGGACCGATGACACCAACGACGGATCGGCGCGATGAAAATCGGCTGAATTATGCCGCAACGGCATAGCTTCCTATCGAGAAAAGGTTTTTGTCAGTGAGCGTCTTCGCAGGCACAGTGCTGAAAAAGGAGACACGCTTGACATCGACATTCATCAAGAAGCGCCGACAACGCGCTGCCTGACCCGATTCCACGACCAGGTGTTCTAACGATTTCTGCCTGACCCACAGGCGGAGGGGCACCTTTTTTCCAGCGTTTTCCATCGAAACCACCGGGACACCCAATGGGCGTCCCGGCGCGCGGTCGCGCGCCGCGCAGTACAGCTTGCGCTGTCATGACGCATTGCATTGCCATAACTACGAAAACGGAGAATCAGATGAAAAAGACCTTGTGCGCACTTGCGCTTATCGCACCGCTGTATCACGTTGCCTACGCGCAGAGCAGCGTCACGCTGGCGGGGATTATCGATGTCGGCATCAACGACGTAACGAACGCCGGCGGCGCGCATCAATACATGATGTCGAGCGGCGTGAACAACGGGAGCCGCTTTATCTTTCGCGGCATCGAAGATCTCGGCGGAGGACTCAAAAGTATCTTCTTCCTCGAAAACGGCTTCAATGTGAATAACGGCACCATCGGGCAGGGCGGGCTGCTGTTCGGCCGGCAGGCTTATGTCGGTTTGACGAGCGACCGTTTTGGATCGGTGACGCTTGGCCGACAATACGATTCGATGGTCGATTATGTGGGGCAGCTCACGGCGGCCGATAACTGGGGCGGCTATATCTCGGCGCACCCTGGCGATCTCGACAACTTCAACAACAGCTACCGCACCAACAACTCGATCAAATACACGAGTCCGACTTTCTCGGGCCTCACGTTTGGCGGCGTGTACAGCCTGGGCGGCGTGGCAGGCGATGCGACGCGCAATCAGGTGTGGTCGATTGGCGGCGGTTACGCTGGCGGCCCGTTCAACTTCGGCGTGGCAGTGCTCAACGCGCGCAACCCGAATCTCAGCTTCTTTGGCAACAACTCGCAGACGCCGCTCACGGCATCCACCGCAAACGGCACGGTAACGCCTGTCTACAGCGGTTTCATGTCGGCGCACAGCTATACGGTTATCGGCGCAGCGGCAGCGTACACGATCGGCGGCAGCACGGTCTCGGTGAGCTACTCGAACGTCAGATTCAGCGACCTGGGCGACACGTCGTCAGGTCCGAATCCCTCGCATTACACGGGAACCGCGATGTTCAATAACGCGGAAATCGCCTACCGCTTCCGCCCCGCGCCCGACTGGTTGCTGGGCGCCGCGTATGACTTCACGGACGGCAACGGAGCGGGTGGCAACGGCGGCGCACGCTATCACCAGGGCGAGCTGACCGCCCAGTACTTCCTGTCGAAACGCACGACGGTCTATGTGCTCGGCGTCTATCAGCGCGCTTCAGGTACCGACTCGACAGGCAAGCCGGCCGTCGCTGCAATCAACCTGCTGACGCCGTCGAAGTCCGACACGCAAGGCGTCATCCGCGTTGGCTTCCGGCACAAGTTCTGAGCGCAGACGCCGTCACCACGGTCACATGTCTTCGGGCGGCGCCGAGTCGCCCAGCCATGTGACCTGCCCCTTCCATGCGCCGTTCTTCACGAGATCGTGCATCTTCTCCGCCACGACATCCGACATCGTGCGCACCAGCCGCGAGGCGCGTTGCTCGCGCAGCGTGGCTAGCGAGACAACCGAACGGATGGGCGGACGCTCGATGGGCAGCGACGTGAGGTCGCCGCGCGCGACCTCTTCCTGAATCGCTGTGTAAGTCAGCAGCGCGTAGCCGAGACCGCGCCTCACGAGTGCCTTGGTGAGCGTCACACTGTCGACTTCGAGCACGATGCGCAGATGCACGCCATGCTGGACGGCCGCCTGCTCGAGCACGCGGCGGTTCGCGTGGGGGAAGCCGGGCAGGATCAGCGGCAACTCGGCCAGATCGCGAATCCGCAGCGGTTCTCCGCCACGCTCCTGAATGACGGTGTCGCCGGGCGGTCCCGCGATGACCATCGCTTCGCTGCATAGCGGCCTGACATCGAACGCATCCAGCGGCGGCTGGTTATACACGATCGCGACATCCACGCGGCGATCCAGCAGCCATTCCTGCAGCGAACTGCTCAGTCCCTCGCGCATATGCAGCGAGACGGCGGGCCACTTGTCGCGGAAGGCTTCGATGATGGGCGCCGATACCCATACGCCAACGGCCGGCGGCATGCCGAACGCGATATGCCCGCTCAGCCGGTCGGTCGACGCGCGCACATGTTCGCCCGTCTGCGCGACGAAGTTGATGATCATCTCCGCGCGCTCCAGCAGCTGCGCACCCGCGCCCGTCAGGCGGACGCCACGGCCGTAACGCACGAACAGCGGTGTGCCGAGTTCCTCTTCGAGCTTCGCGATCTGGCGGCTCAGCGCGGGTTGCGCGATGTAGAGCTCGGCCGCCGCGCGGCTGAAACTCCCGACGCGAGCGATGTGGACGAACGAGCGCAATTCCCTGATTTCGATGATGGTCTCCGCGACGGTTATCGTGTTTTCGAGCCATGCTAAGGCGGCATAGCTTCCCATCGTAAAAAGGTTTTTGTCAATAACCGGCGCTTCCCGCACAGTATCGAAAAAGGGAGATACGCTGTCTTGAGCACATTTTTGAACCCGATCGAGTACCCGGATGCGACGGATAGCAATCCGGCATGGCACGAAGGCGACGCTGCCGGTTTGCGCTATCGGATCGACAGCGGCAAGGGCGGCGCGGGCGCGCGCACCATCGTTCTGATTCACGAGCTGGGCGGCAGCATCGAGAGCTGGGATGGCGCGACGGCGGGGCTCGATCCTGCGGCGCGCGTGATCCGCTACGACCAGCGTGGCCAGGGGCGTTCGGCATTGCCGCATCGTCCGTATTCGGTCGCGGACCATGTCGATGACCTGCGTGACCTGCTGGACGCACTCGCCACCGATGAACCGCTGTGGCTCGTCGCAGCGGCGGCGGGCGCGGCCATCGCGGTGACGTTCGCCGCCCGCTACGCGAGCCGGGTCGAAGGTCTCGTGCTTTGCGCGCCAGCGCTCGATGTCGACCCGCAGCGACGCCACTATCTTCTGGAACGCGCCGAGCGGGCGAGAACGGAAGGCATGCATGCGATCGTCGACGGCACGCTGGCGAATTCATGGCCGGTTGTTCTGCGTTCCGATATGCACGCATTCGACCGATATCGCGAACGTTTCATCGCGCAGCAGGCGAACGGCTATGCACAGGCGAGCGAAGCGCTGAGCGAGATCGATCTGTCGTCGGCATTGGCGTCGCTCGCGTGCCCGTGTCTGTTTCTTGCTGGCGAATTCGACGTGCAGCGCCCGCCGCAACGTGTGGCAGCGCAAGCAAAGCAGGTGCATGGCGCAGATTTCGCGACCGTCCCGCAAGCGGGACATCTGATGGCCGTGCAGCAGCCCGCGGAAGTCGCCGCGCGCATCGACCGCTTCATCAAGGAGAACAGCCGATGAATCCAGCCTCATTGCCGGGCATCCTGATGGTGTCGATGGAGCCGCCCGCTTCGATGGAAGAGGAATTCAACGACTGGTATGACACGGAGCACTTTCCGCAACGCCGTGCACTGCCGGGTTTCGCCAGTGCGTCGCGCTGGGTTTGCACCAGTGGCTGGCCGCGCTGGACGGCGCTTTACGATCTGGTATCGATGGATGCGCTGCAGACCGATGCCTATCGTGCCGTGTCCGGCGCCAACTCGACGCCCTGGAGCCGGCGCCTGCTGCCGCGCACGGTGGGCCGTACGCGCGTCGTTGCCGTAGCGCTCGATGCCGCTCAGGCGGTCGCGCAGCACGAGCCGCACTCGACGTGCCGTCTGCTCGCGATGAGCGTTCGGGCAAGGGCAAAGGATGGCGAAGCGCAGGCCGTCGCAGGCGAAATCCGCGAGAAGCTGGTCACGCGCGGCGATCTGCAACAGAGTCGATGGTTCGTGGAGAACGACGACGTGCTATGGACGCTGGCCGCATTCGACACACCCGCAAGCGCGGACGTGCTCGCCGCGCAGCTGGGGCGGCCAGGCGGGAGCGGGATGCTGTCGTTCAACGTGTACGCTCCGTACCACCGCAGCACTTACTGATTCACTGGATTCAACCGGCGCGATATCGCAATGTGCGCGCCGACATAAAAACGAAGGAGACGTCGATGAGGCAACTCAAGAAGCTGCATGTCCAGGTGCTGATCGCGCTGATTCTCGCCGTGGTCGTTGGGATCTTCGCGCCGGCGGCGGCCGTCAAGATGAAGCCACTCGGCGATGCGTTCATCGGCCTGCTGCGCATGCTGCTCGCGCCCATTGTCTTTTGCACGGTGGTTCATGGTCTGTCCCACGCGCAGGACATGCGGCGGCTGGGACGGCTCGGCGCGAAGACCCTGATCTACTTCGAAGTGGTCAGCACGGTGGGCCTGTTCGTCGGGCTCCTGCTGGTCAACGTGTTCGAGCCGGGCGTCGGGCTGCACGCGACGCATATCGCCAGCACCGCAAAAGTTGCGCAGTTCGCGGAGTCCGCTGCGCATATGACGGTCACCGACTTCCTGCTGGGCCTGGTGCCGACGACGCTGGTCGGTGCGTTCGCGGCGGGCAACATTCTGCAGGTCCTGCTGATTGCGATTCTCGCGGGCATCGCGTTGAACATCGCAGTGGGACGCGAGTCGATTCTGCTGCGCGGCATCGGCGAAGGCCAACGCGTGCTGTTCACGATCCTCGGCTTCATCATGCGGCTCGCACCGCTGGGCGCGTTCGGCGCGATGGCATCGGCGGTGGGCAGCTACGGCGGCGCGACGATTCTGTACCTGATGAAACTGGTGGTGCTGTACTGGGCAGGCTCCGTTGCATTCATCGTGATCGTGCTCGGCGGCATCCTGGCGAGCTGCGGCGTGTCGATCTTCTCAGTGCTCAGAATGATCCGCGAAGAATTGCTGCTCGTGTTCGGCACGGCATCGGGCGAAGTCGCGTTTCCGCGTCTCGTGCAAAAGCTGCAACAGGCAGGTTGCGACGAAATGGTAGTGGGCTTCGTGCTGCCGGCGGGGTACAGCTTCAATCTGGACGGTACGGGGATCTACATGGCGATGTCGGTCGGCTTCATCGCGCAAGCCACCGATACGCCGTTCTCGCTGGCGCAGCAGATCGCGTTGCTCGGTGTGCTGATGCTGACATCGAAAGGCGGCACGACGGTTGCGGGCGGCGCGTTCATCAAGCTCGCCGCGACGATGGAATCGGTGCGTGCATTGCCGCTCAACGGTCTGGGTCTGCTGTTCGGTATCGATCGCCTGATGGCCACCTGCACGGCGTTGACGAACATGATCGGCAATACGGTCGCCGTGCTCGCCATTGCGAAGTGGGAAGGCGCTTTCGATGCCGACAGGTTCCGCGCTTACGTCAAGACCCAGAACGACATGAAAGAGATCGACGCACCACGTGAGCCGTCGTCGGCGCCATTGGTCGCGCGTCAGTCTTCAAGCAAGTAACGATGGCGGCAAGCACAGTCCCTCTTCTTTTCAGGCAACAGGAACTCCAGATGAAACGTATCGCCGATCTCGATCCTGCGGGAATGACATCGCAGCAACGCAGCGTCTACGACGCGATCGCCAACGGACCGCGCAAGGGCGTGCGCGGGCCGCTCGCCGTGTGGCTGCATCGCCCGGAACTCGCGCAGAACGCTCAGGCGCTTGGACGCTACTGCCGGTATGAAACATCGCTTGAACCGCGTCGATCCGAACTCGCGATCCTGGTCATCGCGCGTATCTGGGGCTCCGAATACGAGTGGTATGCGCACAAGCCGATCGCGCTCGATGCAGGCGTCAGTCCTGCCGTCGTCGAAGCGATTCGCACCAACGCGGTCCCCGTATTCGAACGGGCCGATGAGGCGATCATTCATACCTTCCTGACGGAACTGCATCGCGACCGCAAGGTTTCCGATGAAACCTATCGCGGGGCAGTCGAACTGCTCGGCGAGGCGGGCGTGATCGACCTGACGGGACTGGCGGGGTACTACACGCTCATCTCGATGACGATCAATGTTTTTCAGGTGTCGCCGCCCGACGGCGTGCCCAATGAACTGGGAGCGTGACGATGTCCGCAAAACGCCTTGAAAACAAGGTCGCATTCGTCACGGGTGCGGGTTGTGTCGGCCCGGGCTGGGGCAATGGCCGCGCGGTGTGCGTGCGATTCGCGGAAGAGGGCGCGAAGATTTTCGCGGTGGACCGCGACGTCGAAGCGATGCATGAAACGGTCGAACGCGTTCGGGCCATCGGCGGAGAAATTACTGCCATTGCTTGTGACGTAACGGACAGCGCCGCTGTCGAACGTGCGGTTGCCGCCTGTGTCGAGACCTACGGCCGCGTCGATGTGCTCGTCAACAACGTTGGCGGCTCGGCGCATGGCGGTCCCGTCGATCTGGACGAGGACAAATGGGATGCGCAGATCGCGCTCAATCTGAAGAGCGTGTATCTCACGTGCAAGCACGTGCTGCCTGTCATGGAGAAACAGGGCGCGGGAGCAATCGTCAATACGGCATCGACGTCCGGCATCCGGTGGACGGGCGCGGCGCAGGTGGCCTATGCGGCTTCGAAGGCTGGCGTGATCCAGCTATCGAGGGTGGTCGCTGTCGAATATGCGGCCAGAGGCATTCGCGTGAACACGGTCGTCCCTGGGCAGCTTCACACTCCGATGGTCGAAGCGCGGCTCGCTGGCCAGCGCGCAGGTGGCGATGTCGACGCATTGCTCAAGCAACGCGTCGCGCGCATCCCTTTGGGTTTCATGGGCGATGGACGTGACACGGCCAATGCCGCGCTGTACCTGGCATCGGATGAAGCGCGTTTCGTGACGGGGACCGAGGTCGTCGTCGACGGCGGTATGACCGTGCGGTGCGGGTGAGGCAGACATGACGAAGACGTTGAAAACATCGGCTCCGCCTCTTGACGAGCCGCGCAGTCCGGCAATGCAGCTACCGCCGGGAAGCTGCGATGCTCACGTTCACATCTTTGGACCTTTTGACCGGTATCCGTTGCCGGACGATCGCAGCTTCACGCCGGCACTGGCGCCCGAGAGCGCATTGCGCCGCTGGCACGAGCGGTTTGGTTTCGAGCGCTGTGTGATCGTGCAGAGTCAGGGGCATGGATATGATCATCAGCCGCTACTCGATGCGCTTCGTTCTGGCGCGGGCCGTTACAAAGGCGTCGCACTCGTGCGTCCCACGGATTCGGACGCGACGCTCGCCCGTTACGACGAGGCGGGTGTGTGCGGTGCACGGTTTCATTTTCTCGCGCATCTGGGTGGCCGCCCGGATTTGAATGCAATTCGCGAGGTGGCAGCGCGTATCAAACCGTTGGGCTGGCACCTCGCGATTCACGTGGCCGGAGACGATATCGCCGAGCATGCCGAGTTCATCCGGACACTGGACGTGCCTGTCGTCATCGATCACATGGCGAGGCCCGACATCTCGAGCGCTCCGGATGGCGTGGCGATGAGGGCGTTGCGCCGGTTGATGGATACGGGGCGGGTGTGGGTCAAACTGAGCGGCGCGGACAGGCTCTCTAAAACGGGCGCCCCGTTTCACGATGCGTTGCCCATTGCACGAAGCCTCGCGGCGCACGCGCCGGAGCGCGTTATGTGGGGAAGTGACTGGCCTCATGTGAACCTGCACGGACCGATGCCGGACGATGGCGACCTCGTTGACCTTATCTCCAGCATCGTTCCTGACGAGGGCGACAGACGGCTGCTGCTCGTTGATAATCCGGCGCAATTTTTTGGATTTTAGAGGACGGGTGGGCGATGCTGCCCATCTGATGTCGCCGTTCGCGAGCGAGGGCGCCAACCTCGCGATGGAGCCGAACCCGGTCATGCGCTTCGCGACCATCCCGGTGATATAGAGTCCGCGCTGGCGACGTACGAACGGGCGCTCTTTCCCCGGAGTGCTTCCTTCCCTTATCGGACGGCGGAGAATCATCTGCGCTTCTTCGGCGACAACGCCCCTTGGTCATCCGAGCAATCAGTGTCCTGTACCGCGCATAAAACGACATCATTCATTCCCCGAACCAACTACGTCCTCTAAAGAAGCGTGGCTTCAGAAAAGCTGTGAATGCGAGCGTCCCGGTTGCCGATGCATCACATATCACCTATGTTTATAGCGCTAGCGAATACGCTATCTCACCCATCGCGTGACGAGGAATGCGTCGGGCCTTCGCGCTTCACGACTGAAAATCGCGTAGGGAGACATCATGGCTTCGGTAATCATCGATGTAAGCGCATCGATTATCTATAACGATTCGACGAAGGCCGCGGCGAATGCGACCGTAATTCAGAACGCACTGAATAATGTGAGTACGCTCACCTACGTGCAGGTCCAGGTCAATACTCCCGGTGTCTACTATTGCAATCAGGTGGTCATGCCGACCAACACGTCGTTCCTGCTGGGCTATGGCGTCACGCACCGCAAGCCCGCGAGCTACAACCTGTGCATGTTCATCAACAAGGGGGCGCTTCAGAGCACGCCCGTTGGTGACAGTAATATCGGTTTCTTCGGTCAAGGCACGATCGACGGTAACGCTGCGACCCAGACGAGCCTCACACAGCCAGTCAGCGTGATTACGCCCAATACCTTCCTCTATGGAATTCAGGGCGAAATCTCGATGATCAACGTGAAGAACTTCGAGTGCGCGATCGCCAATCCATTTAATACGAACGGCTTCTTCTGCCAGTACATTGGTACTGACGCGTATTTCCACGACATGAATCCGAATGTGGCGCGTGACTTCATACATATCAACGGTCCGTCGAAGCACATTGTCGTGGATCGTTGCAGTGGATTCTCGAATGACGCGTTTATTGCGCTAAATGCGTGGGATTGGCACCGCAGCGGTCCCACGGTCGGCGACATCGTGGACGTACGGATCAACGACTGCGCGTATTACGGCTGTACCGGGCTCGCAGGCCAGACCCGGACTTCGAGTCTCGTCGTGTTTCTTCCGGGCACCCGGACGACGGGTAACGGCACAGGCACCGGCAATGTCAGGAATGTGTCGGTGGACGGCTGGGAGGTCAATATGAGCACCGCGCCCGGAGCGCCGGCGTCGCCGGGGCTCGCGATCACGGGTGACTTCGATCAGGTGAACGGTTCCGAGTATTCCGGCGTCGGTCTGGTCGAAAACGTCAGGATCACGCGTGGGTATTACGCGATGACGAACTCGAACTGCAGCATGATGGTCGTGCAGAAGACCCCGAGCGGGTCTCCTGCCGATGGCCAGAACACGCTGACAGTGCGTAACGTCGTTGTCGAGCAGGTGCACTGCGATGCGTCGGTCGGCACGAATGGCCATATCGCCGTGTCGATACAGGTGCCATACAACACGTTCAACCTGGACGGCCTGAAGTTCAAGGACTGTGAATGGACCCCGTCGAACCTGTCGTCGAACCAGGCCTTTGTCCAGTTCGGCAATAAGACGGTTGCCCGTCAGGTGGTGATAGATGGGCTCACAATCAATTCGAGCGGTGCGACAGCTGCAACGGCGGCGTGCTTTATCAACCAGTACAGCGCTGGAAATGCGGCGGTGATCGATGACCTCACGCTGGACCGGATCATGACCGCACAGGGTTATCAGATACCGCAATCATGGTTCCTCCTGTCGGGTGGCGTGAACAACTTCCGGTCGCGCGGCAACAACATCGTCGGTCCGAATGGCGGCGCCGATGGTCAAGGAATCTGTCTGGTCGCGAATACGGCGTACATGGGTTACGGCGTGGTCTCCGATGGCTACTTCAACGGCGTCAAGATTGGCATGCAGATCAACACCGCATCGGCTGCCGGCGTGACGCTGGCGTGGCGCGATTGCAAGATTCTGAATCAAACGCACCCGATTTTTATGAATGGTGCGTTCACCGCGAATATCTCGTATGTCGGCGGCATGCTGAGCACAGGTGCGAATCTGGTTCGCAACGTATCGGGGGCGACGATCTTGTCACTGTTCGGCACGGCGGTCAGTGGCACTGGCGCACAAGCGGTCACGGTCGTCTCGGGTACCGTGCGCATCACGAAGTCGGACCTTGCGGCGATCACCGCGAGCGGCGCGGTGCTGAGCCCGCAGAACAACGATATCGTCAATTTTGCGGGTACCCCTTCTTACGCCGGTGCGGTGGTGCAGGGTGGGGGAACGGGGGCGGGCATGTATATCTATCGCGGCACGGGCGCGGCGGGTTGGGTGAAACTGAACTGAGTCGTGGCGATGAGTTGCGGATCGCGACGTTATCCGACCCGCACGCGCCCGGCACGTTCAATCTGACTATGATTTTATGCGTCGCGATATGTGGCCGTTGTAAAAAAGTCAAATCTTTGCGCGACACAAATTTGAAAGATATTCGTCAGCCGTTCAGTGTGCGACCATCAGTGCACAGCTTTTGAAACGCAAAACGATGAACCAGGGGGCTCCATGAGTAGCCATGTGCTCATTTGGGCGGGCGTGCCGCATAACAGTGATGGCATCGTCTTTCAGGTTCGTGTGGTCCACGGCCTTCAACGCTTCTACATGTCGCGGCGCGTCCTCGAGGATGCGTTCGAACTCGAACCACGCGCATCTGACGCAAGACAACTCGAACTCTTCTACACGTTTCTGACGCACATCCTGGCTCGAGCCGGCAGCAAGCGGCCGATCGCCGGTTCAGACACGGTTGCGCTGCAGTCAACTGACTTCATCCTGTCGGGCAAAAAGGAAAATCGATCGAGTCTTCATGCACTCGCGGGACGTGAGGCATAAATGCCTGCGCAGCAGGTTCGAAATGTGGGATTTGTGGGGCGGCGGCGGTTTCGCGTGACGAACCGGCGATGAATCGAACTCATCCTGACCGTCGATGGCCGCGTAATGGCCAGCGTGTGCAGGAACCTTCAATTCTATTCGCTTCGCTACGGACGGCAAGCCTTCCGTTGTTTCAAACCCAACACTTATTGCGTCGCCCGGCAAGTTTGCTCCGGATGTGCAACGATGGTTACGCAACTCGCACCAGTCTCAAGACGCCAGACAACCCAACGGGGAGGGAAGATGAGAGAAAACGCCGAGACACTATTCGTCGCTTCCGAGGACATTGCGACAGCGTTGAACCTGCTGGAGAGCGTGGAGGTTGAGATCGGATTCGATAGCGATGATCCCGAGAGCATCGAAAAGGCGATTCTCGCCGTCGAGGAGGCGATCAATACTCGCCTGAGCGGCCATCGCGGCGATGCACGTATTGAGTCCGCCATCCTTCGCGTCAAATCGGACTTCCGGTGCGCGATCCTGGAGCAAGCCTCGTCCGATGAGGACGAGGATGGGGCCATCAGCAGCATCCAGACCCTGCATTGAGTTTTTCGGGCACATGTCACCCGATCGCCAATGGGGATCGGGTGAGGCAGATGAACTGATCCGTCAGTGATATCGCGAATGCCGTCGATTTCAATGGATGGATGTCACGGAAGTGAAAAATACGCATGAGAATCTGTCGACGGACTTTCAACAGGCTAGCGTGTCGGCTGCACTTGACTGCAACGAGCTTGTTGCATCAACGCGATGTCGACTTGATAAGCTGGCCGCCCTGCACAGGAGAATGATTTGACCGAGCGCTCGTCTGCATCTCGCACCACTGGATATCCCAGTGATTCGTTCGAAAGATTGTTTATCGACCTGGGCGAACATTCGGCACACAAAGCGCTTCTTCTACTCACGGATGCAATTCATTGCCAGCAGCGCGATATGAATGCGTACGACTGGCTTTCGAGCGCCCTCCCTGGTGCAACCTTGAAACCAGCATTCGCGTTCGGTACCGTTGGCGAACTCTATCGATCCTTTTCGAGACCGGCGGAGTTTGCCCGTCTGAACGCTCTGCGACGCTCGTAGCTAATCAAGTCGATCCCTGGCTCCGGATGCAGTCGGAGCCAGCGAGAGGGACGGTGGGTGCGCGAACGTCATACGCGCATCGTTCACATCGACGTGCTCTCATTCGAGTTGCCTTCGTATGGCTTGTTCTGAGTTAGAGGCTGCGAAAACGCTTAGGACAATAGAATGATTTTGCGAGGTCTGCGGAGAGCGCTGCGGAAAGGACGACCATTGAGCTCGAAACCGTTGGTAGCCGTTTGTCGTGGCTCAATGGGTGCCATCGTAACCATTAGCGTCGACATGGCAAGACTGCCGGATGCGTCCCGGGCAGTCTTTCGATCCGGGTCAATTGTCGGCGTAGTCGATGCCGGTTAGCACCCCGAGATGTGCAACGGTGGTGAAATGCGACGTTTGCGTCGTATCGATGTCCAGTTCGCGCACGTTGCCGCCCAGATCCGTCACAAAGGCGCGGCGCCCACGTGAGTCCAGTGACACGCCAATTCCCTCTTTCAGTTCGCGGGCGAGCACCTGGCGATCAACCAGCCCAGACGCCGTAATTTTCGCGCGATTCAGTGTATTCCCGTCGTGCGTATCGTCGCCTCGATCCGTCCAGTAAAGCATGCTATCGCGGTGATCGATATCGAGGTCGATCGGCTCGGGTAGATCGGCGAGGAGACATTCGATATCAGGTCGGCGATCGGGCGTAGCAGCAGGCGGCAACTCGATCCCCGCACGGAAGATGCGGCCCTGTCCGCCATCCGGCGGTCCCTTTTGCGTCCAGTAGACATGCCCGTTAGCCTTGTCCAATACGATGCCTACACAATGGCGGGTCGCGTCGTTCGTATCCTCGGGAAAATTCCCGGTGCGGACGAGTTCCGTCACCTCGGAGCCATCCAGCCGCGCGCGCATGACCCGCATGCCTTCGCGGTCGCACCAGTACAGGTGGCCGCCGTCCTTGTCCAGCACGAGTTCCTTGGGCGTGCCTGCCTTGCCGGAAGGCACCAGCACACGATGCCCGCTTCCGTCGAGCCTTGCGCATTCGATCGTGCCGTCGTTCGGGGGAACTGCGCCGGAAGCCGGATCGCCATCGACAAGGTGGATGCCCGTGCCCATGTTGGTCCAGTAGACCATCCGGCTTTCGGCATCGACCTTGATGCCGTCGGGTGTGCGCGTGAGGTTCGCGATGATAACCTCGTGTGAACCGTCCGGTGACAGAGCGATGATCGCGGGTGGACGAGCCTGCAGGACATACAGCGTACCGCCATTCTTTGTAGCCACAGTAGATACCCTCCATGAGGTCGCTATAACCATCGTCGTGCGGGCGGAGTCGATCCGCGGCCCCGCCGCTGCTGAACAGTTTCAGACTACCTCAAATTACGTGACGGTTCCGGGTAGGGTGCGACTGTTCTCAAGCAAGTGGCGAACGGGCGGAGGCGCTCGCGCGAAGAGCAATCAAGAGGCGGGGCGCGGCAAACGTCCTGCGGGCGAACGCCGCGTACGGAAGAGGAAGGACGACATCTGGCAACGTATCGGCCGTTGCGGACATTCGGCTTGGCCGGGATCTGCGTCAGCAATGGGCAAGATAGCTGACGGTGGCAGCATCGAGTAGCCCGACGTCAGCTTCCCGCATTGGCATTCGGCCTGACATGGTACGCGACTGCGATTAATGACCGTTTGACAGGCATCAGGAGCATTACCAGCTGAAGCGATATCCAGCCTGCCCGAACACGTTGCGCCGGTAGTCGCCGCCGATACTGTGTGCGTACGACACGTTCGCATACGCCGTCGAGTTCTTGCCAAAGCTGCCGGTCACGCCAACGCCGATGTCATACCAGGTTTTGCCCAGTTCGTTCTGCAGCGTCGCACCGCCGACACGGGTCTGTCCCGGCGAGAAGAAGTCATGCAGCACGTTGGCCATCAGATATGGCGTGAGCGTCGAGTTCTTCGCATCGTTGCTCAGGTTGGCCTTGAACAGACGGAAACCAAGTCGTCCGCGCAGTGCGTTGGTTGTATTTGCACCGACTTCCGAAATGCCATCGTTGAAGTGGTTCAGGTGCACGTATTGATAGAGCAGTTGCGCTTGCGGCTCGATTGCAATACCGGACGAACCCAGCGCGAACGGTTTGCCCGCCTCGCCGGAGACACCCGCGCCGAAACCGTTTTGTCGACCGCTGCCGCCGTACACGTCGCCATATTGATTCTGGTAATGCGTCAACTGGCCGACGCCGTCGAAGTACGTGCCGTCCGGCAGATATTTCGTCCAGTAGCCGCCAACCGATTGCGCCTGTGTTTCGACCGTGCCGGTTGCGTCCGTCAACTGTCCAGTGAGACTGCGCGCGCTGTCTGCGAACGATGCGGAGGTCGAGCCGAAGCTCACCGTCGCGCCCGCATGCGTGCTGCCGCCGTTTTCACCGCGCGAGAGCGTCCAGTCCTTGCCGAACTGCGCGAAGAACGTGCGCTCATCGGCGGAGAAGCGGTCGCCCGCGTCGGCATCGAGGTTCTGTCCGCCGATGCGCCCCCATACGCCGTTTTTGCTCGCGGGCTGCTTCGCGGCCTCAACGCTTGCTACATCGCCGACGCGTTCTTGCAGACGGCCGAGCATCGTGAAGCCGTAATCGGTGACGAGCAGCGGGGTCATTGCGTAGCCGGTCACTGCGGGGCGATAGGCAATCGGCGCGGACGTGTTGCCCGTCGTGCCCGAGGGCGAAGTCGTGCCAGCTGCGGTCGATTCGAGTTGCGATCGGAGGTACCAGCTGTTCGCGTCAGCTGTGCCGCCCTGATACAACAGGTATTCATATGCGCCGGCCTGCACCGGACCTGCGAGGTGAAAGCTGTTCGCGCCTGACGTGCCGTTGACCTGCACCAACTGGATCCCGTCGCCGGTGGTCGTCGTCCCGCTGCTTGAACCGTTCACGCGCAGCGCCGTACTGCCGCTGGCATTGCCGACGATCACGAGACGGTCGCCCTGCGTGATAGTGCCGCTCTGGTTGAGCACTGCGTTTAGCACGACCTGGCCGTTCGTTCCGGTGTAGTTGCCGGCAACGTTCAGCATGTTGCCTGTTTGCCCCGAAGCGGCAGCCAGATTGACGACGCCAGCATTGTTCAGATCGCCGCCGATGCGCAGCGTGCCGCTGCCCGACGTCGCGAACGACTGGAGTGCATTCGCCACTGCAAGCGTACCGTGGTTGTTGACCGACGCGGGCACGAAGCCATAACCGCCGAGCGACGCGCCGACGGCGACCGTGGTCAGCCCCGTGCCGATGCTGGCGGACGTATGAGCCGGATCGCCAACAGCAAGCGTGCCGGCCAATACGTTCGTGCCGCCTGCAAAAGTATTCGCGGCGTTCAGAATCGTGGTTCCTGTGCCGACCTGATTCACCGCACCGCTGCCGCTGATCACGTTATCGAACACGAGCGCATCGCTGCGATTAAAAGCGAGCGCGCCGTTATCGGTGATGTCGCCGACGATGCTGCCGCTCGCGCCGCCATTGCCCAACTGCAATGTGCCGCTGGCGATGATCGTGCCGCCGGTGTAACTGTTGTTGCCGGAGAGAATCGTCGTGCCGCTGCCTAGCTGGGTGACGCTGCCGGCTCCGCTAATCGCGCCGTCGAGGGTGAGTGCGCCGGAACGATCGAGCAGTAGCACGCCGTTGTTGACGACATTCCCGACGATGCTGCCGCGGGTGCCGCCGTTGCCGATCTGCACGGTGCCCGCGTCGATTATCGTGCCGCCGGTGTAGGTGTTGTCGCCAGCAAGAACCAGCGTACCGGCGCCGTTCTTGGTCAGTGCGCCCGCTCCGGAAATCGTGCCGTTCATCGTCAGTGTGGTGCTCCCATCGGTCAGCAGCGTGCCGTTCGCGACCATGGTCACGCCGCGCGCCATGGTGAGGTTCGCGGTGTTTTCGAGCGTGCCGCCGTTGAACGTCAGTCCGCCGGAAGCGTCGCCCAGATTGCTGTCACTGGAAATCTGCAGGACGCCGCCGGTCAGCGTCCACGGTGTGACGGCCGAGGTGGTGCCAGTGAGCGTCCATGTGCTCGTGCCGGTCTTTTCGAAGAGACCGAAGCCCTGGTACTGGGCGGCGGAGCCTTTCGCACCGATCTGCGAGACGTCGAAGCTCGAGTTCGTGGCCCCACCAAGTTTGAGGGTGTCCGCAGCACTGAACGCAACGGCATTTCCAGTGAGGTGCGAGGTCGACCAGATCTCTAGCGAATTGACACCACCCGTGAACAGGACCGCGTCGCCGCTGACTGGCGTCCAGCCGGCCCCAGTCCCACCCGTGCCGCCGGCAATCGTCCCGGCGTTGATGACGGTCACGTTACTGCCTGTGATGCCCGCGCCACCAGCGCCGGGTGCAACGGGGACTGCAAAGGCGCGCACTACGCCCCCACCGCCGTTACCGCCCGTGACCGTTCCGCCCGACTCGTTGAAAACGGTGCCACCGGACACGACTTCGATGCCAGCGCCCCCATCTCCGCCTGCCCCGACGAAGGATCTTTCACCATTGCCGCCAGTCAGCGTGCCGCTGTTGGTCACGGTGCCGCTGCCCGTCAACACAACGGCCGCGCCGCCTTCGCCTCCGCCGCCGCTAGCGCCGGTGAGCGTCGTACTCCCGGCCCCTCCGGTTACCTTGCCACCCGCATCGATCGTGACGTTGGCCGACGAAAAGATACCTGCGCCACCGCCGCCACCGCCGGCAGCGGTAAGCACCGCACCCATGCCACCCGTTACGACGCCCGTTCCGGTGACGGTTATGTCGGCCGAAGCTTGCACGCCTGCGCCCCCTCCGCCGTTGCCGCCCGCGCTATTCACGTTGGCGACGGCGGCCTGGCCAATCTGTCCGGCACCGCCACTGATGGTGTTCGAGATACTCGCCTGCGAAGTAACAACCATGCCTACCGTGCCAGTCGCGCCCGACGCACCATAGACCGTGACTGTTCCATATAGCCCCGCCGCACCACCTGCCGCACCGTTGCCGGTTGTCAGATCGAGTGCGCCGCCGCCGCCGCTGCCGTAGCTACCGCTGACCGTGCCGATGCCACCATTCTGGCCCGTTGCGCTCGATGAGCTGCCGTCCGCGCCACCCAGGCCACCCACACCAGCGCCAGTCACGCTGAGGCCGTTCCCACCGTCCGCGCTGGCCTGGCTGCTTCCGAGCGCGAGACTCCCGGCAACGGCCAGCATGATCGCCAGGGAAATCCTGCTGCGCGAGAACGGTAAGGCAAAGTTCGCACGCAATGCAGATTCGCGTATATCCGTTCTGCATTTACTACGAATACTGTTGAATGTCAGGGCTGTGCCTTTCAGTCCAACAGAGTCTGGAAGCATTCCGCTTGAGAGGCGACTCGAGCTTTTTTTCATTATGGTTTTATGACGTATCTGATACCACGCATTTCGCGGGCGATTAATTGCACTGAATTCATTAAACACTTACCGGCGGGAAGATATCAGAACCTTTGGTAAGGTTTGCCCCGAAATGGCAACATGCGGCGGCGGCGCAACAGCGCGCCTGAAGCGACTTATTTACTGGCCAAGGATGGTGTGTTTCTGCTATGCAGCCCTGATGCAACAAGGGCCGATACTTCCGCCTGCTCAGGGCCCGAGGCTGTTAGGAGGCGCGTCGATAGGCTTGACCAGTGGGGAGCTGGCGCCGGCGGGACGCCCACCCTTTCGACGAGAACGAAGCTTTTAACGTTTTTTATGATTATGAGTATGTGAGTTAAAAGCAGTAGATGAAAATAATCTAAAAATGCTAAATGAATGATTATCTTCGTCACGCGCGTATCAATAACTGTCGGTTGCGCTTTCGATTCGAATGGCAGACAACTCTCACGAGTTATGAGCACGTGTCAACGTCGACTGAATAATCACACTGGTACATAGTCGCGTCACGCCCGAACGTGAAATCGAGGGGAGAAGAATGTCTCGCCGCAGCACTAGCTCGCGCCAACGCACTAGTTATTGCTCGTCAACTCGACAACGAAGTCAAGAAAAGCTCTCGTCTTTGCCAGCACGTGATGCCGTGATGGATAGTAGGCGTACATCGGATACCGCTCGTCCGCCCAATCGGGAAAGAGATTGATCAATCGGCCTTCAGCAATCAGATGCCTGAGGCGGAGCGCGAGATCTCGGACAGCATCCCGCTGGTGGCTGACATGGTGGAGCGCAACGCAGGCAAGCCGGGTCTTCGCTTTACCGATCGCCACGGCCAGATCTTCCCCTGGTAGTTCTTTTATATCGAGCTGCCCGCGCAGGGCCTGTTGTGAAGTGGCAGCCTTCTGATTCACGCCACTCGAAGCCCCGCGGCCATGCAGATGTCAGCTCAGGTCACGGTCCGGCCCGCCTGGCCGGCGCGTGCAGCGTCCAGAAAGCGCGCCCGCGCGGGCTTGAGAACCAGCAATGCGAGCAGCGCTGTGGCGATGTCCAGCACGATCGCGGTTGAAAACACGGGAATCCAGCTGCCGGTGTGCTGATGGAGCAGCGCGGCGAGCGGGCCACCGAAGATCGAGCCAATACCGAACGAGATGTACAGCCAGCCATAGTTGGCCGTCGCGTAGCGCGTACCGAAGGTGTCGGTCAAGGTCGATGGAAACAGCGAGAAGATCTCGCCCCATCCGAAGAACACCAGGCCCGACAGCAACACGAACAACGTCGCGTTGTCCCGCGTGAGCAGCCACAACGCCATCGCAATGCCTTCGAGTGCAAAGGCGAAGCCCATTGTCTGCTCGCGGCCGAATCGGTCCGATACCCAACCGAACAGCGGTCGCGTGAGCCCGTTGGTGAAGCGGTCGATGGTAAGCGCGAGCGGCAGCGCCGCCAGGCCGAACACGAGCACCTTGCTCACGCCGAAGTCTGCGGCAAACGATGCCATCTGCGACGTCACCATCAGGCCTGACGTTGCCATCATCGTCATCATCGCGAACATCAGCCAGAAGAGCGGCGCGCGGAGCATCTGGGCGGGACGCCAGTCGCGCACGCTGTCCCCCTGCGCGTGCTCCTGCAACGCGCTCGCCGGCTCTTCGACGGGCACCCGCAGGCCTTGCGACGCGGCGAAGCCGACCACGGCGAAGATCAGCCCATAAAGCGCAAGCGTGCCGTCGATGCCACGCGCGGCCAGCGACGCCGAAACGGGAAACGTCGTCACGATTGCGCCCATTCCATAGCCCGCCGCCGCCACCCCTGCCGCAAACCCACGTCGATGCGGGAACCACCGTACCATCAGACCGACCACGCCTACATAGACGATGCCCGTCCCGAGCCCGCCCACGCCGCCATAGGTGATGTAGAGCGCAAGCGTGCTGTCCGCGTGCGCGGCCAACATCCAGCTCGCGCCGGCCAGCAGTGTTCCGATCGAGATCAGCAAGCGGGGGCCGAAGCGGTCGATCAATGCACCCTGGAACGGTGAGCAGAACGCCTGCAGCAGCACCAGAATCGAGAAGGTCACCTGCAACTCCGGCAGCGCTATGCCCAGCTTGGTCATCAACGGCTTGGTCATCAGCGTCCAGACGTACTGCGGACTCGAAATCGACATCATGCACACGAGGCCGAGCGCAAGCTGCGTCCAGCGGCGGCGCGCCGACGCGCGCATCGGCAGCACTGCGGCTGCGTTGAGGGTGTTCATACGTCTTTTCTCCGGATCAGAGTGAAGCACTCGCGCACGCGCCGTGACGGCCGGAGGGACCGCCGCACCGCATGCGAATTAGTAAGGAATACGATTGAATGTCACGCGCTTTACCAGCTCGCGACGGCGCCATCGCTGCGCGGATCGCTGCCCCCTTCGAGGCCGCCATGTGCGTGACGCACGATCGCGCCCGCGTGGCCCATTGCTTCGTCATAAGCGCCCAGCGCTTCGACTTCGTGACCGAACGCACGCAGCGTGTCGAGTGTCGCGGCGGGAAAGCGCGATTCGAGCTTGAGCGTGTCGGTGGCGGCGCCCCACGTGCGCCCGAGAAGCCAACGCGGCGCATCGACGGCGGCCTGCGGGTTCCAGCCGAACTGCGCGATGCGCGAGAACACGGCGCTCTGCGATTGCGGTTGACCGTCGCCGCCCATGTTTCCGTAGACCATCACGCGGCCGTCGTCGAAACGCGCGAGCGCGGGATTGAGCGTGTGGAACGGACGACGCAGCGGCGTCAGCGGATTGCGTGCACGTGCATCGAGCGAGAAACTGCAGCCACGGTTTTGCCAGTTGATGCCTGAGGCCGGTAGCACCACGCCGCTGCCGAACTCGTGATAGATGCTCTGGATAAAGCTCACAGCGAGGCCGTTGCCGTCGACCACGCCCATCCACACCGTGTCGGCGGGGCCGAGGCCGTTGCCCCAAGGCGCAGCGGCGCCGGGCGTGACGCGCGCGGCGAGTTCGTCGAGCGCGGCGGGCGTGAGAAACGCCTGCGGATCGACGTTCATGTAGTCGGGATCGGTAATGTGACGGTCGCGCACGGCGAACGCGAGCTTGGTCGCCTCGACGCAGGCGTGCACATATTCAGCGCCGAGCGGGTCCATGCCACGCTCGAGAAGCCGGTCGAGCAGGCCAACGATCATCAGCGAGACAAGCCCCTGAGTCGGCGGCGGCATGTTGTAGACGGTGCCCAGGGAATGCGCGAGCGCGAGCGGCGTGCGCAAGCGCGCTTGGTGGCGGGAGAGGTCGCTGGCAGCGACGGGACTGCCGAGTGCCTGCAGGTCGGCTGCGATGGAGGCGGCGAGATCGCCTTCGTAGAAGTCGCGCAGGCCGGCGCGCGCGAGCTGTTCGAGCGTGGCCGCCAGACGCGGTTGTTTGAAGAGCGTGCCCGTTAGCGGCGTCTCGTGCGTGGCGACGTCGAGGAAGGTCTCCGTGAATCCGGGCACGTGTTCGAGTTCGCCGCGCTTTTGCGAGGTGCACTGCGACTGACTGCGCGTCACTGGCATGCCGTCGCGCGCATAGTGGATGGCGTCGTCGAGCAGGCGCGCAAGCGGCAGACGACCGCCGCCCTGGTCGCGCGACCATTGATACGCGTGCTCCCATCCTGAGACCGTACCTGCAACCGTGTTAGCGGCCAGCGCGCCGCGAGACGGAATAGCGTCGAGGCCGCGCTCACGATAGGCTTCGATCGACGCTGCGGCGGCCGCCGCGCCGCATGCCTCGATGGCGACTGGCGTGTGACCCGGCATAGAAATCAGCCAGAAGCCATCGCCGCCGATGCTGTTCATATGGGGATAGACAACTGCGATGGTCGCGGCGGCGGAGATCATCGCCTCAACGGCATTGCCGCCTTCGCGCAGCACGGCGAGCGCGCTTTGCGATGCCAGCCCGTGGGGCGCAACGGCCATGCCACGTACGCCACGAATAGGGTTCAGGTTTGTCGACAACATCAGACTCGCTGCGTATGTGCGCTTTCGTGGTGCTGAAGCGCGCGGGTTGCTTGTATACGTGCTTGTCGACAAAAGCTAGAATCGTGCCAGATATTTCTGGACGAGCTAACGTGCAGGGCGCGAGCCATACGCGGCGGCGCCTTGTAGCAGACGCCGAATGAAGAAGGTGAGAGGTGTGACTGGGGTGCAATGCGGCACGGTTACGCGCCCGCGGTACTGCGGCGGTGCCGCCGTGACCTTATTTAGTGCGCGCGCTCTGAAGGCGGTGCAGTGTGAGCTTGCGCACTTCGGCCTGGCTGCCGCGAATATGCTGTTCGATGCGGGCAAGTGCCGTGGCGGCGTCGCCGGTGCGGATGGCGTCGAGAATCGCGCCATGTTCCTGGTAGGTCTCGTCGAGACAATCGCCGTGTACGAGATCGAGCCAGCGCACCACGCGGATGCGGCCCGTCACGCGTTCTAGCGCCGCCGCGAGCTCGTCGTTGCCGGTCGCCGCGACGAGAGCATAGTGAAACGCCTCGTCCAGTTCCGCAACCTTGCGGCCGTCGCGTTCGCGCGCGGCGGCAGGCACTTTCCAGATCTCGCCAAGTTCGTCGAGCAGTCGGCGCACGGCCTCGCCGAGCGGCGCCACGCAAAGCTTGCGGACCGCAAATGTTTCGATCAGCTCGCGCATTTCGTAGAGATCGTCGAAGCGCTTGAAGTCGATCGGCACGACTTCCCAGCCACCCCGTACGTAGCCTTGCATCAGTCCATCGCTCTGCAGGCGCTGCAGCGCTTCACGCGCGGGCGTGCGCGACACGCCGAAGCGTTCCGCGACGGTGCCCTCGGTGAGCCGTTCGCCGGGAAGCAGGCGCAGTTCGAATATGTCGTCGCGCAGCTGAAGGTACACGGCGTCCGCGCGCGACAGGCCGCGAACCGCGCCGGCGGGCGCAGCACTCGCCGGTAGGCGACTAGCGAATCGGGAAGTGTTGAGGTCGTTCATGGTGGGTGAGAATACCAACAATCAACCCGGCAGCGAAGTGCTACCCCTCCCGGAGCGCGCTTCAATCCATGCAGAAAGTGTTCCTCTTCGAGTTCAGCCATCGCCAGTGAGATCTCCCTCTGCAAGCGATGAGCAGAACGTTTCGATAGCGCGACATGCATCCGTTAACGCCACTTCGAAAGCGCGGCGTATCGCGAGTGTGACGCATGAAATGGGATTGGCGTCACACGTCGGTAGTCGCATCGTCTTCATGGATGTCGTCGGGCGCATTCTCGAGGACTGTACGCGCGACGAGTTATTTGGCAACCGACGACCCGGCAGCCGCGAACAAAGGATTTTCCGAGCAAGATCATTCAGCACTAGCCGCGGAGAACTCGTACGGGTAGAGCCAGATTTCGCGTGAGACAGTCGGCACTTTCGCCAACTTGCAAGGACAGGATCGTTACCTGAGTGACGACCGGATCACCTGCAAGTCGAGCGCGGTGGCGTTTCGCACTGCCCGCTCAACATGCCGTCTGGTCGCCAAGGGCAATTTTATGAACGTTCGCTGCATAAACCCATTCGCGGGCCTGGCGCTCGATGAGATCCATGAAAGCAGGCGGACCGCTGCAGTAAATCTGCGTGTTGGCGTGAGTGGGACTCATTGCGTGGGAACTCTTCTGCGCGAATAGATCATCGGACAGGCCGAAATGGTGATAGACCATACCGTGACTTCGAAGCGCGTCGAGTTCTTCTCGAAGCACTGCGCGGTCGGCCGATCGGGCGAAGTTGTGCACCTCGAATTTTTGACCCGCCGAGGCAAGCCGCTTCGCGATGCCTGCGATCGATGCGGCGCCTATTCCGCCAGCAAACAGGATAGATCGCGCGCGATCGTCCAAAATTGTTGGTGGGCTTTTGGGAGAGCCGACATACACTTCGTCTCGCTCATTCAGTGGAAACTGGGATAGGAGACTGTCCGTTCTTCCATCGCCATTTTGTCTCGTGCCAACCACGTAACCATCCGACAGGGACGAAACACCGAGTAAGGGAAACGTTCTTTCCTTGTCGCCAGTGCTATTCAGGCAGAGTGTGACACACGATCCATCGATAAACGGCGGAAGCGGCGACCTTGACGTCGTTCGAAGTTCAACGGCATGGTACCCGTTGGCAATTTGCCATTTCCGGCTAACGGTGACGGGAAACAGGTTGTTGCGCATATCTCCTCCAATAGGACGTGCATCACAAATGGCACTCTAGCCGATACCTTGTCGGAGATGGAAAAGAGAGGCGGGTGGTAACGAAGCAAAATTGATAATCGGGCAGCGAAACCTATGGGGTTAAAGGCTTTGAGCGATTAGTGCAGGGCTGGTATTTTCAGAGCGTACTTTCTGTTTATGCTGCTGCTTCAAAGCGGTCCATGCACGATCGCCAAGGATCAAATCTGGTCAATGCACTTGTAGCCGGGGGTGTCGCACAAACCTCGTCGCATCGGGGGGTGCCCACCGACGGGCCACCCCTTTGCGCATTCCAGCAGGAACCTTTTGTTCCGCGGACTTCTATCCACCCGCGGCTTCAACCATTTCACCAAGCAACGGGTAGTCGTTATAGCCCGCTTCGTCGTCCGTATAGATCGTTTCCGGGTTGATGGCATTCAGCGCCGCGCCGCGTCGGAATCGTTCCACCAGATCGGGATTGGCGACAAAGGGACGTCCAAATGCCGCAGCGTCGCCTTCTCCGCGTTGAATAGCCTGCTCCGCGCTTTCCTTCGTCAGTCCTTCATTGAGAATATATGCGCCATTGAACACGCGCCGCACCTCACGCCCGATGCGCTGATCGCCACGATCCAGTGACTCGCGCGCAAAGATGAACGCGATGTGGCGTGCGTTCAATTGCTCGGCGACATAGCGGAACAGCGCGCGCGGATTCGAGTCGCGCATCGAATACGAGCTCGACATCAGGTTCAGATGCACACCGACCCGATTGGCGGGCCACACGGTGAGCAACGCGTCGACGGCCTCGAGAAGGAAGCGGGCGCGGTTTTCAATCGAGCCGCCATAGCGATCCGTCCGTTCGTTCGAGCCGTCATGAAGGAACTGATCAAAGAGATAGCCATTGGCCGCGTGCAACTCGACGCCATCGAAACCGGCACGCTTCGCGTTCTCTGCGCCACGCCGGAAATCTTCGACGATGCCTGGAATCTCATCCGTCTCCAACGCGCGCGGCACCGAGTAGGCGCGCATTGGACGAATTCGCGTCACGTGGCCTTCGGGTGCTATTGCGCTCGGAGCGACGGGCGCTTGCCCGTTATGGTAGACCGGGTCGGAGACGCGACCGACGTGCCACAGTTGCGACACAATCAGGCCGCCTTCGGCGTGAACTGCCGAGGTGACTTTCTTCCATCCTTCGACCTGCTTCTCGCTCCAGATGCCCGGTGTGTTCGGATAGCCAACGCCCTGCTGTGTCACAGACGTGGCTTCAGTGATGATCAGCCCAGCGCTCGCGCGCAGCGCGTAATGCTGCGCGTTGAGTGGGCCCGGTGCGCGGTCGTCGAATGCCCGCATGCGGGTAAGCGGCGCCATGATGATGCGATTCGGCAGTTTCAGTGCGCCGATCTGGATCGGATCGAAGAGTGTGGACATTGCGTGAGCCTCGTCTGGATATTCAATGAGAGGTGGCAATGCGCGGTTGGTAAGCAACTGTCATCACATATCCGCGCATTACAACGCACCTTGATGTAACTAATGTTGTTACATCGTAGTCAAATCGAATCGTACCGACAAGATTCAAATTTCGCAATAGACCGATGTTCCTTTGTATGTGGGCGGGGCTAATGGTAGAGTTTGTTATAAACGCCGCGTTTTGGCATGGTTAAGACTCGAATTTAAGGGGAATTGAGTATGACGTGCTATTGCTCGCTGTCGGCAACGGGGAGCGAATTCGGTCCAGAGGCAATTTGACAGGTTCAGATGTAACTAATATAGTTATGTCTGAATAGATGATCAGGTTGTGATATGAGCGCCAATAGCCGTCTTACGGTGGCAACCCACATTCTGGCCTGGATGGCGCTCGTCGCACGCGATCATCCTGATGACCCCGTCACCTCCGAGCGGATCGCCGCGAGCGTGAAGACCAATCCCGTTGTGATCCGACGGACGCTCGGCGTCCTGTCCAAAGCTGGGCTCGTGCAAAGCTATCGCGGTATCAATGCGGGGTGGCGACTCACGAGACCCGCTGAAAAGATCTCGCTGCTCGATGTGTTCGACGCGCTCGAAGAGGGCAGCCAGTTCGGATTGCATCCGACGCAGCCGAGCCAGGCTTGCCCTGTCGGGCGGGGTATCGGCGCGACGTTGAGCCACGTCTACGATTCGATTCACGAAACCGTGAGAACGACGCTAGCATCGAAAACGGTTGCAGCCGTGCTCGCCGAGATTCTTGAATCCCAGCGTTCGAGCACGCGTTATTGAACGTCAGGCTGCGCAACGTGGATGCGCATGAGCATCAGCGCAAGACGCCAGGCTCTGCGTGGCGACACACACAGAGCCTGGCGTAATTGCTTGTCGACCACGCACAGCATCAACGTCCGCGCTGGCCTCGCAGATCGGGACGTAATCAACTTCGCCAGTTCAGTCGAGGTGCAAAGCATGGCTCCGGCAGATGTCATCGCCTTCAACCGCTTCTCCGACCACTTACTGCATGACCTCCAGCGCCTTTAGCGTGCTGACCGGCTTCAGCAGATTCAACACCTCGATCAACTGTTTATGGATATCAGGATCGTGGTGCGCCGCCTGGATGATCGCCATGTGATGCCCGATCGATTTTTCCAGATCGGCGGGGCGTTTGCCGCGTGCATCGGGATAGGCCAGATCGGGCAGCGCTGCCAGCGACCACGGGTTGTCGATGATCGATTCGATAGCGGACAGAAACTCGCTGCTCAATGAGGCAAGCGGATCGGGATCGTTGGCGCGCGACGTGAGCAGGTTTCGCAGCACGACAGCTTCCTGTGCCGCAGCGCTCATGCCCTGTCCGTAGACGGGATTGAAGCGGCAAACCGAGTCGGCAATCGGAATCAGTCCGCGAGGAAAATCATCGGCGCCGTTGAAGTAGCGTCGACGGCTTTCAGGGAAGGCAAACTGTTCGATGTCGCCGTGCAGCGTCGCGTCCTTGATCGCGTCGTACACGCTGGAAGTCGGCAGGCTTGCGGCGTAGGCGGTGAAGGCATCGCCGTCGGCGGGTGGCGTGTCCGCGCCCCGGCCTCCGAGCGCCGCGAACCATTTGCCGTCTTCGCGCAGCAGCACGAGGCCCATACGGCTTTGTTCCGGCGCCCTGGGCATGGTGATCATGACCTTTGTTGCGGGCGTTGCGTGGGGCGGAATCGTATAGACCGCTGTCGAGTAACCGAAGTCCACACCAATGACTGTTTCTTCCGGCATCGGGCGCCCGGTGGATGTAAGGAAGTCCAACGTAGGCTTTCCGCGTCCGGATGCATCGACGACGAGGTCGGCGGGCAATACTTCCATTTTGCCGTCGCTGGTCTTATACGACACCGAGGCGACCGCACTGCCGTCAGGCGTAGCGTCAATCGCGACGACACGGCACCCATCGCGGAAGATAACGTTTGCACGTTCCAGCACGCGACGGCGCACGGCAAGCTCCAGCAACGGGCGTGTCATCGTGAAGGTGGCGACGCCGAGACTGCGCACCGGAAAGGGCGCCTGCCCTGGATACTCATGGCGTACCTCGAGGCCGGAGTCGAGCGAGTTGGCGCCTGCCTGCGCGAGTGTGGATGAAAAGTCTGGAAACAGATCGCACAGCGCCTTGAGGCCGCCGGCAAGCAAGCCATGGGGATGCTTGCCCTGTGGAACGCCGGGCCGTGGGGTCGCGTCAGCGGGAAGGACATCGCGTTCAAGCACGACGACTTCCCTGAAGTGGTCGGCCAGAACCTGCGTGGCGGGCAGCCCGCCCATTCCTGCGCCAATGACAACTGCTCGTTCACCTGAATAACGTTTCGACATCACAACTCCTGCGACGGTAATCGGAGATAGGCACTACTTCGGCGGAAAGCCGCATCACGGAAATTCTTGCGACCAGCTAGTCCGCAATTGGCGGACATGACTTCACAACAGCCGTGTAAATGCGTTTATTCCGAATGCCGGGAAGGAGTCGATGGGGCTTGCTTTCAGTGTTGCGAGTGAGGGAATGCGGCGTTCGAGTGCGGCCACGTCACCCGGCGGCCAACGTGCTCGAGAAACGCGACGAATGAACCAAAAGTGATCGCGTCCGATTTCGCCTGAATGAAATAGCGCGATTCATGTAGACATGGTGCCGGATTCGAACCTATTGTCATATCGAATGAAATATCAATAAGGTATCCTGAGTTATGAATGGCAAGCTGAGCCTGCTTGAGATTGCGAGCCAGAAATCCGATCAACGCGAAGGCGTGCCCGGCCGGAGAATTCGCGGCGTCGTCTGTCGCTTCGCTTTCGTGCGTGCTGTCACAGCCGGATCGTTGCACAATGAGTGCATAGGCCAAGAGCTCAGTCGTGCAAATTCCTGTCAGGAGCGAGACGAATGAAAGCTTCAATGGTGTCACGAAACCTGCTTGCGACACTCAAGATCAAGGTGCCTGTCATTCAGGCGCCGATGCTTGGGTGGGCGACGCCGGCCATGGCCGCGGCCGTATCGAACGCTGGCGCGCTCGGGGCTATCGGCATAGGCGGCATGAATGCGGAGGACGCTCGTGCGGTGATCCGCGCGACGCGTGCGCTCACCGACAAGCCATTCAACGTCAATCTGTTTTGCCACAGGCGGGCGGTTTCCGATCCGTCCCGTGAAGCGCGTTGGCTCGAATACCTCGAACCTCACTTCGCCCGCTTTCAGTCGCGACCGCCGACGACCTTGCGCGACATCCTCTCCACATTCGGCGACGACGATGCCGTTCTGACGATGCTGCTCGAGGAGCGGCCCGCCGTGGTCAGCTTTCACTTCGGACTGCCTGAGCCGACGGCCATCGCCGCGTTGCGCGATGCCGGTATCGTGCTATTCGCCACAGCAACGAATCGCCAGGATGCGGAGCGGATCGCGGACGCGCATATCGACGCAATCGTTGCTCAGGGTGCGGAAGCGGGAGGTCACCGCGGTACATTCGATCCCGCAGCCGCGGACGAGATGCTAGGGACGGCAACGTTGGTCCGGCTGCTCGCGCGCGAAAACGCGTTGCCGATCATTGCTGCGGGCGGAATCATGGACGGCGCGGGCATTGCAGCCATGCTTGCGTTGGGCGCTCAGGCCGCTCAGCTCGGCACCGCGTTCGTCGTTACCGACGAATCCGCGGCCAGCGCAGCGGATCGGGCTGCGCTGCTCGACCGTGAGAGCCGTACTGCATTCACCAAGGCGGTTTCCGGCAGGCTTGCACGCGGCATCGAAAGCCCTTTCACACGACTTGGGCAAGATCCGGCCTGTCCGCCGATTCCCGATTTTCCGATCGCCTTCGAGGCGGCGAGGGCACTGGCTGGTGCGGCGAAAGCTCATGGCAGTTCGGACTACGATGTCCGATGGGCCGGAGCGGCCGTGCGTTTGGCACGAGCGATGCCCGCCGCGGAGCTCGTGGCGGTGCTCATGCAGGAGACCGTCGACGCTATCGGATCTTTGCAGGACGAATTCGCGCGCTGAAGTTCTGGTGGACAGTACACCGCGCGCCGTTTTGTCCAGTACCTGCCGAACATGAGGCGCGCAGCGTGCGGTGTTCGTCGTGCTGGAGCCTGACGCTGACCTCAAACCTTGCCACTCATCCGGTCCATCAGCGCAAGCAAATCCGCGAGTGTCTTCTTGCACTTGGCCTGGCTGGGGGAATTTTCGCGAAGGGCTTCGAGCGCGTCGTCGATTGACTTGTCGACTTTGTGCCAGTCGGCGGCGGCGCGTGGCTTCAGTCCTGCTTCGGCCTCGTCCCACGACGTTTCCAGATCCTTGATCCGCTTTTTTGCGCCCGCGAGGTCGTTGGCGTCGACGAGCTTCGAGGTGTCGACGACGATTACGCGGAACTTCGAAAGATCGCCGAGCTTCGATGCCTCGGTGGCGGCATTGGCGGACGAGATAGGCGAAAGCGCGGCAACCCATAGCGGCGCATGTACGGCCGATGCGTGACCGGTCGCGACGGCTGTGGCTGTGACAAGCAATAGTGCGGAATTGACGACGGCACGCTTCATTGTTGTTCCTCTGGTTGATAGACGACGGTGAACGGGTAAAAAGGGGGGGGCGTGCAACTAGGTACTGCCGATCCTGCCTTGCCGCACTCTTGCAGCGGTATGCAGGAACACCAGAACGACGATGATCGAGAGAAAGGCAATGCTTGTGACGACCGTGCCCATTCCAAGTCCGCCATACTCCCGTGCCTGGGAGAGGAGGTCGCCGAGTGACGCGCCAAAGGGCCGGGTCAGAATGTAGGCAAGCCAGAAGATCAGCACGCGATTGGCGCCGAGGTAGGCCGCCACTCCCATCATGACGAGCAATACGCCGAATATGACGACACCGAGACTGAAACCGAGCCCTAGTGCTTCGGTCGCAAGGTCTCCAGCCGCCGTGCCCAGTGCGAACGTGACAAGAATCGCAGTCCAGTAAAAGAGTTCGCGATTGCGGGTGACGATTGTGTGAATGGAGAGGGTTCTTTCCCTGGAGTACCAGGTCCCGAAAATAACGCAGAGCAGTACTGCGAATACGGCCGTGCTCGTGTAAAGGCTGACTCCGAGACCATCGGTCAGCACGTCAGTCAGTTGCGTGCCGACCACGCTGACCAGCACGACGGTGAGCCAGTAGATCCACGGTACATAGGCTCGTTTGCTCAGCTGCGCAGCGAGCGAGGCAGCCAGCATGGAAAGCGTGATTGCTATCGTCAACGTGGCGCCGAGGCCGACATGGACAGCAAGGTAGTCGGCACCCGTCTCGCCGACCGTGGTGGACAAGATCTTGATTGTCCAGAAGGCGACTGTGACCTCCGGAACCTTGTTTTGCATCGGTGCAACGTGTCGATGTGACATTCCCTCTCCCCAATTTCTCACGATACGCGGCTCGGTAATCGAGGTGCAGATCAGAACCTCAGGCTGCACTATGAGGGCGCATTGCTTATCGAATGCTTAGGGGATTACAGAATGCCTGATTGTTCTTTCAATCACGCGATTCCTTTGGTGTGACCGGAGTACGGTCAGTGAGACATAAAAGTATTCGAGTCTTCATGCAACGTGCCAGAGGCCGCTGAAAGTCAAATGCGATTGTGTGCGGATAAGGAATCTTTAAGTTGCCCGGAATTAATCTGAACTTGCGGTACCACCACGTGTTTCCACACCGGTGAGACGCCGGTCGCAACTTATCTGCTCATCAAGGAAAAAGCTCAATGAAACATTCGCTCACCATTTCACTGATTGTCGCTGCACTCACGATACCCATGATCTCTAATGCGAAAGTGGATTCGAACGGGTTGACCGGTAGCGAGGTCAAGGCACAGGTCGTGCAAGCCAATAAGGACGGCGCCCACACTTCGCCCCCTGCGGCGCAGGAGTACGGGACGATGCCTTTGAACTATTCACAATCGGGATCACGGATCAAGGAAGGAAGCGACGGACGGCTCTTCGCGCATCACTGATGAAATCCGGGCGGGACGGTTGAGGTGATTCCCGGTGCGCCGGCGTTCCGTTCGGGTGTAGAACTTGCGGCATCGAAACCGCGCGCTTGTCGCACATAAAAAGCGGGCCCGGCATGATGGCCGGGCCTCATAAAGGCGGTCGTGGCAAGCGATCGAACGTATTCACATACCGTCGATGCCCACAATTCAACCACCTGCGTGGACTGTCTATCGCCAGGACAAAGCAAGCGTAGCGGTCAATCGCTTAGGGGACTCTTAAGCGTGCGATTCGAACGCCTTCATACACATCCCTGTTTCAGGTGTTTTGCCCTGTCCGCTGCTTCATCAGAACCTGCAGCAGTACGGGCAACAGCAACAGCACGAGCGGGAACTGCACGATGAGTCCGGAGATGATGGCAATCGCGAGCGGCTGTTGCATCGCAGAACCTTGTCCCAAAGCGAAGGCGAGCGGCAGCAGTGCAAGGATCGCCGCGATGGTCGTCATGGCGATAGGGCGCAGACGGTTTCTGCCTGCATCGATAAGCGCGCGCTCGAAAGGCAAGCCGTCATCGCGCACGAGACCTTGCAACTCCGACACGTAGAAGATGGCAACCTCCGTCACGATGCCGATGATCATCGTCATGCCCATCATCGCTGAGATGTTCAGTTCGGTCCCCGTGATCCACAGCCCGATAAATACAGCGCCCGCTGCCAGCAGTGGCATCGCCATCACCGCGAGCGCGACCCGGAAGCGTTCGTAAAGAAAAAGCAGCAGACCGAAAACGAGCGCGACGGCCGCGCCGAACACAGTAAGCAGACCCTTGAAGGCAATTTGCTGCTGCTGATACAGACCGCCCAGTTCGTAGTAGACGCTCGAAGGCAACAATTGAGGTTCTCCAAGTGCTTTCTGAACTTCCGCGACGGTAGAGCCCAGATCACGCCCGTCGATGCGTGCCGTCACCGCTACCATGCGCTTCAGATTGTCGCGGCTGATCTCTGGCTGCCCCGTGACCTTGACCATGTCGGCCACGCGTGCAACCGGAAACAGATGACCGTCTGGCGCGCGCACGAGCAACTGCCCGAGTTGCGTATCGGTGAGACTCGACGCATCGGCGACACGTACACGCACGCCGACGGTTTTCGGTCCCGTCTGGAATTGTGTCGCGACGCTGCCTTGCACCATGTCGGAAACGGCCTGCGCAACGGACTGTACGTCCATTCCTTCGGCTGCCGCCGCGTCAGGGCGGATACGCAGTTCCAGCGCATCACCCGCGGGATTGATACCATCGTTCACATCGACAATCCCGGGAATCTTGCCGATACGCGCCGCGACCTTGCGTGCGGTACTGTCGAGCGTGTCCTGATCGTCGGAGTAGATCTTGATCTGAACAGGCTGCGGCACAGCCGTCAGATCGCCGATCAGATCCTCCATCAACTGGGCGAGCTCGACGCTTACGCCGGGGACCTGGCGCTCGATCTGTGAGCGGATTTCCTCCATTACAGTCTCGATCGGTTCACGATTGCCGGACTTGAGGCGCACGAAAAAATCTCCGCGATTCGGTTCGTTGAGGTCGCCGCCCAGGCCCGCACCTGTGCGACGCGAATACGTGGAGACATTCGGATTGGCCTGCACGACGACTTCGATCTGCTGCATCAGCCGGTCCGTCTCGGCAACCGACGTGCCAGGCGCGGTGTGATAGTCGAGTACGAACCCACCTTCATCCATGGTTGGCATGAACCCGCTGCCGACCTGCGTGAACGCGAACGCGGCAACGGCAATGAGCGGCACGACGCCAACCAGGACAAGCAAGGGCTTCGAAGTCACATGTTCGATCAGATACGCGTAGCGACGGGTCATCCAGTTGGCGAGCCGCGTTTCCTTGTGTTCTTCCGCATCCTTCGCCTTGAGCCATCGATCGCACAGAATCGGGACGGCCAGCCATGTGATGATGAATGAAATGAGTAGCGCGCTCGCCATCGTCACGGAAAGCGCCTTGAAGAACGCACCCGTCACGCCGGAAAGAAACGCGAGCGGTACAAAAATGATCAACGTTGCCGCGGAGGAGCCCGCAAGCGGCCGGGTGAACTCCAGGGCTGCGGCCATCACGCGACCATGAAACCCTTGCGCGCCAGCCTCGCGCATGCGTCGGACGATGTGCTCGATCATGACGATCGCATCGTCGATGACCAGACCGACGGCAGCAGCCATGCCGCCCAACGTCATGATGTTGAAGCCCATACCAGACACGTCGAGCAGCAGGATCGTCGCGGCCATGACAACGGGCACCAGCGCGACTGCGATGGCCGTTATCTTCCAGTTCCGCAGAAATACGAACAGCGTGATCGCTGCCAGCACGACGCCGATCATGATCGCATCGCGCACGCTCGACGCAGATGCGACCACCAGTTCGCTTTGGTCGTACCAGTTGGCAAGGCGAACGCCGGCGGGCATTTTATGCTGAAAGTCCGCGAGCTTCGCACGTATTGCGCGCGCCATCGCGACGCTGTTCGCGCCTGGCTGCTGATAGATGTTGACGAGCACGGCGTCCTTGCCGTCGGCTGTCACGCGCATCCACTGAGGCACAACGCCCTGCTGTACCGTGGCAATGTCGCCGAGCAGAACCTGAGCCGAACCGGCAGATGACACGACTACGTGCTTCAGTTCGGCGATGCGCGTGATGGTCGAGTTCGCGATTACCAGATAAAGCTTGTAGTGGTCTTCGATACGACCCGTCGCCATCAGCACATTGCTCGCGCCGATCGCTTTGGATACATCGGCGAGGGATAGTTTGTATGCCGCGAGGCGCGCGGGATCAATGGCGACTTCAAACTCGTCCTGTGCGCCGCCAAGCACGTCGACTCGCGCCACGCCTTCAACCGACGATAGCAGGGGACGCAACTGAAATTGTGCGAGATCGCGCAACGCAGTTTGAGACTGCTGCTGCGAGGTGAGACTATAGGCGAGCACAGGGAACACCGTAGGATCCATGCGGCGCACCTGCATGGTCGTGCCCTGCGGCAGCGTCGCAAGGATCTCGCTGATGGCCGATTGCGCCTGGAGCGTCGCCTGCGACATGTCCGTGCCCCAATCGAAATTGATCGAGATTTCTGCGGCGCCACGGCTCGTTTTCGACTCGACGTCGCGCACGTTCGGCACGCGTCGCAGGGCTTCCTCGACGGGCATCGTGACGAGCGTCGTCATCTGTTCGGCCGGACGGTCGCCGGCATCCAGCGAAACCACCGCGCGCGGGAATGCTACGTTCGGAAACAGGGAAATCGGCATGCGAAACGCGGTGAGCGCGCCCGCGATGGCGAGTAACCCGACGACGAACAGCAAGGAACGGCGATGCCTCTGCATCCATTGGCCAAAGTTCATCGCGTTGTTCCCTGACCTGGTTTCTGTGCGTCAGGCTGGCCCGTGCCACCAATCCGGACCTGTGCGCCGTCATGCAACTCATAATTTCCGACGGTGACGAGCGGGCGTGTCGCATCGAGAGCGCCATCGACACCATAGCGATCGTCGTCTTCGACGACAGTCTTGACGTTCACCCGATGCGCCCTGTTGTCACTGCCCGTTTGATATACGAAGTCGCCGTGTGCGTCGCTCAGGACGGCGCTGCGAGGAACGATCCAGTGCATGCCCGAATGAGTTGCGATGTCGGCCTTTACGCGCGTACCCGGAATGAAGGCGCTTTGCCCGAATGGCACGCTGGCGCCGATATTGACGAGCTGGCTTTGCGAATCGACAGACGCGCCGACCATCGTGATGCGGCCGCTCACATGCGCTGCCTGTAGCGCGGTCGACAGGCCGCTGACGGTGATGACGTCGCCGGCATGAATTCCTGCCGCATCAGAGGGTTCGACGCCCAGCGTCACGTTTGGCCTCGCATTGTCGCCACCTGTTCCCGACGCCAACTGGAGGATAGGGGCGCCTGCCTGTACCTGATCGCCCTGTGCCGCCGATACCTGCGTGACGACACCATCGCGCGGCGCTACGATTGTCTTGCGTCCGCTGCTGTCTCCGATGCCGAGTTGCAGTTGCGCGTCCAGTGCCTGCGTTGCGTCGAGCGCGGCTTTGCGGGCGGTGGCGAGCTGCGATTGCGTTGCGAGTGACTTGTCGTAGAGCGATTGCGTGCGGGCGAGTTCATCCTTTGCGAGCTGCGCGGCGCTTTTCGCCTGCGCGGCCGCGACGACGGCCGCAGGATCCGCCTGAACCACAAAAAGCGGCGTGCCGCGCGAGACGGCCTGACCGGCCTGCACGCGCATCTGCTCGATGCGCGCTACGTTGGGCAAATCTACAGTTGTTACATTGGCCCCCGAGGCGGCGACCACTCCGTATGCATGCACCGGGTGCGCAATCGTGCCGCGGGCGGGCATGACTGTCTGAACCGTAGTGACGGGCGCATCGTCCGCATTCGCATGCATGCAGACGAAAATCATGGCAACTGCGATAGATGTCGCGGCAGTACGTCGGAATAAAGGCGTGCGGTTATTTCGCATGGGCTTCAGTCAAGGTTCGATCGGATGAGAAGGCGTCGGGGATCGTGCTGCCAAGCAGCGCCTGTAAGCCGACACGCTGTTCGGCAAGCGCTTCGCGCAGCGTCGCAGCGTCAAGACGTTTGGTGACTGCTGCGCTTTGCGCGTCAACATATGCGCCGAGCGCGAGGTTGTGTTGCATGTAAGCGTCGGCAGCGTGTCGTGCGGCACTGTCCACATCCGGAATCGCCTGCCTGGTGGTTTGCAACTGGTGGGAGAGAACTGCGGTGTCGGCGCGTAACTGCGCGATGTCCGCGTAGGCTGTGTTGAGTCGATCCTGATACTCGTCGCGCAGTCGCTGCCTCGTCGCGCGCTCGATTGCTACATTGCCCTGGTTGCGGTTGAAGATCGGCAGGCTCAGGTTGATCTGGAATCCGCTGGTGTAGATGTTGGAAGTGTCACGCGCGCGAACGAATCCGACAGACAGGCTCGGGAACTGGCTCATGATCGCTGCGCGATATTTCTGTTCCTGCGCCTCGTAGCCCGCCTTAAGCGCGAGCAAATCCGGGCGGCGTTCGGGCAGGGCCCGCAGAGCTTCGTCGATCGATTCGTCCTTGATCGCGACGTCGCTGTCTTCGCCCGTCAACGGAAGTTGCACGTCCTGCGCGAGTCCGAGCAGTGCATTCAGATCATGATGCGTCTGCTGTGCAGCACGTTGCGCATCTGTGTACTGACGGTTTGCATCCGAGTAGGCAGTGAGGGCAGCAGTCGTGGCGTCCTCCGTCAGATTGCCGTCGCGTCGCGCCTCGGCCATCCGCTCGTAACGCGCGCGAGTCAGGTCGCGCTGCTGCTGCAAGAGCGGCAACGTCTCCTCCTGAAAGCGTGATTTGATAAAGAGTTGCTTCGCTTGCGCTACGGTTTGCCATTCCTGCCAGAGCAAGCCCAGGTCAGTTTTGGCGACGGTGGCATCCGCCGATTGTTTGTTCGCGCTGCGCGTGACGATCGCCATCACGTCCATGCTGATGCCGTAGTTGAATGCGCGTGTTGTGCCGAGCTGGCCCGGATAGTCGCTCGAAATGCTCAGTTGCGGATCAGGCAGGAGGCCCGCCGAATAGGCCTGTGCGCAGGCAATATGAAGATCGTCCCTTGCGAGTTTCAAGGCTGGATTGTTTGCCACCGCGAGCATGGCGACTTCTTCGATATCGAAACCATCAGACGGGTCGAAGCGATGCGATACGAGCTCCGGCAACGGCATGCTCGACGTATCGATCTGGATGCGTTCAACCTGTGTGGCTGACGTGCTTGTCGAAGATGGGGAGAGCGGATCGCTGTGGTACCACGCGCAGCCCGGGAGCGAAAGCGTGCAAACGCCCAGTAGCATGGCGAGGCGCTTTTGCCGTGAACGCGTGTGTTCGCGTTCGAAGCGGATGGAAGAATGAAAGGACAAGGCGTGCTCCTGGACAATAGGGCGCTCGTGTGCAGATTGCCTACGAAAGTCGCTGGATTGTCCGGAGCGGGCGCTTAAGACACGCTTAAAGATGGGCTCTTGACGCGCTTAAGCGCGCGTTAAGGAAATGGTCTCCACAATGCGGGGACATTCGGAAGACGTAGAGCGATGTGCGATCAATCGTGGCGGATGACGACATGCAAGAGCGGCCACACTTTATCGATGCGGATAAGCGATCACGTCGCTATCGACGCTGAGCCGAACGTGCTCACCAACGTTTGGAGATCGGTGCCCCGGCACTCTTGCGCGAATGACGGATGCCTCGGCGTTGGATAATTGAAGGCAGATATCTGCGTCCCTGCCGTTGTAGGTGACGCCTGTTACCAGCGCGTCCTGAACCGTACTCTGGTCCGCCGCCAAATCGGACACGGACAGAAGATGGATCTGCTCGGGCCGTATCATCACGTCGACACGTCCATCGGGAACAGGCGCGACGAGTCGCAGCCTTCCGAGCGGGCACGTTGCAATGCCACTCTCCGCGACGCCTGGCAGCAGTACTGCATCGCCGATGAATGCGGCGAGTTCACGGGTCGCAGGTCGCCGGTAGAGCACTTGAGGCGCGGCTCGCTGGATCAGTTTGCCCTCCCACAACACCGCCACTTCATGTCCTAGCGACAGTGCTTCCGCCTGATCGTGCGTGACCAGTACGGCCGTCGCGCCGGTTGCGGCGAGCGCTTCGGCAACGGCCTCGCGTGTTTCGAGTCGCAGCGCGGCGTCGAGCGACGAGAAGGGCTCGTCCAGCAGCACCAGCGAAGGCGAAGGGGCAAGCGCACGCGCGAGCGCCACACGCTGTTGCTGACCACCCGATAGCTGTTGTGGCATGCGCTGCGCGTAGTCATCGGACAGTCCCACCAGGTCCAGGAGTTCCGCGACACGATGGCGTGCGCGTCGTTGCGTGCGCGGCAGCCCAAACACGATGTTCTCCGTTACCGACAGATGCGGGAAGAGGGCGCCTTCCTGAGGCACGTAGCCGATTCGCCGTTGCTCAGTGGGCACATGCAGGTTGTCGTCTGCGACGCGTTTGCCGTCGATTTCGATCGTCCCTGCGTCGGCGCGATCAAATCCGCACAACACCCGCAGCAATGTCGTCTTGCCGCCGCCCGATGGACCGAGCAACGCGAGCAATGTCCCCGGCTGGACAGTGAGATCGATGTCGTGCAACACGGCTTGACCGTTGAAGCCTTTGCGCAGCCCGCAGATCTGGAGTTCGCTCATTGGAAGATCAAAGGGATTCAGAGGGGCGCGCGGTCAGAGCCGATCGCCCCAGCAGGACGAACAGCACGCCCGATGCGCACAGCGAAATCGCTGTCATGAGTGCCGCATAGGGCGCTGCCGCGGCGAAGGCGAGCGTCGAGGTGTCGGACCAGACTTGGGTGGCGAGCGTATGGGTATCGATGGGGGACAGCAGTAACGTCGCGTTGAGTTCCGTCACGACCGAGATGAACACCATCGTGGCCGCGGCGCCGAGTCCGGGCGCGGCCAACGGCAGGAGCACCCGCACGAAGGTCTGCATCGCATCGAGGCCGAGTGCGCGCGCCGTGTCTTCGAGACGCGGCTGCGCCTGCATCAACGCAGCCCGCACGCTAACGAGCGCGAGCGGCATGAAGAGGATCGCGTATGCCACGATCAGCAGCGTCATGCCTTGATAAAGCGGCTGCAACGCATGCACGGCGAGCGAGACGATTGCCAGCGCGACCACCAGGCCGGGAACGCCTTGCGCGAGAAACACCGTGCGCTCGAACACGGTTGCGATCCGCGCAGGGTAGCGCGCGAGCAGAAATGCGAGCGGCAGGACCAGCAGCGTGGTGAGAATCGCAGCAGCGAGACCGAACCCGACGGACGATAACGTCGCGTTGAACAGCAGTTCCGGCGAGACCTCGGCAGGCGTCACAGCGGCCGCGCCTTCCTGTGTCAGCCAGTAGCCGATCATGCCAAGCGGCACGCCGAGCGTGACGATGCCAAGCGCGGCGAAACCCGCCAGCACGAACCAGCGCCAGCCGCCCAGTTCATAACGCAGTGCGGCCCGCCTCGCGCCGCGATCGACACGTTCGTAGCGCGCGCTGCCACGCACGCGAAATTCGAAGGCGAGGCAGACGAGACACAACAGGATCAGCAGACACGCGAGCAGCGAAGCGCCGCTGTTGTCGAAGCTGGTGCGGTATTCCGCGTAGATTTCGGTGGTGAACGTACGAAAGCGCAGCAACTGGAATGCGCCGAATTCCGATAGCACGCCGAGCGCGACCAGCAGCATGCCGCCAAGCAGCGCAGGCCGCAATTGCGGCAACACGACGCGCGTGAAGGTCGCCCAGCGTCCGCAGCCAAGTGCGCGGGCGCTTTCTTCGAGCGCAGGGTCCATGCCGCGCAACGCGGCGGCAACCGGCAGATACACGAGCGGAAAATACGAGGACGTGATGACGAGCAGCGCGCCCGTGAAGTCCTGTAGATCGAGGCTGATCGATACCCACGCGTAACTCGTGACGAAGGCAGGCATCGCGAGGGGCGCTGCACTCGCGACAGCCCACACGTGACGGCCCGGCACATCCGTGCGTTCGACGAACCACGCGGCCGCCGTGCCGACGACAGCCGACACCAGCGTCGCGCTGACCGTGATCAGCAGCGTATTGCCGAGCAACTCGCCGACGAGCGGGCGGAACACGAGTTCTGCTGCATCGCTGAAGCCGACCGTCGTCGCGCGATAGAACGTGAACGCGAGCGGCAGCAGCACCAGCAGCGCACTGACGGCGGCGCCTGCCAGCAGGCCGCGGGGCGCGCGTTTGCGATCGCGTGCGGGGACATCCGCGGAAGCCGGGACGCCAGCGACAGCTTCACCGATGTCGGTCACATCGCTCACCTGCCGTTCCTTTACAGCAAGCCGGCCTGGCGCAGCAGTCTGCCCGCCTGACTGTCGTCGCCGAGTTGTTCGAGTGTGAGAGACGGCGGCTGCAATTCGTTGAACGGCTTGAGCAAGGGATCGGGCGCGACGCCGGCATGCAGCGGATATTCGTAGCTGACATGGCTGTTTGCCATCAGCGTCTGCGCACGCTCGCTCACCAGATACTTCAGGAACTGCTGCGCGCCGTCGGCGTTGTGCGCGGTCTTCATGATCGCGGCGCCTGACACGTTCACCAGTCCGCCCACGTCGCCATTGGAGTAGTGATAGATGGCGCTGCGCGTCGACTTGTCGCCCAGTTGCGCGTGAAGACGCGCCCAGTAGTAGTTGTTGATCACGCCCGTGACGACGCCACCCCGGTTCACGGCGGCCACGACACCTTCGTCGTCGTCGAAGATCTGCGCGTTTGCCTTGAGACCCTTGAGCCATTGCAGCGTTTGCGCTTCGCCCTTCAACGCGAGCACGGCGCTCACCAGCGGCAGGAAGTCTGCGTCGCTGGGCGCGATGCCGATCTTGCCTTTCCACTCGGGCTTGGCCAGATCGAAGATCGACGCGGGCAGTTGCGAGGGCTGGATCTTCGTCGTGTTGTACGCGAGCACGCTTTCGCGGGCGGTTACGCCGACCCATTGTCCCGTCGGCGAACTGTAGCGCGTGGGGATGGTGCCGATGGTGGCGGGATCGACCTTGCTCAGCAGACCTTTTTCTTCGAGCAGCATCAGTTCGGGCGAGTTTTCGGTGAAGTACACATCGGCGGGCGATGCGGTGCCTTCGGCGACCAGTTGCGCAGCCAGTGCCGGGCCTTCGCCGTTGCGGACCTTCACCGAAATGCCTGTCTGCTTTTCGAAGTCTTTCGCGAGCATGTTCATGACCTGCTCGTGTTGCGCGCTGTACACCGTAATCGATGCGGCGTACGCGCCGGTCGCGCCCGTAGCGGCGATCGACAGCGACAGGGCCGTCACACGCGCCGCGTGACGCATTGCTCCAAACCAGGAACGGTTCATGAATTCAACCTCTTCTTCTTGACGTTATTGAATGGCCGCTTGAGCGTGCTCGACGCTTACACGCGGCACTTATGCTTCGAACAGTCCTGCTCCGATATACGACCCTTCGCGCGCGCCCGGCGGCACGGCGAAGATCGCGCTGCCTATGTGCGTCGTGAACTGGTTCATCATGTCGAACTTCGAGAGCTTTTCATTGATCGGAATGAAGCCGGTGCGCGGGTCCGACTGATGCGCGATAAAGATGAGTCCCGCGTCATATTCGGTTTCCTGGCGCCATGGCGGCCAGCGTTCGATATAGAAGTTCGTGCCGTCGTTGTACGAATATGAACGGCGCAGGATCTGCGCGCCCGCATTGTTCGCCTGATTCGAAAGGCGCACGTGCGAATTGTCGGGAATCACGGGGTTGCCGTCCTTGTCCTCCGCCTTCAGGTCGACGGCATCGAACTCGTGTTTCTGTCCGATCGGCGCACCGCTGTATTTGTGCCGTCCGAAAACCTGTTCCTGGAAGCCGAGTTCCATCTGGTCCCAGTGCTCGAGCGTGATGCGGATGCGGCGCACCACCGTATAGGTGCCGCCTTGCATCCACGGTGCGTCCGCGGCGTTGGCCCAGACGAACTGGTTCATCAACGGCGGCTTCGCTGTCGACGGATTGTTGGTGCCGTCCTTGAAGCCCATCAGATTGCGCGGCGTCTGGCCTTTCGGACCCGACAGGAAGCCTGCCTGTCCCCAACGCATCTGGATCGCACCGTATCCCATACGCGCGAGTTGCCGCACGGCATGGAATGCGACCTGCGCGTCGTTCGCGCACGCCTGGACGTACAGGTCGCCGCCCGTCTTCTCGGCGATAAGCTGATCGCCGTTGAAGCGCGGCAGATCGACGAGCGCGGCAGGGCGTTTGCTCGCGAGGCCGTAGCGGTCCTTGTCGTCGCGCGACGTGAACAGACCCGGGCCGAAGCCGAACGTGATGGTCAGCGACGATGCGCCGAGGCCGAGTACATCGGCGGAATCGGCGGCGGGCTTGTCGTCGGCTGTTTCAAGGGAACCGGCGGGCTGGCCTTGCGTCATCCGCGCGGCGGCTTGCGTCCATTCACGCAACAGCGCGATCACTTCATCGCGCTTGTCGGTTTTCAGATCGAACGCGGCGACGTAGCTGTGACCCTGCTGCGGTGTCACGATGCCGCCTTGATGCGCGCCGTAGAACGGTTCGATCTGGCGTTGCAGATCGTCGGCATGGGTGCGCGTCAACGCGGCACGCGCAGTGCCCGACGTAGCGAGTCCGGCGCCCGCCGCGACGGCGGCACCGCCAGCTTTCAGAAAGCCGCGCCGGCCAAAGCGCGACGGTGGAGACTGATCGTTTGTCATGATGCTGCCTCTTGCTGCTTGCCTGTTACCGTCACTTCGCGAGCACCAGCGTGTTCACGTCATCCTGGACATAGTAAAAACCGTCGCCTTCCGGCGTCATCGCGATGCCGAACAGGTCGCCGTTGCCGGGCGGCGTCTGCGCCTTGTCGGTATCGATCCAGCGCGCGTAGAGCTGCTTGCCCGTGGCGGGGACGATCTCGACGACCTGACCGTTGAGCGCATTCGTCACCAGCAGATGGCCGTTGGGTGCCGTCACCATCGCGAGCGGGCGATGCAGCAGACCGTCTGCCGTGAGCTGCCGTCCGACGCCTGCGCTGGTGTCGCGCGTCATCGGCTCGTCGATCTCGTTGACGCGATTGCCGATGGCATCGGATACAAACAGCAGCTTCTGATCCGCCGACAGCGCGAGCCCTGTCGGTCCGACGAGGAACACGCCTTTGTCGGCCTGCGCGCCGAAGCCGCTGCCCACGACCGTTTCTTTCTTCACGACGGGCGGCTTGCCTTGCGCAATGTCGAGATCGAGGCGCAGCACGGTCGCCTGCTTGAATACGGGCGGTTCGCCGTCAGCGCCACCGACGCCGAAGCCCGCCATGCTGATGAACAACGTCGCGCTCGTGCCGTTATCGACGACGGCCATGTTGCCCCATGGATCGTTGATGTTCGGGCTGGAGATGGTCGAGGTCACTTTGCCCTGCGAGTCGAGTACGACCAGGCAGCCGGCGCCTTTGGTGCCCGTGGTGCCGTCGTTACTCGGTGTACTGCCGACGATCACCCAGCCCGACTTGAGCATGGTCATTGCAGTCGAGAGACCGACGCCGCCGGGACAATCTTTCAGATCGCGCGGGATCTGCGCGAATAGCGTCATCTGCTTCGTGTCGGGATGGTAGTTGACGATCGTGCTGCCCGTTCCTTGCAGGTTGGCCGAGTTGTTGAAGTTGTCGACCAGTACGTCGCCCTGTTTCACCGAACCCGCCGAGACCGGCGCGACGACGATCGCGTAAGGATTCTGATCTCCGTTGTCGGGCACGGTGTTGATGAGCGTCGTATTGCGATGCAAGGTTTCGAGGAAGCCTTGCGGCTCGGCCTGAGCGGTGCACGTAGCGATAAGCGCCAGCGTGCCCGCGACGTATGCGGCCTTCGTGCGCAGGCGCCTCGCAAGCTCACGCGAAAACCGCGCCTTCCCTGTATTCGTATTTGCGCTCACAGCGTGTTTTGCCGTCATGATGGGATTGCTTCAATAGGGTCGATAGATGTTCTGCCAGATCGGCGCTCAGAACGTGATGTTGGTTCGCACGCCCACCACGAAGGTGTTGCGGAGCGGTTGCGTCGGATCGTTCGGGTTCTGGCCCGCGCCGGCGTTGAACGTGTACTGTGCGTCGGCCTGTATTTGCCACCAGGGCGTCGCCTGATAGATGTAGGTGGCTTCCAGCGCGGTTTCGCTTGTGCGCACCCCGTAAGGACCGCCCGACAGATCACGATTGTCGAGGTCGAGATCATGCACGTGGCTGCCCACCTTGATGTAAGTGACCGCGAGGCCGACGCTGTCGTCGTCGCGGCCCTTGAACGGTGCTTTCAGCACGACGCCCAGATTTGCCGACAGGCTGACCAGGTTGCGATCGCCCGGCGCACCCATCACGCGTGCGAAGACGCCCACGCTGCGCGGCTCGTCGGGATTGGGGCGCCACACCATCTGATCGGCGACCGCGTAAATGCTGTAGTCGCCGTGATGGGACTGCGGAATGCCCGTCGACGCCGGATTCGCGAGCGACAAACCGGTGTTGTCGAAGCGCTGATCGTCAAAGCGGTTGGTGTTGTACCAGACACCGATCTTGTACGTACCCGGCAGCTTGTTGCTGTCCATGCCCGTCATTTCGCCGTCGGCAGGCTGATTGATCGCGTACTGCAACTCGCCGATCCACAGCGCGCCGTTGTGCAGATTGAAGTTCGTGCCATGGATGTTGGCGGGGTTGTTGCCCAGCGGGTCGCCCGAGTACACACCGGCAAGCGCCGTCAGCGACGGCGTGATCTGTCCGCGCACGCGCACGCCCAATCCGGACAGCGGATAGGCGGGACCGCCCGACGGCATGTCGTACGAGGGCAGGGCAGGCCAGCCAAACATCGTGTTGATGAAGGTCGCCGCGTACTGGCTGGTCATGAATTCCTGGTCGATACTCTGCTGACCAATCTTGACGTCGAGGCGCTTGTCGAGGAATGACTGCTGGTACCACAGTTCCCATAGACGCGTCGTCGCTTCGGCTTCGATGCCGCTGGCGGTATTCAGCGTGCCGAGCCGGTCAGCGCTCAGATTCCGGCCGTGAATCTGCAGTGCACTGATATTGAACAAGCCGCCTGGCAGCCCGAACGCCTTTTGCGTGTCCATCTGCACGGTTGCCGTGGTGAGACCGTCATACGCGCCGCCGCGCGACAGGCCACCGCGCAGGTTCGCGAGATATTCGCTCGTTTCCGTCAACTGAAAGGTCACACCGTACTTTCCGAGCCACGGTCGTAATCCGCCCATGTCGCCCAGCATGGTTTCGCGTGTCCAGAAACCCGTCCACTGTCCCGTCGGCTTGGCCTGGATGCCGAGGTCGGCCTCGGGGGCTTCCGGTATCGCATCAGGATTGGACTCCGCGTGAGCTGCCGATTGCACGAAGAGCGGGGCGCATGCAAACCATGCCGCGATGGTCGCCTTGCGCAACGACGCCCGCGACGCAATGACCGGACCAGATCCGATTGATCGGATGAATTTCATCGAAAAGTCCTTAGTTGTTCTATGGATATGCCGCGCTACGTCAAAGTGCGCGCGAGGCGTGTGACCATCCGACGAATGACGTCGCAATCAGTCAATGTTAGGTAGGCGGAGTCATATCGTCAATACAAATGAGAACGATTGTCATTTGGTTCCATTAAACTGAACGCGTGATTACGGACTGCTTACGGGAGCCGTGACCCGTTGATTTGAGATTGACAATGCAGCAGCGTGCGAGCGGCGTGTGGACAGCGAGACGCAGCGGCCGCGACGCATCCAGGCGCACTACGCCATGGTCGCCGGCGTTGCGCCGCAGCTGAAGCTCGTTGCAGGCGGCGGTCTGTGGCCACCGGGATCGAAGGCGACGGGCGCGCAACTTGAGATGGCCGCGATGGAGCAGCTGACGGGTGGGGCGTGCTGCTTCGCGTGACCCAGGAAGGGGTTCTCTGCTTGGTACGTTTTCACGCATGCACCGACATGTCGGTCCATGTGGAGTACCGTCCGGATCCGACAGTCAGTGCACCTTGGAATTGATATGCAAGGAAACTGATTTTTTTCGTTGCCATCCGCCGATCGATATCATGACCGTTGAGGGAACCCTCAATGTCGATGGTGCATCAGGTCGACGTAATGGGTATCAAGCCATCGGGTTGATCGCCCCTCTTTCGTGCTCCCGTGATGGCGGGTGGCAAGCCACAGCACCACGCCGATCATTAACATCACGGCCGGACCCAACAGGTACGCCACAAAGGTTTCACTCACGACATCCTCCTTCTGGTCGGTCGCCGCAATTACATTCTAGGTGACAGTCAACGCAATGCGCACCCGCCCTTTTGCCATTGCGGTGCAATGACCAGCGTGACGTCATGCAGCGGATGGAAGATCGATGCAAGTGCCCGGTCGGGATCATGGCCTCTTCCTGCCTCTATATACGATCGTCGAATAGGGAGTAACGCAGGCGCGTCATTTCGGCCATCGCCATATCGGATCGGATAGATACGCGGCGAAGTAATCGGACAGCGCCGTCACCTTCGCGGGTCGCGCACGCGCCGACGGCGTCACGAAGTAGAGACCGCCCTTCGTCAGTGACCAGTCGGTCAGTATCGCTTCGAGACGGCCATCGGCCAGATATTCACTGGCGATGAATTCGGGCAGTTCGGCGATCGCCAGGCCGTCCAGCAGCGTGGGCAACAGCGCATCGGAATTCGTCACGCGCAGCGGGCCGCTCGGCATCACCGGCTCCTCCTCGCCCGCGTCGTTCGTGAAGCGCCACACATCGCTACGTGCGCGATACGCGTACGAGAGACACGACCGGTCCACCAGCTCGCGTGGATGCACAGGCCGCCCTTCGCGCCGCAGATAGTCCGGCGACGCCACCACGAATTGCGTCACCGCGCATAGCCGCCGCGCCACCAGCGACGAATCCGGTAATGCAGCAATGCGCAGCGCGGCATCAAAGCCATCGGCGACCAGATCCACCGACGCGTCCGACAGGTGCAGGTCGATCGCCACCTCCGGATAAGCGCGAAAGAAGCCCGGCAGCAGCGGCGCGACCCAGCGCAGCCCGAACGACATCGGTACGGCGAGCCGCACCAGACCGCGCGGCTGCACTGACATCTCGCGCGCTGCGCTTTCCGCCTCTTCGGCCTGCCGGTAGATGTCGCCGGCTTTCTCGCAGATCGTCCGACCGAACTCGGTGAGCGACAGCTGGCGCGACGTGCGGTTGAAAAGCCGTGCGCCCAGCCGGTCTTCCAGGCGGGCGACTCCGCGCGAGACGGTCGCCACCGACACGCCCATCGCCCGTGATGCAGCCGCGAACGATCCCTCCTCGGCGACCTTCGCGAACATCGCGAGTCCTTCGAAATCAGGCAGCTTCGCCATTCGTCCTCATCTTTTCATTTTTGCAACGTTAGTTTGCAATCAATTCTATTTCGAAAAGATCGAGCCGTCGATATTCTCCTCACATCGCAGCACGCATTACCGAATACCGACATCCACTGAACGAAACGAAAAGGAGCAACACCATGGCACGCAAACTCGACAACAAGATCGCACTCGTCACCGGCGCAACCAGCGGCATCGGTCTCGCTACCGCGCAGCGCTTCGCGGCTGAAGGTGCGCACGTCTACCTCACGGGCCGCCGTCAGGCCGAGCTCGATGCCGCCGTGAAGGGCATCCGCGAAGCGGGCGGCAAGGCGACCGGCGTGCGCGTCGATTCCACCAGGCTCGGCGAGCTCGACGCGCTGTATGCGCAGATCAAGGAAGAACAGGGACGTCTGGACGTGCTGTTCGCCAACGCAGGCGGTGGTTCGATGCTGCCGTTCGGCAGCATCACCGAAGAGCACTTCGACGACACCTTCAATCGCAATGTGAAGGGCGTGCTGTTCACGGTGCAAAAGGCGCTGCCGCTGCTGGCCGAGCGAGCATCGGTGATTCTCACGGGTTCGACGGCGGGCAGCGCGGGCACGGCGGCCTTCAGCGTGTATTCGGCTTCGAAGGCAGCGGTACGGTCATTCGCGCGCAACTGGATTCTCGACCTCAAGGATCGCCAGATCCGCGTGAACACGATCAGCCCGGGCGCGACCCGCACGCCCGGCCTGCTCGATCTGGCCGGGGACGACGCCGCGCAACGCCAGGGTCTCGCCGATTACCTTGCCGCGCAGATTCCGATGGGACGTCTGGGCGAACCCGGCGAAATCGCGAGCGCGGCGCTGTTCCTCGCGTCGGACGATGCGAGCTTCGTGAACGGCATCGAACTGTTCGTCGATGGCGGTCAGCAGCAGATCTGAGTGTCGCGTGGGCATGCGGGTACGGTCATCGGTGATCGCATCCGCGCCCGGTTTGCTCGAACGGAGTGTCATCATGATCGAACATCGTCCGTTTCTCTCGCTCGGCGCCATCCGGCGCGACTGGCTCGATGCACGGCTGCATTTTCGCTTCGGCGAAACCGGGCACGCCGACCATGCGCCGCTGGGCCCGCTTTATGTGTGGAACGATGATGTATTCGCGGCGCATTCGGGTTTCGGCCTGCATGCCCATCGCGACGTCGAGATCGTCACATGGGTGCGCTCGGGCGCGATCACGCACGAAGACGACGCGGGCAATTGTGCGCGACTCGTCGCCGATTCCGTTCAGGCGATGAGTGCAGGCACCGCGATCCATCACGCCGAGCGCAACGAGGAAGACATGCCCGCGCGGCTGTTCCAGATCTGGTTGCGCCCGCGCACGCCGGGCGGCACACCACGCTGGGCGACGCGTGCCTGTTCGCGCGAACTGCGCGAAGGCCGCTTCATCACGCTGGCGAGCGGCGATCCGGCCGACGTGAGCGCGGGCGCACTGCCCATCAATGCCGATGCGCGCGTGCGTATTGCGACGCTGCGCGAGGGTACGCAGGTGCAGTACGTGTTGCCGATGCCGGGTTCGGCGTATCTGGTTGCGGATCATGGGCGGCTCGACGTGGGACACGTCCGCCTGACGCCACGCGACGGCGTAGTTATCCGGGATGAAGCGCAGCTAATGTTGACGGCGCGCGACGACACGGATGTCGTGATTGTCGAGCTCTTGCGCAAGGGCGGCTGAAGCTTTTCGCTGGCCAGTATCGACATTCCCCGCTGTATCGGGATTGGCGCGAACGTCTTACCCGATAGCGCGATGCGACTGATGCCAACTCAGGGCATTATCATTCGTGCCACACAGGTGACCGGCCGTTCGATCGGCGTACCATGTGGAACGAAGCAGCATTGGTATGTCGTTGCGGTGATCGCATCGATTGGTAAACAGGTCGTTATATCCCGTCACTACGATGAGCAGCGAGTTTCGAATCCTCTTTGTTGGCAACAGCTATACAACGAGAAACGATCTGCCGACGCTGGTTGCCCGCCTCCTTGAGGCAAGCATTCCCGGTATGCAGGTGAAGGCAGAGGTACTTGCATTCGGCGGCGCATCGCTAGCGGCGCACTGGAACCGCGGTGAAGTCCAAAAGCGTCTGGCTGCCCAGAAATGGAATGCGGTGGTGTTGCAGGACCAAAGCACTCGACCGCTCCGCGCATTGAAGAGCATGCAAGAATATGTGCGACGGTTCGTCGATGAGATTCAAGCCGCCGGGGCGAAGCCATATTTGTACATGACCTGGGCTCGGAAGGACAACCCGGCGTCGCAGGCGAATTTCGTTACGGCGTTTCAGGGTTTGGCTGAAGTGAGCGGAGCCAGAGTTATCCCGGTCGGCCTGGCATGGGATCAGTTTCGCAGACTGCGGCCTGCAATCGACCTATACGAGCCCGACGGAAGCCATCCATCAGTGATAGGGTCTTATTTAGCGGCGTGCACTCATGTTTTCTCACTTGCCGATGTTGATGCGGTCTCCGATAGCTCAGCGGAAAACAGATTAAGTTTAACTGACCTGCATCTGCTCCATGAAATATGTAAGACGACCGCAAGAGCCGATAAAACATTCCGCTCAACCTAGTTAGCCATGCCGCATCCTGATTCGCTTAAGAGCCATCGGGAGGAGCACCATCAGGCAGTTCTGGTGGCTGTAGAGCGGCAGCGATCGGTCGATAGTGTCGGAGCTTCAGAATCCGCTTCAGATCGGCCTTTGTAATGTGTGTACGCGGGTTTGCATATGCCCGCCAGTCACTGCGCATCGCGTGTCCAGCAGGGCATTGATACTCGTTGAGATGGACGCGGTGTTGCTGTAGTAAGGCGCGAGGTGATGGCGCAAATCCCCGGGATCAAAAAACCGGTCGATCCCACGCAACAGATGATCTGAGGGCACGCGATCGTCGCGGTTGAACGAGTAGAAGAGCTTCTCCTGCGAACCGCCCTTGCGCGTTCGCGCTTCGCCCGCGGTGAATATCAGAGGTTGCGTACTTTCGACGCAAAACGTTATTCGGGTCGGCGACAAGATTGCTGAGGCGGCGACACTCGCTGAGCCGCGAGCGGCTCCTCCCATTGCTCGCCGGACTCTGCACGCTATGTACGAATACGCCGCCTTCTGAGTGTTGGCTCGCCCTGGCAACGCTGTTCTGTTTTCTCGTTCACGCGGCAACGCCAGCGCCGCGACGTGTACGCGCTATGCGTCGGCGAGATTGCAGCTTGAATGCTGCGTCGAACGAAGGATTCTCACGTTTGAAACACCATTGACGACGTGAAGAACGCGTGTTTCTCGTGTCGAGATGCGCGACCGACGGACAGAGAATCCGCACCTCATACTCGACTACGCTGAAAGCGTTTACGACGCTAATGAGTCGGATCGACTTATCAGACGGCGAATGATTCGACCGGCCGTTATGGATCCGCAAGCAGACCGAAAGTCCGTTTTCAGGTCGTATTCCAAGTAAAAACCCTGGCAACGGATCGCCCTTTTGCGCTGGAGTGATTCTCATTGACACGCGCCTTTACGACTGGGCAAACGAGCCGGAAAGGGTCCGCGTTGCCGGTCTGTAACGTTTTGTAATGACTTGTAACCAATTCGTGTGTTGATTTTACCGGTCTGTCTTGCAAGGCCCAGACGGGATTCGGCATCACTTACTTACGTAATCTCGTAATATTTCAGTTACATACCTGAAACCTTTCAGTCGCCCATATTCCGGATTGGAATCTGTAAAGCTCAATTTGCCAACAAAATCACCGGTTTAGCTCGCATGGTCCGCAATTCGCTAATGGTTCGGCGCGGGGAGGGTGAAGAAGGGGACGCGAGCACATCTACGACTGGCCCAGGCACCAGTTGTCTGTGACTGCCTGCATCCCCGGCCGAAACGGGGTTGCGCAAGAGCACACACCCATCCCACGTATACCCGCGGCCACGGGAACCGATCAAAACGACGAGTGGTTGCTGGAACCGTCGGCCGCGCATTGGGCAGTGCTTTGGTAGCGAGAACAACACAAATGACAGACAACCATACTGCGCCCATTTACAGCGACGGAGGCGAAACCGTCGCAGGGGAGAGTGCTTCGAGCACGCGCGCCACGAGGGATCCAGGGGAAATGGAACGTCGCCGGCGCAAAGGCATGCAAATGCTCGCGCGCGGGATGAACCAGGCCGATGTGGCGCGAGAGCTCAATGTCAGCCGCCAGACGGCATCGAACTGGGCGAGAAAGCTCGTCGAGGGTCCACGCGCCTGGCGTCGCCGGCCGTTGGGACGCCGCAGCCGCCTCACCGACGCCCAAAAGAAAAAGCTCAGCCGGATGTTGATGGCGGGCGCCCTCGTAAACGGCTTTCCGAATGACGAGTGGACGTTGGTGCGCGTCGCGCAAATCATCGAGCGCGAGTATGGGCTGTCGTACAGCGCGGTCAACGTGTGGCGCATCCTGCAAAAAATGGGTTTCCGAAATGCAGTATGACGTCCGCGCGCTCACCTCGGAGCATTCGATCGTGCAACTTACGGTGGATGCCTGCGACGAATCGGAAGTCCGGCGCCAGATGGAGCTGCGCGGCCTGTATGCCGCCGATATCGCACCGGCACGAAGCGGTCTCGCGAAAGGCCTGCGCGTGCGCAGCGCGCGGCGAACACGTCTGTCGCTGACGCTCTTCACGCAGGAGTTGCTTGCGTTGTTGAACGCGGGCTTGAGTATTGTCGAATGTCTGGAGGCGCTGCTCGAAAAAGAAGGCAACGCAGCCTCCAGTCAGATGCTTTCTCGCATGCTCGACGCGCTGCGTGACGGCAAGCGCTTTTCGGGCGCGCTCGCAGAGCAGGACGAACTGTTTCCCCCGCTCTACATCAGCATCGTCAGAGCGGCCGAGGATACAAGCGATCTGCCGCAAGCGCTGTCGCGCTACATCGCCTATCAACAGCGCATCGACAGCGTGCGCGGCAAGCTCGTCAGCGCTTCGATCTATCCGCTGATCCTGCTCGTCGTCGGCGGCGTGGTGAGCGCGTTTCTGATCGGCTATGTGGTCCCGCGTTTTGCCGAAGTCTATCAAGGCGCGGGACGAAGCCTGCCATGGTTGTCACAGGTGCTACTCGGTTGGGGGCAGTTCGTCGCGAATCACGGCAAGGCGCTGCTTCCCATTGCGCTCATCGCCGCTGTCCTGCTGTTTGCCGGTGCGAGGCGGCTGCTTGCGCGCGGCGGTATCGCCTATCTGCTCACACGCGTGCCGGGCATCGGCGAGCGTGTGCGCATCGTCGAACTCTCGCGGCTCTATCTCACGTTGGGCATGCTGCTCGAAGGCGGCATCAGCATCGTGGCTGCGATGGACACCGTGCAAGGCATGGTGACGGCAGACGTGCGGGCGAATCTGATGGCTGCGCAGCAAAAAGTCCAGTCAGGTCTTGCGTTGTCCACGGCCTTCGATGCGCATGGACTGAGCACGCCGATTTCTTTGCGCATGCTGCGAGTCGGCGAACGCAGCGGCGAACTTGGGCAGATGCTGACGCAATCAGCCGCTTTCTATGACGGGGAGATCGGCCGCTGGATCGACCGCTTCATGCGGATGTTCGAACCGCTGCTGATGGCGGCGATCGGGCTGATCGTCGGGGCGATTGTCGTACTGCTCTACATGCCGATTTTCGATCTGGCAGGAGGGTTGACATGAACGCACCGGAACGCGCGCAGCCTCCCTTCGACGCCGCCCTGTTGCAGCGCGCCCGCGCGCAGGCGGGTCAATCGCAACGTTCGGTGCTGGCTGAACTTCAGGCACTCACGGGCGCCGATGCCCGCGACCTGGTGCCCGCGATTGCCGAGCCGTTCGGCCTGAAGGTGCTCGAAACAGCGCAGATGCTCGCGCTTGCGCCGGCCTTCGATCTCGTGCCGCTGTCCAAAGCGATGCAGCGGCATTGCGTGCTGCTGCGCACGGCCACTGCAGAATTGATCGGCGTCATTGCCGACCCGTTCGACACCGACCTGCAAACGTGGCTCGAGACGCACGCGGCAGCGCCCGTGTGCTACTGCCTTGCGTTACAGGCGGATATTCAGGCCTATCTGTCGAAGCAGGAAGAGTCGGTACGCGCGGTCGATACGCTGGTCAGCAACACAACCGACGACACGCACGGTGCGCGGACCGTCGCGGTGCTGTCGTTTGCGTCGCTGTCGGAGGCAGGGAGCCCGGCTGTCAAGCTGGTGAACTCGACGCTCTACGACGCGCTCAAGGCAGGCGCTTCGGACATCCACCTCGAGAGCACGGCGCAGGGACTGGCCGTCAAATACCGCATCGACGGCGTGCTCGATCATGCGACATCTGCGACGGGCATCGAAGTCGCGCAACAGGTGATCTCGCGCCTGAAAGTGCTGGCCGAACTCGACATCGCCGAGCGCCGCGTGCCGCAAGACGGCAGCTTTCGCGTCGAATCAGGCGGACGCGAAATCGATTTGCGTCTTTCGATCATGCCGAGCATTCATGGCGAAGATGCCGTGATCCGGATTCTCGACAAGCGCGCAATGATCGAGGCATATGGATCGCTGACGCTCGAAGCGCTCGGTTTCGATGCGCCGTCGCTCAGATCGCTGCGCATGCTGGCCGAAGAGCCGTACGGCATGTTGCTCGTGACGGGCCCGACAGGGTCCGGCAAGACCACGACGTTGTACGGCGCGCTGACGGAAATACACAACGGCCGCGACAAGATCATCACGATCGAGGATCCGGTCGAGTATCAGTTGCCCGGCATTCTGCAGATTCCCGTCAACGAGAAGAAGGGTTTGAATTTCGCACGCGGTCTGCGTTCGATTCTGCGTCACGACCCCGACAAGATCATGGTCGGCGAAATTCGCGATCGCGAAACGGCAGAGATTGCAGTGCAATCCGCGTTGACGGGCCATCTCGTGCTGACCACGGTGCACGCGAACAACGTGTTCGATGTGTTTGGCCGCTTCAGTCACATGGGCATCGACCCGTATGCGTTCGTGTCTGCGCTGAACGGAATCTGGGCACAGCGGCTGGTGCGCCTGACGTGCGCTCGCTGCTCGACGCCGTATCAACCGGACGAAGCCGACCTCTCGCGCGTGGGCCTCACGTATGCCGACGTGACCGACTATCGCTTCTTGCACGGCAAGGGCTGCGGGGACTGTCGCGGTACGGGCTTCAGCAAACGCCGCGCAATTGCCGAGATATTGATCCTGAACGACGAGGTGCGCGAACTCATCATCGAAAAGCGGCCGATCCGCCACATCAAGGAAGCAGCGCGGCGTAACGGCAGTCGCAGCCTGCGTGAAGTCGCGCTCGACCTGGTCAGGTCGGGCGAGACCACGCTCGCGGAAATCAAGCGGGTGACCCTGCATGAATAAGCTCTCCCCAATGCTAGGCGCGGCGCTCGCACGCGGTACCCAGGCGTTGCACGGCACGTCCTTGCACATCGGGCTGTCGAAGAACGCGCTCGGGCTGCTGCGCACGCGGAACTGGCCGCGCGGTCGTAGCGAACTGCTGATCGAGCGCACGCTCGACGCGAGTTCGCAGCAAGCGATCGCCAACGGCCTGCGCGCCGCGCTCGCCGACGCGGGTTGCTCGCGCATGATCGCGACCGTCGTGCTCGCCGACGACCTGACACGCCTCTTCATGGTCACGCCGCCGAACAACGCGGAGCGGCTGCGCGACTGCCACGCAGCGGCCGCCATGCGATTCCAGTCCCTGTATGGCGAAACACCTCACGACTGGAAGATCGATGCCGACTGGGACGCGAGGCGTCCGTTTCTGGCCTGCGCGGTGTCGCGCCCGTTGCTGGCGGCGTTGCAGCAGATAAGCGCCGATAGTCGCCTGACATTGACCGGCATCGTGCCGCAGTTCATTGCTGCGTGGAACCGCTGGCAGCGCAGGATTGCAGACGGCGCGTGGTACGGCACGATGCATGGCGACACGGTGACGCTGGGCGTGATCGGCGGGCATCGCCTGACCGGTATTCGGCGCATGACGGTACCGGCCGATGCTCACTACGACGAAGGCTGGTTATCGGATCAGGTGACACGCGAGGCGCTGCGGCTTGCATTGCCTCTGCCCTCGCGTATTCATCTGGCCGGCAGCGCGCCCGACAGGTGGTTCGCCGACAGCGTTCGCACGCCGGTTTGTTCGCGGCTCGAAGCGAACCTGGATGTGCTGGCCTTCGCAGGCGAATCGGCCGGCGTTGCACTGGCCTGCACGGGAGTGCGCCGATGAGCACCAGCCATATCGACTTCGCGCCGCGCTCGCTTCGCCGCGTGATCGCGCGCACCGGGCCACTGACGCTGCTGATCGGCGTGACTGGAATGATGCTGTGTGTGAGCGCCGCCGTCATCGGCTATGGCCTGCTGGTGAAAAGCGAGGCACGGGACGTCGAACTGCAGAGCCTGCGCACGCGGATCGCGGCGCGCACGCAACCGGTGACACGCGCCATCACGATATCGGACGTGCAGGCCAATGCCGTCAACGCGGTGGTCGGGCGACTCAATCTGCCGTGGCACCAGGTGTTTCACGCGGTCGAATCGGCGACGCCAGCCAGCATTGCGCTGCTCGAACTGACGCCCGATGCGAAGCAGCATGCGATCAAAGGCGTAGCCGAAGCGAAGAGCAGCGACGAGATGCTCGATTACATCGCCCGGCTCGGCGGCCAGGCGTTCTTCAGATCTGTCGTACTGACGCGGCACGAAGTCAACGACAAGGACCCGAACAAGCCGCTGCGGTTTCAGTTTGTCGCCGAATGGGAGAGGGACACAAAATGAATACGGCGCGCATCGGAACACTGGCATTGCAGACGCGTCTGGCGCTATCGCGTTTGGGCTGGAGTCGTTTCGTTGTCGTGTTGCTATGCGTGGCGGGCGCGGCGTGCTGGCTCGCGTGGATTCCTGCGCGGCATGCCGATGCGAATGCGCAGGCGAAGGCGATCGAACGTCAGCGCATGGCGTTGCGAGCGCCGCGCGCCGCGCGACGCGAGACCCCGGCCTCACCGGCCCAGGCGAACCTGATGGCGTTCTATGGCACGCTTGGAAACCGTCAGCACGCGGAACGGCAGATCGGCACCTTGTTCGAGCTCGCGCGCAAATCGGGCCTCGTGTTGTCGAAGGGTGATTACACCTGGGCCTATGACCGCACCAGCCAGGTCTATGCCTACCAGGTGCTGTTGCCCGTTGCAGGCCCCTACAGTGCCGTGCGCCGCTTCTGCGAGCGAGTGCTGTTGACGATCCCGTTTGCATCGCTCGACGAAATCACGTTCAAGCGCGAAGCCGTCGGTAACGGCTCACTGGATGCGCGCCTGCGCTTCACGCTTTATCTCACGGACGCTCCGACCGTCCATGTCGCGCCGGAAACACTCGCGATGGAGGTCAAGTCTCCATGAAAGCGCGACACGCGACATTAGGCGTCCTGTTCCTCGCCGCAGTATGGCTGAACTGGTTCGGCGACGATCCGTCCGGTGTGACGTTCGTTGCACCGACAGAGCGCAGCGACAGGCCGGGCGTGCCTGCGAGGACGGTCGCCGCGCCAGCATCTCCACCCGCGATTTTGCCGCTGCGCGACCGCAGCGAACTGATGGGTGGCGTGGACGATCCGGAGCAGGTCCTGTTCGGCAGCCATAGCTGGACGCCGCCGCCGCCTCCACCCGTCGAAGCGAAGGTTGAGCCGCCGCCAAAGCCGGTTGCGCCACCGCTGCCGTTCATCTATCTCGGCAGGAAGCTCGAAAACGGCAAATGGGAAGCTTTCCTCGCACGCGGCGGCGACACGTACGTCGTGCGCGAGAAGAGCGTGATCGACGGTACTTACCGTGCTGAATCGATTACGCCGACAACATTGACCATAACGTATCTGCCACTCAAGCAGATCCAGACCATGACGATCGGGGGGGGCGAATGATGTTTGCACGAAAAATTGTCGGGCCGTCATGGCAGCGATTCGTGCTGCGCGCCCGCATGGTTTGCATCGTTGCCGCTTCCGGGTTGTTTCTGGCCGGCTGCGCGGCCGATACCGCTTTCCGCGAAGGCAACGCGCTGGTGGCGCAGGGCAAGGTCGAAGAAGGCATGGCCAAGTTTCAGGAAGCCTTGTCTTATAACCCGCGCGCGGTCGAATACAAGATGGCCTACTTGCAGACTCGCGAACACGCCGTTACCAGCTATATCGAACAGGGCGACAGCGCGGCTCGCGATGGCAAGCGCGACACCGCGGAAGCGCTTTACAAGCGTGCAGTGGCGATCGATCCAACCAATGAACGCGCGCGCGCCGGCTTGCGCGCGATCGAGGTGGCCCAGCGCGATGCCCGCACGAACGGTTCGTCTAGCGCGGCGCTCGAAAAAGAAGTCGCGCTCACGACACGCCGCGACAACGATGCCCGCAATAGCGGGGCCCAGCCTGCCAACATGCTATCGGCCGCATACAGGCAGCCCATTTCAATCGAGTTCAAGGACGTGACGTTGAGGCAGGTGTTCGAGGTCATCTCGCGTTCGGCTAACCTCAACTTCCTGTTCGATAAAGATGTGCGCACCGATCAGAAGGTGACGGTCTACCTGAAAAACAGCACGATCGAATCGGCGGTGTATCACACACTGCTGACCAATCAGCTCGAACAGCGCGTCCTGAATGAAAACACGGTCTTGATCTATCCCAACACGCCCAGCAAGCTGAAGGACTATCAGGAAATGATGGTGCGCGTGTTCTACCTGACCAACGCCGATGCGAAGATCGTCGCCAACACGCTAAAGACGATACTCAAGGCGCGTGACGTGGTGGTCGACGAAAAGCTCAACATGCTGATCGTCCGCGATACCCCTGATGCAATCGCACTGGCCGCCAGGCTGATCGGCCTGCAGGATGTGCCGGAGCCGGAAGTCATGCTCGAAGTCGAAATTCTGGAAGTGAAGCGCAACAAGCTGCTGGAGCTTGGCATCGCCTGGCCGGACAGCCTGACCTTGACACCGCTGCCTCCTACCGCACTCGGTGTGCTCACGTTGCACGACCTCGTGCATACGACCGCTTCCACACTCGGCGCGGGAATCGGGCCCGTCACGATCAATGCGAAGAATACCGAAGGCGACGCAAAGATTCTGGCGAATCCACGCATCAGGGCGCGCAATCACGAGAAAGCGAAGATCCTGATCGGCGACCGGGTGCCGCTGATTACGACGACGTCGACCGCAACGGGATTTGCATCTGAATCGATCAACTATATCGACGTGGGCCTGAAGCTCGACGTCGAGTCGTCGGTGCACCTGGACAACGATGTTGCGATCAAGGTCGCATTGGAAGTGAGCAATATCGTCAGCCAGTTTACGACCAAGTCCGGTTCGGTTGCGTATCAGATCGGCACCCGCAACGCGAGCACGGTCTTGCGGCTGAAGGATGGCGAGACCCAGGTATTGGCAGGCCTGATCAACGATCAGGACCGGCGCGATTCGCGCAAGATACCGGGTCTGGGCAATCTGCCCGTGCTCGGGCGTCTGTTCGGCAGCACCGCTGACGACAATCAGAAAACCGAAATCGTGCTGTCGATTACACCGCACCTGATTCGCAATATCGAGCGCGCGGAGATGCGGTATTCGGAGTTCTCGTCGGGAACGGAAGACAGCCCGCGCATTCGTCCCGAAGGGCTGAACGTGCCCGCCGCGCCTTCGCCATTGATCGCGTTGAAGGGCACGTCGTCGTCGCCTGCAGTGCCGGTAGCGGCTGACGCTCCCGCCATGACGACTGGCACACCTGCCGCTGCCGCTGCCGCTGCTGCTGCTCCTGCTGCCGCTGCTGCCCCTGCGGCATCGCCTGGCGCGGGCGCACAAGGCGGTGCGCAGTTGAAATGGGAAGGGGCTCAACAGCTGAAAGTAGGCGACACGTTCACGCTGCAACTTGAGATGCAATCGGGACAGCCCGTGACGAGCCTGCCGCTCGCCATCACGTATGACGACACGATCCTTCAACCCAGCGGCGTAACGGAAGGCAGCTTCCTGAAGCAGGGCGGCGCGCAGACCAGTTTCACCAGCAAGATCGATACGGGGGGGCAGATACTCATTACAGGTACGCGCAACGACAAGGGCGGCGCCACTGGCAGCGCGAATTTCGCGAGCATCAATTTCCGCTCCATTGCGCCGGCGAATTCGTCCGCGATCCAGTTGCTGACGGTTGCGCCCGTCGGGGTCGGAGGAAGCGTGATCCCGGCACAGGCGCCGGCACCGCATATGGTGCAGATCGATCCGTAACGCGTGGTGAGGAGATAACGTGAACACGACGGCGGCGTTCATCCGGCGCAGGGCTCGAGCAGGTACTCACCGCGCTCGCACGGGCTTCACGTTGATCGAGATGCTGGTCACGCTCGCGATACTCGGTGCGCTGGCGTCCGTCGTGCTGCCGCTCGCGCAAGTACAAATGCAGCGCAATCGTGAGCATGCATTGCGGCAATCGCTGCTTGAAGTTCGACACGCGATCGATTCATACAAACGCGCTAGCGACGAAGGACGCATTTCGAAGCCGCCTGGCGCGTCGGGCTATCCGAAAGATCTCGATGTATTGGTCGAAGGTGTGGTCGACCAGCGAAGTCCTACGCGCGCAAAGATGTTCTTTTTGCGCCGGGTGCCGCGCGATCCGTTCGCAAACGAAGTGAGCGGGCGCGATTCGGATTCCTGGGGCAAGCGCAGTTACGAGAGCGACGCCGACGATCCGCGCGAAGGCGACGATGTTTTCGACGTCTACTCAAAATCGGATCAGGCCGGCCTCAACGGTGTTCCATACAGGCAATGGTGAACGCGATGAACAGGCTACGCGCCCACTCCGCAAGGCGAAAAACAGCACGGGGTTTCACGCTCATCGAACTACTTGTCGTTCTGGCGATCGTTTCTCTGCTTTTGACGCTGGCCGTGCCCAGGTATTTCCATAGCGTCGACACGGCGCGCGAGACTGTTTTGATCGAGAACCTGTCTATCGCACGCGAAACGATTGACAAGTTCTTCGAAGACACCGGACGCTATCCGGACTCGCTTGAAGAACTGGTGGAGAAAAAGTATTTGCGGGCGCTGCCGTTCGACCCGATCGTCAACAGTTCGACAGGCTGGACCATCGTTCCCCCCGACGACACGAGCAAGGGCCGGGTGTACGACCTGCATAGCGCAGCGCAAGGCACGGGCAGAACGAATGTTCCCTATTCTGCGCGATAGGATCGTCATGCGTCATTCACACTCACGCGAGGACGGCTTTACGTATCTGGGCGCGCTGATTCTCGTCGCGATCATCAGCGTGTCTGCAACCGCGACACTGAAGCTCGGTGCCGCCATGCAGCGCCGCGCGGCTGAAGAACAACTGCTCGCGATTGGCGGCGAGTTTCGCGACGCATTCGTGAGCTATGCGAACGCGACGCCGCCAGGACAACCGCGCACGCCGCAGAGCCTGGAAGATTTGCTGAAGGACCCGCGCTTTCCTGTTGTGCGGCGTCATCTGCGCCGGGTCTACGTCGATCCGATCAGCGGCAAGCCGGAGTGGGGCACGATTCCGGCGCAACCGGGGCCAGGCATCATGGGTGTGTACAGCCTGGCCGACGGAACGCCCATCAAGGTGGGTCAGTTCGAGATGCGCTTCCAGGAGTTCGAAGGGAAGACCTCGTATCAGGACTGGGTCTTCATGCCGCCGCCTGAGACGATTGTTCCAATGCCGGCGGGAAAAGCGGCGGGCGCGGTGAATGGTACCGGCCCGGCCATTGGCTTGACGAATTGAGTTGCATTCGCCGTTAGCTGCTGATGTCGGCGTTGTCGCCCGTTCCTCCGGGCTGTCCGTCCTTGCCATAGGAGCGCAGGTCGATTTCGCTATTCGCACCCGGCGACTGGTATTGATACGGATGTCCCCACGGGTCGAGCGGCACTTCCTTTTTCAGGTAGGGGCCATTCCATTGCGTCACCGTGGCCGGTTTGGTGACGAGCGCCGTCAGACCTTCTTCAGTCGTCGGATAGCGACCTACGTCGAGCCGGAATGTATCGAGCGCCTTCTCGAGCCCGGAGATTTGAGCTTTCGCCATCGTGCGTTCGGATTTACCGAGCTGCGTAAAGTACTTTGGACCGACATAGGCGGCAAGCATGCCAATGATCACAATGACGATCAGCAATTCAAGCAGCGTGAATCCGCTGGCGCGGTGTTTGAGTTGTGTGTGTGAAGTAGGCATGGGATGGCTCAACGCGTCGACTGGTTGCGGGCGGCCTGCATACGCGCGAGCACCGCTGGCACGTAAAGCATGGTTTCCCGATAAGGTGGAATGCGCGCGGCATGTTTGGCGACGGCGCCTTCCCCCGCGTTGTAGGCCGCAAGGCTGAGCGCAACGTTTCCGTCGTAGAGTGCGAGCAGACGCTTCAGATGGCGGATGCCCGCATCGATGTTTTGTGCGGGATCAGCGGGGTTGGTCACACCGTACATCGCGGCTGTCGCCGGCATCAGCTGCATCGCGCCACTGGCGCCTTTAGTCGAGACTGCCGTCGAACTTCCCTTCGACTCGACGTCGATGATCGCCTGGACGAGCACAGGATCGACGCCGTACTTGCTCGACAGTTTTTCGATAAACGCTGTGCGCGATTCTTTGCCCAGACTGCTGGAAAGCGCCGAAGCATTCCGTTTCGATGACACGGATGAACCGGATGGCGAATCGTCACGCAAATAAAGCCGATAGCTTGCGTCCAGCTTTTCGCTAGCGAAGCGCACGGTTCCGTCCTGTCCTTCAGACCTATAGATATCCGCACTCGTCGCCTCACCGCAAAGCGTGGCCGCCGCCGTGCAAAGAAGAAATCGCATCAGTGTCGTCTGCGTTTTCATGACGCTCCGCCTGTCTTCGAGTACTTTCAAGGAAATTAGCACGCGGTGTTTAGCAAGAGAACATTGATGCATTGTGGTCGCGTGCGCTCGCGCACACAACTATCGTTTAAGCGCCTGGCCGAAAGATAAGCGGTACGCCTTAAAAATAGAAAGAGGATGGGTACGTTGAAAAGCCGGATGAGAGAGCGTTCGGGAGATCGACGTTCAACCTCGATCGGGTAGCTGTTGCAACTGTGAAGCACTTGTTTTTCTTGCAAGATACGGGTGCCTGAATTAGCTGAGCGAGATGGTGCGCGGCCTTGCAGACAGGGCGGCCCGACTTCCTGTCATGTTCATTTGCAAATCACTATTTGCCTTGTTCCAATTCTGAATCAAAACCAGAAATCGCATGATCAAGGCATCCTGATTCGCGACTGCCCGATGGCACTAGTGATTCAGAAATTGAGTTGTCAATCGCATATTTAAATCGCCTTCGTCTGCACGTGCAGCGACGAAACTCTTTTCCATATCGAATCCGGTGCGCGTCCGCACATAACGATGTGTTTGCCGCTTGAAGCGCTGCTCGGCACGAATGGCGCGTACCTTGCTCTACCCGTGCGAAACCCTGTTCCCTGAGCAGATCGGCTTCGCGTTCAGGTTATCGATTTACTCAATGGCATGACAGGTTTACCGGCAAATCGCTTCTCCGGATTGATGGAGCTCTCAAGGAGATCGAGATAACGAAGCGGACTCAACTGGATGAACGTGCAAACCGAAATTCTCAACTAACCCCGACTGCACCCGGAAACATCGGGTGAGGATGAAGTCAGGGCACTTGCTCTCGGCGTATTACCGCGTTAACCGGATCACGATGAAGGGAGAAACGTGTCATGTCGAACTCAATTCCGATCAACACCAGACGCGACGCCTGTGGCGATCCGCGTTGGGATATGCCACGAAGGGGCCACTTCTTTTTCCTGCACCGGCTCGCCGCGCTTCTGATGATCGTTGCGCAGCTGTGCTGGATCAGTCAGGCCATGGCCCAGCTTCCGCCACCCGGCACGCCATCGCAATTCGATATCGTCGGGTTCTTGCAGGAAGCGACGTTGAACGGCCCCAATCCGACTGCCACAACGGGCGGCAAGCTGAAGGTCAATGGCCATGTCGTGGTCGTCCCGGACAACACGATCGTGATGCTGCCGGCGAACGCATTGACGTGGCAGGAACTGTTCGCGCAGGCCCCGGCGCCTTATACGAACATCGCGACGGGCATGGCACTCGCGGACTCGCCCGCGCCGCTCACGACGTATGAAGTGCACGTGATCGGTAATCGCGTTGGCGACACGTATATCGCCGGGCTGATCTTTCTGTCCCAACAGGATCTGAACGCGGGAGCGGGCTATATCAACTACATCGACTATGGTCGGGGCGAAATGTACGTGGGCGGCACGCTCAACGTCGACGGTGCAGGCGTGCCGCGCAACGTGCTGGACCCGAACAACCCCGGAACGCGTATCTCCATCAACGACCCGGCCGGAAGGTATGGGCGCACGGGTTCGCCGGATCAGCGCTTCACACTGGACCCGGACAACCCGACCGTGCGCAGCACCACCGGTTTCCCGATGTGTCTGCCGCGCACTGACCCGAACGATCCCAGTGCCGTTCCCGATGCGCTGTGTCCGGAAGGAAACCGCCCGAAGGATGTCACGGGGAACTTCGTTGCCACGGTCTCGATGCCTGATCCCAAGACGATCGCCGCAGGGCAGCTCCCCGATCCGCGCATCATGGCGCCGTTCGAGGTGGGCGATTTTGTCGACTATGCAGGCACGCTCGTCAGGGACAGCGGCACGAGCGGTCCTTATCCGTCCGGTAGCTCGGGTACTTACATTTCCGCGCACACGATCACCGATAACGTAGCGATCTATACCGCGCCTGGCACGGACCCGGCCTATGTGGCCGTCGAAGTGACGATCATTGGCACGGGCGGCCTGACTGTGCTCGGCGCGGGAGAAGCGGTCGTGCGCACCCGCTTCGAAGGCATGACGACGGACCCGAGCCGTAACGTGCATCTGTACGGTCTCGATTTCAATCCTTCGGACGGCAAGATCAGCGATCGCGATTGGGGCGTGGTGGGAGTCGATCCCGGCGCACCGAACGGTGCGGTCAAGGGACGTTGGCGCTTCCGCCCGCCGTGCACGGTCACGGTTCCCACCATCAAGGATTGCAAGGGGCCATCGGGCGGATCGTTCCTGCCGCCGGCGCGTGAAGTGCGCGCGGTGATCGAAGGCGCATGGACCCCAACGACCGATCCCGCAACGACAGGTGGTGCTAACGGGATCATCGCCGGGCAGTACCGCGCGCCGATTCTTGAGTTCATTTTCCCGGAAAACGTTCCGGGCACGCCACCGCCGCCGAACAACTTCGAGACGATTCCGTTCCTCGCTCAGGGGGGCTATGTCTCGTCGGCGAATACGCTCGTGGGGCAGCTCAAGCCGTGGCCGGGCAGGGAAGCACCCGGCACTTGCGTCGCACCGACAGCCAGCGCAGGCGCGGACTTCAATGTAGCGTCCGGCGCGACGAATGTGCCGCTGTCGGGTAGCGCAACGGGCAATGGTCAGCTGACGTATGCATGGACGGCCGTGTCGCCGTCGAACACGGTGATCACCAATTCCACGTCGCCCAATGCTACGTTCAACGCGCTCACCATTGCGCCCGGAGGCGCGTCTCAGACGATGGTGTTCAGCCTGACTGTCACCGGCTGCAACAACAAGTCGGCGACCTCGACGGTAACGGTGACCGTGTTGCCTCCGCAGCAGACGACGCCTGTCATCAGCCCGATTGCGCCCGTGACGGTCAACTCGGGTACACCGGTGCGTCTCACGGCAGTGGGTTCGGGACCGGCGCCGCTCACTTATACGTGGACACAAACGGCTGGGCCTTCACAGGCGTTCACGCAGCAACCGGCAGGCGATGCGTCGATCAGTTTCACCCGGGCCATTCCGATCGGGAAGATCACGAACGATGTCCTGACGTTCCAGGTTGTGGCAAAGACAACCAGCGGCGCCACGTCGGCTCCCGTCAGCGTGACGGTCACGGTCAAGCCGGTCGCCGACACGGTCACGATCACGGCCGCCGTGTACCGGACGTCGAAGCAACGGCTCGATCTGACCGTCACGTCGTCGATCGTCAATCCGAATCTGACGCTCACGCTGCAGCCGTATCAGACCGCCTTGGGCACGACGTTCGATCCGAGTAGTCTCGGCGCCACGCTGACGAACACGGGTGGCGGTACGTACACGCTGACGCTGGTCGGCGCGCCACAACCGACAGCACCGCCGGCACGGCCGCTCGTCGTCAAATCCAGCATCGGAGGGACGAGCCCGGCAACGGCATTGACCAACTTGAGAAACTGAACCAGGCAACCCTGCACTGGCGGGATGCGTTCAACGCGCATCTCGCCAGTAAGACAGGCCAATAAGACAGGCGAGACATAAGAAACTGCATTGCATAACTGAAGGCCAAACAACAACGGGGAAGGGGAATGGACAAGACTGCACAGGCAGAAAGCCGGCGATTGTTCCATGCAAGCCGGCGTACTGCGAACTGGATGGCAATCGGGTTGACAGGCGGTGGCGTGGCACTTGTGTTGGCGATATTCGGCACGCTCTATACGGAGGCAGGCGCGCAGGTCCCGCCACCCGTCCAGCGGCCGCTCGGCACACTGAAAAACGTACCCGTGCCGGGGCCGTCGGAACAGGAACTCGCCGTATTCGTGCGCGACAGATCAGCCGCTGTGCAACTCGGCAAAGCGTTGTTCTGGGACACGCGAGTCGGCAGCGACAACCGCACTGCGTGCGCCAGCTGTCACTTTCATGCGGGCGCGGACAACCGCACGACAAATCAGATCAACCCGGGCCTGCTTGCCGGCGATCACGCTTTTCAGACGGGCGGCACGACCGCCGGTCCGAACTACACGCTGCGGGCCGGCGATTTTCCGCTGACGAAGCATTCGAACATCGATGACTCGACGACCATTTACGCGGACAAGAACGATGTGATTTCGTCGCAAGGCGTGTTCACGGCGAAGTTCGATCGCGTGACAGTCAATGCGAATGCAGACGACTGCACCAATCTGTCCGATGCCGTCATGCATGGCGGCAGCGGTTTCAACATCAACGGCGTCAACACACGGCGCGTCGAACCGCGCAACACGCCGAGCGTCATCAACGCTGTCTTCAACTTCCGCAACTTCTGGGACGGCCGGGGCAACAACGTATTCAACGGAGGCGATCCGTTCGGCTTGCGCAACTCGCAGCCGCTCGTATGGAAATTCGAGAACGGCGTGCTGAGGAACGTGACAGTGGCGTTGCCTTCGTCGTCGCTTGCGTCGCAAGCATCCGGGCCGCCTTTGAGCGGCAACGAAATGAGCTGCCAGGGACGCGCATTCCTTCATCTCGGGCAGAAGCTGTTGAAAGAGAAGGTGCTGGCCGAACAGACCATTTCGCCGCGTGACAGTGTGCTCGGCAGTTTGGCGCAGCATCCACCCACCTACGCCTCGCTCGTGATGAAAGCGTTTCGTCCGGAGTACTGGGTGTCGCCCGTCATCATCAATCTCCCGGGCGGGCATCGACTGAACTTCAAGCCAATGGACCTGTTGAAGCAGCGCCGTGGCGACGACATCAACTTCGGCCCGTTGAAAGAGAACCTCATCGCCAGTCAGATGGAGTCCAACTTCGCGTTGTTCTTTGGCATCGCGATTCAGATGTACGAAAGCACGCTGATCTCGGACGATTCGCCGTTCGACCGCTTTGCGGCCGGCGACCGTACGGCGCTCGATGCACAGCAGATACGTGGCCTCAAGCTGTTTCAGGAACAGGGCCGCTGCATCAGTTGCCACAGCGGACCTGAACTGACAGGTGCCGCATTCAGCAATGTGTCGAACCAGCGGGTGGAGCGGATGGTGATGAGCGATGGCGCGCCCGCCATCTACGACACGGGCTTCTACAACATCGGCGTGCGGCCGACTCAGGAAGACGTGGGTCTGGGCGGTACCGATGCATTCGGCAATCCCTTGTCCGAGACGAGGATGCTGGCGCTCGGCAAAGCGGCGCTGCTCGGAAACAGCTTCGGCGAGGGCAGTGTGCAGACCTTCCCGGCGGGCCAGCGCATCGTCGCGGATGGCGCGTTCAAGACGCCGGGCCTGCGCAACGTGGAATTTACCGGCCCGTACTTTCACAACGGAGGCAAGGCGACGCTGATGCAGGTGGTGGATTTCTATAACCGCGGCAGCGACTTCGGCAATGCGAACCGCGACAACTTCGATTTCAGCGTCGCGCCGATTGGGCTGACACAAGGACAGAAAGAGGACCTCGTGGCATTCCTGCTGTCGCTATCGGACGACAGGGTCCGGATGAGCAAAGCGCCGTTCGATCATCCGTCGCTCTGCGTGCCGAACGGGCATCTTGGCGGCACGAATGCCGTGGCGCAAAAGGGCAGAACGGGCATGGCAATCGATGTGATGCAGTGTCTGCCGGAAACCAGTGCAGCGGGAGCAAAAGAAGGCTTGCACACGTTTCTGGGACTGAGTCCCTTTGCGCATTGAAGCGCCTACGGACAAACCCATGAAGACACGTCATTTGCCCGCTCACTTCATAAGAAGCCATGCCATGTCACTTCTCTTTCGTTTCTTTAGCCGTGCATCGCGCGCCTTGGCTTTGCTGATGCTGTCCTTCATTGCCGCGCAGGCGCTGGCCCAGGTGCCGGCCGTCGGCGCGGATTCGCAGTTCGACGTGATCGGATTCATCCAGGAAGCCACGCTCGATTCATGTGGCAACGAGCTGTGCGGCGGAAAAATCGTCGTGAACGGCCAGTCGATCGTGATTCCGTCCAGCACGATCGTGATCCTTCCGGCCAATGCGCTGACATGGAAGGAGCTGTTCGAGCAGGCCCCCGCGCCCTATACCAACATGGCGACGGGCATGGCGCTCGCGGACTCGCCCGCGCCGCTGACGACCTATGAAGCGCATGTGATCGGCAACCAGGTCAACGACGTGTTCATCGCGGGGCTTGTCTATATCTCACAACAGGACACCAACAATGGCGCCGGCTATATCAACTACATCGACTATGCGGCGGGCGAGTTGCGGGTTGGCGGGCGGCTCGTGCGCGATGGCAATGGCGTGCCGCAGAACACGCTCGATTCGAGCAAGCCGGGCACGCGCGTGCGCATCAACGATCCGGCTGGGCGGTATAGCCGCGGGCTGTCGCCGGATCAGCGCTTTACGCTCGATGCGGATAATCCGACTGTGCGCAGTGCCACAGGCTTTCCGATGTGCCTGCCGCGCGTCGACCCCAGCTCGCAAACCGAGGATGCTGCGTGCCCGCAAGGCAATCGTCCCAAGGACGTGAACGGACTCTACGTCACCAACTTTACGATGCAGGCGCCTTCGGAACTCGCTGCCGGGCAACTGCCCGATCCGCGCATCATGGCGCCGTTCGAAGTGGGCGACTACGTCACGTACGCCGGCACGCTCGTCACCGAGCGCGGATCGCAAGGACCGTATCCGTCCACCAGCGCGACCTATGTGTCGGCGCACACGTTGACCTCCAACGCTGCGATTTTCACTGCGCCGGGCAGTGACCCTGCCTACGTCGCCGTCGATGTGACGATACTCGGGAACGGCGGCGTCACGGTGCCTGCTGGCATGGAGGCGGTCGTGCGGACCCGGTTCGAAGGCGTGACGACCGACCCCACCCGCGATATCCATCTATACGGAATCGACGTCGCGCCAGATGGCTCGACGAGCGATCGCGACTGGGGCATCGTCGGCGTCGATCCTGGTCCGCCGACGGGTGCGGTGAAGGGCCGCTGGAAATTCACGCCGCCCTGCACGGGTGTCACTGCGACCTTCAGGTTCTGCTTCGGTCCGCTGACTGAGGGCACGTTCTTGCCTGCCACGCGCGAAGTACGGGCGGTTATCGAAGGCGCATGGACGCCCGCCAGTTCCGTGCCGCAGAAGAATGGACTCGTGGCCGGGCAATATCACGCGCCCATCCTGAGCTATCTGTTCGAAGAGAACGTTCCGGGTGCACCGCCGCCGCCCATCAATTTCAGCACGATGCCGTTCCTCGCGCAGGGCGGCTACCGTTCGTCGACGGGTGTCGTGGCGGGACAGCTCAAACCCTGGCCCGCATCGAAGCTGCCGGCGTCGTGCACGCCGCCTGTGGCGAGCGCAGGCGCGAACTTCTCGGTCGCATCGGGCGCGAAGAACGTGCCGTTGACGGGCAGTGCGAGCGGCTCCGGGGAATTGACCTACGAGTGGGTTGCGCCGCAGGGCATCGTGCTGTCGCCATCCGCGTCGGTTGCCAACCCGACCTTCAATGCGCCAACCGTCACCGCCAACAATACGTTCCTGTTCACGTTGAACGTGACCGGCTGCAACGGTCAGAAATCGACGGCGGCCGTCACGGTCACGGTCGCGGCGCCCCAGCAGGCGGCACCCGTCGTGACGCCGATAGCCGCTCGCACGGTTACTTCGGGGACGACCGTCACGCTTACGGCGCAGGGTTCGGGCACGCACGCGCTTACCTACACGTGGACGCAAAGCAGCGGGCCTTCACAGCCATTCAAGCAGCAGAACGGCAGCGCGACCATGAGCGTCGCTCATGCGTTACCAGTCGGACAAACCACCAACGACGTGCTCGGTTTCACCGTGGTGGCTACCGACACCGTCACGCGCGCGACCTCCGCACCCGTGACGGCGACGATCACGTTCACGCCCGTACCCGACACCGACGCGATCACCGTCGCGGAATACCGCATATCGAAGCAGCGTCTCGACATCACGGCGACGTCGTCGGTAACCAGTCCAAAGGTCGTGCTGCGCCTGCAGCCTTACCGCACGACGTCGGGCGCATTGTTCGATCCGGCATCGACAGGCAATACGTTCACCAACAACGGCGGCGGGAACTACACGCTCACGCTGGTCGGCGTGCCGCAACCCGGCCCCGATGCGCCGCTCGTCGTCACGTCGAATCTCGGCGGCAGCAGTCCACCCAGGCCTTTGACACGGATTCGCAACTAGGACGCACGTCGGATAACCCCAGCCCCTTCAACCACTCACCACATGCGAGATAGATGATGATCTACCTACCCGATAAGGCGCCAGCCGACGTTTTGCGCGAAGCCGAAAAGGCGCGAAAGAATCGTCTTGAGATCGTTCAGGCGTTATCGCATGGACAGATCTCGCGGCGCGATCTGCTCCGATGGGGATTGGTGTCGGCCACTGGCGTGCTGGCCGCGAAGCATGGCCTGAATCCGTTCGTCGGCAGGGCGTGGGCTGCGAGCGGCGCGGGCATCCCGACAGGTGTTCCGCCCAGCCCGCTGTTCGGCGCGCTGCCGTTCTCGCAGCCAATGCCGCGTATGGACGTGCTGCCGCGCAAGTCGGTTGCGTCGTTGACGCCCGCGCCGACGGCAGAAGCGAACACGACGATGCAGCCGGTGCCTGCCGCGCTGGGGGGCGGCATGGGGCCTGTCGAAGGGCGTCCGCCTGGACCGATCTGGGCGCACCAGGGCTGGGACATGTTCCCGCCTCAGGTCGCCTACGAGGTCGTACAGGGCGGCATCTCGCACAACCTGGCGTACAACCCGGACGTGCCGTCGCAACTGAACTGCGGTATCGATCAGGCGGCATCCGTACAAACCTGCTTTCACAAGAGCATGCCGGACCAGGACCCGACACGATTCTGGACCTTCAATGCATCGTTCCCGCCGAAGCTGATCCTGGCCCGTTACGGCGAGCCGATCCTGTTCCGTCATCACAACCGTCTGCCTGCGGACCGGACGCAGAACGGCGGCTTCGGCATTCATACCATCTCGACGCACGAGCACAACGGCCATCATGGCGCGGAAAACGACGGCTTTACCGGCGCGTTTTTCTTCCCGGGGCAGTTCTATGACTATCACTGGCCGCTGGTGCTGGCGGGATTCAGAAGCATGAATACCTCGGCGAGCGATCCGCGGGCAGGCAGTCCGGACGGTAACGGAGGTATCAACAAGGTCGCTGGCGACTGGCACGAGACGATGAGCACGCACTGGTACCACGACCACATGTTCAGCTTCACGTCGCAGAACGTGTACAAGGGCATCGCCGGGATGATGAACATCTACAGTTCGATCGACCGCGGGAACGAAGCGATCAACGACGGCGTGAACCTGTGCTTGCCGAGCGGCCGCTCGAAGGATTGGGGCAACCTCGACTACGACGTCAACCTGATGCTTGCCGACAAGGCCTGGAACAAAGACGGCCAGATGCAGTTCGACATCTTCAACCTGGATGGCTTCCTCGGTGACCAGATGACCGTGAACGCCCTCTACAAGCCCTACTTCGAAGTCGAGCGGCGCAAGTACCGCTTCCGCATTCTGAACGCTTCGGTGTCGCGCTTCTTCAAGCTGTGTCTGAGCGACGGCTCGCCGATGATCCAGATCGCCAACGACGGCAACCTGCTGCCGCGCCCGGTGGTGCTCGCGCAACTGGATGAAATGGGCATCGCGGAACGCTATGACATCGTAATCGACTTCTCGCGCTACACGAACGGCGCGCGCGTGCATCTCGTGAATCTCGCCGAGCACGACGACGGGCGGCGCGTCGCGCATGACCTGTCGCTCGGCGAGGCGCTGTCCGGCAAGTCGAAGGACCCGTGCGTCGGCCGTTTCCTCGAATTCCGCGTCGCTCGCGATCCTGCTCAACCCGACGTGAGCCGTGTGCCCGCCACGCTGATCCCGAATCCCGATCTGTCGAATGTGCCGGTGGCGCGCGAGCGCACGTTCGTGTTCGGCGACGGCGCGAAGCAGACCAGCCGGAACAAGGCAACGTCATTCATCGGACCATGGGGCATGCGCGTGGATAACAGCGACATGCTGGCCGCGGACTACTCACGCGTATCGGCGGCGCCGAAGATAGGCACGCGCGAAGTGTGGACGTTGATCAATGGCGGCGGCGGCTGGGATCACCCGATCCACATTCACTTCGAAGAAGGGCAAATCCTCGAGCGCGATGGCAGCGCTTCGAAGGTTCCGGCATGGGAGCAAGGCCGCAAGGACGTCTACCGTTTGCACGCGAGCGGCAAGCTGAAGATCACGATGCAGTTCCGCGATTGGGGCGGCATGTTCATGGAGCACTGTCACAACACGGTCCATGAAGACAACGCAATGTTGCTGCGATGGGAGATCGACGACTCGGGCGCGCCATTCCTCAGGCCATTGCCGACACCGATCCCGACACCGCAAGGCGTCACGTTCCAGTCGCCAGACGACGTCCTGAAGACGGCGTTCTAGTTGTGCGGCTTTCTGGTTGCGCGGGCGTGATCCCCGCGCGACTGGCATCACCACCCATATTGGAGTGCATCATGAATCAGGCAACAGGGGTACGCAGTCCCGCGCGGCGAGCGGGCCTTCTCGCTCTGTGGGCCGGCCTCGCCGGTCTGTTCGCGGGCGCGGGCGGGGCGGCCGCGGAAGAGCCGATGCCGTCGCATGTCGTGAGCGTACCGGTGACAGGTACGGTGCATACGCCAGAAGGCGACGTTGTTTTCTCGGGCCGGGCCAATATCGAGACCATGCTGATCACGGACCCGAAGTCGCCCGCGGTGTCCGAGATTGCCGTGAGTTTTTCGAGTGTTACTGCAAGGGGCATGAGGGACGAAGCGCGCTATCAGGTCGAAAGCCCAACTATTTTGCAGCGTCGTGTGAAGGCGTCGGAAATAATCGAGGTCAATTTTCCGTTCTATCCGGAAGGCGATCCGATGGCGGCGCAGTCGGCGATGGCGTCGTTCAGGTTGTTTGCGAACGGCAAGACATCCCCGACGATCACGGTGACGGCGAATCGCCCGGACTAGACAGGGGCAGCCAATGACGAAGATAACAACGATGCGCAGGCTGGGCCTTTCGCTATGCCTCGCCGCGGTGCTGGTGTTCACTCACGCCGCGCGCGGCGACACGCCTTGGGGGGCCGATTACTTTCCGAATGTCACGTTGAAGACGCAGGACGGCAAGACCGTGCGTTTTTACGACGATCTGCTCAAGGGCAAGGCCGTCGCGATCAACCTGGTCTATTCGAGTTGTTCGAATGTATGCCCGCTGGAAACGGCGAAGCTGGTGCAGGTTCAGAAGGTCTTTGGCGACCGGATGGGGCGGGACATCTTTTTCTATTCGATCGCGATCGACCCCTGGGATACCCCTGCCGAGCTGAAAAAGTATGCGAACAAGTTCGGCGTCGGACCTGGGTGGCTGTTCCTCTCGGGCAAGGAGGAGGACATCAGGCTCATCGCGCGCAAGCTCGGACTTGCACGCGCGGGTGACCTCGACAGCAAGGACGGCCACAGTGCCACGCTGATGGTCGGCAATGTGTCGACGGGGCAATGGATGCGCAATTCGTCTACCGACAACCCGCAGTTCCTCGCTACCGCGATCGGAAACTTTCTGGGCTGGAGCAGCGCGAAGCCCACGGTCGACTACGCGCAGGCACGGCCGGTTTCCGTCGGTGGCGGTGAGTTCCTGTTTCAGAGCCGATGCTCGGCGTGTCATACGGTCGGCGGTGGTGACCGGCTGGGACCGGACCTGCTGGGCGTGACGACGCGACGCGATCAAGCCTGGTTGACGCGCTATGTGAGCGAGCCGGACACGATGCTCAAGGAGGGCGACCCGGTGGCTCAGCGTCTATACAAACAGTACAACCAGATACGCATGCCGAATCTTGGACTCGGAGGCGGCGACGTGGCCGCGCTGCTCGAATATCTCGGCAAACCGGTTCGCGGCGCGGACGCAAACGGTGTGTTGACGAAGGCTTCCACGACACCCTAGCCAGTGATGCGATCCCCATGACGCACGGCGGGTCGGCAACCGGGCACAGGTATTACACATCGCGGCAACGAGCTGGATGCGCGCGAATCATTCCACCGAGGTAATCAGGAGACAAATGATGAAAGCAACCTGTTTCAATCGCCGCTTGATCCGTCCGCGCGCATGGTGGCTCCCGGTGGCAGCGGGGCTCACGGCAGTGCTGGTTGCCTGTAGTGGCGGGGGCGGCGGCAGTAGCTCCACGGCGACGCCGGCGGCCGCTGCTACAGCGACCACATTCAGCGGGCCGATTACCGGGTTTGGCAGCGTGTTCGTCAATGGCGTGCGCATCGACGATAACTCCGCCACGATTACGCTCGACGATGACAACGGCGGTGGAAGGGACGCCGACCTGAAGCTCGGCATGGTGGTCGACATTCAGGGCGAACACGACAACGGCGCGCAGACGGGCCGGGCGACGAGTATTTCTTCACATAGCTTCGTGCAGGGGCCGATCTCCGCGATCAATGTGGCGGGCAACCAGTTGACCGTGCTGGGTGTGGCCGTGACCGTTGTGCCGGGCACGGCGTTCGGCGGCACGAATGTCACTTCGCTTGCGTCGCTGGGGCTCAACGATACCGTTGAAATACACGGCTTGCCGGATGCGACGGGCAGCAAGGTAACGGCAACGCGCATCGAGCGGATTCCGTCGACTAACGAAGTGCGGCTGATCGGCACTGCGCAAAGCGCGACGACCGGGCAGTTCGTGCTCAATGGCATGGCGGTTCAGTACACGGCGGCGAGTCTCGTGAACTTGCCAAATGGCGTCACGAACGGCATGACGGTGCGCGTGAAGGGCACTCTTTCCGGCGCGTCGACGATCGTGGCCAGCCGGATCCGGCAGGTAAGCCTGGTGCCGGCGCTTGCGGAAGGGCAGCGACTGGAAGTGAAGGGCGTGATCTCCACCTTCAATTCCGCCAGTAGCTTCTCGATCTCCACGCTCAGGGTGACCGTTCCCAGCACGGCGACGGTGAGTGGCACGCCTGCGCCTGGTACGCGCGTCGAAGTGAAGGGCACGGTGGTGCAGGGCGTTCTGGTCGCGGCGCAAGTCGAGGTCGAAAATGAAAACGAGCCGGCGGAAGCGCATGAATTTCACAGCGTGATCGCGAGCATCGACAAGTCCCAGCAGACCTTGACGCTGCGCGATGGGTCGGTTGTCGTGAAGTGGGATGGGAGCACGGTCTTCGATACAGCGACCCTTCCGCGCGGAGCCGATGATCTCGTGGCTGGCCTGAAGCTGGAGGTAAAGGGCAGGTTGACGGGCAGCGCAGTTCTGGCGACGCGCATCAAACGGGATAACTAGGCGATTGCAGTCTTTACGGTCCGGGAAGGCGATACGCGCGGATGGAATAGAAGGGATGTGCCGATCGTTTATCGAACGTTGGCGGTGTATGTCGCGTGGTCACTTCTTCGGATCGTTTGATCCGACAACGGCAAACGGGAGAGCGTTCATGGATATCGAAGGTGCGGTTGGCACGATGACGTTGATGTCGAAGGCGGTTTCGGCTGCGCAGCCAAAGCTTCGCGTGATGCGCCTGGAGGCGTCGATTGATGGCACAGCGGTCATACTGACTGATGTCGATCTTACCGGGATGGGCATTAGCCGAGAGGTCTGTTATCGGATTACCGTTGCCGAGCTGGTGTCGGCGATTGAAGTGCATGGGGTCGAGCAGTGGCTTGATTCACTGAGCCGCTGAGATCTGTTGCGGTGCGTTCAGGTTGTCGTTGGCATCCGCGATGCGCTTTTTCGGCTTTGGCGTCGCCCCTGTGCGGGGCGGCACAGGGCGACGATTGAAGCACGATCGCCAGCGCGGGTGCCGTCGGCAAGCCTGGTGATCGTGCTTCGAGCGACTAAAACGTATACCGCATTCCACCAAACACGCTGCGCCCCGACCCGGGATAAAAAATCGCCGTGTTAGTGGCAGTACGCGCATTGGCAACCGTGCTGATATCACTGACATACCGTTTGTTCGTCAGATTTCGGGCGTCGACGAACAGTGACACTCCGTTCCTGAAATCCATCCCGGCTTGCACACCGAGCAGCGTATAGCCGGGCACGCGCAGCGTATTCGCATCGTCCGCCCAGGCGCCCGCAGGTACCCAGTCCACACTGGCGGAGATATGAAAGCCATTCGGCCTTGCGTAACCGAGCGTCGCCCGCACGACGTTCACCGGCACACCCGCAATCCGGTTATTGCCATACTGCGGATCATCCTTGAAGCGGAAGTCGTTCAACGTCCACACAGCCGATAACGTGATGCTGTCACCCGCGCCGGGTTGAAACACATCGCGCAACAGATCGACGGAAGCCCCAGCCTCGATACCCTGAATTGCCGTACGATTCGCGTTGAACGTCGTCGCTGGGATATCGGGGTTCGTCGTGTACTGCAGCAACTGGTCCCGCACCATCGACCGATAGGCAGTGAAATCCCATGCGAACCGGTCACGCGTTCCGCGGGTTCCCACTTCAAGCGTCCACGCATGCTGCGATGAAAGCGGCGTGAAGCGCGTCGTGGTGCTGAAAGTCTGCGTGAGATCCGTGAAGTCCGGCACGTCCTGGCTGCGCGTGATGTCGATAAATGCCTGGATATCGCGAGCAGGTTGCCATAGCAGTCCGAGTTTCGGATTCAAGCCGTTATACGTCGCGCTCGCGGACTTGTACGTCGGGTCAGCTGCGAGCCCGCCATGATCGACGTATTTGCGCACATCCCGCAACGCCTTGAGGCCTGCCATCACCGCGACAGTCGGCAGGAAGAACAGACGGTTTTCGACGTACGCTTCATAGTTGTAAGCGCTCTGCGTCGAATCCAGCGTCTGCGCGCCTTTGTTGCCCATTACGTTGACGTATTGCCGGGCCTGCGTATTGCCACCGAAGAACCGCGCACCCGCGATCAGATCGTTGCGCATGCCACCGAGTTGCAACGTTGCTGTGTAATGCGGCGCAATGCCATAGGTCCAACCATCCTGGTCGATTACCTGGAAGATCGGATGAAAGAGGCTCTTGTGGATCACCCAGCTATCGATGTCGATCTGGCCGGTTTCGAGCCTGAATGTCGTGCGGTTCGCGATCCGTTCCGTGCGCGTGTTGCGCGCCTGATCGCCGGCGAGCGCGCCTGGTGAAGCTTTGGTCGGATTGTTGAGCGCGTCGGACAGCGACAACGTACCCGGCACTTGCTGGTTCACGATATACGCGCCGAGATAGAAGCGCGTCTCCACATCGGGGCTGAAGCGGTAGCCGACGTTGCCGTTGAACTGCTCGTATTGCCCGCGCTCGTGCTGCCGGTAGCCGTCGACGTGATCGACCGTGAACGTGCCGATGAAATCCAGCGGTCCGACGATCCGCGAAAATTGCGCGCTGCCGCGTATCGTGCCGAAGCTGCCGCCTTCAAGGCGCAGTATGTTCGGTGCCAGCGCGGTGTAGGCGGTCGGCGTCAGGAAGTCAATGGCGCCGCCGAGTGTCGATGAACCATAGGCCAGTCCATTGCCGCCTTTGTAGACTTCCACCGATTGCAGCGCGAGCGGATCGATCTGGTAATAGTCGCCACTGCCGTCGGCGAGATTGGTCGGAATGCCGTCCTGAAGTATTTCTAGCCCGCGCGTGTGAAACGAGCGTGCAACGCCTGAGCCGCGAACTGAGAGTCGCAGTTCCTGGCCGTAGCGGTTCTGCACATAGACGCCCGGCACCGTCTTCAACACGTCGCGCAACGTGAAAGCATAGGTGCTCGCGTACGATTCGCTGTCGACGAAGCCGACTGAGCCGGCTGTCTCGAACAGCTTGCGCCGTTGCTCGCCGACGGTCTGTGAAGTCAGCGACGGTTGCGTCGTGTCCATCACGACGACGGCGGGCAGTGTCGCTTCCGCGAGCGGCGCTTCGTCCGGACCGCTTTGCGCAAACGCACTGCCCGCGAAGATGAGTGCCGCGCTCGACATCGGGAGGCGTCGGTTGAGTGGATGATTCATGATTGCTGTCCCCTGGTCGTGTGTCGATTGTTGTTGGTCGCCCTATTCATTGCGCCGGTACGAGTCGAACCTGAGGAGCGGGGCTGTGAACGGTGTGCCAGTCTTGTTCTTCGACGGGAATATCGGTCCAGTCGCGCTTGCCGTTTTCGCAGGTCTGCACGACAGGGAAATAAAGCGTCTTGCCCGCAGTGGTGGGCAGCTTCATGACCAGACCGAAGGTGTCATAGAGACTGTCCGGGAGTGGGCCGCCGCGCCATTCGACGGCCGCGACCGCCTTGTCGATCGTCATCCCATGTTCGAGCTTCAGCGGAGGGTCGATGGAGCGAGTCACGATGCTCACGGTCCAGCCCGGCTTCATTTGCGGCTTGATCGACAGCACGCCATCGGGAATCCCGACGCGCAATGCCACCGTTGATGACCCGTCGCATCCGTGCGGGACTTTCAACGATGTTTCGAAATAACTGCCGGCCTTGCCTTGATCCGGCTGAGCGACGATGTGCGCGTGTGCGCAGCGGCTGGCGACCGTGGCGGCCAGTGCGACGAATACGAAGAGAATGGGCGCGACTACTCGCTGCCCACGCCGTGGACGTGTGTACATGTCAGTTTCCTGGAGTCGGTGAATGGTCCGCCGCCGGGCGGCGCACATATCGGATCAGGAAGCGACATGCGGTGGGTCGCGCGACCACGCGAAGACATAGCGTCGCAGCGTGGTTGGCGTCGCCGGGGCTTCTACGCAAGTGCCTTCGCTGAACAGCACGGGCAACGGTGTTGCTGACGGCGCGCTGTGCAGCGGCGGATGGTGCACGAGCAGATCACAGTAGCCGCACGTGCTGTCCGCCCGGTCGCGATGTGCGGCGGGATCATGCGCATGCGAATCCGCGTCCGGCTGCGTCGAGCAGAGATCGGCGGATACCTGCTGCACGTCCATTGCTGCGCGCAATTGCGTCACGACAGGCGCAGCAATGGCGAGCCAGACCGCAAACAGGCAGGTCCATGCTATTTGACGAACAGGTGCGCTGGCTCGTGTCATGGCGAATCGTTGTGCGGCTATGGTCTACATCGCGTTGGGATCGGTGACGAAGCTGACCTTGGTCAAGCCCGCCGATTGCGCGGCGGACAACAGTCTTGCCACGCGCTCATAGCGCACGCCACCGTCTGCCGCGAGCCGTATCTCGGGCTGCGGCGCAATCTTCGCTGCAGCGGCAAGCCGCCCGACGACAGCCGGATCGTCGAGCGCCTCGCCGTTCCAGCGCATCTCGCCGGCGGCATCGATGGCTACGTCCACATGCGCTGTGCGAAGGTCTTCGTGCTGACTGCTCGCGTGTGGCAACTGGACGCGGGCTGCATCGTGAATGACGGGTAACGTGACCATGAAGACGATAAGCAGCACCAGCATCACGTCAACAAGCGGCGTCATGTTGATTTCGCTGATGACGGCACCTTCGTGGTCGGAAGAAAAAAGATCGATGGCCATAACAATCACCTCGCGTTGGCGGTGCGCAATGGCTGGGGCGTCGTCGGGCGCGATGCGCAGGCGGGCGTGGTGCCCGTCAGCAGCAGCAAGTGCAGCGCATGTGCAAAGCGGCTCAGCCTGGCGACGGTATCCCGGTGCAAGCGTGCCAGTCCGTTGTAGCCCAGCACGGCCGGAATGGCGACGAACAGGCCGAGCGCCGTCATGATCAACGCTTCGCCGACCGGCCCCGCCACCTGACCAATGCTCGCCTGACCCACTGTTCCGAGCATCAGCAACGCGTGATAGATGCCCCACACTGTGCCGAACAGACCGACGAACGGAGCCGTCGAGCCGATGGATGCCAGCACGGCAAGACCGCGTTGCAGCCGGGAGGCCCTCTCGTCGAGCGACGACTTCAGGTTGCGCAGCAGCCAGTCGCTCGGATCGACGCGATCTTGCAGCCGGCCGCGGTTCGCCTCGTGATGCGTGGCGGCAGCTTGCGCGGCGCTCGCGAGGTCATGTAGCGGGGTGCCGGGTCCGCCGAGTCCGCGCAATCCTGTTTCGAAGTCGCTGGCGCGCCAGAACTGCTGTTCTGCAGTTACCACGAGTCGCCTGACGCGCCAGAACTCAAACGCTTTGGCGACGATCACGCTCCATGACAGGATCGACATCGCAACCAGGATCGTGGCAATGGCGCGCGTGGCGATGTCGCCTTGCTGCCAGAGGTGGAGTAGTCCGTATGCGTGCATGACCGTGACTCCTTTAGTTAGTGAAACCGAATGTGAAAGGGACAGCGGCTGTCGCGCGTTTCGCGGTTCCGTCCACGATATGCGGCGTACAGGTGCTGGCGAGTACGGCGTCGCGGGCGGCATCGTCGAGACGCCTGTAGCCGCTGCTGCGCACAACATGCGCCGATTCGATAGCTCCGCGTTCATCGATGAGCAGTTGCACGATGGCCGTGCCTGATTCCTGCAGACGTTTGGACATCGGCGGATAGGGCGGCTTGACCATTGCGCAGTCGAGGCGGTTGACGACTGCAATGGCGGCCATCGGCGGCGATGCGGCGGGCAGGGGCGTGGTCGCAGCGGGTGTCGAAGGCGCCTCGGGTGCGGTCGATGTGCTTGCAGGTGCCGTGTCCTGTTGCTCCGGCGAATGGATCTGTAGCGTTTGATTCGAGCCGGTCGTGGGGACGACGCGCCGTGATTGTGGTTTGACTTGAGGAGACGGCGGCGTCGGACGGCGAGCCGGTCGGTGCGCGGCGGCGCGGGGTGGTTGCGCGATATCCTCGCTGTTTTCCTTCGTGTCGCCGCGCGGAATGCTTGGGACCGATGCGACCGGCGGCGCGCTCAACGTTACTGTCAGGGTTCGAACCGGTTGAACCCGCAACGGCTGCAATGGCTCCGATGGCCGCAAGACGAGTGTCGAGATCAGACCCACATGCAGTGCGCAGACGAATGCCACGACGACGCTGAACCGCCGTTCGTGAGCGGAAGGGCGCGTGGTATCAGCGGTGCGATCGATTGCCGACTCAATCGCATTTGAGCCCGAGAGTGCGTGTATATCCATCGCGTTCACCGTTTCGGCGGACACATGCGCGCCCGCCGTCCCCGTTCGCAAAGAACGGATAGCAATTGGGTATTTCCTGAAAGCAGGATGAGCACCGGCCTGCGTCTCTAATGAGCGCAATGCGTCGGACGATGCGCAGGAGTGAAGCTCAGGAAAGAACGGGTGGGCCGCGAGGACGGCCTGACGGATAGTCGCGAACGCTGATGAAAAGCGGGCGCGTCAACGTTGGAACGGTGGCAAGAAGGACCACGCCCGCTCCAGGAGGTGGCGCGGGCGGAACAGCGAACGCTTGCTGTGCAATGAGATCGCAGTAGCCGCACGCGCTTATAGAAATGCTGGTCGCGTGATGGGACGGCCCTTCTTCGCGGATGGCGGAACAGTTGACCGCAAATGGCTCGGACACTTTCGCATACGTGACCAGCTGACTGACCAGCGGCACGAACAGGATCAGCCACATGGCGATGAGGCCAAGCCATGCGGTGCGATGTTTTCGGGCGCGACTGGTCATGATGTGATGAACAACGTGCGCGAATAAGGACGATCAATGAAGCACAGTGATTGTGTCGCAGAACTGTATGGTTAGAGTAACCGAATGTGAAGGATCGCAGAACGTTTCGTTAAGCGAATTGTTCGGTGGATCACGTTTGAATGGCGCGATCAGCGTCAGTCGCTTGCGCTCCGCTGGCGCTGTTGGGTGCTCGGTTTTTTATGTGGCACGCGTTCGCGCCAGTAAGAGTGAAGTCGCGTTACGCCATAGCTATATCCATTGACGGCAGGAGGCGGCCCGTAGACTTCGGCCGAAGTTTCGTAGACGACGGGTGCCGGATAGGTCCGTACGGTGGGCGGAGCGTAGGGTTGCGCTTCAGCAGAAGAATAAGATTCGTACATGACCAGGGGCGGCACGGATATAGAGTCCGGGCTGGGAACGCTCAGGAAGCCACCCGCGTTCGCATGCGGCACTGCGACAGAGCACGCGCATACTGCTGCGATTTTCACTAGACCTGACGTCGAGGCGTATTTCATGATGTACCGATTTCGCTTGCCCGTCCGGCGATGTACCGACTGTGCTAAATAAAAGATAGTCGCTGGCGAACAGAACGGAAATACGCTGCAAGTTCTTTTGTAACTGGCGGTAACTATCGTCTGATTACTTTGCGGATCACACTGTGCGCCGAGGTATTGCCGATCGAGCCATGACGCGAGTTGAACGAGAGCCGGAAAGATCCTCGCGCCTGAAGGGAATAGTGCAACAGTGTCGATCGTTAATAGCAGACTGCAGGCACCGGATAGTGAAAATGCCTGGAGTGTGGATATTCTTTCGGCTCGTTTGATCTGACAGGAACACAGGGAGACTCTCATGAACACGTACAGTGCCGTAGGCACGATTTCGCTATTGTCGAAGACGGGCGAAGCTGTGGGACCCGACGTTCACGAGTTACGCCTGGAGGCCTCCATAGACGGCAACGCTTTGCTAATGACCGACGTGGACCGCACTGACCGTGTCGTTTCCCGGAAGAGCTGCTATAGGATCACGGTTGCTGAGCTGGTCTCAGCGATTCAGATGTACGGTATTGAGCTGATTCCGGAATCAAAGAGGAAAACAATTACTACGCTTTCGGGTTACTGCATTCAGCAGTCGGAAACTGAATAACCGAGGTGGCTGGCTACTTCATGATCAACGAGATTGGATCTGCGTCGCAAGGACGGGCACATGGAATTCAGCAGATCACGATCGCGGTAACGAGTATGGACGAGGTGACACAGCGGCATGCTGCTTTACGTCTGCGCGATGTCACCACGTCAACCGGGATCAACGGCGATTGAATAATCCACCTCCCCATCAGTTCTTTCGGGAGTCACGCCGCGCACGTTTTCCCAACCCCTCCCCACACCCGCATCTTCATGATATATTACATATCAACACAACATAGACCCTGCCGCCCGCATCCGCAGCAGTGCCTCAACCGCCGACACGGCTCGTAGCCGCAACTGGCAGGAATACTCATCCGTGCGCGCCAGGCGCGCCCAATCCGGGTTCCACCATGTTCGATCCGTCGCTGCTTGGCCGCCTGTCCTTCGTTCCCGCCGACGCCGCCAAAGCCCCCTTACCGCCGGGCCGCAACCGGCTCGGCCTCGCCAGCGAACGCGACGCCATCCTGTTCGTCCCATCCGGCCTCGACACGCGCGAGCCCGTACCGTTATTCGTGATGTTCCATGGTGCAGGCGGCTTTCCAGAAAAGGTTCTACCCTTCATCGAAGAGCACGCCGAGCGTGACAGGTTTCTCGTCCTTGCGCCGCATTCGATGTACGCCACCTGGGACATCGTGATCGGCGGCAGCGGCCCTGATCTGGCGCGGCTCGATCGGGCGCTGGTCGAAGTGACGTCCCGCTATCGGATCGACCCTAAGCGTCTCGCCTTCGCCGGCTTCTCGGACGGCGCAAGCTACGCACTGTCGATCGGTATCACGAACGGCGATATCGCAAGTCATGTGATCGCGTTCTCCGGCGGCTTCATGTCGGTCTTCACGCAGGAGGGCGCGCCCAAGGTTTTCATCGCGCACGGCCTGGCCGACGAACAACTGCCCATCGAATCCAGCGGTCGCGCAAACGCGGCCAAGCTGAAAGCCGCGGGCTACGACGTGCAATACATCGAATTCAACGGACCCCATGCGATCCAGCCTGCCATCGCAGGCATGGCGATCGCGTTCTTTCTCGGCTAGCTGGCGCGCTGCCGTCACCCGCGTCGCCGCCACCACCAGATACGAGTGCGTCTATGGACTTTGAAATACCGGAATCACTGGTGCATCCGCTGCTTGCGATGATCGAATCGGAATCGCCGCTCGCCAGACAGCTGAATCAGCACGGCGCGTGTCACGGCAGCATGGTGGTGTCGAGCGCGCTGTTCGATTCGAGATCGCTCAATACGCTGTACTCGCTGAGCAAGGCGAACAACGAGCGCGCGCTGATGTTCCAGATGCTTGCGCTCGACAACATCTACAACGCGCCGCAAGCGCGCATCATTCCGGGCCTCGATCAACTCGTGCCGGGTCTCGTTGCGTATCTGTCGCGCGATGCGATCGACGGCTGGCTCTACAGCCGCGCGAAGGACGGCACGTTGCTACCGTGGCTCGTGCGCCGCATGCGCGTCGTCGAGCCCGAGCAGGGCATGCCGTACGTCGTCATCGACATGCTGGCGAATACGATGCAGTCCGCGAACTCCGAGCGTACCGAGCATCACATGCGGCACTCGGGCATGACGACGTCGCTCGTGATCAACCGGCACGACATCGTCAACCGCACGATTCCCGAACTGCTGGCCGAGTTCGGTTTCTACAAGGAATGCCCGGAATTCAAGCTCGAATATGAACGGCACGCGCAGCGCTTCCTCGAATTCCAGCCGCGTTTCGGCGCGCAGTTCGTGGTGTCGAAGGCGGCGTATACGATCGATGCAAAAGCCGGCGCCGAGTTGATCCGCATTCCCGAAGGCGTGAGCGCAAAGTGCGTGAACGACGAAGAGACGCTCGAGCGCCGCTTCCTGATGACAGCCGACGCGGAGTTCTGGCGCGACGCGAGCATCGATAGCGGCTTCGACAAGGTGCCGTTGCATTGCTACGTGTGCCTGTTTCATATGGAATGGCATCGCGATATCTGGGTGCATGTCCAGCACATGGCGGCATACCGCTATCAGCCGGAACTGCGCGACAAGCTGGTTCTGCCATCTCACCACCGCGATCTGATCGACATTCTGACGTCGAAGACGAATGTGTTCGTGCAGGACTTCGTGCCGGGCAAATCAGGCGGCACGACGATTCTTTGCCAGGGCGCGCCTGGCTTGGGCAAAACGCTGACGGCCGAGGTCTATTCGGAAGTGGTCGGCAAGCCGTTGTATCGCGTGCATTCGGGGCAGCTTGGAACGACGGCGGCGTCCGTCGGCGCGGCGCTGTCGGGCATCCTGCAGCGCGCGACGCGGTGGGACGCGATCATGCTGCTCGATGAAGCCGACGTCTATATCCGCCGTCGCGACAACGACCTCGAACACAATGCGATCGTCGCGGAGTTCCTGCGCACGCTCGAGTATTTCAACGGCTTGCTGTTCATGACGACCAATCGCATCGACGATGTCGACGACGCCATTCTGTCGCGCTGCATCGCGAAGATTCACTATGCGACGCCGCCGCGAGCCGATGCGATCCGCTTGTGGAAGCTGCTGTCCGTGCAACTGGGCGCCGACCTCGGCGACGAGCTGATCGAAGCGCTTACCAATGCGTGGCCGCAATCGAGCGGACGGGACATCAAGGAGCTGCTGAAGCTGACCACGCGCTATTGCCGCGCGAAAGAGATTCCGTTATCGGAAGATGCGTTCAGGATCTGCGCGACGTTTCGCGGGCATGCGTGACGTCGCGCGCACTCATGACGTCGTGTCCATCGGATCGTCCGTGGCATTGTTCGCGGCGTCCTGCTGACGGGTTCTGATGAGTTCGTCGAGCATCGGCTTTCCGGCCATGTTCTGGCGATACCACATGTTCATCATCTGCTGGCCGACCATTGGATCGACGCCGGCGGACGACTTGTGCAAAGTCGCTCCGCGCGCGCGCTCCGAGTGAACGTTGGTCTTCGGTAGCGCCACGCCGCCTTTTGCCGGCTCGCCGTGTGCGTTGTACGGCGAGTAGGCGCGCGCCGTCGCATCGAGCAGCGAGTCCATGTTCGGGTGCGCGCTTTTCTCGCCTACTCCGTGCATCTCGCGCAACGACGTAAATGCGCTGTGCGCGGCCGAGTCTCTCGGCTTGTTGTGGTTGTCCTTGTCGATCTGGAATTTGTCGTTGCTGAACTGCAAGGTGGGCACGTCGGTTTCGCGGACGTTGAACGCGCCGGGAACCGCCGCGGCGCCACGGCCGAGCACTTTCGCCTCGTCGGACTGCGTGCGATTGACGGATGAGATTGAGGGAGAGTGATCGCCGGCATTCGGCGCGTCGGTTTTCTTGATCAGATCGCCTGGCTTTGCTGTACGAAGCGCACCGACAGGCGAGGCGGACGGGTCGTGCAGCGCAGTCTCGCCGTGCGTTGCAAGTGACTTGCCTTTACCGCCCGGCGCCTTTGCAACACCACTCCCGGAAATACCGAACCGCGTCACTTCCGTCTGCCAGTCGGCCGGCGCGTCGTTCGTCGACGCGGACTTCTTTTGCTTCGCGGATGGCGGCATGCCGGGCAACGGGCTGGAAGCACGGCGCTTGACGCCCGATGTCGATGGCGCCGGCTGGCTCGAGCCTGCCGTCGGCGTTGCAGCGATGTGGGACGGCGAACTGCCGTTGACTTTAGGCATGATGAAACGACCTCCCGTGACGATCCGGACATTGAGCGTCCGCACAGTCTGGCCCGGAGCGGCGCGTGAAGCCGTCAGCACGCGCATGCATGTCGCGCGATACGAAGCGGTCGGAACCCGCCAACGCACGCTGCCCGCTATCGACGCTCGCGCACCGCGATGACCCGGTTCTGCGCAACCGCATAGATGGCGGCATCGTCGGCGGACGGGTTGACGACGAAACCGCCCGTGAACGCGCCGAACGCGGGCAGCACGCCGCATCGCGCGGCAAAGCGGAAGCAGGGCACGCGCACGGAATCCGCGCGGCTCGCGATCACGTAGACAGGATGCTCATGTCCCGCGAGCACATACGCGCCGTCGACCACCTGCGGGTAATGACACAACGCCCACGGTCCATGCCGCCACGGTTCGAGCACCGTCTCGACACCGAGCGACGGCGGCAGCATGCCGGCACTGCGATCGTGATTCCCTTCGACCATCACCATGCGCACCGCCGCGTGCCGCGCGCGCCATTCGCCGAGCGCCTGCATCGTCGCGCTGCCGAGCGATTCGCGCCCGTGCAGCAGATCGCCGAGAAACACGATCGACTCGGGCCTGTGCGCAGCGATCAGCGCATCGAGCCGCGCAAGGTCGTCGGTCGTCGCGCCGGCCGGCACGGGCACGCCATGCGCGCGAAACACGGCATCCTTGCCGAAGTGCGCATCGGCGATGAAGAGGCTCTTCAGTTGCGGATCGAACGCGGCGCGCTGCGCGGACAATTGCAGCCGATAACCCCCCACATCGACGGTCATGGTTTCGAACGTCATCCGCGCGCTGCCTTGTCGAGTTCGGCCAGCATCCGCTCGATGCGGTCCGCGAGCTTTTCGGTGCTGACCTTTTCACGGATGCGCCCGACGATCAGCGGAAACGCGAACGGCGTCGGCTTCTTCGGGTGCGTCAGCGCAAGGCGGCTCGCGCGCATCGCATCGAGCGCGCGCCGGATGCGGTCGAGATCGAGTTCCTGCAACTTCACCTCCGCATCGGCCTGCGTCAGCAGCAGATTGTCGTTGTCGTGCTTGCGAAACACCTCATAGAAAAGGCCGCTCGACGCCTGCAACTGCCGCGCGCTCTTCTGCTGTCCCGGATGCGCCTGATAGACGAGACCCGCGACGCGCGCGATCTCGCGAAAGCGGCGCATCGCGAGTTCGGAGGCGTTGAGGCTGTCCATGATGTCGTCGGCCAGACGCGTGGAAGAAAACAGACCTTCGGCGATCAGCGTCGCCCAGTCGAACGCCTGCGACGACAACAGTTCGAAGCCATAGTCGTTCGCGGAGATCGAGAAGGTGCCCGGCCGGTCGCGCGCCGCGCGCCAGCCGAGCAGCGACGCCAGGCCGATTTGCGCGACGCGCCCCGCAAACGGATAGCAGAAGAAGTGATGGCCTTCGCGCGTCCGCAGTATTTCGGCGACCAGCAGTCCCGTTTCCGGCAACGCGGACCAGTTGGCCTGCAACTCCAGCAAAGGCCGGATCGCGATCATCTCCGGCTCGACGTACTCGCCGCGTTCAGCCTCGGCGAGCATCGCCAGCGTCGCGTCGGCCAGCTCGGAGGAGAGCGGCATCTTGCTGCCCGCCCACTGCGGCATCGCGCCTCGCGACGACGTTGCTCGCCGCACATAGGCCGTCATGTCGCGCACGCGCACGAGTTCGAGCGCACGGCCGCCGAACGTGAACACGTCGCCGGCTTTGAGTCGCGAGATGAACGATTCTTCCATCGAGCCGATCCGTCCGCCCGTGAGCCACGCGACATGCAGCGTCGCGTTGGCGACGATCGTGCCGACGTTGCTGCGGTGGCGGCGGATCAGATCGTCGCGCAGCACGCAATACACCCCGTCATCGTCGCGCACGACGCGGTGAAAGTCGGGATACGCGTGCAGCGACGGCCCGCCGCGCTCGACGAACGCAAGCGCCCAGTCGAATTCCTGCTGCGTCAGCTCGCGATACGCGAACGTCGTGCGAACCTCGTCGAACAGTTCGGGCGCCTTGAAACCGCCGCCGATCGCGACCGTGACGAGATGCTGGACCAGCACGTCGAACGGCTTGCGCGGCGTCTCACGGCCTTCGATGCGTCGCGCTTCGACGGCGCGGCGCGCTGCCGCCGCTTCGACGAGTTCGAGTGCGTGCGTCGGCACGATCGTAATGCGCGACGCGCGGCCCGGCGCGTGTCCCGAGCGCCCCGCGCGCTGCATCAGTCGCGCGACGCCTTTCGGCGAGCCGATCTGGAACACGCGCTCGACGGGCAAAAAGTCGACGCCGAGATCGAGGCTCGATGTGCAGACAACGGCCTTCAGCTTGCCCGTCTTGAGGCCGTCCTCGACCCATTCGCGCACTTCCTGTGCGAGCGAGCCGTGATGAAGCGCGATCACTCCCGCCCAGTCGGGGCGTAGCGCCAGCAGCGCCTGATACCAGATCTCGGCCTGCGAGCGCGTATTCGTGAAGACCAGCGACGTGCGCGCTTCGTCGATGCCCTCGGCGACGGGCCCCACCTGACGCGTGCCGAGATGGCCACCCCACGGAAAGCGTTCGATCGTCGCGGGAATCAGCGTGTCGATGATGAGCGTCTTCGGCTGCATGCCGCTCACCGATACACGCGGCGTGCGAACGGGCGCGAGCAGCACGTCGGCGGCGAACGGAAGATTGCCGAGCGTCGCCGACAGTCCCCATACCTGCAGGTCCGCGCGCCAGCGCGCGAGATGCGCGATGGCAAGCTGGGTCTGCGTGCCGCGCTTGTTGCCGAGCAGCTCGTGCCATTCGTCGACGACGACGAGACGCACATGCTTCAGCTCTTCGCGGGCATCGCTGCGCGTCAGCATCAGCGACAGGCTTTCGGGCGTCGTGACGAGCGCGCTCGGCATGCGGCGGCTCTGGCGGGCGCGTTCCGTCGAACTGGTGTCGCCCGTGCGCAGGCCGATCGTCCACGGCACGCCGAGTTCGCGCGCGGCGCTTTGCAATGCGCGGGCGGTATCGGCGGCGAGCGCGCGCATCGGCGTGATCCACAGCACCGTCAGCGGGTCCGCGAGCGCGCGCGGCGGATGATCGCCGAATGCGGCCATCGCGCCGAACCAGACGGCCCATGTCTTGCCCGCGCCCGTCGTGGCGTGCAGCAGCCCGCTGGAACCTGCCGTGATGGCGCGCCAGACTTCACGCTGGAAATCGAATGGCTGCCACTCGCGCTCAGAGAACCACTGCTGGACGCGCGTATCGAACGCGGTTTTTGCCTTGTCGGGGTCGGGCGCGTAGGCGGCCGGTGTGAACGCGTCCGGCGCGGGCGCGGCGCGCGTTTTCGGAATGCGGCGCGGGCGAGGCGCACGGCGTCGCGCTGCCGGGCTGGCTGTGTCGCCGATGCCGGATGCATCGGCGGGATCGCGATCAGGATCTGACGCAGGATCAGAGGCCGCGTCGGCTGCGGACTGCGTGGCGTTGCGCTCGGGATCGATCGGATCGGTCATAGGGTGACATAAATCGCGGGCGCCCGATGGCGTCCGGTGCCGGACGGTATGCCTCACACAGCATGGCGCATGCCTACGTTGGCAACGGTAACGAAGCGCTGCCCGACGATCATGATGCAGCCTTATTTTCAGCGTAAAATGCGTCTGCCGCCGCCATGTACCGGCGTAGTGCCCTTACGTCAGCGATGCATGTCGATCTTAATACGCTTTATCTCCTTCTGATCGGGACTCTCCTCGCCAGCGCGTTGATGACGCTCTGGGAGCGACGCGTTCACCCGAAGCGCAGCCGGGAACTGGGAATACTGGCAGCGGGATTCGCCACGCTGGCCATCGGCTGCGCGGCGGCTTCCTGGCGTCGCGAGCTTCCCGGCGCGCTCGGCTCGGCGCTGAGCAATCTCGTCATCGTCAGCGGTTATCTGCTGGTTCTGCATGGCGTGGCCGCGCTGAACGGTCGCAAGCATGTGCGCCTTTCGCTTGCCGTGCTCGTGTTGCTTGCGCTTGCGTGGGTCATTGCCGGCACGAAATGGCAGGACGTGATGTGGATGTATCCGAGCGCGATACCGATCTCGGTCGCGTCCGGCATGACGGCGTTCGAACTGGCGCGCGGCGACGGCAGGAAGCGCTTGCAGGGGCAACAGATCGCCATGCTGGTGGCGGGCGCGCATGCCGTCCTGTACGCATTCAGGGCGCTGATTCTGCCCTGGCTCGTCGCGAGGTTCGGCTTCGACTTCCTGATGACCGCGAGCAAGGTCACGATGTACGAGGGCGTGCTGTATTCCGTCGTTCTCCCCATGACCTTGCTGCGGTTGGTGCGCGACGAATCGCACGGGCAACTGCTGCAGCAATCGCAGACGGATTTTCTGACGGGCCTCGGCAATCGTCGATGGTTCTTCGAGCAGGGCACACGCATGATCCGTGATGGCGGCGCGACGCGGCCCGTTTCGCTGCTCGCCATCGACCTCGACCACTTCAAGAAGATCAACGATCGCTACGGCCACGAGACGGGCGACCGCGTGCTGACATCGTTCGCCGACATTGCCCGCAGCGTGCTGGGCGCAGACGTGCTGCTGGCGCGCATCGGCGGCGAGGAGTTCGCGGCCCTGCTGCCCGATCACGATCTGTCCCGTGCGAAAGACGCAGGCGAAGCGCTCGTCGAATCGTTCGGCGAGACCACCACGCTCAATGCCGGCGGCGCGGGCATCCAGGCCACCGTCAGCATCGGCGCGGCGCAAGCCGGCAGCGATGGCGCCACGCTGGACGATTTGCTGGCCGCCGCCGACCGGGCGTTGTATCGCGCAAAATCGCTGGGCGGCAACCGGCTCGAAGAGGCGGGCGCCGACGCGCGCTCGGCAGCGGCGTGACGTGCTGCGATGAGCCACTGAGCCGACGCTAATCGTTCGGCGAAAAGGAGATGGCGACGCGTGGAGACGTATATCGTCAGCTGGTCCGCAACCTCGGCGAAGTCTCGCAAGAGGTTGCGGCGTGACGTGACCTATATGGGCGTTAGTGCACGAGCCAGAGTGCCGCAGCGTAGATCACGAGCGACACGGCAAACGTAACCGCCGTATAGCCCATCACACGCTGAATGCGGATGCCGGCAATCGCGACGATCGGCACGGCCCAGAACGGCTGCAGCATGTTCGATACGTTCTCGGCCATCGCCACACCCATCGCGGTGCGCGGCACCGACGCGTGCAGGCTGATCGCCGCGGGCAGCACGAACGGACCTTGTACGGCCCAGTGACCGCCCGCGCTCGGCACCAGCAACGTGATGATCAGCGAGCTGAGATAACTCCAGATCGGCAGCGTGGCGGGCGTCGCGATCGTCACGAAGGCCTTGGCGATCATCGACGCGAGACCCGTGCCCTTCATGATGCCCATGATGCCGCCATAGACGGGGTATTGCAGCAGCATCGAACCCGTCTGGCGCGCGGCGCGACGGATCGCGTTCGCATACGCGATCGGCGTGCGCTGCAGCGCGAGGCCGATCAGCAGGAAGATCAGGATCGTGGTGTTGATGTCGAGATCGAACTTGTTCTCGTGCCATTCCATCGCAAGGTAGCCGACGCCGAGCACGAGCAGAAGCAGCGTGCCGAGCATCGACTGTTCGAGGCGCGATGCGAAGGTCGCCGTGCCGTCGCTGCTGCGTGCGTGCGGGTCGGCGCTGGATGCGTCGTCGCTCGCGTCGCCCGAATCACTGAACGCAACGACGTTCTCTGATTTCGGATGCATCTTGATGAAGATCGCCGTCATCACGACAACGACCAGCAGCGTCGGAATGAACACGAACGGCGCGAAGATCGTCTCGGCGAGCGGCACCACATGGCCCGTCGCCTTCTCGACGAGATTGAGCGCGTTGCCATGCGAAGCCTGCGACAGCGCGATCGAACTGGACAGCCCGCTATTGCAGATCGACCACGCCGAATAGCTGCCGGCGACGAGCCACGCGAAATCGACATGGACGCGCCGGGCGATTTCACGCGACAGCAGCGCGCCGACAATCAGGCCGAGTCCCCAGTTGAGCCACGCGGCAATCGCGACGACCGGGAACACCAGCAGCGCCGCGCGCGCGGGCGTTTGCGCGTGAGCCGCGAGCGCGCGCATGCCGCGCTGGACGATGGGCGCTTCGGCGATCGCGTAACCCGTCGCGAGAATCAGGATCATCTGCAGCGCGAACGCCAGAATGCCGAAGGTGCCCGTGTACCACGCGTCGAGCAGTGTCGGCACGTTGCCCGTCGGCGCGATCAGCAGCGCGAGGACGGCCACGACGAACGTCAGGCAGATGGACAGCACGAACGGGTCAGGCATGACCCGCTCGAAAACATAGACCAGGCCTTCGACGATGCCGCGCGGCGCGGCAGGCTGGAAGGCGGCGGTGGGGGAGGTGTCTCGCTTCATGGTTCTCGCTCGGTGTGGCGTCGGTCCGCCTGTGGGCGGCGCGGACGGAATCGACACGCGGCGGGTCCGTGCATGACGCATGCACCGCCGGCAAGCTTGACGTCATCTGAGTGTCAGATGATGGTTGAGGCAGGAATTCCGGGGTGAGGCTCGGGCCTGGACGCGACAGATAGGCGGCGCGTCCGTGCTTTGTGTGCGATTCGTCTTGTGTCGTCCATGTTCGCTAATCGAACATGGTTTCGTTAAACGAACGCTTCATTATTCGTCTTATGCGCGTTGGATGTCAAGACAACGCGGCGTTCGTTTGACGTGCAACGCGCCGATTTGATGGCGCGTGCTTTCGTATCGCTTGCGGGCAGACATTCGCGTCAAACGATTGTCAGCCAGGGCCCGCGAGAACGTCTCGAATCACATCACGCGGGAGCCAACGCGCGCTCGACGCGGAACACCGACACCGTGCTCTTCAGCGCAACCGTCTGTTCTTCGAGCGCGAGCGCAGCCGCCGAAGCCTGCTCGACGAGCGCGGCGTTCTGTTGCGTGACCTGATCCATTTGCGTGATCGCGCGGTTCACCTGCTCGATGCCTTCCGATTGCTCTTCCGATGCCGCCGCGATCTCGCCCATCAGATCGCTGACCCGGTTTACGGAGGTCAGGATGTCGGCCATCACCTGGCTGGCCTTGTCGACCTGTTGCGCTCCCGCTTCGACTCGGCCGAGCGAATCGGTGATGCGCTCCTTGATCTCCTTCGCGGCGCTGGCGCTGCGTTGCGCGAGCGAGCGCACTTCGCTCGCCACCACCGCGAAGCCGCGGCCTTCGTCGCCGGCGCGGGCGGCTTCCACGGCAGCATTCAGCGAAAGAATATTGGTCTGAAACGCGATACCTTCGATCACGTTCGTAATGTCGGCGATCCGGCCCGACAGATCGGACAGCCCTTGCATCGTCGCCACGACTTCCTGCGCGGCGCGGTTGCCTTGCTCGGTGATCATCGCCGTGCTCATCACGAGTTGCGTGGCCTGCTTCGCGTTGTCGGCGTTCTGGCGCACCGTGCTCGTCAACTGCTCCATCGACGATGCCGTCTCCTGCAACGCCGCCGCCTGTTCCTCGGTGCGCTGCGACAGATCGGTGTTGCCGCTTGCCATCTGATGCACGCCCGTCGCGATCGTGTCGGTGCCGCCGTACACGGCGTGCACGATCCCGGCGAGGCTGCGCTTCATTTCCTTCATCGAGTCGAACAACTGGCCGATCTCGTTCGACGACTCGTGACGGATCTGCACGGTGAGGTCGCCGCGCGCCACGTGCTGGAGGACGCTCATCGCTTCCTTGAGCGGCAGCACGACGGTGTGTTCGAGCGTGTAGAAAACGAGCAGAATCAACGCGCACGACAACACGAGCAGGCCGATCGCGACGCCCATCAATAGCGATTTGGCGTGTGCCTTCTCGTCCTTCAGTTGCGCCGTTTCGTCCTCGGCCACCTTGAAGAACGCATCCGCCGACTTGCCGAATGCCGCGCTCGTCTGCGTCATTGGCCCTTCGTTCGTTGCAGCATACGCGGTGACATTGCCGGAACCGATGGCCGTGAACAGCAGATCGATTGCGTTGGCGTGCGCCGTGAACGTGTCGGCCACGCGTTTTGCCGCGTCCTGTTGGGCGGCTGTTTCCTTCGTGATGTTCTCGAATGCGCCGAACGACTTCTTCGCGAGGTCGTAATACGTTCGTGCTGCGGCGACAGCGGCGTCCTTGTCAGCGGGGTTGGTGGACAGCGCGATAAAAGCCCGGCTCAACGCACTGCGGGCTTTCAGGTTGTTGATGTAGACGTCCTTGAGATCGACCGTTTCGGCGTTGAGGGTGCTGATCCGCTCCGATAAGCCGTTGTTCTTCGTGAGCGAATAGATCCCGAGCAACGCGGTGACCAGAACCAGCATGCCAAACAGCGAGAGAACCGCGATAAAGCCCGTCCGCACGGGCAGATTCTTCAATTTCATAGTTTTCGTTTTCACAGTGAGCCACGATGTTGTCCCCCCGCAGCCGAGCGCGAGAGCAAAGGCCGCAGGACGTTGCTGCGGCCTTGTTAACGGTCACATGAACGAGAACTTGACGGTTGCGGACATTGGAAAGCGTGTTTGCGAGCGTGCGGACGTTTGTGAATCAAATGTGACGGGCGGTATTTACGCCTGCATCGGCGTGGCCGATCCGGTTGAGCACGAACTCGCGGCGCAACTCGAATCCCAGCCGTTCATACAGGCTGATCGCCGTCGTGTTGTGACTGAACACGTGCAGAAAGGGTGTCGCGCCGCGCTGCGTGATTTCCTTGCGCAAGATGTTGATCAGCCTGCCTGCGAGACCTTTGCCGCGCCAGTCGTCATCCACGCAGACGGCGCTGATTTCGACGTACCCGTCGAGGCACAGCCGTTCGCCCGCCATCGCAACCAGCCGCCCCTGATCGCGCACGCCGATGTAATTGCCCATCTCGTGCGTGCGCGTGCTGAACGGACCCGGTTTGGTTTTTTGCGCAAGGGCGAGCATCTCTTTCGCGTCGGCGTTGCCGAGGCGGAGCACGTCCAGATTTTCCTGGCTTCCTGTTTCGTCACGCGTCGAAACCATCTGATGCAGCGTGCCGACATGATCGACCTGAAGCGTGTCGATTCCAGCGAGCGGCTCAAGCGACAGCAGCGCGACCTGTTCATGCGGCTGCAACAGACGGTGCAGCGCCTCGTATGCAGCGGGTGTGTCCGATCCCAATGCCGCGAACGGCGCCACGTCGGGGTGATAGCGGCGCGCGAGCGCATCGCCGGGTCCGAGATGCGCCTGGCGCGTCGTGAGTGCCGTCCAGATCGGGCGGTCGAGGTTGGCCTGTGTCGAACGATGCGCCGTGCTGCTCATGGTTACTCCAGCTGCGAAGATTGATCGGATGTCGCCCAGGGGCGGACCGGATCAATGTAATCAGAAAACCGGGTTCGAGCCATTGCCGTAAATGACATATTTGGCGTCATTCACGCCAGGTGCGACTCACGCGCCGGGCCGGGACCCGATCAACAGAATATCCACGAGCCTTCTCGCGCTTTGCTGCCAGTCCGGCGCCGATGCGACGTTCGACACCCCGACCAGCGCGCGAAACAGGTCCAGCGGGTCGAGATCGGCACGGATGTCGCCGCTCTCGATCGCGCGCGTGACGAGCGAATGGATCGCGTCCACGATCTGCGCACCCGACGATTCGAACACTTTCGACGGCCCGCCCACCAGCGAATTCAGCGCGGGCGCGATGATCTTCTTCGTTGCGATGTAGTCGACGAACAGCAGCATCCACGCTTTCAACGCGTCGATGGGCGGCATGGTCTCGCTCAGCCTGCGCTCTTCTTTTGCGAGCTTCTCGACTTCGGCGCGGTAGACGCTTTCCAGCAGCGCGTCGCGAGTCGGGAAGTGCCGGTACAGCGTGCCGGGCCCGACGCCCGCCTGCCGGGCGACCTCTTCGAGACTGATATCGGCGCCCGCGCGCGTGAACGCCTTCTTCGCTTCTTCGAGAATGCGCTCGCGATTGCGCAGCGCATCGGCTCGGGGCTTCTTTTCTTTTGGCGTCGAATGATTCATTTAACCCTTCGTTTTACCTTTTCGTGCTTGCAAACGGAGACAGTCTCCGTTTAGGATGTGAAAACGGAGAGGGACTCCGTTTTATCCCTCGTGACGCAAAACGTCAACCTTACGGCAAACAGAGAGGTGGAAATGGCTGAAAAATTCGGTGCGACATCGACGACAGACGACGTGCTTTCCGGCATCGATCTACGCGGCAAGCGGATTCTCGTCACGGGCGTGTCGGCGGGACTCGGCGTGGAGACGGCGCGCTCGCTGGCCGCGCGCGGCGCGGCCGTGGTCGGCGCTGCGCGAGACCTCGACAAGGCGGCGCGCGCAGTCGCCGCAGCGCGACGCGACGCGGCGAAGGGCGAAGGCAGCATTGATCTGGTTTCGCTCGATCTCGCGAGTCTCCAGAGCGTGCGCGCGTGCGCCGACACGTTGCTGGACGAAGGCAAACCGTTCGACGTGATCATCGCGAATGCAGGAGTAATGGCGACGCCCTTCGGCAAAACAGCGGATGGCTTCGAAACGCAGTTCGGCACGAACCATATCGGCCACTTCGTGCTGGTGAATCGTCTTGCGACGCTTGTGCGATCGGGCGGGCGCGTGGTCGGCCTGGCATCGTCCGGGCACCGTTTCGCGAACGTCGATCTCGACGATCCGAACTTCGAACGCACGCCCTACGATCCCTTCGTTGCCTACGGACGCGCGAAGACGGCGAACATCCTGTTCGCGGTCGCCTTCGACCAACGCCATCGCGCGCGCGGCGTGCGTGCGGCAGCGGTCCATCCGGGCGGCATTCAGACGGAACTCGCCCGTCATATGGACGAAGGGCAAATGGCCGGGCTGCTCGACACAATCAACCGTCAGCTTGTGTCCGAAGGAAAAGCGCCGTTCCAGTTCAAGACCGTTCTGCAGGGCGCCGCGACTTCGGTGTGGGCGGCCGTGGTCGCATCGGCGGAAGAAGTGGGCGGCCGATACTGCGAGAACTGCCACGTGAGCGAAGTCGTCGCCGACGACGTCGTCATTACGCCCGTCAGCGAAGGCGTGCGCCAGTACGCGCTCGACACTGCCAATGCCGAGGCGTTGTGGCGCAAGACGGAAGAAATGGTCGGCGAAACGTTCTGACGCTTTAGCGCTCTGAGCGCCGCAGGGACCGCGCCGCAACGCAGTTCGTTTGCGGGCGCAACCAGTTCGAATCGCACTGCGCCTGTCGCAGTCGCGCTGGCAGACGGGCGCGCCTACCGCTCTTCGCTTGCCATCGACATGCCGGCTCTCGCAGCCGGCATGTCGCATCTGGGCGTCAAGCGGTAGCCGCGTCCCGGTATGTTCTGAATCAGGCGACGGTCTTCACCCAACGCCTTGCGTAGCGCGCAAACGTGCACGCGTATGTTCGATTCCTCGACGACGGTATCGGGCCACACCTTACGAAGAATATCTTCGAGCGACACGACCTGGCCGTGAGCCGCCATCAGCACGGTAAGAATATCGAATGCGCGGCTGCCCAACGGGATGGCTGTCCCACGTACCTGGATTTCCCGGGTCGACAGATTGACGTCGATGCTACTGGCCTTCATGTTCGTAACTCACGAGTAGACAACTGCATCTCGAATGATCCGCATCTGTTCTGAAAGCGCGAGGGTCGCAAAGGCGAACGGTCTGTCGGCGGGACGGATGCGGCACCTGGAATGATGAAACCGCAAGTGGTCCGGCGAGTCGATAGCACGTACGTATCGACGCCTATACTTTGGTATTAGCCTACGAGCCTTCGTTTGTCGGCGCTACGGTCAAGGTCTATATTGCACTTGCCACTTTACGTGGATCGCCCCGTTCAACGGCAGCTACATCATTCTTTCATCATGCGAGTGCGACAATGAAGATCCTGATGGTCTTGACGTCCCATGATCAACTCGGCAACACCGGGAAGAAGACAGGTTTCTGGTTAGAGGAATTCGCTGCTCCGTATTTCACGTTTCTCGATGCTGGCGTGACGATAACCGTCAGCTCACCTAAAAGTGGGCAGCCACCGCTCGATCCGAAGAGCGATACGCCCGAAGGCAAGACAGAGCTGACAGAGCGTTTCAAAAACGATCCCGCCGCGCAAAAGGTCCTCGCCAACACCGTGAAGCTCAGCACGGTCAAGGCAGACGACTACGACGCGGTGTTTTATCCGGGCGGACACGGCCCGATGTGGGATCTGGCGGAAGACCCGCTATCCATTGCGCTGATCGAGAACTTCTACAACGCCGGCAAGCCCGTCGCGCTCGTGTGTCATGCGCCCGGCGTGCTACGGCATGTGAAGGTCAACGGCGAACCGCTCGTCAAGGGCAAGCGCGTGACAGGGTTCACGAATTCGGAAGAAGAAGCCGTGCAACTCACGAAGGTCGTGCCGTTCCTTGTCGAAGACGAACTGAAGCGGCTGGGCGGACTGTTCGAGAAGGTGGGTGACTGGCAGAGCTTTTCGATTGTCGACGGCCGTCTCGTCACGGGGCAGAACCCCGCTTCGTCGACGGCCGGTGCGCGCGATCTGCTCAAGGTGCTCGATCAGCTGCATTCGAAATAACGAGCGTGTCGCGCATTGCACCTGGCCGCCCCGAACGAAGGGACGCTTCAGCCTGAAGCACGGAGATTGATATGACCAACGCCAGTTCGCATCAGCAGTTCCGCATTGAACGTCGCAGCCAGGCCTACTGGCGTGTGATCATCGACAACCCGCCTTTCAATATCTTCGGGCCGGAGTCGATCCCGCAGTTGAATGCCGTCGTGACGGCGCTCGAAACCGATCCCCACGTCAAGGTGGTCGTTTTCGAAAGTGCGGTGCCGGAATTTTTCCTCACGCATTACGACTTCGTTCCGCCGTTGCAGGAGACCACCAGCATGCCGCCGGGGCCGACGGGCATGCCGCCGTTGCCGGACATGCTGTCGCGGCTGGGACGCGCGCCCGTCGTGTCGATCGCGTCGATCAGAGGCCGCGCGACGGGGGTCGGCAGCGAACTGGCGCTGGCCAGCGACATGCGCTTTGCAAGCCGCGAAAAGGCGCTGCTTTCGCAGTGGGAAGTCGGCGCCGCGCTGGTGCCGGGCGGCGGGCCGATGACTCGCCTGTCGCGCATGATCGGCCGCGGACGCGCGCTGGAAGTGCTGTTGAGCGGCAATGATATCGACGGCGAACTGGCGGAGCGCTACGGCTACGTGAACCGCGCATTCGCGGACAGCGAACTCGACACGTTCGTGGACGGCCTCGCATCGAGAATCGCGTCGTTCGACAGAGAGGCGCTCGTTGCGATCAAGCATCAGGTGAATGCCGTGACCTTGCCGCCCGACAAGGACGTCGCGCCCGAATGGGACGCTTTCATCGCATCGGTTGGCCGTCCGCAGGCGCAGGAACGGATCGCGCAGCTGATGCAGCTCGGGCTGCAGAAGAACCACGATGTGGAAGCGCGGCTGGGCTATTACACGGGCACGCTGGGGCGGTAGCCGCGCAAGAAAGCCCGTTCCTCCGGCGACGGTTGCGCGCGCCCGTTGTGGCCGCAACCGTTGCTTCCGGCAACGCGGCCCTTCGGGGCGCGATCGCATTCTTGCATGTTAGGCTATTCCCGATTCGTTACGTGAGGCGAAACCGGGAGCTTCGGCATGGACTTCACTGGGTTTCAGCTGGAGCTGCTCCACGACGACGGCGATCTGTCGTTGTGCCGCGCGTCACGGCCCGACACCCCTGTGTCGCTGCTCGCGCTGATCGCAACGCGCCCGGCATCGCAGTGCGTCAGGCGTCTCGAACACGAATACGAGCTGGCCTCGCTGCTCGATACGCGCTGGGCCGCGCAGCCGGTCGCGCTCGATCTCGGCAAAGTGCCGCCGATGCTGCTTCTCGATGACGACGGTGGCGATCCGCTCGTGCGCCTGCTCGTCCAGCCGCTCGATCTCGCGCGATGCCTGCGCATCGCCGTCAATCTGGCGCATGCCATCGGCCAGGTGCATGGCCGCGGCCTCATACACAAGGACATCAAGCCTGCGAACGTGCTGGTCGACGGCGACGACAGCGTTCGGCTCACTGGCTTCGGTATAGCGTCGCAACTGCTGCTCGAGCATCAGCCGCCGGCGCCGCCCGAGATCATCGCCGGCACGTTTGCGTACATGGCGCCGGAGCAGACGGGCCGCATGAACCGCTCGATCGACGCACGCAGCGACCTGTACTCGCTCGGCGTCACGCTCTACGAAATGCTCACGGGCGCGCTGCCTTTCGCGGCGGCCGATGCGATGGAGTGGATTCATTGCCATATCGCGCGCAGGCCCGTGCCGCCGGAAGAGCGCGTTGGCGACCTGCCGGTGCCCGTCGCGCAGATCGTGCTCAAGCTGCTCGCGAAGACAGCGGAAAACCGCTATCAAACGGCGGCTGGCGTCGAGGCGGATCTGCGCGCGTGCCTCGCTGCCTATGAGACGGACACCGCGATCACGCCGTTCGCGCTCGGCACGCGCGACGCGTCCGACCGGCTGCTGATCCCTGAAAAGCTGTACGGGCGCGAAGCGCAGATCGACGAGATCGTGGCGGCGTTCAACGGCATCGTGGCGGGCGGCCCGAGCGGGCTGGTGCTGATCTCGGGCTATTCCGGCATCGGCAAGTCGTCGGTCGTCAATGAGTTGCACAAGGTGCTGGTGCCGCCGCGCGGCCTGTTCGCGTCGGGCAAGTTCGATCAGTACAAACGGGATATTCCGTATGTGCCGCTCGCGCAGGCCTTCCAGTCGCTGGTGCGCGATCTGCTGAGCAAGAGCGATGCGGAGATCGAACCATGGCGGCGCGCGCTGCTGCATGCGCTCGCGCCGAACGGCCAGGTGATCGTCAATCTGATTCCTGAGCTTGCGCTCATCATCGGCGAGCAGCCGCCCGTTCCGGCGCTGCCGCCGCAAGAGACACAGAACCGTTTTCAGATCGTGTTTCGCAGCTTCCTCGGTGTGTTCGCGCGGCACGAGCACCCGCTTGCGCTCTTTATCGACGATCTGCAATGGCTCGATACTGCGACGCTCGATCTGCTCGAGCATCTCGTCACGCACCCGGATGTAAAGCACGTGCTGCTGGTCGGCGCCTATCGCGACAACGAAGTCGACGAGGCGCATCCGCTTGCGCGCACGCTTGGCGCGATCGCCCGCGCTGGCGGCAACGTGCATCGGATCGAGCTGGCGCCGCTTGCGCCCGACAGCGTCGCGCAACTCGTCGCCGATGCGTTGCATTGCCCGATTGCGATGGCGGCCCCGCTCGCGCAACTGGTGCACGAGAAGACGGGCGGCAATCCGTTCTTCGCGATCCAGTTCCTGACCACACTCGCGGATGAATCGCTGCTTGCCTTCGATCACGATGCTTCGCGATGGACCTGGGATCTGCCGCGCATCCGCGCGAAAGGCTTCACCGAGAACGTCGCCGACCTGATGGCGGCCAAGCTGACGCGTCTGCCCGATGCGACGCGCGAAGCATTGGGGCAGCTTGCCAGCCTCGGCAATGCCGCTGACTTCGCGACGCTGACGCTCGTGCATGGTGAACCCGAAGCGTCGATTCACGCCAAGCTGTGGCTGGCCGTGCGCGCCGGGTTCGTCTTTCGTCTTGAAGGGACTTATGTGTTCGCACACGACCGCGTGCAGGAGGCGGCGTACGCGCTCATTCCTGTAGAGAAGCGTGCGGCGACGCATCTGAGGATCGGCCGGGCGCTCGCGTCGCGAACAGCGCCCGAAGCACTCGAAGAATCGATCTTCGATATCGTCAATCAACTCAATCGTGGCGCTGCGTTGATCGACACGGGCGAAGCGCGCGAGCGCACCGTTGCGCTGAATCTGATTGCGGGCCGGCGTGCGATGCGATCGACCGCGTATGCCGCGGCGCGACGTTATCTGGCGCAAGGCGTCGCGCTACTCTCGCAGGATGCGTGGGCGCAGCGCTACGAAAGCACGTTCGATTTATACCTTGCGTACTCCGAATGCGAATACCTCGCCGGCGATTTCACCGATGCCGATGCGCTGTTCGACATGCTGCTGGAGCGCGCGCGCTCGAATCTGGACCGCGCGAAGGTGTTCGCGTTGCGCATGTCGCTCTACCAGGTGGCCGGGCGATTCGACGAGAGTTTCGATGCTGCGCGGCTTGCGCTGCGGGATTTCGGCGTGCAGCTTCCGGACGCCGAGCACGATATCGCGCCCGCCGTCGCCGCCGTGTTGCAGCAGATTCCGTCGTATCTCGCGGGACGAGCCATCAGCGAACTCGTCGATGCGCCCGTCGCGCAAGACCCCGCCATACGCGCGGTGGTCGATCTTCTCGTCGAAGCGATGCCGTGCGCCTTTATTGCGCGGCCTGCGTACTATCCGCTCATCACGCTCAAGGCCGTCATCCTGTCGCTGAAGCACGGCAATACCGACAACTCGAGTTTTGCCTATGGCAATTACTCGTTGATGCTGGTGTCGAGCATCGGCGACATTCCCTCCGCCGTGCAGTTTTCCGAGATGTCGCTGCGCCTGAACGAGAAGTTCGACAACCGGCGCTTCTACGGAAAACTGTTGCACCTGCATGGCAACCACATCAATTTCTGGCGGAGGCATATCGTGACCGATCTGCCGATCCTGGAGCGCGCGAGCGTCGCGTGCCTCGAAACAGGCGACCTCGTGTTCGCCGGATACCTTGCCTTCACCACCGTGTGGCAAACCATCGAAAAAGGCGCCGTGCTCGACGAGGTTCAGCCGCTATCGGAGAAGCACGCCGCGTTCGCGCGGCAAAGTCACAACGATGCCGTGCTCGAAACGATCCGGCTCGAACAGCAATTCGTCGCCAGCCTGCGGGGCGTCACGACGGATCCGCTCAAGCTGGGCGATGCGACGTTCGACGACGCAGCCTGTTTCCGCGCGATCGAGAAAGCGAATTTCGGCTGCGGGATCGTCTTCTATCACATCATGAAGCTGATCCTCGCGTTTCACGACGGCCGGTACGACGACGCGTCGAAGGCAGCGAGCGATGCGGCGCCGATGCTGGGCGCGGCGATGGCACTGCCTATCGAGCCGACGTTTTACTTCTTCGACGCGCTGACGCTGGCGGCCCGTTACGCCGCTGCCAGCGTGGAAGAGCGACAGGCATGGCGCAACCGGCTCGCGGAAACACTGGCGAAGTTCGAAATATGGAGCAAGCACTGTCCCGAGAATTTTCGTCACCGTCATGCGTTGCTCGCTGCGGAAATCGCACGCATCGAAGGCCGCGATTCCGATGCGACGCATTTCTATGAGGAAGCGGTACGCGCGGCGCGGGAACATGGCTTCATCCAGTATCAGGCGCTCGCGCATGAACTGGCCGCGCAGTTTCACGCGGCGCGCGGCCTCGAAACCATCGCCGACACCTATCTCTTCAATGCGCGTGCCTGCTACGAACGCTGGGGCGCCAAGGGCAAGGTTCATCAACTGGCACGAACGTACGCGCAGTTGCGGCATGATCCGGCGAGTCTCGAAGGCACGATCGCGACGTCGAACGAACAACTCGATCTCGCGACCGTGGTCAACGTGTCGCGTGCGATCTTCAGCGGCATCGACCTGAACGAACTGATCAATACGCTGATGGTGCTCGCGCTCGAGCACGCGGGTGCGAATCGCGGTTTGCTGATCTTCAAGCGCGGCAACGATCTGCGAATCGAAGCGGAAGCATTGACGGTGCATGACGGCGTAGACGTGCGCCTGCCGAAAATCCGCGCAACGAACAGTGAGCTTCCCGAATCGGTGCTGCGCTACGTGATCCGCACGGGCGACAGCGTGCTGCTCGACGATGCGTCGGCGCGCGGTCCGTTTTCGTCGGACGAGTACGTGCGCCGTCACGACTGCCGCTCGATTCTGTGCCTGCCGCTCGTCAAGCAGACGAGGCTGATCGGCGTGCTGTACCTCGAAAACAACCTGACGTCCGACGCATTTACCCCGGCCCGGACGGCGGTGCTGCGACTGCTCGCGTCGCAGGCCGCGCTGTCGCTCGAAACGGCGCGCCTCTATGCCGATCTGCAGGATGCGGAAACGTTGCTGGCCGACGCGCAGCAACTGAGCCAGACGGGCAGCTTCGACTGGCATGTGTCGAGCGGCGAGTTGATCTGGTCGAAAGAGAGCTTCCGGATCTTCGGCTTCGATGCGGGCGTCGAGCCGACCGTCGACATGATGTTCGGCCGCGTGCATCCCGACGACATCACGTTCGTGCGTCTCGCGTTCGACCGCTCGACGCACGACCGTCAACCGTTCGACGTCGAACACCGGTTGCTGATGCCCGACGGGTCGATCCGGTATCTGCAGGTGGTGGCGCGCGTCGTGGTGGATGGAGAGAACCGCTTGCGCGTGCTCGGCGCGCTCAAGGACATCACGGTGCGCAAGCAGGCGCACGCCGCGCTCGAACGCAGCGAGCATCGCTATCGCAGCCTGTTCTTCGATATGCCCGTGGGTCTCTGGCAGATCGAGGCGCAGCCCTTGATGGCGTTACTCACGGAATTGCGCGCGCAAGGCGTCGACGATCTGTCCGCGTATATCGACGACCATCCGGGCTGGCTGGACCGTGCGATGGAAATGCTGATCGTCGAAGAGGTCAATCATCACGCGGCGCAGATGTTCGGCGCGAAGGACAGGCGCGCGTTGCTCGGTCCGCTGCCGTGGGTCTGGCGCGAAAGCCCAGGGACGTTTCGGCGGGCGCTCGAAAGCCGCTATGGCGGCAACGCGATTTTTCAGGAAACGACCAAACTGCCCACGCTGGACGGACGGATTATCGACGTTCTCTTTACGATCGCGCGTCCGAGTTCGGCCGAAGACCTGGGTATCGCGCTCATCAGTCTCGTCGATCTGACCGAGCGCGTGCGCGCGCAGGACATGTTGCAACGCCTCCAGGCCGACTTCGCGCACGCCGCGCGCATTTCGATGCTCGGCGAACTGACGGCTTCCGTCGCTCACGAACTGAACCAGCCGCTGTCCGCTATCGCGATGAACAGCGCGATCGGCAACCGCTGGCTCGATCGTGCCGTGCCGGACGTCGCCGAGGCGCGGCAGATCAACGTGCGCATCGGCGCCGATGCGCGGCGCGCGGTGGATATCGTCGATCGGATTCGGGGCATGGCGCTTCGGCGCGGCCCGAAGCGCGCGGTCGCGCAACTGGATGAACTGATCGACGAAGCCCTCGTTTTTCTGCAGCATGAAGTGCAGTCGCGCGGCGTCATCGTGCTGCGTCAGCGTGCCGCCGTGCTGCCGATGGTGTTCGCCGACCGTATTCAGTTGCAGCAGGTGATCGTCAATCTGCTCGTCAATGCGATGCAGGCGATGGAGCAGGCAGGCAGCTCCGAGCGCAAGATCACGATCCGCACGGAGACGCGCGAGGACGCGACCGTCTACTGTGCGACGGAAGACAGCGGACCCGGCATCGCGCCCGAAGACCTCAACCGGCTGTTCCAGAGCTTTTACACGACCAAGGAGAACGGCATGGGAATGGGCTTGCCCATTTGCCGCACGATCATCGAAGCGCACGGCGGGCGTATCGCCGCCGATAACGTCTCGATGCACGGCGGCGCGCGCTTCCATTTCACGCTTCCATCCGGCGATGCCACCGGCTGAACACGGATCGTGCCAGGCCGTTACATACGACTGTATGAGCCCGTCATGCGATGGTGGGTCAAAGTGCAAGCAATAGTAGGCTGGTGCGCCCGTTGCGCCCTCGTTAGGCTATTCCTGTTGGATCAAGGGAAGTGAGCTAACAACAACATCGACGCGAGCCCTGGCGCTCGCTTGCGATTCATCGGGGTGCACATCATGGACGTGGCGGATCTGAAGGTATTCGACGCTGTCGCTCGCCTCGGAAGCATGAGCCGCGCGGCGCTGGAGTTGCATACGGTGCAGTCCAATGTCACGGGACGCATCCGGTCCCTCGAAGGTGAAGTGGGTGTCGCGCTGTTCGAGCGGCATGTGCGCGGCGTGAGGATGACACCCGCCGGGCAGCGGATGCTGCCCTATGCGGCGCGAGCGGCGCGGCTGGTCGCCGACGCGCGGCTTGCCGCACTCGATGACGGTCCACCGTGCGGCACGCTTGCCATTGGTGCGTTATGGACAACGGGTGCGCTGCAACTGAGCCGCGCGTTGAGCCACTTCGCGAGTCTGTATCCGCAAGTCGGCTTGTCGTTGACGACGGGCACGAGCGACGGGTTGACGGACGCTGTCGCCGGGTGCCGTCTGGATGGCGCATTCGTGGCGGGCCCGCAGGACGATCCCGGTCTCGATGTCGAGACGGTCTTCCGCGAAGAACTCGTGCTCGTGACACCGGCTGCGATGCGCTCGCTGAATGAAGTGGGAAGCGTTGGAAATCTGAAGACCATCGTGTTCAGTCAGGGCTGCTCATATCGCGAGCGACTCGATTTGCTGCTTGCCGAAATGGGGATACTGTCCGTCGCAGCGCTCGCATTCGGCTCGATCGACGCGATCCTGTCGTGCGTCGCGGCGGGCATCGGCATTACGTTGTTGCCGCGCGGGATCGTGTCGAATGCGCAGCAGAGGAATCATGTCGCGATCCACCCGCTCGAATCCGAAACGGCATGCATGGAGACGCTGTTCGTTCGGCGGCGCGACGCTTATCTGTCGAATGCGATGCGTGCGTTTCTCGATGTTGCGCGGTCCGAGGCCGGGCCGCTGCTTTGATCTCGTGCTGGCCCTTTGAATGATCTTGCTGCATTCAACCTGGAGATGCTGATGATGGAAAGGTTTGGAATCCGCTCGTTATTCGGCTTGTTGCTGACTGCTGCGATCAGCAGTGCGCCGGCGTCGGGTCAGACATGGCACGAGAGCCGCGTGTCGTACCGGGTCGCAAACGTGGATGGGTTGTCCATCTTTTATCGCGAAGCCGGTCCACGCGATGCGCCCACGGTTCTTCTGCTGCACGGCTTTCCTTCCTCGTCTCGCATGTTCGAGCCGTTGTTGAAGCGGCTAGGCGACCAGTATCATCTGGTCGCGCCGGACTTCCCCGGCTTCGGGCATAGCGATGCACCTGCGCCCACGAGCTTCGCCTACACGTTCGACCATATCGCGGCCGTGATGAACCGGTTCGTCGAGACGCTCGGACTCAAGTCGTATGTGATCTATATGCAGGACTATGGCGGGCCAGTCGGATTTCGCGTGGCGATCGCGCACCCCGAGCGCGTGAATGCGCTGATCATCCAGAACGCCGTCGCGCACGAGGATGGGCTCGGGCCGCTATGGAACACCCGCCGCGCGTTCTGGGCCGACCGTCAGGCAAACCAGGCAGCCGTCGAGCAAAACCTGATGTCGTTGCAGGCGGCGAAGCAGCGCCACATTGGCTCGAGTCCTGACGTGCAGTCATACGATCCCGATCTATGGACGGACGAATACGCGTTCCTGAGCCGACCCGGCCAGCGTGAAATTCAAAGCGATCTCTTCTACGACTATCGAACTAACGTCGCATCCTATCCGCGCTGGCAAGCATGGCTGCAAAAGACACAGCCGAGAACGCTCGTCGTGTGGGGCCGTTACGATCCGTCGTTCCTGCCGGCGGAAGCAGAGGCGTATCGGCGCGATCTTCCAAAGGCGGAGATTCACGTTCTCGATGCGGGACATTTCGCCCTCGACGAAAAGCCCGATGAAATCGCCGAGCTAATGCGCGGTTTTCTTGCAGCTAAAAACCAATAAACAGAATATCGGTTTATCGCTGCGCGCCGTAGCTACTGCAATCGCTGCGCGCAGCGCGATAGCATCATATCGTCGCTAGTTTGACATCCCCCCTCACTTTATTCCTTCACACAGCAAACCACGTGCGACTTTGCTTTGCGCTCGTCGTCGTTTGGGACAACAATGTGGTGTGTTGCCGTATCTGCATCAGACAATCCGCGATCTGCGAAAAGGTTTCCTCACTCGTTAATAAGGAGGCGAAATGGTTCCAGGACCGAGTTCGACTTCAATCAAAAGAAATGGCGAAGGCAAGCCGTCAGTCGTGTATGTCATCGACGACGATGAATCGATCCGGTATGTGTTGAATGGCCTGGTGCGGTCGGTGGGTTTGCATGTGGAGACGTTCGAGTCACCGAAAGATTTTCTCGCGTTTCCCAAGTACGACGCACCCAGTTGCCTGATCCTCGATGTCAGATTGCGAGGCGAGAGCGGTCTGGCTTTCCAGCAGGAAGCGCACCGCTGCGGTGTGCGCATGCCGATCCTGTTCATCACGGCCCATGGTGACATCGAGATGACGGTCAAGGCGATGAAGGCGGGTGCGCTGGATTTTTTCGCCAAGCCATTCCGCGATCAGGACATGCTCGACGCGATCGCTCACGCACTCAAGCGCGACGCCGAGCGCCGCGAGTCAGAGCACGCATTGGCAACGCTGCAAGAGTCGTATGAATCGCTGACGCAACGCGAGCGCGAAGTGATGAAGTTCGTGGTGGCCGGCATGTTGAACAAGCAGATTGCCTATGAGCTGCATCTGAGCGAAATCACCGTGAAGATTCATCGTGGGCAGGTGATGAAGAAAATGGCGTCGCGCTCGCTTCCCGACCTCGTTCGAAAAGCAGAGGCGCTTGCCATCGATCAACGGCAGACGAGCGCGAACTGATTCGCGGCGTGTTGTGCTTTGCGCCGCTCGCCCTCGTTGTGCCAACACCTATTTCCATCTGTTCAAAAGACAGTTTCATCTCTTTCGTCAAATTCACCCCTACAAATGCCGTAAACGGGTCAATAATTCTGCACTCCGTTGAAATAAAGCGTGCGGCATTTGAAGGTGTTGGAAAAGAATGAGACTGTCTCTATTCGATGCGTCACATGCAGGAACAGTTGTCGGGCTCGCTCTCGGGCGCGCCCGCTCGACGGCTGCATTGAGCGCAAGCGTATTGGTCCGAAACGCAACGTTTTAGATGATGCCGACGAACAGGCGGCGCGGCTTTGCAGTCGGCGCAGCCGAAGTGCGCTCGCTTGCGCAAGGTCGTCGTCCGCTTCCGTTGTGTTCTTTATTGATCCGTGTTGGAGGTTGATATGAAATTCCCTTTGTCGTTCGCGTTATTTTGCAGCCTGTCGTTCACGTGTATGCCGATGCATGCGCAACAGCAGCCTCAGCCCGGCTATCACTACACGTTGCCGACCAGTCTTGCCGTCGAGGCAGCGGAAGAAGCCATTCGCGTGTGCGAACAGAAGCAGTACTGGGTGACCGCGACGGTAGTCGATATGGATGGTGTGCCGCAAGTCGTGATCCGCGGCGATCACGCAACGGTGCACACGGGCGAATCGAGCTTCAGAAAAGCATTTACTGTCGTGACGCTGGGACCGGAATTCGGCTTCGACCGTTCGAGCGGATTCTTCGAGCTGGTTAAAACGAGTCCTTACGCGCCGCAACTCGCAACGGTTCACAACGTGATTGCGTTGCCGGGTGCTGTGGCGTTCAAGGCGGGCGGCGAGATGGTGGGCGCGCTGGGAATCGGCGGGGCGCCAGGTGGGGATAAAGATGAAGTGTGTGCGGCTGCGGGTGTCGCTAAAGTGTCGAACCGGCTGCCGCACTGATAGCGAGGCGAGTGCCTCGCTATCCGTTTTTATGCTGCGGCGAGGCCGCCATCGACCAGATAAATAGCCGCCGAGAACGTGACGATCGACAGCACCGTGCTGATGAGAATCGACGTCGCGGCTTCGCTTTGATACGCGCCCGCTTCGTTGGCGAACATCGCGGGAATGGTCGCGGACGGCAGCGCGCACAGCAGGATCATCTGTTGCGCGTAGAGGCCATGCACGCCGAGCAGGACAGTCGCCGCGAACATCAACAGCGGATGAATCAGCAGCTTGAGCCCGAGGTTCGCCCAGACTTCGCTCGACAGCTTCAGCTTGACCGACGACATGATCAACCCGAGGCAAAGCAGCGAAACGCCAGGCGTTGCCTTGCCGAGCAGATTGAAGGATTCGGCGAGTACGGGCGGAAACTTGATCTGCAGCAGCGAGCAGACGATGCCAAGCGCCGGCGCCCACATCAACGGGCGGCGCACCGCGCTCTTGATGCTGGCCAGAAACGCCTGCATGCCGCTTCCTTCTCCGCTTGCGACCGTCAACAGCATGGTGGTCAGCGGAATCATCACGAGGCTTGCGATCAGATTGAGAATGAGCACCGAATAGATGCTGCCAGCACCGAACATCGCCTGCAGGATTGGAATGCCCATGAACGCGGCATCGGGATAGCCGTTGACGAAGCCCTTGAGCGTCGCCGCCTTCAGTTCGCGATAGCGCCACCAGCCGAGCAGCAGCGCAACGGTGTACATCCCCATGATGCCGATGAACGTCGCGAGAATCAGTCTGAAGTCGAACAGCTGCGAGCGCGGCGTGCTCGCCATGCCGACCAGCAGCAGCGCCGGGAAGATCCAGCCGAGCACCAGCCGGCTGATGAGCAGACTGTCCGAATGATTCAGACGTTTTCGCTTGCCGGCGATAAAACCGAGCACGATCACAAATGCAACGGGTAAAAGCGGACCCACAATCCTGTCTAACATCTCCTGACTCCAAGTTTTGTTATGCGATGCCGTAGCGGTATTCGTTTAAAGGTTGATGCGATAGTCGCGAATCACATCGGGGTTCGGCTCGATGCCGAGGCCGGGGCCTTGAGGTACGTCGATGCGGCCATTGCGCGGAATGATGGCGTCGCCGTAGAGCTGTGCTTCGAGATCGAAGTAGCGCCATTCGATCAGCGACTTCGGGCCACCAAGCGCTGCGCTGGCGTGCACGCTGGCAAGCAGGCCGGGTCCGTCGTAGAAGGTGTGGACCATGACCGTCACGTTGTGCGCATTCGCCAATGCAAAGACCTTTTGCAGTTCCGTGATGCCGCCCATCTTCGCGGGGCTGGGCTGGATGAAATCGACGGAACCGGCTTCGAGGAGATGCTGAAAGTCCATCAACGTCGACGCGTTTTCGCCTGCCGCGACGGGAATGCCGCCTTGCCTGCGCACGGTGGCGAGACCCGCATAGTTTTCGGGCGGCCACACGGGCTCTTCGATCCAGCGCAGATTGAACGGGCGGAACTGCGCGGTCATGTCGAGTGCTTCGCGAACCGTCCACGGGCAATTGACGTCGAGCGTGATTTCGATGTCGGGGCCCGCCGCTTCGCGCGCGGCGCGCACGGTTTCGACGGTGACTTCATGGAGCTTCAAGTGTCGGTAGCCGCTTTCCACCGCCCGCCGCACGTTGCGCGCGACCAGTTCGGGGTCGGCATAGCGGATCAGGCTCGCGTAACACGCCAGCGAGGTCGCCTCGGCGCCGCCCAGCAGTTGATGAACCGGCTGGTTCGCTACCTTGCCCGCGATGTCCCACAGCGCGATATCGATCGCCGACAGGCCGTAGATAAACGCGCCGCTGCGGCCGAACACGTGGAATTTCTTCTGCAACTCGAACATCGACTTCTCGCGCAGCGCGACGTCGCGGCCAATCAGCTCGGGCGCAAGTATCCCGTCGATGACGAGCTTCACGGCGGGGATCGCCGTGAAGCCGAAGGTTTCACCCCAGCCGACGGTGCCGTCGTCCGTGGTGACCTTGACGACGAGCGAGTCGACCACTTGCAGGTCTTTGGGTCCCCACACGCCGCCCGCCGACGGTCCGCCCGTCGTAAAGGGAATGCGCAGGGGAATGGTTTCGATGCTGGCGATTTTCATCTGGACGTACCTCGAACGGGTTGCAGGGCGGACCGACGAAAGCCCGCCGTATGTTTTGCATGGTATGAGACATCCTATTGTCCTTCAAGTGAACAAGTTGTTCCTTTTGTGCAAATCACTTGAGCGCGACGTGCAACAGAGGGCTTGATGGCAGGGGTTGGCGCGCGTCGACAGGTCAAGCACTGCGGGCGGGGGAGGGGCTGCGTCTGCGTCAGGATGTAGAATAAGAAGACAAGGAACAGCCCTTACACGACCATGAGCGAACTCAACGTGCGGCGCGTCGAACGGCGGCCCCATCTCGCGGAGCACATCACACGCTCGCTGAGCGACGAGATCGCGTCCGGGCGGCTGAAGCCCGGCGACCGTCTGCCGACCGAGCACTTTCTTTCCGAGAACTTCGGCGTCAGCCGCAACGTGGTGCGGGAGGCGATTGCGAGCCTGCGCGCGCAAGGCCTGATCGAGTCGCGCCAGGGCGTCGGCGCATTCGTTGCGGCGGTGCGCCAGCCGTCCGAACCGCTGCAGCCGGTGAGTTCACAACTATTGGAAGGCGACGACACGATCCGCAACATGTTCGAAGTGCGGGCCGTGCTGGAGAGCCAGGCCGCCGCGCTTGCAGCCCTGCACATGACACCGCGCAGGCTCAAGCCGATTCAGGCGGCCGTCGAACGCATGCGCTACGAAGGCGCCCCGACATCGGACACCGTCAACGCGGACCTCGATTTTCATCGTGCGGTGGCGGCTGCGTCGGGCAACGACTATCTCGCCGCGATGATCCGCATCGTGCTCGAACCGATGCGCCCACTGATCGCGGCGAACTTCGCGCGGCAAGGCCCGATGTTCGGCAAGATCCCCAACGCGGCACGCGGGGAGCACGAGACGCTGATTCAGGCGTTCATCGACAAGGACGCCGCTGCCGCGCGCGAACTCATGGGGCGGCATATCGTGAGCGCCGCATCGCGCTTCGGTTACGACATTTCGTTTTTCTGAGCCTGCGTACTTACACCATGTAAAGAGTGATGTGAGTCGTACGCCGTTCATGTCTTCGTGCGTCGAACGTATAGTCGGCCCGTGCGTCGGCGATGCCTGGCCGACTGATACGCGCAGCCCGCCGGGCCGCGCCTGATCAGATGAGGATGGAACAGCGTATGAAACTGATATTTGTCGGCGATCCGATGTGCTCATGGTGCTACGGCTTCGGCAAGGAAATGAGCGCGATTGCGCAAAGCATGCCGGATCTCGATGTGCAGGTCGTCGTGGGCGGCATGGCGGCGGGATCGACGCAGGTACTCGACGACGCAGCGAAACAGTTCAGGCTGACCCATTGGGCACGCGTCGAGCAGATGAGCGGCGCGGAGTTCAACCGTGAAGCGCTGATGGCGCGCAAGGACTTCGTCTACGATACGGAGCCGGTTTGCCGGGCTGTCGTGGCGGCGCGGATGGTTGCGCCGGGCGTCGATCTGCTGAAGGTGTTCCGGGCATTTCAACGCGCGTTTTACGTCGATGGACTCGATACGACGGATGGCGACGTGCTCGCGGAAATCGGCGCGAAGGCGATCGCGGAGCAAGGCATCGCTGTTACCGCCGACGCCTTCTTCGAAGTGTTCAGTTCCGACGAGGCCATCGATGCCGCACAGCAGGATTTTGCCTTGACGCGCCGTCTGGGCGTGCAAGGCTTTCCGTCGTTGTTCGTCGAAGTCGATGGAAAGATTGGCCGACTGAGTTCCGGTTACGCAACGGCGGGGCAGATCACCAAAGCGCTCGAATCGCTTGCCGCGTAGCGGTACAGCTAAAGCAAGTACAGCCACGCCAGCAGCGTCACGATGGAGAACAGCGTCGTCGTCGAAATGGCGGCGCCCGTCGATGTCTTCTCGACGTCGTACTCGACAGCGAGCACGTAGGCGCTCTTGGCCGTCGGCACGGCGGCACAGATCACGGCCGCGAGCGTCGTCGCGCGATTCAACCCGACGGCGACGCAGAGCCCATACACGACGAGCGGCATCACAATCAGTTTGAGTGCCGCGAGCAACGCGTAGCGGCTCAGATGGCCGCGCAATTCGTCGATCGACAGGTCGAGGCCGATGGCGAACAGTGCGCAGGGCGTCAGCGCTTCGCCGAGGATGCCGAGATACGTGACAGCGGGTGCCGGCAACGTGAGTCCGCCGACCGACCACAGCAAGCCGAGGATCGTCGCAAGAATCACCGGGTTCGTGCCGATCTGCTTCGCGAGCGCGCCGCCGCGCATCTTGCGCGAACCCGTCTGCTGATCGACTTCGAGCAGCACGACGAGGGCGGGAAACATGATCGCGCCGACGAACACCGTCGCGACGGCCGCGGCGAGCACGCCATGCTGACCTTGCAACGCTCTGAGTATCGGAAGCGCAACGAACCCCGTGTTCGTCATCGACACGATGGCGCCGAGCATGGCGCTTTTCCCAAGACTCGCGTGCAGTACGGTGCGCGCGACGATGAGCGCGGCGGCGAAGCAGATCAGCGAGCCTGCGCCGAACGCGGCGAGGAAGCGCCACTCCAGCAGCGATTCGAGCGGCTCTTTGGCGACGGTCAGAAAGACGAGGGCCGGCATCGCCACGTAGTAGGCGAACTGCATCAGCGGCCCGGCGACGGTATGCGGCAGATAGCCTGATATGCGGGCGAGCCAGCCTGTCAGGATGATCGCGAAGATCGGCAATATCAGACCTGCGATGTGCATGATGGCGCTCCCTGCGTAGATGGGACGTCCGGATGCAGTTGCGTGTGCAAGATTTCGCGGGTGATGTGCCGGGCCGGTCCTCAACCGTTAGACCAATCACACTATGGCCAGTCCGCAGGCACGATCTCGTCAGAGAAGAGTAGTCGATCTGGACGTCGGCGGAGAACGATCCTCGGCGCTATTTCAAGTCAGCTTGAGCGTCGCTACGCCGGACAGGATGACGACGGCGGCAATGGAACGGCCATGGCCCAACATCGTGAGCCGCTCGCCGATGATTTGACCGCTTGCCAGCGCAACGTTTCCAGCTTGCATGAAGCAATGCGGCGAACAGCACGAGCAGCATGACGCGTGTGGACATGGCTTTTCGACTCTCTCTGTAGCTGACACGAGAATATCTATCTTGTGACAACCGGCAAAACCCGATAAATTGGCCACTCGCGTTAAATTAACTAACCCGAATGAAGCGAGCGTTGCCCCCGCTGAATGCGTTGCGTGCGTTCGAGGCTGCCGGAAGGTTGGGCAGCTTCAAGGAAGCCGCGGCGGAATTGCACGTCACGCATGGCGCCGTGAGCCAGCAGGTGCGCCTGCTCGAAGAGTGGCTCGGCGCACCGCTGTTCGAGCGGCACAACCGGCGCGTCGAGCTGACGCCGGCTGCGAAGGCTTACCTCGATGAAGTTGGCCCGGTGTTCGAACAGCTCGCGCAGGCCACCGCGAGATATGGCGTAACGGGAAGGGTGCCGCGAACGCTGACCGTCAATGCCGTGGCGACCTTCACGCTGCGCTGGCTGGTGCCGCGGCTCGCGCGCTTTCACGACGCGCATCCGGGGATCGACGTGAGCGTGGAGACGTCGAACGAGCCGCTGGAAAGCCTGAAAGAGACTTACGACGTGGTCATTCGGGGCGGCCCGGACGCGTTCTACGGATACACGATGCGGCCATTCCTTTCCGAGGAAAGGATTCCCGTCTGCAGTCCGGCTTTACTCGAGCGCATCCCTCTTCGAACGCTCGACGATTTGCATCGGCATACGTTGCTGCACACGTCGAGTCTGCCGCGGGTCTGGCCGGACTGGCTGGCGAAAGTCGAGATGCCCGCACTCGTCCCCGCTGCCAACCTCACGTTCGATCACTTCTATCTCGCGTTGCAGGCTGCTGTCGATGGCATCGGCATTGCGATGGGGCCGACTGCGCTGATCGCCGACGACCTCGCTGCGGGCCGGCTCGTCATGCCATTCGATCACCCGCGTCTGCCGTCGCGCAGCTATTGCACTTATGTTCCAGATGCGAAGGCGACGGATGAACTGGTCGTCACGTTTTGCGCATGGCTCGAACGGGAAGGCGGCGATTGTTCGGCATTTTCGATGACGTGATCCAGATTTGCCGATTCACGTTGGCGGATGTGGCGCATACACTGCCTGTCGGAGACTCGTAGCGATCAGGTGTCGATAGTGGACAGTGTCAATCTCGAAGTGTTGAAGTCCAGTGCGCGCTGGCTCGAACAGGGACATCGCGTGCTGCTCGTGACGGTCGTGAAGACGTGGGGCTCGTCGCCACGTCCCGAAGGCGCGATGCTCGTCGTGCGCGACGATGGCGCGGTGGTGGGATCGGTATCGGGCGGCTGCATCGAAGACGATCTGATCGATCGCGTACGTCAACGTGGAATCGAGCAGACGAAGCCCGAAGTCGTGAAATACGGCATCAAGGCGGAAGAGGCGCATCGCTTCGGCTTGCCATGCGGCGGGACGATCCAGCTCGTGCTGGAGCCTTTGACGGAGGCGAGCGGCATCGCTGAACTGTGCGATGCCGTTGAAGACGGAAGGCTCGTTGCGCGCACGCTCGATATGGAAACAGGTATCGCGCGTTTGAGTCACGCGCAAGCAACCGATGGCGTCGACTTCAACGACAAGCGTCTGCTGACGATACACGGCCCGCGTTACCGGATGCTGGTGATCGGCGCGGGGCAACTGTCGCGCTATCTATGCAGTATCGCCGTGGGGCTCGATTATCAGGTGACGGTGTGCGATCCGCGTGAAGCGTACACGGATGAATGGGACGTGCCCGGCACGAAAATCGTTCGCACGATGCCCGACGATACCGTGCTCGATATGAAGCTCGATGAGCGTTGCGCCGTGATCGCGCTCACGCATGATCCGAAGCTCGACGATCTCGCGCTGATGGAAGCGTTGAAAACGCCTGCGTTTTACGTTGGCGCGTTGGGCTCGCGGCGCAACAACGCAGCGCGGCGCGAAAGGCTCAAAGAGTTCGATCTCAGCGAGGCGGAACTCGCGCGGCTGCATGGGCCGGTTGGGATCTATATCGGCAGCAGAACGCCGCCTGAGATCGCCGTGTCGATACTTGCCGAAGTCACGGCCGTGAAGAACGGCGTACACATGCCGGCATCGTTGCAGGTCGGAACGGCAAAGACCGCGCAGGGCAGGGCGGCGTCCATCGTCGATCCGGAACTCGCGTGCTTCGCTTAGCGCACGCCCCGAACCGGATTACTTCGCGTCAGTGGCCGTATCGAAGGGACTCAGTTGCGCGGCGGCAGCGAACATCTCCGTGAACTGATCGAGCGCCGCGAGCGTGTCGCGTCCGCTGCGCGTGATGCGGTAAAACGAAAACTCCACTTCCGGACGGATCACGTCGATGCGCACCTGGTAGTGCCGGCAAATGTGTTCGCAGAACGACGGCATGATCGCCACGCCAAGCCCTTCGTGTGCCATCGCAATCGCCGTCTGCAGATGGCCGATCACCGTGCGGCGGCCCGTCGTCACCTCTTCTTTCGACAGTGAAGCCTCGATCAGCCGCTGCAACGGGTTGTCCTTCGGCAGCGTGATGAGCGGAAGCCCTTCCAGCGCGCGCCATTGCACGCCGTCGCGCGGCACCTTGCCGATGCCATGCGCGCTTTCCATCGTCGACGAGACCACGACGAGCCGCGTCGGAAAGATCGGCACGCGGTCGATACCCGATAGCTGCGAAAAGAAAATCCCGAACGCCGCATCGAGATCGCCTTCCTCGACCATCTTCAGCAACTCGCCCGGCGGACGGTCGACGAGTTCGATCTGCGCATCGGGGTTGGTCTCCGCGAAACGCGCGAGCACTTGCGGCATCAGGCTCGCGGCGATCATGGGCGTGCAGCCCAGCAGCAGCGAGGCCTGCTTTTGCCGGCCCAGCTCGTTCAACTCGATGACGGACTTTTCGAGCGTCTCGACGATCTTCATCGCCGTCGGGTAGAACAGGCGGCCCGCTTCCGTCAGCGCGACAGTGCGGGTGGTGCGCTCGAACAGGCGGCAGTTGAGCTGGGTTTCGAGTTCGCGAATGATCGCGCTCAGCGCGGCCTGGCTCAAATGCATGCTCTGCGCGGTCTTCGTGAAGCTCGATGCGTTCGCGACGCCGAGAAAGACTTTGAGTTGTTTGAGGGACAGGTTCATCGACGGCGATCCTCGAAGGCAGGGCACGGTGGGGCTGCCCGGATTCTATCGCCGTGCAGGCGTGTCCGCGACCGGGACAAGACCCGATCGCGGATACGCTGCCGCCGTGACGCGGCGCCGTTTTATGCCGCGCAAACGTTGCAACAGCGTGTTTCGACCGAAAGCGCGCGGGCGCTGCGCTCGTTACGCGAATGCGTACCGGCCTTCATCGTCGCGGACGATGGTCCGCGTGGCGCCCGTATCTTCGAGCCAGCGGACGATCTCGCGGCCGTCGCGCGTGCCCGTTGCCGACATCAACTCGGTGAAACGCTTCGGACCATGCGCGAGCGCGGCTTCGAGCGAGTCGAAGCGCGCACCCGTGAACGCCGGCGGCGTCGGCACGCGGTGTTCGAGATCGCGCTCCTCGCCCGGACGCAGCAGCGGCAGCGTGAGATCAAAGCCGACCTTTGCCGTCACTGTCGCGCCATCGAGCGACGGATCGAGCGGCATCGCGCGCATGCCGCTGTGCATCACGAGATCGCGGTCGGCCTGGAAGCGCGTCGCGAGTGCCCAGTCCATCTGCTCATCGGAGAAGATGTCGATGTCGGGATCGACGACGAACACATGCTTGACGTTGGCGAGCGACGCGAACACGGCGGCGATCGCATTGCGCGCTTCGCCGGGCACGCGCTGTTGCATCGCGACGCGCACGTTGAACATGCCGCCCGTCGCGGGGCTCGCATACACGCTCTTGATCTCGCGCACGGCCGTTTCGAGCGCGCGCCAGACGGTCACTTCCGTGCGCAGCGCGGCGAGTTGCGCGGTATCGGTGCGCGCCATCGTGCGACCGCCGATCGTGCAGGTCTGGAACACCGCATCCTTTCGATGCGTGATGGCCGTCAGATGAAACACCGGGTTCGTCTTGATGCCGCCGTAATAGCCAAGGAATTCGCCATACGGACCTTCCGGCTCCGCGTGCCCACGTTCGTCCAGATAGCCTTCGAGGATGAACTCCGCGTCGGCGGGGACGAGCAGATCGTTCGTCACGCATTTGACGACGCCCATCGGCGCGCCGCGCAAGGCGGCGACGAGTTCGAGTTCGTCGGCGGGAATGCGCATCGTCGCGCCGACGTGGTCGATGGGATGCGTGCCGACGGCGAATGCGATCGGCAGCCGCTCGCCGCGTTTTGCGTGGGCAATGGCGATGGCGCGCAGATCGGACGGCGCGACGAGATCGACGCCCGCCGTGCGCCGGCCGCGCAGCATCAGGCGGCGAATGCCGACGTTGGTCCAGCCGGTGTCGGGATCGACGGCGAAGTCGATCGATGCGGAGATATACGGCGCGCCGTCCAGATCGTGCTGCAGATGCACGGGCAGCGCCGTGAAGTCGCATTCATCGCCCGTCAGCACGACCTGTTGCACGGGCGCTTCTTCAAGGCGCACTTCGACGAGCTTGCCTTTGCTGCGCAGACGGTCGCGCACGACTTCGAGCAGGTGCGCGGGCGTGGTGTCGAAGGCTTTGGCGAGGCGCGTACGGCTTGCCGCCACGCTGCCCGCCAGCGACACCGTGCCGCCCGCCGGCTGCTGGAACCACACCGCGCGCGGGTTGCCTTCCATGATGCGGGCGATATCGGCGAGATCGACGGGCTCGTCGCGCCGTTCGAGTTCCGTGTCGTCGAGCGACGCGAGAAAACGCCTCAGACGGAAGCGTTCGAGGTCAGGCAGTTCCGCGCCTTGCGCGGTCGAAGGAATGGCTGTCTTGGGTCTCAATGTCGTGTCCTGATGTGCAGAGTGCGACGCGGTGCGCACCCTTAGAAGCGTGCTGACAGCGCAGTGGCCGCGAGGTGCGCGGCAAAGCCGCTCGAACCTGCGGCGGACATGTCGGGCGCGAGATGCAGGAACTGCTTGACGGCGCGCAGCGTGACGGCGCTGCAGCCGAGCAGCGTGTCGGCGAGCGCATCGGCTTCGTCGTCGAGCGACGCAACGGGCACCACGCGGCTCACGAGACCGGCAACGAGCGCGTCCTGCGCCGTCAGCCGCGCGCGGCTCAGCACCATGTGCGCAACCGTCTTCACGGGAACGCGCCCGATCAGCGCGGACATGACGAGCGTCGGCGGAATGTCGCGCTCCATTTCGGGGATCTGGAAGATCGCGTCGTCGGCGGCGAGCGCGACGTCGCACACGCCTGCCAGCGCGCAGCCGACTCCGATCGCTTCGCCGCGCACCACGGACAGCACGGGCACACGCACCGCTTTCAATGCATCGTAGAGCGCGAGCGGCGGCGCGGCGACGACGCGCCGCAACGTTTCCGCTGACGGCTTGGCGCCTTGAGGCGGCATCGGCGACTGGCGGCCTTTGCAGAAGTCCTTGCTGCTGCTGACGATACGCACGAGCTTCGTATCGTCGTCGATCGTGGTGACGGCGGCGATGATGGCATCGCTCATCGGCTGATCGATCAGATTGCCGTTCTCAGGCCGGTCGAGCACGATGTCGAGCAGCGCGCCTTTGCGGCGGATAGCGACGGATTCAGTTGACATGTGCGCCTCCTTGAGCGCGATGGATGTATTCCCAGACTACTTTCGGCGTGGCGGGCATCGCGAGTTCATCGTTGCCGTACTCGCGCAGCGCATCGGCGAGCGCGTTGAAAATCGTCGCTGTTGCAGGTGTGATGCCGCTTTCGCCGCCGCCTTTCACGCGCAGCGGATTGCCATGCGTCGGGTCTTCCGTCAGTTCCACATTGAGCGGCGGAATCACGCCGGCGCGCGGCATGCCGTAATCCATGTACGAACCTGTCAGCACCTGCCCCGTATCGCGATCCACGTAGAAGCCTTCGGAAAGCGCTTGGCCGATGCCTTGCGCGAGCCCGCCATGCACCTGACCTTCGACGATCAGCGGGTTGATCGGCTGCCCCACGTCGTCGACGGACGTGTAGTTGACGAGTTCCACCATGCCCGTATCGGGGTCCACTTCGAGCTCGCAGATCGCGGCGCCCGTGGGATGCGCGGGAACACGCGTGTTGACTTCGGCGTGTGCGTAGAGCTTTTTCATCGACGGGTCGCCGGGCACGCCGTCCTTTGAAACCTGGCGCGCAACTTCGGCGAGACTGATCCGCTTGCCCGAGGCGGACGCGGTGAACGACGCATTTGCGAATTCGACGTTGGATGCGTCCACGCCGAACAGCGCGGCGGCCACCTGCTTGCCCGTTGCGACGATCTGCTGCGCGGTGTCGACGAGCAGCATGCCGCCCAGGCGCATCGTGCGGTCCGAGTGGCTGCCGCCGCCGACGCTCACGAAGGCCGTGTCGCCCGTGCGCAGCGTCACGGCTTCCATCGGCACGCCGAGCTGATGCGCGATGACCTGCGCGAACGTGGTTTCGTGGCCTTGGCCTGTCGACTGCGTGCCCGACACGATATCGACGCTGCCGTCCGCGCGTACCGTCAGTTCGATGCGCTCGCGCGGCGCGCCGACGGGCGACTCGATGTAGTTCGCCAGGCCGATACCGCGCAAGCGGCCGTTTGCCCGCGATTGCGCACGGCGCGTCTCGAAGCTGTCCCACTGCGCGAGCGTCAGCGCGCGCGCCATGTTGCGCTCGAATTCGCCGCTGTCGTACGTGAGGCCCATCGGGCTGCGGTACGGCAGCTTGTCGTGCGTGACGAGATTGCGCCGGCGAATTTCCGCGCGCTCGATACCGAGTTCGGCAGCGGCGAGATCGAGCATGCGTTCGATCACATGCGTCGCTTCGGGCCGGCCCGCGCCGCGATAGGGCGCAGTCGGCACCGTGTTGGTCATGACGGCGCTGACGTGCACGGCGGCCACGGGCACGTCGTAGACGGTCGTCATGATGCGCGTGCCATTCGACATCGGCACGTAGGACACCGTATGCGCACCGACGTTGCCGATCCATTCGTTGTCGATGGCGAGAATGCGGCCGTCTTTCGAGAAGCCGATTGCGGAACGGATGATCGCGTCGCGGCCCTGATAGTCGGACAGGAATGCTTCGCTGCGGTCGCTCGTCCACTTCACCGGCCTTCCGATGCGTCGCGCGGCCCACACCACAGCCAGTTGCTCGACGTAGACGAACGAGCGTGGTCCGAAGCCGCCGCCCGTATCGGGGCAGACGACGCGCATCCGCGCAGGCGGCACTTTCAACGCGGCGGCCAGCACCAGTTGCTGGCGCACTGCACCCTGACTGCCGGAAATCAGCGTGTAGACGTCGTTGGCCGCGTCGTGCATGCCGATCGCGCTGCGCGGCTCCATCTGGCAATTGACGAGCCGGCTGTGATGAAACTCGCGGCGGATCACGTGATCCGCTTCCGCGAGAATCTTGCGCGCGGCTTCGCGGTCGCCGATCTGCGTCTGGAAGCACAGGTTGCCGGGCGCGCCGTCCCACAGTTGCGGCGCGTCGGGCTGCATCGCGTCGGCGCCGTTGATGACGGCATCGAGCACGTCGTAATCGACTTCGATCAGCTCCGACGCATTGCGCGCCTGCAACGGCGTTTCGGCGATCACCATCGCGATCGCCTCGCCGACATAGCGCACGCGGTCGACGGGCAGCGGAATATGAAGCTGATTGAAGATCGAACCCGTCAGCGACGTGAGGAAAGCCTTCTTCGTCGCGTCGACGGCGTCGACGGGATTCGGCACATGATCGACGCCCTGAAAGCCATCGTCGAGATAATCCTGGCCGACCAGCACGGCGATCACGCCGGGCGCTTCCTGCGCGGCGCTGATATCGACAGAACGCAATCCCGCATGCGCGTGAGGCGAGCGCAGAAAGGCCGCGTGCAGCTGGCCATCGACGCGAATATCGTCGGTGTACTGGCCGTTGCCCGTCACGAAGCGCTGGTCTTCGACGCGAGGTATCGGTTTGCCGATCATGACGCGTGTTCCTCCGTCTTCGCGAAGGGCGCTTCGGGGTACATCTCGCGTGCGGCGTGGCGCACCGCTTCGATGATGTTCACGTAGCCCGTGCACCGGCAGATGTTGCCTTCCAGCGCGTGACTGATGCTCGCCACATCGAGCGCCGGTTCCTGGCGCAGATAGAACGCGCTGGCCATGATCATGCCGGGCGTGCAAAAGCCGCACTGCAGGCCGTGGCACTGCACGAACGCGTTCTGCACAGGGTGCAGCTTGCCGCCGCATTGCGCGCTCAGACCTTCGACGGTCACGACCTGTCCGCCGCTCACCTGAGCCGCGAGCACCGTGCAGGACTTGACGGCGTTGCCGTCGAGATGAACGGTGCACGCGCCGCACTGGCTCGTATCGCAGCCAACATGCGTGCCCGTCAGCCGCACATGCTCGCGCAGAAATTCGACGAGCAGCGTGTTGTCGGGCACGGCGTGCGAGACGTCCGTGCCGTTCACCTGAAGCTGGACTTCAACCATGATTCACCTGTCTTTCCCGTTCGTGCAGCGTGCTCATTCGGCAGCGGGTTCGTTCGCTGCGCTGAGCGTCGCGTTGAAGCGCTTGAAGAACTCGGCCGCGAGCTTGTTCGCCACCGACGTGACGAGCCGCGAGCCGATCTGCGCGAGCTTGCCGCCCACCTGCGCTTCGGCCACGTAAGTGAGCAGCGTGCCGTCTTCGGCATCGGCGAGCGTGACGGTCGCCGTCATCTTGCCGAAGCCCGCAATGCCGCCTTCGCCCTGGCCGAGAATCCGGTAGCCATTCGGCGCATCGCGTTCGGACAGTTCGAGCGTGCCCTTGAAGCGCGCTTTCACGGGCCCGACGGAGGCGACCACGACGGCCTTGTACTCGTCTTCGTTTTCCGCCGTGAAGGCTTCGCAGCCGGGAATGCATTCCTGCAGCACGGCCGGGTCGTTGAGTCCTTGCCATACCTGTTCGCGCGATGCCGCGATGGTTTGCGATCCGGTGAATTCCATCCTGTTCTCCTGAATTGAGCGGCGTCGTTACGACGCGAGCAGCGCCTGCAATGCGCGGCGGGTATAGGTTTCGATCAGATGTGCGCGATACGATGCGGACGCGTTGGCGTCGTCGGGCAGCATGTCGCGGTCGATCCACAGCGATGCGAGCGCGGCTTCCGACAAGTCCTGTTGCAACGCGGCTTCCGCATCGAGCCAGCGGAACACCGACGCGCCCGCGCCCGTCACGGCGACGCGCACGGCATCGTCGTACTGCGCGATGAACACGCCCGTCACCGCATAACCCGATGCTGGGTGCCGGTACTTCGCATAGGCGGCGCGGCGCGGAATGGCGAACTCGATCGCGGTGACGAGTTCGTCGGCTTCGAGCGCGGTTTCGAACGTGTCGATGAAATAGTCGTCGGCGGGAATGCGTCGCTGCGACGAGGTGATGATGTGCGCGTTCAGCGCGAGCACGGCGGACGGATAGTCCGCTGCCGGGTCGTTGTTCGCGACCGATCCGCCCATCGTGCCGCGGTTGCGCACCTGCGGATCGGCGATCACGCTGGCCAGATGCGCGAGCGCGGGAATCGCTTCGCGCACGACATCGGAGGCGGCCACTTCCGCGTGCTTCATCAGCGCGCCGACATGCAGCGTGTCGCCGCGCACTTCGATGCCGCGCAGTTCGCCGATGCGTGTGAGGTCGATCAGATGCGACGGCGCGGCGAGGCGTTGCTTGAGTGTCGGGATCAGCGTCATGCCGCCCGACAGCGGCCGCGCTTCGTCATGCTCGCGCAACCAGGCGACCGCTTCGTCAAGCGACGCTGCGCGCAGATAAGTCGTCTCGTACATGTTGTCTCCTGCGGCATGCGTGTGGTCATCGCGCATGCCTGACTTCTGTGTTGACCGCTATGGCCCGCTATGGTCCGCTATGGTCCGTTAGGCTCCGAGAGCCAGTTTTCCAGCGCAGTGGCGAGCGCGACGGGCACTTCGTACATCGGGTAATGTCCCGCGTTCCGCAGCGTTTCCAGCGTGGCGTTCGGATACCACGCGAGCCATGTGCGCGTCATCAGGTCTGCCGTGATGGTCGGGTCTTGCTCGCCGACGAAGAGCTTCACAGGCGTCGGGTTGCCGTCGACCTGCGCGGCGAAGTCTCCTGTGGCCCATTGCGGCAGATAGCCCGCGAACGCTTCGCGCCGCGAGTCGCGCAGCGACAGTTGCGCGAGATGCGCGCTCCACGGCGACGCGAGCCGGCTGCCCGTCGAAAAGTGAATGATGCCGGCGCGCTTCGCGACGTCGTCGATGCAGGCGGAAAACATCGCGACGCGCGCTTCGTCCATGCGCGAGCCGCACGCGGGCACGGCGGATACGCCCGCCATTTTGACGATCCGCTCGGGCGCGGCGAGCAGCACGCGCTGCATCGCCATGCCGCCCATCGAATGGCCGATCAGGCTGAAGCGCTGCCAGTCGAGATGATCCGCGAGCGCGAGCACGTCGCGCGCGGCTTCGTCGAACGTGAACGCGCCGTCGATATCACGCGACAGCCCATAGCCGCGATAGTCGAAGAACGCATAGGAGAAGCGTTCGGCATCGAGCGCCGGCGTGAGCGCGTGCCAGTCGGCGGCACTGCCGAACCAGCCGTTCAGTGCGATGACCTTGTGCGGGCCGTGTCCGAATTGCCGGAAACCGTTGAGCGTCGTCATGGTTCAATGCTCCCCGGCCGCGAGTGGATACGGCAGCGCGGCAGCGATGCGCCCGCGGCATTCGCCGAAGCCGATCGATACGGCACCCGGCGCACTGGCGCGCGCGCTCAACACGATCTCGTCGCCGTCTTCGAGGGCAATGCGCGATTCGCCGGTCGGCAGCGCGAGCGGCTTCTTGCCCGCTTCGCTGAGTTCCGTCAGGCAAGCGCGCGATGCGTCGCTGGCGCCCGAAATCGTGCCGCTGCCGAGCAGATCGCCCGTGCGCAGATTGCAGCCGTTGCTCGTGTGATGCGCGATCATCTGCGCAAAGGTCCAGTACAGATTGTCGGGCTGCGTGTGCGTGATCTGCATGGCGGGCATGCGATCGCTGCGCATCGCGGCGGTGGACAGATGCGCGTAGAGGTCCAGATTCAGGCCGCCGCGTTGCTGATCGTGCGCGCCGCGCAGATGCGGCAGGATCGCGGGATCGCCCGCTGCGCGTGATGGCGCAGCCTTGCGGAACGGCGCGAGCGCTTCTTCCGTGACGAGCCACGGCGATACGCTGGAATGGAAGCTTTTACCGAGGAACGGACCCAGCACCTGTTCGAACCACTGAATGCTTTTGGCCGACCAGTCGTTGAGCAGGCAATAGCCGAACACGTGATTGCGCGCGTCGTCAATCGCAATGGGGCGCGTCAACGCATTGCCACGACCGATGACGGCCGCCAGTTCCAGTTCGAAATCGAGCATCGGCGCGGGGCCGAAACGCACGTTGCCGTCGGCATCGCGGAACTGGCCGTACGGGCGCCGCACGTCGCCGCCGCTCACGCGTAACGAAGAAGCGCGACCGTGATAGGCAATCGGAAGCGATTTGAAAGCAGCAGGCAGCGGATCGGCGAGACCTTTGTAGCGGCCATGGCGCTCGGTGTGATGCAGCGAGGTCAGAAAGTCCGTGTAGTCGCCGATCGCGCAGGGCAGCGTCAACTCGACGTCGGTCACGCGCGGCAGCACGGCGTCGATCGATGAGGCGAGGCGCGAACGCGCGGGCGCATCGTGTTTCAGCAGATCCGACAGCGCCGCGCGCAGCGCGCTCACATGGCGCGCATCGAGCGCCATCAGCGCGTTCAGCGTGCTGTCACAGGCCGACGCGCAGGCGATCGCCGCGTCGCCGTCGAGCAGGGCCAGATCGTGCAGCGCGCGCAGATCGACGACGCGGTCGCCGATCGCCACGCCCGTGCGGATTTCGCCGCCGCGCGCAAACGCGCCGAACGGCAGGTTCTGAATGGGGAAATCCGTGTCGGCAGCATTTGCCGATTCGATCCAGCTTCGCCGCGCCGGATCGTGCGTGATATTCAGTGCACTCATGCGGGGCGTGTCTCCGATACAGCTTTATCTTTTTCAGCGGTCCAGGCGTCGAGCGCCGGCCGAGCTCGCATTTTATAGCCTGCCAGCTCTTCGACGGGCGCAACCGGGACGGTCAGCTCGACGCGCAGTCCGTTCGGATCGAAGAAATAAATGGAGCGCACGAAATGATGATCGGTGACGCCGAGCACGTCGATACCATGTTCGATCAGGCGCGCTTTCATCGCCTCGAGCTGTTCGAGCGTTTCGAGTCGCAGCGCAATGTGATTGACCCACGAAGGCGTGTTCGGCGAAGGCAAGGCAGCCGTCGCATCGCCGAGATCGAAGAACGCGATGTTCGATCCGTCGGCCATTTCGAAGAACACGTGCACATACGGGCAATATTCGCCCGTGCTCGGCACGCGGTCGAGGCGGATCACATGAACGAGCTGCAGGCCGAGAATGTCTTCGTAGAAATGGCGCGTTTCTTCGGCGTCGCGGCAGCGCCACGCAAAATGATGCAGGCCGAGCACGGGCGCCGGGCTGGAGTTGGACACGGTGTCTCCTTGTAATGCGGTTCGTACAGGCTGTCGTGGTGCCGTATCAGACTTCGACGCTGTCGACGTCGTATTCGAACAGCCAGTTGTAGCGCTCTTTCACGCGCTCTTCGCTCCATTCGCGATCCACATAGGCGGCTGCGCCTTCCGCATGCGCGAGCTGCGGATTGTGAAAGCGCGTCGCATTCGCTGCGGAGCCGCGCACCACGCGCGCCGTGCGGTCGAGCCGCAGGGCTTCGTAGCGTTGCAGCGCGAGGGGGATATCGTCGGCGTGACGTTCGAGGCAGCGCGCGAGCAGATAGCCGTCTTCGATCGCCATGCCCGCGCCCTGTGCAAGAAACGGCAGAGTGGGATGACAGGCATCGCCGAGCAGCGTGGCGTGGCCGTGGCTCCAGCGCGCCATCGGCTCGCGTACCATCAGCGCCCACTTGTACGGAATGTCGATGGCCGAGATCAGCGTGCGCACGTCTTCGTGCCAGCCGTCGAAATCGGCGAGGCATTCTTCGAGCGTGCCGCGCTCGGACCACGATTCGACCTGCCAGCCGGATTTTTCGATTGCGCCGACAAAGTTGATCAGCGTGCTGCCGCGCAGCGGATAGTGGATCACGTGCGCGCCCGGGCCGACCCAGTTCGCGCCGTACGACTCGCGCAAATGTTCGGGAAGCTTCGACGCGTCGATCACGCCGCGCCACGCCATCACGCCGGAAAAGACCGGCTCGTCGGGACCGAACAGCGCGCGGCGCACGCGCGAGTGCACACCATCCGCGCCGATCAGCAGATCGCCTTCGCAGGTTTCGCCGCTGACTGCCTGCACGACGACCTTGCCGTTCTGCTGCGAGAAGCTTTCCACCTTGTGATTGAGCCGGATCGCGTCGGGCTTCAGCGCGCGCACGACGTCGGCGAGTTTTTCATGCAGGTCGGCGCGATGCAGCGTGAAATAGGGGAAGCCGTAGGTCTCGCGGGATTCCGCGCCGAGATCGAAGAGGCGCCAGGTCTGGCCCGTGTTCCAGAGCCGCACGCGCTTGCCGAGCGGTTCGCATGCCAGACCTTCGAGCGCATCGCCGACGCCCAGCCGGAACAGCACGCGCGTCGCATTCGGACTCAGCTGCACGCCCGCGCCGATTTCCTTGAGCGCCTGCGCCTGTTCGAACACCGTGACATCGAAACCTTTTTTCAATAGCGCGGCCGCAGCCGTCAATCCGCCGATACCGGCGCCTGCAATAACTATCTTCATTCGACGATTCGACCTCTTTCGTAATGGGCGCGTTTTATCGACGTTGCTTATCAATCAATCGATAATATTTGTGAGTGACTAACCCGGTGAAATCGGAAATCACTTTAAATCAGCGAATCGCGCGAAAGAAGCAAATTAATCCGAATGGATCATCAATGAAATTTGATAATTCGCAGATGCCTGGGATAAACCCTTTATCGGCGGAAGAAAGCGGATCGTTGCGCGCTCACATGCCCCAGCGTTGCACCGTCGCGGTGTCCAGTCCGAACAGATCGAGCACGCGGCCGAGCGTGTGGTCGACCATGTCGGTCAGCGATTCCGGGTTCGCGTAGAAGGCGGGCACGGGCGGATAGACGATCGCGCCCGCTTCCGTGACGGCCGTCATGCTGCGCAGGTGGCCCAGGTGCAGCGGCGTTTCGCGCACCATCAGCACGAGCCTGCGGCGCTCCTTCAGCGCGACGTCGGCGGCCCGCGACAGCAGGCCCGCCGTCATGCCCGTCGCGATCTCCGACAAGGTCTTGATGGAACAGGGCGCGACGATCATGCCCATCACGGGGAACGAGCCGCTCGAAATGGACGCGCCGATATCGGTGTTCGAATGGCAGACGCTCGCCATCGCGCGGATGTCGGCGACGTTGTAGTCCGACTCGTGCGCGAGCGTGACCTGCGCGGAGCGGCTCATCACGAGGTGCGTTTCGATGTCGAGCTTGCGCAGCAGTTGCAGCAGCCGCACACCGTAAATAACGCCCGACGCGCCGCTGATGCCGACCACCATGCGCCGCGGCGGCATGCCTCTCATATCCATAAGATTCTCCCGAATGCCAATTCTGGTTCGCGTGACGCGGCGGATGTTAGCACCGGGTTTCTGCTAAAAGAAGCGTAAAGGGTGATTTAATCCCTGCTCCTGGTGTTTTTACCGATCCATTAAAAGCTTTGTTCGTTTTGTTCGATTGGTTGATAAATAATTCGCGATTCAAAGCCGTAAATACGTTGGATACACTCTCGGCAACATATGGCAGACCACGGGCATCCGGGTACGGATTCACCGCACGCGCCAGATGGGGATCAGCCGGCACGCAGCCGGCTGGCGACAATAAAGACATTGGAGACACTGGTTGAAAACGACGAGTCTGCTGTTAGGCGGCTGTGCGGTCGCGCTGAGTTGCCCCGCGTTCGCGCAGTCATCGGTGACGCTGTACGGGAGCATCGACGTCGGCGTCGATTTCGTTTCGAACTCGCGCGGCGCGCATCTGTATCAGGAATCGGCGGGCAAGCGCACGCCGGACCGCTTCGGCTTTTTGATCAAGGAGGATATCGGCGGCGGCAACACGGTGTTCGCACGGCTCGAATCGGGCTTCCTGACCAACACGGGCGCGCAGATCAATCCGACGAGCTTCTTCAATCGCGATGCGTACGTGGGCATTTCGAACGACCGGTTCGGCTCGCTGAGCCTCGGCCACATTCCCGACTACGTATACGAATACGTGGGCGGACTGAACAACTCGGTGCCGGGCATTTCGTCGTTCTATACGGTCGGCAATCTGGACGGACTCGCGAACACCCGCGCGCTCGACAACTCGGTGAAGTACGAGACGATCGATTTCTACGGCTTTCAGGCCGGCGTGATGAACAGCTTCGGCAATCAGACCAACTTCAGCGACGGTCGCCAGTACAGCATCGGCGCGCGCTACCAGAACGGCATCGTGAAACTGGGCGCGGCGTATTCGATGTCGCACAACCGTACCGCCGATCTGTTCGGCACGTTCGGCGTGACGTCGGTGCTTGGCCAGACGCTGAAGCAGGGCGTGCTTTTCAACGCGGAACGGTACAGCACGATTGCCGTCGGTGGCTCGGTTTCGGTCGGCGATTTCATCCCGCACGCCACGTTTACCGACGTGAAGCTCGAAGATCCGCAGGGCTCGGTGACGGAGCGCAACTATCAGGTCGGCGTGAACATCGATCTGAGCGGCGGCAAGCGCTTCTACGTGCTGGGCATCTCGTACAACCGTTCGATGTTCGAAGGGCTGACGTACAACCAGTACAACCTGTTTCTGACCCATTACCTGTCGAAGAGCACGCAGATTTACGGGGGCGTCGGCTTGCAGCGCGCGTCGGGCACGGGCGCCAAGGCCGAGCAGTTCGGCTACCAGCCGTCGAGTTCGAGCGCGCAGACGGTTGGACGCATCGGTATCAATCACATGTTCTGATGCGTGCGGCGGGAGGCGATATGGCGTGAGGACGTCGGTGTAGCGGGTGAAGGAGCGGGAAGGGCAGCGGGGTAGGGCTTTCTTCACTTTTTTCGATCTGATCATCGAGATTTTTTGATTCTGTCGCTTGCCGGCGGGCCGTATATTGAGGCTCCCGGCGGCGGCGCCAAAGGAACGCAGCACGGGGCGGCGGCGCACAGCAAACGCGTTGCCGGCCGATCAGGCACATTGGAACGCACATGCAAGCAGACCGCACATTCAACATATCGACTCTCATCGAAGAGCAAAAGACAGGACGTTTCGCCGTTGGCCTGCTGTTCTGGTGTTTCCTGATCATGCTGATGGACGGCTACGACCAGACGGCCGTGTCGTTCGCGGCGCCCGCGATCATCAAGGAGTGGCACGTCGCGCGCGGCGGTTTCGGTCCTGTCTTCGGCGCGGGGCTGTTCGGCACGCTGATCGGTTCGTTCATCTTCGGTTATTTCGGCGACCGCTTCGGCCGCAAGCGGGCCATCGTGTCGGGCAGTCTGTTCTTCGGGCTGCTGACGCTGGTGTCCGTGTGGGCGACGTCGTTGCCGGAACTGATGCTGCTGCGCTTCATCGCGGGGCTCGGCATGGGCGGCGTGGTGCCCAATTCGGTTGCGCTGGTGGCCGAATATGCGCCCAAGCGTTTGCGCGCGACGTGGGTCACGCTGATGTTCTCCGGATTCTCGATCGGCGCGGGTTCGGGCGGTCTGGTTTCGTCGGCGTTGATTCATCGCTACGGCTGGCCCGTGATGTTCGTGGTGGGCGGTGTCGGCTCGCTGGCTGTTGCGCTGCTGCTGATCGTCATGCTGCCGGAATCGGCAAAGCTGCTGGTCGTGCGTGAGCGCAGCATCGAAACGGTGCGCAAGCTGGTCGCGCGTCTGCGTCCCGACATTGCACTACCGGCGGACGCGCAATTCGTGCCGGGCGAAGTGCAGGAGAAAAAGCGCTTCGTGCTCAAGCTGATCTTCTCCGACGGCCTGCGCGCCATCACGCCGCTGTTGTGGATCGTCTTCATCGTCAATTCGATGGCGCTGTATTTCCTGCAGAACTGGTTGCCGATCCTGATGGAAGGCGTCGGCATCAATCCGCAAAGCGCGGGCCTCATCACGACGATGTTCTCGGTGGGTGGCGTGCTCGGCGGGCTGATCCTGTGCCGCTTCGTCGATCGTCATGGTGTGCTGGCCATCATCTCGCTGCCGGCGATCGGCTGTCCCGTCGTTGCGCTGCTGGGGCACGGCATGTCCGAAGCGTGGCTGATGTTCGCGGTGTTCGCGACGGGCTTCTGCGTAGTCGGCGCGCAGTACGGGCTGTACGCGGTCGCGGGCATGATCTATCCGACGTCGTTCCGCTCGGCGGGCGTGGGCAGCGCGATCTCGGTCGGCAAGATCGGCTCCGTGTCCGGGCCCGTGATCGGCGGCATTCTGCTGTCGATGCATCTGCCGTTCGCGCAGATGTTCTACGCAGCATCCGGCCTGTTTCTCGTCGCGACCGTCTTTTCGACGGTGCTGGCCGTGCTCTACAGGGCGCGATTCGGCGATGAGCACAGCAAGGACAACACCGCCATCAAGATGCGCTCCGCGTTGGGCGATTCCTGATCGCCGCGCGCGGCTGGCAACACGCTCGTCTTTTCAAGCTTGTCGATGCCTGATGTCGGGCTCGCTTCAGCGAGCCGGCGTCCGGCCGTCCCAGCTCGTCTTCCCGGCCCGATGCGATCTTCCTGGATAAAACAGCGATGAATACCGTCTCGCAGACCACTCGCACCATCGACGTGACCGCGCTCATCGAACGGCAAAAGCTGCGCGGCTTCTCGTTGTGCCTGATCGCGTGGTGTTTTCTGATCGTACTGATCGACGGCTACGATCAGGTCGCCGCGGCGTATGCGGCGCCGACCTTGATTCGCGCATGGCACGTGAATGCCGCGGGTTTCGGTCATGTGTTCGGTGTCGGCCTGTTCGGCGTGCTCGTCGGTTCGTTGCTGCTCGGCTTTATCGGCGATCGTATCGGACGGCGGCTCACGATCATCTACGGCTCGCTGTGGTTCGGCATCCTGACGTATGCATGCAGCGACGCGACGTCCCTGGATCAGTTGACCGTGCTTCGATTCTTCGCGGGCATCGGCATGGGCGGCGTTGTGCCGAATACGGTTGCGCTCGTGTCCGAATACGCGCCGAAGGCCCGCCGCGCGACGTGGATCACGCTGATGTTCTCGGGCTTTTCGATCGGCGCGGGTGGCGGCGGCGCGATTGCATCGTGGTTGCTGCCGCGTTACGGCTGGCCTGTGCTGTTCGAAGTCGGCGGCGTGGCGGCCGTGGTGGTCGCCGTCGCGTCGGTCTGGCTGTTGCCGGAATCGGTTCGCTTTCTGATACTCAATGGTCGCGCGGTGCGGCACATTGCGCGCATCGTGGGCCGGCTCGACCCGCGCGTCGAACAAGGCGGCGCGGACGTGCGCTACGTCGTCGACGATGAAAAGCGTGTGCGCGCGACGCCGCTTGCTTTGTTCAGCAACGGCCTCGCCCGTGTGACGCCGCTGCTGTGGGTGCTGTTCGTGCTGAACTCGCTCGCGCTGCATTTTCTGCAGAACTGGCTGCCGATTCTCTTCAGCATGAGCGCACTGCCAGCGGCCCAGGCAGCAAAAGCCGCGATGATGTTCCCGGTGGGCGGCACGGTCGGCGCGCTTGCGTTGAGTCGCTGCGTGGACCGCTACGGGGTCGCGGTGATCCTGTTGCTGGCGATGCTGGGGCTTCCCGTGTGCATCTCGCTCGGCATGCCGATGCCCGCACTCTGGCTGTATGGCGCGTCGTTCATGAGCGGCGTGTGCGTGATCGGCTGCCAGTTCGCGCTCTATGCCGTGGCGGGCATGCTCTATCCGACGACGCTGCGCTCAGCGGGCGTGGGGTCCGCTATCGGTGTCGGCAAGCTCGGGTCGGTCGTCGGTTCGGTGCTCGGCGGCGTGCTGCTGGCGATGCATTTGCCCGTTGCACAGTTGTTCCTGAACGTGTCGGGAGTTTTCGTGTTCATCGCGTTGCTGTCGGTGTGGCTGGGTTGGAACCGCCGACGCGCCGCGAGCCAGTCGATCGCGTGATCGCTCAGTCAAGGGTTCATACGATGCTTTCCACTCTCACCGCCGATCCCGCCGCGCTCACGTCCTCTTTTGCCGCAGCACCTGAGGCACGGCGCAAGACGGTGTCGCTGCAGCAGCGCATCGTGTTGACGATGGCGCTGCTGGCCTTGCTGATGACGGCCATCGGCGTGCTCGGGTTGACGGGCGCGTGGCGCGCGAACCGCGCCAATCGCGATACCTACGAGAACAAGCTGACAGCGGCCATGCATATCGGCAACGCCGAATTGCTGATCGCGCGCACGCGGCTCGTGCTCGGCGGCGCGATGGCTCAGGCGGATGCCGCGCGTGCCGCGGAACAGATTCGTCATGCCGACGGCTTCTTCGTGCAGTCGGACGAGGAGTGGCGCAGCTTCGTCGCGGGCGTGCACGAAGCGGGTGAGGCTGCGTTGATCGACGCAGCCGGCCAGCGCCGCGACGCGCTGCGCCGTGCGATGGGTGCATTTCTCGATGCGCTGAAAGCGGGCGACCGCGCGAGCGCCGAGCGCATCGGCACGTTGCAGCTGAGCGGGCTGTTCAACGACATGAGCGCCGCCAACGACGTGCTCAAGCGTGCACTCTATGCGAACGCGAAGCGCAGCTACGACGACGCGGAGCGCTATTTCAGGCTGTTCGTCGCGGTGTCGTCGGCGATGATCGTGTTCGGCGTCGCGGCGGCGGCGTTCAGCTGGCGCTCGCTGCGCCGCGCGATCATGGCGCCGCTCGGCGACGCGCTGACGCACTTCGACGCGATCGCCGCAGGCGATCTCAGCCGCGCGATTCCACGTCATCGCGCCGATGAAATGGGACAGTTGCTCGACGGTCTGCGGCAGATGCAGGTCCGGTTATCGCACACCGTGACGGCCGTGCGCGATAGCTGCGAATCGATCGGCACAGCGGTTGGCGAAATCGCGGCAGGCACGCTCGATCTGTCGTCGCGTACGGAAGAGCAGGCCGCCTCGCTCGAACAGACGGCGGCAAGTATGAGCGGACTGACCGACACCGTGCGGCAGAACGCGGCGCGCGCGCACGACGCCTACGCGATCGCCGACGAAGTGGCGAGTGCGGCAAACGAAGGCAATGTCGCCGTCGATCAGGTGAGCAGCACGATGGCGCGCATCCAGGCGAGTTCACGCAAGATCGCCGATATCACGGGGATCATCGAGGGCATTGCGTTTCAGACCAACATCCTCGCGTTGAATGCCGCAGTGGAAGCGGCGCGAGCGGGCGTGCACGGACGGGGCTTTGCCGTCGTCGCGTCCGAAGTGCGTTCGCTTGCGCAGCATGCGTCGACGGCTGCGAGGGAAATCGGCGTGCTGGTGGCGGATTCCGTGGGCGCGGCGGCGGACGGCTCGACGCTCGTCGCCGAACAGTCGATCCGGGCCGTGCTCGATGCAGCCGGTCGTTTCAGGGAAATGATGAGCGGCATCGCCGCCGACGCCGAAGAACAACGCACCGGGATCGAGCAGGTGGATGCGGCGCTCGGCATGATGGACGCGATCACGCAGCAGAACGCGGCGCTCGTCGAACAGGCCAGCGCAGCCGCTCAACTGCTCGACGAGCAGTCACGCGACCTGACGCGGCAGGTCGCGGTGTTCCGGGTGAGCGGCGCGGCGTGACGCGCGTGAACCGCGCGCGACGAATTACATCGAGCGCCGGATCGCTTCCCCCAGCAACTCGAGTCCCAGATCGATCTCTTCCTCGGCCACCGTCAACGGCGGCGCGATCCGGAACACGCCGCCCATGCCGGGCAGCTGCACGATGTTCATGCTGAGCCCGAGATTCATGCACTCGCGCGTGATCTTCGCGCCGAGTCCATCGGCGGGTTCTTTCGTGCGGCGGTCCTTGACGATCTCCATGCCCAGCAGCAAGCCGCGCCCGCGCACGTCGCCGATGCATTCGAAGCGCTCCATCAGATCGAGCAGCCCGTGTTTGAGCCGCTCGCCCATGACATTGGCCCGCGCGACCAGTCCTTCACGCTGAACCACGTCGAGCACCCGCAAACCGACGGCGGCAGGTAGCGGATCGGAGACGTGCGTGGTGTAGAACAGGTAGCCGAGTTCGTGCGCGCGCTCTTCGATTTGCGCGGACGTCACGATGGCCGCGAGCGGCAACCCGGCGCCGAGCGTCTTCGACAGCGTGAGGATGTCGGGCGTGACGCCGTCGCGCTGGCAGGCGAACATCGTGCCCGTGCGGCCGACGCCCGTTTGCGCTTCGTCGAGAATCAGCAGCATGCCGCGCTCTTCGCATTTGCGCTTGAGTGCGGCCATGTAGCCTTCGGGTAGTTCAATGATGCCGCCCGAACTGAGAATCGGCTCGGCGATAAAGGCCGCGAGATTGCCGCTCGACTGACGATCGATCAGATCGAACGCATAGTCGAGTTCGGCGAGGTAATCGTAATGGCCGTCGCGCTCGAAGCGCGGCCGGTACAGAAACGGCGCGGGGATCGCGAACGAGCCCACGGCAGCGGGACCGACGCCCTTGCGGCCCGCGCTATAGGTGGCGGACGCGGCGGCGCCCGTCATGCCGTGCCAGGACTGCGCAAAGCCGACAATTTCGTACTTGCCGGTGGCCAGCTTCGCCATGCGAATGGCCGCTTCGTTCGATTCCGCGCCCGTGCTGAGCAACAGCGCGCGGTCGAGCCCATCGGGCGTGATGTCGGCGAGCCGGGTCGCCAGATCGACGACCGGGCGCGAGAGCATGCCGCTGAACAGGTGGTCGAGCTTGCCGGCGTACTCGCTGATCACCGACACGATCTCGGGGTGGCTATGCCCCAACACCGCGCTCATCTGTCCCGACGTGAAATCGAGGATCGCGCGGCCGTCCGCGTCGTAGACGAAACTGCCCTGCGCGCGTTCGATGATCATCGGCTCGAACGTGCCGCCGTAGCGGATCAGGTGCTGTCTGGCGTTGTGCCAGAAGGTTGCGTCGTTGTTGTTGGACACCGTGCTTCTCCTCGCCGATGGTGGGAATAGCTTGCAGTCTAGGCGGCTCTCTGGTTTTATAGAATCGAATAGTTCTAATGTGAGATAGAAGAGGATCTAATACCTTGAGTCTTTCTCTTGAGATCGATCTGCTGCGCTCGTTTGCCGTGATCGCCGAGGTGCGGGCGCTCAGCCGCGCGGCCAGCCGCGTCGGCCGGACGCAGTCGGCGTTGAGCCAGCAGATGAAGCGGCTCGAAGAAATCGTCGATCAGCCGCTCTTTCAGCGCACCGGCCGCGGCGTGGTGCTGACCAATCCCGGCGAGCGTCTGCTGATTCACGCGCAACGCATCTTGCGGTTGCACGATGAAGCGATGGCCGATCTCTCCGGCAAAGGGCTGTCGGGAACGATCCGCTTCGGCTGTCCGGACGATTATGCCGCCGTGTTTCTGCCGCCGTTGTTGCGGCAGTTTTCCAGCCAGCATCCGCATGCGCTGGTCGAAGTCGTGTGCGGGCCTACGCCACGGCTGCTGGAACGGCTGGAAAAGCGCGAGGTGGACCTCGCGATGATTTCATTGCCCGAAGGCGGCGCGCACGACGACTTCATTCGACGCGAGCAACTCGTATGGATCGGCTATCCGGGGCTGGATTCGGCGGATTTCGATCCGTTGCCGCTGGCGCTCTCCGACCCGGACACGCTCGATCACATCGCGGCCCGCGAAGCGCTGCAACGCGCGGGCAGGGCTTATCGCATCGCGTATGCGAGCAGCAGCCTTGCGGGTCTCACCGCGCTGGTTCGCTCGGGGCAGGCATTCGCCGTCATGACGCAGACGGCGGTGCCCGCGGATCTGAGCTTGCTCAATGCGGATGCCGGGCTGCCGGCGTTGCCTGCTATCGGTGTTTCGCTGAAGTTCGCGAGGGCGCGTCCGTCGCTGTTGACGGCGGCGTTTGCGGAGCACATCAGGGTGATGCTGCCCATGCTGTGATGGGTGGCGCGCGGTCTTTCAACTGCTGGCCTACGTTTCGTCGGCCATGCGGCGGAGTTCGGTCGAGTACTGCTCGTAACCGGGCTTTCGCGTGGCCTTTCCGTCCTCATCGAGATTGACGGGATCGATACCCGTCAGATGCGAAGCGATACGCGTATGCCCGTTTTCGGCCACGTTGTAGAGCAGATGACCGCTGTCTTCGACTGGCTCACTATCGCCTTTCTTCATGTTGTAAAAGCGATAAGGATGATTGGTTCGAAACGTGTGGTTCTCGACGGGCCCGGTGGCAGGCTTGCCCGGCTTGCTGGGCGGATTGTGATCGGTGGCGACGAGCCGATGATCCACGCCTTCGATCTTGCCTGACGGCGACGTATTGAAGTGCCCGGTTTCGTTTCGAAATTTCAACTCGTCGCGCAGTGTGTTTTTGTCTTCGCCGGAAAGCACGACCACGGTGCTATTCGTCAAATGGGGGTGGTCGGTGAGCCGCTGCTTCGCTTTCGACTTCGCATCTTCGTCGCTCGTGGCGAGATGCCTGTCGTCGAATTCGTCGCTGACGAGTTCGCTCAACGACGTCTGGCTATCGAAATAACGGTTCCTCGGCGAGCTTGCGCGCGAATCCGATGACGAGAAGCTCGTGCGACGAAAGGAATGCATGCTGCCGGCATCCGATTCGTCGCCTGATGTGTCGGCATCGCTCGACGATGAGCCTTCGGACGAGACCGAACTGGTGCTGCCTCTTCGTGCGAGCAACGGACTGAATTGCGACGGTGGAGCGGATCGTCGGGTCTGATTGTCGCGAGTCGCCTTGTCGTCTTTCGTGCCGGTCGGCGTAGTGGGGAGCGTTGTCTGCTGTCCCGTTTCTGTGATGCGACTCTTGAGCATATCGACCTCTCCTTCCAAAGTAACAGCGACGTGCTGCCTTGAATGGATGGTCTTCGATTCGAAGCAATGGCAGGCGCGTCGATGCGAACCTCGGCGGCATTCCACGAAGCGGCCGCTACTTTGCTGGTACGGGCGTTCGGCCTACACTAGCCTCTCGTTCCCCGGTCCGAACCTATGCCTGCTAGCCCCGACCTCGACCTCGACGCGCACTCGCCGGCCGAACCGGTCGATGACCCATTGCAGGACCCGGCTCTGCTGCGCCGCCTGCTACGCGCGAAAGACCATATGGACGCAGCCTCGCACGAGGCCTGGCCTGTCGAGCGCCTCGCTGGAATCAGCGGTGTGTCCACGGCTCATTTCGCGCGCTGCTTCAAACGCGCCTTCGGCGTTCCGCCGCACCGATACCTGCTGACACGCCGCATCGAGCAGGCCACGACGCTGCTTCGCGACACCGAACTCACCATCACGGAAATCGCCTTCGCCACCGGCTGGGAGAGTCTCGGCACGTTCGGCCGCACGTTTCGCGATGTGACGGGCCGAAGCCCCAGCGCGATGCGCGTCGAGGCGCGCGCCAACGGGTCTCAGCTCGCCCGTGTGCCGGCGTGCATTCTGAAGGCCGCACAGCGGCCGGACCTCACGACAGCAGTTTTGGAGAAGCGTCGACGCAAGGCCAAAGGTACATTTCGGCAACCAACCGAGGAGATGTCGTGATGAACCAGGGAATCAACGTGGTGGGGCTGTACGTGGACAATCAGGACGAAGCGCTCGCGTTCTATGTCGACAAGCTTGGCTTTCGCGTCCACACGGACGTGCGCAACGGCGCTTATCGCTGGCTTACAGTCCAGCATCCGGAACAGCCATCGTTTCAACTCGGCCTGTTCACGCCGGGGCCGCCCGTGCATGACGAGGCCACCGCTCAAACCTTGCGCGCCATGGTCGCAAAGGGCGCCATGCCGCCCCTCGTGCTTTCAGTGGCGGACTGCCGCGCGAGCTATGCGCAACTGAAAGCGCGGGGCGTCGAGTTCATCCAGGAGCCGGTGGAACGCTTCGGCAGCGTCGACGCGGGTTTCCGCGACCCCGCCGGCAATGGCTGGAAAATGATTCAGGCCGCCGCGGACTAGCGAGACCCGGCGCGCCGCGCCGCCGCCGTTCCGCGAGCGGGACGACGCTTACTGAAAGCCCACCACGTCGTGCGGCACGTATGGCGCTTCGAGCGACGCCACTTCATCCGCGGTGAGCTTCACATCGAGCGCCGCAATCGCATCGTCGAGATGCTGCGGCTTCGACGCGCCGATAATCGGCGCGCTCACGCCCGCCTTGCCGATCACCCACGCCAACGCGACCTGCGCACGCGGAATGCCGCGCGCCTGCGCGATCGCCGCGACGGCTTCGACCACGCGACGATCGGCATCCGCCGTCTTGTCGTACAGGCTGTTGCCGTATGAATCGGTTTGCTGGCGTTCGGTGGTCTCGTCCCAGTCGCGCGTCAGACGGCCGCGCGCGAGCGGGCTCCACGGAATCATGCCGATGCCTTCGTCCGCGCACAGCGGCAGCATCTCGCGCTCTTCCTCGCGATACAGCAGATTCAGGTGATTCTGCATCGTCACGAAACGCGTCCAGCCGTTTCGCTCTGCGACGTGCAAGGCTTTCGCGAACTGCCACGCGAACATCGACGACGCGCCGATATAACGCGCCTTGCCCGCCTTCACGACGTCGTGCAGTGCCTCCAGCGTTTCCTCGATGGGCGTTGTGTAGTCCCAGCGGTGGATCTGGTACAGGTCGACGTAGTCGGTGCCAAGACGCGACAGGCTCGCGTCGATCGACTGGAAAATCGCCTTGCGCGACAGACCCGATCCATTCGGCTTCTTCGCGTCGGCGCGATTGCCCATCGGAAAGAATACTTTTGTCGCAAGCACGATTTCGTCGCGTCGCGCGAATTCCTTCAACGCGCGGCCAACAATTTCTTCCGACGTGCCGTCCGAATACGTGTTCGCGGTGTCGAAGAAATTGATGCCGGCTTCCAGCGCCCGGCGGATCAGCGGGCGGCTTGCGTCCTCGTTCAGCGTCCACGGGTGTGGGCCGCGCTCGGGCACGCCATACGTCATGCAGCCCAGGCAGAGCGGGGAGATATCGAGTCCGGTGCGGCCCAGCTTCACATAGTTCATCTCATCCTCCGTTCGGTTCGGCATTCGATTATGTCGCAATTGACCGAAAGTCTGCTTCCAACACGCATCGAGGGCTAGTTGAAGTCATGTGAGGCGAAACATCTGAACGAAAAACCGAACGGTAGGTCAAGGCGTCAACCCGTGACCCACCGATAGCTCGCACGTGCTGGAACGACACGCGTCCGTCTTCGGCAGTCACGCGTGTCGACCCTCAAGCGTTGGCGCCACCGTCGACGGTGAGCGTGGTGCCGGTGACGTAACTGGCGTTGGCGCTCGCGAGGAAGACCACTGCTTGCGCGATGTCTTCGCCCTTACCGTAGTCGCCTGTGGCCGTCAGCGATTTCAGCGTCGGCGCGAACGGACCTTCGACCGGGTTCATATCGGTGTCGATGGAGCCAGGTTGAACGACATTCGCCGTAATGCCTTGTGGGCCGAGTTCTCTCGCGAGGCCCTGGGTGAACGCAACGAGAGCGGACTTGGAGCCAGCGTAGATGCCGAGCATCGAAGCCGGGACGCGGTCCGCAAAGTAACTACCGATCGAAATGATTCGCCCTCCCTTCTTCAGGTGAGGGATGGCGGCTTTTGCGGCCAGGATCGGTGCACGCACATTGACGTTAAGCGTCGCGTCGATGTCTTCGATGGAAATATCCTTGACATCGCCCATCCGGAGAATGCCGGCGTTGTTCACGAGGATATCGAGTCCGCCCAATGCTTCGACGGTTTTCTCTACGGACGCCTGAATGGCCGATGCATGTGCGCTATCCGCCTGGATTGCGATACTGCGCCGGCCTTCCGCTTCGATTGCTTTCACAACGCTGGCGGCCTGATCCGCGGATTTTTCATATGTGATCGCTACATCTGCGCCGGCGGCTGCTAAAGCCTTCGCGATTGCAGCCCCGATACCCCGACTTGCCCCGGTGACCAGAGCGCGTTTGCCTTTAAGTTCCATCAGAAACTCCAGTGTGTGTTGCGTGAGTCATGCGAAAAGGTTTTGAATTTCGGAATACGGCAAGGGATCGTTATCGAGCGCTTCAGAACGACCATCCTTCAGAAAATCTTGTGCGAGGGCCTTCGCCTTGCCGAGCACGACTTGCGAGATACCGCTACCCGCACTTAGGCGTCGCACGCCCAGCTTTCCGAGAGTCGCAGCGTCGGCGAGCCCTGGTACGGCCATGACGTTGAGCGGCAGTCGCGTCGCACCGACAATCGTTTCGATATCGGATGACTGCGCGAGAGCCGGAAGGAAAAGCCCGTCCGCACCGGCTGATGCATACAGATTGCCGCGAGCAATCGACTCTTGCGGCTGCTTCGACTTTTCAGCGAGACCCGCAAGAAAGACGTCGGAGCGTGCGTTGACGAAAAGATCCGAACCCGACTTCACCAGCGCATGCTTGATCGTCTCGATCTTCAAGGCGAGAAGCGAAGCCGGGTCTGAGCCATCCTCGATATTGATGCCGGCGATGCCGAGATCCACCAGTTGCATGACATGGTCCGCAACGGTCTTTGGGTCGTCGGAATAGCCGTTCTCGATATCCACCGACAAAGGCACATTCAGCACGCGGACGATACGCCGAACAGAACCAACTACCTCATCGAAAGGCAGTACGCGGCCGTCCGGATAGCCCAATGCCCATGCAAAGCCCGCGCTTGTCGTGGCGATGGCGGGTGCACCCAGCGATTCAATGAGACGTGCACTTCCGGCATCCCACGCATTCGGCAAACGGAGCGGGACCGAGTTGTCGTGCAACTGACGGAATGTATTGACGTTAGACATTGCTTTTTCCTCGAATGGAAATGGAAACTCAAGCTGCTACGGCGCTTTTTGCTGTTTTTGCAAACGATGCGATGCGGCGCGTCGCGAGCGCGGAGACAAGGATCGCGATGACCACGGGAATGCTGGAGAGGTAGCCGAGGTTATGGCTGCCGATGACCGGGATCACAGCAGCACCGAGCGCCCCCGCAATGGAAACACCCACGTACGTCGCTGAAGTGTTGAGACCGACCAGCACGGCCGTCATCGGCGGATTCAGGCTTGCGAGACGGAACTGTTGCGGCACCAGCACACCCCATGCACAAGCGCCCCATATCGTCACCGCGATCGCTGCACTCCAAAGATGGGCGCCCGTGATCGGCATCGTGAGGATGACGATTGCAACGATGGAGAGTTTGATCAGCACGACTTTGTGCGAACCGATCCTGTCGAGGATCCGTCCTGTCAGCAGGTTGGAGAACGTTCCGGCGAGTCCCCAGAGGACAAGCAATCCACCCAGCACCAGGGCGCTGTGGCCGACCGCACGATCGAACACAACGGAGAAGTAGCTGAAGATGATGAAGGTGCCGATCTGTGCAAGCACAGTCGTCGTGAGCGTGAGTCCGACACGCGAATCCGTCAGCGGAGACAGGCGTTCGCGCAGCGAGATGGCGGGCGGCAACGGCACGTCAGGCAGGAACGCCAGGATACCGGCAAACGCGGCTGCACCGAGTGCGGCAACGAGCACCATCGTCCAGTGCCAGCTTGCGAGCCCGCCGATCACGGCACCGATGGGCGAGCCCAGCGCGGTAGCGGTGGTCAGTCCCGCCACGATGATGGACAACGCGTACCCGCGACGCTCGGGCGGCACCAGTGACGCGCCCGTTCCGCTGGCAGTCGGCGAGAACATCGCTGCGCCAAGGCCTGCGAAAGCGCGCGTGGCCAATGCGATGCCGAGATTCGGCGCCACGATGGTGCCGAGATTGGCGATGACGAACAATCCGATTCCGCTGAGCAGCAGACGCTTGCGTGGAACGTTCGCAGCAAGCGCGGCGATGGTCGGACCGAGCAGGGCATAGCTCAGCGCGTAGACGCTGATCAGCTGGCCCGCAGCGCCGATGCTGACGCCAAACGAATGCGCGATTTCGGGCAGGATGCCAGCGAAGACGAAGCTGTCGGTGCCCAGCGCGAACATACCGAGTGAGAGTGTTAGAAGGCGGCGATCCATGTCGGCTTCTCCAGAAAGATTGCGAATTAAGTCTCGTGACGAAACTATAGGGAAGCCGACTGCATCGCACTACGGGCCGAAAGCAGGAAGCTGTTCCCCATAAACCGGTTAAGTCGTGCTTCCGAGTCAGTTCGTCCGGGCGACCTGCTGATGCGGAGCGTCCCAACCGCCGCCCAGCGAGCGGAACGTTCTCACTGCGGCGCGGGCAGCGTCGGCCTTCGTTGCATCGAGATCGTCGCGTGACGCGAGAAGTTGCCGGTCGGCGTCGAGCACATCTGTGAGCGTGATCGACCCCGCGCGATACGCTTTCTCTGAAAGGTCGCGCGCCTTCGTCAAAGCGGCGACTTCCTGTTGGATTTCCTGCGCGCGAATCTCCGTCTGCGAGAGCGTCATCAATGCGTCTTCGACGTCGTCGGTCGCTTTGAGGGCAGCCTCCCGATACTGCGCCAACGCCTCTGCATACGATCCGCGCGCACTTTTGACCTCGGCGTCTACCTTGCCGAAATCGAACAGACGCCATTGCAGCGCACCTGTCCCGATTGGCTGGAACGACTTCGCGCTCAGGAAGTGGCTGGCTGAGATGCTGTCGAATCCCAATGCGCCAGCGAGCGAAATCTTCGGGTAGTAATCGGCAAGTGCCACGCCGATCGCTTCGTTGGACGCCGCGAGGTGGCGTTCGGCAGCAATGATGTCAGGACGGCGCCGCAAGACGTCGACGGGCTGATCCGCGCTGCCGATGGCAGGCACGTCCGGAATGACGCCCGCATTCGTGCCGAGTTCTGCCGCATAGGTCCCCGGCTGGGCGCCCATCAGCACATCGAGCCGGTTCAATTGCGCTTCGAGCGACACGCGCAGGGTGGGAACGGTGGCGCGTGCCTGACGCAACAAGGCTTCAGCCTGCGCCACTTCGCGTTCGTCGGATGCACCAGCCTGCTTGCGCGCTTTCACGAGTTCCAGCAAACGCGCATCGGTATCCACCTGGTCCTGCGTGACGGCCAGCTGCGCCTGCAGCCCTCTGATTTGCAGATAGGCGTCGGCAGCGTCGGCAGCAACCGTCACGCGCGTGCCGAGTTGAGCGGCCTCGGCGGCCTGCTCTTCGTCCGTGGCGGCCGCGTGTGCACGCCGCAGACCGCCGGCCAGATCGATTTCCCAGCTTGCCGTCGCACCGGCGACATATTCCTTCTGGTCGCGGCTGTAGTTGGGAAACGCGCTCGCAATCGTGCCAAGCGGACTCTGCGTGCTCTGGTGTACGGCCGTGTACGACGCATTGGCATCGACCGTCGGAAGCAGGCGGGCGCCAGCCGCCTGAGCCGCAGCGCGCGACTGGGCGACCCGCGCAATCGCAGCCTGGAGACTCAGGTTCTGATCGAGCGCACGTTGCACCACCTTGACCAGTTCGGGGTCGTTGAATCCCGTCCACCAGCTATCGAGACTCGGGGCCGGCAGCGTCGTTTGACGGTCCGCGACGACCTTCGCGTTGTGAAACGGCGCCATCTGCGTGTCGGGCGCAACATAGTCCGGCCCGACGGCGCAGGCCGCAAGCAAGGCGCTGACGATCAGACTACCTGCGATCGCTTTCGAAGTTCTGAATACGAAGCCGTTCATTTCACGTCTCCACTACCGAGTTGCCGCACGGCAAGCGCGCCTTTGACGCCAAGCTTGCGAACGAAGGCGTAAAACGCCGGGGTGAATGCGAGCCCGAACAGCGTCACGCCGAGCATGCCGAAGAACACCGTCGTGCCGAGTGATTGCCGCATTTCCGAGCCGGCGCCGCTGGCGATGGCGAGGGGCGCCACACCCGCGATGAAGGCGAATGACGTCATCAGGATGGGCCGCAACCGCACGTGTGCCGCATGGGTTGCAGCGTCCTCCGCATTGACGCCGTCTTCCTCCTGACGCTGTCTGGCGAACTCGACGATGAGAATCGCGTTCTTGGCGGCCAGTCCAACGAGCACCACGAAGCCAATCTGCGCAAGAATGTCGATCGGCATGCCTCGCATGTTCAGACCGATCGCCGCTGCGAGCAGACACATCGGCACGATCAGCACGATCGCGAGAGGCGTCTTCCAGCTTTCATACTGCGCAGCGAGCACGAGGAACACGAACAGTGCCGAAGCGGCGAAGATCACGAGCGGAGACATGGTCTGCTCTTTTTGCTGATGGGCGAGATCGGTCCATTCGTAGGTGATGCCGTTCGGAAGAACCTGCGCTGCGAGCTGTTCCATGTGTTGAATGGCATCGCCGGACGAGTATCCAGGGCCCGCTGCACCCATGATTTCCGCTGCGGGATACATGTTGTAGCGCGGCACGCGATACGGCTGCGTCATGTTTCTGAAGGTCGCCACACTGCTGATCGGCACCATGTCACCCGTCGAATTGCGCACCTTGAGCCGCCCGATGTCTTCCGGTGTCCGCCGGAATGCTTCATCGCCCTGAACCCGCACCTGATAGGTACGGCCCATGAAGTTGAAGTCATTCACGTATTGCGAGCCAAGGTAGAGGTCCATCGTGGAAAACACATCCGCTGGCGTGAGACCAATCTTTTCTGCCTTGAGGCGGTCGATGTCCGCATAGACAGAAGGCGCGCCCGCGTTGTAAAGCGTGAAGACTCCGCCGAACGCCTTGTCCTTGTTCGCTGCAGCGACGAGTGCACGCGCCGCGTCGGCGAGGGCCTGCGGCCCGAGTCCGCCGCGGTCTTCCAGCATCAGCTTGAAGCCACCTGCTGCGCCCAGCCCTTGCACGGGCGGCGGATTGATCACGACGACCACCGCATCCTTGACACCCGCGACCCGCTTGCGGAGTTCGACCAGCATCGACGCCGCATTGACGCCGGGCACATGCTTGCCATACAGCGAAGGCAGCCCGTAGAACAGCGTTCCCACGTTCGGCGCAATCGTGCCCGTCGTCACGTCGAGGCCCGACACAGGCGACGTATGAGTCACGCCTTTGAGTCCGGGCGTATCGAGCACGATGTCGTTGATCTCGCGGATCACCTTGTCGGTGCGTTCGAGGCTCGACCCCGGAGGAAGGAACGCGATCACAGCCTGATAGCCGATGTCCTGATCCGGAATAAAGCCGGTGGGCATCTTCGACATCTGCAACGCAGTCGCGCCAATCAGACCGGCGTAGACGATCAGCATGACGGTCGTCGCGCGAACGGCGCGGCCCGTCATCTTTCCGTAGCGGGACGACAGCCATTCGAACGATGCGTTGAACCGGCCGAAAATCGCATGATGGACGCGGCCCAGCGCGGTCGTTCCGCCGTGAGACTTTTCCATTTCGTGCGGCTTGAGCAGCACCGCGCACAGAGCCGGGCTCAGCGTCAGCGAGACGAAGCATGAGATGACGGTGGACGCGGCGATCGTGATCGCGAACTGCTTGAAGAACAGCCCCGAGATGCCGGACATCAACGCAGTGGGTCCGAACACCGCACACAACGTGAGCGCGATGGCAATAATGGCCGTCGAAACTTCGTTCATCGTTCGATGCGCGGCTTCTTTCGGCGACATGCCGAGCGCCATGTTCCGTTCGACGTTCTCGACAACCACGATTGCATCGTCCACGACAATCCCGACGGCCAGAACCAGTCCAAACAACGACAGGTTATTGATCGATGCGCCGAACAGCGAAAGGACGGTGAACGTGCCGATCAGCGACACCGGAATCGCGACAACCGGGATGATCGTGGCACGCCAGTTCTGCAGGAACAGATACACGACACCGACCACCAGCAGAATGGCGATGCCGATCGTTTTCGCGACTTCCTCGATCGACTGGGAAACGAAGGTAGTCGGGTCGTAGATCTTGATGTAGTCGACGCCGGGCGGGAAGCTCTTCTTCAGTTCGGCCATTTTGGCCCATACGTCATGCTCGACCTGCACCACGTTTGCATCGGGCGTGGCGATGACGAACCACGGCGTCGCCGCGTAGCGGTCGGCATAAGCCTTGGAGCCGTAGTCCACCGAACCTAGTTCGACCCGGCCGATATCGCGAATGCGCGTCACACGGCCCTGCGTGTCGGACTTGACCACGACGTCGCCAAACTGTTCGGGCGTGGTGAGGCGGCCCAGCGCGTCGATATTGATCTGGTAGGCACCCGTCCCATTGTTCGAGACAGGCGGCTGATTGAGCACACCTGCCGACACGGCGGCGTTTTGCGCACGAAGCGCGGCCAGTATTTCGCTGGCGCTGATGTTGTACGACGCAGCCTTGTCCGGATCGACCCAGATTCGCATCGCGTACTGCCGCTCGCCGAACAACTGAAAGTCCGACACGCCCGGCAAACGCGCGATCTGATCGCGAACCTTGAGCATGTAGTTCGACAGGTATTCGGGACTACGGGAACCATCGGGCGAATAGACATGAACGCCGAGCAGCAGCGCCTGGATGGTCTTTTTCACCTGCACGCCCTGCAATTGCACTTCGGCGGGCAGGCGCGACAGCGTGTCCTCCACACGGCTGCGCGTCAGCAGAAGTGCCGTGTTCGGGTCCGTGCCGACCTTGAAGATCACGGTGATCGTCAACTGACCGTTGCTGGTCGATTGGCTCGAGATGTAATCCATGTTCTCGACGCCATTGACGGACTGCTCGAGCGGCGTTGCAACCGTACGTGCAATCGTATCGGCCGACGCACCCGGGTACGACGTCGTGATCTGAATGGTCGTGGGAACGATGTTCGGATACTGGGCCACCGGCAGCTTCATCATGGTTGCCAGGCCGATGAGCACAGCGAATATGTTGAGCACCGCGGCAAAGCGCGGGTGCTCGATAAAGAAGTGAGTCAGTTTCATGATTTTGCTCCTTCGTCGCCGTGCTCTGCCGAGAACTGGATCGTTCCGGTGTGTGGAGAAATCTTCGAGCCAGGACGCACGGCCGGAATACCGTCGATCACGATGCGGTCAGTCGGGGCGAGTCCGGATCGGATGACGCGCAGGCCGCCGCGAAGGTCGCCAACCTCGACCTTTCTGGGCGTGGCCACGTTGTCGTCTCCCACGACGTACACCATGTGGTCGGTTTGATCCTGGAGAACGGCGGCATCGGGGACGAGCAAGGCCGGTTGCGGTGCAGTCGTTGCCAGCCGCAGGCGCGCGAAGCCACCGGGCGTCAACGACAGGTCGCTATTGGGAATGGTTGCGCGTGCATGGATGGTTCCGCTCGAACGGTCGAGCGTGTTGTCGATGAAGTTGAGCGTGCCTGTGCGTGCATATCCACTGTCGCCCGTCGGCGAAATATTCACTGCGTCTGCCAACGGTCCTTTGCGGTTTTCGCGCGAGTGCTGGAAAGCGGCATAGTCGTTTTCGCTGATGTCGAAATCCAGATAGATCGGGTCCAGCGAAACGATCGTCGCAAGCAGCGTGGTCGGGCCGCTGCCGGCGCGGCTGCCGGATACCAGATTGCCCGTCGAAACGAGGTGCGTGCCGATGCGCCCAGTGAACGGTGCCGTGATCTTGCAGCGATCCAGGTCGAACCTGGCATCGCGAACCAACGCATTGGCGTTGTCGACGGCCGCTTGCGCGGCGCGTTGTTCCGCGACCTTCTGGTCGACGTTCTCGACCGTTCCCGCTTCCGAACGCTGCAGTTCCTGCGCGCGGGCAAGCTCTCGCGTGGCGAGCGCCAGCCGGGCATTGGCGGATTCGAGTCCCGCCGTCGCCTGGCTCAACTTGATCTGATACGGTTCCGGGTCGATCTCGAAGAGCACGTCGCCTTTGTGCACGATGTCGCCGTCCTTGAAATTGATCTGCGTGAGCGTGCCCCCGACCTGAGCGCGCAATTCGACACGGTTCACGGCAGAGAACTGGCCGAGGAACCCGAGCCGGCCTTCGATATCGCGCTGCAACGGCGCGCTGATGGCAACCGACGGAGGCGGCGGTGCGACCACGGGCGATGCACTCGACCAGTGCATGTGAGCCGCCGTCGCCGCCACGGCGACGATCACAGCGGCTGCAACACCTTTACCGACCCATCGAACGGAGCCGGACGTCGCCGGGTTGGCTGGAATCGCGACACCCACCTCGGCCTGATCAATACGGTTATTCATGGCATTCCTAAGTATGTTGACAGGCTGTACGACAGAGATTCATGTCCAGCTCGCCCGTTAGATGATCAATCTTTGCTTTCTCGTATGAAGAAAGCCGGTTAGTCCAGAACCAGGCCGTGATCGCGGGAGACTTCCTCGTGAACGACTGCCGGCTAAGTTTCGTGACGCAACTATAGGCAACACCGTTGCGTCACACTACTGGCCGAAACCGGGAAGCTGTTCCCCGCAATCTGGTTAAGTTGCGTGACGAAACCTGGGCTACGATACGTTCCATCATGTATAGAAAACGCCTTGATGGAATGGACTGTTCGATCGCTCGCGCCCTCGATGAGGTAGGCGAGTGGTGGACGCTACTGATCGTTCGCGAGTGCACGCAAGGCAGCCGGCGCTTCGACGAATTTCAGAGCGGGCTCGGCATCGCCCGCAATGTCCTCACGGCACGGCTGGAACGTCTGATCGAGCTGGAGATACTCGAACGCTTCCCGATCGCAGAGCGTGCAAACACGTTCGGTTACCGCTTGACCTCGAAGGGAGCGGACTTGTATCCGGTGCTGGTCGCGCTGATGCAATGGGGCGACAAGTGGCTACGGCCAAATGGGAAGCCGCCGATCGCCCTGGTGGACCATGCGAGCGGGAATCCCGTGGAAGTCGTGGAGGTTCGCGCAACGAACGGGCAAGCGCTGACGTATCGGGACGTTCGTTTTGCTGCCGGTCCGGGCGCAACGAAGGCGACGCGGGATGTCATCGAGAACCGGAATGACCGGGTACTCGGTGATCAGAGCGAAGAGTCTTGAGTGTCGAAGGCAGCGAAACAGCGCTAGTGTCGCTTCTGCTTGCCGAATCTGGACATCGATTGCCTGAGTTTGGGCGCCGCAAAGTCGATGAACTGCCGCAGTTTGATGGGCATGAGATTTCTGGACACATGAACCAGATGCACGGGTACGGGCTCGATCTCAAACTGGGGTAGGAGAATCTCGAGCTGCCCGTTGCGGATCGCTTCGTCGGCATCGTGCTCGAATACATAGGTGATGCCTGCGTTGTCCACGGCGGCGCTGACTGCGGCGTCGGGTGTCGTGACCTCGAGCCGCGGTTTCACGCCGAGTACATAGATCTTGCTCGTCGTGGGAAGGCGGAAGCGCCAGGGCGACAGGTACGGGCTGTTGAAGACGACGCACGAATACTTCACGAGATCGTCGGGTTCGCGCGGCGGCGTATGGTTGGCAAGGAAGGCGGGACTCGCGCAGACGATCGGCCGCAATGAGCCGATGCGCGTGGCGATCATGCTGCTATCCGCGAGTTCTCCGATCCGCAACGCGAGATCGGCGTGCGAATCGATGAGGTCGATGTTTCGATCGGAGAGAAGCAGGCGAACGGTGATGTCCGGATACAGCGCCAGGAACTGATTGATGACGGGCAAAACATGCAGACGGCCCAGTTGCACGGGCGCGGTCACGACCAGTTCGCCTTTCGCTGTCGCGAACTCGCCCGTGGCCTCGCGCTCCTGTTCCCGCACGAGGTCGAGAATGCGCCGGGCCGCCGCGACGTATGACATGCCCGTGTCGGTCAATGTCAGCTTTCGCGTCGTTCGTATCAGCAACCGTGTTCCCAGCATCTCCTCGAGATCGGCGACCTTACGGGTGAGTGTGCTGACAGGGATCTTGAGTTCGCGCGCTGCCGCCGACAGGCTTCCCCTGTCCACGGCGGTCAGCAACATTTCCATGGCTTCCAGTCGGTCCAACGCGTTCGCTCACGTGGGATTAGGTCGCAGTATTGTAGGGGATGTTGCCACCCGAAAGCCGGATGAAAGTTTTTGCCGGCCCGCGCCTTCGCGGTGTCGTGTCGGAGCGTGACTTCAAGAAAACACATGACTGGAGAGTCCGATGTATGCACAGGCTATCGCGCAATGCGTGCAAGCAGTAAAAACCATGGAGACGTATCTCGACAAGGCGGAGCGCTTCGCGAACGCGAAGAAGTTCGATGTTGCCGTTCTGTTGTCGACTCGCCTCGCTCCCGACATGGGCGGCTTGCTCTATCAGATACAAAGCGCTTGCGACTATTTGAAGGGTGGCGCGGCCTTTCTTTCAGGGCAGCAGCCACCGCGGCATGAAGACAATGAACGAACATTCGATGAAGCGCGTGCGCGCATCCGCAAGTCGATTGATTTCGCCGAAAGCGTGACGGTGGACCAGTACGCCGACGCAGCCAGTCAGATCGTAAAAGTATCGTGGGTGCCGGGTAAGCTGACTGCCGAAAACTATCTGCTGCAGATCGTGATTCCGAATGTCTACTTCCATGTCGGCATGGCTTACGCAATTTTGCGCACGAATGGCGTCGACGTCGGGAAGCAGGACTTCATCGGCCCGGTCAATGCGTTCGATGCCTGATCGGCAGACAGCCCCAGGTCGTTGCTGACATGCGAGTCGAGGCACTGAAACCTGCACGGCCTCGCCGCACGGTAGCGCCTTGCCTGCCGTGCGAATATGTAAAGACCGGGTGGAACAGCGAGCCCACGCGCCCCTCGACTCCGATAATCGTCTGCATGCAGGCTGTCGATCACGACAGCGACGATCTATCGAGTCGCGCGCCGCGGGCCTTCGACGGTTGACGGTCCATCGAGCGCGCGGCGCTTCCTTGTTGAAGGGCCCGTGGCGTGTGCAATAACCCGATTGTCTCCATCATCGACGACGACGAGTCCGTGCGCGTCGCGACATCCAGCCTCGTGCGGTCGCTTGGCTGGAAGGCCCGGCTCTATGCGTCGGCAGAGCAGTTCATGACGTCCGGCAACCTCGGCGACGAGACCTGCATCATTTCGGACGTGCGGATGCCGGGCATTTCCGGCATCGACATGTACCGGCAACTCGTCGGGCGCGGCGTGGCGACGCCGATCATTTTCATCTCCGCCTTCGCGTCCGACAAAACACGCAGGCAGGCTTTCGACGCGGGCGCCGTCTGCATGCTCAGCAAGCCCGTTGACGTGACGGACGTGACACGCTGCCTCGAATCGGTCCGAATGCACACCTCCCGCGCTTCTGCCGCGCAACCGCCGGCGGGAGCGCGATGATTTTCGATGCCTTGCCAATCTTGTCCGTAGGGCGCGTCAAGGGCACGCGCGCGCTCTATCCGGCGGCCGCTGCGATCGCACTGGCCGTGTTCGTCATCGACGCGTTCACGATGATCGATATCGCCGTCGCCGTGCTGTACGCGACCGTGGTGTTGCTGGTCGCATCGGCGGGCTCGCGCGTGACGACGGCCAACGTCGCGTGGGGTTGCGTCGCCCTGACGCTGCTGGGATTCATGTTGTCCCACGACGGGCACTATTCGGATGGCTCGGTGGCCCGCTGCGTGGTGAGTCTGCTCGCTATCGCGACCACCTCGATACTGGCGCTGCGAAACCAGGCGAGCAACGACACGCTGCGCAAGCAACTCGAAATGCTCGACCTCACGCATGACGCGATCATCGTCTACGACATCGACGACCGCGTCACGTTCTGGAACCAGGGTGCGGAGCGGCTGTACGGCTGGACCGCGCAAGAGGCGATGGGCCAGCCGCTGCACGAGCTGACGCAAACGCGGGCGTCGACGATGCCCATCGACGAGATTCGCCGCGAGACCCTGCTTCATGGCGGCTGGCACGGCGAACTGCAGCGCATGCGCAAGGACGGCGAGACGGTCTTCATCTCCAGCCGCTGCACGCTGTGGCGCGACGACCGAGGCAAGCCGCTCGCGATCCTCGCCACCAGCAACGACATTACGGCGCGCAAACGGATGGAAGAAGAACTGCAGCGCCAGCAGGACGAACTGCGCGCGACGATCGACGCCATACCCGGCATGGTCTGGAGTTCGTCGCGCGACGGCTGCCCCGATTACATGAACCGTCGCTGGAACGAGTACGGTGTGGAGCTTGCCGACGACGTCCGCGATATCTGGCAGTCGATCGTGCATCCCGACGACCTTCCCGCAATGCAGGCCGCGTGGCGTGAAGCCGTCGCCACAGGCAGCGCGCTCGAAACCACCGCGCGCATCAGACGCAAGGACGGCGTGTATCGCTGGATGCACGTTGGCGCGGAGCCGTTGCGCGACGCGAATGGGGACATCGTGCGCTGGTACGGCGTCAATACCGATATCGAAGAGCACAAGCAGACGCAGCAGGCGCTCGAACGCAGCGAGGCGTTCCTGTCGGACGCGCAGCGCCTGAGCCGCACGGGCAGCATCGCCACGCGCGTGCCAGAGTGCGACATGGGGTGGTCGGACGAGACGTATCGCATCTTCGATGTGCCGCGTCACGTGACGCCCAGCGTCGAGCTGATCGCGGCGCGCACGCATCCCGACGATATCGACATCGTGAAGCGCGCACATGAGCGGGCGTTGCGGGGCGAGTCGCATATCGACAGTGAGTTCCGGCTGCTGTTGACGGATGGCTCGGTCAAGCATGTCCATTACGTCGCGCATCTGTCGACGCCCGTTTCCGGAAAGGTCGAGTATGTCGGCGCATTGATGGACGTGACGGATCGCGTGACCGCGCAGGAAGCGCTCGATCGCTCGACAGCCGAACTCGCGCATGTCACGCGCGTGACGATGCTGGGCGAGATGGCGGCGTCGATTGCGCACGAGGTCACGCAACCGCTCGCGGCGATCGTGACGGCGGGCGACGCGGCGGCGCGCTGGCTCAACCGGCCGCGCCCCGATCTCGACGAGGTCGGGCTGTCGATCGGCCACATGACGCGCGACGCCAGGCGCGCCACCGATATCATCCGGCAGATACGCGCGATGGCGCAGAAACGCGATCCGAGTCCCATGCCGCTCGATCTGAATGCACTTGCGCGAGAGGCGATCGAACTGCTGCGGCGTGAACTCGAAGCGCACGCAATCGAAGTCGAGACAGGCGATCTGCAACATGTTCTGCGCGTTTCCGTCGACCGCGTGCAGATCCAGCAGGTCGTCATCAATCTGATGATGAACGCGGTGCAAGCGATGTCGGCGGTGAACGACCGCGTGCGCCGGCTGAAGATCGTCACGCACAAGGTCGATGACGGGCATGCGCAACTGAGCGTCGAAGACACCGGTTCGGGCATCAGCGAAGAAAACAGCCACCGTCTGTTCAGCCCGTTCTTCACCACGAGGAAGGAAGGCATGGGGATCGGGCTGTCGATCTGCCGCTCGATCGTCGAAGCGCATGGCGGACGCATCTGGGCCGAATCGCAGGAAGGCGAAGGCACGACGATGCAATTCATCCTGCCGCTGGACGAACCTGCGAAGGTCGAAAGCTGAAGGTTCGTGTGCGCGCCGGAATGCGTATAGGCAAAACCGCAGATGGCAGAAACGCCAGGTTAGGTTATCGGCGGCTACGGGATCCTTCGCATGGCATCGCGATACGCGGCGTCTCAATGCAAGAGGAACGATGGGAAGGGGACCTGGCGATCGCTGAACATGTCAGTCAGCGTTGATCACTGCAATGGCGAAGAGAAGAGAGAGGATACAGAACAGCGGCAGCTTCAACGAGAAGCGGGCCGCTGGTGCAAAGCCAAATTCATGTCCAGTGCGAGACCGCGCATGAACGATCAGCTGCCGAAGTAGGTGTTGCAGTAGCTGACGGGGCCGACACACGAATTAGCGCCCGTGTTGTGCTTGTGGAGCAGGCCACCCGAGCCGCTTTGCGACGTGCCCGAAACAACACCGCCATACGACGTTGCGCCGGTATCGCCGCCTTGAGCCGTCGTGGCAGACGGGCCGCGTTCCGAAGCAGGCGCGCCGGCAATCGGGTTGTAGTAAGGAGCCGGACCGTAGCCGCTTGCGAAGACGGGAGCCGATACGAAAGCGGTAGCGGCGAGCAGGGCGGCGGCGACAAGTTTGGTTTTCATGGCGGGTACCTCCAGAAACAGTTCAGGGATCGAAAGTTCGTTGAACGGATGTGCGTCAACGTCGAAACCAGTCTATGCGGCGACGCGGAAGAGAATAAGGCTTCTGGCGGGAAGGCTGACTTGCCGGATTCGTGAGTAATCCAAAAACCGAAATGACTTGTTGTGGAATCCGCAAATCTGGGCCGCCTTTCTGGAGAAATAAGGACAAAACCGTGCGATACAGAAATCCAGAGAGCGCTCGACTGGGTAACATCTTCGGGCAAGGCAAGCTCACCGTGGCCCGGACATTCAGACTCTTTTTTCGAGCTTCAGCCGCGAACCGCAGCTGACCAGGGCCGCATGTCTTTAAGGAAGGCATCCCTAAAGGAGAGTTCGAATGACTAACCCTGCGGCTGGTATTTCCGTCACACATCACCGAACTGCTGTAATCGAGGGAATCAAACTTTTCTATCGTGAAGCTGGGCCGGCCGATGGCGACACCATCGTGTTGTTGCACGGTTTTCCAACTTCCTCACACATGTTCAGGAATCTGATCCCCGCACTTGCGGACAGGTATCGCGTCATCGCGCCGGACTACCCTGGGTATGGTCAGAGCGATATGCCGTCGCATGCCGATTTTCCTTACACGTTCGACCGGATTGCATCGTTGGTGGATGGTCTTCTTGAGCATCTGGGTGCCAAAACATACGCGATGTATGTCATGGACTATGGCGCACCCGTTGGATGGCGCATCGCGCTAAAGCACCCGGAGCGCGTCACGGGCTTTATTGTGCAGAATGGCAATGCCTATGATGAAGGACTCAAAGAATTCTGGGACCCAATCAAACAATACTGGAAGGATGAATCCGACGCGAGCCGGCAGGCCTTGCAGAAGCTACTGACGCTCGATACGACTATCTTCCAGTACACCGATGGGGTGAGCGACCGTACGCGCGTGGCACCGGACAACTGGATCCACGACCAGGCGTTGCTAGATCGTCCGGGAAACAACGATGTCCAGTTGGACCTGCTTTTCGACTATCGAACCAACTTGCCTCTCTACCCGACCGTGCAGGCCTATTTCAGGGAGCATCGACCTCCGATGCTGATCGTATGGGGCAAGAATGATTTCATTTTTCCGGAAGATGGCGCGCATCCCTATAAGCGCGACCTTCCGGACGTCGAACTTCATTTGATTGATACGGGCCATTTCGCACTGGAGGACAAGGCCGACGAGATGATTCCATTGATACGGGATTTCCTGGCAAGGCGTGTCGCTTCGCGCTAAACCAGATAGTCATCAAAAAAAGACGGTTTGAGCCGTGGGCCCTGGAGGATGCGTGCGGAAGAATCTTCCGGCCCACAGTCATCGATCGCATCTGACTTGTCGTCGAGCAGGTACGCCTGAGGCATTTCTTTGAGAGCGTAATGTGCAGCTGGTACACGCGTCGCGTGCGCGGTACGGCCGGCCTGCATGTTCGGCTCGCCACGTTGTGTATCGCCGCGCTCGCGATCAGCGTGTACATCTGAAGCATACAACGCCGTTCATATCGGAAATCTCCGTGGAGAACGCGAGCGTGCATGCGTTGCCATCCGTGGATACTCAGTGAGATCGATTCGCTCGCTGTGTCTGGAAGGAGATCGCCATGCGCGCTGAACAATACGCCTTGCTCGCGGATCTTGAACGCGACGACATGGCGCAACCTTCACGTTCCACTCCCGGCATCGCGTGCAGGATGTCCGTTGCTGCGATGCTGTTGTGGTCGCTTGTCGAAACGCCTTGGGATCTGCTCTACCCGGTGGGCAAGGTTCACATTGCGATCATTATCCTCACGAAGCTGATCGTCGCAGGCATCGAGGTGGCCGCGCTGTGCGGCTCGTTCGTTGCGCTCGCAGCCTGCGCGTTCTGCTGCGTGGTCAGCATCGTCATGATCGGCTTCACGCTGCCTGATCTGTACGTGTTGTCGCGCACTTTTTTCTATCTGTCCATCGTGGAAGTCGTGATCAAGACCACGGTGGCTGTCGCAATCTCGTTCCACTGTGCCGAAGATCACGCCGCCGCTGATGTCGACGCTTGCCGTTGGCAAATGCGGTAGCCACTCAAGATGAGCCCGGCATAGTGCGTATCGGAAAGAGCCTTTGAGCCATTGCAGAGACACTATTGATAGAGGATGTCGCTGATTAGTTCGCGCGATGTCCTCGGTCTCTTCATTGCCAAATGAGGCTCAAGCATGACACAGGAAACTGAAAACACAGTGCTGGCTGTCTTCACCCACCATGCGGAAGCGGACGCCGCCGTCAAGGCGCTCGCGGAACACGGCTTCGATATGACGAAGCTGTCTATCGTGGGCAAGGGTTACCACTCCGAGGAACACGCGGTCGGCTTCTATACAGCTGGCGACAGGATCAGGACATGGGGCGCGACAGGCGCGCTCTGGGGCGGCATCTGGGGCCTGCTGGCCGGTCCCGCGTTGTTCCTCGTGCCCGGCGTCGGGCTCGTCGCGCTGGCGGGCCCGTTCGTCGCGGCCCTGGTGTCGGCCGTGGAAGGCGCGGTGATCGGCGGCGGCGTGACGGTGCTCGGCGCGGCGCTCGCGCACATCGGCGTGCCGAAGAACGACGTCGTCAAATACGAAACGGTGGTCAAGGCCGATGGGTTCGTGCTGATCGCGCACGGCACCGAAGAAGACATCGAGCGCGCCAAAACCATTCTCGACGAGACGAGGCAGCAATCCCCCGCGCCGGCGCAAGCACAGGCGTAAGCCGCGCGATTGATCCGCTTCACCACGCGCACGCGTTGTCGCTTTTGAACGAAACGCGAGCGTGCGCCGCCGATACCCAACCAGAGAGATTCATCAAAAATGGCCCGGAATATGTGTGACATTTGCGGGGTGCGCCCCGCATCCGTACGCGTCACGATTGCGCAGGACGGCAAGCGTCGCGATCTCGACGTGTGCGATTACCACTACAACCAGTTGACTCGTCATCAGCGTTACGTTTCGCCGCTCGAATCGCTGTTCGGCGGGATGTTCGACGAGCCTTCAGGCTTCGGCGGGCGCGAACAGGCCCCCAGTGACCGCATGGTCGCGCCTGCGCAGCAGGAAGGCCCCGGCATCGACGCGCGCTTCAGCGATCAGGCGAAAGAGATTCTGCAGCGCTCGGCTGAGCGTGCCGTGCAATTCGGCAGCCGCGAAGTCGATACGGAACACCTGCTGTACGAATTGCCCGACAGCGACGTCGTCGCGGCGTTGCTCAAGCGCTTCAAGATTTCGACGGATGAACTGCGCGCCTACATCGACGAGCATGCGCCCCGCAGTGAAAACACCGACTCGGCCGACGGCGCGCAACTCGGCGTATCGCCGCGTGTGAAGAGCGCGCTGGATTGGGCGTTCATCATCTCGCGCGAACTGGGTCACAGCTATGTCGGCCCCGAGCACATTCTGCTCGGCCTCGCCGAAGTACCGGAAAGTTTCGCGGGCACGCTGCTCGCGAAGTATGGCCTGACGCCGCAGGCGTTGCGTCAGCAGGCGGTGAGGCTCGTCGGCAAGGGCGCGGAAGAGGGCCGTGTCGAGACGGCGTCGTCGACGCCGAAGCTCGACGAGCATGGCCGTGATCTGACGAAGCTCGCGCGCGAAGGCAAGCTCGATCCCGTGATCGGCCGGTCGAAAGAAATTGAAACGACAATCGAGGTGCTTGCCCGTCGAAAGAAGAACAACCCGGTGCTGATCGGCGAGCCGGGAGTCGGCAAGACCGCGATTCTCGAAGGGCTCGCGCAGCGCATCGTTCATGGCGACGTGCCTGAAGAGCTGCGCGACAAGCGTCTTATCGAGCTCAACGTCAACTCGCTCGTCGCGGGCTCGAAGTATCGCGGCGAATTCGAAGAGCGCGTCAAACAGATCATGGGCGAGATCGTCGCGAACCGCGACGAGCTGCTGATTTTCATCGACGAGGTGCATACCATCGTCGGTGCCGGACAAGGCGGAAACGAAGGCGGTCTCGACATCGCGAACACGTTCAAGCCCGCGATGGCGCGGGGCGAGCTGAACCTGATCGGCGCAACGACGCTGGCCGAATACCAGAAGTACATCGAGAAGGACGCGGCGCTCGAACGGCGTTTCCAGCCTGTGCTGGTGCCCGAGCCGACTGTCGACCAGACCGTCAATATTCTGCGCGGCCTGCGCGACCGTCTCGAAGCGCACCACAAGGTGACGATCCAGGATCAGGCGTTCGTCGCGGCGGCCGAGCTGTCGGACCGTTACATCAGTGGCCGTTTTCTGCCCGACAAGGCGATCGATCTGATCGACCAGGCGGCAGCGCGCGTGCGACTTTCGACCACGTCGCGGCCAACGGACATTCACGAGCGCGAAGCGGAGATCGAGCAACTCAAGCGTGAGCAGAGTTACGCGACGTCGCGCAAGCAGTTCGATCGCGCGAAGGAACTCGAAGCGAAAGCCAGCGAGCAGGAGGCTGAGCTTGCGAAAGCGACGGAAGCATGGAAACGCAAGCTCGGTTCGAGCACGGCCGAAGTCACGGTCGAGCATGTGGCCGAGATCATCTCGAAGCTCACGGGCGTGCCCGTCACCGAGCTGACGGAGGAAGAGAAGTCGAAGCTGCTCAAAATGGAAGAGCGGCTGCACGAACGCGTGATCGGCCAGGAAGAGGCGATCCGCGCCGTCAGCGACGCAGTGAGACTCGCGCGCGCCGGTCTGCAACAGGGCAACCGGCCGATCGCGAACCTGTTGTTCCTCGGACCGACGGGCGTCGGCAAGACGGAGCTTGCCAAGGCGCTCGCTGAAGTACTGTTCGGCGACGAGGACGCGATCGTCCGCATCGACATGAGCGAGTACATGGAGCGTCACGCCGTCGCGCGGCTGATCGGTGCGCCGCCCGGTTACGTCGGTTATGAGGAAGGCGGCCAGCTGACCGAGCGTGTGCGGCGGCGGCCTTACTGCGTGATCCTGCTCGACGAGATCGAGAAGGCGCATGCCGACGTCTACAACGTGCTGCTGCAGGTCTTCGACGACGGACGTCTCACGGACGGCAAGGGGCGCGTGGTCGATTTCACGAACACGCTCATCATCGCGACGAGCAATCTGGCGAGCGACGTGATCATGGACGGCGCCAAGACGCCGCCGGGCTTCGCATCGTCGCACGAGCCGAATCCGGATGTGCGCACGGCGGTGATGGCGGTGCTTCAGCAGCACTTCCGGCCGGAATTCCTGAACCGTCTCGACGAAATCATCATCTTCGAGGCGCTGTCGAAAGCGCAGATCCGCGAGATCGTCATGCTGCAACTCGAACGCGTGCGTCGCACGGCGAGCGCGCAGGACATCGAGCTTGTCTTCGAAGACAGCCTCGTCGATCATCTCGCCGCGACCGGTTACAAGCCGCGTTTCGGCGCGCGTGAACTCAGGCGGCAGATTCGCCAGGGGCTCGAAACCGCGCTCGCGAAGCAGATGCTGGGCGGCGACGTCAAGGAAGGCGACCGCATGACGTGCGCGTGGGACGAGGCACAGGGCAAGGTCGTTCTGACGGCGACCCCGGCTGCGTCGAAAGACGTCACCGCGAACGCTGCGCCGAAGGCCGCCGCGAGCAGCGGCAAGACCAAGGCCAGGAAGCCGCGCCGAAGCGCGAAGGCAGCCGCCGAAGAGCGCTCCGAAGCGCGCCTCGACGAAGCGCTCGACGACTCGTTCCCGGCGAGCGATCCGCCCGCTTTCATCGAGGACGGTCTGGCGCACTGAGCCGCCATCCAGGCGCCGCAAGCGCCACGAGCCGGCCGGAAGTCATTTGCAAGCTTGACGCTTCCGGCCGGCTGCGAGCCTTGTCGCAGAAGGCAATTGCCCAATCTGACCGCCCGTCCTGGTACATTCCCTACACAGCCGCCGGCAGGGCGCGGTCTTCGCGCCATCCGTTCCTCAGGCGCCGGGCGCGTCATCCGCCCGCAAACGCCCGTCCCATCTCGAAGCGTGACGCCTCCCAACGTCGCATGCACGCTCTCGCACCCGATGCACGAAAACCTTGCATTACCAGAGGTATGGGAAAGAGCGCAGAAAATGTAGCTGGATGAAGCAAATTGGCTTGATACGCTGCACTTCATGCATTAAGCCCGCGGTTCGCCGGATGTGACGCACGAATCTTCTGCCCGTCAGAAGACAGGCGGCATATTGCGCGAGAAACCCGGGTTCGCAATCGAGTGCTGCCGCATATCAAGCAAACGCAATGCGCGGCGCCGATTTCCTGAACTCGCCAGTTGGGATGACAGAATGACGCCAAACCTGACATTCGCGCCGGACAGCATGGTCCATCCGGGTACCTTCGGAGCGGACGACGTTTCCGCAGCGGCGAAGCCTGTCGCTATCTCCGGGACCGATATTCTCACGGTCAAGAACCTGTCGAAGATCTTCGGACCCAAGCCCGAGCGTGCCGCTGAACTGATCAGGCAAGGTCTCGGCCGGAATGAAATCTTCGAGCAGACGGGCAACATGGTTGCCGTCAACGATGTGAGCCTCAGCGTGAAGGCGGGCGAAATTTTCGTCGTCATGGGCCTGTCCGGTTCGGGCAAGTCGACGCTGGTGCGCCTGCTGAACCGTCTGATAGAGCCGACGTCGGGCCAGGTCATTCTCGAAGGCCGCGACATCGCGCCGATGTCGACGCCGGAACTGCGCGACGTGCGCCGCAAGAAGATGGCGATGGTGTTCCAGTCCTTCGCGCTGCTGCCGAACCGCACGGTGCTCGACAACATCGCCTACGGACTCGAAGTCGCGGGCCTCAAGAAGGCCGAGCGCTACGACATCGCACGCGCCGCGCTGACGCGGGTCGGCCTTGGTTCATATGAAAAGCTGCTGCCGGGCGAACTCTCCGGCGGCATGCAGCAACGCGTCGGCCTCGCTCGCGCGCTCGCCGTGAATCCTTCCGTGCTGTTGATGGACGAAGCCTTCTCGGCGCTCGATCCGCTGATCCGCTTCGAAATGCAAAGCGAACTGCTGCGGCTTCAGAAAGAAGAGCAGCGCACCATCGTGTTCATTTCTCACGACATCGAAGAAGCGATCAAGATTGGCGGCCGCATCGGCATCATGAAAGATGGCTGCCTGATTCAGGTCGGCACACCGGCTGAACTGATCCAGTCGCCCGCCGATGCCTACGTGCGCGACTTCTTCCGCAATGTCGACGTGTCGCGCTTCCTGAAGGCGTCGAGCCTGATGACGACGGTCGAGCGCGGACTGATTTCCTGCGACGTCGCTGCGCCTTCGGAGCGCTACCTGAATCAGCTCATCGACAGCGGCGTCGAATGCGGCTACGTGTGCGACGAAGCGGGTCGATATCAGGGCTGCGTCACGCCGGCTTCGCTGCACAAGACAGGCGCGCATTCCATCAGGGAAGCGTTCGTGAACGACGTGAACGCTGTTCCGCTGGATACGGATCTGCATCAACTGGCCACGATCGCCTTGAGCCAGCAGCACGACGTACCCGTCACCGACACAGCCGGCAGGCTCGCAGGCGTCGTGTCCTGCCGGACGATTCTCAAGCAGGTCATGGAACGGAGAGCAGCATGAACTCGTCAGTCATCGGGAAGTTTGCGGAAAACGCGGTCAACTTTCTCTTTCAGCATTTCCGCGGCGGCTTCGACGCTTTCTCTGCCGCATTGGGCGCAGTCATCAAGCTGCTGGAAGACGGACTCGCTGCCGTGCCGTTCATTGCGATGCTCGTGCTGCTCGTCGCCTTCGCGTTGTGGCGGCGTGGCGTCGTGTTCTCGGTGTTCGTCGGCATTGCGCTGCTGGCGATCCACTACATGGGACTGTGGGCGCAGACGGTATCGACGCTGGCGCTGGTGATGGCGGCGACGGTCTTCAGTCTCGTGATCGGTGTGCCGCTGGGCATCTGGGGCGCGCGCAACAAACGCGTCGAAATGGTCCTGCGCTCGCTGCTCGATTTCATGCAGACGATGCCGGCATTCGTCTATCTGATTCCCGCTGTCATCCTGTTCGGCCTGGGCCGTGTCCCTGCCGTGATCGCCACCATCGTGTTTTCGATGCCGCCTGTGGTGCGCCTCACTACCCTGGGCATCCGCCAGGTGCGCGAAGAACTGCTGGAAGCGGGCCGCTCGTTCGGCAGCACGGATTCGCAACTGCTCTGGAAAATCCAGTTGCCGAATGCGCTGCCGTCGATCATGGCCGGCGTGAACCAGACCATCATGATGGCGCTTTCGATGGTCGTGGTCGCGTCGATGATCGGCGCGGGCGGCCTGGGCGAATACGTGTTGAGCGGCATCCAGCGGCTCGATATCGGCATCGGATTCGAGGGCGGACTGGGCGTCGTGCTGCTCGCCATCGTGCTCGACCGTCTCACGGAGAGCTTCGGCGTGAAGGCGAAGAAGGCGAAGCGCACCGTACGAACCACGAAGCCCGGCACGAACGCGGCGGTGCGCACCTGACGATAACGCACGCCGTCATCTCGCAGTAAAGCACTAACACACCACATCGCTATGTCTGTCCATTTTCTAATACTTCCATAATCGCGTAGGAGTACTGTATGAAGATCAATCTGTTCAAATCGCTGGTTGCGAAGCTGACTGTGTCGACGGTCGTCGCAGTGAGCGCTGGCCACGCTGTGGCAGCCGAGCCGATCAAGATGGCCGTGACCAACTGGGCAGACGTGCTCGCTGTCGCCAACGTGGCCAAGTACGCGCTCGAGACCAGTCTCAAGCAGCCCGTCCAGTTCGTGCAGGCGGATATCGGCATCCAGTATCAGGGCGTTGCGCGCGGCGATCTCGACATCATGGTTGGCGGCTGGTTGCCCGTCACGCATGGTGCCTACTACGCGAAGTACAAGAACGACATGGAAGACGTCGGCGTGATCTATACGGGCGGCAAGAACGGCTGGGCGGTGCCGGCCTACATTCCCGAGTCGCAGCTTGCAACGATCTCCGACCTGGAAAAGCCGGAAGTGAAGAGCAAGCTGAACGGCACCATCCAGGGTATCGAGCCCGGCGGCGGCCTGATGCAGGCATCGGAAAAGGCGCTCAAGGCGTACGACCTGAATGGCTACAACCTGCAATCGTCGAGCGAGGCAGGCATGCTCGCGGGCGTGTCGCGCGCCTATCAGTCGAAGCAATGGGTCGTCGCCACGGTCTGGAGCCCGCACTGGCTGTTCCAGAAGTGGCAGATGCGTTACCTGAAGGACCCGAAAGGTACGTTGGGCGGCGAGGAGCAGGTGCATGGGTTCGCATCGAAGCAGTTCGCAACGAAATTCCCGCGTGCTGATGTGTTCTTCAAGCACTTCAAGCTGACGCTCGCCGACGTCGAGGCGATCGAATTCGAAGGCAACAGCACGAACGACTACGCGACGGCCGCAAAGAAATTCGTCGATGCCCATCCGGAAAAGCTGAAGGCCTGGTTGCAGCAATAAGCCGCAATCAGCCGAACAGCACCCGCATCGCATCGACCGTTGTCGCCGTCTTGCACTACATGCTTCACGATCTTTCCCGGAGTAACCACGTGAACGAGAACTCGCGCTTTTTTGCAGAACCGCTCCAGAGCCGCGACCCTGTCATCGCATCGGAGATTGCGCTGGAATTGCGCCGCCAGCAGACGCAGATCGAACTGATCGCTTCCGAGAACATCGTCTCGGCAGCGGTGATGGAAGCGCAAGGCACCGTGCTGACCAACAAATACGCGGAAGGCTATCCGTCGAAGCGTTACTACGGCGGCTGCGAGCATGTGGACCGCGTCGAGGCGCTCGCCATCGACCGCGTGAAGGCGCTGTTCGAATCCGAGTACGCCAATGTGCAGCCGCATTCGGGCGCGCAGGCAAATGGCGCGGTGATGCTCGCGCTCGTCAAGCCGGGCGACACGGTGATGGGCATGTCGCTCGATGCGGGCGGCCACCTGACGCACGGCGCGCGTCCCGCGCTGTCGGGCAAGTGGTTCAACGCGGTTCAGTACGGCGTGAATCCGCAAACGTATCGCATCGACTACGAGCAGGTGCGCAGGCTGGCTGAAGAGCATCGGCCGAAGCTGATCATCGCGGGCTACTCGGCGTATCCGCGTGCGCTGGACTTCGCCGCATTCCGCGACATCGCCGATAGCGTGGGCGCGCTGCTGATGGTCGACATGGCGCACATCGCGGGCATCGTCGCAGCGGGGCGGCACGAGAACCCGGTGCGATTCGCCGATGTCGTGACATCGACGACGCACAAGACGCTGCGCGGTCCGCGTGGCGGCTTCATTCTCACCAACAACGGCGACATCGCGAAGAAGATCAACTCGGCCGTCTTCCCCGGCTTGCAGGGCGGGCCACTGATGCATGTCATTGCGGGCAAGGCGGTCGCGTTCGGCGAAGCGCTCCGGCCGGAGTTCACCGCCTATATCGACCAGGTGCTGCGCAACGCCCAGGCGCTCGGCGATGTGCTCAAGTCGGGCGGGCTGAGCCTCGTGACGGATGGCACCGACAACCATTTGCTGCTCGTCGATCTGCGCTCGAAGGGTCTGACGGGTACGCAGGCGGAGAAGGCGCTGGAGCGCGCCGGCATCACCTGCAACAAGAACGGCATTCCGTTCGACACGCAGAACCCGACTGTCACGTCGGGCATTCGCCTCGGCACACCGGCAGGCACGACGCGCGGTTTTGGCACCGCGCAATTCGAGCAGATCGGCCAGATGATTCTGGAAGTGTTGTCCGCGCTGGAACTCGAACCTGCGGGCGACGAGCAGGTCGAGCGCGCTGTCCGCGGTCGCGTGCGCGATCTGTGCAACCAGTTCCCCATTTACTCGCATGCCGAAGCGCTTGTGTAAAGCGATTCGCTGATCCACCACTCAAGAGAGAATCGAAATGAGCTTCGAGGGCGTACACACACCGCTCGTCACCCCGTTCAAGGCGGATGGCGAAATCGATCACACGTTGCTCGGCAAGCACGCCGCGAATCTCGCCGGCCGTGTCGCCGGCCTCGGCGTCGGCGGTACGACGGGCGAATACTACGCGTTGAGTTTCGACGAACGCGTGGAGACGTTTCACACCGTTGCCGAAGCGGCGGGCGGCAAGACGTATCTGACGGCCGGCATCAACGCGACAACGACGAAAGAAGTGATCCGTCTAGGCCAGGAAGCGAAGCGTGCGGGCCTGAATGCACTCCTGCTCGCCGCGCCGTACTACGCGCAGCCGACCCAGGACGAACTGCTGACCCACCTGCTGAAGGTGGACGACAGTCTCGACATGCCCGTCATGCTGTACAACTTTCCGGCGCGCACGGGCACGGACATCAGCGACGGCGTGCTGTCGAAACTGCTCGAACGTCCCAACTTCATCGCGATGAAGGAAAGCACGGGCGATATTTCGCATCTGCATCATCTCGCCACGCACTTCAAGGATCGGCTGGTGCTGAGCTGCGGGATGGACGACCAGGCGCTGGAGTTCTTCGTGTGGGGCGCAAAGAGCTGGGTGGGCGGCGCGTCCAACTTCCTGCCGGAAGCACACACGGCGCTGTTCGATGCGTGCGTGAAGCAAGGCGACTTCACAACCGGCCGCAAGCTGATGGCGCAGTTGCTGCCCGTGCTCGAACTGCTCGAACGCAGCGGCAAGTTCATTCAATACGTCCGATACGGCTGCGAGCTGGCCGGCATGCCCGTCGGCGTCGCACGCGCGCCGCTCGGCACGCTCGATGAAAACGAACGCAGCGGCTTTGCGAAGCTCGTACGCCCGATGTTGTCCAACGCTCAGTAACGTGCATGACCTCGAAACTGGAATTCGCGCGGTTTCCCGCCCCGGACGGCGTGAACGGATGGTGGGAAAGCCTGCCGCCGCCTGCGCCTGCCGTCGCGGTGTCGTCTGAGCGCCGCTACGACTGGGTCGTGGTCGGCGGCGGCATTACGGGCCTGTGCGCGGCCCGGCGCCTGGCCGAACTGGCGCCCGATGCGTCGATTGCGCTGGTCGAGGCGGATCGTATCGGGCGCACGACGGCCGGGCGCAATTCCGGCTTCTTCGTCGACCTGCCGCACGACATCAGCAGCGAGAGCTATTCGCGCAGCGTGGAGGCGGACAAGGCAGACGTCCGCTTTCAGCGTCACGGCATCGACTATGTGCGCTCGGTCGTGAAGCAGCACGGCATCGAGTGCGACTGGCGCGACGACGGGAAATTTCATGCGTCGGTGAACCGGAAGGGGCATGGGGCGCTGGCGCATTTTGCCGAGGGCCTCGAACGTATCGAGGAATCGTTCGAATGGCTCGACGCAGCCGCCATTGCGAAGGTGACGGGCACCGACTTCTACGAGGGTGCGCTCTTCACGCCCGGCTGCAGCACGGTGCAGCCCGCGGCGCTGATGCGCGGTCTCGCTGCGAGCCTGCCCGGCAACGTGCAGGTTTTCGAACTCAGCGCGGTGACGCGGATCGAGGACCAGGGGCTTTCGAAGGTGTTGACCTTCGCGGGCGGCAAGATCGTCGCGAAGCGCGTGATTCTCTGCACCAACGCCTATGCGGCGACGTTCGGCGGACATCCGAACGGCCTGCTGCCTGTGTACACGTTCGCGTCGATGACGCGTGTCATGAAGCCGGAAGAAGTTCAGCGGCTAGGCGGCACGCGCTCATGGGCGCTGATTCCCGCCGACCCGATGGGCTCGACGGTGCGCCGTCTGATCACGGACCGCATCTGCGTTCGCAATCACTTTGCTTTCCGGCCGAATCTGGAAGTATCGCCGGCCGATCTGGCGAAAGCGAAGAGCCTGCATCAACGGTCGTTCGACCGGCGCTTTCCGATGTTGAAGGACGTCGAACTCGAATACACGTGGGGCGGTCCGCTGTGCCTGTCGGCGAACAACGGCGCGTTGTTCGGGCGCCGGGCCGACGGCGTGTTCGAAGCGGTCGGATGCAATGGCCTGGGCTTAAGCCGAGGATCGGCGTCAGGCAAGCTGATCGCCGAATACGCGCTCGGCCAGTCCAGCGATCTCGTCCGTCAGCTTCTGAACCAGCCGCATCCGCGTTCGCTGCCCGTGCGTCCCATTGCGGACGTCGCGGTATCGGCGGCCATCTGGGTCAAGGAATTTTCGGCGGGTGCCGAGCTTTAAATCTGTGAGGACAGGACATGACGACGTATCAGGAATGGAAGCAGAAAGCGGAAGGCTTGTCACTCGACGGCAGAGCCTTTATCGCGGGACAGCGGGCAAACGCGGCATCGAACGAGACGTTCGCGACGCTCAATCCTTCTACGGGTAAAGTGCTGGCCGACATCGCGAAGTGCGATGCGAAGGATATCGACCGCGCGGTCGCGGCGGCGCGGGATGCATTCGAGTCCGGCGTGTGGTCGAAAGCCGCGCCCGCCCAGCGCAAGTCAGTGCTGCTGCGACTCGCGCAACTGATCGACGACAACGCGCAAGAACTCGCGCTGCTCGAAGCGCTGGAAGCCGGCAAGCCGATCAGCGAATGCCTGGGACTGGACATTCCCGAGTCGGCGGCGTGCATCCGCTGGCATGCCGAGGTCACCGACAAGCGATACGACGCGCTGTCGCCGTCGGGCGCGAGCGTCGTCAGCATGATTACGCGCGAACCGATCGGTGTCGTGGGCGCGGTGCTGCCGTGGAATTTTCCGGCCCTCATGCTCGCATGGAAAATCGGCCCGGCGCTGTCGGTCGGCAACAGCGTGATCGTGAAGCCTGCCGAGCAGACCTCGCTGTCCACGCTGCGCATCGCCGATCTCGCGCTGGAAGCGGGCGTGCCCGCAGGCGTGTTGAGCGTCGTGACGGGCCTGGGCGAAAGCGCGGGTCAGGCGTTGGGCCGTCATGCGGACGTCGATCTGGTGGCGTTCACGGGCTCGACGGAAACCGGCAAGCGGTTTCTGCATTACTCGGCTGACACGAACCTGAAGCGCGTCGTGCTCGAATGCGGCGGCAAGAACCCGCAGGTCGTGTTGCCCGATGTCGCGAATCTCGATGCCGTCGCCGAGCAGGCCGTCGCCGCCGCGTTCTGGAACATGGGCGAGAACTGCAGCGCGGGCTCGCGCATTCTGGTTCCAGCGTCGCTGAAGGCGAGCTTGCTGGAAAAAGTACAGGCGGTTCTGGAAGGATGGAAGACGGGCGATCCGCTCGACCCCGACGTCAAGCTCGGTTCGCTGATCGAGCAGAAGCATTTCGAAAAGGTGCTCGCTCACATCGAAAAGGCGAAGGCGGAGGGCGCGCGCGTCGCGTGCGGCGGCAAGGCCACGCGCGCCGACTCGGGCGGCTGGTTCGTCGAGCCGACGATCTTCGACAACGTGAAGCCGGACATGAGCATCGCGCGCGAAGAAGTGTTCGGCCCGGTCGTGTGTTTCATCGAATATGCGGATATCGACGAAGCCGTGCAGATTGCCAACGACACCTGCTACGGCCTCGCCGCCTCGCTGTGGACCGACAACGTGAACCATGCGCACAAGATCGCGGCGCGGATTCGCGCGGGCACGGTGACGGTGAACTGCTTCGGCGAAGGCGACCTGTCGACGCCGTTCGGCGGGTTCAAGCAATCGGGCTTTGGCGGCCGCGACAAATCCGTCTATGCGCACGACCAGTACTGCGAGTTGAAGACCACCTGGCTGAAGCTCGACTAAGCCTGGTCGAAACCACTGACAGCCCAGCCATGCCGGCTGGGCATGCATCACATTCACGCGAGGCCACATGCGAGCTGGATTCATCGGAACGGGCACGATCACACAAGCGGTCGTGAAGGGCATGCTCAGATTCGGCGTGCCGTTCGAGCGGATATCGCTGTCGCCGCGGAACGCGCGAACGGCGGCGGAGCTTGCCGCGCTCGACGGGCGTATCCACGTCTGTGCGAGCAACCAGCAAGTGCTGGATGACTCGGATGTCGTTTGCCTGGCTGTCGTGCCGCAAATCGCGGCCGAAGTGCTCGGCGAACTCGAATTCGGTTCGCGTCACCACGTCATCAGTTTCATGGCGGGTATTTCTCTCGATCAGTTGCGCAGCCTTGTCCGCACGAACGGCAAGCTTGCGCGTGCCGTGCCGCTGCCAGCCGTCGCAGAGGGCAAGGGCAGTACCGCGATCTGCCCCGCCGACGAAGTCGCCAAAACGATCTTCGCGGCGCTCGGTGAAGCAGTGGAAGTCGACAGCGAAGACAGGTTCGACGCCTTGTCGGCCGTCACGGCGACGATGGCGAGCTTCTACGCGGTGCTCGAAACCCAGGCGTCGTGGCTCGCGAAACAGGGCATCGACTACGCCGACGCGCGTGCATTTTTGTCCGGCTACTGTGTAGGACTTGCCCACGACACGACCCGCACGGCCCAGCCGTTTTCAGCAATGGCCATGCATTGCATGACACCGGGCGGCATCAACGAACAGGTGCACACCGAGCTTTCCCGCCGTGGGGCATACGCTTGCTACAGCGAAGCGCTCGACGGCGTGCTGCGCCGTATCAGGGGCCGGGCGTAGCGACAAAAGCCGAACCGCTCGCAGGCGCCGCGGCAGCAGCGGATAATCATCAGATGCAGCCGGATGCGCGCCAGGCGGCCGGGGCGCGGCACATGCGGCGATGCACCCGGGTTGGCCGCCATTGCCAGTTGTCAGGAAGAATCGCACACTATTTTCTCGCGGGAGCTGTCTGCTCGACGCGCGGTCGCCGCATCGCGGGTCCGCTTCACAGGTGAAAGCCATGCAAAAGAAACAGTTGTTCGCTGACCGGCTGCTCGCGCAGATGCCTTCTCTGCGGGCGCTGAGATGCTTCGTCACGGCTGCCCGATACGAGAGCTTCACGCAGGCCGCCGAAGTGCTGTGCGTCACCCAGGCCGCCATCAGCCGGCAGATCAAGGAACTGGAGGACTCGCTGGAAGTGGCGCTGTTCGAGCGGACGGGCAGGCACATTGCGCTGACGGATGCCGGGCGCATTCTGTACAACGCGTCGTATCTGTCGATCATGAACATCGCCGAAGCGGCCGAAGCCGTGCGCCGCACCGACCGGCATGCGCTGACGGTGTGCGTCTCGCACACTTTCTCGGCGCTGTGGCTGTCGTTCAGGCTGCCGTCGTTTCGCAAGCGCTTTCCGGAGATCCGTTTGCACGTGATGGTCACCGAGCATTTCATGGAACTCGACGACCTCATGGAGCCCGACGTCATCATCACGAAGAATCCGCCGCGCGAGCCGGAGTATGAAATCGAGCCGCTCTTTCACGACGTGGTGTATCCCGTGTGCAGCCCGTCGTTTCATGAGCGGCATTTTCACGGCAGATCGTTGAAGCCGCTGGATCTGCTGTCGCATCCCACGTTGAATCTGTCGCTGCTGGGACGCGCCCAGGTTTGCGAGCACGTCGACTGGCGCGTGTGGCGCAACTGGTTCCAGCAAGGCGACGGTTCGGACCGGCTGGTCGACAACGAACATCTGGAAAGCAACGACTACCGGCTGCTGGTTGCGCAGGCCGAGGCAGGCGAAGGCACGTTGCTCGGCTGGCATCATCTCGTGCATCGTCAGGTCGAACAGGGCCAGCTGTTACGGCCCGTGCAGGATGCGCTCGAATTCCACGACCGTCATCACTATGTGATCACGCACAAGAATGCGAAGCTGCGGCCCGAATACGTGCAGTTCCGCGAATGGCTCGGCGAAGAAGTCGGCGCGATGATGCGCGAATGGCGAAGCGTCGAAACCGAAGCGGCGAAGTAGCTTGACCGATATCCGTTCAGGTCGCGTGAGCGGCCACGATTCACAGTACGTCGACGCAGGCAGTGCCATGTTGAGCGACACGCTTCACTCCGAAAGCAGAACGTCCCGGCCCTTGCGCTTTGGCATCGTGCTGCTGCCGAACTTCACGTTGACGGCATTCTCGGGCTTCGTCGACCTGCTCCGTCTGGCCAGCGACGAAGGCGACATGAGCCGGCCCGTGCGCTGCTCGTGGACTATCGTCGGGGAATCGCTCGTGCCCGTCAGGGCGAGTTGCGGCATCCAGGTCGCGCCGTGGACTACCTTCGATGAAGCAGGCGTCTTCGATTACGTAGTGGTCGTCGGCGGCCTGTTGCATTCGGGGCCGTCCGCCAGCAAGGCCACGCTGCAGTTCATCCAGGACGCCGCCAGGACATCCGCGACGCTGGTCGGCATCTGCACGGGCGCGTTCGCGCTGATGCGAGCCGACGTGATGGATGGCTACCGCATCTGCGTGAGCTGGTTCCATTACTGGGATTTCGTCGAGCGCTTTCCGGGCGTCGACGAGCGAATGCTGGTTGCGGACCGGCTGTTCGTGATCGACGGGCGGCGCATTACCTGTTCGGGCGGACGCGCATCGATCGATGTCGCCGCCGCGATCCTGCTGCGTCATGTCGAGGCGACGATCGTCCAGAAGGCGCTGCGCATCATGCTGGTCGACGATGCGCAGAAGGGCAACGCGCCGCAGCCGCACCCGCCGGGCCTCGAACCGGCAACGCACCCGAAGGTGCGGCGCGCGATCCTGCTGATGGAGCAGCATATCGGGCAGCCGTTGAGTCTCGCGGAACTGGCCCGACGGCTGGATATGTCGGTGAGGCAACTGGAGCGGCTGTTCGCGGCCGAAACGGGCAAGTCGCCGCATGCGTACGGACGGCAGATCCGCATACGCATGGCGTCGTGGCTGCTGACCAGTTCGGACCGCACGGTTGCCGATATCGCGGCGTCGTGTGGCTTCTCCGACGCTTCGCATCTCGGCCGTGAGTTCAGAAAGGAATTCGGCGAATCGCCAAACGCGTATCGCGTGGCGAGGCCGCAAAGCCACTCACCTGCACTGGCCGCAAGCTGACAGGTGCGGTGAGCGCATACAACCCGGCAACAGGAACCACTCTACATGACGACCGCCCAACTGCGTGACGAAATGGTTCTCTTCGGCCTGAACGTGAAGGATGCGCGCCGCTGGTATTCGATCGACGAGCGCGACTGGCGCGCGATGAAGATCGGCGACTCGGTGCTGCCCGGCTTCTTCTGGATTCCCGTTGCCGAAGACGAACGCGGCGCGTGGACCAGCTACTGGATGCGTCTGGAGCCAGGCGCGCGCTCGTTCGAGCATCAGCACGATTCGACCGAGCTGATCATGATTCTCGACGGCGTGTTCACGGACGACGACGGCACCGATTTCCTTCCCGGTCAGACCGTGTGCTACGCGGCGGGTTCGCGGCATAGCACGTCGTCAGAAGCGGGCTGCACCGTGCTGGTGGTCGCGCATACCGGCTCGACGATCGTTTCTCGCGCGCAAGGCTGAGCAGGAAGCATTGCGCCTCATGTGCCGCAATCGGAGGTGAACCGATGGTCAATACTTCACGAAGAGTTCTTCTCGCCTCGCTGACCGCGATCGCGATGACGCTCGCAAGTCATCCATCCGTTGCACAGCAGGTCGTCAAGATAGGCGTGTCGGCGCCGTTGACGGGCGTCGGAGCGGCGAACGGGAAGGACATCGAAAACGGTGTGCGGCTTGCCATCGAAGAAGCCAACGCGCAGCACATCAAACTGGGCGGACAGGACGTGCGCTTCGAGATGGCCTCCGTGGATGACCAGGGCGACCCGCGCGTCGGTGTACAGGTAGCACAGAAACTGGTCGACGACGGCGTGGTGGCCGTGGTCGGTTATTACAACTCGGGTGTCGCATTGCCCGCATCGCCGATCTTCGCCAAGGCGGGCATTCCACTGATCGACCCCGCCGCGACCAATCCTGCGATCACGCGTCAGGGCCTGAAGAACGTGTTCCGCATCATCGCCACCGATGCGCAGAACTCCGGCAATGCCGGTAAGTACGCCGTCACCGTCACCAAAGCGCAACGGATCGCCGTAATGGACGACCGCACGGCATTCGGCCAGGGCGCCGCAGACGAATTCAAGAAGGCCGTCACGGCGGCGGGCGGCCAGATCGTCGCGTCGGAATACACGCAAGAGAAGGCCGTCGAATTCAATGCGCAACTCACGAGCATCAAGGCGGCCAATGCCGATCTGCTGTACTTCGCCGGACTCGACAATCAGGCCGCGTTGCTGACCAAGCGCATGAGACAGCTTGGCATGCGCGCGCAGTTCGTCGGCAGCGGCGGCATTGCCGACAGCATCTTCATCAGTGTCGCGGGCAGCGCAGCCGAAGGCGCGATGGCGTGGGAGTACGGGCGGCCAGTCGAGTCGCTGCCGCAAGGCAAGGCGTTTGCGGAAAAGTTCAAGAAGCGCTTCGGCGCGGACACGCTGACTTATGCGCCATTCGCCTATGACTGCGCATGGGTGGCGATCAACGCAATGAAACAGGCGAACTCCGCAAAGCCCGAGGTGTTCATGCCCACACTGCGCACGACACAGTACGAGGGGATCACCGGAAAGATCGAGTTCGATGCCTACGGCGACCTGAAGCATCCAACGTCGACGCTGTATCAGGTGAAGAACGGAAAATGGGTGCCTGTGACGACGATCAGCGCTGAATGAGTTCAGGATGAAACCGGCTAATGCAGGGACCAAAGGATACCGGCGCCTCATTCCGTCGATGACGGCCCTCGTCGAGTTCGAATCGGTCGCGCGCCTGAGCAGTTTCACGGTCGCGGCGAACGAACTCGGCGTCACGCAGGCGGCCGTCAGCCGGCAGGTCAAATTCCTCGAAGACACGCTCGGCGTGCGGCTCTTTCACCGCCTGCATCGTTCGATCGAGCTGACCGACGAAGGCGAGGCGCTGTACCTCGTGGTCGCCGGGTCGATGCAGAAAATAGCCGGCGTGTTCGACCGGCTTTCCAGCGGCCCCGTGCAGCAGGAACTGGTGCTGGCGGCGACGTCCGCCTTCTCGCATTTTCGGCTATTGCCGCGTCTCGCTTCGCTGAAGAAAGCGCAGCCGAATCTTCAGCTTCGCCTGTCCACCCAGATGTTCACGGCAGACCTGCGGCACAAGGAGATCGATGTCGCGGTGCGCTTCGGCAACGGCCGATGGAGCGACGGCACGGCAACCTTGCTGTTCGACGAGGAAGTCTTTCCCGTGTGCTCGCCGAAGTGGGTGGCGTCGCGCGGCATGCCGCAATCGCTGCAGGACGTCGCGAACGCGGCGCTGATCGAGTCGGACTCGACGTCGGAAGGCTGGATGGGATGGGAAGCGTGGTTCAATGCCGTCGGCCTGCGGCCGCTGCGCCTGAACTTCGCGCTGCGCTGCAGCCTGTACACGGACGCGATCCAGGCCGCGCGCTATGGCGAGGGCATCGCGCTCGGCTGGGGAAGGCTCGTCCACGATCTCGTCGAATCCGGCGAGCTGGTAAGGCTGCCCGTCGCGTCGCTCAAGCCGGACGACGCGTACTTCATCGTGGTGCCGCACGGGCGCACCATCACGGCTGCCACCGACAGCCTGATCGACTGGCTGCGGCAGGATTCGCTCGCATAATCCAAAGTAATGCCAGACCGAAAATAAAGCGCATTGACGCTCTTTTTCGTCAATCCAATACTGGGTTCATCGCGGGAACACTGGACGTTCCCACATCCCCTGAACGTTGGAGAAGACGATGTCCGAAGTGTCATTCAAAACTCATGGCGAATTGATCCGCAGCCGTCAGGCCGGTCACGGCATGCCCGGCGAGCTGTTCGGGCGTCAGGACGTGTTCGAGACGGACATCGAAGTCTTCTTTCACAAGCACTGGATTCTCGTCGGCGTGACGGCGGATGTTCCCGAACCGGGCGATGTGTCCGTCGTCGATATCGGCAAGGCGTCGATCATGATCGTGCGGGACGACGATGAAAACGTCCGCACCTACCGCAACGTCTGCCGGCATCGGGGCGCGCGTCTGAAGGAGGCGGGGAAGTCGACGGTCGGCATGCTGGTCTGTCCTTACCATCAATGGACCTACGACCTCGACGGCAGCCTGCGCCACGCCTCGCACATGGGCAAGGATTTCGATGCCACCTGCCGCAGCCTGATCCCGGTGCATACGAAGATTGTCGGCACGCATATTTTCGTGTGCCTCGCCTCGGAGCCGCCCGAAGATATCGCGATACTCGAAGAAACGATGGTGCCGCGTTTCGCTCCGTTTGACCTGCGGAATACGAAGATCGCTTTCGAGCAGGAGATCATCGAAGAAGGCAACTGGAAACTCGTGATGGAAAACAACCGCGAGTGTTATCACTGCGCGGCCACGCATCCCGAACTGACGGCTTCATTTCTTCCTGAAGACTTCGGCTTTTGCCCGGACAATCTGAACGAAGAGTCACTGCGCGCGCTGGACGAATATAAGGCGCGCAATGCGGCGTGTCAGGCAAGCTGGGAACGCGACGGATTCATCAGCGCCGCTTTCGAGCGGCTCGACGAGGACGCCGTCACCCAGTTCAGAACGCAGCAACTGGTCATTGCGGGCAACGGCGAATCGCAAACGCTCAACACGAAAGTGGCGAGCACCCGGCTGCTGGGCAATCTGCAGCGCCGCGATCTCGGCGATATGCACCTCTGGACGCACAACTCATGGACGCATGTGATGAGCGACCATGCCGTGATCAGCTACATCATTCCGCTGGCGCCGGACAGGACGCTGGTGCGGTCGAAATGGCTCGTCCATGCCGATGCGGTGGAAGGCGTCGATTACAAGGTATCGGACCTGACCGAAGTCTGGATCGCAACCAATACGCAGGACAAGCACCTCGTCGAAATCACACACGAAGGCACGCAGGACCCGGCCTACACGCCGGGCATGTTCTCGCCGTTCACCGAAACCTACGTCGACCAGTTCTCGCGCTGGTATGCAGCGCGTTTGAGCGCGCACGGCATCTGAGCGAGGTCACCGTCATGAATTCTGTCGAAAGGGTATTCGACCCGGCGCCCGATGCAGCGGACCGGTTCACTGATGCGAATACGTGGGAGTCCGGCGGCAGGCTCTGGCCGGGCAACGAGCGGCAGGTGCTGACGTGCTGCCGCGTGGTGGACGAAACGCATGATGTGAAGAGCTTCGAGTTCCGTGCAGGCGATGGCTTGCCGGTGCGCTTCGAGCCGGGGCAATTCCTGACGGTGTCGGCGGATGTGAAAGGGCAAGCCGTCGAGCGCTGCTACACGATCTCGTCGCCGCCGACGCGTCCGTGGCTGCTGTCCATCACGGTCAAGCGGGTGCCGGGCGGTGTCATGTCGAAGTGGCTTCACGACAACATGAAGCCGGGAAACACGTTGCAGGCGTACGGGCCTTCCGGCACCTTTACGCCGACGGGCACTCGCGTGGCGAAGTCGCTGTATCTGTCCGCGGGCTCGGGCGTGACGCCGTTGATGTCGATGACGCGCGCCAGTATCGATCTTGGCCTCGACCGCGATATCGCATTCGTGCACAGCGCGAGAACGCCCGCCGATATCGTGTTTCGCGACGAACTGCGCAGGCTCGCGAAGCTGTCGCCGCGTCTTCGACTGTTCTTCGTTTGTGAAGGTGTGGGCGATGAACTCGACTGGACGGCGCCGACAGGCAGGCTCAGTCTCGCGCTGCTTGCGAAGTGGCTTCCCGATTACACCGAGCGCGAGGTGTTCACGTGCGGCCCGGCAGGCTATATGGGCGCGGTGAGGGAGATGCTTCGCGAAGGCGGTCACGACCCGGCTCGCTACCATCAGGAAAGTTTCGACATCGCGTCTGATGTTGCTGTGCAAGCGCCGGCGCTGTGTTCGTCGGAGCGCGCCGTGAGCCAGGAAACGTACACCGTCAAGCTGTCGCGCTCGGCGAGGTCGTTCACGATGGCTGCGACGGAAACGGTCCTCGCCGCCGCGAAAAAGGCTGGCGTGGCGATTCCATCGTCGTGCAGCCAGGGCGTATGCGGAACCTGCAAGACGAAGCTGCTTGAAGGTTCGGTCGAGATGCAACACAACGGCGGAATTCGTGACAGGGAAGTCGTCAAAGGCTTCAGGCTCCTGTGCTGCAGCCGTCCGACGTCCGATCTGGTGCTGGAGCTTTGACATTCGTCTGGAGCGAGCGCATGGCTGAATGCGAACCCATCGACGTTCTCGTCGATTCGACGGGAACGGATAACACGCTGTCCGATGTCAGGGCATACCGCCTGGCGCGCGTGCAAGCGCAGTTAAAAAAGGCCAACTGTCCCGCGATACTGCTCTATGACCCGGTAAATATCCGCTATGCGACGGATACGTCGAACATGCAGATATGGACGGGACGCAACCCGTCGCGGTATGTGATGGTATTCGCCGATGGCCGCGTCACCGGTTGGGAGTTTCATAGCTGCGAGCATGTGTGGAAAGGGCTGAGCCTGAACGTCGAGTTGCGTCCTGCGATCAGCTGGACGTTCTTCAACGCGGGGCACGACGCTGAACGCCGCGCGAAGACATGGAGTGCGGAAATCGTCGACGTGTTGAGCAGGCATGCGCCGAACGAAATGCGTCTTGCGGTCGACCGGCTCGATCCATTCGGTGCGGCATGCCTTGCCGAAACCGGCATGACGCTGCTGGACGGGCAAGCGATGATGGAACTGGCGCGGAGCATCAAGTCGCCGGATGAGTGCGTGCTCATGCGCGAATCGATCCGTGCGTGCGAGAAGGGCATCGAGCGCATGCATCGCGAGCTTCGGCCGGGCATCACCGAGCAGGATCTATGGGCGCATCTTCACTACGAAAATATCCGCCACGGCGGCGAGTGGATCGAAACGCGCCTTCTGTCTTCGGGGGACCGGACCAATCCGTGGATGCAGGAATGCTCGGCGCGCGTTCTGCGGTCTGGCGAATTGCTGGCATTCGACACCGACATGGTCGGGCCGAATGGCTACTGTGCGGATATCTCCCGGACGTGGACGGTCGGGCATACCCGACCGACCGACGAGCAGCGCAAGCTCTATGAAACGGCGTATGCGCAGGTTCATTTCAACATGGGTTTGCTGCGTGCGGGGATGACATTCCGTGAGTTCTCGGAGAAAGCATGGAGGATCCCCGATGCGTATCTGAAGAACCGGTATAGCTGCATTGCGCATGGTATCGGCATGGTGGATGAATATCCGTCCATTGCGCATCAGGTCGATTGGGCAAGCAGTGGGTACGACGGCCAGTTCGAAGCGGGCATGACGCTCTGTGTCGAGAGTTATATCGGCGCGGATCGCGGCAGCGAGGGCGTGAAGCTCGAACAGCAGGTCTTGCTCACGGAGCACGGTTGCGAGCCGCTCACGTCATGCGGGTTCGAAACGGGCTGGCTGTGAGGCTGCGCTTCGCGTCAGTTTGACTCAGTTTGACTCAATGCGCGCAGCGCCCGCTGTCTTCCCGCCGCGCTAGCCGCCGCCGATTCCCTGCAGCACCTTGCCCGTCCCGTTGCAAACGCTGCAGCGTTGTCCTTCTACGCTCCCTGTGCCGTGGCAGGCGCTACAGGTGTCTTCGCCGACGCCAGGGGCGTCGGGTGGCCCTTCGTCGCCGGGTTTGAGGGGTGTGTCATCGGGTTGCATGTCGGGCTCCATTGAGTTTGGCGAGTTCGGCTATAGGTGACGGTGCGCAAGTGGTATTCCCGCGCCGCGTTTCTCCGCAGCGAGTCGACTTCACATTGCCGCGTCGCCGCCGAAGTGGCGCCGCACCGTCCGCGCGGCAGGTCGTGCCAACCCTCGCAGCGGCAAGCGGCATTCCCGGGTCGAAAAGGCTGGAACGCCGCATGCACGGTGAGGGATGCCACATGTCCCAATGGAGCGAATCATGTCGACGTCGAACCCGAAGCACGAGCCTGGCCGCAAGTTCATCGATGTACAGAAGGCGCTGAAGGGCGAGTCCTATCCGGCGCGCAAAGAGGTGCTGCTGAAAACCGCGAAGGAAAACGACGCCGACGAGGACGTGATGGAGGCGCTCGCCGCCTTGCCGGACGAGGATTACGAAAGTCCGGCCGCCGTTTCCAAAGCGGTAGGCAACGAAGAGTGAGCGTTTTTTCGCAGCATGGAGTACGAAGCTGGCGCGGCTTTCACTCACCGCGCCGTACGTTTCTTTGTTATTGCGATACGCCCTTCTTCACGGCGAGGTCCTGCGCCATCTGATAGTGCTTCTTGATGGTCGGCAGCGCGTCTTGCGCGGCCTTCTTCAACTTCGCATCCTGTCCGTCGGAAATCTCCTTTTCGAACGCAGCGACAGCCTGCTTGTGGCCCTCCACGCCGACCTTCGATATATACGCCTCGTCGAAGGCCTTACCCTTGAGCCCTCTCAGCGGGCCGAGCACGGTCGTGTCCGAATTGTTCATGGGGATGGTCACGCCATGCGGGGCGGCCATTTTCAACTGCACGGACAGCTTCGTGTGGTCGAGCATCATGTGACGCGCGAACGATTTCACATCCTTGTCTTCCGAATTGGCGGTGGCGAGTTTGGCCGCATCGATCTCCGTCGATGACGACATCGACGCCGCCTGCACGAAGTCCTTGTCGGCCTGGGCCAACGGATTGGCGGCAGTCGTCGACGCGGCTTCCGTCTGCGCGACGGCGAGCGGCGCGAAGGCGAGGGTGCTCGTCAGCACGATCGCGCCAATGGCGATATGTTTAAGGTTCGTGTGCCTATGCTTCATGCGTATCCTCCCGGGATTCACGTGGATGTCACGCATGAGGTGCAATCGCTGTGCCGCCTGAGCTTGTTTGCATTTGCCCCCGTGGAGTGGTCAATCGTGAGGAGCTGGACATGAGCAATGAACAGAGAACGGTCGACATGAAACTCGAAGTCGTCGTCATTCCCGTGGCGGACGTCGATCGCGCGAAGCAGTTTTACACGCAGTTGGGTTGGAGACTCGACGTCGATCTCGCGAAAGACGATCAGTTCCGGGTCGTGCACTTCACGCCTCCGGGTTCGCAGTGTTCGGTCCTGTTCGGGAAAGGTGTCACGACGGAAGCACCCGGCTCGGTGCAGGGGCTGCATCTCATCGTGTCGGACGTGGTGGCCGCGCACGCGGAGCTTGTGGAGCGGGGCGTCGAGGTGAGCGAGGTCTTTCACGACGTCGGCGGCGTATTCCATCATGCTGGTGAAGAAGGACGTTTGAGCGGCCCGCATCCATCGCGCGCTACCTATGGTTCGTTTGCATCGTTCAGCGACCCCGACGGGAACGGCTGGGTTTTCCAGGAAGTGACGACACGGCTACCCGGCCGCGTAGAGGCGGGCGACACGACCTTCGGTTCGTCGAAGGAACTTGCGGGCGCGCTGCGTCGCGCTGCCGCCGCGCACGGCGAACACGAAAAAGAGACCGGTCAGCATGATGAAAACTGGGCCGACTGGTACGCCGAATTCATGGTTCGGGAGCAGGCTGGCTAGCAAGCAGTTGGCGGCTTTAGCGCCCGCGTTATGAGGGTCCGGCGACATTCGTCGTATCGTATCGCACTGTGATTATCATAGTTATATCCTTGCGGCGATTGATCGGCGCGGGGGGATTGCGTGCGGCGCTCCAGGCTGTTTTTGTGCTGGCAGTCGTGTTGTGGTGTTCTTGGGGCTTTGCGCTGGCATCCGCTAGATGTTATTGGTGCTTCAAGCGTTGCCCCTGTGCGGGGCGGCACCTACTTTTCTTTGCCGCCGCAAAGAAAAGTAGGCAAAAGAAAGCGGCTCACACCGCCAGTTCTAGTATTCGCCTGAGGGTCCCCAAATGTTCTTACACTTCACGCGGCAGCGCGCCTGCTCGCGTTCGTTGCCAACGTTCTCTCTATACGCCTCACCCGCTTCATATACCCGCGTCTCAGCCCGCCGAGCCAGATAGTCCGCCGCCGCCCAGGTGGCAAACTGTGTGTCGGCTTTCGCACCATAGGCGCATCACTCCGGACTGGTAGCAAGGTTGGCGTTTCTGGTAAGAGCACTACCCTGCGCGGTGCGACAACCTGCACACCGTTTGCCACCTGGGCGGCACATACCATTCGCTGCCGCCCGCTCTGGTGCGGGTGCTTGAAGCGGGTGAGGCCTTCATTCGAAGCGTTGGCAACGCACGCGAACAAGATTGCTACCGTGTGAAGGATGGGGACGTCGGGGGCCCGTGGATAAGAACACGTGCTGGCGGTGTGAGCCGCTTTCTTTTGCCTACTTTTCTTTGCGGCGGCAAAGAAAAGTAGGTGCCGCCCCGCACAGGGGCAACGCTAGCGAACCAATAACATCAAGCGGATGCCAGCGCAAAACCCCAGAACAACCAAACCGCTTGCGCAGCAAACACCGCCCCTCAAGACCCCTTCTCCATCTTGACGATGGTCAACGCACCATTAACGTTTTCGATCCGCACCTTGACCTTGTCACCCTCGTGCACCTGCTCGACCATCGCAGCGTCCTTCGCCTTGAACGCCATGGTCATCGGCGGCATGCCGACATTTTCCAGCGCGCCGTGCTTCAACGTCACCATGCCAGTCTCCGGGTCCACCTTCCTGACCTCCGCATCGGTGAGCGCCGTCTTCGGCGACATCTTCGAACCCGAAGGCGCAGGCATATTCATGCCCGCCATCTCATCACCAGCAAACGCCGGAACGGCAAAAACACCTGCAAGCGCAGCAGAAACAACAATCAGTTTTTTCATCGGATTTCTCCAGTTTCAGTAGAAGGCACGTTCGTGCCAGAAGGGACTGCATCGAGGAACCGCTCATGGCTCACATGTCTCGCGCGACGGCGCTGCAACAGATACCAGGCCGCGGGAATAACGAACATCGACAGAAGCGGCGCGGTGACCATGCCGCCCACCATCGGCGCGGCAATGCGCTGCATCACCTCCGACCCGGCGCCATGTCCGATCATGATCGGGATGAGACCCGCAAGCACCACCGCGACCGTCATGGCCTTCGGCCGGACACGCAGCACCGCACCCTCGCGAATCGCATCGAGTAGCAAAGCCTCGGTGAACGGTTCGCCATCTTCCAGTCGGCGGTTAAGCGCGCCTTTCAGGTACAGCAGCATCACGACACCGAATTCGGCCGCGACGCCCGCGAGCGCGATGAAGCCAACCGACGTCGCGACGGATACCGCATGCCCCAGCACCCAGATCAGCCAGAAGCCGCCCACCAGCGCGAACGGCACCGTCGACATCAATAGCAACGCATCGGCCGCCGAGTTGAACGTGAGGAACAGCAGCACGAAGATGACGACGAGCGTCACCGGAATCACCGTGCGCAACTTCGCCGCCGCGCGCTCCAGGTACTCGAACTGACCTGACCACGCAATCGAGTACCCCGGCGGCAACGCAACCTTCTCCGCGACGGCGCGTTGCATTGCCTTCACGGCCGACTGCAGGTCCGTATTGCGAATGTCGACGTAGACGAAACCGGAAAGCCGCGCGTTTTCACTGCGAATCGACGGCGGCCCGTCGACAATGGCGATATGCGCTACATCGCCGAGCAGGATCTGCGCGCCCCGGTCCGTGACGACGGGCAGTTGCCGCAACTTCTCGAGCGAGTCCCGGACCTCGCGCGGATAGCGGATGTTGATCGGGTAGCGCTCGCGGCCAGCAATCACCTCGCCGACGTTTTCCCCGCCCACCGCCGACGAGACGACCGACTGCACGTCCGCCACCGAAAGCCCATAGCGTGCCGCCGCAAGCCGGTCGATATCGACGTCGATGTAACGGCCGCCATTCAGCCGCTCGGCGAGCGCCGAGGTGACGCCCGGCACATCCTTCACCGCTGCTTCGACCTGTGATGCAATCCTGTCGATTTGCGTCAGGTCCGGGCCCGAAATCTTGACGCCGACGGGCGTCTTGATGCCCGTCGACAGCATGTCGATCCGGTTGCGGATAGGCGGAACCCACACATTCGACAGACCCGGCACCTTCACCGTCCGGTCCAGTTCATCGACCAGCTTTTCCGGCGTCATGCCGGGTCGCCATTCGCTGCGGGGCTTGAACTGAATCGTCGTCTCGAACATCTCCAGACCCGGCGCGGGGTCAGTGGCGGTGTCGGCACGTCCCGATTTGCCGAACACGGTCGCCACCTCCGGCACGGTCTTGATGAGCCGGTCGGTCTGTTGCAGCAGTTCACTCGCTTTCTCGGTCGAAATGCTCGGCAGTGCCGTCGGCATGTACAGCAGGTCGCCTTCGTCGAGTGGCGGCAGGAACTCTCCGCCAAGACGCGACACCGGCACGATGGTCGCAGCCAGTGCGATTACTGCGACGCCGATCGCAAGCCATGGGTGCCGAAGCGTGGCTTCGAGCAGCGGTCTGTACAGGCGAATCAGTACGCGGTTGATAGGGTTGGCGTTTTCGTGCGGAATGCGGCCCCGGATGAGATAGCCCATCAGCACAGGCACGAGCGTCACGGACAAACCTGCTGCGGCTGCGATCGTGTACGTCTTCGTGTATGCCAGCGGCGAGACGAGCTTGCCTTCCTGTCCTTCGAGCGAAAACACAGGAATAAAGGACAGCGTGATGATGAGCAGCGAGAAGAACAGCGCGGGTCCGACCTCGGCGGCAGACGTCGCAATCAGTTCCCAGCGTTGCGCGGCGGTTATCGGCGTGCCCGGATGCGCGTGCTCGAACGCCTCAAGATGCTTGTGCGCGTTCTCTATCATCACGATGGCCGCGTCGATCATCGCGCCGATGGCAATCGCAATGCCGCCGAGCGACATCAGGTTCGCATTGATGCCCTGATAGCGCATCACGATGAAGGCCGCCAGCACACCGAGCGGCAGCGACAGGATGGCGACGAACGCACTGCGCAGATGAAACAGGAAGACCGCGCAAACCAGCGCGACGACGATGAACTCCTCGATGAGCTTGTCCTTGAGGTTGTCCACCGCGCGATCGATGAGTTGCGAACGGTCGTAGGTCGTGACGACCTCGACGCCAGGCGGCAGCGAGCGCTTCAGGTCAGCAAGCTTTGCTTTCACCGCCTCGATGGTGGTCAGCGCGTTCTTGCCCGAACGCATGACGATGACGCCTCCCGCTACCTCTCCCTGACCGTTCAGTTCCGCGATACCGCGGCGCGTCTCGGGCCCAATCTGGACGCGCGCCACATCGCCGAGCAGTACGGGCGTACCGGCATCGTTCGTGCGCAGCACGACATGGCGAAAGTCATCGAGTGAATGCAGATAGCCGGAAGAACGCACCACATATTCGGACTCGGCGAGTTCGACGACGGAGCCGCCTGACTCCTGGTTGGCCTTGCCCAGCGCGTCGGCCACCATCGTCTGCGTGATGCCGTATGCGCGCAGCTTGTCAGGGTCGAGCACCACCTGGTACTGGCGCACCATGCCGCCTATCGACGCCGCTTCGGACACGTCCGGCACCGACTTCAGTTCGAACTTCAGGAACCAGTCGTTCAGTGCACGCAGTTGCCCGAGGTCATGCCGCGCGGTCCGGTCGACGAGGGCGTACTCGTACACCCAGCCCACGCCCGTCGCATCCGGGCCGAGCGAGACGGTCGCCCCAGGCGGCAGACGACTTTGCACCTGGTTCAGGTACTCGAGCACGCGCGAGCGAGCCCAATACGGGTCGGTCTTGTCGTCGAACAGCACGTAGACGAACGCATCGCCGAACGCCGAATAGGCGCGGATGGCTTTTGCGCCCGGCACGCCGAGCAACGTCGTGGTGAGCGGATAGGTCACTTGGTCCTCGATGACCTGCGGCGCCTTGCCCGGGTACGAAGCCTTGATGATGACCTGCGTGTCGGACAGGTCGGGCAGTGCATCGAGTGGGGTCTGGGTGACCGAATAGATGCCCCACGCCGTCACGAGCACGGTGGCGAGGAGAACCAGGAAGCGGTTGTGAATGGACCAGCGAATGAGGCGCGCAATCATTGGGCACCTCCGGCGGGTTCGACCTTCTGCAACTGGTAGCCATCACCGGACTGGCTGAAGACGAAATGCACCGTCTGGCCTGCCTTCACATCCGGAAACGCGGTGGGCGCCGGCTTGCTGAACGACATCGTCATTGCCGGCCAGTTCAGGGCCGGTATCGGCTGATGCGAGAACGTGATGTCTTGCGGCGTGACCTTTTCGACCTTGCCGGTAGTCTCGTACGTTTGTGGCGCCACCGCCGAAGCCGATGCCGGCGTTGCAACGCCCGGACTCGCGCCTGCGCCACTTTCCAGCCGTGGCAGGACCGATTTCAGGCTGGCTTCCGAATCGATCAGGAACTGGCCGGAGGCGACGACCTGCTCGCCGTCGCTCAATCCGCTCAGCACCTCGGTTTCGCTGCCGACGTCGTTGCCAACCGTCACCGTCACGGGCTGCAGCCGGCCATCCCTGTTTCTCGCGATGACGACAGAGCGCTTGCCCGTCGTGATGACTGCCTCGGACGGGACGAGCAGACGCGACACGGTCTTCTGTCCATCGACGCGCACACGCATCAACATGCCGGGCGTGAGCTTCAGCGCGGTGTTGTCGATTTCGAGGCGTGCCTGCAGCGTGCGGCTACTGGCGCTGATGCCCGGCAGGATTTCGCGGATCTGCCCGTTGAAGTGTTGCGCCGGGTCGCCGGAGAACGTCGCATCGACGCGCATGCCGGGTTGAACGCTCAACGCAAGCGACTCGGGAATTTCGACGATGAGCCAGAGCTTCGAGAGGCCAGCCACCTTGGCCAGCGTCTGGCCCGGCGTAACCTGTGCCCCGTCTCGCACGTTCAGTTCGCTCACGACGCCCGTTTCCGGCGACGACAGAACGACATGTGTCTGAACCTTTCCGGTCCGGTCGAGGGCCGCGATCACGCCGTCTGGAATCGACAGGGCGCGCATCCGTGCGCGCGACGCTTCCAGCAGGCCCATGTCCATGCCGCTGCGCCTGAGCGACAGATATTCTTCCTGTGGCGCGAGCCAGTCGGGTACGAACAGCGACGCTATCGGCGCTCCCTTGCGTATTCGCTGCATGGGCGCATTGGCGTACAAATGGTCGATGTAGCCCGTGACCCGTGACTGCACGACGTCCGCCTGGGACTCGTCGAACTGGGTGGTGCCGACGGCATCGAAGCCTTCCGACGTTTGCTGGCGGCGAACGGTTGCGTAGCGGATGCCCAGATTCTGCTGGAGGCCCGGGTCGATGTGGATGCCCGTCGAGCCGCCTCCTTCGTCCGCGTAGACGGGCTCCAGCTGCATCTCCATGAAGGGAGACTTGCCCGGCTTGTCGAAGTGCTGGGCGGGGACCATCGGGTCGTGCCAATACAGTACCTTGCGACCTGTCTTCGGATCGACGTTGGCGCTGGACGTCGCGTTGCCGACAGCGCTCGCTCCCTCCGACGCCGGACGACGCGTGCCGGCAACATAGCCGGCACCGAGCAGGGTCGCCGCGGCGAACACCATCAGGGCCGCGCGTGCCAGTTGTTTCTTTTGCATGTTGTTCTCCTTTACTGACCCACGGACATCGACGGCGGCACGACCTGGTATTCGAGCTGTGCCCAGGTTTGCGACACATCGCGTTGCAGGTCCAGCACCTGAAGCTCGGCCTCGAGTTGCGCACGCCGGGCAGCAAAGGTGTCGGCGAGCGAGCCGGTGCCCGCCCGGTATGCGGCGGCCGCAAGTTGCACGCGCTGGCCGGCTGCCGGAAGCAGGGAGTTGGAGAGACTGGTAATGCGTTCGCGACCGCTGGCGAGGGTCGCGGACTGTGTGCGGATATCCGCTTCCACCTGACGTTGCGCGTCTTCGTACATCAGCCGCGCCCTGGTGGCGAGTTCCGCCTTCTCGCTCGCATCCCGGTCCTGGCGATTCTTGCGATTGATGGGCAGCGGAATGCTGACGCCGACCGACACCATGTTCGAATACGCGCCACCGCGTTGCTGGTAGGCGACTTCCCACGTCCAGTTGGGGCTGCGGTTACTGTTTGCGACGGCGGTATCGGCATCGGCGACCGCAATGTCCCGCGAAGCCGCGACGAGCACGGGCTGCACCTCGCGCAGTTCTTCCGGCGGCAGCGACGACACATAGGATTGCGGCGCGGGCGGCTCGCCCGTCACGTCCGAAACGGGCGCCGCCGTCCAGCGCGACAGGCCGATGAGCGCGGTCTGCAATGTCTGCTGCGCCTTGAGCAACTGGTCCTGGGTCTGCGAGAGCATCGCCTGGGCCAGGGTGACATCGGCCGCCGTCGCTTTTGCTCCGCGATAAGACGCTTTCGTCGCGTCCAGTTCGTGGGTCATATGCTCGACGAGCTGCCGTTGCAGCGAGACGCCCTTCTTCGCGTAGACCGCGCCGAGCCACGTTATGGCGGTTTGCTGGCGGGTGTTCGCGAGCTGGCCCAGGTAGCCGGCCCGCTCGCGGTCCACCAGGTCGTTCGCCAGTTCGGAGCGGAGCCGGCGCTTGTCGCCCGACACCCATTCCTGCTCGATGCCGATACGGCGCATCGTCATGAAGTCCTGGCCGATGGTGTATTTCTGCGGCCCGGTCACCGGCAGATTATCGACACCGGCCTTGAGTGTCGGGTCGGGCAACTGACCGGCGCGGACGGCCGCTTCCGAACTCGCGCGCACGGAGGCCTGTGCCGCCCCCATCGCGGCGGAGCGATCCGTCGCAGCCTGAAGCGCGGCATCGAGTGTGACGGGTGTTTCCTGAGCGTACGCGCTGACGCTCGTGAGAAGCAGCGCGGCAAAAAGTGAACGCGCGCGCGGTGGTGCACGCCGGCATGACGGCGTGACTTTGGTCGAAGGCATGGTCTAACCCCAACGGCGGACTCCCATAGGGAATCCACGTCCTGGACGCAGGACGACATCGCCGCAAATGCGGCGAACCTGTCAGCAAGGGATCAGATGGCGCGAGGAGGTCGCCAGAGGCCGCCCGGTTCACGGACGATGAGCGACTGCGCGTAGTGGAAAACGACGGGGCTGGACAGTCCCGCAGGGCGGGAGACTTCGATGCGCGAGGCCGGGTGGTACAGGCTGCCAAGCTGGCATTGCGCCGTTGCCTTGCAGAAGAATCCTTTGGCTTTTTCCGGCTGAGACGATTGCGTCATCTCGCAGCCGGGCATGTCCGACGACATGGCGCTGCCTTCGTCGGAACCCATGCTCATCTGCATTGGACATTCACCCGTCAAGCCGCTCGCTGCCAGCCCACTGATGGGCAGCACCGCGCAAAGCAAGAGGAGGAGCAAGGTCCGGAGAAATTTCATGGCTGGGATTATAGCCGAGGCTGCGCCGGAAAATGCGTACGCTGCACGACTGTATGACCGCTCTCGCGGATACAGGCGCTAGCATGGGCGTTACCGCGAATGCGCTCCCGCTGCTCCCGTGTCATACATGGCGTACGCCGATATCCGGGCCGCCCTGACGCGGACATCGGCGAAAAAGCAAAAGCATCACGAGCCTGCGTTCAAGCCATCCAGCTCACATGCGCACTCACCACGCGCCAGCCTTCGGGCATCTTCACCCAGGTCTGACTTTGCCTGCCGACACGCGCCTCGCTATCGCGCCGAAACTCGATATTCGCGACGGCGAACGCATCGCCATAAGTGGTCACGACACGCGCCGTCACCGTACGCTCGAGTCCCTTACCAGGCCGCGCAGCGCGAAACGCACGGATCGCGTCATACCCGTACAGGTTTTCCGTCGCGCCATACCGCAACGTATGCGGCGAGTCGAAGAACAGCGCATCGAGCACGGCAACGTCGTTGGTGACGAGCGCCTGCTCATAAGCATCGAATGCCGCATTGACTTCAGCGAGTACATCCGGTCGATTGATCTCGATCATCATTGCGCTCCCGCATCGAACGAAGGCAGCGAACTGTACGCGACCTCCGCAGCTTCCAGACGCCGCGCCGCTTCGAACGCAAGCTCTTCACGCCAGGGCGGCGCGATCAGCTGAACGCCGATCGGCAAACCACCGCGCGTACGCATCGGCGCCACGACGACAGGCAGACCGAGACAGGAAACCGGCTGCGTCAACAACCCGAGATTAGGCCGCACAGCGAGCCGCTCGCCATTCACGTCCATGAACTCATCGCCGATGTGCGGCGCCACGACGGGCGTAGCCGGTGCAATCAGCACATCGTAGTGCGAGAACAGTTCCAGCACGCGACGCCGCAATGCAGCGCGCACACGCTGCGCCTGCACGATCCACGCAGCGGGCAGCAACGCACCCGCAATCAGCCGGTCGCGCGACAAGGGCTCACGTTCGTCATAGCGCGCATGCAGATTCGCCATATGCAGTTGACCGCCCTCGGCCGCCGTGATCAGAAACGCCGCGCCGCGCGCCGCATCGGCATCGGGATATTCAACCGTATGCGTCGCCGACAACGCCTCAGCGGCAACGTGCGAGGCTTCGCGCGCATCGTCATTCGCATGTTCATCGAAATAGCCGCCGAGCCGCGCCACGCGCAACACACCCGGCCGCGCATTCGCGGATTCGAAGCCACGCTGCGCGCAGGCGGGATCGAACGGATCGGTGCATTGCAACGCGTCGTAGACGGCAGCGAGATCGTCCACGCTACGCGCGAACGCACCCATATGATCGAGGCTCGCGACGAACGGCCAGGTGCCGTGCCGCGACAGGCGTCCATAAGTCGGCTTCACGCCGAACACGCCGCACAGCGAAGCCGGCACGCGCACGGAGCCGTTGGTATCGGTGCCGAGCGTGATCGGCACGAAGCCCGCTGCGACGGCCGCCGCGCTCCCGCCCGACGACCCGCCCGCCGTACGCGTCACATCGTGCGGATTGCGGCACGGTCCTGCGTGATGGTTTTCGGTCGTGAAGCCGTACGCGAACTCGTCCATGTTGAGCGCGCCGACCATGATCGCGCCTTGATCGCAAAGGCGTTTTACGAGCGTCGCGTCAGTAGTGGCGGACGGCGCGTCGGCCAGCACGCGCGAGCCGGCGATCGTCGTGACGCCCGCTATATCGAACAGATTCTTCGCCGCAAACGGAACGCCCGCGAGCGGCGGCAACGTCTGACCGCTCGCGCGGCGCGCATCGAGTGCATCGGCTTCGGCGAGCGCGCGTTCGCGCGTGACGGCGGTGAACGCATTGATCTGCGCGTCGTGTGCGTCGATCCGTGCGAGCGTCGCCTCGATCAATTCACGGGCGTTGAACTCGCCTTCGGCATACGCGCGCGCGATGGACAACGCACTGCCGGAAACACTGCTGGATGTCGTCATGGGCGATACACCGTCGCGGGTTCGTCGTTTGTGTCGACGGGATACGCCAGCACGGGCGCGGCAAGCTGCGCGACGCGCGCGAATTGCGCTTTCACGCGCGCGGCGGCTTCAGCGGGAAGCGCTGGGAAGTGCAGGGCGAGTGCGGCATCGACGTAATCGTCTAGCGTGGTATCGAGAGAAGTTGACATGGTTGTCGGATCACAGAAGAGTAGGGAAAAGCTGGCGCGCCCGCGCGATCAGCGCGCGGTCGCTGCCACGCGGACCGATGATCGATAGCGCCAGCGGTCGTGCGCTTTCGTTCACGACGGGGACGGTGACTTGTGGCAAGCCGCCGAATGCAGCAATCGCATTCATGGTCAGCGCGTCGCGATAGAACGCATCGGTGCGTTCGGGCGTTTCCTGCCTGTTCAACAGCGAGTGCGGCGTGGTCGGCAGCACGATCAGTGCGTCGCCCACGATGCCGTCGATGCGTTGCGCGTACGTCTCGCGCAAGATTCGACAGCGTTCGACTTCGGCGGCGTCGTGCGTCTTCAGGCGCGCGAAGCGCGCGGCGATATCGGCGCCGAAGTGTGGTCTGGTCGCATCGATCCACGCGCCGAGCGACGCGCCGATCGCATCGTCCTGCAACTGCTGGTACACATGCAGCCAGTGCGCGCGGTCATCCGCGATGACGTCGATCTCGTCGTCCGTGGCCAACGATTCGCGCAGGCGCTGTGCGTCCACGGGTTCATTCGTTGCGCGTGCAGCGAATGCTTCCTTGCAGCGCACGAGGGCCGAGGGCGCGTCGACGGAAGGCACGCCGTCCAGCAACACGTCGGCGACACGCGCGAGCAGCGCGCTCGTGGGCGCAAACCAGCCGACAGTATCGAAGCAGGGCGCGAAGGGCAGGACGCCTTCCAGCGAGACGGCATCGTGAGTCGGACGAATCCCCCACAGTCCGCAGAACGCGGCGGGCACGCGCACCGAGCCGCCCGTGTCGGTGCCGAGCGCGAAGTCCACTTCGCCGCTCGCCACGGCGGAGGCCGAGCCGCTCGACGATCCGCCCGGCAGCGCAAACGGCCAGCGTGGATTGAGCGGTGTGCCGTAGTGAGCGTTCACGCCTTCCAGACTGTAGGCAAGTTCGTCGGTGATCGTCTTGCCGTCCACCGATGCGCCCGCATCGAGCAAGCTGGCCACACAAGGCGCATGTCGCACGGCGGGATGGTGAGTCGCGAGCCAGTCGGGGTTGCCGCCGCCCGTGGTCGTGCCCGCCACGTCGATCAGATCCTTGACCGCGAAGCGCAAGCCGTCGAGCGCGCCGCGCGCGGTGGCGCCGACTTCGACACGCGGGCCCGGGATGAAGGCGCTCATGCTGCCGCTCCCTTCAGTGCGGCGGCGAATTGCAGCGAATCCGCGACGAAGCCATAGCACTTCTTCACATTCCAGATGCTGGCTTCCGTGCAGAACGCGGGCGACGACGTCGCGCAGCAATCGGTCAGCATCACGCAGCCGTAGCCGAGAAAATTCGCGTCGGTGAGCGTGTGCATCACACACTGATCGGTATTGACGCCCGCGAAGAACACCGTGCGCGTGCCGAGGTTGCGCAGGATGCTGTCGAGCGGTGTGTCCCAGAAGCCGCTGATGCGGTACTTGTCCACGCAGATGTCCTGCTGCTCGATCTTCAGTTCGTCGACCACGGCGGCCGCCCACGAATCTTTCTCCAGCACGCGCGCGCCATGCTCCGGCAACGGCTCGCCGAGACCGATGCCCGTGCCTGTCGGCTTGTACAGATGGATCTGATTGGGCGGCATGTTCGCGAGATCCGGCCGGTTGCCCCAGTTCACCCAGATGACGGGAATGCCGCTTTCGCGCACGACGGGCAGCAGGCGCTGCAGTGGTGCAATCGGTGCCCGGTCCGCACTGTAATCGCCCCCAATGTGGTCCACCCACCCGCCTTTGGTGCAGAAGTCGTTCTGCATGTCGATGATCACGAGGGCCGATTTTTCGATGTCGAAGCGGACGTTTTGCGGCTCGGAATCGAGGATGGCGATGCGCGGCGCAGGCGTCGGCGCGGCCATGTCGACGAGCGTTTCGGTGGCCGTCCAGCGAGTCTGCGCGAAGGCGCCGAGCGCGCCGCCAGGCGTTGCCAGGTCTGGGTTCGAGTTGTCGTTCACGGGTTTCTCCAGAGCGTTGAACGGGTGGTGTCCGAGGGTTCCTGAAACGGCGGTTTGCACGTCGCCAATGCCGCTCGCCAGATCGGAAACGCGGAAGCATTCCGGCGGGATCGAACGCGCATTGGCATCGAAGTTGCAACGTGCATTTCAGTCATGAATAACCTACTTACCCAAATCCAACGCAAAAGGAGTGCCAATGATGATCGGTTCGCAACAGGTATCGAACGGGAAACTGCGCCGGCTCCTGGCTCGCGCGCTCGTCGTGACGGGACTCGTCGCGCTCGCCGCGCCGTCGCTCTTCATTCCCGCCGCGCACGCCGCCGATGACGCGATGCGCGTCGGCGTGCTGATTCCCGGCTCGAAGACGGACAAGGGGTGGATGGAATCGGGCTACGACGGCGTGGTCGCCGCGCAGAAGGAATTCGGCCCGAAGCTGAAGACGCAGATCATCGAGAACATCAACTACGCGGACATGGAGCAGGCGCTCACCAATCTCGCGTCGAAGAATCAACTGGTGATCGGCATCGGCGGACAGACGCAGGCGGCCGTGCTGAAGATCGCCAAGCGCTTTCCCAATGTGAAGTTCTCGGTCGTGGGCGGCAACAAGGGTGAGAACATGCCGCCCAATGTCGCGGGCTACGACGTGAAGCAGGCCGAGATCGCATTCGTCGCGGGCGCGGCCGCCGCGATGATGTCGAAGAGCGGCGCAGTGAGCTACGTGGGCGGCATGGAGATTCCGTCCATCGTCAACGCGGGCAAGGAATTCGGCAACGGCGCGCGCTATATCAACCCGAAGGTGAAGTACTTCGAGAGCTATACGGGCGACTTCGACAACGTCGCGAAGGCACGCGAAGCGACGGCTGCCGCCATCGCGCAAGGCGCCGACGTCCACTATCACATCTTGAACCTCGGGTTGCGCGGGCTGGAACAGGCGGCGAAGGAAAAGAACACGCACATCATCGGCAGCTATACGGACCGTTGCGGCACCGATCCGCTGTATGTGGCGTACAGCATCACGGGCGTCGGCTACCAGGCGCAGTACGCGATCGAGCAACTCGAGAAGGGCCAATGGCAGCCGGGCTACAAGGCCTTCGGCCTGGCAATGGGACCGAAAGCGTCGAGCATGGTGATCTGCAAGTCGACGCCCGCGATGGACGCGAAGCTCAAGCAGATCGAAGACGACATCCTGAGCGGCAAGATCAAGGTATCCGAGGGATGAGCACGCTCGCTTCTCCCGTCGCGCGTGCCGAGCCGATTCTGTCGCTGACGACCATCGGCAAGCATTTTGGCGCGTTCACGGCGCTCGAAGGCGTGTCGCTCGATCTGATGCCGGGCGACGTGCACTGCCTGCTCGGCGAGAACGGCGCGGGCAAATCGACGCTGTGCAACGTGATTTTCGGCGTTCACCAGCCCGATGCGGGCGCGATGCAGGTGAACGGCGCGCCGTATCGTCCGCGTAATCCGCGCGAGGCATTGGCGCACGGCATCGCGATGGTGCATCAGCATTTCAGTCTCGTCGACGATGCCAGCGTGCTCGACAATCTTCTGCTTGGCCAGGCGCGCGGCTGGCTCAACCGGCAACGCGAAGCGGCGCGCTTGCGTGAAGTGCTGGCGAGCGTCGGGCTGGAACTCGCGCTCGATGCGAAGGTGGCCGACCTGTCGGTGGGCGAGCGGCAGCGCGTGGAAATCGTCAAATGCCTGATGCGCGAGCCGCGTCTTCTGCTGCTCGACGAACCGACAGCCGTGTTGCTGCCCGCCGAGATCGACGCGCTGCTCGACACCTGCGAGCGCGTCGCCGCACGCGGTTGCGCGGTGGTGCTCGTCACGCACAAGCTGAAGGAGATTTGCCGGATCGCCACGCATGCGACCGTGCTGCAATCGGGGCGCGTGGTGGCGCGTTCGGCGACGCCGTCGAGCGAAATCGACCGGCTCGTGCATGCGATGATTCATCGCCCCGGTAAAGACGGTGATGAGGACGACGGCGATCTGGCGAGCCGTCTGTCGCTCGTCAGCGCGCGCTCGCCATACTCGCGTCCGCTTGCCGAAGAGGTATTGCAGATCGACGGTCTGAGCGCACGCGATGCCGAAGGTGTCACGCGCCTCGAAGCTTGCACGCTCGTCGTGAATCGCGGCGAGATCGTCGGCATTGCGGGCGTGGAAGGGAATGGGCAGAGCGAACTCGGCGCGGTGCTCGCGGGCATGTCGAGCGCATCGGCGGGACGCTTTTTCATCGCGGGGCGCGACATGACGAATGCGACGCCGCGCGAACTGACGCAAGCAGGCGTCGGCATCGTGCCCGAAGATCGACACGCGGTGGGATGCGTCACGGGCATGAGCGTCGCCGACAATCTGCTGCTCAATCATCTCGACCGCTACACGCGCGCCGGTTTTCTGCGCCGCGGTGCGATGCGCGCTGCCGCGCTCGATCTGATGCAGCGCTTCGACGTGCGCGCGAGCGGTCCCGATGCGCTGTTCGGCGGGCTGTCGGGCGGCAATCAGCAGAAGGCCGTGCTGGCGCGAGAACTGACGCTCGATCCCCTGCTGTTCCTGCTCGCCGCGCAGCCGACGCGCGGCCTCGATGTCGGCGCGGTCGCCGCCGTGTATGCGCACATTCGCGCCGCGCGCGATCGCGGCGTGGGCGTGCTGCTGATTTCCTCCGAACTCGACGAACTGATGAGCGTCGCCGACCGTATCGTCGTGCTGTATCGCGGGCGCGTCATGGGCACCTGTACGCCCGACGCGAGCAATCGCGGCCGCATCGGCGCGTGGATGGCGGGCGCGGGAGAACCTGCATGAATCCGCAGATGAAGGTGCAAACCCTATTCGGCTCGACGCACGACGCGCAGGGCTGGCGCGCGCGTCTGCCGCATGTGCGCGTGGCGGGCGTGATCGCCGGGGCCGTCGTATTCGCGATGCTGGCGGCGCTCGCGCTGATCGCGCTGATGGGCGTACACATTTCAGACGCGCTCGCGGCTTTCGCCGACGGCGCATGGGGCTCGCCATATGCGATCGGCGCGTCGATCAATCGGAGTCTCGCGTTCGCGCTGGTCGGCACCGGCTTCGTGATCGCGAACCGCGCGAAGCTCACCAACGTAGGCGGCGAAGGGCAGCTTGCGATCGGCGGTATCGTCGCGACGGCGCTCAGTCTCTACGGCGGCTGCGCGCACTTGCCGTTCGGCCTGTCGTTCATCGTGCCGATGCTCGGCGCCGCCGCCGCTGGCGCGCTGTGGGGCGGCGTGCCCGGCGTGCTGAAAGCGAAGGCCGGCACCAACGAGGTGATCAGCACGTTGCTGCTGTCGTTCATCGCCGTGTGGTTGCTTTACTGGTGCGTGCAGAGCGAAGCGCTGCTGCGCCAGCCGATGACGAACGGCGCGACCTTGCCCGAATCGCTCGAAATTCCCGATCTGACCAAGCTCCCCGCGATCTTCGCCGCGAGCGGCATGAACCTGAATATCGGCCTGCCCGTCGCGATCGCGCTGGCGATCGGTTCCGCGTTCATGCTCACGCGTACGCGCTTCGGCCTGTCGCTGCGCGCCGCGGGCCTCAATGCGGTCGCGGCGAGGCGCGCGGGTCTGCCGATCACATCGTCGATCGTCGGCGCGCTGGCGCTGGCGGGCGCCTTCAGCGGGCTGGCCGGCGCGTTGATGCTGCAAGGCGATCAATACTCGCTGAAAGCAGGCTTCTCGTCGGGCTACGGCTTCGACGGTCTGGTGGTCGGCCTGCTTGCGCGCGGCTCCATCACGGGCGTGTTCGCAGCGGCGCTGCTGTTCGGCTTTTTGCGCTCGGGCGGCATCAACATGGAAATGGTCGCGCAGGTGCCGTCGGCGCTCGTGCTGATCGTGCAGGGCATCGTCACCATCGCGCTCGCGGGCGGCGCGATGTGGCTCGACAAGGGAGACGCGCGTCAATGAACCTCGAACTTCTCGCAGTCTTTGCGGGCGCGTCGATCCGGCTCGCCGCGCCGATGATGCTCGCGTCCACGGGCGAACTCGTGAGCGAGCGCGCGGGCGTACTCAACATGAGCGTCGAAGGCATGATGCTGACGGGCGCGTTTCTCGGCGCGACCTTTTCATGGTTGACGGGCAATCCGTCGATTGGTTTGCTGTGCGGCATGCTCGGCGTGATTCCGCTCGCGCTGCTGCAGGCATTCCTGAGTGTGACGATGCGCGCGAACCAGATCGTGACGGGCATCGGCATCAACATTCTGGCGCTCGGCGGCACGACGCTCGCGTACCGTGAAATCTTCGGCGAGCGTTCGAGCGCGGTGATTCCTGGCCTTGCGCACTGGTCGCCGCCTGTGCTTGGCACGCTGCCTGTCATCGGCGAACCGATATTCGGGCAAGTGTGGCTGCTGTATGCGGGGCTCGCGGTGCTAGTTGCAACCTACGTCGTGATGCGTCACACCGCATTGGGCGTCGCGCTGCACGCAACGGGTGTCGCGCCTCGTGCGGTCGATCAATCGGGTCTCGGTGTCGCGCGGATACGCTACGGCGCGGTGGTGTTCTCGGGCGTGATGTCCGCGGCGGCAGGGTGCTTCATCTCGATCGGCGACATCCATACCTTTACGGAAGGCATGACCAACGGCGCGGGCTATCTGGCCATTGCCGCGATCATCTTCGGCAACTGGAAGGTCGGACGCACGGCGCTCGCGTGCCTGCTGTTCGGGGCGGCGACGGCGATGCAGTTTCAACTGCCGATGTTCGGCCTGCATGTGCCGACCGCGTTGCTCATCATGCTGCCGTATCTGCTGGCGCTCGTGGCCGTGGCGGGCCTGATTGGCCGCCAGTCCGCGCCGCCCGCGCTCACCCAGCCGTTCAGGCGCTGAGCGCGCGAGCGCCAGGGCGCGGCGGAGTACCATGACGATACGCCGCGCCATTCTTCAATCATTCATCGACACCATGCCACGCAACGCCTCTGTACCCAGTGCATCCGCCCGAACGGCGAAGGACGAGCCTACGCGTCGCCAGCAACTTGCGGCCAGGACGCGCGAGCGTATCTTCCGGATCGCCATCAAGGAGTTCGCCGACAAGGGCTTCAGTGGTGCGCGCGTGGAAGGGATCGCGAGTCGCGCGAAGGTCAACATCCGGATGATCTATCACTACTTCGGCGGCAAGGAAATGCTGTATGTCGAAGTGCTGGAGCATGTGCTTGCGAAGCTGCGCGAAGCGGAGCTGGCCGTCGAACTGGATGAGAAAACTGTCGATCCCGCAGCGGGCGTCTTGCAGCTATACGATTTCACGGAAGGCCACTTTTCTGCGCATCCCGAGTTGCTGTGTCTGCTTTCGTGGGAGAACCTGAACCGGGCGCGCTACCTGAAACGATCGAAGGTGATTCCCGCGATGTCGTCGCCCGTGCTCGACAAACTGCGCACCTTGATTCAACGCGGCGAGGCCGCTGGCGAGTTGCGCGATGGGATCGATCCGCTGCATATGTACGTGACGCTCGTGAGCCTCGCGTATTTTCACAAGTCCAATGCGTATACGCTGTCACGCATGTTCGACACGGACATGCTCGCGCCTGAATGGCAGACGGCGCACAAGGCACAGGCGCACGAACTCGTGCGCGCGTTTCTGACGGGAGCGCGTGTACCGGAACTGGCGGCGCATTTCTGATCTTGCCGATAACGCGCCGCGCAGTGCATCAAGCCGCAGCGGCTCGCTTGCGTGCGAGCGATCTCGCGATGAGCAATCCCCCCACCATCACCGCCAGCGAGATCAACGTCGTCATCGTGCCGAGCGCGTAGATGACGGGCGTAGTCACCGAGGTCGTCAGGCCCTGCAGTTCGAGCGGCAGCGTATTCTGATCGCCGATCGCCTGTGACGTGCGCGCGATTTCATCCCACGAAAGCGTGAAGCCGAACATCGCGACGCCGATCACGGACGGCCCGATGATGGGCAGCACGACATGGCGGAACGATTGCCACGGCGATGCGCCCAGATCGCGTGCCGCTTCCTCGAAGGCGGGATTGAAGCGGTTGAAAACGGCGAACATCACGAGCAGGCCGAACGGTAACGTCCACGTGAGATGCGCGCCGAGCGCGGACGTATAGAGGCCCATCGACGTGGTCCAGCTATCCGCGAACGACTGGAATCCCCACTCATTGGCCAGATACTTGATGAGCGTATCGAGCAGCCGGAAGGTCAGCCCGATGCCGAGTGAGACGATGATGGACGGCATGATGAGACTCGCAACCGATACGTAGAACACGGCCGTATCGCCGCGAAAGCGCCGCCTGAACGCGAGGCCCGCGCTCACCGAGAACAGCACCGTCAGCAGCGTTACCGCAATCGCGAGCTTGACGGAGCGCCCGAACGCAGCCCAGATGTCGACATCGCCGACACCATTGCGCAAGACCTCGAACCAGTGCAGCGACACGCCGCGCATCGGAAACGTCAGACCGCCTTCCGGACCCTGAAACGACAGAATGAAAATCGTGATCACAGGGCCGTACAGAAACAGCACGAAGAGGCCGAACAGCAGCGCGAGCCAGTAGAAGCTCGCGGGGCGACGCTCGCGATGCCTGAGCGAAACACTCATGTCAGAGTTCCTTTCTGATGTCGACGGCGCGCGTCAGTGCCCACACGATCATGAGCACCGCCGCGAGCAGAATGATCGCGTTCGCGGCCGCGGCGGGAAACTGCAGATAGCCCGTTTGCACCTGGATGATCTTGCCGACCGACGCGATCTGCTGTCCGCCCATCACGCCCACGGTGAGGAAATCGCCCATCACGATCGTGACGACGAAGATCGAGCCGATCACGATGCCTGTTTTGGACAGCGGCAGCACGACGTCGCGGATCACCTGCCAGCCGCTTGCGCCGCCGTCGCGCGCGGCTTCGAGCAGCGAGCGGTCGATCCGCATCATCGCGTTGAAGATGGGGACGATCATGAAGAACGTATACAGATGCACGAACGCCAGTACGACCGAAAAGTTCGAATACAGCAGCCATTCGAGCGGCTGGTCGACCAGATGCGCGGACATCAGCGCCTGATTGACCAGCCCGTTGCGGCCGAGCAGCGGAATCCACGAGATCATGCGGATCACGTTCGACGTCCAGAACGGAATCGTGCAGACCAGAAACAGCACCGTCTGCATCGCCGTGGTGCGCACATGGAACGCGAGGAAATACGCAATCGTGAAGCCGAGTACCAGCGTCACCGCCCAGACCATCGCGCAGAACTTCAGCGTGGACCAATACGTCTTGAAAGTGACGCAGACGTCCGTGAACGACGTGCAGCCGTCGAAGATCGCCGCGTAGTTCTTCAGCGTGAACGCCGGGATGATCTGATACTCGTTGAAGTCCCAGAAGCTGACGATCAACGTGATCACGAGCGGCACGATAAAAAACAGCGCGAACGTCACCGTGAGCGGCGTGGCCTGGAGCCACGCGCTCACGCGCCGATGACGCGCGGCCGGTTGCTTCGCCTGCTGGAGATACTCGACCGAGGCCATCTTCACACTCCGCGCTTGTTCTTTTGCACTGTCATGCCGCGATGAATTCGTTCCACTTCTGCACCATGTAGATGTTCTCGTCCATCACGGCGTTCCAGCACGCGATCGCACCCATGCGCTGGTTATAAGAACCACCATCGCGCACGGCGCCCGCTTTTTCGAGTTGCTGGCCGTCAGGCGCCTTGATGTCCTGCGCCGCGGGTTTGCCTTCCATCCAGTAATCCCATTCGTAAGCCTGCATATGCGTGCGCGCCGTTTCCGTCACGCCGGGGTAATAGCCCTGGCGCATCAGATACGCGCCAGCCCAGCCGTCCTGGAACCAGTTGACGAATTCATATGCGGCATCGAGCTTCTTGCCCTGTAGCGAGCGCGGGAAGCCAAAACCCGACGCCCATGAGCGATAGCCTTCCTTCAGTGGCTGGAACTTGCAGGCGATGCCCATCGTGCGGACCTTCGTGACGGCGGGCGACCACATCGACTGGATCACGACTTCACCCGAGGCCATCAGGTTCACGCTCTCGTTGAAGTCACGCCAGAACGCGCGGAACTGGCCGGCGCGCTTCGCTTCGATCAGGATCTTGATGGTCTGATCGATTTCGGCCTTGGTCATGTTGCCCTTGTCGCCGTATTTCACGCGGCCCATCGCCTCGATTGCCATCGCGGCATCCATGATGCCGATAGCGGGAATGTTCAGCAGCGCCGCCTTGCCCTTGAATTGCGGATTGAGCAGGTCCGCCCACGTCGTGACGGGCCGCGCGATGAGGTCGGGGCGAATGCCGAGCGTGTCGGCGTTGTACGTGGTGGGGATCAGCGTCATCCATTCCGTGGGCGTCGCGGAGAACTCGGTCGAGCGCGCGCCCTTGAGGAACATCACTTTCTTCGGCGCCGTGCCTTGATCGCCGATCTTCTTGCCGTCCACTTCGCCCTTCGTCAGCACGGGCGTGATCTTGTCGGCGAGCTTGATGCGCTTGGCGTCCATGCCCGCGAGCGTACCGGCCGGGATGAGCTTCTTCAGCGCGAAGTACTCGGTGTCGACGATATCGAACGAATTGGGCTGCGTGATGATGCGCTTGGTGACGTCATCGGTGGTGACGGGAATGTATTGAATCTCGATGCCCGTGTCTTCCTTGAACTTCTTTGCAATGTCCGCGCTCTGGTTGACGGCCGTGCCGAGGTAACGCAACGTGATCTTCTCTTGCGCGTGCACGTACGGGAAACCCGCGATGCCCGCAGCCGCGACCGCACCCTTGATGAACGTGCGGCGCGATATCCCTTTGCCGACGGTCTCGTCTTCAGCCTGTTGCACGTTTGCGGCCACCTTGTCGTCGTTCATTGCTCTTCTCCTCTAAAGAAATTGTCGTTGCGTCGTCGTTGTCAGATCACTTGCTAGGCCGCGAGCGGATGGGCGTTCTGCTCATCCCACCAGACCGTCACGCGCGCATTCGGCCCGAGACGTTGCGGATCGTAGTCGGCGTCGCTCATCAGGGACACGAGCGCGGGCGAGCCGTCCTGCGGGTCGAGCGTGATGCGCAAATGCGTGCCCTGATACTCGGCTTCCCGCACGGTGCAGGCGAGGCCGCCTATGCGGCTCAAGCCGCTTTCTCCCGCGCTCGTGCCCGGTGTGACGCCTTGCGGCGCGATGCGCAAGCGGTCCGCGCGGACGGTGAAGAGGCCGCCTTTCGCGCCAAGCACGTTATGACCGCCGAGAAAGCGCGCGACGAATTCCGTGCGCGGCCGGTTGAAGACGTCGAATGGCGTGCCCGTCTGTTCGATATGGCCGTGACTCATCACCACGACAAGATCGGCGAGCGCCATCGCTTCTTCCTGCGAATGGGTGACGTGGACGAAGGTGATGCCGAGTTCCTTTTGCCAGCGCTTGAGTTCGGCGCGCATCTGCACGCGCAGGAATGGGTCGAGCGCGGACAGCGGCTCGTCGAGAAGAAGACAGCGCGGTTCGTTGAGCAACGCGCGCGCGAGCGCGACCCGTTGCTGCTGGCCACCCGAAAGCTGCGCGGGCCTGCGGTTCGCATAGGCCGACATCGCGACGAGTTCGAGCAGTTCGCCCGCGCGCTTTCTGCGCGCCTCTTTGGCGACGCCGCGCATCTTGAGGCTGAACGCGACGTTGTCGAGCGCCGACAGGTGCGGGAACAGCGCATAGCTCTGAAACACCATGGCCGTGCCGCGCGCGGCGGGCTGTTCATGGGTCACGTTGCGTCCGCCGATCAGCACGTCGCCCTCGGAGACCCACTCGTGACCCGCGATCATGCGCAGCGTCGACGTCTTGCCGCAGCCCGACGGGCCAAGCAGGCAGCAGTAGGCGCCGCCCGGAATGCGCAGGTCGATCGCATCGACGGCGAGCGAATCGCCGTAACGCTTCGACACGTGGACGAGCTCGATGTCGGCGGGACTTGCATGAACCACGGTTGAGGCCGGCTGAACCATGAAGGTGTGTCCTGTCAGGAAACGCGAATGGAGTACGGCGAAACGTGCGGCGAACGAAGCATGCAGCCGGGAGCTTCTGCAAGTCATATGCCATTCGCGGTTTCGTCGTGGCTCGAGGGTGTCCGCATGGGTGCTGCAAGGCCAGCCGACAACGCGTGTCGACAGGTTGGCGCGCATATTGCACACGATTGAGGACCTCGATCGTCTGCACTTCTGGATTGGTTGCGTGTGCAATCGCAGTGCAGGTTCCGTTCGGATTGGGGCACAACCTAACCAAAGCGGATCATTCACACCCGACAATGAACGACTTCAAGCGCGAGCCGAGCAGTTCGTTTGGCTCACTGGCAACACATGGCCGCTTCGGCTATCAGCCGATTCACGAGGGCGACGCTTATGACTGGCCGAATGGAGCGCGACTCGCCGTCTATCTCGGCTTCAATCTGGAGCACTTCGCGTTCGGCGAGGGATTGGGCGCGGCGCTGGGGCCGCTGTCTCCGCAGCCCGATGTGCTGAACTACAGCTGGCGCGAGTACGGCAACCGGGTCGGCGCGTGGCGTTGCATCGAGTTGTTCGATTCGCTCGATATGCCGGCGGGCACGCTCATCAATACCTCGCTTTACGATCACTGCCCGGAACTCGTCGAAGCCTGCGTGGCGCGCGGCGACGAACTGATCGCGCACGGCCACACCAACGCGCAGCGCCAGAGCGACCTCGACGAGGACGGCGAGCGCGCGTTACTCGCGCATTGCCGCTCGCGCATGATCGATCAGTCGGGCGCGGAGCCTGCGGGATGGCTGTCGCCGTGGATCTCCGAGTCGCACCGTACGCCCGATCTGCTGGCCGAGACGGGATATCGCTATACGCTGAACTGGTGTCACGACGACCGGCCGGTGCGCATGCAGACGACGAGCGGTCCGCTCTGGTCGGTTCCCTATCCGCAGGAGCTGAACGATCTGCCGATGATCATGGCGCGGCAGATGGACATGCGCGATTTCGCGGACATGATCGTCGACCAGTTCGACGAAATGCTCGAGCAGACTCAACGCGGGTCGCAGGCACTGGTGATGGGCATCGCGCTGCATCCGTACATCGTCGGGCAGCCGTACCGGTTGCGGCATTTGCGGCGCGCGCTCGCGCATATCGCCAGTGCGCGTGACGACATCTGGCTCACGACGCCCGGCGATATCGCGCGCCATGCAGAAGAAGCCGCGCCTGTCGCGGCGCAAGCCGCATGAGTGCCGTGCAGGCGGGCATGCGGCCCGAGAAGCGCGATCAGGCGGGTGCGGATGGGCGCATCTATCAAACGATCTTCGAAGGCGTGCTGAATCACAGGCTCACGCCGGGCACCAAGCTGCCCGAGCCGGAGTTGTGCGAGCTGTTCGGCGTCGGGCGCGCGGTCGTGCGGCGTGCACTGGAGAAGCTGGCGCACGACGGCATCGTCGTCCTGCGTCCGAACAAGGGCGCTGTCATCGCGCAGCCGACTCGCGAAGAAACACGCGAGATTTTCGAGGCGCGCTGCGCGGTGGAACGCGCGCTGGTCGAACTCGCAGCGCAACGCGCGAGCGTCGACGATATCGGCGCGCTGCGCAAACAGCTTGCCGACGAGCACGAGGCGATGCATCGCTTCGATCAGCCGTCATGGGCGCGGCTTGCCAGCGAGTTTCATCTGCGTATCGCGGCGCTGGCAGGCAACGCGACGCTCGAACGCTACCTCACCGAACTGATTTCGCGCTGCTCGCTGATCGTCGGTGCTTACGAGCCGGTGGGCAACGCGCCATGCGAGCACGACGAGCACACCGCGATTCTCGATTGCCTCGAAGCCCGCGATGCCGAAGGTGCGATTGGGCATATGACCGCGCATCTCCGGAGTCTGGAGGCGCGCATCGAAACGTCGCGCATGCCGGGCAAGAAGCGGCTTGCGCAGCTGCTAGGCATCGAACCCGATCGACAAACCGCGATGGAGTGACATGGAAATCGACTTCGAAGCGATTACCGAGTACCAGCGCTACAAGCTGATGGCGAGCCTGATCGTGCCGCGGCCTATCGCGCTCGTGACCACGCTCGGCGTGGACGGCACGGTGAATGCCGCGCCGTTCTCGATGTTCAACATGCTGGGCGAGGAACCGCCCATCGTGATGATCAGCATCAACCGGCTGTCGGACGGCACGTTGAAGGACACGGCCGTGAACATTCCGCGCGAGAAGGAGTTCGTCGTGCATCTCGCCGACGAGGCGATTGCGCAGCAGATGCATCGCTGCGGCGAGCGATTTGCTTCGAATGTCAGCGAACTCGATGAAGTGGGCTTTAGCGCTTTGCCGTCGACACGCGTCAAGCCGCCGCGCATCGCACAGGCGCCTGTCGCGTTCGAATGCGAGCTTTGGGAAACGCTTGAAACGACCAGCCGCCATATATTTATCGGTAAAGTACTGGTGCTGCATGCGCGCGACGAACTGATCGATCGCGAGGCCTGGCGCGTCAGGTTGCAGCACTACTTTCCCGTGGGCCGGTTCGGTGCGAGTGATTATGTGACGACGCGGGACCGGTTCGAGCTTTAAGCGGCATTCGATCTTTGAAAAGATGAAGCTCGCTCCAGCGGCTTCACTTCGATCAGCGTGCATTGAATACCTTAAGGCCGCGCGCGAACGCGGGCCTCGCCGCAATCTGTTCATACCAGCGGCGCAAATTGGGCAGTTGAGCCCAGGGCAGTTGTGACTCGACCGACTGAGCGATCGTAAAGGCCGCGATGTCCGCAATCGAAAATGTCTTTCCTGCCATATACGGTTCTTTATCGACAAACCGTTCTGCCGATTCGAGCGCGGCGAGCATCCGTTCCACAAGGCGCGCTTGTCCCTCTGGCACACCACCCGAGCCCCGAAGAAAAAAGGCAGCGTGACTCACGGCTATCACATCGGTGACGAAAAAGAAAAACCGCTCATAGACGACGGCGCGTGCAAGAGAGTCGTCGGGTAACAGGCGCCCGGGTGCCTTTTCCGCCGCGTAAAGCATGATCGCGTTCGATTGCGTGATCACGACGGGCGGCCCGTTCTGCTGGTCTTCAACCAGCACGGGCACTTTCCCCACGGGGTTCAGCGCGAGATACGCGGCACTGCGATGCTCGCCGTTCACAAGATCGACGGCGCGCACGGTGTACGGCAAGCCGGCTTCTTCGAGCGCGATGGCGGCGCGAATGCAATTGCCTGTCGGCGCGCCGTAAAGCTGATAGCTGGTATTCATCTCCATGTCCTTTTAATGACGATGCGAAATCCGTGACCCAATAGCAGCCGATCGAATGAATGATTTCCGTGTACCTCTGTCGCCAGAAGTGACAATTAATGATTCAATTGCACGAACAACAATAGTTATTTGTCGGATGCTCCAGGCCGATTTCATTGACTATACTGCGTGAGGCTGTGGTCGTCGGCGCGTGCGCATGGCACGTCCCCTCATTGAAGACACGTAGTGGAAACTCGCCAGTAGAGTTTCCATGCGGCTTGTTTTCGGACGCCATGAATCCAGAACGCAAGCACGGGCCGGGTGGACGCTTGACGCGATGCGAGTCGAAGGCTCGGCTTCGCGCAGTGGTTGAGAGCGCCAAAAAACGCTTCCTGACGGTTGGCTTCCGGGAGACCAGTCTCGACGACATTGCTCGCGATGCGGGCGTGGCGAAGAAGACGCTTTATTGTCATTTCGGCAGCAAAGAGCAATTGTTTAGCGCAATTCTGGAAACGCTGGGGCGGACCTGGCAGGAGCAACTCCGGCATATCGTCACGAGCGGCGGCGAACCGCTCGACGTGCTCGAAAGAGCGGCGCTACACCTGCTCGATATCGGCACTCGCGATGACATGACGCAGCTTTACTGGGTGCTGCTGGTCGAGACACGCCGCTTTCCCGCGCTCTCGGCGGGGCTTTATCAGGAGCGTGGACGGCTGATCGGCATCGAACCGCTCGAAGGCTATCTGCGCGCAGCGGTAGAAAACGGTGAGCTCGAATTCGACGATGTCGAACTCGCAACCGAGCAGTTCGTGTATCTGGTGCTAGGCGGTGTGCGCGCAAGAATGCTGCTCATGGGCGCGCGGCGTCCGAGCGCGGCGCGACGTCGAGTGATCGCGAAACAGGCGGTCAGGATTTTCACCGCAGGGTGTCTGACCCGGTGAAACAAAGCTTTCAAAACATTTTCGGTTTTCATTCAATTCAATTAGTCATACGAAGTAAATCGCTTGTGTCGGAATGCCGATCCAGTCGGTGGAGGCAAGTGCATGAAAACAGCTTCGCGTGCGTCGAGTGCTGTGCGCGCAGGGTGTGGAAGGACGCAATGGCGGTTGGCGGCGCTAGGTGGCGTCGTGCTCGTCGTCATGTCGCTGGCCGCTTGCATGATGGGCCCGGACTATCGCAGGCCCGAAGCGCAGATTCCGGAAGGATTCAAGGAAGGGGTCGACTGGCAGCGCGCCGATGCGAACCCGCAAGCCGCGATCGACAGTACGTGGTGGCGGATGTACGGCGACGACAAGCTCAACGATCTCGTCGATCAGGCGTTGCGCGCGAATCAGTCGATCGCCGCGGCGGAGGCTGCCTATCGTCTCGCGCTCGCGACGGTCGAAGCCAACCGCGCGGGCCTGTTCCCGACCGTCACGGCCGGGCTGTCCGGCGCGCGGTCGGGCGGCAACGTCACGGCGTTGAGCGCGAGCCGCGGTTCCGGGGCGTCGGCGTCGACGTCCGCGGTGGGCGGAGCGGGCAACAGCGTGGTGGCGCTCGGAGCGGTCAGTTGGGAACTGGACCTGTGGGGCCAGATACGCCGTCAGATCGAGGCAGCGAAGGCCAACGCGCAGGCCTCGGACGCGCAACTCGCCGGCGAGCGTGTCTCCATCGCGGCCAGCGTCGCGACCGATTACTTCGAATTGCGGCAAGCCGACTACGACATCCGCGCGTTGAAGGAACAACAGGACGCGTACGGCCGCATCCTTGCGATCGTGCAGACGGCCTTCACCCAGGGCGGCGCCTCCAACGACGACGTGCTGGTCGCGCAAGAAGATCTGGAGACGGTGATCGCGGATCTGCAGACCACGGAAATCAACCGCGAACATGACGAGCACGCGCTCGCCGTGCTGGTGGGCGTGCCGCCCGAGTCGTTCAGCATCCCGCCCGATCCCGACTATCACTTCGTCGCGCCCGCCGTGCCGACGTCGCTGCCTTCGCAACTGCTCGAGCGGCGTTACGACGTGGTCAGTGCCGAGCGCACGGCGGCATCGGCGAACGCGAGCATCGGCGTGGCGGAAGCCGCGTTCTTCCCGACCTTGACGCTCTCCGCTGAAGGCGGTTTCGCGCACAGCACGCTCGCGCACCTGTTCACGGTGCCGAACCGCTTCTGGACGCTCGGACCGGATCTGGCCCAAACCATTTTCGACGGCGGCGCGCGCACGGCTGCCGTGCACGAGGCGCGCGCGACTTACGACGAAGACGTGGCCAACTACCGCAATACGGTGCTCGCAGCATTCCAGAGCGTGGAAGACAGCTTGTCGTCGATGAATCATCTGCGCGCGCAGGAAAGCGCATTCGCGCATGTGCTCGACAACAACGTGCGGGTGTTCGCGAGTGAAGAGGCGCAGTTCAATGCGGGCGCAGTCAGCCAGCAAAACGTGTTGAACCAGCGGCTGACGTTGATCCAGGCGCAACAGAGCCTGCGCGATACGCAGGCCTTGCTCGCGCAGAATCACGTGCTGCTCGTGAAAAATCTCGGTGGCGGCTGGCAGCGCGATGACGCTGACGCGGCATCACCGGCTTCGGGAAGCGCAATACGACCTGTCGCGCAGCAGTCGTCCAGCCCGGCCGATTGAAGACGATTGAAGACGACTGAATACCACTGAACACGATCGACACGACTGATGCATTGACGCGCACGCAGCTCAGGACGATCACCCGACACAGCCGCGCCGGCATGCAGACATGCCGCCCGCGCGTGCCAGTGTCACGCAACAACGGAGTTCTCATGAAGTCACGTCTGGAACGCGTGTCGTTGTTATGTCTGTGTGTGATCGTGCTAGCCGCCTGCTCGAAAAAGGCACCGCCGCCACCGCCGCCGCAGGTGTCGACAGTGAAGGTGCAAGCGCAGTCGGTGCCGCTCGAACGGCGCTTCGTCGGGCGTCTTTCGCCTTACTACAGTGCGAACGTGACGGCGCGCGTCTCGGGTGTGCTGCTCAAGCGCAACTACGCGGAAGGGTCGCAGGTCCGCGCGGGACAGCTGCTGTTCGAGATCGATCCGACGTTCTATCGCGCGCAGCTCGACAATGATCTCGCGATCCTGGCTCAGGACCGCGCGACCTATATCAACGACCACATCACCGCCGAGCGCAATCGCAAGCTGCTGCCCGTCGGTTCGATCTCACAGCAGACCGTCGACAACTCCGACGCCGCCGAGCGCAGCGCGGCCGCGAAAGTCAAAGCCGACGAGGCGACGGTCCAGAGCGCGCGCATCTCACTCGATTACACGCGCGTGACGGCGCCGATCGGCGGCATTGCCGGCCAGCAGCAGGTGACGGCGGGCGCGGTGGTCGGCAGCAGCACGACCGACTCGGGCGGCAACGGCACATTGTTGACGACCATCCAGCAGATCGACCCGATGTACGTGAACTTCACGATCAGCTCGGCCGATCTCGCGACGCTGCAGCAATCGCAAACAGGCGGCACGGTCGACCTGTCGCAGCAGAACCAGGTCTCGGTGCGCATCGCGTTGCCCAATGGCGCGCCCTACGGCAGTGCGGGCACGCTCGATTTCTCCGACGTGACGGTCAATGCGTCGACGGGTGCCGTCAATCTGCGCGCGCTCGTCGCAAATCCGCAGCGGCGCTTGCTGCCCGGCATGTTCGTCTCGCTGACGGTCGATTTCGGGCGGCAGAACAATGTGTTCCTGGTCCCGCAGCAGGCGTTGTTGCGCGACACCACGGGTGGCTACATGCTGCTGGTCGGTGGAGATGGCAAGGTGGCGCGCAGGGACGTCGAGACGACGAACAGTCTCGGCAACAACTGGATCGTGACGCACGGGCTGAGCGATGGCGACGAGGTCATCGTGACAGGTGTGCAGTTTGCGCACGAAGGGGCGCCCGTCAAGGCCGTCGCGTGGCAGCCGCCTGCTGCTGCGTCGCCGGCTTCATCGGGCGCGGGGGCATCATCGGCCGCAGCGGCTTCGGCCGGCATGGCGAAGTAGGAGAGCGCTCATGCCGAGTTTCTTTATCGACCGCCCCGTTTTCGCGTGGGTCATCGCGATTCTCATTTGCCTGTTCGGCATCATCGCCGTGCGCAGCATGGGGATCGATTCGTACCCGGACATCGCGCCGCCGCAAGTGACCGTCACGGCGCAATACCCGGGCGCGAGCGCGCAGACGATGGAATCGACCGTGACGCAGGTGATCGAGCAGCAGCTCACGGGCATCGACAACCTGCTGTACTTCAGCTCGACGTCGAGCTCGAATGGCCAGACGCAGATCATCCTCACGTTCGCGACGGGCACCAACCCGGACATCGCGCAGGTGCAGGTGCAGAACAAGGTGACGCTCGCCGAGCCGCTATTGCCTTCGCAGGTGACGCAGCAGGGCGTGATCGTGGCGAAGTCCAGCCCGGACATTCTGCTGTTCATCGCGCTGCAGTCGAACAATGCATCGATCGATGCGGGACGGCTCTCCGACATACTGGCGTCGCAGATCCAGCCTGTCATCGGCCGGGTGACGGGCGTCGGCAACACGACGCTGCTCGGCTCGGAGTACGCGGTGCGGATCTGGCTCGATCCCGACAAGCTGCAGAGCTACGGCCTGTCGACCACGCAGGTGCTCAACGCGGTGAGCGGACAGAACGCGCAGTTCGCGGCCGGCTCGCTCGGCGCCGATCCTGCCGTGAAGGGCCAGGTGTTCACGGCGACCGTTTCCGGCGACAGTCTGTTTTCATCGCTCCAGCAGTTCCGCGACATCATCGTCGTATCGAACAGCAATGGCACCACCGTCAAACTGAGCGACGTGGCGCGCATCTCGTTCGGCTCGCAGACTTACGGGCAGGCGCCCGTCTACAACGGCAAGCCGGCGGGCGGTCTTGCCGTGTTCCTGCTGCCGGGCGCGAATGCGCTGAAGGTCGAGAAAGCGGTGAAGGCGACGATGGACACGCTCGCGCGCGATCTGCCGGAAGGCGTCACCTGGAGCGTGCCGTACGACACGACGCCGTTCATCACCGCATCGATCACGGACGTGATCCGCACGCTCATCGAGGCGATCGTGCTGGTGTTCTTCGTGATGCTGATCTTCCTGCAGAACCTGCGCGCGACGATCATCCCGACGCTCGTGATTCCTGTTGCACTGCTCGGCACCTTCATTGGTCTTTCCGCGCTGCATTACACGCTCAACCAGTTGACGCTGTTCGGCATGGTGCTGGCAATCGGCATCGTGGTGGACGATGCCATCGTCGTGATCGAGAACGTCGAGCGCATCATGAGCGAAGAGCATATGGAACCGCGCGAGGCGACCCGCAAGGCGATGAAACAGATCACGGGTGCCATCATCGCGATCACGGTCGTGCTGACGGCCGTGTTCGTGCCGTCCGCGCTGCAGCCTGGCGCGACAGGCATCATCTACGCGCAGTTCGCGCTGACGATTGCGGTGTCGATGGGATTCTCCGCGTTTCTCGCGATGTCGTTCACGCCGTCGCTGTGCGCGGCCATTCTCAGGACCGAGCACCAGGAGAAGAAGAGCGCGTTTTATCGCTGGTTCGACCGGACCTTCGACTGGACCACGAAACACTATCTCAGTCACGTGGGCAAAGCCGTGCATCATGCGCCGCGCTGGATGGTGGCATTCGTGATCTTGCTCGTGCTGACGGGCTTCCTGTACACGAAGCTGCCGACCAGCTTCGTGCCCGACGAAGACCAGGGGTTCGTGCTGGCGCTCGTCAACCTGCCGCCGGGATCGACCTTGCAACGCACCGATCACGTGATGGCCGAGTTGCGCGACAAGCTGGCCAACAGCCCGCTCGGCAAGGATATCGTCGGCATCTTCCAGCCCGAGGGTTTCAGCTTCGTCGGCACGAGCGAAAACGTCGGCATGTCGTTCATCAAGCTGTCCGACTGGAAGGACCGCTCCGAAACGGCCATGAAGATGATCCCGCAGATCAACCGCATTCTGTCATCGATCCCCGATGCGCAGATCTTCGCGGTGAACCTGCCGACCATTCGCGGCCTGAGCCAGTTTGGCGGCGTCGATATGTATCTGCAGGCGCGCTCGGGTCAATCGCGCGCCGAACTCGGCGAGGCGGAGCGCACGCTGCTCGCGAGCGCAGCGAAAAGTCCCGTGCTGTTCGGCATCCGGCCCAACTCGCTGCCGAACTCGCCGCAACTGGACATCGCGGTGGATCGCACTCAGGCGCAGGCGATGGGCCTGTCGCTGACGGATGTCTATCAGACGCTCGAGATGGAGCTTGCGCCGTTCTATATCGACCAGTTCACGTACGGCGGCCGCGTGAAGCGGGTCTATATCCAGGCGGACGCGCCGTTCCGGATGTCGCTCGACGCGCTTCAGCACCTCTACACGCCGAGTGTTTTTGCGGCCAACGGGTCGTCGACTCAGGCGTCTTCCAGCAAGAGCAGTTCGGGCACGACGGGAAGCGCAGGCACGGCCGTCGGCTCGAACGGCTTCGTCACACCCGTCGATCCGTCGCCCGCCAATACGTCGATTGCCCCTTACAACATGGTGCCGCTCGCCAGCGTCGTGAATGCCAAATGGGCTTTCGGGCCAACGGTGCTGCCGCGCTACAACGGCTATTCAGCCATCGAGATCGTCGGCAACTCGGCGCCTGGCTACTCGACGGGGCAGGCGATCGACACGCTCAACGACATCATCAACCACCAGCTGCCGCGCGGCTTCGCAGGTGACTGGACCGGGCAGTCGTATCAGGAACTGCTGTCGGGATCGTCGGCGACCACGCTGATGGCGCTGTCGATCGTGGTGGTGTTCCTGTGTCTCGCGGCGTTGTACGAAAGCTGGTCGATCCCCGCGTCGGTGCTGCTGGTGGTGCCGCTTGGCATGCTCGGCATGCTCGCGTTCTGCCTGACCTTCAGCGTGCCGAACGACATCTACTTCAAGATCGGCCTCGTGACGGTGATCGGTCTCGCGGCGAAGAACGCGATTCTGATCGTCGAGTTCGCGGTCGAGGGACAGCAACGCGGCATGACACTGCGCGACGCGGTGCTGACGGCGGCCCGATTGCGGCTGCGCCCGATCCTGATGACGTCGATGGCATTTATTCTCGGCGTGTTCCCGCTGGTGATCTCGTCGGGGGCGGGCGCTTCTTCGCGTCACGAGATCGGCACGGGCGTGATCGGCGGGATGCTGTTCGCGACCTTCCTCGGCCTGCTGCTGATCCCCGTCTTCTATGTGGTCGTGCGACGGCTGCTAGGCGACAAGCTCGACGAGGTGTCGCACAAGATGCCGCATCACGGCGGCGATCATGGAGGTGGCGGCGATGGCGGCGCGTCGGGCGGACACCCGGATGGCCCGCCGAAGGACGGTGCGCCGCGCGATGGAACGCCAGGGGAGGGTGCGCCCGTCTGACGAATATGAAACCACACCCGCCGCGCGCGGCGCTTCTGAACCAGTCTCGAACCGGTGGAAAGACCGATGAGGCGAACACGACAACAGGCGCGGGAAACGCGCGACCAGATTCTCGATGCAGCCGAACGGCTGTTCGCGGAGCATGGCGTGTCCCGCACGTCGCTGGAAGACATCGCGATGCGCGCGGGGTGTACGCGCGGCGCCATATACGGGCACTTCCGCAACAAGAGCGATCTGTTCGTCGCGATGACAAACCGCGTGATGCTTCCGATGGAAATGCTCGTTGCCGCGACCGCGGATACCGCGGAGCCGGACCCGCTCGGCAGGATCCGGCAACTGCTCGTCTATTTCCTCAGCAAGGCCGTGGTCGAGCCGCACAGCCGCCGCGTGTTCGAAGTGTTGTTCACGAAGTGCGAAAATACGAAAGACATGGTGCTCGTGACCGAGCGGCAACACGATGCCGCGCGCAACGGAAGGATGTATCTCGAGCGCGGCTTGCGTAATGCCATCGCGAGAGGGCAACTTCCGTGCGATCTCGATACCGGACGCGCGTCGAGTGTCGTGCATGCGTTTCTCGGCGGCGTGCTGCGAGACTGGCTGCTCGAACGCGATTCGATCATGCTGCCGCGCGATGCGGAGTTTCTGACGGACGTGTGCATCGGCCTGTTGAGCTATTCTCCTTCGCTGCGGCGCGCTCAGGGGGCGTGCGGCTAGCCGCCGTCCTGCTCATCTTCTGGCGCGCTGTGTCATCAGGTGCGCTGTGCCGGGTGGCCTTCATGTTTTGAAGTAGTATGGTTCGCGTCTGATCGCGAGGTTGATGAACGAACATGCGAACCTCGAACGGATTCAGACGGAAGCCATGCAGTAATTGGGAGCGACAAGATGCAAGTGCTGGTTGACGCAGACGCCTGCCCGGTTGTCATCAAGGACATGCTGTTTCGGGCGGCGCGTCGCGCCGAAGTATGTGTAACGCTGGTAGCGAACCGGTATCTGCAGACGCCGCCTTCGCCCTATATCAAGTCGCTGCAAGTACCGGCGGGCGCGGACGCGGCCGATATGCGCATCGTCGAGCTGGCCGTGGCCGGCGATCTGGTGATTACCGCGGACATACCGCTCGCCGCCGCGGCGCTCGACAAGGGTGCCTTCGTGCTCGACCCGCGTGGAGGCTGGTTCAGCCGCGAGAATATCGAAGAACGCCTGACGATGCGTGCCGTGATGGATCAGCTTCGCAGCACGGGCGTCGATACGGGCGGTCCAGCGCCATTCAGTCCGCGCGACAGCAAGACGTTCGCGGGGCAACTGGACCGGTTCCTCGCAAGGCATCGCGCGCCGCCGGCCTGAACGTCGAATGTGATTCGCTGTGGTTTTCAACCGGCGAATTGGAACTATACTGGGGCACCAGGAGGTTTCAATGGCCGATCAAGAGAGACTGCATCCGCTACGCCCGCTTTTGAAGAACTGGATCTGGGAGCATGGTCGAGTCGGCACGCGCTATCTGGATTACGTCGATGGCGAAATCAAGTTCGATGAAGGCAAGAAATCACGATTCGCCGCCGAGAAGTATATTTATGTGCCTCTGGACAAAGACAGTGACGACACTGTATTAGCTGAAGGTCCTGCGATCCAGGAGGCGGGGCTTGCCCGGTTCTTGCGGGCTGCGCAGTTGGGCACGCCGGATGAGGCGGGTTCTGTCGCAGAGATTCAACGCGCGGTGCAGGACTGCGTGGAGCTTGGCCTCTTCAGCGCCTATCAGGCGGAGGCTCGCGAGGCAACGGCCCGCTATGCGCAAGAGCCGATGTTCGAGGACGAGATCCGTGCGGCGGTTGTCGACGACATCCGGCGTAGTTATACGGGCGTGCGCGAACAATTGGCGCTGTACGATTTCAGTGTGCTTTATGGCTTGCCCTCGCCGCTGCTGATCAGCGAGACGCCATTCATCGATTGGCGCGTGCGTGCAAGTCCCGCATTACCGTTTGTATCGCTGCCGTTGGGACCTTATTGCCTGCTGGTAGGCGCGCCCTCGGGCCGCAAGAGCCGGACGGGCCCGGTGGTCTGGAAGGCCGCAGCCGCAATGGGCCCATTGAAGGACCACAACCGCCAGATCATGCAACACGCACGTCTATGGCTGGTGGCGACCACGGATGACCAGCTCGTCCCGGCACAGAGCCGCCTTGCCGCCGCCGCGGGCAACAGGCAAGAGAATGTGAAGACTTAAAAGTAGTCGGCAACATCTTTCGTTGAGTTACTTAAACAGGGGCAAAAATGAACGCAATCAAAACACTCAAGCTGGCTGGCGCTGCATTGATCGTCGTTGCTTCCGTCAATGCCTGGGCACAGGGAAGCGAAGCGGCTAGCGCACCGACGACCACGCAAGGCGCATCCAAATCGTCCATCAGGAAGGCGAACCGGGCATTGAGCAGAAAGGTGGCCTCGGCGCTTTCGAAGGGCGGTGTCGATACGACGGGGATCAATGTTCTCGTGAAGGGCGGCGCGGTGACGCTCGCTGGCGGCGTGACCGATCCGGCTCAGATCGATAAGGCGACCTCGATCGCGAAGGGCGTGTCCGGCGTCACGTCGGTGAAGAATGCTCTGACGATTCGGGAAGGCGGGCAGTAACACCTCGATTGCGGCGTATTGCGGGGATGGGCTGCGGCTCGATTTGGCGCGTTATGGCTCACCCCGCAAGCCTTCTTTTACAGCGCGGCCTGCGGTGAATTCCGGAAGCCGATTGCCATCCGGTTATCAGCGTTCATCAAACCTGTTGCGATCGTGAGATTCACGAGCAGATCGCGCGTATGCATTTCCAGGTGGTAGCGATCGTCTATTCGATCATTCGGATAGCTAATTTGTTTTGGATGCCGACGCTTAATCATTCAAACCGGCTCGGTCTCGCGATTCACCATCTTGCGTTGCTGTGTGGAGGACTGCTGCATGCAACGGTGCGCGGCTTCTGCGAGCAGGAATGCGAACGCAATCAACGCCGCCGCGACGAGGCTCAGATACTGCCCGCCGATCAACGGCAGCACGGCACCGCCAAGCACGCCCGAGCAGGCCAGCCCGACGTATGTCGCCGTATTGTTGAGCGCCAGCAGCAGCGGCGCCACGCCCGGCTTCAGGTGCACCAGCCGATGTTGTTGCGGGACGATCAGCCCCCAGCCGCATACGCCCCAGATCGCGAGCGCAACTGCGGCGCTGAATGCATGTGCGGATGTCCACGGCAACGCGCAGAAATTGACGATGGCAACCCAGAGCATCGCGTTGATGATGTTGCGGCTCTCGAATCGATCCACGAGACGGCCGGCCAGCAGGTTTCCAGCCGTCGCCGCTACGCCCCACAGCAGGAACATCCCGGCAAGAATCCGTTCGTCGCCATGCGTGACACGTTGCAGCACCACGCCCGCATACGTGTAGACCATCAGGAACCCGCCAAACGCGAATAGCGAGGTGAGCAGGGTGAGCGCGATCCGGACATCGCGGATGGGTGCAAGCCGTTCTCGCAACTTCACGGATGCAGGCCGGGGAACCGACGGCAGCATCGTCCAGACGCCGATCATCGCCACCATCCCGAGCAGCGTGACGAACCAGAGCGTCGTTCTCCAGCCACCGAATCCGCCGATAAACGTACCGATCGGCGCGCCAAGCGCTGTCGCCCCCGTCAAACCCGCCGTGACGGCAGCCAGCGCACGGCCGCGTTTTTCAGGCGGTGCGAGCGCAGAGGCGACGCCCAATGCAGTCGGCGAGAACAGCGCGGCGCCGAATCCCGACAACGCCCGGCTGAACAGAACCCAGTGCAGGTCCACGGCGACCGCGCTGAGCATGTTGCCCACGACGAATATTCCGAGCGCGGAAACCAGCAGGAGCTTGCGCGGCCAGCCGCCCGCCACGGCCGCCATGACGGGGGCTGCGACTGCGTAGGTCAATGCGTAAAAGGTGACCATCAGCCCCGCGAGGCTGACGGATGTATTCAGCGATGCAGCCACGCCAGGAAGAATACCGGCGACGACGAAGTTGTCGGTACCCATGGCGAACATGCCCAGGGCCAGTATCAGTAGTCGACGATCCATACAAAAGCTCGTGTGATAAGCGGTTCGAGGTTCAGCTCCGCCGGGTTTTCTTGCGCCGGAAGGGTACGGGTACAGCATAAACGCCGTTGACCGTGTCTCAAATGTCATATATACAAGCGATTCAGGACATGAGTTGGGCGCACCATGCACAAGATCGGCTTCGTCGTATTTCCGAATTTCTATCTGATGGGCTTCGCGGCAGTCACGGCCTTTGAACTGGCGAACGTCGTGCTCGGAGAACCGGCATATGAAGTGACGGTTTTGTCGGAAGAGGGTGGGCTCGTTGTGTCTTCGGCGGGGATTCGTGTGGAAACGCAAGCGTTCAGCGACGCCGCCTTCGACACCGTCATGTTCGGCTCGGGCGTCGAGATCGACATTGTCTCTGCGCAACTGACTGCATTCGTCAACCGCGCGTTGAAAACATCGAGACGAATCGCCGCGCCGTGCACCGGCGCGTTTATCCTGGCTGAAGCAGGCGTGCTCGATGGCCGTCGGGCGACGACACATTGGCGCTTCGCGCACGATCTGCAGCGCCGTTTTCCCAACATTGCCGTCGAAGAAGATCAGATATTCATCGTCGATGGACCGATCTGGACATCGGCGGGCATGACGGCCACGATCGACATGGCGCTGGCGATGATCGAGAAGGATCATGGCCAGGACGTGTCACGCGCCGTCGCCCGCAAGCTGGTCGTTTATCACCGCCGCGCGGGCGGGCAATCGCAGTTCTCCACGTTGCTCGACCTCGAACCCAAATCGGATCGCATCCAGAAGGCGATCGACCATGCGAACGCGAATCTGCGCAATGCGTTGACCGTCGAGGAACTCGCCGATGTCGCAGGCCTGAGCCCGCGCCAGTTTAGCCGGGCCTTCACTGCTGAAACGGGGCAGTCCCCGGCCAAAGCCGTCGAACATTTGCGCGTAGAGGCCGCGAGGCTGTTGCTTGAAAAAGGGCGTTTGTCGCTGGATGTGATCGCCGACGAAGTCGGCTTCTCGGATCGGGAGCGCATGAGGCGCGCATTCCTGCGAACCGTCGGGCAACCGCCGCAAGCGGTCCGTCGTTTTGGCAGGGAAACACGCGGGTCGACTGGACGCGCTCAACAGTGAACCGTGCAATCTCATTGCGTTCAGCGAGTCGGCTCACATACGCGTGACACGACTCACTCGAACGTTCCCGTGCGCACTTCGCCGTTGCGCAAGTAGCGGTTAATCAATACGCCACCAGGCGTGCTGGTCGAATGCGCCAGAGTGAAGGCAGACGCGTGGGCGTCGTCGCCGAACAGGCGCTTGCCGTGCCCGAGCATCACGGGGTAAATCAGAAGGCGAAGCTCATCCACCAGACCGGCTGCGAGCAGTTGGCGCACCATGTCGCCGCTACCGAACGTCAATAGATCGGCGCCGTCTTCACGACAAAGCACGCGTATCGCGTCAGCAAGGTTGCCCCTCAGCGCACGGCTGTTCTGCCAGTCGAGTGAGTCGGGCCGGTGTGTAGCGACGTGCTTGGGTACGCTGTTGAACATATCGGCAATAGCGTGACTGCGCGAATTGGCCCGTACGTGTGGCCAATACGACGCGAAGATGTCGTAGGTACAACGCCCCAGCAGCAACTCGAATGGCTGCGAGAGCAGATCGTGCAAGTTCTCGCCGATGGCTTCGTCGGCATAGGGGACTATCCAGCCGCCAAGGCGGAACGCTCCGCTGGGATCTTCTTCAGGCCCGCCCGGGCCCTGCGTGACACCATCCAGACTGATGAAAACGGAAACGATGAGCTTGCGCATGTTGTTCTCCAGGTCGACGAACCCGATGGATTCGTAGATACGACGAACGAAACGCATCTGAATCGACAAAGCGTCTGGCGGCTCACGCCATTGCCAATGCTACGCCCAGGGCAACGCGACACAGGCTGATCGAACGGATAGACCGTTAGCGCCACAGTGAATCGGCAGACGATACCTATGCATTCATGCAGCAGAGCAAATAAACAACACCTCGTCGGCAGATCGCTTTGCCGTAACGAATTGACGGGCTATGCTCCTGTTCACGAAATTGATCCAGCTGGCTCACTCATTACGGTGGATCGCTGATGAAAAAGATCGTTGTCTCCAGTGCCATTTGCGCACTGTTCGCCACCGCGGCTCCGCTGACATACGCGCAAAGCTCGGTCACGCTATACGGCATCGTCGACGAAGCCATTCGCTATCAGACGAACGCCGGTCCGGGCGGCGACGACCAGGTCGCCATGACCTCGGGTCCGGAAACCCACAGCCGGTGGGGCTTGAAAGGTAGTGAAGATCTGGGCGGCGGCTGGGCCGCGGTCTTCCACCTCGAAAACGGCTTCGAAGCGTTCAATGGAACACTCCACGTTCCCAACACATTGTTCAGTCGACAGGCTTACGTGGGCCTGTCGAGCGACAAGTGGGGCGCGCTGACATTCGGCAGGCAATACGCGCCCGCTTACGACACCTTGGGCGATATCTTCGACCCATTGACCGTTGGCAATTACTGGCAAAACAGTTGGCCCTACAACGGCATCGGCAATTACCTGGAAATCAACAACGCGGTCAAGTACAAAGGCACGTTCTATAACCTGGCAATCGATGCGCTTTATGGTTTCGGCAATCAGCCAGGCGCGCTCGGTCTCGGTGCCATCTACGCTGTGGAACTGACGTACACGTATGGCCCTGCCATGCTCAACGCCGGCTTCCAGCAGGTTTCCGTACCGACCTCCGCGATGGGCTCTGCGGTCGGCACGAGTGTCGGCAGTGCAATCAATGGCGGCAAGACCAACTTCCTGCACATCAGCGGCGCATGGCAGGTCACTCACGATGTTCGCCTGCTGGCCGGCTGGCTGCACGGCCAGGACCAGACGGGGCTGACCGACGTGAACATGCAGCAGGCTGGCTCGCCGACGCTGAAGGGTGCCAGCCCTAACCGTATCGACGATACGTTTTACGTCGGTGCGAACTGGAAAGCCACCGCGCCATTGCTGTTCACGTTCGCCTACTACTACGGGCACGCGCGCAATGCCGAACGGCTCGATGGATCGCTCGGTACGGGGGTGAACCAGTCGGCTACGATTCTCGCCGAGTACTCGTTCTCGAGGCAGTCCGAAATCTACGCGATCACGGATTGGGCGCGCGGGACAGGTGCCTTCGCTGCCGACTATCCAGGCGGCGTCAATTCCGCCGGTGTGCCGACCAATACCATTGGCCGAACCAACCAGTTGGGCGTGGCAGTGGGTATTCGCAAGATGTTCTGAGCACTTGCATTCGGGCCGCGCATTCAGGTATCAGCGCTTGTCGGCAGGATCGCGCTTGATGCCCGTCAGCATCGAGGTGATCAGATTGTCGCGTGTCCAGACGCTCATGATGACGGCCGCGACGATATGCGCGCACACGCAGACTTCCAGTGCGATTGAAAGAACCGAGTGAAGGTCATGCGGCCAGTCTTCGCCCCAGAACGCGTCGAGGCGCATCAGCCAGCCGCTGACTGCCAGTGCCAGAATCAGCAGCCAGAGTGCGATTGCCATCAGGCCGCCGAGCGGATTGTGCGACAGATGATGGCGTGGCTTGCCGGCGGCCAGCGAGCGTACGTAGTCCCTCAGATGGGCCGGCGTTGGCCACCACGCGGAGAATCGTGCGTAGGGCGTGCCGATAAAGCCCCACACGATTCGACAGGCAACCAGACCGGCAGCGATGTACCCAAGTACCCGATGCAATTGGTCAGTCGGCCCGAACAGATTCCACACGACGATGCCGGCGACGGTCCAGTGTGTGAACCGCACGCCTAAGTCCCAGGTTTTGACAGGCATCGTGCGCGCCAGGCGTCAGTCGATCTCGGACTTCACGACGGCAAGCGTCTTGGTGTCGTAGTAGATCTCGACCTTCTTGCCTTCCTTGTTGTGGCCGTAGATTTCGTAGCAGTTGCCGTCGACCTTGAACTTCTTGATCTTGTACCCTTGCGCTTCGAGCTGGGCACGCGCATCCGATTCCTTCATCCACTCGCTCTTCGGATAAGCCGGGCAATCGGCTTTGGCAAATGCCGTACCGGAAAGGCCCAATGCGACGCATACCGCCAGGAACTTGAACATCCGTCACCTCATGTGCTGGTTTGTCGAGCGGTTACTCTACGTGCACGCAGGGTGGACTGCAAGCGTATTGTAGGGTTTAAGCAAATGCCGACTAGCCAGTCTTTTTGAGTGCAAACGCTGCGCGCGATGCAGCCACCATTCAGATTCCCTTGACGGGGCCCGCCGCGAGCACCGGCCCGGTGGGTTGTCCGGTCGGCGATCCCCCTTGCGGTTCGAGCGATACCGCAAGCGTTGGCTGTGCTGCCAGTTGCTGAAGCTGCGCCTGTGCAACGTGCACGATGGTCGGGTGCTGCGCATCGATGACGCCCAAAGAGATGGGCTTCGAGCCGGGCGGAATCATCCACATCTGCGTGGAATGGTTGGCGGCAATCGTGAAGTCGCGAGGCGGAACGACGACGATCTGTGCGTGTTGCGCATCGACCGTTGCGGTCCATGCTGCGCCCGCGCCTTGCCGTTCGAGCGTCGCCACCAGATATTGCGCCCCTGCTGGCGGGGTCACGGTTTCGTGCAGCAACACGGAGCGAGTCAGGAAGATGGCGAGCGCGCAAGCGGCGACGACGGATGTCAACCCGGTCCAGCGCCAGAACGACAAGCTGTTCCACAGACCCGCGCGGCGCCCTGTCCGTGTCCAGCCCAGCTGCGCCTGCAGACGGTCCCACACATGGGACGGCGGCGTGACCTCTGCCACGTCTTCGTTCAAAGGCATCAGGCGCGCTTGCCAACGCGCAAGCGATTCGGCCACGTCCGCTTCCTGCTGCATCGCAAGTTCGATTTCGCGGCGCTCTTCGTCGCGGAGTACGCCCAGCACGTACTCCGCGCAGCGAAGGTCTTTGTCGTCGGGAGAGATGGGCGTATTCATCTTTCAAGACACGTCTTGAGCTGCATCAGACTGCGGCGGATCCAGCTTTTCATGGTGCCCAGCGGGACGCTCATTCGCGCTGCCAGTTCGGCGTACGACGAGCCCGTGAAGAATGCCTCCCTGACCACGTTTCTTTGAACATCGGGCAGCGCCTGCAGGCACGACTCGAGCCGCTGGCGTTCCTGACTGAGTTGCGCAAGGGCGGCAGGCGTGGGCGATTCGTCGACGATCTCGTCGACAGTCGTTTCGTCGAGCGAGACCGTGCGGCGGCGCCTGATGCGATCGATTGCGCGATTGCGCGCGATCGTCCCGAGCCACGTGAGCGCGCTGGATAGCTGCGGATTGAAAGTGCCTGCCTGGTTCCAGGCGGTGACGTACACATCCTGAAGCGTGTCCTCGGCTTCGGACCGGTCACGCAGTACCTTGATGCAGATGGCGAAGATCTTTGGAGACGTCAGGCGATAGAGCGTTTCAAAAGCAACCCGGTCGCGCAAGGCAACGGCCGACAGCATGCGATCGAGATCGTCGCGCCCAGCCGCGTCCGAAGACGTGGGTGCACGCGTCGCGTCACGCATTTCCTTCGGTTGCCTTGAGGACATGTTCCACCCGGGCTGGCCGTACACAGTACGCCTTCGTGCACGTAGTGTATCAGCGCAATGTGCGTCCAGTAGCCCGTCATCAGGTAATAGTCGCGAGGACATCGGATCTCCTGAACGGTCTCGAACGCGGATGCAATTTCCTTTTTACGTTGTCGGGCGTATTGCGGATGCAAAGCGGTAAGGCATTACCGTTTCTATTTCTACTGCCTGATCTGATGGTAGTCAGATTTGCAGTCGCTGATAGAAGAATGGCGCTTTCTTCCCGATACGCATGCACTGCCATTTGCGCGTCCGAATAAAAGCACAGCGCACTGCATCCATTTCGTCTTGCCCGCCGTAACGCTATTACAGACGCGACCACTGCCTGTCATGACAACTCCGTGTCTCCCGCTCGTGCATTGAAACGCGTCGGCGTGCCGTTAGGGATTCTGACGACTTCGATCGACGCGCGACCTTGCATCGGTTCACCCGAACATCTCAAGGAGCAGGATCATGTCAGATGCGAAAGCGATTATGGAAACGTTCGACCGGCGCGCCGAGCGTCGCCGAGATCGGCGCCAGTTCTTCCGGAATGCAGGCGGACTGAGTCTGGGCCTCGTGGGCGGCACGCTCATCAGCGCATGCGGCGGGGGCTCGGGCAACAACGCCGGCGCGGCGGGCGCACCGACCGACGCGGAGATTCTCAATTTCGCCCTCAACCTCGAGTACCTGGAATCGCAGTTCTATGCGTATGCGACGACGGGGGCCGGCCTCCCGGCTTCCATGACGGCAGGCGTCGGCACGATGGGCGCGGTGATTGCCGGTCAGCAGGTGCCGTTTCAGGACCCCGTCGTGAAGGCGTACGCAAACGAGATCGCGAAAGACGAGCGCGAGCACGTGACGTTTTTGCGCAGCGCTTTGGGATCGGCGGCCGTGGCGCAGCCCGCGATCGATATCGGCGGCACCGATCCCAACGGCGCGTTCTCGAATGCGGCGCGGGCGGCCGGGCTGGTAGGCGCGGGTGCTGCGTTCAATCCCTACGCGAACGACAACAACTTTCTGCTTGGCGCGTTCATCTTCGAGGACGTCGGCGTCACGGCCTACAAGGGCGCATCGCCGCTCATCACGAACAAGACCTTTCTCGAAGCGGCGGCGGGCATACTCGCGGCCGAGGCGTATCACGCGGGTCTGGTGCGCACGACGTTGTACGCGAAAGGGATCGACGCGATGAGTCTGGTGTCGGCCGCCAATGCCATTTCCGCCGCGCGCGACAGCCTCGACAACAACGGTCATGACGATCAGGGCATCACGGGTACGACGGCGGGGACTTCGAATATCGTTCCGCTCGACGACAACGGCCTGGCGTTCAGCCGCAATTACGCAAACGTGCTGAACATCGTCTACCTGACGAGTTCTGCGGCGATGAAAGGCGGCTTCTTCCCGAACGGCGTGAACGGCACGCTCAACATGAGTGCCTGACTTTGCATCTTGCTGGAACTTGCGCAGCGGGCGACCTCGTCTTTCGCCCGCTGCTGTCTTGCCATGCCTGTTGCGCGCACAACGACGCCGAGGAGCCCGTGATGAACAGGATCGCCGTTCGCACTGTCGTGCCAGAGTCGCTCACGGAGCGATCCCGTACGACGATGCATGCCGCGCTCGCTGGCGCACGTCGTGGGCCGCTTTCGATGCTCGCTTTCGCCGGACCGGCCATCGTTGCGTCGATCGCCTATATGGATCCGGGCAACTTCGCCACCAACATCCAGGCGGGCGCCGGCTATGGCTATGCGCTGCTGTGGGTCGTCCTGCTGTCGAATCTGATTGCGATGCTGTTCCAGTCGCTGTCGGCGAAACTCGGGCTCGTCACCGGGCGCAATCTCGCTGAGTTGTGCCGCGATACCTTGCCGCGTCGTCGCGTAATGGTGATGTGGATGATCAGCGAGATTGCCGCGATGGCCACGGATCTCGCCGAATTCACGGGCGGCTCGATCGGCGTGTCCCTGCTATGCCGCCTGCCGATGTTGCCCGCGATGTGTGTCACGGCAGCCGTCACATACAGCCTGCTGCAATTCGAGCGACGCGGCTTTCGGCCGCTGGAACTGGCAATCGCGGCGCTGGTGGGTGTGATCGGCTTGTCGTATCTCGCCGAACTGACGATGACGCAGGTGAACTGGCGCGCGGTGGCGTTTCATACACTGACTCCGGCTATTCCTGACAGCAACGCGCTGACGCTCGCGGTCGGCATCGTCGGCGCAACCGTAATGCCGCATGTGCTGTTTCTGCATTCGGGCTTGATGCAGAACCGGATCTCGGCGCGCAACGAGCGCGAACGGGCCACCTTGCTGAAGTTCTCGAATATCGAGGTGGTCGTGGCGCTTGGCGTCGCGGGGCTGATCAACATGGCGATGGTCATCATGGCCTCGGGGGCGTTTCATCAGGGACATCCCGAAATGGCCAGCATCGAGACTGCATGGCGCACGCTGACACCGCTCCTCGGCAGCGCGGCGGCGGGCTTCTTTCTGGCCGCGTTGATCGCCTCTGGCATCTCGAGTTCAGTGGTCGGGACGATGGCGGGGCAGATGATCATGCAGGGCTTCGTCGGTTTTCACATCCCCGTGTGGGTTCGAAGACTGGTGACGATGGCGCCCGCGTTCGTCGTGGTCGGACTCGGCGTGGACGCAACGCGTGCTCTGGTGTTGAGCCAGGTCGCGTTGAGCGTCGCACTGCCCGTTCCGATGATCGCGCTGGTCTGGTTCACGTCGCGCGCCGGGTTGATGGGACGTTACCGGAACAGCAGGATCACGAACGTGGCTGCGCTCGTTTGCACGGCGATCGTTTTATGCCTGAACCTCGTGCTGTGCTGGAAAACATTCAAGTAGAAAACCCGTTTCGCTACACTGCGCATTTTCGCTGACGATCTGCCAGGAGAATGCACATGGACCGCATGGTGGCGATGGAGACCTTCGTAACAGTTGTCGATGCGGGTTCGTTTTCCGCCGCCGCACGTCGCCTGAAGCTGGGCCAGCCAGCCGTCTCAAAGGCGGTCGCGCAGCTGGAGGAACGTCTGGGCGCCCGCCTGCTGCTGCGATCGACACGTGGTCTCGCGCCGACGGATGCCGGTCAGCGTTTCTACGATCACGCACTCAGGGCCATCGATGAGGCCGATCAGGCCGAGCAGGCTGTGCGCGAGTCGTCGGAAGGCTTGTCGGGACGATTGCGCATCGGCGCAGCCGTTACCTTCGCCCGGCTGCATGTCTTGCCAGCCCTCAAGTCTTTCCTGGATCAGCACCCCAATCTGAGCATCGACATCGTGCTCGATGACCGGTCCGTCGATCTGCTCGGAGAGGGCGTCGATGTCGCGTTTCGCATGGGCACGCTGGACGATTCGACCATGACCGCGCGTCGCATCTCCAGCGGGCGGCGGTTCGTCGTCGGCACACCGTCCTATTTCGCCGAAGCGGGCGTTCCGCAAACACCTGCCGACCTTAACCGGCATCAGGCAGTCGTTTACTCCTTGCGAGGCGGCGGTGAATCGTGGCTGTTCAGCCGCAGTGACGGCTCCGACTCGACCGTGACCTTGTCCGGCCGGATAAGCGTGAACGCGGCTGAAGGCATGCGCACGGCGGTACTCGGGCACATGGGGCTTGCCGTCGCGTCGGAATGGATGTTCGCCCCCGAACTCGCGAACGGCACTGTTCAGGCCGTCCTGACCGACTGGACGTTGCCGCCGATCGACCTGTGGGCGGTTTTCCCGTCCGGTCGCATGGCCACCACGAAAGCGCGTGCCTTCGTCGCGTTTGTCGAACACCTTCTCAATGAGCGCAACGCCAGCGCGGATCTCATCGGCTAGACGCTGCGAACCTTTGCCCCCTCGCAGCAGGAATAGGCGCTATTCCCCGCCCGCGGCTACCGGGCGATGCCGCCTCAGCGGAGGATACGCATCAACCAATGCACGAAACATTGGCTCCGATGCAGCAGTCCCTTCCGGCCGTTCAGGCCGGAGGACCGCTTCGAAACCTACTGTTGAGGAAAAGCATGACCCAAGCTCTGAAAGGAAAACTCGCCCTCGTGACGGGCGCTTCGCGTGGAATCGGCGCAGCGATTGCGGCACGTCTTGCGCGCGACGGCGCATCCGTCATCGTTCACTACGCGTCGAGTGCGGCGCGGGCGGAAGCCGTCGTCAAGGAAATCCGCGATGCCGGCGGCGAGGCTGAGGCTGTCGGTGCCAACCTGTCGCAGCCGGAAGGCGTCAAGCGCCTCATTGGATCGCTGAACGGTGCGTTCGGCGGCCGCTTCGAAGGGCGGCTCGATATTCTCGTCAACAACGCTGGCACAGTCGAATATGGGCCGTTCCTCGATTCGTCGGACACGTCGTACGACACGCACTTCAACCTGAATGTCCGCGCGCCGATCGAACTGGCGAAAGACGCGGCAGCGCGCATGGTCGCGGCGGGCTGGGGGCGCATCATCAACGTGGGCTCGGCCTTTGGTGAAGCCGCGCCCCTGCCTGGCGTGACGCTCTACATCGCCTCGAAGTTCGCGCTCAGAGGCTTCACGCGCGGGCTATCGCGTGAACTCGGCAAGTTCGGCGTGACCGTGAATGCCGTCCAGCCCGGCCCGATCGATACAGAACTCGCTCCGCAACCCGGCACGGAAGACCACGCAACGATGACGAAGCTCGCCAGCGTGGGCCGTTTCGGCAAGCCGGCAGAAATCGCGGCGGCCGTCGCTTATCTCGCCAGCCCCGAAGCAGGCTACACGACGGGCGAGAGCCTGACCGTCGACGGCGGATGGATCGCCTGACGCGAGCTGCCTCGGTCAGTACGATCGGCCGTGAGCTCGAGTCGATTCCTCATTCACGTTCTTCGATCGAATCGACACGATCGGTGTAGAACGCGAGGTGCTCGCGAATCGGCTCGACAGCGGCATACGGCGCTTCGTAAGTCCAGATCGCGTTGACAGCGCGCTCGCCGCCCGACGGGATGGAGAAGTACGCGGCGTCGCCCTTGTACGGGCAGTACGTCGAATGCGCCGTGCGTTCGAGTTGGGCGACGTCGACATCCTTTCTCGGGATGTAGAACACGGGCGGATAGTGCGCTTCGCGCAGCGTCAGTGCGTCGCGGGTGTCGGCGATGACGCGGCCCGCGACCGTGACGACGACGCGCGAAGCGTTGCGTTCGATCGTGATGGGGTGATCGGGACCGGGAATCTTCACGGTCCGCGTCGTGTTCGGCGTGTTGCTGGTGGACATGTTGCTGGTGGACATGCTTTGGCTCCTTGAATCAGACGGTTTCATCGTTCGATGCTTCGACGGCAGCAGTGTCGTCGTACGCGGGAAAGTCGGTGTACGCGCGTTCGTCGCCGCCCCAGAACGCGTCGCGCTGGTAAGGCGTGAGTGGCAGGTCGCGTCGCAGGCGCTCGGGCAAATCGGGATTCGACGAGAACCACCGGCCAAACGCGACGAGATCGGCGTCGCCCCGTTGCAGGATCTGCTCGGCGCCGGCGCGGTCGAAGCCGCCCGCTGCGATGATCGGGCCGTTGAATATCTTGCGCAGGAACGACGACGCGACGGGCGCCTGTCCTTCGACGAGCGTCTCCGTGCCCATCACGCGCGGCTCGATCACGTGCAGATACGCGAGGCCGTACGCATTGAGCCGTTCGGCGAAATAGCCGAAGGTCGCTTCAGGGTTGCTGTCGGAGATCGCGCCCCAGCGGCCGCTCGGCGACACGCGCACGCCGACGCGATCCGCGCCCCACTCGGAGGCGAACGCGTCGACGAGTTCGAGCGAGAAACGCGTGCGCTTTTCGATCGTGCCGCCATAGGCGTCCGTGCGCCTGTTGGTGCCGTCCTGAAGGAACGTATCCGCCAGATAGCCATTGGCGTTGTGCAATTCGACGCCATCGAAACCGGCTGCTTTCGCGCGCGCTGCCGCATGTCTGAACGATTCGACAATGGCGGGAATCTCGCTGGTTTCCAGCGCGCGATGCGGCGAGTTCGGCACCCAGCCGTTTTGCGTGAAGACCGTGGTTTCGTACGGCACGACAGACGGCGCAATGGGCGCATTGCCCCAGCTCAGATCGACGTGAGACTGGCGTCCGTCGTGCGCGATCTGCATGAAGATGCGCGCGCCTCTTGCGTGAACGGCGTCGGTGATCTTCTTCCAGGCTTCGACATGCTCGTCGGTATAGATGCCGGGCGCGCCGAGATAGCCGCGGCTGTCATATGAAGGATGCGCGCTTTCCGTGATCAGCAGACCGCCTTGCGATGCGCGCTGCCGGTAGTACTCGATCATCATCTCGCTCGGGCTGTCGTCGGAGTCGGAACGCAAACGCGTCATCGGCGCGTGCACGATGCGGTGCGACAGTTGTAGCGGACCAACGTTGGTCGACGAGAACAGTTTCAGATTGGTATTTGTCATTATGGATGCCTTATCAATTGGTGTGGATCGAATGCGTGGCGATGGTCATATGACTGTCAGAGCTTCGAGCCGCCGTCGATGCGCAGCGTGTCGCCCGTGATCCAGCTCGCCTTGTCGGAAGCGAGGAATGTCACGGCGCCGGCGATATCGTCGGGCTGCGCGACGCGCTTCAGCGCCTGCAGACTCAGCGTGTAGTCGCGGCCTGCGTCGGTTGTCGCGAAGCTCGACATGTCGGTCGCGACGACGCCGGGCGCGATGGCATTCACGCGCGCGCCGCGCTCCCCGAGCGCCGATGCGAAGTGCCGCACGAGCGTATCGACGGCACCCTTGGTCGCGGCGTAGGCGGCCAGTTCGCCAACCGATGCGCGGGCCGCCAGCGACGACAGCAGCACGACACTGCTGCCTTTGCACAGCATCGGCAGGAGTTGCTGAACGAGGAAGAACGGCGCGCGCACGTTGACGGCAAAGAGTTCGTCGAAGTCTTCGACCGTCGTGTCTTCGATGCTTGCAGCCCTGGCGATGCCCGCGTTCGCGACGAGCACGTCGAGCCGTCCGCCCACGATTGACCGCACGCGTTGGGCGAGCATGCGCGGGCCGTCGGCGGCGCGCAGGTCGGCGGCGATTTTCTGCGCGTGACCGCCGCCCGCGACGATCCCGGCGACGGTCGAATCGGCGGCCGCCTCATTGCTGCTGTAATGCACCAGCACCTGCGCGCCGGCGCGGCCAAGTGCTAGCGCGATGGCGCGGCCGATGCCACGCGATGCGCCCGTGACGAGCGCGGTTTTTCCAGCGAGATCGTTCATGGTCAAGCTCCGTCTGGTTGATCGGCGGGACCGTTCGGCATAACAGGCAGGTATGGCGATGAAACTGCTTGCCGGCGTCCGCGCTGCTCGATGTGACTGCTGGCATGTAATCTAGCCTTCGCTTGCGCAAAGAAAAAAGACTTTGTAGGCTGACGGGCATGCCTTGGAAGCATGGCTTACAGGCTGGGAAACAGGAGGAAGCATGGAGTTGCGTCATCTGCGCTATTTCGTTGCCGTAGCGGAAACGGGCAGCCTCACGGTCGCCGCGGAGCAACGGCTGTTCACGTCGCAGCCATCGCTCAGCCGGCAGATCCGCGATCTCGAGGACGAGGTCCGGGCAGAACTGTTCAGCCGGAGCGCGCGCGGCGTCGAACTGACGGCGTCGGGCAAGGCGTTTCTCGACCACGCGCGGCTGGCGCTCGCACAGGTCGATGCCGCCATCGAAGCCGCGCGTCGCGCGTCGCGTCCGGCCAAACAGGTCTTCGCGCTCGGCTTTCTGACAGGTCAGGAAATGACGTGGCTGCCGCGCGCGATGCAGGTGTTGCGCGACGAGTTGCCGAACATCGACGTCACGGTGTCGAGCGGCTATTCGCCCGATCTCGCCGACGCAGTGGCGCGCGGCAAGCTCGACCTTGCGTTCGTGCGCAGGGAGCCGGGGCTCGATCTCGACTATCGCGTCGTCTATCGCGAGAAGCTCGTCGTGCTGATGCCGAGCGATCATCGGCTGACGGCGAAGCAGGCAATCCGTCCGTCGGACCTGAAAGGCGAGCCGTTCATCATGGCGTCGAACAAGGCGCGCGTGCTGCACGACGTGGTCGCGCAGTATCTGCAGGACAACGGGCTCGATCCAAAGCCCGAGCATGGCGTCGACAATCTCGCGATGGCCATGTCGCTGGTTGCGTCGACGCGCGGGCTTTCGTTGATGCCCGAGTACGCGAACAATCTGCTGCCGTGGTCGGTGGTCAGCCGTCCGCTGGCAGGCGAGGCGCCGACCGTCGATCTCGCGATCGGCTACAGCCGGTCGAATGCGTCGCCTGTGCTGAAGCTGTTTTTGTCGAGGGCGGATGAACTGGTGGATGTATGACCGTTGCGGTCATGGGTCGAAAGCGCGTTACCGACCGTTACAGATGAACGCCGATCGAGCGACTATCCTTCAATTGGCCATCTCACAGTCGGGCCGAATTGGCGCCCCGAGGGGAAGTCACATCATGAAGCGCGCGATCTCACTGCTGGCAATCGCTGTGGCCGTCTGCGCGCCTGCGTCAGCTTTGGCACAGGCCAATGTGGGCGGCTATTACATGCCGATTCCTCCACCGCCACCGCCCGTGGTCTATCAGTCACGCTACGCACCACCTGGTGCCTACGGCGCGCCGGGTACCTACGTCTATCAGTCCAGTCCGACGCCAGTTTATAGGGCGCCACCGGCGGGCTACGGCTATGGCAATGGGCAGGGCGGCGGCTGGCACAGGGGCTGGGAAAACCACCGCCATTGAAACATCGACTTGCTGCAACTGCGGTCTGGTTCGCCCGTTGTCATGTCACCCACGTGACCCGACGGCCAGCCGCTTCATCTCAAGCTGCGTGACCACGCGTTGCAGCGTGCGCTCCGCAGCGCCTGGCAAATCGACAAACCTGCAGCCAAGCACGGTGCACCACTCGCCCGCTGGCGTCATCGACTTGCGCGGCGCGACGATCTCCAGATCGAGTCGCAGCGTGCCGAAGCTGCCGAGTTTCAACGTGACGTCGCGCAGGATGCAGCCCCTCTCGACATCGTCGAAGCGTGAATGGGTGGTTCGCAACGCTACGCCGCCCAACGACAGATCTTTCACCAGCAGGTTGAACGTATTGCCGTCCGCGTAACTGCCCGTCGCGGTGTACGGATCGAGCACGGGTGTCTCGACGCGGAAGGTCTGTCGACGCTGCACGTAGTAGAGCACGGCAGGAAAGGACGCTTCGAACGCGGGTCGTCCGTCGAACGTGACCGGCTTCGCAGCGCTCGTCGTGAACTCGGTACGAATACCCGAAGGCGTGCCGTGAAACCGCAATTCCATTGCGCCGGGCAGCGCGCGATTGTCGGCATCGACGCTGCCGGGGTCGAACACGAAGCGCGCATTGCGCGAGTCGACGTCGATCACCTGCGTCACGATCTGATGGCCGTCGAACTCGACCGCAATGAAATCCTGCCGCGCCGCCAGGCCGCGCAGGCAGACAGCGATCTGCAACGGATGGCGCTGCGCATAATCGGCGCGGGCGTCGCGAGTCTGGTCGGCGGGAGCGGCGGTTAGCGGATGGTCGGCAATCATCGAATTGTCCGTGCGTAGTGGGTTGTCGTGACCGGATCGGCCGCAGCGCTGCTAGGGCGCTGGCGGGCCGGGTTGGTCGTGACAGTGCAGGGACTATGCCAGGCGTGTCGGCGCTACTGAGAAAGTCAGTCGTGAGGCGGAGGCCGCCTTGAGTAAAGGGTTTCGGCCACCGCCCTGGACGCTGCAGATGGGGCAGGAGGGCGCGCCGCTACGTAACGCACGCAAGCGTGTTACGGCCACGACGGAACATTCGCGCCTGCGCTGAGTGGAGCCGCTCGGCAACGCGCATCGGACGGGATGGCTCGCATATCGCGTGACCCGTTCTAATGCTGTCGAAACAGGTTCTTGTTCACGGTAAGCGAAAGTGCCGCCGTGGCTTCAGCGCGGACTTCCGCGGGAGCGGGCGGCGGAATCACCTGCGCGGCAGGTGCGGCCGGTACGCTCACTGCCGCCTCGCGTATCACCGTTGTCGTCGTCGCGCTTTTTACGGGAGGCCGCACGGTGACGGGCTCATGCGTCGCACGTTCGACATGCGCAACGTTCTGATCACACGGCTCCAACGCGCCGCATGCGGTTTTCGCCGCCGTTTTCGGGCTGGCACGCCGCTCCTTCGGCGTGGTCGGCGCTGCATGCGTTTGTGTCGTGGCCGGACTTGAATCCTGAACGATCACCTTCGGCGCCACGCGCACGGGAGGCGCAGTTGCGCCTGCAACATTTCGCGTGCTGGCGGGACTGCCGCGTGCAGTTGCAGCGGCGGCCACCGCTACGGGCGGCGGTTTCGACGGCGCGTCATGCGCAACGGTAACGCTGGGACTCGCTGCATCGCTGGCAGCCGTGCGGGGCATCGCAGTGTCGTTTGCCGCCAGCGGAACGGGTGGCGTTTCGATCGGCGCGCGCGTGGCCTGTGCGACATCCAAGGCAGGTTGAGCCGGCAACGCCGAACTATCGTGCTTCGGCGGATGCGGCTTGTCCAGGTTGGCGAAATGCCCCAACCGGCTTTGCACGGCTTCCCGTTGCGTCAGCGTGACGTAGGTGCCGAACGCAATCACGAAGCCGAACAGGACGGTCGCCACGCCAGCGCTCAGACTCCAGTCGGGCGGGCCGCCTTCCTTGGCGGCGCCGAGCTGTTTCGGCCGGGACTGCACGCGCACGATCAGCAGCGGGCGAGTGACATCGGGTTTCCGTTTGGAGCGGCGCAAAGGTTTGTGAGGCGCCTCGGGCGCATGAGGCGCTTCGGGCGCGGCGGGGCTGGACGATGCCCGTTCATCGAGCGGCTGCGCGGGGCTGTCCTGTGCGGGCTCATCGCCTGGCGCCACGTCGCATGGCTCGTCCGGCGTCGCTAGACGCTTGCGAGTGATGCCCATATTCGGTCTCCCCATACCGCCGGCAAGTCAGGCATTGGTGTTCTTTTCATTGGCAACGAGGTGATCGACGTCACCCCGGCGCGTTGCGCGATGCCGCCCGTTCTATAGCGGATATGTGGCGGCGCGCTGACTGAGCCATTCTTCAGCATTCAGACGGGTCCGTATGTTGGTCGCTGCACACACATAGGGTTCGCCGGACATCCCACCTGCTGTTCCCCCTTTCTTTCCGATCGAACCCGCCCGGTTCCTTGCCACCAAAAAACCGCTTGCATTCTGTTTATTGTTCAACAATAGTTTGCACATTGTTGAACAATTTGACCGGCCACCCGACGAGCGAGACCCTCATGAAAGCCCACATTTTTCCGAAGTCGGCCCTCAAGGGCCTGTCGCACACGATCAGGATCGCCGCCGCGATCTTGCCCGTCTTCATGGCGGCGCACGCCGACATTGCCGCCGCGGCCGGGACGGTCACGCCCGGGAATCTGCAGATCGGCGCAGACCTCACGTACCCGCCTTACGACTATCTGGACAACGGCACGCCCGCCGGCTTCGATCCCGCGTTCATGGGCAAGCTCGCCACGCATCTGAAGCTCAAGCCGTCGTTCGTCGACACGCGCTTCGCGAATCTGATTCTCGGCGTCAACGCCAACCGCTTCGACGTGATTGCGTCCGCGCTGTACGTGACGCCCGAGCGCGCGAAGCAGATCGACTTTCTGCCGTACCTGAAAACGGGCGGCTCGCTGCTCGCGCTCAGCGGTGCGGGTTTCGCGCCCAGGACGCCGGAGGACCTGTGCGGCAAGCGGGTCAGCTCGATCAAGGGCGCCTCGTGGATTCCGAAGCTCGCCGATGTGTCGAGCAAGGTGTGCGTCCCGGCGGGGCGCGGTGCGATCGATGTGCGCGAGTTCGAGACCTCGCCGGAAGCGGCGCAAGCCGTGCTGTCGCACGCCGTCGATGCGCAGTTCGAAGATTCCGCCGTCGCGCAGATCACGGCGAACCGGCTGGGTGGGCGCGTGGCGATTACGTCGACGGCACCGCTCTACCCGGTGGTAATCGGGCTTGGCGTGAAGAAGGGCAATGACGCGCTGCTGTCGCAACTAAAGACTGCGTTGGCGTCGATGAAGTCGTCGGGCGAATACGCGGCGCTGCTCAAGCAATACAACGTCGCGGAACCGACGGGCGGCGACATCGCCCTTGCGCTGGGAAGCGCGCAGAAGTAACGCCGCGCTGTTCCATTGTCCGGCGGGCCCGCGTGCCCGCATCGCCACGCGCGTCTTGCTTTCGCAGCGCGCGGGAAGGGGAGTCGCATGTTGTTCGATTGGCATTACGCGGCGTCGCTACTCGTCGACGCGGCATTCTGGAAGGCTGCGTGGCTCGTCGTCGAACTGAGCGTGGCGACGTGGGTGATCGGGATCGTCGCCGGATTCATGCTGGCGCTCGGCAAGCAATCGACGTTGCTGCCGTTGCGCGCCGCGTGCGGAGCTTATATCTGGCTGTTCCGCAGCTTGCCGCTGCTGGTGCTGCTGATCTTCGTCTACAACCTGCCGCAGGTGTTGCCATGGTCGGGCGGCGTGCTGTCCGATCCGTTCTGGGCCGGACTGATCGCGCTGTCGATCAGCGAAACCGCGTATATCGCCGAGATTCATCGCGGCGGCCTGCTCGCGCTCAACAAGGGACAACTCGAAGCGGGCAGGGCGCTCGGCATCGGCTTCGTCGGGCTGCAACGCCTGATCGTGCTACCCCAGGCATTTCGGGTCGCGCTGCCGTCGCTGATCAACGAGTACATCACGATCGTCAAGCTGACGTCGCTGGTGTCGGTGATTTCTCTCGCTGAGATTCTTCTGGTGGGCGAGCGTCTCTATACGCAGAACTTCAAGGTGCTGGAAACCATGCTCGCCGTGTCGTTCTACTACGTGCTGATCGTCACGGTGTTCGGTCATCTGCTGAAGGTGCTCGAAAAGCGCCTCGACGTCACGCGCCGCAAGCATGCCGTGATGATCGACGTCGCTGTGATTCCGGCCGACGCATCTCGGGCCGCTGCGAAAGCCGCCGACTCGCGAGCCACAGGACGCGCGCTCGAAGCCGTCGGTATTCGCAAAGCCTACGGCCAGCACGAAGTGCTCAAGGGCATCGATCTGACCGTGAAGGCGGGTGAAGTCGTGTCGATCATCGGGCCGTCGGGCTCCGGCAAGACATCGCTGATCCGTACGCTAAACGGCCTTGAAGCGCTCGACGGCGGCGAAGTACGCCTGCACGGACGCACGTTTCTGCAATCCACGCTGCACGGGCAGGGCAAGGCGCGGCACGGCGACTACATGCGCGGCATTCTCGACATCGGCATGGTGTTTCAGAGCTTCAATCTGTTTCCACACAAGACCGTGCTGCAAAACGTAACGCTCGCGCCGCGTTATCACAACCGCGAGAAGGGCGGCGCGCTCGAAGCATCCGGCATGCAGATCCTGGCGAAAGTCGGCATGGCAGCGCATGCGCACAAGTATCCGCATCAGTTGTCGGGCGGACAGCAGCAACGCGTGGCGATCGCACGCGCACTGGCCATGCAGCCTTCCATCGTACTGTTCGACGAGCCGACCTCCGCACTCGACCCGGAACTCGTACAGGAAGTGCTGAAAGTCATCGAGCAGCTGGCGCGCGACGGGATGACGATGATCATCGTCACGCACGAAATCAAATTCGCGTTCCGCATCTCGGACCGGGTGATATTCATGGAAGGCGGTACGATACTCAGCGATGGTCCTCCACTGGAACTGGCGAAGCAGAAAACCTCGCGTATCGCCAGTTTTCTTAAAGACGTTCATATCGCCTGAGCTTACGAATGACAACAGTACGTACGTCCGCCCAATCAGCGCCCGCACCGGCAGCCGCTGAGGCCGACCAGTCAGCGACCGACCGCATCCTGACGACGATCCGCGACGACATCATCGAGGGCAAGCTGTTGCCCGGCACGGCGCTCGTCGAGAACGATCTGACGCAACTGCACGACGTGTCGCGCAACACGCTGCGCGAAGCACTGCGGCTGTTGTGCCGCGAAGGGCTCGCGGTGCATTACCGGCATCGCGGTGTGATCGTGCGCACGCTCACGCGTCACGACGTGCGCGATATCTACCGCGTGCGGCGCACGCTCGAATTGCAGGCGCTGATGCGCGAAGAGCCGATAGAAGAAGACGATCTCGCGCTGATGCGCGAAGCGATCCGTTGCGCGCAGGATGCCGTCGAACGTGAAGACTGGCGAGCCGTCGGCACGTATAGCCTGCTGTTTCACCGGCATATCGTGCGCCTGCTGCACAGCGCGCTATTCGATGCGTTCTTCACGACGATCCTCGCGCAACTGCGGCTCGTGTTCGGGTCCGCGCCGGACGAAAAGCGCTTCCAGAAGCCGTGGGTTGCGAAAGACCAGCGCATTTTCGCGCTGATCGAGCGCGGCCAGCTCGACAAGGCGCAAGCGGCGCTCGCCGACTATCTGACGGAGTCCGAGCACGCCATGCTCGACTATTTATGACCATCTCGCGGCCGCGCGTATCGAACGGCGCCACGAGAGCGTGGTCACGCCGGCTGCATCATCAAGGAGCGATCTCATGTTGAACTACCCCGCCGCCTATCAAACGACCAAGGGCTCCGCGCTCGACGTCGACAAGGCGTTCTATGGACGCATCGCCGCAGAGCAGGATGCCCGCGAGCTGATCGAATCGATCGTCATTCCGATTCGATCGGGGCAGGCGTGGACGGTGCCTGCCGGGCATGTCTTCCGTATCGTGACGATCGAAGGACCGCAGGTGGCGGACCTCAACATGTGGAACCTGCACAATCCGCGCGAACGGATGTGGGCATCGCGCACGCGCCAGTTGCAGGCCGCGCATGTCAGCACCTTCGACCGTCTGTGGTCGACGCTGCCGTTTCTGCGCCCGATGGTGACGATTACCGACGACACGCTCGCCGATTACGGCATCGACGAGCATGGCGGGCGCGTGCACGATCTGCTCGGCACGCGCTGCGACCCGTACGTGAACCGTATGCTGACGGGTGAAGATTTTCACTTTCATTGCCATTCGAATCTCACACGTGCCGTTGCGCCGTACGGTCTGACCGAGTACGACGTGCACGATGTGCTCAATGTATTCCAGTGCACAGGTCTGAATCTCGACGACAAGTACTTCATGAAGGCCTGTCCCGCGCAGAAGGGCGATTATCTGGAATTCTTCGCGGAGATCGATCTGCTGTGCGCGCTGTCGACCTGTCCGGGCGGCGATCTTTCTCTGCCGATGTGGGGACCGGATGCGCGCGACCCGCTAGAAGTATGCCGGCCGCTCGGCGTGGAAATCTATCGGCTTGCGCCGGATCTGCTCGAAGGTTGGTCGACGCCGCCTGTGGCAGCGTACAAGGGGCAGCACGGGCTGACGCTGGGCGGACAGGGATAATCGGCCGCGCGTTGATTACATGCGATGTAATTGGCGCGCAGCACCGGGACGCCTACGCTTGGGCTGTCGCGTCACCAGTCCGGTGGCGCTCACAGCCAAGGAGATACCATGTCCCGCTATCCCGTTCACACGCTCGAATCCGCTCCGCTGCAATCGAAGCCCGTGCTTCAACAACTGCAACAGGCGTTCGGCGTGATCCCGAACGTCGCCGCAAAGATGGCTGCGTCGCCGGTGTTGATCAACGGTTTCATCGGCCTGTTCGAGCGCGTGCATGCGAGCAGTCTGACCGAGCCGCAGATCCAGACGCTGCTGCTGACCAATGCCGTGACAAACGCCAGTGAATGGCCCGTCGCGTTTCATACGGCGCTCGCATTGAAGCAAGGCGTATCGTCCGCCGATGTCGATGCGATCCGGCGTGGCGCTCTGCCAGCAGACGCCCAACTGGCCGCATTATCGACATTGGCGCGCACGCTGATCGAACGGCGCGGCCTTCTTTCCGACGCGGACCAGCAGCAGTTTTTCGAAGCCGGATTCAGCGCCGAACAACTACTCGAGGTCATTGCGGTGGTCGCCGCGTCGACCATCACGAACTACACGAGTAGCGTGACCCGGCCGGCACTCGAAGCGCCGTTCGAAGCATTTGCCTGGCGTGCAGGCATCGTGTGAGTCCGTTATAGTGAGCCGCTTCAATCGGAGGAAAGCCGATGAACGTCAGCAGCCGCGATTCAAAAGCGCCGTCGGCCGAACTCGGCAACCTGCTCCGTTACTGGCGCGATGTACGTGGGGTGAGTCAGCTCGATCTGTCGCTCGATGCAGGTATTTCGCAGCGTCAGATCAGCTTTATCGAAAGCGGGCGCAGCGTGCCGGGCCGCGAGACGCTGCTGACGCTCGCGCAAGCGCTCGACATACCGCTGCGCGAGCGCAACGCCCTGCTGCTCGCGGCGGGCTATGCGCCTGTGTATTCTGAGGCGCCGTGGAATGCACAGGAAATGCAGGGAGTCATTCGGGCGCTGGAGCGGGTCGTGCGTCAGCACGACCCGTTTCCCGCCATCGTCATGGACCGCCACTGGAATGTCCTGATGACCAACGATGCCGCGCCGCGCTTTTTCAACTGCTTCATCGACATGGCGGCGCGCAAGGGCCCGCGCAACATGCTGCATCTGATGTTCGATCCGCAGGGGATGCGCCCATTCGTGGACGAATGGGACAGCGTGGCGCGAAGCCTGCTGCAGCGGGTGTACAGGGAATCGGTAGGCCGCGTGATTGACGACGACACCGCGCGCCTGCTCGATGAACTGCTCGCCTATCCCGACGCACCGCGCGACTGGAAGACGGGGCATGCGTCGTGGGCCGCGCCTGCGATGCCCGTCATACCGATCGGTTTCGTCAGTGGCGGAGAAGTGCTTCGTTACTTTTCGATGGTCACGAGCGTTGGCGCGCCGCAAAGCATTGCGGCGCAGGAACTCCGTGTGGAATGCATGTTTCCCGTCGACGACGCGACAGAAGCGCGTCATCTCCAGTTGCTCGAAGCGAATGCAACGCTTCGATGACCGCTGCGCCGGACATCAGGGCATCGGCAGAGGCTCATCGATTAACATCTGGTTGAAGTAGTCGACGATGCCATGCTCTTCCCGGCCCGCGCTGTTTCGTAGCTGTTGAGCAGACTCGACGACGACTTCTGTGGTCGCGTGCTCCAGCAGCGCAAAAGTCTCGGCAATAAAGGGCTCCAGTTGCATGGCGCGCGGATCGCCGCTCTTGTAGACGAGATCGGTATCCACCCACGGCGGCACGATTTCCAGAACACGGACAGAGGTATCGCGCAACGCGAAGCGCTGCGACAGCGAGTACGAGTGAATAGCGGCCTTCGTTGCCGAATACAGTGCTGAGATCGCCATCGGGACATAAGCGACTACCGAACTGTTGTTGATAATGAACGCTTCCGGCTGCTTCTTCAGATGTTCGATGAATGCGCCGCTGATCCGCACAGGGCCCAACAGATTGGTGTTGATGAGATGGATGGCCTGCGCGTCGTCGAGCGGACCCGTCACATCGTCGAACGGCATGATGCCCGCGTTGTTGATGACCACATTCAGCGACGGATACGTTTGAATCAGGTGCCCGGCCACGCTTGCGATTTGCGCGGGGTCGGTCACGTCGATTTCGACGGAGTCCATGCCGGGATTGACCTTCGTTACTTCATCCAGCAGGGCCTTCCGGCGACCGCCGATAATGACCTTGTTGCCCTTCCTGTGAAAGGCTTCAGCGAGTCCGCGGCCAATGCCCGAAGTCGCACCCGTAATGAAGATGGTGTTGCCGCTGAGTTTCATTGCATGTACTCCTTTGCAGGGTCGTATGTGGACAATGCGTTTGGGGTAGAACGCGGCCCGACAACGCGAGCCGCATCCGTCACGGCTTACTGCTCGAAAGCGTGGCGATTCGCTTGCACGAAATCACCGACGGTTTGGGGCGCCTGCCCCGTGATCTCGCCGATCACGCCGTCTTGACCCGAGAAGATTCCGTTCTGGTAGTCGATGGCGATCGCAAGAAAGTGCTGGATCATGAACTCCGGCAAGTTGTATTTCTCCAGATGCGCACGGTACGCTTCGATCGTCGACGGGCTGTAGGTGATCGTGCGACCCAGAACCTTGCCGATCTCATCGGCGATTTCCTGCTGGTTCATTTCGACCGGTCCGAGCAGCGGATAGGTCTTGCCGATATGCGCAGACGGGTTCGCCAGCACGGTGGCGATCAGTCGGGCCTGATCCTCGCCGGAAATCGGCGCGTGACGACCGTCGCCATACGGCAACGTGATCTTGCCTTCCTGCACGATCTGATCGCGCACCCACGGGAAAACCAGCCATTCGGAGAAGAACGTCGGGCGAATATGCACGGCCGGCACGCCCGACCAGTCGATCACGCGTTCCGCGATCCAGTGATCGCGTGCGGCATGGCTATCCGAATCTTCCCGCGCAGAAATCTGCGACATCTCGACGACGACCTCGACACCTGCACGCCGCGCTGCGTCCGCAAAATACGCGGTGGCCTGGATAAAGCCCGGACGCACGGGGTAGCACAGATAGGCGCCTGTCACACCTTCCATCGCGCGGATCACGTCGTCATGTTCGAGGAGATCGCCGACGAAGATTTCAGCGCCTTGCTGGCGCAGCGCTTCGCTGCGCTCATCTTCGCGATGCACGAAGGCGCGAACGGCATGTCCGGCATTCAACAGATGACGAACGGTGTGCGCACCCGTTTTGCCGGTGGCGCCAGTAATGAGGTATTTGCGTTGCTTCATGATGAACTCTCCAATCTAACGGTTTGAACACTCATCAAGAGTGCAGGGGATGTTTCAATGACCTTCAAGTGCATATGCACATTTTCAGACATACGTTACGGGCCGATTCCAACGACTCGTATCGCTTACATGGCTTCGAGGTGTTGCCTGACGTCGTGCAGCATCGCTGCCGCAGCGTCGGGGTCGTCAGTGATGCGGGACATCGTGATGGCGCCGATCATCGCCGACAGTGCGAACACGGCCTCTGATCGTGCCACTTCACGCCGCCGCCGCGCGCTTCGTTTTGCCAGCACGTCGACGAGATCCGCAAATCCGCGCGATGCGACCGCGCGAGTCTGTTCGTCCGCCCGCGCCAGCTCGCTGCCCATCGCGGCGAGCGGACAACCGTCCGCGGGCGCGTCCCGATGCGACGACGACACATACGCATCGACGATGGCCTTGAACCCTTCCTTGCCTTCGCTTCCGCTCGCCGCCGCTTCGAGTCGTCCGATGATCGCCGTCAGTCCCGATTCGCATGCTTGCGCGACCAGTTGATCCTTGGAATCGAAATGCCGGTAAAAACCGCCATGTGAAAGCCCCGCATCGGACATCAGATCGGCCAGTCCGGTTGCCTGAATGCCGTTGGTCCTGAATGCCCGGCTGGCGACTTCGACGATCCGCCGGCGTGTATCGGCCGTTTCTTCCCTGGACTTCCTCATGGCTTGCTGCGCTCCGTGATTCGATGTTTTGGATGATAGTCATCATCTAAATGGGAGTCAACGAATCTTTGTTGCAACACTGCGTTTCAGCTGTCGAACGGCGCGTTGTCGATCAGGTCGCACACGTTCGCGCAGTCGAAACCATGGACGTGCTGATGTCCGATATCGACCAGACCGGTGCCCAGGGCGGTGTGGGGCTTCTTCCTGACGACTTCAGCCAGCGCTTCGGCAAACGCTGCCTTGAATCCGGCGCGTGGATACAGCGTCAGTACATCGTCGACGAGAGAAGGCGTGATTTCGTCCAGCCGCAGCCCGAAGACGTCCACGTGCGCGCCCATATAGACCAGGGCGATTTCCGGCTGCTTGCGTTCGGCGATACCGGCGCTGGAGTGAAGCGCGATCGCGTCCCACACGAGTTCCGCCTTACGTTCCGCGTAGCCGTTCGCCGTCAGGAACAGGCTCGCGGCATCGGCGCCGTCGACCTCGAAGCGCTGGTCGGCGGCGAATGCGTCTGTCAGTCCCAGATCGTGAAGCAGGGACGCGAGGTAGACGACTTCACGGTCGTATTTCAAACCGCGCTTACGTCCGAGGAATTCGGCGAACCACCACGTTCGATGCACGTGGTTCAGGAGCGCGCTCGAATGAACGCGTCCGATGAGGGAGTCGGCCTGACGGGTGAAGTCGGAATCGGGAGCGTCGATTCCTCCGATGGTAACGATTGTGCTCATACGGCCTCTGCGAATGACAAGTTGATCGACCCCTGAGTGTATGAATACGTCACGTGTCACATATGACTGTTTTTGGACGATTTATGCCAAAATGAAAACGCACGTTTTCATAGGAGATGTCGATGAAGAAGGCTTCCGGTCGCAAGACGGGTCCGCCGCAAAAGCGCGTCGTGATTCTCGGTTTGCCGCCCGTGGACGCGCTCGACGTCATTGGTCCTGCGGAAGTGTTCGTATCCGCGAACCAGTTGCACGCTGGTCTACCCGGTCCCTATTCACTCGAACTGGTGAGCGCAGGTTCAGACGTCCATCTGGAAAGCGAAACGGGTATCGGACTCAAGGGCCACCGGACGCTCGAAACCGAGCGTCGCTCGAACAGGCCAATCGACACGTTGATCGTGACGACCGGCTTCAATTCGATCGATCACTTCGACAAGGCAGCCATAGACTGGATCCGAAAGCGTTCGAACACGGTGCGCCGCGTGTGCTCGATTTGCGTCGGCGCTTTTGCGCTGGCGGAAACGGGGCTGCTGGATGGCCGCAGGGCGACGACCCATTGGCGGATGACCCAGCACCTCGCCGAGCGTTATCCCAATGTGCAGGTCGACCCCGTTCCGATCTGGGTGAAAGACGGCAACGTGTACACGTCGGCGGGTGTATCGGCGGGAATCGATCTCGCACTCGCGCTCGTCGGTGAAGACCTGGGCAACGACGTTGCGTTGGAGATCGCTAAAAACCTGGTCCTGTTCCTGCGGCGTCCTGGCGGGCAGGCGCAGTTCAGCGTCGCGCTTCAATCGCAGCGCGTGTCGGGTTCGAGCATCGACGATCTGTGTCTCTGGATCGGCGAGCATCTGCATACGGACCTGGCGACGGAAATGCTGGCGGACAGGGCGTCGACGAGTGTGAGAACCCTGATACGCATGTTTCAGCGCGAATTGAAAACGACGCCCGCGAAGTATGTCGAAGATGTACGGCTCGAAGCCGTTCGCCGGGCGCTCGAACTCGGCGAGCGGTCGATGGACGAGATAGCGCGCCGGTGCGGCTACGGCAGCGGCGACGTGTTGAGAAAAGCGTTCACGCGGCGAATGGGCGTGAGTCCGCGAGAGTACGCGCGACGCTTCGCGCCGGATAGCGAATGACCCTGAAGCCGTGCCGCCGTCGTATCAACGACGGCGGCACCCGCAACGTGATGGTTACTGAAGCAGCAGACGAAGCGGTGCAAGCGGTCCAACGGACAACAGATCGAAGCTCATGAGACCTTCGGCCGTGAGCGGCAGCGCGTCCACGGCCGCCTTTGCATGATCGACGGATTCGACGTTCATGAGAAAGATGACACCGGGCGTCGCCGGATCGTCACGGAACCAGAACTGCTCGATGGTGCCGTCGAGGTAGAGCTTGAGCGTGTCGGGAACTTCCTTCGGCATGATGCGCTGCCGCTGTTCCGGCGTGAGCGCCTGACGGATCGAACCAATGGCGAAAACTTTCATGAAGACTTCTCCGGTGAATTGTCATGTTGAGGTACAACGGAGATGAGTCTAGTGAGACAGCCGCTCCGGCGGTACTGTCGCAAACGACAACTTTAGAGCCGTTTACGCCATGTCTATTTACCCGGAATTTTCACTGCGGGACGCTTCGTCGAGTAGCCACTGACGGAACGCGACGAGTCTTGGCAGATCCGCGCACTCGCTGCGATAGACGATGTAGTAGGCCAGTTCCGACGGTCTCGCGATTGTCGGGAACAGGCGTATCAGGCGCCCCGAGGTCAGATCGTCACGCGCCAGCACACTGCGCGCGAGCGCGACGCCGTGGCCGTCTATCGCAGCCTGCAGCACGGCGGCCGAATTGTTGATCTTGAGGCTCGCGCGGGCTTTCATGGGCTTCTTGCTGACATCTTCAAGCCATGCGTCCCATGTGACGAACCCTGCCTGTCGATCGACGGACAGGTCGTCGATCAGCGTCAGTCCGTTCAGATCATCGGGTTTGCGCAACCGGGGATGACGTTCGAGAAACTTCGGCGAGCACACCGGGAACACCTCCTCTTCCATCAGCTTGTCGGCTTCGAGGCCTGGCCAGTGCCCGGCGCCATAGCGCACGCCGATGTCGATCCCTTGTGTGGCGAAGTCGGCCAGCTTGAGGCTGGTGTCGAGGCGCACGTCGGTATCCGGCCACGCATGCTGAAAACCGTCGAGGCGCGGCAACAGCCACTTCGCCGCAAACGCGGGACTTACGGTCACGGTCAGCACGCCGACAGGCGATCCCTCCTTCAACCGCTCGAAGCCGAAATTGAGTCGATCGAAACCGGCCTGGATGTCGGGGAGTGCTCGTGCGGCCACATCCGTCAGCACCAACCGCGCTCGCCCGCCGACGCCTCGATGAAACAACGCCACGCCCAACCATTCTTCGAGGCTGCGCACGAGCTGACCGACGGCAGCGGGCGTGACGTTCAATTCAGACGCGGCTGCGGAGAAGCTTTGATGGCGCGCGCTTGCTTCGAACGCACGCAACGCATTGAGAAAAACGGGAGCGCTCATCGATATAAAGATTTTCTTTTAACAATGAACAGAATATCTGATTTGCGCATTGCCCGGTGCAATTCAACAATACACGCATACAACGACGAAAACGCTTAACGGCGTTTCGATCATCCGTATTATCGTTATTTCAAGGAGTCGAATAATGCATAGTTTTTCTTCCAAAGTCGCCGTCGTGACGGGTGGCGGTTCCGGGATCGGCAAGGAGGTGGCGGGGCGTCTGGTTGAAGCAGGGGCGAGCGTCGTGATCGGCGGGCGCGACGAGGCAAAACTGAAACAGGCCGCGCGGGATATCGATCCGACGGGAACGAGGATTCGCATCGGCGCTGGCGACATCGCGTCGCCGGCAACGGCAACTGCGCTCGTCGACATCGCGACTCAGGCGTTCGGCGGCGTCGACATTCTTGTCAACAACGCGGGGGTTTTCCGGCCCAAGGCGTTTCTCGATCTTACCGAGGCCGAATACGACTGGTTTCTCGACACGATCCTCAAAGGCAAGTTCTTCATGGCACAAGCTGCCGCGCGCGCGATGAAGCAACGCGGCGGCGGCGCGATCGTCCAGACGGGGTCGCTATGGGCGTTGCAGGCCATTGGCGCAACGCCGTCGTCTGCATACTCCGCGGCCAATGCGGGCGTGCACGCGCTCACGCGCAACCTCGCCATCGAACTGGCATCGTCGAACATTCGCATCAATACGGTTGCGCCCGGCGTGGTGGAAACGCCGGTGTACAACACGTTCATGTCGGACGAAGAGGTCAGGCAGACGCTGCCGTCATTCAATGCGTTTCATCCGCTTGGCCGCAATGGACAGCCCGCCGATGTCGCCGAGGCAATACTCTTTCTGGCATCGCCGGGCGCAGCGTGGATCACGGGGACCGTGCTGCCCGTCGACGGCGGTGTGATGGCGGGACGTCAGGCTTGAGGGTCGAGGTGCGCTGCGCCGCGCTAGAACAGATGGTCGATACCCACGGTGACGGCCGTCTGGCTCGACGCGCCAGCCGGATTCAGCGTGCTCACCACGGCGTGCCGGTAGGACGTATAGTCGCCTTCCGCGTAGAGCGTGGTGCGCTTGGACAGCAGATAACCGAGCGACAGCACCGACATCCCGCGACGCCCCGATTTATCCGTCGAGACATTGGTCTGGTAGTACGCGCCGCGAAACACGAGGTACGGCGTCACGGTCCACGCAATGCCGCCAAAGCCGTTGTTGGTGACCATATGCGGCGCGCCCTGGTTTTGCTGATCCTCGGACATGAAGCCGCCAGAAAAGCGCACCGGGCCGAGTTGATAGCTGGCGCCGATCATGTAGTAGCTGTCGCCGACGTAGGTCTTGCCGGCCAGTACATTGCGATGGCCGTACAGGCCGCCAATGCCTATCGGTCCCGTCGTATAGTTGAGGCCCACCGCGCGTGCCGCGCCGCTGCTGAAATCGCCCGCGACGCCGCCAAATGAATTGTCTGCCTCGACGAGCAGCGGGCCGAACGTGTTCTTGTACTTGACGTCGTTGTTGTTGCGGGTGCCATCCGATGCGACCGTCAATGGAATGATCGGCGTGAAATGAAAGCCGTATGGATCGTAAAAGCTGATGATGTCGTGCGCGATCGTGTACTGGCGGCCGAGATCGAGCGAGCCGTATTGTTTGTGGCCAATGCCGACGAACGACTGCCGGTTGAAGATCAGGCCCGTGGTGTTGTCGAGCTGGCCGTTGCCCAGATTGAAGCCGCTTTCGAGCAGGAAATGCGCGTTCCATCCGCCTCCGAGATCTTCTCTCGCGCGGAAATCGAGCTTGTTGGAACTGTAGTAGCCGTTCGAGTTCATGGTCGTGACCGACCCGCCGCCTGCCGCTGCATTGGTCTGATGCCGCACGCCGCCATCGACGGTGCCGAAGAGTTGCACACTCGATTGCGCATGCGCGGGCGTGGCCGCGAGAAGCCCAATTGCCGTCGATACGCCCAGTCCAATGCGGTTCGTCCACTTTCCTTTCACAGCCTGTCTCCTGTTTTTGATATCTTGTGACGCTGACGGGGAAGCCGAACTTCTCCGCGTCCGTCATGCGTTTCCCGCGACTTCCATACGATTCGTATGACTAACTATTGTGTCTGGTTCACGGGAGCCATTTATTGTTTCAGCAGGTGGCGCCGCATTCCGGCGCCACCTGCCGTCTGTCGGATCAACTCCCAGCCGAACTGCCGCCGGACTGTTTCAACGCGCCAATCGACGTGTCCATCGGTTTGAAGCCCGCCTTGAGTTCATTGCGCAGGGCCGTGCGGTTGAGCGCCTTCTCCCAGTTCGCGACCACGATCGTTGCGACGCTATTGCCGACGATGTTCGTGAACACGAACGCACTCGACAGCGCCTTGTGAATGCCGAGAATCAGCGCGATGGATTCCACGGGAATCGTGTTCGACGCAGCGAGCGTAGCGGCAAGCACGGCAATCGCAGCGCCCGATACACCCGCTGCGCCCTTCGAGGTCAGCAGCAGCACCGCGAGCAGCACCAGCTGGTCGTGCCATGTCATCGGCGTATTGGTTGCCTGGGCGAGAAACACGGCGGCCGCGGCGAAATAGAGGCACGTGCCGTCGTGATTGAACGTGTACGCGGTCGGCAAGACGAGGCCCACGACGGACTTTTCGCAGCCGAGCCGTTCGAGTTTGTCGATCAGTTGCGGAAACACGGTTTCCGACGAACTCGTGCCGATCACGAGCAACAGTTCGGCGCCGATGTAGCGCATCAGTCGCAACAGGCTGAAGCCGTTCACCTTCGCGATCGGCCAGAGAATCAGCACGATGAAGAGCGCGCAGGTCAGATAGAACTCGAGAATCAGCTTGCCGAGCGAAATCAGCGTGCCGAAGCCGAACTTGCTCACCGTGAAGGCGATCGCGCCAAACGCGGCGAGCGGCGCGATCTTCATCGTCAGGCCGATGATCCAGAACAGCGCGCTCGATACCGAATCGATCAGATCCATCGCCGGACGGGCGCGCTCTCCAATCGCTGCGAGACCGAACGCGAACAGCACGGAAAAGAACAGCACCTGCAGCACGTCGCCGCCTGCAAACGCGCTGATTGCCGTATGTGGGATGACGTTCAGCAGGAACTCGCTCGTCGTGACGACGTGATGGGCTTTCGCGACATAGGCATCGACGGCCGACGAATGCACGCTGCTCATGTCGACGTTCATGCCGACGCCGGGCTTCAGCACGTTGATGACGACAAGCCCGATCACGAGAGCAAGCGACGTCACCACCTCGAAGTAGAACAGCGCCTTGATGGCGACGCGGCCTACCTTCTTGAAGTCCTTGACACCAGCAATGCCGCTGCAAACGGTGCAGAAAATGATGGGCCCGATCAGCATCTGGATGACGCGGATAAATGCGTCGCCGACGGGCTGCAGGTTGATGCCGAACTTCGGAAACCAGTAGCCGACGGCAACGCCGAGGGCCATGCCGGCGAGAACCTGGAAAGACAGATCGCGATAGAACGGCTGGCGTCCCCGGGGTTTGGATGCGGCCTTGCCGGGCAAGCTCATGATGTCTCCTTCTGAAACGGCGGCGAATTCGGATTCGCTTGGAATGGTTGGAGCGGTGTCTGCCGAACTAGCGGGCGGCGTCGCCGAGCACGTCGAGGCAGTCTGCAAAAATTTCGTCGACGCTCAGCTTGCGCGGCAACAGTTGCTGGCGCTCGCAGAACGAGAGCGTTTCTTCGAGCGGCCCGCGCAGCGCATCGATGCCAAACAGCAGCGGATCGGGTTTGCTCGCATCGCGTGCATCCGCTACCAGGGCTTTGCCTCGCCGCAACAGATCGTAGACGGCCCGTACGGCGTCGGGATGCTGATCGACCAGTTCCTTCCTGACCGCGACCACGTGATTGATGGGCACATACCGATGCAGCCCGTACCACGCGCGATCGGCGGCGGCCGCGTCGGCGATCAACGGCGCCAGCCCGGGTTCGTCCGGCAGGTCGTTGCCGAGGATCGCGGCATCGAGTTCGCCTGCGCGCAGCATCGGCAAGAGTTGCTGGCCTGCTTGCGCGCGCCGTACGAAGGACGGCTCGCGGTATTCGTCCAGATGGGCGCCTTCGAACGTCACCCAATCGATCCTGTCGACAGGCACGCCATAGGTTTGCGCGAGGATGGCCCGTACCCACATGCCCGTGGTCTGCGAATAGGCGCGTACACCGATTCGCTTGCCTGCCAGGTCGTCGACGCTCAGTGGCCCACGTTGCGCATTATAAATAATGCACTTTTGCTGGAAGCGCGCCGCGACCACGGCAGGCAGCAGCACGATGGGCTTGTGATACGCCTTCGCCTGCAGATAGGTGACGATTGCCAGTTCGCTGACGTCGAATGCCTGCTGGCGCGCCATCGGCGCAAACGCGCGATGGATAGGCTCGATGTCCTCGAATACCAGTTCGACGGCGGGATCGCTCAGTTCGCCGGATTTCAGCGCACGCGTATGTGGATAGGTCTTCAGCGCGGTCTTCAGGCGCAGCGGTTTCGTTTCGGTGCTCACGTACTTTTCTCCGTGTCGGCGGGTGCGGCGCTCAGCGGGCGAGCACGGGGTAGAGCGCGCGTGCCGTATCGCCGAAAATCGCGTTCCGCGCTTCGGCGGGCAGCGTCGACAGACTGTCGCGCGCATCGGCGAGCAATTGCGGCAGCGTGCCTTCAGCGGCGGGGAAGTTGGAACCCCATGCGATGCGCTTTGCGCCGAATGCGTCGAGCACACGCGGGAAGAACGCGGCGGGCGTCGACGCGCCGCGTGAAGCCTCGGCGATCGTGCGGTTGGTCAGCTTCAGATACACGCCCTGATGCGATGCGAGGCTGAAGAGCGGCGCGGCTGCCTCGTAGGGCGGGCCGCCTGCCAGTTCCGGGCGCGCAAGATGGTCGAGCAGCACACGGATATCAGGGAAGCGCGACAGCATGTTCAGCAATGCGGGAATGCCCTGTGCCGTCATCTGCAGACAGATCGACACATCATGCTTCTGTGCATATTCCCAGACGGGAAACGAACGCTCGTCGTCCAGCCAGCCGGCCTGGCCCGGCATCGTGCTGCCCGTCGTGAACAGACGCAGCCCGCTCAGCCCGGCGTCGAGCCAGCGCTGCATCTGCGTGACGGCGTCGGCGGCCAGCACGTCGATCGAGAACACGCCTGCAAAGCGGTCAGGGTGGCTGCGCACTGCCTCGACCACATAACTATTGTCGTTGCCGTATACCGTCGATGCCTGCACGACGACCGCGCGGCCGATGCCGGCTTCATCCATGGCGGCGAGCAGGCCTTCAAAGCTGACAGGCCGCTTCGCCGACCATTCCGATTGATGACCGCCGACGGGCGCGAGCGGATAACGCACTTTATCCGGGGAAATTGCGTGGGTGTGTGTGTCGACGACGACAGACATGAACTGACTCCTGGCTGAGAACATCTTGATCGGACTGACGTCACTGTAAGCGCAGGCGAAACGAATCCCGCAATATGAACTGCACCCTCCGACATAAATTCTGGTTAAGCTAGGGGTTTTCCAGAGCGTGATATGACGAGTTATGTCGACCCATGAAGGGCTGGGGCCAGACGATGATCTGGCGCGTTTGCGGCGTCTGTTTCTGTTCGATGCCGTTTGTGAAACGGGCGGGATCGGTCTCGCGGCGGCGCGTGCGGGGCGCACGCAGCCCGCGGTCAGCCTTGCCATCGGCAAGCTCGAATCGAGCTTTGGCGGCGCGCTATTCGAGCGCGGTTACGGCGGCAGCGAACTGACGGCAGAGGGCGTGATCCTGCACCGGCGCGTGCGGCGCATGCTCGACCAGATGGAGCGCGCCGTCGCCGATCTGACGGGCGAAACGGACGTGCGTGCCGCGAACGTCGGCACGATTTGCCGCCATTTGACGGATTCGCAGGTGCGCTGCCATATCGCCATTGCACATTGCGGATCGGCAGCCGAGGCCGCGCAGCAGTTGGGCATCTCGCAGCCGGCCGTGCATCGCGCGGCGCGCCAGATCGAGCAGACGGTCGGCGCGACGCTTTACCGGCGCCGCGTGCATAGCGTGTCGGCGAACGCGGCGGGTATCGAGTTCGCGCGTTGCCTGAGTCTCGCGATGTACGAGATCGCGCAGGCTCGTGAAGATCTCGCGCATGCGCGCGGGCAGATGACGGGCAAGATCTCGCTCGGCGTGCTGCCCATGCTCGCGCCTCGTCTCGTCGCGCGCGCGATCGAGCGGCTGCGTCGTCAGTACCCCGATGCCAAGGTGACGGTCGACGAAGGCTCGCATTCGCAACTGTTGCGAGAGCTGCGCTTCGGCAATATCGATGTGATCATCGGTGCGTTGCGCGAGCCGCGTCTGACAGGATCGATTCAGGAGAACGCGTTGTTTGCGGACCCGTACGTGGTGGCCGTCAGAAAGGGGCATCGGCTCGCGGGCAAAGCGAAGATCGCCGCGCGCGACCTCGCTTCGTTCGACTGGGTGGTGCCGCAACGCGACGTGCCGCGGCGTGCGGTAATCGATTCGATTCTCGCGCGGCTGCCCGGCCAACCGCCGCTCGCTGTCGAGACCAGTTCCCTCGCGATGATGATGGCGATGCTCGTGGAAAGCGATTGCATCACGTTGCTGTCGCGCTCGCAGATTCGCGAGGCGTATCCGGGCAGCGAGATGGTGGCGCTGGAACTCGAGACGCCCGAGGCGAGCCGGGTGGTCGGCTACACGCTCAGAACGGATTGGCTCGGCACGCCGATGCAGCAGGCGTTCATCGAGCAGCTGGTTCAGGAGTGCAGGGCCACGCAGCACGATCAGGACGTGTAAGAAGCTTCACCGTGAATCGAACCGGTGCACCTTGCCGCTGTAATTCCCGCCTAAGTTTTGGCGCCCACACTGCGCACCATATGTGATTCTTGAAACTTACCGCCTACTTCCCGAGGACGACGATGAAGCACCGATTGGTCACAGGTTTGGTAGCAATGAGCATGAGCGTTCTGATTGCCGGATGTGCATCGCCTGTCGAACGCGCCAACGAGAAGAACGACCTGCTGTCGGCGGCGGGCTTCCATATCGTCCCGGTGACGACCGATGCCCAGCGCCTGCAACTGCAGACGCTGCCGCCCAATCGCGTCGTCCAGAAGGTGAAGGACGGCAAGCCCATCTTTCTCTATGCGGACCCGTACTCGTGCGGCTGCCTGTATATCGGCGACGAAACGGCCTGGGATAACTACAAGCGCGAACAGCTCCAGCAAAAGTTCATCGATCAGGAGCGGATGAACGCGGAGATGAATGAGAATGCGGCGTGGAACTGGAGCATGTGGGGCCCGGGTCCAGGTCCGGGCTGGTGGTATTGACCCGTCGACCGCGTCGACACCCGCGGTTCATTCGATCGCCCGTGTCGACGCAGCCGATGCAGTGTCCGGACCTGTGCCAGCGGCGGCGACGGTCCGGTCGAAGCTTCAGGCCACCGTTTTCAGCTTCTTCAACGCTGCGACCAGCTCGCCCGGATCGGGGCGCTTCGTGTAATCGGGGCTCACTTCGGCATACGCGATGGTTCCGTCCTGCGCGATCACGTATCGGGCGGGCATCGGCAGCGTCCAGCTGGGCTCGCCATTGATGACGGGCAAATCGATATCGAAGCCTTTGTAGGCGTCGATCAGTTCGTCTTGCAGCCGGAAGCGGATGCCGAACCCATCGGCTGTCTTGCCGCCTTCATCGACGAGGATCGGATAGCTGAGCTTGTTTTGTCGTTGCGATTTCAGGCTGCTCGTCGCGGTTTGCATCGAGATCGAAACCAGGCTCGCACCCAGCGTACGGATCTCGTCCGCGACTTCTTCGATAGCCTGCAGGTCGATGTTGCAATACGGGCACCAGACGCCCCGGTAAAACGTCACGACCAGCGGCCCTTGCTTCAGCATCTCCGTCGATGAGACGACCTCGCCCTCGGCATTGGCGAGCGTGAAGGTCGGCGCGAGATCGCCTACCTTCAGCGAGCGCTCCGCCTGACCCGTTGCGATCAGTTCGGCCGTGGTCCGGTGAAAGACGTCGACGACCTCGGGCGGCGCGACCCTGGTCTCGAAGTTCGACTTGAAGGCATCCAGTTTCTGTTGCAGGTTCATTACTGACTCCAGTGTGGGCTCGCCGGTGGTGGCGTGAATCCATCTTCATTCATTTGAACGGAGCCGGGTAGAATGGCTGGATGACTTTCAATTATTCGCCGGGCAAATGAATGACAAGCTATCCGTGCTGCGGCTGTTCGCGCGCGTCGCGCGCACGTCGAGCTTCACGAGAGCGGGGCGGGAGCTCGGCATCAGTCAGCCTTCCGTGTCGAGGCAGATCTCCGAACTCGAGGCGGACGTCGGTACGGCCTTGTTTGTGAGAAGCACCCGTGCGGTCAAGCTGACTGAAGCGGGCGTCGATTACCTGACGCGCGTCGAAGCGATCCTCGACGCGCTCGAAGAGGCGGATCACGCCGCGCGCGGATCAACGGAACTGCGCGGACGTCTGCGCGTGGCGCTGTCGACGAGCTTTGGCATACGGGAGGTGATTCCGCGCATCGACCGCTTTCTGGAGATGCACCCGGCGCTCAACATCGATCTGCTGATGTCGGATGATCGTCAGGATCTGATTACCGAGGGCGTCGATGTCGCGATCCGCTTCGGCGCGTTGCCGGATTCGAGCGCGACGTCGAGATTGCTTGGCCGTTCGCCCCGGCTGCTGGTCGCCGCGCCCGCGTATCTCGCGCGCAAGGGCCGTCCGGTCGAACCCGCCGAACTGGGCCAGCATGCGTTCGTCGCGGGCCCGTCGAGCGCCGCGTCATTGGGGTGGACGCTGCGCAAGGACGGGCGCGAAGCGGTGGTTCGTGGAGACGGGCGCATTACATCGACGGTGAATGAAGCGGCGACGGCGGCGGCCGTCGCCGGTTTGGGGATACTGGTGATCGGTCTGTGGGGATGCCGCAGCGAGATCGCCGATGGCCGGCTCGTGCCGGTTCTCGAAGACTGGAAATTCGAACCTGTTGAAATCCATGCGGTGTTTCCGACAGGCCGCGCCGCGCGTCCTGCGGCGCGGGCGTTGATCAGCTTTCTGGTGGAAGAGCTCGCACCGATATCGGTGGATGCCGATGCGAGGATGCGGGGGCGGTAGAGGCGCTATGCAAGCCGGCGCGCCGGCTCGTTCCGCTTACACCTGCGCCTGCCCGCCATCCGCGGTGATCTCCGCGCCATTGATGAAGCTCGAATCGTCGGATGCCAGAAACGTCACCACTCTGGCGATTTCCATCGGATCGGCAAGACGGCCCATAGGCACCAGCGACGCGAGGTACGACAGCAACCCGTCCTGACCTTCCTTCGTATCGCCTCCGAGTTCCGCGAGGCCCACCGTGCGGGTCGAGCCAGGGCTGACGACGTTGACGCGAATGCCGCGGTCCTTCAGATCGAGCACCCAGCTGCGCGCAAGACCGCGCACGGCCGCCTTTGAAGCGCTATAGATGCTGAACGCCTGCGTCCCCGTCGAGCCGGCAATCGATCCGGTGAGAATGATCGAGCCGCCGCGCGACATGAGGGGCAGCGCGCTTTGAACGGTAAAGACCACCGCGCGGACATTGCGATTGAACGTGTCGTCGAAATGCTGCTCGGTAATCTCACCGAGCGGCGCCAGCGAGCCGCCGCCAGCGTTGGCAAACAGAATGTCGAGACGTCCTTCGCGTTCGCGGATCAGTGTCATCAGCGCGTCCAGATCGGCGCTGCGCGTGACGTCGCCCTTGACTCCTGTTGCCGCGTGACCGATTGCGCTCACCGCCGCATCCAGTTCGGCCTGACGGCGGCCCGTGACGTACACCTTTGCGCCTTCGCGTGCGAGATCCTGTGCCGCGGCCAGACCGATGCCGCTCGTGCCGCCCGTCACCAGTGCGATTTTGCCTTCCAGTCGTTTGCTCATGATGTCCTCAAATGAATTGAATGAATCGATGTGGCAACGATAAGTGTTTCTCCTGCGCCAATAAATAGCGTGCCCGCTAAATCATTATTTATGGACATGAATAATCGCGATATGATCGACACCGTCAATCAAGCCTGGAATCGGAATGGATCAGATGCTCGCGTTGCGCGTGTTCGTGCGGATCGCCGAATCGGGCGGCTTCGGCAAAGCCGCCGATAGCCTGAACATACCGAGGCCCACCGTCACCAAGCTGATCCAGGATCTCGAAACGCACTTGCGGGTCAAGCTGTTTCAGCGCTCCACGCGCAAGGTGACCGTCACCGACGAAGGCCAGGCTTATTACCATCGCGCGCTGAAGGTGCTTGCCGACGTCGACGAAATGGACACGCTTTTCGCCGATTCGCGTGGCGCTCCGCGCGGGCGTTTGCGGGTGGATATCGGATCGTCGCTGGCCAACCTGATCCTGTTGCCGCATCTTCCGCTGTTCCGGCAACGATATCCGGAGATCCAGCTGGAGCTTGGCGTCAGCGACAGGGAAGTCGATCTGATCGGCGAGGGCGTCGACTGTGTGATCCGGGGTGGCGAACTGACGGACACGTCGCTGATTGCAAGACGTATCGCGAGCCTCGATTGGGGCACGTATGCGGGCGCGGGATACATGCGATCGCGCGAGCTGCCGACGCATCCGGAAGAACTCTACGGCGAGCACGACCTGGTCGGCTATTTCTCATCGCGGACAGGGCGCGTTTTCACGATGTCCTTCGAGCGCGGCGACGAGACGATCCAGATCGACCCGAAAGGCACGCGCGGCGTTTCCGTCAATGAGAGTACCGCGCATCTGACTGCGCTGGTCAGCGGGCTCGGCGTTGGTCAGACCTTCGCGTTCATGGCGCGTGCGGCACTCGCGAGCGGCGATCTCGTTCAGCTTCTTCCGGAATGGAGCCGGCCGTTGCATCCTCTGCATATCGTGTTCGCCAAATCGCAACACGACAGCGCGAGGATGCGGGCGTTCGTCGATTGGGCGCTGGAGATTTTCCGGCCGTATGACCGCTTGCATACGTAGTCCGTTCACAACTCGTCGAACTGGATCGCACCGCCCTTCATGACGAGCGGAATGCGTTCGCCTTGCCCGAGCAGACATGAGATATCGCGCAACGGGTTGCCATCCACGACCAGCAGATCGGCCCACGCGCCAGCCGCGATGCGTCCGAGCTTGTCCGGCAGCCCGAGCACTTCGGCGGCCGTCGTGGTCGCACAGGCGAGCGTCGCCGCATTGCCCAACACGTCGGCGCGAATGCGGAATTCGTCGCTCTGCAAGCGCTGCGACGGTCCCAGCAGATCCGAGCCAAAACCCATCTTCACGCCCGCGTCGCGATAGATTTCGAGCGAACGCAGACCAGCCTCGCGCACGTCGGCGATCTTCGCCACGCTCTCTTCGCCCAGACCGTATTGCGCGCCTTCGGAAGCCAGCGCTTCGTAGGTGACGAGCGTCGGCACGACATACGCGCCCAACTCCGCCATCAGCTTCGCCGTCGGCGCGTCGATGAGGTTGCCGTGTTCGATCGTGCGCACGCCCCAGCGGACGACGCGCGCAATCGCTTCCGCCGTATAAGCGTGCGCCATCACATAGGTCTGGCGGGCGCGCGCTTCTTCGACGATCGCTCGCACTTCGTCTTCCGCGTAGCCGAATGCGCCGACGGGATCAGTCGGCGACGCAACGCCGCCCGACGCCATGATCTTCAGATGATCGGCGCCCATCTGCAATTCCTCGCGAGCCGCGCGGCGCACTTCATCGACGCCATCGGCGACGCGCGACAGCGCGCCGACCCGCACGCAGCAGCCGCACGGCGCACTGTCGCCGAGGTAGTCCGAACGGGCGCGCATGTCGCCGTGTCCGCCCGTCTGACTGAGCGCACGCCCCGCGACGAACAGGCGCGGCCCGACTGCGAGCCCGCTTTCCACTGCCTGCTTGTGCGGATAACCTGCGCCGCCCGCGTCGCGCACCGTGGTGAAGCCACGCCGCAGCATCGCCCGCATGATGGGCACCGAGCGCAGCGTGACGAGCACGTTCGGCATGTGCACCTGCTGGGACAGATTCAGCTGCACGGCGATCACATGCACATGCAGGTCGATCAAACCCGGCATCAGCGTTTTGCCGCGCAAGTCGATCTCGCGCGCCGCGGCGCTTTTCAGCGGCCGGTCGGACACTTCCTTGATGAGGCCGTTTTCGACGAGCACGTGATGCGCTTCGCGCAATTCGCCGCGCTCGACATCGAGCAATCCTGCGTTGGTGAAGAGAATGCTGTCCACGCGTTTCCCCCAGGTTCCATGAATGATTCGATGCGCTGCGCGCAGCCGGTGTCAGGCTTCGTCGAGCAGCGCAGGCAGCGCATACTGCGCGAGCGACTGCGCGATCGGCACGTGATCGTCGCGATACCAGGCTCGCGTATGCAACAGATTGAGCGACGCCAGCGTGCGACCTTTCCACCGCACGGGCACGTTCAGCACGCTTTCGCAACCGAGCGACGCGATCAGTTCGTGATCCGCGAACACGGCGCGCAGATCGTCCGGTGTCTTGCCGATGAACGCCTCGCCGCGCGTCAGCACGATGTTGGTCCAGTTGCCGCCCGACAGCGGCTTCTTCGCGGCCGTCGGATACGACGCTGGCATGTTGCTGTAGATGCGTGCCGATTCATTCGTCGTGTCGTCGTAACGCAGTATCGTGAAGAGCGTATGGCCGACGGCTTGCGCAAGGACGGTGTCGAGCGCGCGATAGAGCGCCGCTGGCTGATCCTCGCTTGCCTGTGATCGAGCCAGCGCGACGAACGGCTGCAAGCCCTGTTCTTGCACGCGATTCATGCCGCTTCTCCCGCAGCGATGTCTTCGAGCGAACGTCCGCGTGTCGGCACGCCCATCACGACCACGGCAATGGCGCCGAGCAACAGCACGACTGTCGTCACGCCGAACACGCCCGCAAAACCAAAGTTCGGATACAGATAGCCGACGAGGATCGGCGACACGATCGCGCCGATACGGCCGATCGCCGATGCCGTCCCCGCGCCCGTCGTGCGCACCGCCGTGGGAAACACTTCCGCCGTGTAGGCATATACGCCCGCATAGGTGCCGTTCATGAAGAACGACAGCCCGATGCCCGCCGCCATGATCTCCTCGTTCGAGCGGGCGAACGCCATGCCCAAGGCACACACGCAGCCGAGCAGCATGTACGACGCGATGGTCGCCTGCCGTCCGATGCGCTCGTTGAACCACGACGCGCTGAAGTAGCCCGGCACCTGCGCGGCGTACATCGCGAGGGAATAGCCGAAGCTGCGCGTGATGCTCATCCCGTGCTGCACGAGCAGGCCCGGAATCCATGTGAAGAACGCGTAGTAGCTGAAGGTGATCGACAGCCACATCAGCCAGGTCATCGTCGTGATACGCGCCTGGCGTCCCGCCCACAGCGCGCGGAAGTTTGCGGACAGTGTGCCCGCGTGCGCCGGCGGCGCGCTGCCGGGGCTGATGGGCTCCGGTTCGGGAAGCGCGATCCCACGGGCCGCGAAGCTCGCCTCGATGCTGTCGAGCACGCGCTTCGCCTCGCCCACATGCCCGCGGCTTTCCAGCCAGCGCGGCGATTCGGGCAACGAACGGCGCCACCACAACAGCATCAGGATCGGCAGTGCGGTGATCAGCAGCACGACGCGCCAGCCTGAATCGAACGCGGGAACGATGAAGTAGCCGAGCAACGCAGCGGCGACGAAGCCGAACGAGAAGAACCCGGCCAATGCGCCCGTGAAGATGCCGCGATAGCGTTTGGCGACGAACTCGGCGAGGTAGGGCGCGATGATCGCGCTCTCGGCGCCCGTTCCCATGCCGGCCACGATGCGAGCGGCTAAAAAGGTCGGCCAGGATTCCGTCATCGCGCTGACGACGGAGGCTGCGCAGTAGATCAGCAGCGCCGACATCATCACCTTGCGCCGGCCGATCAGATCGCCCAGCGTGCCCGCGAGCAGCGCGCCGAAGAAAAAGCCGATGAAGTTGCCGCTGCCCAGCACGCCCGTTTGCACACTGGACAAAGCCCAGTCGTGACGCAGCACGGGCAGGACAAACGCGACGGCGGCGGCATCCATGGCGTCGAAAGCGTAGCCCAGGCCGCCCATCAGCAGCAGGTGTCCATGAAAACGCCCAAACGGCAGACGCTCGATACGTGCAGAAACATTTGACACGTTGCGCTCCTTGAGTCTCGACAATCCGGCTTGACGGCGCGGCCTCATGCGCGCTCGCGGCGTGCGATGGACCTTGGTGTGAGGCCGATTCTATGGCTTGTCGAACGTCATAAATATTTATATCCTTGATCCACTACATTGATATCGTGAATGGATGCGCATGAGCTTCCGGTCGCTCGATCTGAACCTGCTGAAGGTATTCGAAGCCTTGATGACGGAAGGCGCCGTCACGCGTGCCGCCACCAAGCTCTCGCTCACGCAGCCCGCCGTCAGCAACGCGTTGAGCCGTTTGCGCGAAGCATTCGACGACCCGCTCTTCATCCGCAACGGCGCGGGCGTCACACCAACGCAACGGGCGATGGCGCTATGGGGACCCGTCGGCGATTCGCTGAGCCGCATTCGCGCGGCGCTCGATGAAGAGACCTTCTCTCCCGGCAGCGCCGAGCTGAGCTTCAGCCTGTCGATGTCGGACTACGTTGCGGGCATCGTGATGCCGCGCCTGATCGAACGGTTCGGCGAAAGCGCGCCGCATCTGCAATGGCAAACGGTGCCGAATATCCTGCTCGACGCGCCGGCGCTGCTCGAAGGCAATCGTGTCGATTGCCTGATCGGCGTCTATGTGAACGAGACGCTGCCGCCCGCGCATATCCGCTCGCGCTCGCTCTGGAGTGTCGACTACGCATGCGTGATGCGGCGCGGTCATCCACTCGCTTCGCCCGGTAAGCTCACCACCCGGCGCTTCCTGAATGCGCGTCATGTCGACATCAGCCTTGCAGGACAGACGCAGCCGTCGTTCGATATTTTTCTTGCGTCGCGCGGTTTGAAGCGCAACCTCGTCGCGTCGGTCAACCACTACACGGTCGCGTGCGAGATCATCCGAGCGAGCGATCTGATCGCCGTGCTGCCGCGCGATCTGTGCGAACGCGGCGCCATGGCCGGCGACCTCGTTAGCGTGCGTGCGCCGCTGGAAGCCCCGGAGCGCGTCATCAGCCTGTTCTGGCATCAACGCAACGAGACGGTTCCCGCGCACCGCTGGCTGCGCGATCAATTGGTCGATATGTTCGCGTCGCCTTGAATGCGCAGCCCTTCAAGCTTTAGAAAATCTAAATCATCCGCGACCGACGGGCCACTATTCTTCGTTTTTTTGAGTTCCTATGCTGATCCGTAATCGACGGACAAGCGAATCGTCCGTTTTTTCAACGGTTGCTGTTTGAACGGGGATGCTCATGAAAAAGCCGCTGGTTTGTCTCGCACTATTGCTCGCAGCATTGTCCGTACACGCGAAGGAGTTGACCGAGCTGAAGTTCGGTGTCGATCCTACTTACGCGCCGTTCGAGTCGAAGGCGCCCGACGGCAAACTCGTCGGTTTTGAAATCGACCTCGGCAATGAAATTTGCCGCCGGCTCCACGCAAAATGCGTATGGGTCGAAACGGCGTTCGACGGCATCATTCCCGCCCTGCAGGGGCGCAAGTTCGACGCGATCCTGTCGGCCATGTCGGTGACGCCGAAACGCGAAACACAAGTGGCATTCTCGACAACCCTGTTCAACACGCCGAGCAGCCTGATCGGACGCGCTGGCGCTGGCTTGCAACCCTCGGTCGAATCGCTGAAAGGGAAGAACATCGGTGTCGCGCAAGGCTCGACGCAAGAGGCGTACGCAAAAGCCTACTGGGCGCCCGCCGGCATCAATGTCGTTTCATACGCCAATCAGGAACTCGTCTACACCGATCTGCGCTCGGGGCGACTCGACGCAACCTTGACCGACATGATTTCCGGCAGCGAGGGTTTTCTGAAAACGCCGCAAGGGCAGGGCTATGCGTTTCTCGGAGGGCCCGTGAACGATGCGAAGACGTTGGGCAAGGGCGCCGCGATCGGCTTGCGCAAAGACGATCCGCAGTTGCGTGAGATGATCAATCAGGCCATTGCCGATATGATCAAGGACGGAACGTATCAGAAGATCGAACGCCGTTACTTCGACTTCGATATCCTGAACGGCTGAGACGATCGAAATGCGCCTTATACGGAGACACCATGCTGCAAGACATCGACGCACGCATCGAACGTGCGCTGACGCCGGAACTGATCGCCGACTTTCGCCGCGATGGTGCGGTGTGCATCCGCCAGCTCTTCACGGAAGACGAGATTGCGCTGTTGCGTGCAGGCATCGAGCACAACCTCGCGCAGCCGAGTCCGCGCGCGAAAGTCGCGAGCCGTCCCGACGATCCAGGCTGGTTCTTCGAAGACTTCTGCAACTGGCAGGACAACGACGCGTATCGCCGCTTCATTGACGGGTCGGCGGCGCCTGCCGCAGCGGGCGCGTTGATGGGGGGCGAAACCGTGCGGCTCTATCACGACCATCTGCTCGTGAAGGAGCCGAATACGCGGCAGCGCACGCCGTGGCATCAGGACCAGCCGTACTACAACATTAGCGGCTCGCAGAACGTCAGCATGTGGATTCCTGTCGATCCCGTTTCGCGCGAATCGACGCTGGAATTCGTGGCCGGCTCGCATCTCGGCCCGTGGCTCATGCCGCGCACGTTCATGGACAACCAGGCGAAATGGTTTCCGGAAGGCACACTCGCCGACCTGCCCGATATCGAATCGAACCGCGCCGCTTATCCGATCATCGGATGGGCGCTCGAACCGGGCGACCTGGTGTGCTTCAACATGCTGACCTTGCATGCATCGGGTGGCGTTGGCGGCAACACGCGGCGGCGCGCGTTTTCGGTCCGCTTCATCGGCGATGATGTTCGTCACGCACCGCGCCGCTGGCGCACGTCCCCCGATTTCCCGGGCCTCGATGCGCAATTGCCCGAAGGCGCGCCGATGGACCATCCGCTGTTTCCCGTGCTGTGGCGCGCGAGCGCGGGCTGATGCACGGTCCTTCGCTTCAGGCGACCACGCTCAGCATGCTGTCGTTGAGTTGCTGCTGTTCCTTTCCGCGCGTCACGAGCCAGCGGTGAAAGCTACGGCAATGCGGTCTGTCGAACGCATTCGGCTTCCATGTGAGGAAATACGGCCACGGCAGCGACAAGCCGAGCGCGAAGGGCATCACGAGGCGGCCTGCGGCGAGATCGTCGCAGACCATCGAACTTTGCGCGAGCACGAAACCATAGCCGTCGATCGCCGCCTGAATCGCAACGCTCGATAACGAAAACACCTGACGGTTCTCGTTCAGTTCACTGCAATCGACATCGTTGGCGACGAGCCATTCGCGCCACGAAGGCGGCGACGCGAACTTCGGCCGCCAGTCGACGGATATCAACGGATAGCCGAGGATCTCGGCGGGCACAGCGAGTGGCGCATCCGCTGCGAGCAGTTGCGGACTGCAAACGGGCACCACGTAATCACGGAACAGTTCGACGGAGTTCTCGACATCCGCGATGCGCTCGCCGTAGCTGATGCGAAAGTCGATGTCGTAGCCATCGGGCGACGGCTCCGTATGCGTGCCGTCGAGATACACGCTGAGATCCGCGTGCTGCCGCTGCCATTCGAGCATGCGCGGCGCGAGCCATTTCGACAGCAGCGAGGGCAGCGCGCTGACGCTGAGATTGCGCGTGTTCTTCGCCCGCTCGATTTCCGCATGCGCCACACGCAGGCTTTCGAACGCGGCCGCGCAGCTCTCGTGATACTGGCGCCCGATCGACGTCAGGCTCAGGCGCTTGCCGTCCTTTTGCGTGAGGTGCAGTCCGAGCGTGTCTTCAAGCAGTTTGATCTGCTGGCTCACTGCACCGGGGGAGATGCCAAGCCGCTTCGCCGCTTCCGTCACGCCGCCGCACCGGCCTACTGCTTCGAACACCTGCAATGCGCGCAAAGGGGGAAAGCTGTTCGTCGTCATCGTATGGGTGGGGAAAGGTTCGACGATTTAGAAACTCTAAACGAACAGCCAGTGTTTGACATCTGTTCTTTTATGTTTTGGCTTTTTATCCTGACCGGCAAGTGAATACGAAACCGGATAACGGAGGCCGCGCAATGTTTCTGAGGAATGCATGGTACGTCGCAGCATGGGACGCAGAGGTCACGCACACGCTCATGCCCGTGACGATCCTCGGCGAGCCGGTCGTGTTGTATCGCCGCGAGGATGGCACGCCCGTCGCGCTCGAAGACGCGTGCCCGCATCGCAAGCTGCCGCTGTCGATGGGAAGACTGATCGGCGATCAGGTGGAGTGCGGTTATCACGGCCTGACCTTCGATTGCGAGGGCGCATGCGTGCGCGCGCCCGGCAGTCCGCGCATTCCGCCCGGCGCGAAAGTGCGCAGCTATCCGCTGGCGGAGCGCTACGGCCTGCTGTGGATCTGGATGGGCGATGCCGACGAGGCGGACGCCGCGACGATCGTGCACATCGACGAATGGGGCAACCCTGCGTGGGGCGTGAATCGCGGCGATGCGATGACGGTGGACTGCCATTACCTTTATGTCACCGACAATCTGCTCGACCCTTCGCATGTGGCGTGGGTGCATCCGTCGTCGTTCGGTAACGCTGCGTGCGAGGCCGAGCCGCTGAAAACCGAGGTCACCGCGCATGGCGTCACGGTCTCACGCTGGATGCGCGATGTCGACGTCGCGCCGTTCTATGCGCAGTTCGTCGGCTTCGAAGGGCGGTGCGACCGCAAGCAGCATTACGAAGTGCGCTTCCCGTCGCACGCGATCATCAAGGCGATCTTTACGCCGTCGGGCACGGGCGGCGACGGCGCGCCGCTTCATCCCGATGTGTTCCTGATGAACTCGTATAACTTCATGACGCCCGTCGACGAATCGCACACACGGTACTACTGGTTCCAGACGCGCAACTTCGCGCCGCAGGACGAACAGGTGTCACGTCAGTTCGACGCGGACGTGCGCCACGCTTTCGAAGAGGACCGCGTCGTGTTGACGGCCGTTCATCGCGGCATGCAGAACGCCCGCACGCCGAACATCGATCTCGCAATCGATGCTGGACCGCTGCGGTTCAGGCGCGCGATTGCGCAGATGATCGAGCGCGAGCGGCAGGTCACGGCGACGACCGCGCCTGTGTATGTGGTGAGCCGCCAGCGCGCGGAGCACTGACATGCGCGTCATGGACGATCCGGCGGCGCTGTCGGCGTCGCGCGCAGCGCCCGGCTTCAGGCGTTTTCGCGTGACGCGGCGCACGCAGGAAAGCGCGTCGATCGTTTCGTTCGATCTCGTGCCTTCCGATGGTGAAGCGTTGACGCCGTTCGCTGCTGGGCAGTTCGTCACGGTGCGCCTGCCGTTGTCGTCGGGCGAGCGTCTGTTGCGCACATATAGCCTGTCCGGCGATCCCGCCGATCGAACGCGCTGGCGAATCTCCGTCAAACGCGAGGCGGGCAGCGCCGCTGTGCCGGCGGGACGCGGCTCGTCGTATCTTCATCAGCATGTCCACGTCGGCGACGAACTGGAGCTGGCGGGACCGTCGGGCGCGTTTGTATGCGGCGACGACGTTGCACGACCCGTGATATTGATGAGTGGCGGAGTCGGGTTGACGCCGCTCGTCAGCATGCTGCATTGCCTGCGTGCGATGGACGGCGCGCACGCGCGGCGCGTGCATTTCATCCATGCGTGCGAAAACGGCGCGGTGCACGCGTTCCGTGACGAGGTCGAGGCGGTGGCGGCAGCGCATCCGAACGTTCGTGTGCACTTCTGTTACCGGCTTCCTTCTGCGGAAGACCGCGTTTTGAAGAACTTCGACAGCGAAGGGCTGATTTCAAAAGACACGCTGCAAAGCCTGTTGCCGCTCGATGACTACGAAGTCTATCTGTGCGGTCCGCCTGCGTTCATGCAGTCGAACTGGAAGCTCTTGCGCAGCCTCGGTATTGCGCGTGAACGCATTCATTACGAGTTCTTCGGTCCCGCGACGGTTCTCGAGGAAGATGCGGTCGAGGAGCCTTTAAGCGCGCAACCACATGAAGCGATTCAGGAAGCCGCCGCCACGGTAACGACCATCCGCTTTCGACCACAAGCCGAGCCCGTCGCATGGGACGCGGCCTGTGACTCGCTGCTGGAATTCGCCGAGAAGCACGGCTATGAGCCCGCATTCAGCTGCCGGATCGGCATTTGCAACACCTGCGTGACGGGTCTGATCGACGGGAAGGTCGAATACACGGAAGAACCCCTGGAGCCGCCATCGGAAGGTACAGTATTGCTGTGTTGCGCGAAGCCCGTGGGAAGCGTTACCCTGGCGCTATCCGACGACGCAAGAACGTTTGAATAACCGGGGACTTTATGAAGATCAGCTTTCCCGTCGAACCCGATTTCGACACGCAGCGCACCCAGTTTCTCGACGCGGCCCGCGCGGCAGGCGCCGCATTGACGACGTATGCGCATCCTTTGAAAGGACCGAATGGCGAAGCGCTCGCGACAGACGTCGCCTGGCTCGGCAAGCCCGACGCATCCCGCGTGCTGATGACGCTATCGGGCACACATGGCGTAGAGGGCTACTACGGCTCGACCTGTCAAACCGCGTGGCTGCGCGAACTGGCAACGCACCCCTTGCCCGACGATGTCGCCGTGCTGATGGTCCATCTGATCAACCCGTGGGGCACGGCGTGGGTCCGGCGCGTGAACGAAGACAACGTCGATCTGAATCGCAACTACGTCGACTTCACGTCTGCGCTGCCCGACAATCCGCGCTACGAAGCGCTGCATGAAATCTACACGTGCCGCGACATCGACGGTCCGCAGAGGCAGCATGCCGATGCGCTGCTCGCGAAGCAGATCGACGCGTTGGGGTGGTCCGGGGTACAGGCAATCGTCGGCGCGGGTCAATACCTCCACGCAGACGGTCTGTTCTATGGCGGCCAGCAACCCACCTGGTCGAACCGCACGCTGCGCGATATCGCCGCGCGTTTCCTCAAGCCCGCTCAGATTGCGATTGCCTTCGATCTGCATACGGGCGCAGGCGCGTTCGGCCATCCGATGCTGATGTCGATCACGCAATCGGTCTATCCGGGGCTCGCCGACGCGCAGCGCCTCTATGGCCCGTGGCTCTATACGCTGGTCACGCACGCGGATGCAGCAGTCAGCGAGACAGGCGTGGTCGCACGGGCGACGGGCTATACGTCGCAAGCGATGCTGGACGCGTTGCCGGACACGCACTTGCTGCAGCTCGTCATCGAGTGCGGCACCTATCCCGAAGCGCCGATGCACACGGCGCTGCGCGACGACCATTGGCTGCATCTGTACGGTGACCCTCACGATGCGCGAGGACGCGCGATCAGCCGCGCACTGTTCGAATCGTTCATGCCCGCCGATCCCGACTGGCGCGAACTGGTATGGATGCGCACGCGCCAGATCTGGATGCGGGCGCTTGCCGCGCTGCCCGGCATCACGCCGAAGCAAAGCTGAAGCACCTCTAAAGCACCTCAGACGAGCGCCTGGCTCGCAGCCGCAGCCCGGCTGCGCAGCCAGTTGATGCTTGCGAACAGCAGCACCGCAAACACGATCAACATCGTCGCGACGGCGAGTATTGAAGGATCGATCGAATCTCGGATGCCGCTCCACATCTGCCGCGGCACCGTGGTCTGATCCGGCCCGCCGATGAACAGAATGACGATCACTTCATCGAACGAAGTCGCAAATGCAAACACGCTGCCCGTCGCGACGGCCGGCGCAATCAGCGGCAGCGTCACGCGCCGGAACGCGATCCAGGGCCTGGCGCCGAGACCCGATGCGGCGCGTAGAAGACTCTGATCGAACGACAGCAGCGACGCCGTCACGGTGATGACCACGAAGGGCGTGCCGAGCGCCGCATGCGCCAGCACGACGCCGGGATAGGAATTCACCAGCCCCAACGGCGCGAAGATCAGATAGAACCCGGCCGCGACGACGACGATGGGAACGATCATCGGTGAAATGATGATCGGCATGATCAGCGAGCGCAGCGGAAACTGCGTGCGGCTCAGGCCGAGCGCGGCGAGCGTGCCGAGGCATGTTGCGATCAGCGTCGAGGCCGCGCCGATGCCGAGGCTGTTCAGGAGTGCGCGCTGCCAGTCGCCGCTGGTCAGCGCCTGTTCGTACCAGCGCAGTGAAAAGCCCTGCAACGGGTACGAGAAATACGAGCCCGAGTTGAACGAGAGCGGGATGATCGCGAGAATCGGCGCGATCAGAAAGAACAACACGATCGCGGTATGCACCCGCACCCAGTGCGTCGCGATGCGCTCCGTCAACACCTTCTTCCGTTGATTTTGCATGGCGGCTCTTTGTCGTCGTGTAGGCGTGGCTCAACCGAAGCGCAAACGGTCGATGCCGACGATGCGGTTGAACAGGAAGTAGAACACTGCGGTGAAGATCACGAGATACGCCGACAGCGCGCCCGCGAGCCCCCAGTTGAGCTGCGTGTTGGTCTGCATCGCAATGAGCTGGCTGATCATCTCGTCGCCCGCTCCGCCGAGCAGTGCGGGCGTGATGTAGTACCCGAGCGCCAGCACGAACACGAGAAAGCAGCCCGCGCCGACACCCGGCAGCGTTTGCGGCACATACACGCGCACAAATGCGGTGAATAGATGTGCGCCGAGCGACTGCGCCGCGCGCACGTAAATGGGCGAGACACTCTTCATCACCGAATAGATGGCGAGAATCATGTACGGCAACAGCACGTGCGTCATGCCGATCAGCACACCCGCACGATTGAAGATGAGCGGCACGGGATGCGTCGCGAGTCCGAGTCCCATCAGCAGGCTGTTGATGACGCCGCCCGGCTGCAACAGCACGTACCATGCCGTGGTGCGCACCAGCAGCGAGGTCCAGAACGGCACGATCACGAGCAGCATCAGACGGTTGCTGCTTTTCGCGGGCAGATTCGCGAGCATCCACGCGACGGGGTAGCCGAGCAGCAGGCACAGCACCGTAACGGTCGCGCTGATCGAGATCGTGCGCAGGAACGCCTGTCGATAGACCGACGAGTTGTCCGGCACGAACTCGACGGAACCTTGCGGCGTGACTTGCGCATCGACGGCGGCGAGCAGATAGTCCGGCGTCGGCGATGCGGCGGCGCGTTTCAGCAGGCGCCAGGTTTCCGGCGAGTTCCAGCGCTCGTCCATTTGCGTGAGCGCGAGTTTCCATGCGGGCGGCGCATCGGCGGGCAGATTGCGCGCGGTGCGCATCAGCAGGCTGCGGAACTCGGGCTGAGCGAAGTTCAGGCGTCGCGCGACCGTGCCGAGTTGTCCGCTTCCTTGCGCTTCTTTGAGGCCCGACGCAAGCAGTGCAAACGTGCGTTCGTCCGGTACACCGTGGCCGTCCCATGCATCGAGCGCGCGGGTGAGCGCAGGCATGCTGTCGGGCACTTCGTGATTCTGCACACTGCGCGCCAGCAGCAACGCGATGGGCGCGATGAATGTCGATAGCAGAAACAGAATCAACGGCAGCGCCAGCAGCAGCGCCTGAGCCGACGCGCGGCGCTGCGCCTTCTGGAACGACGCGCGGCCGTTGGCTCTCGTCGGAGAGCCCGAAGCCGCGGCTGGGGCCGATACGGGCATGCTGGTAGTCACGTCGGGCTCTCTTTGAACAGCGAAGTTACTGGGTCAGCCAGGTCTGGAAACGCTTGTTGATCTGGTCCGCGTTGTCGGCCCAGAAGTTCGCGTTGATCTGCAGCGCGCGCTTGAAGTTCTGCGGCGAGGTCGGCAGATCGGACAGCCGCTGCTTGTCGACGAGCGCGATCGCGTCCTTGCGCGGCGGCGCGTAGGCGATGTACTTCGACAGATCGGCATACGCCTTCGGCTGCGAAGCAGACACGATGAACTTCGCCGCCGCGTCCGCGTGCTTCGCGCCCGTGGGAATGCCCCACCAGTCGAAGTCGTATACCTGCGCATCCCAGACGGCCTTGAACGGCTTGTTGTCCTTCTTCGCGGCATCGTCGATGCGGCCGTTGTAGGCTTGCGTCATGACAACTGCGCCGTCAGCGAGCAACTGCGGCGCCTGCGCACCCGATTCCCACCAGACGATGTTCTTCTTGATTGTATCGAGCTTCTTGAACGCGCGATCGACGCCTGCGGGCGTAGCGAGCACCTTATAGACGTCCTTCGGATCGACACCGTCGGCGATCAACGCCCATTCCATCGATACCTTCGGCGACTTGCGCAGCCCGCGCTTGCCCGGGAATTTCTGCAGATCGAAGAAGTCGGCGACGGTGGTCGGCGCGCTCTTCAGCTTGCTCGCATCGTAGGCGAAGACGGTCGACCAGACCATGCTCGCCACGGCGCAATCGCTGATCGAGCCGGGGATGAAATCGCTCGTCTTGCCCAACGTTTTCTTGTCGAACTTCTGCAGCAGGCCTTCATCGCAGGCGGTGATGGCATCATTCGTTTCGAGGTCGATCAGATCCCATGTGGTGTTCTTCGCCTGTTCCATCGCGGAGAGCTTGGCGAGGCCGCCGTCGTAGGATTCCGTCGAAAAGCCCACGCCCGTGGCTTGCGTGAACGGCTCGAAATAGGCCTTCTTCGCAGCGGCTTCATAGGCGCCGCCGAAGGTCACGACGGAGAGCGTCTCTGCTGCCTGAGCACTGGCGGCGAAGAACGCGAAGACGGAGAGGGCGGCAAGTGCGGCACGTTGTGCCTTGATTGGAGTGCGCATGTCAGTTGGCTCCTGCGGGTGCGGTCGTAATGATGGAAGGTAACGGAGACGGCGGGGAGTAATTGGCAGGCGCGTTGCGATGCGCGCTTGCCGTCATTGCGAGAATCTTGCAGTCGTCGTGGCGCCATGCGACCTCGACCATGTCGCCCGGCGCGGGCAGCGCGTGGCGTTGCGTGTTGGGCACCTTGACGACGAGGGCGTCGCGCGCACCGAGCTTCAGATGGACGCGGTGATGATCGCCGCAATACACCAGTTCTTCGACGCGCGCTTGCACGACGTTGTTGTGTCCGTCGACCTGCGTGCCTTCGGCGCTCGGAATATGCGCGCGCTCGGGGCGCAGCGCGAGCATCGCCTCGTCGCCTTCGCGCAGCCCGCTCTCGCAGCGGCCGCGAATGATGCTGCCGTCCGCCAGTGCGAGGGTCGCGCTGTCGTCGCTGACGTTGACGACACGGCCCGTCAATCCATTGTTCTCGCCGACGAAGTTCGCGACGAAGGCATTCTGCGCATTCTCGTAAAGCTCGCTCGGCGTAGCGGCCTGCTGGATACGGCCATCGGAGAACACGGCGACACGGTTCGACATCGTCAATGCTTCGGCCTGATCGTGCGTCACGTAGACGATCGTGAGCGACAGCTCGCGATGCAGGCGCATGATTTCGTATTGCATCGTTTCGCGCAGACGCTTGTCGAGCGCGCCGAGCGGTTCGTCCATCAGCACGACGCTCGGCTCGAAGACCAGCGCGCGCGCCAGCGCGACGCGCTGCTGTTGTCCGCCCGACAGTTGCGACGGACGACGGTTGGCCAGATGCGGCAATTCGATCATGTCCAGCGCGCGCTTCACGCGTGTTTTCTGCTCGGCGCGGCTCACGTGACGCACCGAAAGCGGAAACGCCACGTTCTCCGCAATCGTCAGATGCGGAAAGAGCGCGTAGTTCTGGAACACCATGCCGATGTCGCGCTGATGCGGCGGCTTGTCGTCGAGCCGCTTGCCGTCGAGACGAATCTCGCCCTGCGTGGGCGTTTCGAAACCCGCGAGCATCATCAGCGTGGTGGTCTTGCCCGAACCCGACGGCCCGAGCAGCGACAGGAATTCGCCCTTGCGCACGTCGAGGTTCAGATCGTCGACGACGTAGTTCGCGCCGTCATACGATTTGCTCACGCCCGAGAATGAAATGAAGGAAGGGTTAGACATCGTGCTGGCGTCCTGTCGGTGTTGCGTCGTAGTCAATGCGTGCCGATCTTCGCCGCGAGATAACGCGCGAAGTCATAGTTGGGGCGTTCGAGATGGCTCAGGTGGCCGGGCTTCGCAAGCGGTGCATGCACGCCGCGAAACACGGCTTCGACGCCGCGCCGGTCTTCCGCATTCACGTCGTCGAGTAGCTTTTTCAGCGTATCCATGTAGGCGTGCGCCTGCGGATCGGCGACGAACTCCGGCGCCAGTCCGCCGCCGAAGCGGATATGCACGCGCCCCACGCCTTCGGGCTGCAGCACGAGATACCAGAAGTAACCCGGCGTCAGGGTCACGAGATGCGTCGGGTAAATCGCGAGCAAAGCCGTGGTCTTGCGCCAATGTCCCGTGAGACGCGTGTTGTCGGGATGCGCGTTGCCGATCGGCAAGGACGCTTCCTTCGTGATCCAGTGATAGTTGAAGGCCGGAAGGCCGGGCGGGCATTCCATTTCTTCGAGCCGCGAATGCGGGCCTACCGTCGCGCGATGCAGCATCGGCAGGTGATAGCTCTCCATGAAGTTTTCCGCGAGGATCTTCCAGTTCGTATCCCACACGTGCTCTTCATAGAAAGTTTCGATGTAGTCGGACATGCCGTATGCGCCGATCAACTCGTTCAATTCAGCGAGCCGCGTGTGAACGGGCAGGGCGTTTTCATCGAGCGTCACGTAGATCCAGCCTTGCCATTCTTCGCAGCGCACGGCAGGCAAGCGGTAGCTCTCCTTGCAGAAGCCTGCTTGCCGATCCATCAGCGGCGCACCCTTCAGCGCGCCATCGAGCGAATAATTCCACGCGTGATACGGGCACACGATCCGGCGCACATTGCCACGTCCTTCGAGCAGCACCGACATGCGATGCAGGCAGACATTCGACATCGCCTTCAACTGCATCTGCTCGTCGCGCAGCACGACGATCGGCTGGTCGCCGATGCGCGCAGTCAGGTAATCGCCGGCGTCCTTCAACGCGCTCGCACGGCCGACGCATTGCCATTCGCGCGAAAAGATATCGCGCTCTTCCAGTGCGAGAAATTCGGGTGACGTGTAGACACCGGGCGGCATCGAGCGCGCTTCGCTGAAAGGGCGATCGCAACCGGTCAGGAGTTCATCGACCAGCGCATCGATTGCGATCGTCCTTGCCGGGTTTGCCATGTCGCCCTCCTTGTTTCGAGCTTGCGAGTGCGGCCGACGCTGGATTGCGCGGTGTTGCGCTCGACATGGACATCAATCTATCAAGCCAAATTCCCAGCCAAAATATTGTTTTTGGATGCAAAGCAAAGGTTTTTACTATGCAGCACCGATGCTGTCAGCACGGGCCCCAACGCCTGTTTGGAGCAGGGTTTACGAGTCCAGATGCAACCGTCTGATGTACGTTTCGCAATACGACGCGAACCGGTGCACCACCTGCCGGGGCCGCATGGTGCGTGATTGCGCGATGCCGAGCGTGGTCGCGTTGACGTTGTCCTTGAAGCGCTTCACGACGAAGTCTTCGCCGTCGACAGTGCGGTTCGACTTGAGGGGAAAGTTGAGGATGCTGTAGCCGAGTCCGTTCGCCACCATGCCGCGCACGACCTCCGGCTGGGATGAACGGAACGCCGGCACGGGCCGGCTGCCCACGGCGTCGAACAGTGCGGCGAAGTACTCGCGGCTATGCGGCAGATCCAGCATCACGTAAGGCTCGTGCAACAGGTCGGCCAGCGATACCTTGCGCGCGCGGGCAAGACGGTGAGACGTGGGCAGGATCACATACGGCGGCAACGACAGCAGCGGCGTGAAGGCGATGTCCTCGGTCAGGTCGAGGCTATAGGTCAGAACTATGTCGAGCGAGCCGTCGTGCAGGCCTCTTAGCAGACCGTCCTGATGCGCTTCGACGGTGCGAAACGAAATGCCCGCATGCTCGCTCGCGAACCGGCTGATGAGCCTCGGCATCAGGGGCGGCGCGAGCGAAACGAGGCAGCCGAGCGCGATCGAGCCCGTCATGCCGCCGTCCATCTCTTTCGCGGACGTCTGCAATTCCTCGGCGATCTTCAGCAGATTGCGCGCCTGCCCCAGCAGATCGCGGCCCGCTTGCGTGAGCGACAGACCGCTCGCGTGATGTCGGATGAAAAGCTGCACGCCGAACGACGATTCGAGATCGGCGAGCGCCGTCGAGATCGACGGCTGCGAGATATGCAGGCGCTTCGCGGCGGCCGTAAACGACAGCGTTTCCGCCGTGACCACGAAATAGCGCAGCTGGCGAAGCGAGTAACGCAGGGGATGGTTTTCCATCGGCAATGCTCCAGATTCGGGCGTTCATTGCGCACCATTGTGATGCGTTCAAAAAACGCTGCATAGGGAAATCCGATGCCATGCATTTTTTAAATATATTTTTCGGATTCGAGGGGCGCGCGTAGATTCTGCACCAGGACAGCTGATTCACGGTGCTGCGCGCCGCTCGACAGGTCGCTTCGCCCCATCGAACGCGACGCCGCGACGGCTCGAATCAAACCGCCTTTGAGAAGGACTTAGCCATGGCAGTGAAAACAACGTCAATCGACACGCTCGTAGTCGGCGCCGGTCAGGCCGGCGTGGCGATGAGCGAACATTTGAGCAACATCGGCGTGCCGCATATCGTGCTGGAGCGCGCGCGCATCGCCGAGCGGTGGCGCACGGGACGCTGGGATTCGCTGGTTGCCAATGGACCCGCGTGGCACGATCGTTTCCCGAATCTGGAGTTCGCCGAGGTCGATCCCAATGGCTTCGCGTCGAAGGATCAGGTCGCGGATTACTTCGTCGCCTATGCAAAGAAATTCGACGCGCCGATCCGCACGGGCGTCGAAGTGAAGAAAGTGGTGCGCAATGCGGGCCACCAGGGTTTCATCGTCGAGACTTCGGACGGTACGTTCGAAGCGAACCGTGTGGTCGTTGCAACAGGACCGTTTCAACGCCCGCTGATTCCCGCCGTCGCGCCGAAATCGGATCGGTTCACGCAGATTCATTCCGCCGACTATCGCAACCCGCAGCAGTTGCCCGAAGGCGGCGTGCTGGTGATCGGCGCGGGTTCGTCGGGCGTGCAGATCGCCGATGAACTGCAGCGTTCGGGCAAGCAGGTGTATCTGTCGGTCGGGCCGCACGATCGCCCGCCGCGCGGATATCGTGGCCGCGACTTCTGCTGGTGGCTCGGCGTGCTCGGCGAATGGGATGCCGAAGTCATGCGTCCTGGCAAGGAACACGTGACCATCGCGGTGAGCGGTGCGCGCGGCGGCCACACCGTGGACTTTCGGCGTCTTGCGCATCAGGGCGTCACGCTGGTCGGTTTGACGAAATCGTTCGACGACACCGTCGTCACGTTCGACTCGGACCTGGCGGACAACATCGCGCGTGGCGACGAAAACTATCTGTCGTTGCTCGATGCAGCGGACGCGTACGCGGCCCGCAACGGTCTCGAACTTCCGGAAGAACCCGAGGCGCGCGTCATTCCCGCAGATCCGGACTGTGTCATCAATCCGATTCTCGAACTCGATCTGGTCAAGGCCGGTGTGACGTCGATTGTCTGGGCGACCGGCTATGCCGTCGATTTCAACTGGCTGCAAGTCGATGCCTTCGACGAGAAAGGCAAGCCGAAGCATCAGCGCGGTGTATCGAAAGAGCCGGGCATCTATTTTCTGGGTCTTCCGTGGCTGTCGCGTCGCGGTTCCGCGTTTATCTGGGGCGTGTGGCACGACGCGAAGCATGTTGCCGATCACATCGCCACGCAGCGCAAATATCTCGCGTACTACGACGCGCCTGATCGCCACGCAAAGGCACCGAACGACGCCGTAGCCGATTCAGGCATTCACAAGGTCAGCGAACTCGACCTGAGTTGACGCGCCCACGAACCCGATCCGCATTCTCCATTCATTTCGTATCAAGGTGCATTGATGAGCCAACCTACGCATACCCGTATCCGCATGTTCAACACGAAGGACACGTATCCGAACCAGACGCTCGACAACGACCTGTGTCAGGCCGTGCGCGCGGGCAATACGGTGTACGTGCGCGGCCAGGTGGGGACCACGTTCGACGGGCAGCTCGTGGGGCTTGGCGATCCGCGTGCGCAGGCCGAGCAGGCGATGAAGAACGTCAAGCAGTTGCTCCAGGAAGCGGGCAGCGACATGTCGCACATCGTCAAGACGACCACGTTTCTGACTGACGTGCGGTATCGCGAGCCCGTGTATCAGGAAGTCGGCAAGTGGCTCAAGGGCGTGTTCCCGATTTCGACGGGTCTGGTCGTCACGGCGTTGGGCCAGCCGCAATGGCTGATGGAGATCGACGTGATCGCCGTCATTCCCGATGGATGGACGCCGTCTCAGGGCTGAGGAACACGACATGACTTTTTCTATCGTCGGACGTTGTGCGGAAACGGGGCAACTCGGCATTGCGATCAGTTCTTCGAGCATCGCAGTCGGCGCGCGTTGCCCGTGGGTGCGCGCGGGCGTGGGCGCAGTGGCGACGCAGAACGTGACGCTGCCCGCGCTCGGTCCGCAGGTTCTCGATCTGCTGCAGCACACGCTACTCGAACCCGCGGCGGCGCTGGACCGTGCGCTCGGGGCGAACGACTGGAGCGAGTATCGACAGGTAACGGTGATCGATGCGAGCGGACGCACCGCGTTTTTCAGCGGCAAGGAAGCACTGGGCACGTATCACGCAGTGGCGGGCGAACAATGCGTCGCGGCGGGCAATATGCTGGCGGACATTGGCGTGATCGAGTCGATGGCGCCTGCATTTGCGAATGCGAAAGGCGCACTCGCCGATCGTCTGCTCGCGGCGATGCATGCCGCGATGGCCGCAGGCGGTGAAGCCGGCCCCGTGCATTCGGCGGCGCTGAAGATCGTCGGCGATCAGAGCTGGCCGATCGTCGATTTGCGCGTCGATTGGGCCGACGACGATCCCATCGGCAAGCTCGACGGTCTCTGGCAAGCGTACAAGCCGCAAATGCAGGACTACGTGACCCGCGCGCTCAATCCAACGGCCGCGCCGAGTTATGGAGTACCGGGCGATGAATGACCGCTCGAGCCGCGCGCTGCTCGAACAGCTGATCGGATTTCCCACCGTCAGCCGGGACTCCAATCTCGCGATGATCGATTTCATCCGGCATTACCTCGGCGATCTCGGTGTGCATAGCGAGCTGTTCTACAACGCGGAGCGCACGAAGGCGAATCTGTTCGCGACGATCGGTCCGGATGACGGCGGCGGCATCGTGCTCTCCGGTCACACCGACGTGGTGCCTGTCGACGGGCAGCCCTGGACGGTCGAGCCGTTCCGTCTGAGTGAAAAAGACGGACGCCTGTATGGACGCGGTACGGCCGATATGAAAGGCTTCATCGCATCGGTATTGGCAGCCGTGCCCGGGTTCGTCGCTCGCGATCTGAAGGTGCCGGTGCATCTTGCGTTCTCGTATGACGAGGAACTGGGATGTCTGGGCGTGCGGCCGATGCTCGCCGAACTGGCGAAGCGCGCGCACAAGCCTGCGCTGTGCCTGATCGGCGAACCGACGGAATTGAAGCCGGTGCTGGGTCACAAAGGCAAGCTGGCGATGCGCTGCCAGGTCAAGGGCGCACCGTGCCATTCGGCGTACGCGCCATATGGCGTCAACGCGATTCAGTACGCGGCGCGTCTGATCAACCGTCTCGAAGAGATCGGCGAGCAGTTGTCGTCGCCTGAACAGCACGACGAACGCTTCGATCCGCCGTATTCGACCGTGCAGACGGGTGTCATCAAAGGTGGCAGGGCGCTCAACATCGTGCCGGCCGAATGCGAATTCGATTTCGAAGTGCGAGCGCTGCCCGGCTACGACGCAACGAACGTGGCCGACGAGTTGCAGACCTTTGCGCAGACCCAGCTATTGCCGAAGATGCGCGCAGTGAACGCCGACACCGATATTCGCCTCGAGTCACTTTCCGCATACCCCGGCCTCGCAACGCCACCCGGCAGCGACGCAGCGCAGCTACTCGCCATGCTGTGTGGCTCCCGCGAGTTCGGCACGGTGGCATTCGGCACGGAAGGCGGACTCTTCAATCAGGCAGGCATTCCTGCCGTGGTCTGCGGACCAGGCAGCATGGATCAGGGACACAAGCCGGACGAATTCGTCACAGTCGAGCAACTCGAAGCATGCGATGCGATGTTGATGCGACTGGCGGATCACCTCTCGATCCGGTCCGGCTCGTGATTCGAATGGATGAACGCAAGCAACGAGCGCGCTCGGGCAACGCCTGAGCCGCTGAATATCGCAGCGCAGCTGCGCGAGACAGGAGACAGCATCTTGGCCACCACGGACAGCAAAGCTTCCCAATTGATCGAAAAACACACGATTGGCTATGTGCCACCCGCGGATCGTCACGGCAAGGTGCGCGATCTGTTCACGCTCTGGTTCGGCGGCAATATCGCGCCGTTGCCGATCGTGACGGGCGCGCTCGGCGTCCAGCTTTTCCATTTGAACCTGTTCTGGGGCATCGTCGCGATCGTCGTGGGGCAGGCCGTTGGCGGCGTGCTGATGGCGCTGCATTCCGCGCAGGGTCCTCAAATGGGCATTCCGCAGATGATCCAGAGCCGCGCGCAGTTCGGATCGTGGGGCGCGCTGCTCGTCACGGTCATTGCGGGCGTGATGTATGTGGGCTTCTTCGCTTCCAACATCGTGCTGGCGGGGAAATCGCTGCACGGAATCGAATCGACTGTGCCTGTGCCGGTAGGCATCGTGCTTGGCGCGTTGGGCTCGGGGCTGATCGGCATCATCGGTTATCGCTTCATCCACATACTGAACCGCATCGGCACGTGGGTGCTGGGCATCGGCATCTTTGTCGGCTTCTGGTACATCCTGACGCACGTGTCGACGGCGGACTTTCTGACGCGCGGCGGTTTCAATATCGCTGGATGGCTCGCGACGGTCTCGCTGTCCGCGCTCTGGCAAATCGCGTTTGCGCCGTACGTGTCCGACTATTCGCGCTACCTGCCTGAGAATGTCAGTGTCGCGTCGACGTTCTGGGCGACGTATCTGGGCTGTACGATCGGCTCGACCCTCGCGTTCGTTTTCGGCGCCGTTGCCGTGCTGGCCGTGCCGCCCGGCGTCGATGCGATGGATGCCGTCAAGCAGGCCACGGGGCCGCTCGGCCTGCCGATGCTGGTGCTGTTCCTGCTGAGCGTCATCAGTCATAACGCGTTGAATCTCTACGGCGCGGTGCTCGCGGCGATCACCTCGGTGCAGACCTTTGCGTACCGCTGGATTCCGACGGCCAAAACGCGTGCGGTGTTCTCGGTCGTCATTCTTGCCGCGTGCTGCTATGCGGCGCTCGGGGCGTCGACGAACTTCGTGGGCAATCTGGTCGATCTGGTGCTTGCGCTGCTCGTCGTGCTCGTGCCGTGGACGGCAATCAATCTGATCGACTTTTACGTCATCCATCAAGGCAAGTACGACATCGACTCGATCTTCGAGGCGGACGGCGGCATTTACGGACGCTTCAATCCGCAAGCGCTTATCGCCTACGCCGTGGGTATTGCCGTGCAGATTCCGTTCATGAACACGCCGATGTATGCCGGACCCGTACCTGGCTATCTGGACGGCGCGGATCTTTCGTGGGTGATCGGGCTGGTGCTGACGTCACCGCTGTACTACTGGCTGGCAACGCGGAATACGACGTATCGGCGCCGTCTGAATGCGGGGTTGGGGGCGACGGTTCGTTGAGCGAGTGTCGATCTGAAACTGTCGTAAAGAGCGGAGCCCCGCGTATCGCGGGACTCCGAACGCGGTACATCTGAGCGGCAGCCCTGCCGCTCGATCATTCTCAGCCGCCATTCGCGGCGTGACGAAACGAAGGGCGCGCGTCGCGCGCCGGGTCACGTCTTAAATAGCGGTTTCATAAGCCTTCGGGAAAGCCGCTATCTGCGTGGCTCGCTTCTTGCACCCACAGCATGTGTCGATCTCCATTGCCACATCGGTTCGGAATTGATCGACACCATATTGGGGGCACAGATGGACCCGCTAACCGACCGCCAGTGGGCGCGCGTCAGTCATCTGTTCGACACGTCTGCAAAAGCGGGGCGACCCGCCGCCGATCCTCGCGCTGCGTTGAACGCCATTCTATGGGTCGTCGTTCAGGGCAAGCGTTGGCACCATCTTCCACCCGGGCATCCTGCGTCCCAGACGTGCTACAACAAATGGCTCACCTGGAAAAAAGACGGCACGTGGCAAAAGATCGTCGATGAGTTGGGATCGGAACTCGTTCTACCACCAGCGTGACACTCGATTTGCGCCTATGCTGCTGACATGGGTCGCATGTCGCTTGAGGCAGAGCTTGCAAATGCCTGAATGCGCATCCTGATGCTGGAGGTGGCGGATGAAAGAGGAACAGATTCGTGAGGTCCTGAATGCGCACTGGCGCGCGTCGGCGGAAGGCGACCTCGAACTGGAACATGACATTTATCACGACGACGCCATTTGCGATTACCCGCAATCAGGCGAGCGCATCCTTGGACGAAGCAATCTGCAGGCGTTGCGCGGTCATCATCCCGGCCGGCCTTCTGGTTTCGAGGTCAGGCGAATTCAGGGTAACGGCGATCTCTGGATCACGGAATACATGATCAATTACACGGATCGTGCGACCTACGTCGTGAGCATCATGAGATTCCATGACAGCAAGGTCGTGCACGAGACGCAATACTTTGCGGACCCCTTCGATGCACCAGACTGGCGTAGTCAATGGGTTCAGCGTATCGCGTGACGAATCCGTTCGGCCCTTCTTCCGCTCGCACGCCACCCGGACTATACGGAAGTATGACCCGTCCATCCCATTGCAGTGACGGTTTCGAACAATAGTCGGGTGGTTATCTGTAGGCTATACGACTAGTTTTACCAACAAGGTCGAACGTGATTGCCGTCATGTCGATCTGGGTGTGTCACGCGCAAGATAACGTCGTTCCAGTCGCACACGTGCGGATCCGGAAAATGAAAATCGCTATTGTCGTGCTCGACGGTGTGCAAGCGCTGGATATTGCCGGCGCACTCGATGTCTTCGCCGAAGCGAATAAATGCCTGCGGGCAGCCTGTCAGTATCAGGTTTCGTTGATCGGTGAACGTGCGGGCCCGATAGCCTGCTCGAATTCGATGCAGCTTTCCGTTCCGTTCGACTACACGGCGTTTCGAACCTCTGTCGATGTGTTGCTGGTGACGGGGAGAGCGCACGCGTCGAACTGTCGCCCGAAGCGCGACTTCCTGGACTGGCTGCGCGAGCGTGCTCTTCAATCGAAGCGGATCGGCTCCATTTGCAATGGGGCGTTTCTGTTAGGGCAGGCAGGTGTGCTCAATGGCAGAGAAGTCAGCGCCAGTTGGGCCGATGCCAGTTCTCTGGCAAGAGAATTTCCGCTGGCACGCATCCGCCCCGACAGGGTCCTGATCCGCGATGGCAACCTGGTCTCATGCGCCGGTGCAACGGCGGGCTGGCATCTTTGCCTTTCCCAGGTCGCCGACGACTGGGGCCATGAATTCGCTGCACGGATCGCGACACGGCTCGGCATGGACATGGATCAGGAGGGCCGACCGTATATCGATCCCGCTGCAGGCAAGAGCACGCTGATCGAGAAGGTACAGCGCTACGTCAACGAACATATCGCCGATGAACTGTCGATCGAACAGCTTGCGAGCGCCGTCTCCGTTAGCAGAAGAAGTTTTTCGCGGCTGTTTGCAAAACACGCGCAGACCACACCATCCGCATTCGTGGAAGAACTTCGCGTAGACGCCGCGAGAAAGATACTGGGTGAGACGGACGATCCGCTGAAGACCGTTGCATTCAAATGCGGTTTTCACAACGCGACGCATATGCGTATGGTTTTTCTTAGGCGCATCAACGTGACACCTATGCAGTATCGACAGCAAAAGCGAGGTGGCCAGAGTGTGCACGGCATGCCGCGACGCATGCATCGGACGGATCGATCCATTGACTTCGAGGCCACGGCGTAAAGCACGGGCGACCAATGCCATGCGACGATGATATTGGCCGCCACGCGAACCTGGCGTTTCACCTTGAGCGCATGATCGACGTCACGATTGAGCCGCGCTTCGCACGCGCCGGCTGCCGCCAAGCCAGTGGTATGCAGAAGCAACGAGCCCCAGTGCAATGCCGAAGACGACGACGCCCGTCCAGCCGAAGCGGGTCATCAGCCAGCCGCTGATCATCACGCCGATGGCGCCGCCGGAGAAGGTGGCCGTCATATAAAGACTGTTGATGCGGCCTTGCGCCTTGGGATCGACGGCAAAGGCGCGCGTCTGGTTGGACACCAGGCCCGACTGCACACCGATATCGAGCACGATGACGCCGATGATCAGAAACGCAAGCGAAGACTCCGCGCCGGCGAGCAGCACATAGGCCAGTGTAACGATGCCAATGCTCGCCGCGATGACGGTCCGCGAGCCGAGCCGATCCGTCGCACGGCCGCCGAGCGAAGCGGCCAGTGCACCCGTCGCGCCAATGATGCCGAAACCACCAGCCCACGCACTGCCAAGATGCTGCGGCCCGTTTGCGAGCAGCGCTGCCAGGTTGACCCAGAACGCGTTGAAGCCGGCCCACAACAGCGCCTGAACGATCATCGATTCGCGAATTGGGCGATTGTCCCGAACCAGCGGCCAGAGCGAAGCGAGCAGACGACCGTAGGAGAGATCGGTGGAAGGCACGCCGCGCGGCAGCAGCGACGCGGCAGCGATCCAGACGGGGATCATGAACAGCGCTTCTACGCCGTAGACCGCGCGCCAGCCGTAGGCCGCGCCGATCACGCCGCTGATCGTACGGCCCAGCAGAATGCCGACCATGATGCCGCTGACGACCGTGCCGACCGAACGCCCGCGTTCACTCGGCAATGACATGACGGCTGCGAAGGGCACGAGCTGCTGAGGCACGCAACTGACGACGCCAAGTCCGAAGGACGCGCCGATTAACGGCCAGATGCCGGGTGAGAAGGCGGAACCCAGCGCGAAGACGAAGGCGAGCGCAATCTGCGCGAGCACGAGCTTGCGACGGTCGAAGCGATCGCCGAGTGGTAACAGCAAGGCAAGACCCGTCGCAAAGCCGAGCAGCGCCGCGCCGGCGACCAGATCGACGGTGGTCAGGTCGACCTGCAGGCCGGACGCGATCAATGGCAGGATCGGTTGCGTGCAGTAGATGTTGGTGATCACCGCGCCCGCGATGACCGCCATCATGACGATCCTGGCGCGTGACGCGACCGCGGGGGGCTGGGGTTGATCAGGTGTGGTTGGCAGGCCGTTCACGGCACTCTCCTTTTCTTTCGATCTTCAGGGCATGAAGCACGACGCTGTGGCCCATCGCCAGAAGGCTACGCGCTTGCATTTCTAAAGAGAATCTCCCAACATCGGGAATCATCCTTCCATTTTTTGATAGGCCCATCCGATGAACCGGCTTGATTCCATGTCCATCCTTGTCGCTGTCGTTGATTCGGGTAGTCTGTCGGCGGCGGCGCGGCGCCTCGGCATGCCGTTGGCGACGGTGAGCCGCAAGGTGGCAGAACTGGAATCGCATCTGAAGACACGTCTGATTCAACGCACGACGCGGCAGTTGTCATTGACGGAAGCGGGCGCCTCGTACGTGGCGGCGTGCCGGCGGATCCTCGATGAGATCGCGGAAGCCGAGCGTGCGGCGACGGGCGAATACGCGTCTCCCAAGGGCGAACTCGTGGTCACGGCACCCGTCGTGTTCGGCCGCTTGCACGTCGTGCCCTTGGTTGCGGAATTTCTCGCGCACTATCCGGAAATCGACGTGAGTCTCATGCTCACGGATCGCGTCGTCCATCTGATGGAAGAGCAGGCGGACGTCGCCGTCCGGATCGGCGAACTGCCCGACAGCACGCTCATGGCGACGAGAGTGGGAACGGTCCGCCGCGTCGTCTGCGCGAGTCCCGCGTATCTGGCAACGCATGGTGTGCCCGTCAAGCCGCGCGATCTCGCAGCGCATCAGTGCATCACCTTCGAGGTGCTCGCCTCGACGCGTGCCTGGGTGTTCGGGGGAGGCAAGTCGGAAGTGTCCGTGCCCGTTCATTCACGATTTGCCGTCAATACGGCGGAAGCAGCGATCGCAGCCGCGAAGCTCGGTGTCGGACTGGTGCGTGTGTTGTCGTATCAGGTCGCGGATGCCATTCGTGACAACGGACTGAGCGTCGTGCTCGACACATTCGAATCGGCACCCTTGCCCATCAGTCTCGTGCATAAAGGCCAGGCGCCTTTGCCGCTCAAGTTGCGCGCGTTTCTCGACTTCGTGGCGCCGCGTTTGCGGACCCGTACCTCGCGCATACTCGATGACGCGACGACAGCATGAACCGCGCTCAAGTGTGCTTTGGAAACGGCTTGCTCCAGAACTTCGACGCGGCGAGACCGTAACGCCAGGGCAAAGCGATTGCCCTGGTAATGCCGATGCGCGGCCCCGTCACGATCGACACCGGTTCTTGCGGCGCTTCGATATGGAAAGGCGCTTCCAGTAACGACATGCCGTTGTGCCGGTGCGTGATGCCCAGTGCCTGTCCAACGCGGCCTGGTCCGGAACAGAGTTGACGGACCGGTTCGAGCCCGCGCCGCTGGCGCATTGCGTCCAGGCCGGTCAACGGTTCGATCGCGCGGATCAGTACTCCGGCGCCGTGACCTTCTTCACGGCACACGAAGTTGAGGCACCAATGAATGCCGTACGACCGGTACACGTAGACATGTCCGGGCGGTCCGAACAGGACGGTGTTGCGCGCCGTCAGCCCGCCGAAAGCATGCGACGCCGGTTCCTCGGGATCGTACGCCTCCGTTTCGACGATACGGCCGCCAACGCCATCCACGGTCAGGATCGCGCCGATCAGCCGCTGTGCGACCAGGTCGGCGGACGCCGCAAAATCGATCGATCCGATATTGGAAGAAAGGCGTAAGGTCACGGTGGGTTAGGATTCAACTGCAAACCTGTGCAGCGACACAGACAGATTCGCGGTTAAAACAGCTTGCTCATGTTATCGGTTGCGGCGTAGGGTCGACGCGAGTATTCACTACCCGGACTGATGTTCAAAGACGCGAACGGAAAAGTCAGGTTTCGCGTTGCTCAACAGTCTGACCCGTCAGGGTGCGCGTTGCTTGCGCAACGAAGTGGTCACGTACCCTCCCAATACGCAATACGGGAAGCGACATATACTCTCGCCACTTGCTCAAGCATCAGAACGAGAGGCGACCATGTTGCAAATGTCCCGCCGTCAGTTCCTGAAGGTGACGGCGAGCACGCTGGCCGGATCGAGTTTGGCCCTGATGGGCTTCTCGCCGGAACCCGCGCTCGCCGAGGTCCGACAGTACAAACTGGCTCGTACTACCGAAACGCGCAACACGTGTCCTTATTGCTCCGTCGGCTGCGGCATCCTCATGTACGGCCTGGGCGACGGCGCGAAGAACGCGACGGCCAGCATCATCCACATTGAAGGCGACCCCGATCACCCGGTCAATCGCGGCACGTTGTGCCCGAAGGGTGCGAGCCTGATCGACTTCATCCATAGCCCGAGCCGTTTGAAGTATCCCGAGTATCGCGCTGCTGGCTCCGACCAATGGCAACGCATTTCATGGGACGACGCACTCGATCGCATCGCGAAGCTGATGAAGGAAGACCGCGACGCCAACTTCGTCGAGAAGACTGAAGATGGCAAAACGGTCAACCGTTGGCTGACCACGGGCATGCTGGCGGCATCGGCGGCCAGCAACGAGGTCGGTTATCTGACGCACAAGGCCATCCGCAGCATGGGGATGCTCGCGTTCGACAACCAGGCGCGTGTCTGACACGGCCCGACGGTGGCAGGTCTTGCCCCGACGTTTGGCCGTGGAGCGATGACGAACCATTGGGTCGACATCAAGAACGCGGACGTGATTCTGGTGATGGGCGGCAATGCAGCCGAGGCGCACCCATGCGGTTTCAAATGGGTGACCGAGGCGAAGGCGCACAACAAGGCGAAGCTGATGGTGGTCGATCCGCGCTTCACGCGAACGGCGTCGATCGCGGACTTCTATGCGCCGATCCGCACGGGTACCGACATCGCATTTCTTGGCGGCGTGATCAACTATCTGCTGACCAACGACAAGATCCAGCACGAGTACGTGAAGAACTACACGGACTTTGCGTTCATCGTCCGCGAAGACTTTTCGTTCAAAGACGGCATCTATTCCGGCTACGACGCGAACGCGCACAAGTACCCGGACAAAACGACGTGGGACTACGAGCGCGGCGACGACGGTTACGCAAAAGTCGACATGACGCTGCAGCATCCGCGCTGCGTCTACAACCTGCTCAAGCAGCACTATTCGCGCTACACGCCGGAGATGGTCGAAAAGACCTGCGGCACGCCGAAGGACAAATTCCTGCACGTCTGCGAGACGCTTGCGACGACCTCGACGCCCGGCCGCGCCGGCACGATCCTTTACGCACTCGGCTGGACGCAACACTCCGTCGGCGCGCAGATGATCCGCACGGGTGCGATGGTACAACTGCTGCTGGGCAATATCGGCATTGCAGGCGGCGGGATGAACGCATTGCGCGGCCATTCGAACATTCAGGGTTTGACGGATCTCGGGCTGCTGTCGAACTCGCTGCCCGGCTATATGACGTTGCCGAACGAGCCTGAGCAGGATTTCGACGGCTACATCAAGAAGCGCGCTGCGCAACCGCTGCGGCCGAACCAGTTGAGCTATTACAGGAACTACCGCGCGTTTTTCGTCAGCATGATGAAGTCGTGGTGGGGCGCCGCTGCGACGGCCGACAACAACTGGGGCTATGACTACCTGCCGAAGCTCGACAAGCCATACGACCTGATGCAGATGATCGAGCTGATGAATCAGGGCAAGGTCACCGGCTATATCTGCCAGGGCTTCAATCCGCTCGCGGCAGCGCCGAACAAGGCGAAGACGTCGGCGGGCCTCGCAAAGCTGAAGTGGCTCGTCATCATGGACCCGCTCGCGACGGAAACCTCCGAGTTCTGGAAGAACTACGGCGAATACAACGACGTCGATGCGTCGAAGATCCAGACGGAGGTGTTCCGGCTGCCGACCAACTGCTTCGCCGAAGAGCGCGGTTCGTTAGTCAGTTCGAGCCGTGTGCTGCAATGGCACTGGCAAGGCGCACAGCCGCCCAATGAGGCACGCAGCGACCTCGAGATCATGTCGGGTCTGTTTCTGCGCATGCGCAAGGCGTATGTGGAGCAGGGCGGCAAGTATCCCGATCCGATCGTGAAACTCGACTGGCCTTACGCGAACCCTGAAAGCCCGACGCCCGAAGAGATCGCAATGGAGTACAACGGCCGCGCACTCGCCGACATTACAGACCCGAAGGATGCATCGAAAGTGTTGGTCAAGAAAGGCGATCAACTGGCCGGCTTCGCGCAACTGAAGGACGACGGCACGACGACGAGCGGCTGCTGGATCTTCTGTGGCGCGTGGACCCAGAACGGGAACCAGATGGGCCGGCGCGACAACAGCGACCCGACGGGCATCGGCCAGACGCTGAACTGGGCATGGGCGTGGCCTGCGAACCGGCGCGTGCTGTACAACCGCGCGTCGTGCGACCTCAGCGGCAAACCGTTCGATCCGAAGCGCAAGCTGATTGCGTGGAACGGCACGAGCTGGAGCGGCCCCGACATTCCCGACTTCAAGATCGACGAGCCGCCTGAGAACGGCATGAATCCGTTCATCATGAACGCGGAGGGTGTCGCGCGTTTCTTCGCGCGCGATGCGATGAACGAAGGACCGTTCCCTGAGCACTACGAGCCATTCGAAACGCCGTTAGGCTACAACACCTTTCATCCCAACAATCCGCTGGCGACCAGCAACCCGGCTGCGCGCGTCTTTCCCGACGATCGTGCGGCGTTTGGCAAGTCGCCCGAATTCCCGCATACGGGTACCACCTATCGTCTGACCGAGCACTTCCACTTCTGGACCAAGCACGCACGTCTGAACTCGATCGTGCAGCCACAGCAGTTCGTCGAGATCGGCGAAGACCTCGCGAAAGAAATCGGTGTCGTCGCGGGCGATCGCGTGAAGGTGTCGAGCAAGCGCGGATATATCGTGGCCGTCGCCGTCGTCACGAAGCGGATCAAGCCATTGATGATCGACGGCAAGAAGGTGCAGACGGTCGGCATTCCGCTGCACTGGGGTTTCAAGGGGCTCACGAAACCTGGCTATATCACGAACACGTTGACGCCTGCCGTGGGCGACGGAAATTCGCAGACGCCGGAATCGAAGTCGTTCCTCGTCAAAATCGAGAAGGCATAGGGGAGACGTCATGGCATTTCAATCGCTCGATATCAGACGTCTCTCTGCCACTACGGTACAGCCGACGTCGGTGCGCGAGCCTGTCACGGGAGAAGTCGCGAAGCTGATCGACGTCACCAAGTGCATCGGCTGCAAGGCGTGCCAGACGGCGTGCATGGAATGGAACGATTTGCGCGACGAGGTCGGCATCACGACGGGCATCTACGACAACCCGCGCGACCTCACCGAGCATTCGTGGACGGTGATGCGTTTCACCGAGTACGAGAACCCGAAAGGCGATCTCGAATGGCTGATCCGCAAGGACGGCTGCATGCACTGCGAAGACCCCGGTTGCCTGAAGGCGTGTCCGTCGCCGGGCGCGATCGTACAGTACACGAACGGCATCGTGGATTTTCACGAGGAGAACTGCATCGGCTGCGGCTATTGCATTGCGGGCTGCCCGTTCAACATCCCACGGCTGTCGAAGACCGATCATCGCGTCTACAAGTGCACGCTCTGCTCGGACCGCGTAGGGGTGGGCCAGGAACCGGCGTGCGTGAAGACCTGCCCGACGGGCGCGATCGTGTTCGGCACCAAGGTCGACATGATCCAGCACGCGGAAGAACGCATCGTCGACCTGAAGGAACGCGGCTTCGAACACGCGGGTCTGTACAACCCGGCAGGCGTGGGCGGCACGCACGTGATGTACGTGCTGCACCATGCGGACCAGCCGTCGCTGTATCACGGCCTGCCCGACGATCCGCATATCAGCCCGTTCGTGAAGCTGTGGAAGGGCCTTGCGAAGCCGCTCGGCGTCGCGGCTATCGCGCTGACGGCACTGGCGGGCTTCTTCCACTACACGCGCATCGGTCCGAACGAAGTCAGCGAAGAAGACGAAGACGCCGCCCGCAACGCCGCGCGCGATATCCGCGAACGTCGCGAGCACAAGCCCGAGGAGCCCGTCAAATGAAACATCATCGGCATGAGAACCCGGACCTGATCGTGCGCTATACGCCGAACGAACGCACGAATCACTGGATCACGGCAATCACGTTCGTGCTGCTCGCGCTGTCGGGCCTGGCGCTGTTTCATCCGTCGATGTTCTGGCTGTCCGCGCTGTTCGGCGGTGGACAGTGGACGCGTATCCTGCATCCGTTCGTCGGTCTCGTGATGTTCGTGTCGTTCATGATTCTTGCGCTGCGCTTCTGGCATCACAACTACCTCGATGCCGACGACCGGCAGTGGCTGCGCCAGATCAACGATGTACTCACCAACCGCGAAGACCGGCTGCCCGAAGTCGGCAAATACAACGCCGGGCAGAAGCTGCTGTTCTTTGTTCTGGTGCTGTGCCTGCTGCTGTTGCTGCTGAGCGGCATCGTCATCTGGCGCGCGTATTTCGCGTTCTATTTTCCGATCGAAGTGGTGCGCGTCGCGGCAGTGATTCATGCGGCGACGGCGTTCGTGCTGATCTGCAGCATCATCGTGCATATCTACGCGGCAATCTGGGTGAAGGGTTCGATCGGCGCGATGGTGCGCGGCACGGTGACGCTCGGTTGGGCGCGCAAGCATCATCCGAAATGGTTTCGCGAGAGTATCAAGTAAGCCCGTGCAGTCAGTGCGCTTGTTGGCTCAGTGCAAAAACCAACTAAACCAAAGTATGACCGCCAATACAAAAGTGCAATCGACGCCTGGTCGCGTTTGCGCTCTTATGTGATTCATGCGTGTGTCTTCGTCCCGAGAATTTTCGATCTGGATGAATGATCTTAAGCGATCAAGATGAAGTGACAGGACTTCGCTGCGGCTCGCCTTTGCCGACGCCGCTCGATGTCCTTTTGGTTCGCGTGGCAGCCACGAATAAACGAAGAAAAACAATCCAATACTTCGGCCGCGTAAAAATATAAATAGCTGTTTGACGATCGGCTTTCACATAAATAAATATCCGCTTCTTGAGCCGCCAGAAACGTACTTCAGAGGGATCCGGACACCACACGCTATTTGACGATTCTTCACTGGACGAAGTCGATTTCTTTCAAGAGGTGGCAAATGAAACGAATCGCTGTTGTCGCATTCTCGATGGTCGCAGCGACTGCTGCGCACGCACAGAGCTCCGTGACCCTTTACGGTCTCATCGACGCAGGGATCATGTACACAAACAACGTGGTGAAGGGCGGATCGCATGGTTCACTGTTCCAGGCGACCAGCGGCGAAATCAACGGAAGCCGGTTTGGTCTTCGCGGATCTGAAGACCTGGGCGGCGGTCTGCATGCAATCTTCGTTCTGGAAAATGGATTCAACGTGCAGAACGGCAAGCTTGCGCAAAACAGCCGGCTTTTCGGCAGGCAGGCTTTCGTCGGCATCAGGAGCGACATGTTCGGCACGTTGACATTGGGACGTCAGTACGACTTCCTGACGGATTACGTCGCGCCATTGTCAGGTGTCTCGGGGACTTTGGGCGACACCGGGTTTGCTCACCCGTACGACAACGACAATTTCGATCACTCTTTCCGTATCAACAACGCGATCAAATACAGCAGCCCCGACTATCACGGTTTCAAGTTTGGCGGCATGTACGCCTTCTCGAACAACCAGAACTTCGCAAACAATCGTGCCTACAGCGTCGGCGCAATCTATAGCCACGGTCCGTTGAACATCGCGGCGGCTTATCTGCAGATAAACGGATCGAACTCGACGACGTCTGCGACGGGCGCTATCGACACAGCCGAATCGGGCGCAAACGGGGTAGGCGGATTCCAGCTTGGCGCCGACGTACAACGCACCGCAGCGGCCGCCATCAACTATAGCTATGGTCCGGCCGTTTTCGGGTTCGCCTATTCTCATAGCCAGTTCCAGGGCACGCAGTCGTTCGGGTCCAATAACGGCACGCTTCGCTTTGACAACTACGATCTAAACGTGAAATACGCACTCACGCACGCGTTCGCGCTTGGCGGGTCGTACACGTACACGGACGGACACGTATCCCAAACCACGACCTTTGGCGCAGATCCGAAATGGAATCAGGTCAATGTGCAGGCAGTCTATTCGTTCTCGAAGCGCACGGATGTCTACGCCGAAGCGATGTACCAGCACACGACTGGCCACGGCTATGTGGCGTTTATCAATAACTCGGGCGGCGCGTCATCGACGGCCAATCAGGTTGTCGGCACGGTGGGCATGCGCGCACGGTTCTGATCGGGTCCAGGCGAAGCGAAAAAGACGCACAGACCTTCGAGGTCTGTGCGAAGCCGTCGAGGAACTCGACAGCGGAGGTGATGTACAACGACTCGGGCCCGCTATCGAATTCAACAGCGACAGCCGGCCAGTTTTCATATCAGATCGCGCGCATGTCAGGGACGGTTGTACATCGCGTCCCAGTCCGCCTTCGAGACGGCCGCGCGACCTGCGCTAAACGATCCGCTGGTGACCCCACCGACGCCCGTCGCATTGTTCTGCGCGGCGACCTTCGATTCGGCTGCCTGAATCTCTTCCGGATAGGTGGTGTTGTCACCATCGCCGGGGTGATAGCCAGCCTTTTCCAGCTGAACGAGTTCGGCGCGCACCTGCGCACGGGTGATGGGCTGGTTCGACTGCGCAAATGCGGCTACGGGAGCGGCGAGGGCAGCGGCAATAACAGCGGCTTGAATCAGGGACTTCATGATAGTGACCTCCAGTATTTGTTTTGGTCTTCAAACGATTTCTGTTCGAGAACCAGTGACTGCAGTGTAGATAGCAACAGGCGCGAGATTAAGGTGGCCAGGTGGAAAGCATTGTTGTTGGGTCTGTGCATGCACAGCATGTCGAACATGCCAACGACGCTCACCATTTGCATCGACGTACGCCTCTCGCCCGGTGTGCAAGGGCCGGCAACGCTGCCGACACGTGAGGCAATACCGTGCACGTTGGGGATTTATTCCCCTCGGGAAACACTGTTGTGCTGGGAAGCAGGGAGAGGGCTTGATGGACAGCGGAAAGGGAACTCGACAAAGCAGACACAGACGCGCGGCCAACATGCCTCACGCAGCGTGCGAAACGAGTGAAGCATGACCGTTCGTATCACGGACGCTGCCACTGCGTACTGGGAAGCCGTGCCACGCTGTGCGACAGACTGACCCTATCGATGGCGGAAGCAGGCGCACGCGTGGCCAGGCGTGCGAACATGCCTTCCTTTTACCCTTCGGTGGAACGCAGCGTGGAAAAGCCGACACTCGTGCGTTTGCAGTTGAATCCGAATCGCGGAGTGACCGCGGGAACGAACGAGGACGCGATCCACGTTCGTACCCTTCATCCGTTCGCGACGCTGACAAGCCGATGGCTAAACTCGCCGGTCCAGCGCTTGACCGTACCCGTATCGATGTCGAACAGATCGAGCACGCGGCCAAGCGTGTGATCGATCATCGATTCCAGGCTGTCAGGCCGCGCGTAGAACGCAGGCACGGGCGGATAGATGATCGCACCCGCTTCCGTGACGGCCGTCATGTTGCGCAGATGCCCGAGATGCAGTGGCGTTTCGCGTGCCATCAGCACGACCCGCTTCCGCTCCTTGAGCATCACATCCGCGGCGCGCGACAGCAGCGAACCCGTGTTGCCCGTCGCGATCTCCGCGAGCGTCTTCATCGAACACGGCGCGACGACCATTCCGTCCACGCGAAACGATCCGCTCGAAATGGCGGCACCGATATCGGCGTTCGGATAGTGTTCGTGTGCCAGCGCCTGAACGTCGGCTGTGCGCAAATCGGTTTCATACGCCAGCGTCATCTGCGCCGAGCGGCTCATGACGAGATGTGATTCCACATTCAACTCGCGCAGCATCTCGAGTAGCCGGACGCCGTAGATCACGCCTGAGGCGCCGCTGATTCCCACCACGATACGTTTGCGTCGTTCCATATCCATCGTCTCTCGCAAGCGGCATATGCCTCCATGAAGATTGAATGACGCGCCAATGGCCTTCAAACGAAATCTGTTCATGCGTGGCATGAAGGCTTTTCATCGTCGCCGCGCGTATGCAGCGCACAGGCCCGCACGCTGCCGCGGATGAAATCCGTTCATGGCGCACATGAGAAATCACCGTTTGCGACGGGACACGTTCTGGCTCAGTCTGCGCTCACAGTCCCGCATGTCATGCCGCGCGACTCGTCAAGCAGCGTCTGCCGAACAGCGGTACTTGTCTGCCGCCGCGCTGCCCGGGCACGTCATGTGACGGCGACCGTTGCTCGACTCACACCATGCAATCCGACAGGCGAATCCGTGAGGCTGGCCGGTTTGCGATGCATTCCCCTTGATCATTAACCGGACAACCATGAAAAATTTTCCTTCCTTCCAGACACACCTGCAGGCCTTGGAAGAAAAAGGTCTCGTCATTCACGTCCATCGCGAGATCAACAAGGACACTGAGTTGCATCCGCTGGTGCGCTGGCAGTTGCGCGGCGGTATTCCCGAATCGGATCGAAAGGCGTTCGTATTCCATAACGTCGTCGACAGCAAGGGGCGCCGGTTCGAACTGCCGGTTGTCGTCGGCGCGCTGTCGATCAACCGGGAGGTGTATTCGATCGGTATGGGCGTGCCCGTCGACGAGATTGGCAAGAAGTGGCAGTACGCGAAGGGACACCCGATCGATCCCGTCGCCGTAGATGAAGCGCCATGCCAGGAAGTGTGCTTCATCGGCGACGATCTCGACGTCGATGGACAGGGTCTCGAACATCTGCCCATTCCAATTTCGACACCGGGCTTCGACAACGCGCCGTATACGACCTGCTCGCAGTACATTTCCGTCGACCCGGAGAACGGCATCCAGAACATGGGCACGTATCGTGGGCAGATCAAGGGCAAGCGCCGGGTCGGCTGCAATCCATCGATCGAAATGGGGCAGGGCATCTATCAGCACTGGCTCAAATACAAAGCCATGGGTAAGCCGATGCCGGCCGCGCTCGTGATCGGCGGACACCCGGCCGTGTCGTTCTGTTCCGTGCAGAAGCTGCCGATCGACGTGGACGAGCTGGGCGTCGCAGGCGCGATTCTCGGCGAGCCGCTGCGCGTCGTGAAGTGCAAGACAAACGATCTTCTCGTGCCCGCGGACGCCGAAATCGTGATCGAAGGCTTCGTGCCAACCGATACGCTCGAACCCGAAGGTCCGTTCGGCGAATCGCACGGCCACGTGAATCTGCAGGAATTCAATCCGTACATGAACGTCACGGCGATTACGCGCCGCAAGAACGCGCACCTCGTGTCGATCATCAGCCAGGTGACGCCGAGCGAAAGCTCGCTGGTGAAGAAAGTCGCGTTCGAACCGCTGTTTCTCGATCACCTGCGCAACTCGCTGCGTATTTCCAGCGTGGAGAAGGTCGTGATGCACGAGCCGCTCACGAACCTGCGCAAGCTCGTGATTGTCGTGTTCAGCGAGAAGGCCACGGAAACCGAAATCTGGCGCGCGCTGATGGGCGCGGCATCGCTGCAACCCGCAGTGGGGAAACTCGTCGTGGCCGTCAGCAACGACATCAACCCGGAGAACAGCGACGCGATCTTCTGGTCGATGAGCTACCGGATGAATGCAATCAAGGACGTGCAGATCCTGCATGGACGCGACACGGGGCATGGCCCGCGTACGTCGGGCGCGCAACGGGGCGATGACGCGGTGGACGGCGTGATCCTGATGAACGCGACGCGCAAGGAAAAACTGCCGCCGCTGTCGCTGCCGACGAAGCCCTATATGGAAAACGCGAAGGCGATCTGGGAAGAACTGGGCTTGCCGGCGCTGCGTCCCGAATGGCCGTGGTACGGCGTGTCGATGGGCGACTGGGACGAGCGCAACGAATCGATGGCGCAGCGCGCGGTGAAGAGCGAGTACTTCAAGACGGGCGAAGAACAGACGCGTCAACGTGTGGGTCCCGAATGGATCAACAAAGACTCGGACTGGTACTTCGCAGAAAAGAAAGACATGTAAGCGGCCGTCAAGAGCGGTCTTGCCAGTGCAGCAGCGGAGCGTCTCGCGTGGGTGTCGATGGTTTGCCGGCTGGAACGGAAAACATCGGACGGCAGTGCACTCGGGACGCTGACGCACATCCACGGCAGACAGCGCGGGAAGGGTCATGTCCCGTACGTCTTGCCACATGAATACAACGACAATGATGGAGGAGATATGGACGAAAAAGGAGGAGTGGTATCCGCGATGCGCATAGGCAGCCTGAGACGTTCGCTGACGGCGTTGACTTTGCTGGGTCTTTCGGGGGGCGCGGTTCATGCGCAGAGCAGCGTCACCTTGTACGGTTCTCTCGATGGCGGGTTGCGCAATCTCGTGAACGGAACCAAGTCGGGAGGCGCGGCGCTGTCGATGGCGTCCAACGGTGTTTACAACTCGAACCGCTGGGGCTTCGAAGGCAAGGAGGACATCGGCGGCGGCTATTATGTGCGCTTCAATCTGGAAGCGGGCTACGTGCTGTCGACGGGTGCGAATAACAATACGAGCAACCAGCTGTTTCAGCGCACATCGACAGTGGGATTTGGCGGGCCATTCGGCCAGATCGACATGGGCCGTCAGTTCACGCTGCAGCATTACCTGATCAAGGACTTCGAGCCGTTCGACTTCCATTACCTGAGCATTACGGAATCGACGGCGGTCTCGGGCGGCAATACGGGCCGCGACGATAACGATATCAACTATCGTGGGGTGTTCGGGCCCTGGGTGATTCGTGGCGAGTATGCGTTGGGTGGCGTGCCGGGCAGTGCCGCGCATGGCTCGACGTTAGCGGGTGGGTTGAACTACCGGACGCAATTGTTCAAGCTGGGTGCGGGTTATACGCACAAGTCCAATCCATTGTCGGCTACGTCGAGTCAGTACTTCAGCAATGACCAGTACACCGCTGGCGGAACGGTAACGGTGGGTCCCGTGGATGTGATGGCGGGGTATTCACTGAACTTGCAGGACGTGCCGGCTAGCGTGCACAGCATGACGCGGAATCAGTATTTATGGGGTGGCGTGCGGTTTCAGATGACGCCTTTTTTCAATGTGACGGCGGCGTATTATGACAACAAGAACAAGACGAATGGCGTGGACGGCAGGAAAGATGTCGCAATTCTTGGGGTGAGTTATTTGCTGTCGAAGCGCACGGAGCTCTATGCTGATATCGACTATACGCATTTCACTGGCGTGTATGTGACGAATGCTACGTTGAATCCTTCTCAGCATGAGAAGCAGACTGGTGTTTCGTTTGGTATCAATCACTGGTTCTAGGGTTTAGGGTGGGGGTTTGGTTTGCCTGTGGTTTGCCTGTGGTTTCGCTGGCATCCGCGTGATGTTATTGGTTCGCAAGCGTTGCCCCTGTGCGGGGCGGCACCTACTTTTCTTTGCCGCCGCAAAGAAAAGTAGGCAAAAGAAAGCGGCTAACACCGCCAGCTCTTGTATTTGCCTGAGGGCCCCCACAGGTTCTTACGCTTCACACGGCAACCACCTGACCCATGTCCGTTGCCAACGTTCTCCCTGTACGCCTCACCCGCTTCATTTGCCCGCGTCGCGGCACGCACTACCAGGTAGTCCGTCGCCGCCCAGGTGGCAAACTGTGTGTAGGCGTTCGCGCCATACACACATCACTCCGGACTCGGTAGCACGGTTGGTGTTTCTGGTAAGAGCACTAATCTTTGCGGCGCGACTACCTACACACCGTTTGCCACCTGGGCGGCAACAGCCAGTCGCTACCGCTGGCTCGTGTGTGGGTGTCTGAAGTGGGTGAGGTGTCTGTTCGAAGCGTTGGCAACGAGCACCAACCAGGGCGCTGCCGTGTGAGGTGTGGGGACGTTGGGGGCCCGTGGATAGAAACAAGTGCTGGCGGTGTGAGCCGCTTTCTTTTGCCTACTTTTCTTCGCGGCGGCAAAGAAAAGTAGGTGCCGCCCCGCACAGGGGCGACGCCTGAAGCACGCTAACAAAACGCGGATGCCAGCGCAAAAACCAAAAAAACAAAAAAAACCGAACCCGCGCCGCAAACAAAAACCCCCCTCAGCGTCGCAGACAAAAAAACCTCAGTGCTCATCCAAAGACCCTTGCGCATTGAAATGCGCCCGAATCATCTTGGTGTAGTGCAAAAACGCCGGCGTAGCCATAACCTCCAACGCCCTCGGCCGCGGCAAATCAACATCATAAATCGCAGCAATCGAACCCGGTCTCTCAGACATCACCAAAACCCGATCAGAAAGAAAAACAGCTTCGGGAATGCTATGCGTAATCAACAACACCGTCTTCCTCGACTCGAGCCAGATCCGCTGCAATTCCATATTCATACTTTCCCGCGTCATCGCATCGAGCGCGCCAAACGGCTCGTCCATCAACAGCACGGCGGGCTCGTGCAGCAGCGCACGGCAGATAGAAACGCGCTGCTGCATACCACCCGACAACTGCCACGGGTACTTCTCCTCGAACCCGCTGAGCCCAGCCATGGCAATCAGCTTCATAGCCTTCTCGCGCGCCTCGCGCTTAGGCATACGGCGCATCTCAGCCTGCAACAGAATATTGTCGAGCACGTTGCGCCAGGCAAGCAGCACAGCACTCTGAAACACAATCCCGACATTCTTCTGCGGTCCGCGAATCGGCTCACCCGACAGCGTCATCGTCCCGGAAGAAATCTCTTCCAGCCCGGCGACCATTTTCAACAAGGTACTCTTGCCGCACCCCGACGGCCCCACGATCGACACGAATTCCTGCTCGCGGATCTCGAAGTCGAGCGGTTTGAGCGCCTGCATCATCCCCTGCGCGCTGCGGTAGCGCTTGGTGACGCCGCGCAGTTCGATCAGCGGTTTCGCAGGCATCGGTGCGGGCGATCGGTAATGCTTTTCATCAAGCTTCAGTACAGTGGTCATAGCGGAGCCGTTTCAGATGAACAATAGGGAGGGACGCGGAACACAAAGCGCATCTCAAGGAACGAATGCGCTGGTGTAATACTTCGCGGGCACGTTCGCCGACGGATCGAGCTTGCTGTACTGCACGATCGAGGCCACCGAGTCGTTGATGTTCTTCGTGCTGACGTGGAAAATCGGCGCCTGTTCCGTGTCCGGCGTGCGGTAGAACGGAATCGTCGCCTTGAGCGTGCGTATCATCGTGTCACGCGAACCGGCCGCGGGCAGCGTCTTCAGCAATGCATCGACGGCAGCAGCCGGGTCCTTTTCGCTGTCGTTCACCGCCTTCGCTGTGGCACGCATGAAGCGCCTGAGCAGATCGGCGTTGTCCTTGATCATGTCGTCGCGCGCAATGATGCTCAGCGTTGCGACATTCACGTTGTAGTCGGCAAAGAGGATGGCGCGTGCCGGCTTCTTCGTGGCCTGTTCGACGGAGATGAGAGGGATGGTCGCAAAGCCGACCAGCAGATCGGCCTGACCCGTAATGACGGCGTTGATGGTGGTCTGCGGGTTGCCCGTGATGGTCTTGAAGTCGGAATCCTTCAGGCCGACCTTGTTCATGAACATCGTCCAGAGCTGCGATGACGCGTCGCCCGGCGCGACGGCTACGGTTTTGCCTTTGATGTCCTGCGGCGTCTTGATGTTCTTCTCCGCCAGGCCAACCACGGATGTCGGGTTCTCCTGCATCAGCACGCCGATCGCCTTGACGGGCGCGCCCATCGCGGCCACCTTCACCATCGTGCTGAAATCCGCATAGCCGATGTCGACGTTATGCGTCGCGACGGCCTGCACGGTCGGCCCCGAGCCGTGTCCCTCCATCAGCTTCAGATCGATGCCCTCGGCGTCGTAGTAGCCCTTCACCTTGCCGAGATAGAACGGCGCCACGGCGCCGTTGACCGTGTAGTTGAGCATCATCGTCAGCGAGTCTTTGGCATAGGCCGCCGTGCTGCCACAACAGATCGCCGCCATGCTCAGCGCAGCTGTCATGCGCGATAACCTTCTGGACTTCATGTCGTCTCCTGCCTGGTATTAATTGAATATTCGAAGCGCGCGGGGCACAACACGCACGACACGCGTATCACGCGCGGCCGAGTAAGCGCGTGCGGTGGGACGCATGCCACGGAATCGCAAGGCGCTCCAGCATGTCGATCGCGACGAACAGCAGCGCGCCGATTATCGACAGCACCACGAGCGCGGAGAAGATCAGCGGCTGGTCGAAGTTGCCGTTCGCGCGCTGCAGCACGAACCCGAGTCCCGAATTCGCGCCGACGAACTCGCCGACTACGGCGCCCACCACGGCGAGCGTGATCGATACCTTCATGCTGGAGAAGATCGACGGCAGTGCATGCGGCAGGCTGATCTTGAAGAAGGTCTTGACGGGCGAACTGCCCATCGACTTCGCGAGATCGATCAGGTCTTTCTCGACGGACTTGAAGCCCATGACGGTCGATACCACCACCGGAAAAAAGCCGAGCAGAAACGCGACCAATATGCGCGGAAAGAGACCGAAACCGAACCACACGACGAACAGCGGCGCGATCGCCACTTTGGGAATGCTCTGCGAGAACACGACGAGCGGATACAGATAGCTTTCTATCACCGGCGACGCGGCCACCAGCATCGCGATCGGCACGCCGATCAGCACCGACAGTGCAAAACCGCCCAGCGTCGCGTAGAGCGTCGGCAGGGACTCCTGCAGCAGCATCGACCATTGTGTTGCGATCTGACGCATGATCGCTTCGGGCGTCGGTACGAGGTACGGCGGGATCTTGAAGATGCGGATCACGAGATCCCACACGACGAGTATCGCCACGATCAGCAGCAGCGGACGGACCCACTGCGAGTTCAGCACTTTCCTGGTGAAGTTCACGGCATTCGACCTTACAGGTTGAGAGGCGGAGAAAGAACCACGGGACCGCGGATACGCGCAGCGCGTGGCCATGGAACGGCACGCTCTGGCAGCAAGATTGACGGCGAGCCAGGCGTCGGGCAAACGCTAATTGTTCATGCCGCACATGAGAGAAATTCATCCCCACGCCGCACGCGACACACACGGGCCGACCGTCGCACATGACTTAGAACGCCCGTTCGCAGCCAATGAATACTTTTCATGCGTTGCATGAAAGATCGTCGTTTGCCGGGTCACCCGCCAGCCAGCAATATCCATCTGCGAGTTCGGAGCGCCGGACACCGGCCCATTCCCGACAGCATGTCGCAGTACCTCATTCGATAGCACCTGACAGCCAGCGGAGCACGCAATGAATCAACCGATCAGTCCCGATGTCGTCTCGTCCCACGTCACCGTGCGGGACGGCACGCGCATCGGCTACAACCTCTATGGCGGAAAAGAAAACACGGTGCGCGTGGTCCTCGTGCATTCGCTTGCGATGGACCGTCACTTCTGGACGCCCGTCGTCAAGCGCCTGATGCCGCGCGCGGCCGTGCTCGCCATCGACGCGCGCGGCCACGGCGCGTCGGACAAGCCGGCCGGCCCCTACACCGTGTCGCTGTTCGCGCAGGACGTGTACGACGTGGTGCGCGCCACGGACTTTCGCAACGTGCTGATTGCGGGCGCGTCGATGGGCGGCTGCGTGGCACTGGAGTTCGCCGCGACCTATCCCGATACGATTGCCGCGGGCCTGATCGACACGACCGCGTGGTACGGCGAGACCGCGCCGCAAGACTGGGACGCGCGCGCCCAGAAAGCGGAGGCGGGCGGCCTCGCGCCGCTCGTCGAGTTCCAGACGACGCGCTGGTTCAGCGATGCCTTCCGCGCCGAACATCCCGAGGTCGTGCAGCGCTGTGTCGATACGTTCCTGCGCAATGAAGTCGCGCCGTTCGCGGCGACGGGCCGCATGCTCGGGTCGTTCGACGGCCGGGCGCTGATGCGCGACGTGCGCGTGCCGACCTGCGTGATCGTCGGCGAAGAAGACTACGCAGCGACGCCCGCGATGGCGCGCGCGCTGCACGAAGGCATTGCTGGTTCGACGTTCACGGAAATCCCGCAAGCGCGGCACCTCACGCCGCTGGAGACGCCGGATATCGTGGCCCGCGAACTGCACGCGCTGCTCGATCGCGCCGGCTGCGCGCGTTAGGCCCATTCAGAAACAAGGAGTGCAATAGATGATTCCGTTTGAGCTCGCCAGGCCCCGCTCGCTGAATGAAGCGATCGCGCTGCTCGATCCGGAAGACCCGGATATCCGCCCGGTCGGCGGCGGCACGGCGGTGATGTTGATGATGAAAGCGGGCGTGCTGCGGCCGACGCGCCTTGTCAGCCTGCGCGATATCGAGCCGCACTATGCGCAGGTTCGTGCCGGCGCGAACGGCGAGCTGCGCATCGGCGGGCTCACACGTCTCGCGACGCTCGAACATTCGCCGCTCGTCAAGGAAGGCTGGCCGCTGCTGTCGCGCACATTGCGCACGCTGTCGAACGTGCGGGTGCGCAACGTCGCGACGATCGGCGGCAATCTCGGCCATGCCGATCCGCACATGGACATGCCGCCCGTGCTCACGTCGCTGGGCGCGCGCGTGACGATCACGGGCCCGAACGGCGAGCGGACGGTGCCTGTCGAAGAACTGTGCACGGGCTACTACGAAACATTGCTGGCCCGCGACGAACTGATTTCCGAAGTGATCGTGCCGCCGCAGGCGGGACGTCCGGCCGCCTACATGAAGGTCACGACGCGTGCGGCGCACGACTGGCCCGCGCTTGGCGTCGCCGTCGTGCTGGACATGAAGGGGCCGAAGACCATCGGGCACGCTAGCGTGATCGTCGGCGCGGCAACGGACCGTCCGACGCGGCTCACGCAAGCCGAGACGCTGCTGCGCGGCGCCTCGCCCGACGATTTCGCGATCCTGCGCGAGGCGGGCGAAGCGGGCGCGGCGCAGCTCGACATCGTGGGCGACCCTCATGGCTCGGCGAGCTACAAGAAGCAACTGCTGAAGGTCTATCTGGGCCGCGCGGTACGTACGGCGCTCGCCGCTGCGGAGGGCCGTGCCGCCCCATTCGAGGGTCATGCCTGATGAAGATTGAAACGACGCTGGAAGAACAGCCAGCACAAAAACAGGTGGGTCGTGCATTGAACCGGCTCGAAGCGCGCTCGAAAGTGACGGGCCGCGCGGAGTACATCCACAATCTCGTGCTGCCGCGCATGCTGTACGGCAAGATTTTTCGCAGCACGGTTGCGCACGGCAGGATCGTCAGCATCGACACGAGCGCGGCGCGCGGACTGGAAGGCGTGTTCGCCGTCTACACGGGCGAGGACGTCAAGAAGGTGATCCCCGAGCCGTATTTCGGCCCGGCCTTTCACGACCAGCCGATTCTCGCGCTGGAGAAGGTGCGCTATATCGGCGAGCCGGTGGCCGTCGTGCTCGCGGCAGATCCTTACGTTGCCGAAGAGGCGACGCATCTGATCATGGCCGAGTACGACGAACTGCCCGCCGTGTTCAACGAGGTCGAAGCCGCGCAATCGGACGTGCTGGTGCACGATTTTCTGCGCCCGGCGGGTACGTTCCCCGATCTCAAGCATCTGGCGGGACGCAAGGGCACCAACGTCGCGCTCGATTTCCAGTTGCGGCGCGGCGACGTCGATGCGGCCTTCGCAAACGCCGCGCATGTATTCGAGGACACGTTCACGACGCAGCAGGTCATGCACACGCCGCTCGAGCCGATGGTGTCGCTCGCCGAGCCAGACCTTGGCTCGGGCATGTTGACGGTGCACACGGCGTCGCAGAGCCCATCGTTCGTGCGCATCGAGATTGCGCGCCTGCTCGGCTGGGACGAGAACCGCGTGCGGGTGAAATCGGGCCTGCTGGGCGGCGGCTTCGGCGCGAAGCTCTATATCAAGCTCGAAGCGCTCGTGGTCGCGATGGCGATGCTGTCGCGGCGCGCGGTGAAAGTGTCGCTGACGATGGAAGAGCAGTTCTTCACGATCACCAAGCACGCCACCACCTTTCGCATGAAAACGGCTGTCGACGAAGCAGGCCGTATCACCGCGCGCAAGTGCGAAGTGTGGTGGAACGGCGGCGCGTACGCGGATATCGGGCCGCGCGTCACGCAGAAGTCGGGCTTCACCGCATCGGGTCCGTACGATATCGAGAACGTGTGGATCGATTCGTATCAGGTGTACACGAATCTTCCGCCCGCAGGCGCGTTTCGCGGCTTCGGGATTCCGCAGATGGTGTGGGCGTACGAGAGCCACGCGGACATGATCGCTCGCGCGCTGCGCATCGATCCGCTCGAATTCCGCCGCCGCAACATCCTGCGCGAAGGCCGTCCGCATGCGACGGGCACGCCGATGCACGACGCCGCGATCGATCTCGTGCTCGAACGCGTCGCGCAGCGGATGAACTGGAACGCGCCGTTCGAGCGCGGCACGGGCGCGCTGCGGCGCGGGCGCGGCATCGGCATCGGCTTCAAGGCGCTGGTTGCGCCTACAACGTCGGTTGCGATGGTGAGCCTCGCAGGCGACGGCAGTTGCACGGTCTATTCGAGCACGGTCGATATGGGCCAGGCGTCGGAGACCGCGATTGCGCTGATGGCGGGCGAGGTGCTGGGCATTCCCGCCGAACGCATCAAGGTGATGCGCCCCGACACCGACGTCACGCCGTACGACATGGCGACGCTCGGCTCGCGCTCGACCTTCCATATGGGCCACGCGGTGCGTCTCGCCGCCGAGGACGCGAACCGCAAGCTCGCCGAGCTCGCCGACGAACTGGGCCTGCCGCCCGTGCCCGCGATACGCGCGGGCGAACTGCTGCGCCGCAAGTACGGCATGCAGGCGGGCAATATCGTCGGCATCGGCAGTTTCATTCCCGGCTACAAGTCGCCGGCGCACGAGACGGGTCAATCGGAAAACATCACGCCGAACTGGATGGTGGGCGGCTGCGGCGTCGAAGTCGAAGTCGATACGGAGACGGGGCATTTCAGACTGCTGCGTTTCGAGAATGTGGTCGATTGCGGCACGCCGATCAATCCGAAGGTCGTCGATACGCAGATTTCCGGCGCGGCGATCATGCAGCTCGGCATCACGCTGTTCGAACGGATGGAGTTCGATGAAGTCGGACAACTGCGCAATGCGTCGTTCGCCGAGTACAAGATTCCGGGCATCCACGACATTCCGGCGAGGATCGGGCGCGAAACCGTCGATTCCATCCAGCACAACGGTCCGTTCGGCGCAAAGGGCGTCGGCGAAAGCGCGACGTTCGGCGTGGCGTCGGCGATCGCCGAAGCGATCGAGGATGCCGTCGGCGTGCGCCTCAAGTCGCTGCCGCTCACGCCCGAGAGTGTCTACCGCGCGTTGCGCGCCGCGTGCAACGAACCGCTATCCGAGGAATAATCCATGAGTGCCACTTCCATCACGATTCATTTCACGCTGAATGGCGAACGCGTGAGCGTCGAGATCGAGCCGCATCACACGATTCTCGACGTGCTGCGCCAGCAGTTCGCGCTGTACGGCGCGCGCGAAAGCTGCGGACAAGGCTTGTGCGGCTGCTGCACGGTGATCGTCAACGGCGAGAGCGTGTCGGGCTGCCTGTATCTCGCAGCGATGGCCGACGGCGGCGAAGTCAGTACGGTCGAACATCTGGATGCGAACGGCGAGCTCGATGTCGTACAGCAGGCTTTCATCGAATGCGGCGCGTTTCAGTGCGGCTTCTGCACGTCAGGCTTCATTCTGATGAGCCGTCAGCTGCTCGATCGCAATCCCGATCCGACGGAAGCGGAAATCAGGCACTTTCTGTCGGGTAATCTGTGCCGTTGCGCGGCGTATCCCGAGATCATCGAGGCAGTGAAGCTCGCTGCGAGGATGCGCAAGTCGGCGGCTGCTGTGCCGGCGTAGCGCGCTACGCGGCCACTGCGTCACATAAGAACGATTGCTTTGCGTGAGGCGGGAGCGAACTTCCGCCCACAGCTTGGCATGGGACAGGAGACGGTCGATGCAGCAACCTCTGGAGGATGTGTCCGGCGGCATCTGCGCGCAGACACGCGACGCCGGGCCGGACGTCGTATGGTATCGCTCGATCAACCGCCAGCAATGGAGCGCGCTCGCCGCGTCCAACCTCGGCTGGTTCTTCGACGGTTATGAGACGTATGCGCTGGTACTGACCGTGGGCGTTGCGCTCGGTCAGTTGCTCGAGCCGGCCGCGCACGCGCAGATTCCGTTCTATGCGGGGCTCGTGATTGCGTTGACGCTGCTTGGCTGGGGCATCGGCGGACTCGTCGGCGGCATACTGACCGACTACATCGGCCGCAAGCGGATGATGATGCTTGCGATTCTCGCCTACTCGCTTACCACGGGCCTGAGCGCCTTCGCGTGGGACTGGACGTCGTTCGCGGCATTGCGCTTTATCGTTGGCCTTGCAATGGGCTCCGAGTGGGCCACGGGCACGGCAATGACGGCCGAAATCTGGCCCGACCGTCATCGCGGCAAAGGCGCCGGGCTCATGCAATGCGGACTCGGCACGGGCTTTTTCGTCGCGTCGCTGATCTGGCTGTTCATGAGCGGCACGGGCGTTCATGCATGGCGCTACATGTACCTGATCGGCGTGCTGCCCGGACTCGCGACGCTGTGGATGCGCGCGGGCATTCCCGAATCGACGCAATGGGAGCGCGTGAATGCGCAGCGCAAGGCCACGCTCGCGCGCAAGAAAGCGGGCGCGTCGCTCGACGACCGCGAACAGGCGCTCGCACGCTTCACGCTGAGCGATCTGCTCGCCGACCCGAAGCTGCGCCGCAGAACATGGATCGCGGTGTTGATGTCGCTCAGCACGACGCTCGGCTGGTGGGGCATTTCGACGTGGGTGCCGCCGTACATCGGTTCGGTGGCGGCGCGCGCGGGGCTGCATGCCGATCAATGGGCGAGCTTCGCGGGCATGGCCTACAACGTGGGCGCGATTGCGGGCTATATCGGCCTGGGCTTTCTCGCCGATGCGTATGGGCGCAAGCGCATCACTTGCCTGTTCTTCGCGGTTGCGTTCATCATCACGCCCGTGCTCTTCATGTGGACGCACGATGTCGGGTTGCTGCTCGCGGTCGCCTGCGTGTCGGGCTTTTTCAGCCTCGGCCAGTACACGTGGATGCCGACGTGGCTGCCGGAACTCTATCCGACGCGCGTGCGCGGCACCGCCATCGCACTGTGTTTCAATGTTCCGCGTTTTCTCGCATGGACGGGGCCGCTCGTCGCCGGCACGCTGATCGCCCGCTTTGGCGGCTATGGTCATGCGGCCGTGACGGTCGGCTTCATCTATCTCGTCGGTCTGGTGCTCGCGCCATGGCTGCCGGAGACGCGCGGCAAACCTTTACCCGAACAGGTCTGACAATGAACTTTATCTTCACCGAGAAGGCGCCGTCCCCGGGCGGTCACTATTCGCAAGCCACGCAGGCGGGCGGCTTCACGTTCGTCTCAGGCATGCTGCCCGGGCCCGGCGTTGCCACCGACGGTCCCGACAACTTCGAGCGCCAGGTGCGCGCGACGCTCGCGCACTGCCGGAACGTGCTTGCGGAAGCGGGGTGCCAGCTGACGGACGTCGTTCAGTGCACCGCGTATATCGTCGATGTGAAGAACTGGCCGGAATTCAACCGCCTGTACGCGGAGTATTTCGGCGCGCACAAGCCCGCACGCGCCGTCGTCCCCGTGCCCGAACTGCATCATGGCTTTCTCGTCGAATTGCAGATGGTTGCGTATCGGGCCGCCTGAACGACCTGGCTTGACGGAGGAGACGATGGACAGCATCGACGTGACCGTGCTGCATCACGCCGTCGACTGGCTCAAGGCGGGCCGCCGCGTCGCGCTCGTGACGGTGACGCGTACGTGGGGTTCGAGCCCGCGGCCCGTCGGCACGTGGCTCGCAATGCGTGACGACGGCGTGGTGAGCGGGTCGGTATCGGGCGGTTGCATCGAAGACGATCTGATGGAGCGCGCCCGCGCGCAGATACTGACGGGCGAGCGGCCCGAGGTCGCGACTTACGGCGTCAGCGCAGAGGAAGCGCGGCGCTTCGGTCTGCCGTGCGGCGGCACGATGCAACTGGTGATCGAGCCGCTGGCGGGCGACGCGTCGCTGACGGCGATGATCGAACTGCGCGATCAGATCGCGGATGGCAATCTGATCGCGCGCGAACTCGATCTCGCGAGCGGCCGCGCGCGGCTGCGCCACGCATTACCTGACGAGCAATTGCGCTTCGACGGTAAAACGCTGGTGAGCGTGCATGGTCCGCGCTATCGGCTGCTCATCATCGGCGCGGGCGACCTGTCGCGCTTTCTGGCCATCATCGCAAGCGGGCTCGGTTATCAGGTGACCGTGTGCGATCCGCGCGACGAATACGCCGATGCCTGGTCGCTGCCCGGCGTGCGCATCGTGCGGACCATGCCCGATGACACGGTGCTCGAGATGCGTCTCGACGGTCACAGCGCCGTGGTTGCGTTGACGCACGATCCGAAGCTCGACGATCTCGCGCTGATCGACGCGTTGCAGACCGACGCGTTCTACGTCGCGGCAATCGGCTCGCGCCGCAACAGCGACGCGCGGCGCGAACGGCTCAGGCTGTTCGATCTGAACGATGTGCATCTGGCGCGGCTGCATGGACCGGCGGGCATTTATATCGGCAGCAGGACGCCGCCGGAAATCGCGGTGTCGATCGCAGCCGAAATGACGGCAGCGCGGAATGGCGTGAAGCTGCCACATTCGCTGGACGTTGCGCAGGCGAAGCGCGAACTGGAACCGGGCGCGTCGTGTCCGGTGCTGGCCGAGGCGCACTGAACGAGGCGCGGCGCGCCTAGTCGCACTCCGGTTCGGACAGGTCGCGCCGCGAATTGACGATCTGCCACCACTGCTGACGCAGCGCATCGCGCAGGATCTTGCCGCGCGCGCTGCGCGGTAACGCTGCGATCACGAAGACTTCCTTTGGCAGCTTTTCGCGTGCGAGATGCTCGCGGCAATGCGCGCGCAACGCTTTACCATCCGGCACAGCGCCTGGCTGCGCGACCACGAAGCACACGGTTTCCTGTCCGTACACGGGGTCGGGCACGCCCAGCGCCGCCACGTCCTGGACCTGCGGATGCGCGCGCATCACATCTTCGATTTCCTGCGGCACGATCTTGACGCCGCCGCGAATGATGAGGTCGTCCATGCGGGCGGCCATGCGGACGAAGCCTTGCGCGTCACGCGCGGCGATATCGCGGGTGAACAGCGGCGTGCCGCGTATCGGCAGCAGCGAGCCGTCGCGTTGCAGTACGCCAGGCGCGAGCTTCGCGCCGCTCACCACCACCTGGCCTTCGACATCGGGACCGCACGGCACGCCTTCGGAATCGACGATATCGAACGCGATGTGCGCGGCCGGATAGCCGACCGTGCCGATCTTGCGCCGCTGTAGCCGGTTGCCGCACATCCATCCCGCTTCCGACGATCCATACAGGTTCAGGATGCGGATGCCGTACAGCTGTTCGAATCGCCGCCATTGAACGGGCGACAGCGGCGCGGTGCTGCACGTCATCGCGCGCAATGAGGCGAAGGTGCCGGCGGGCATGTCGAGGGGCGCTTCGAGCAGCATGTTGAGCACCGTCGGCACGCCCGCGCATACCGTGACCTGATGATCGCGAATCCAGTCGCCGAAGCGGCTGCGAGAGAAGCGCCGCGCGACGCACAGTGTCGAGCCGAGTTGCAGGAACGGAATGAAGCTGAGTATCTGTGCGGAGTACCAGTCGAACGAACGGTATTCGAGCATGCGGTCGTCGCGGCTCAGGCCGAGCAGATCGATGCTGTCGAGTCCGTTGAGCCAGTAGCACGCGTGGTCGTAGACCACGATCTTCGGAATGCCCGTCGTGCCCGACGTGCAGCACATCGACGCGATATCGTCTGCGTCGGATACGGTTGCGGCGTCGGGCAAAGGCGTCGTGTCGAGCGACGGTGTATCGCCTGGCGCAAGGGCGAGGGTGATTGCATCGTCGCCGGGATTGGCGCGCGCGCGATCGGGCAATGTCCATGAAGCAAAGCGCACCACACGCACGTGCGCGCCCGCAGCGTCGGTATTGGCCGCGTCTTCGGGAAACACCACGAGATCCGGCTGGATCGTATCGAGCAGCTTGCGCGCCGTTTCCTGGCCGATGAACAGCACGTCGAGCGGACACACGATTGCGCCGAGGCGCCATGCGCCGAGCCACAGCAACAGTTTGTCGGGCGCTTCGCAGTCGGCGAGCACGACGCGCGTGCCCTTCTTGACGCCGCGCTGCGCGAGTTGCCGCGCGATGGTGTCGACCGCTTGTGCGAGCTGCTCGAAACTCATGCTCACCTGCCCGTCGACATCGACGATCGCGGGCTTGTCAGGCGTGTCCCGCCGGTGCTGTTCGAGCAAAGCGGCAACGGTGCGCCAGGTCGGATCGGCTACGGGATGACGGGCGCTCGACATGAACTCAGCAGGGCTCCGGCACGGACGGTGCCATGACGCGGCGCGGCGTTGCCGCGCTGTCCGGTGCATGGTTTTCGCCGAGACGCGCAAGTGCCCATTCGCGGAAGAGTTCGACCTTCTTCGTGCGTGCCTTGTCGTTGGGCGACGAGACGAAATACGCGGAACTGGACGGCACGCGCACATCGAACGGCGCAACGAGCTTGCCGCTCGCCAGGTCGCCGTCGACGAGGGGCGTGCGGCCAATGGCAATGCCGACGCCGTCGCAGGCCGCGGCAAGCGACGTCAGTTGCAGGTGAAACACCGACTCACCCGCGAATTCGACGGGCTCGCGCACGGCGGCTTCGAGCCACGCGGGCCAGTCGTCCTGATACATCGAATAGAAGTAGGTGCGAATCTGCCGCATGCGCGCGAGACCTTCCGCAACCGAGCTGAACTTGCCCGCTTCTTCGAGCACGGCAGGCGAACACACGGGGAAGAACTCCTCGCCATGCAGCCGGTCCGAGCGCGCCGACGCCCAGCGTCCGGAACCGTAACGGATCGCGACGTCGTAGCTGTTGCGGTCGAACTCGTTGAAGGTCGAACTGGTGGCGACGTGCACCGTGATGTCGGGGTAAGCGCGCTGGAATTCCGGCAGCGCGGGGATCAGGCATTTGACCGCATACGTGGGCAGGCACGTGACCGTGAGCACCGTGCTCGGTTTTTTTCTGCGCGCATGCGCGGTGGCGATGGACAGCAGATTGATCGCTTCGTGCACGGAGTCGAGATACTCGCGTGCCGCTGGGGTCAGCGTCAGGACATTGCGGCGCCGCACGAACAGCTTGACTTCGAGCCGTTCCTCGAGCGTCTTGATCTGATGACTGATGGCCGTTTGCGTCAGTTCGAGTTCCTGGGCGGCGCGGGTGAAGCTCAGGTGTCGCGATGCGGCCTCGAACGCAAGCAAGCTCTGCAGAGAGGGTATGTAGGGTCTCATCTAGATGTCAGCGCCATGCAAGTCACCTGGTAACGGATTGTAGCGGGTTTCATCAGCGGATTTCGATGCCGTGCGCGGCCCTGCAAGCGTCCGGCGGCCGTCCAGGCTCAAAGCCGCCGGATGCACGGATGATCGGTCCGATACGAGCCTTGCGGAAATGAAACTTTTTCATGCCGGCATGAGAAAAGTTAGTTTGCGCATGCCGAAAGCGCTCATGCACTCTTGGTCCCGTTGGACGAAGCGTCCTCTATTGGCGCAGATGAATCAATTGTTGCAAACCCGGAACATCCGATATCCAGCGCCGTCGCGCGGACGGCGCGCGGCCCTGCACGGGGATTGCACCGCGCTGTGCAAGGACAACAAGAAGCGGCGGGCGAGCTGTGCCGCCCGCTCGCAGAAGGGAGAATAACGATGGACATCGATGTGCTGGAAAATCCGTTTCTTGCCAGCCTCGGCATGACGCGTAGCGCCTGGCGCGAAGGCTACGCGGAATTTCGCCTGGACCTGCAGCCCGAATTGCTGAACCGCCAGCGCGTGCTGCAGGGCGGCGTGGTGGCCACGCTGCTCGATGCCGCCTGCGGCTACGCGGGCCTCTACAGCGCCGACCCGCAACGGCCGATTCACGGCGTGACCCTGTCGTTGACGCTGAACTTCCTCGACAAGGGTGTCGGTTCGACCTTGATCGGCAGAGGCTTTCTCGAACGTAAGGGCCGCTCGATCTTCTTCGCGCGCGGCGAAGCGTGGATCGATTCGAAGACGCTCATCGCGACCGCGCAAGGCACGTTCAAGTATGCAGGCGGTTATGGGCGGCGCGAGCCGTCGAACCCGCCCGGCGGCGAACTCGACTGAGTCGCGGCATCGCATGAATCCTTCTCATCCCCGACATGAACGATGGTCGTTTGCGCGGCGTATTGCGTTGCTTCAATGTTGCGATGAAGCGGCTGCCGGGCGTCACGTTGTCGACGCAACGCCCGTCAGAAAACGCTGTACAAGGAGACACACGACGTGACAAAGAATTCGAACACTCATTCGCTGGATCTGCGTGCATGGCTCGACGAGGCGCGCGCGCTCGGCGAACTGACCGACGTATCGGGCGCCGACTGGAACCTGGAACTGGGCGCGATCAGCGAACTGAACGTGAAGAAGGAGCGGCCCGCCGCGCTGCTCTTCGATGAGATTCCGGGTTATCCGCAGGGGCATCGCGTGCTCACGTGCAGCACTGCGAGCCCGGCGCGGCTTTCGTCGATCCTGCGCGTCGGCCATCAGGCCACGCATCGCGCGCTGGTGGAGACGCTGCGCGGCAAGCCGAAGCAATGGCAGGCGCATGCGCCGGAATACGAACCCGTGACGACGGCGAGCGGTCCGGTGTTCGACAATCTTCAGTCAGGCGCCGACGTCGACCTGTTCTCGTTTCCCGCGCCGCTGTGGCACGAGAAGGACGGCGGACGCTACATCGGCACGGGTTGCATGGTCGTCACGAAAGATCTCGACTCCGACTGGATCAACGTCGGGACCTATCGCGTGATGATCCACGACAAAAATCACGTCGGCCTCGACATGATTCCTGGCAAGCACGGCGCGATCCAGTACGACAAGCACATGAAAGCGGGCAAGCCGTTCCCGGTTGCGATCGTGATCGGCTGCGACCCGCTCGGCTATCTGATCTCAGGCATCGAAGTGCCGTTCGGCATGTGCGAGTACAACTACATCGGCGCAATCTTGAAGCAGCCCGTTTCAGTGGTGAAAGGGCAGTTGACGGATCTGCCGTTTCCGGCCGCGTCGGAAATCGTGATCGAAGGTTACGCGCATCCCGGCGACGTGAAGATCGAAGGTCCGTTCGGTGAATTTCACGGCTATTACCCGGGCAAGGCGGAAACTGCGCCCGTCGTGACGATCGAACGCATCTACTACCGTCACAACCCCATCATCATGGGCAGCCCGCCCGCGAAGCCGCCCAACGACTATTCGTATTCGAAGGCCGTGATGCGCTCGGCGCTGCTCGTCGATGCGTTGCAGGCCGCGGGCGTGCCGGACGTGGCGGGCGTGTGGGCCCATGAGATCGGCGGCGCGCGCATGTTCAACGTCGTTGCGATCCGCCAGCGCTATGCAGGCCACGCGCGGCAGGCCGGACACATTCTGAGCCAGTGCGGCGTGGGCGCGTACATGTCGCGCTATTCGATCGTGGTCGACGACGATATCGATCCAGCGAATCTGCAGGAAGTGATGTGGGCCGTCGCGACACGCACGGACCCGGATATCGATATCGATATCGTCAAACGCGGGATGGGTTCGAAGAACGACCCGATGTCGATCGCCAATCCGTACAAGGCGCCGTTCAATTCGAAGGCGGTGATCGACGCATGCCGCCCGTTCGATTTTCTTCACGAGTTTCCGCAAGTCGCGGAAGCCAGCAAGGAATTGCAGGAAAAGACGCGCGCGAGATGGGAACACATTCTCGGCTGATGCAGGGCTGCTTTTTAGCGAGCGGCACCTGGGCGGCGCAGGCACGCGCCGGATACAGATGATGCAAGCCGGCGTCTTGTTGGGCGCGCAGACAGGCGCGCCATCGACGGCGGCTGACAAGGAGAACGACAGATGGAACTGACAGGCGAACAGATTCTGCCGCTGCCGCGCGAACGCGTATGGGCTGCGTTGAACGACCCGGAGATACTCAAGGCATCCGTACCGGGATGCGAATCGTTCGAACGCGTCGACGACAACCAGTTTCAGATGGTGATGGCCGCGAGCGTCGGCCCGATCAAGGCGCGCTTCAAAGGCAAGATGGTGCTGACCGATCTGCAGCCGCCGCAATCGTATTCGATGACCTTCGAAGGATCGGGCGGCGCGGCGGGTTTCGGCAAGGGCGGCGCGCATGTCGACCTGCTGACCGACAACGCCGGCACGCGCCTCGTGTACCGCTCGCATGCCCAGGTGGGTGGGCGTCTCGCGCAGGTCGGCGCGCGTTTGATCGACGGTGTCGCACGGAAGATGGCGGAAGACTTTTTTGGCCGCTTCACGGCGGCTGTGGTCGGTCCGCAGGAACAGCCACCGGGCGACGATGCGGCGCTCCCGGCCGATAGCGCGTCGGGCCCGGCGACGACGCAACCGGCGCGAAGCGCGGGCGGCAAGACGCGGGCATGGGCCTTGGGCGTCGTGGTCGTGATTGCATTGATCGCCGTGTACGCGTTGCACTAACAAAAATAACGGCAGAGGAGACGGCGATGCACGAAAGCAATGCGCTGCAGGGCGCAGTGAGACAGGAGGTCACGCAGACTGCGGCAGTTCAGACGACGGCAGACGCGGCGAAAGAGGCGCTGATCCGGCGCATCGAGAGCGTGCCGTTTTCACGTTGGCATACGAAGGCGCGGATCATCATCGGCAGCGCGACGTTCTTCGACGCATTCGATGCGTTGTCGATCGCTTTCGTGCTGCCTGTGCTGATTGGCCTGTGGCATATCGAGCCGCTCGAGATCGGCGTGCTGATCGGCGCGAGCTATATCGGGCAATTCGTCGGCGCGCTGATATTCGGCTGGTACGCCGAGCGGCGCGGGCGGATTCGCAGCGCGACCATCGCGATTGCGATCATGTCGGTGATGAGCATGGGCTGCGCGATGAGCGGCAGTTTCGCGGTGCTGCTCGTGTGCCGCTTCGTGCAGGGCATCGGGGTGGGAGGCGAGATGCCTGTTGCCGCGACGTACATCAGCGAGTTGTCGAATGCGCACGGGCGGGGCAAGTACTTTCTGCTGTACGAGTTGATCTTCCCTGTCGGATTGATGGCGACGGGGCAACTCGGCGCGTGGCTCGTGCCGCTTGTCGGCTGGAAGATCATGTTCTGGATCGGCGCGGTGCCGGGGCTGTTGATCGCGGTGCTCGTCTCGCGTTTGCCGGAGTCGCCGCGCTGGCTGATTACAAGAGGGCGCCTCGACGAAGCGGAAACCGTGGTTCGCGCGATGGAAGCGAGCACCGATCGCCGTATCGCACCGGGTCCGCGCAAGCAGCCGGTCAACGTCTCTGCGAATGCACGCGCAGGCTGGCGTGAACTGCTGTCGCCGTTTTACCGCGGACGCACGTTCGTCGTGTGGGCGCTGTGGGCGAGTGCGTTCTTCATAGCGAACAGTCTCAACAACTGGTTGCCTACGCTGTACAAGTCGTTTTATCACTTGCCGTTGCAGACGGCGCTGCGGGCTGCGTCGATGACGAATATTGCCCAGGTTGCGTTGCTGCTGGTTTGTGCGTATGTCATTGATCGCGTTGGACGGCGGAACTGGACGGTGACGGCTTTCTGCGTTGCTGCCGTTTTGTTCGCGTGCCTTGGGCTGTTCGGCGCGCACGATGTGTGGGCGGCCATGGTGCTGGGTACATTGAGCTATGGGCTGATTGGGTCGATTGCGGCTGTGCTGTATCTGTACACGCCAGAGGTGTATCCGACTCGAATGCGAGCGACTAGCACGGGGCTGGCGACGTCGTGGCTGCGATTGGCGTCTGCTGTCGGGCCGTCGCTTGCCGGGTTGCTGCTGCACAAGCAGGGCATCGGATCTGTGTTCGTGATGTTCGCGATGGTGGCCGTGTTTGGGGCGCTTTGCGCGATGAAGATGACGGAGACACGAGAGCGGAGTCTCGAAGAGATCGCGCCGTAGGTGAAGGGGTTTTTTTGTCTGATGTGATCTGCAAGGAGCATTGCGATCCAGCGAGTGTGAACGGAATGTGAGGCGCGGCAGGGCGTCTGTCATCGACGGTAACGAGTTGCGCTTCGCAAGTGCGTGGCGTGCGATGCGTTGTGTGTGTTTCTGGGGGTAAGATAGGGTTTACGCTAGAGCCCTATCGGAGGCCACCATGAAACTCATCGTTAATGTTGCTGCGGTGTCGGCAGCTTTGTTGTTCCCATTTGCCGCGTTTGCGCAGTCGAGTGCGCCTCTCACGCGGGCTGAAGTACGGCAGCAGGTTATTGAACTTGAGAATGCAGGGTATAACCCATCGACGTCGGATTCGACTGCCTATCCGGAGAATATTCAGGCCGCGCAGAGGAGGCTCGATGCCGCCAGGGCGGGTGGCGGGTATGGTGGGGTGGCTGATGGTTCTGGTACTTCTGGCGCGGGGCGCAGGTTTTATCAGGGGGATGATTCGCAGTAAGGAATGGTGTAGTGCCTTCGGCGCGGGCGGTTTGGATGTTCTGGGTTTTTTGCTGGCATCCGCGTGATGTTATTGGTTCGCGAGTGTTGCCCCTGTGCGGGGCGGCACCTACTTTTCTTTGCCGCCGCAAAGAAAAGTAGGCAAAAGAAAGCGGCTCACACCGCCAGCCCGTGTGTTTGCCTGAGGGCCCCCAAAGGTTCTTACGCTTCACACGGCAACCACCTGACCCACGTTCGTTGCCAACGTTCTCTCTATACGCCTCACCCGCTTCACGTGCCCGCGTCGCAGCACACAGCGCCAGATAGACCTGCGCCGCCCAGGTGGCAAACTGTGTGTAGGCTATCGCGTCCTACGCGCATCCCCCCGGACTGGGAAGCACGGGTGGTGTTTCTGGTAAGAACACTGACCTGTAATTCACGACAACCTACACACAGTTTGCCACCTGGGCGGCGCAAACCATTCGCTGCCGCTGGCCCTTGTACAAGTTACTGGAGTGGGTGAGGCTTCTATTCGAAGCGTTGGCAACGGGCACCAACAGAGACGTTGCCGTGTGAAGCATAAGACCGGTTGGGGGCCCTCAGGCAACCACACGGGCTGGCGGTGTGAGCCGCTTTCTTTTGCCTACTTTTCTTTGCGGCGGCAAAGAAAAGTAGGTGCCGCCCCGCACAGGGGCGACGCTTGAAGCGGTAAGTCATATCGCGGATGCCATCGAAAAAGCAAAAGCAAAAGCAAAAGCAAAAGCAAAAGCAAAAGCAAAAGCAAAAGCACCGCCCCGCGATAATCACTTATCGCACCCCGACGTCATGACCGACGCGAACATCAACCCCGCGGTCTCACTCGCCAACGAAAACCCCGGCACCACAATCTCACGGAAATACGCCTTGAGCGCACTCAACGAAATCCTCTCCCGCGAACAGACAGACGCACTAATCGCATCGCCACGCGCGGCAAGCCTGCCAGCAGGCATCACTTCAGCGACAAACCCCCACTCCCTCGCAGTCCTCGCATCGACGGCATCAGCCAGATAAATCATATGCGCCGCCGCCTTAGGCAGCACCCGATGCCGCAACACAGACCACACCAACGTCGGCGGGAGATTCTTCTGCATCTCCGGCAGACTGAACCGCGCCTCGTCCGATGCAATCGCGAGATCACACGCAGCAACGAGCGCACAGCCAAAACCACGCGCATCGCCTTGCACTTCCGCGATTACCGGCACCTCGCTCTCATGCAACGCGCGATACACGCCGAGAATCGGATCGGCCACCGCGCGTCGAAACTGTTCCGACGTCAGTGGAGTCTGCGGTGCAGGACTCGCGGCCCGGCCGCCGCAAAAAACGGCACCTGTAGCGCGCAACCGGATGATCCTGATCGCAGGATCATGGCCCGCATCGCGGATCGAATCGGATAACGCTTGCAGTCCGCTCAAGCTGAGCGTATTGCCGTGCTCAGGCTGCGCAAACGTGATACGGCATTCGCTGTTGTTCTTCGAGACAGTGAATTCGGTCATGTGCTCCGCCTGCTCAATGGTCCTGAGAATCGAAATGTCGTGCGCATCGCATCGCTACAGCGTGACCAGACGCGTCGCCGACAACTCGAAGCGCGACATCGACGCTTCTTTCGCGCTGTGAATGAAACACCAGAGATAGAAAAGCTCGACGAAGCCGACGAAATTGCACACGTCACGCACGTCGTATTCGTCGGCATCGGCCGTATCGGCTGCATCGCGGTCGGGGAAATCGGGCAGACGGAGCAGTCGAACTGCGAGCGCTTCTTCGGGCGCTCCGCGGCGGTGGAACACACCACCCTCCGTTTCGAGGTTCAAATCCATTGTCCTTCCTGGTCGAGGCGGGAAGCGCTGCCATGCGCGCGTTCCGCCATTGAAGTGAAGTCAGATCGCGCGCGTTTCGCCGCCGTCGATGTCGAGAATCGAGCCCTGCGCAAACGATGCCGCGTCAGATGCCATGAACGCAACCGCCTGCCCGATTTCGTCGGGCGAACCGAATCGGTTGATCCCGCACTCGTCGAGCAGCATTTGCGTGGCGATCTCCGGTGCCACGCCTTCGTTCTGCGCAATCCGCGCGATGTTGCGTTCGAGGCGATCGGTTCTGATGCGACCGGGATTGACGGCACACACGCGAATGCTGTCGCGTTTGCCGAGGTCGGCCATCGCTTTCGTGAAGTTCATCAGGCCGGCGTTGACGACGCCACCAATCGTGAATTCGCCGATGCCCGTCCACGCGCCGACGCCGACGATATTGACCACTGTGCCGCGCGTGTTCGCGAGTTGCGGCCAGGCTGCGCGCGTCATGCGCACGTAGCCATGCAACTTGAGCGCGAGGCCATCCTCCCAGTCGTCGTCGGTCAGTTCGAAGAAATCGCCGCGCCGCGTGGCGCCCGCGTTGTTGACGAGCAGATCGAGTTGCCCGAAGCGCGCCAGCGTTCGCTCGATCACCGACGCTGCCATCTCGCGCTCGCGCAGATCGCAAGCGATGGTCAGCACACTGGCGCCGCTCGATTCGCGCAATGCGTTAGCCATTGCCGTGAGCTTGTCGCCGTCGCGCGCGACCAGTGCCAGCCGCATACCTTCCCGCGCGAGTTGGCGTGCAACGCCCGCGCCGATGCCACGATTGCCGCCCGTGACGATCGCGACCTTGTCCTGCAGGTTCAATTCCATGTTGTCTCCCGAGACATGCTGTTGCCGCCGGTGCAGGCGACGCGCCTCAGCCGATCTGCACGATCACTCGCGCGTCGACGATCTTGACGGGAAACGAACGCAGGTCGTCCGTCAACGGCGCGCACATCGCCTTGCCCGTGCGCACGTCGAAGCGTCCCTGATGCAGCGGACACTCGATTTCGCTGCCTTCGAGAAAGCCGTCGCACAGCCGCGCGTGTCCGTGCGTGCAGATGTTGTCGGTGGCGTAGACCTCGCCGTCGACCGAATACAGCGCGATTTCGCGTCCGCCGGCCTGCACGGCAACGACGTCGTTGTCGGGGAGATCGGCCTGTGCCGCTACATCGATCCAGCCTTCCGTCATGGGGTGTCTCCTGATTGAAATAGAGGTCGTGATGTCACGCCGGCTGCGGGACGGCTTGCGGCTGCGTGAAGAATGCGTCGGCGTAGATGCGTGCTGCCTCCAGCCCTTTCGCGACGAGCGCTGCCGTCACCGCTTCGACCATCGGCGGCGCGCCGCAAACGTAGCCGCGAAATTCGCGCAACGCGTCGCTGGCCGGCCAGTCAGCGTCGATTGCATCGGGAACGAGTCCCGCGCGATGCCCTTCATGTGCAAGACCGCTTGCGACGACGATCTGCACGCGCAGATCCGGATGTCGTTGTTGCAGATCGGCAAGCAGGTTCGCCCCATACAGGTCTGCTTCGGAGCGGACGCCGAAGTACAGGTGCACGGGGCGCCGATTGCCGGATTCGAGCGACGTGCGCGCGATCGAGAGCACGGGCGCGAGCCCCGTGCCGCCGCCAACGCAGATGATCGGGCCGTCATGCGTGCGGCGCAGATAGGACGTGCCGAGCGGGCCGCTGATGCGCACCGCGTCGCCTGCTTTCAGTACCTGCGCGACATGTTCGCTGACCCGTCCGCCCGGCACGATACGGATATGGAATTCGAGCAGGTCGTCGCCGTCGACGGAAGCCATCGAATACGGCCGGTCGAGTCCGGGCCCGAACTGCAGCGTCGCGAACTGACCCGGTGAAAACGACAGCGGACGGTTGGTGCGAAATCGCACGATGCGGACATCGTGCACGGGCGCATCGATGGATTCGACCGTGCCCTTGAGGATGCGAGCCGGGTGCACGACGACTTCGTCGGGTTCCGGAATCTCGATCGTGCAGTCGCTTGTCAGCGTTGCCTGGCAAGCGAGCACGTCTTGCGAAGATGGATCGACGCGCTCGCTTCCCACCTGCAACGCTCCGCCGATCAGCTTGCAGCGGCAGGTTCCGCAGCGGCCTGCGGAGCAGCTATAGGAGATGGGCACGTTCGCGCGCCGCAAAGTGTCGAGCAGATTGTCGCCGGACGCGAAGCTGATCGACTGTCCGGTGGGTTGCACGTGCAACTGCATGAATGTCTCCCGCCTCGAGATCTGGTTTTCGCCGATCTTAAGGGGGAGGCTGCCGGGCAGGAACCACGTGCCGGGAATGGACGATATTCGCCCGCTGAATATGTGCGCCGTTCGCCGTGTCAGGGAAGCGGCACGGCCTGATCGGGCGACACGCGCGGCGCGCCTTCGCTGAAGGTATCGAACATCATCGCGCGCAGCCACTGGTTCGCCGGGTCCCGATGGTATTTGGCGGACCAGAAGACGTTGAGGGGAATCGGGTCGAGCTTGATGGGCAACGGCGCCCACGCGAGATTGAACGGCACGATGCTGTGGTTCACGAGCCGTCCCGGCAGTGCGGCGATCATATCCGTCTCACTCAGGATATGACCGACAGCGGCAAAGTGCGGAATACGCAGCTTCACGTTGCGGCGCACGCCGAGGCGCCCCAGATCGTGCTCGATCATCATGTGGCCAGTATGCGGCGCCAGCACGACGAGATGATCGGCGCGGGCGAATTCCTCCAGCGTGATGCTGCCCTTGTCGAGCGCATGGCCTTTGCGGAATGCGCACACGTACTGGCTCGCGGTCAGCCGGCGCTGGAACATGCCGGCATTCAGATCGGGCAGCCAGCCGATAGCAAGATCGACGGCACCCGTTTCGAGTTCGTCCTTCAGATTCGACTCGCCTTTGCGCACCGTGCTGATCGTCACGTCGGGCGCAACGCGTTCGAGCGCCCGCATCAGGTTCGCGAGGAAGTCGATCTCGCCGATATCCGTCATCGCAATGGTGAAGCTGCGATTGCTCCGCGCGGGATCGAAGTCCATTTCCAGATTGACGACGCCGTGGATCAGTCGCAACGCTTCGTTGAGCGGTTCGGCGAGGCGTTCGGCGTAAGGCGTGGGCTGCATGCCGCGACCCGTGCGCAGCAGCAGATCGTCGCCCAGCAGCGCGCGCAAACGGTTCAGCGCGTTGCTCATGCCGGGTTGCGACATGCCGAGATTCTCCGCTGCTTTCGACACGCTCTTTTCGCGCACGAGTTCGGCGAGCACCAGCAGCAGGTTGAGGTCCAGATCTCGTAGTTCCATCGCTCTCGTCCTGATATTGCTGGCGATTATATCGTCCATTCGCGGGCGTTTATTGGTCGTCTGAGGTGTCTCGCAGATCATGTGTCCAGCAAGAACGACTCTGGAGACAACGCATGAGCATGGAACCCGTTCCGATTTCGTTCGTTCCGAAGTGGAAGGGCGATGGATCGAGCCGCATCCCGTTCTGGGTCTATACCGACGAATCGGTGTATCGCCGCGAACTCGAACGCATCTTCTACGGCCGACACTGGAACTTCGTCGGTCTCGAAGCCGAATTGCCGAACGCGGGTGATTTCAAACGCACGTGGGTCGGCGAGCGCTCCGTGATTCTGGCGCGCAACGAAGACGGTTCCGTCAGCGCGGTGGAGAACATCTGCGCGCATCGTGGCGCAGCATTCTGCCGGGAGCGCACGGGCAACCGCAAAGAATTCCTCTGCCCGTATCACCAGTGGACCTATGACCTCAAAGGGAACCTGACAGGTGTGCCCTTCCGGCGCGGACTCAAGAAGGATGGCGAAGTGCGCGGCGGCATGCCCGCCGATTTCAGTCCCGCCAACCATGGCTTGAACAAACTCAAGGTGGCGGTGCGTCACGGCGTGATCTTCGCGTCTTTCGATCACGACGTGGAGCCGCTCGAAGAGTATCTCGGCCCGCAGATCCTGCCGTACTTCGACCGCACGTTCGACGGTCGCAAGCTGAAGATTCACGGTCACGCGCGCCAGCGGATTCCGGGCAACTGGAAGCTGATGCAAGAGAACATCAAGGACCCGTATCACGTCGGCCTGCTGCATACATGGTTCCTGATGTTCGGCCTGATTCGCGGCGACCAGAAGTCGCGCATCGTGACGGACGCGCACGGCCGGCACGGCGCAATGGAATCGACGCGCGAAGCCACGGGCAAGGGCGCAGTCAGCGAAGGCCTGCACAGCTTCAAGGACGACATGCACCTGAACGACGAACGCATCATCGACATTCAGCGCGAGGACTGGTGGAACGGTCCCACCGTCGTGATGCTGACGCTGTTTCCCAATCTCATCGTGCAGCAGCAGTCGAACAGCATGTCGGTGCGGCAGATCATTCCGCGCGGCACGGGCGCGTTCGATTTCGTCTGGACGCACTTTGGTTTCGAAGACGACGACGCCGGGATGGAGACGCGCCGCATGCGTCAGGCCAACATGTTCGGCCCCGCGGGCTACGTGTCCGCGGACGACGGCGAAGTGCTCGAATTCTGCCAGGAGTCGTACGAGAGCGGCGACAGCGGGCGCACGACGATCGCGGAGCAGGGCGGACGCGACTGGAGCGAGTCGAACCACACGATTACCGAGAACGTGCTGCGCGGCATGTACGCGTACTGGCGCAAGCTGATGGAGATCTGACCTATGCAGCACACCGATCTGAAAACAGATCTGCTCGATGTGATGACGTTGCATAGCGAATACAGCGCGTGCGTCGATGCGGGCGAGTTCGAACGTTGGCCCGGATTCTTCGTCGAGCATTGCGACTATCGTATTCAGTCGCGCGAGAACTTCGACGCGAAACTGCCGCTTTGCATCATGTGGCTCGAAGGCAAAGGGATGCTGCTCGATCGCGTCTACGGGGTACGCGAGACGCTCTATCACGATCCGTACTATCAGCGGCATATCGTGTCGGCGCCTCGCATCCTCTCAGCGGATGACAACGAAATTCGCGCTGAAGCGAACTATCTGGTGCTGCGCACGAAGCGGGATTCGTTTTCCGAACTCTTCAACGTGGGCCGCTATATCGACACGATCCAGCGCACGCCCGACGGCCTGAAGTTCAAGGCGCGCAACTGCGTGTTCGACAGCGAATGGATTCGCAATTCGATCATCTATCCGATCTGAACCGGCAGGTTTCAAGGAAAACGTCACGATGGAATACGTCAAGCTGGGCACCAGCGGGCTCGCTGTGTCGCGCATTGCGCTGGGCATGATGTCGTACGGCACGCCGGAATGGCGGCCGTGGGTGCTCGATGAAGCCGCTTCGCGTCCAGTCGTGCAGCGTGCGGTCGAACTCGGCATCAATTACTTCGATACGGCCGACATGTATTCGGCCGGCCAGTCCGAAGTGCTGACAGGCCAGTTCGTGCGCGAATTCTGCCGTCGCGAAGAAGCGGTGATCGCGACCAAGGTGTTCTATCCCGTCGAGATGGCGTTCAAGGGCGGCGCGGCGGGCGGCGCGAAACCGCCGAAGCATCCGAACGCGGACGGCCTGTCGCGCAAACGCATCCTGCACGCGGTCGATCAAAGTCTCGCGAGACTCGGCACCGACTATATCGACCTCTATCAGATCCATCGCTTCGACTACGGCACGCCGCTCGAAGAGACGATGGAAGCGCTGCACGACATCGTGAAGGCCGGCAAGGTGCGCTACCTGGGCGCGAGCAGCATGGCTGCATGGCAATTCGCCAAAGCCCAGCAGATTGCGCGCGACAACGGCTGGACGCCGTTCGTCAGCATGCAGAACCACTACAACCTCGCCTATCGCGAGGAAGAACGCGAAATGATTCCACTGTGCCGCGATCAGGGTGTCGCGGTGATTCCGTGGAGTCCGCTCGCGCGCGGCTTTCTTTCGGGCAGGGCACGAACCGATGCAACGTCGGAAGACTCGACGTTGCGTGCGAAGACCGACGACGTCGCGCAAAAGTACTACTGCCGCGACAGCGACGCGCGCGTGCTCGGGCAACTGGGCGCGCTCGCCGGGCGCCGGAATGTTTCGCACGCGACGCTGGCATACGCGTGGCTGCTGCACAAGGGCGTGACGGCACCCGTGGTCGGTGCGACGAAGGCCGGCCACGTGGATGACGCCGTCGCGGCGCTCGACATGATGCTGTCCGCGGGTGAGATCGCAGAACTGGAAGCGTCGTACGAACCGCATCCCGTGATCGGACATAGCTGACTGCGACGCCTGGAGAAAGATTCATGGATGTTTTGCAGGGTGTCGTTTCGGGACATATCCGTGTGCGCGACGGCACGCGCATCGCGTACAGCGTGCACGGCAACGTGGAAAGCGGCGACCGCGCGCTGCTCGTGCATTCGCTCGGCATGGACCATGACTTCTGGCGGCCCGTCGTGGCGAGTCTTGCACAACGCGCGCTCGTGATGACCGTCGATGCGCGCGGCCACGGCGCGTCCGACAAACCGCCCGGACCCTATCGCGTCGAGCAGATGGCGCAGGACATGCACGATGTCGTGTCGGCGTTCCGCTTCGACAACGTGCTGATGGCGGGCGCCTCGATGGGCGGCTGCGTTGCGCTGCAGTTCGCCGCAACATGGCCGCGCCTGACACGCGCCGTCGGCCTCATCGATACGACGGCATGGTATGGCGAGGCCGCACGGGAGAACTGGGAGCAGCGTGCCGTGAAGGCGGAGCAGGGCGGACTGGCGGCGCTTGTCGACTTTCAGAAGACACGCTGGTTCAGCGATGCATTTCGCGCAGCGCGTCCGCGTGTCGTGCAGCACTGCGTCGATACGTTTCTGCGCAACGACGTGCAGGCGTTCGCATCGACGTGCAGGATGCTGGGCGCCTTCGACGGTCGCGTGTTGCTGTCGAACGTGCGCGCGCCATGCGCGGTGATCGTCGGTGAAGAAGATCATGTTGCGCCGCCGGATATGGCGCGTGCGCTGCATGCGGGCATCGCGAGATCGACGCTGACCATCATCCCGGGCGCACGTCACCTGACGCCGATCGAGACACCCAACATCGTGATCGCCGAACTCGGCAGGCTGCTGGACGCAACAGAAGGCTGATGCGCGGCATGCAGACGTCAGACGCCCGGACCAGATGCGTTTCGGCCGTGCAGTCACCGCGCATGTGACACACGTCGCGCGGCATTAAAACAACACAAGGAGACAACCCATGCAACACCCCGCAGGTAGTGCAGGACAACGCACATCCGACGCCGCGCCCGGCAGCATGACGTCGCAAGTCTGGTATCGCTCGCTTGATCGTCAGCAGTGGAATGCGCTGTTCGCATCCAACCTCGGTTGGCTATTCGACGGCTACGAAACATACACGCTGATCCTCACGGTCGGTATCGCCTTGCGTCAGTTGCTCGAACCGGCGATGCAGGCGCAGATTCCGTTCTACGCCGGTCTTGTCATCGCTTTGACGCTGCTCGGCTGGGGCGTGGGCGGGCTGGTCGGCGGCGTGCTGACCGATTACATCGGCCGCAAACGGATGATGATGCTTGCCATCCTCGCGTATTCGCTGACCACAGGCCTGAGCGCGTTCGCGTGGAACTGGGAGTCGTTCGCGGTGCTGCGCTTTATCGTCGGCCTCGCGATGGGCTCCGAGTGGGCGACGGGCACAGCGATGACCGCGGAACTCTGGCCAGACCGTCATCGCGGCAAGGGCGCGGGGCTTATGCAATGCGGGCTCGGCATGGGATTTTTCGTCGCGTCGCTGGTGTGGCTCTTCATGAGCCAGACAGGCGAACTGGCCTGGCGCTACATGTATGTGCTCGGCGTGCTGCCGGGTCTCGTCACGTTGTGGATGCGTTCTGGCATTCCGGAATCGGAGCAGTGGGAGCGCGTGAACGATGACCGCCGCCGGATTCGCGCGCTCAAGCGCAAAGGCAGCACGGTGTCCGGTCGTGAAGAAGCGCTGAGTCGCTTCACGCTCGTCGATCTGTTTTCGGCGCCGAAGTTGCGGCGCCGCACGCTGGTCGCGGTGTTCATGTCGCTGACGACCACGCTCGGCTGGTGGGGCATATCGACGTGGGTGCCGCCGTACATCGGCGCCGTGGCTGCGCATGCGGGGCTGTCGGCGCCGCGCTGGGCCAGCTTTGCCGGCATGGCCTACAACGTGGGCGCGATCGCCGGTTACATCGGACTCGGCTTTCTCGCCGATGCCTACGGCCGCAAGCGCGTGACGTTCATGTTCTTCGGCATGGCGCTCGTCATGACGCCCGTGTTGTTCATGTGGACGCACGACATCGGCATGTTGCTGCTGGTCTCGGCCGTGACGGGCTTCTTCAGCCTCGGCCAGTACACGTGGATGCCGACCTGGCTGCCGGAGCTTTACCCGACGCGTATTCGCGGCACCGCGATCGCGTTCTGCTTCAACGTGCCGCGTCTGCTCGCATGGTCGGGTCCGCTCGTCGCGGGCACGCTGATCGCGCGCTTCGGCGGCTATGGACATGCGGCCGTCACGGTGGGGTTCATCTATCTCGTCGGGCTCTCGCTTACCCCATTTCTGCCGGAGACCAACGGCAAGCCTTTACCCGAAGACGTGTAGCACGGCATGGCACGGCCATGAAAAACAACAACGGAGGAGAACATCCACAATGAAAAAACTGACCCTGGCGATGCTCGCAGCGGGCATGCTGGCAACGGGCGCTCATGCGCAAAGCAGTGTCACGTTGTACGGCAGTATCGACGAAGGCATCACGTACAACACCAATAACATGGGGCACGGCACGGCCACGCTCGGCCCCGTTGCCGTGCCGGACTTCTACGGGATGCGTGGCGTCGAAGATCTGGGCGGCGGTCTGAAAGCCGTGTTCGCGCTGCAAAACGGCTTCAGGTCGAACACGGGGCAAGGGACGATCGCAGGGGAAGCATTCAGTCATTTCTCGTGGGTCGGACTGACGAGCGACCGTTTCGGCGCGCTGACGCTCGGGCGTCAACTCGATCTCGCCGCGGACGCGCTGCGCGTGAATTCGAACGGTAGCGTGCAATACACGTTCTATCTGTTCCATCCGGCGAATCTCGACAATCTGGGTATCATCGGCGACTCGATCAACAACTCGGTCAAGTACACGACACCCACGCTTCATGGGTTCACGGCGAGCGGGATGTATGGTTTCGACGATTCGGGTACGCAGCCGGGACGGGTCGTGAGCGCGGATGTCGTGTACTCGCAAGGGCCGTTGCGGGCATCGCTGGTGTACAGCAGCTGGCGCAATCATGCGATTCCGCTCGTATCGGGATTGGGTCTGGGTTCGTTTCTGGGTCAACCGCTGACGGGTGGCCAGACCTTCGTCGCGCGGACTCAGGATATCTTCGGCTTGTCGGCACTTTACAAGGCGACGTCGGGACTCGACCTGCACGGCGTGCTGACGCAAGTGAATCTTTCGACGCAGACACAGTCGGCTCGAATGAGGACAGCGGAACTGGGCGCGGACTATCACGTGACGGTAGCCAACACGGTGACAGTCGGCGGCTACCTGTCGTGGCTATCGGGAACGCGCTATGCGGAACTGGGTGTCGGCGATGTCTATGCGCTGTCGAAGCGAACCGTGGTGTACGCACAGGTGACCTGCCAGCATGCCGATGGCGCTGGAAACGCAGCAATGCCATTGCTCGCGCCGTCGGATGGTGCCAATCAGACGGCGTTTCGCATCGGCGTGCATCACTTCTTCTGACACGCTCGCGGCTGCACGTGAGGGCAGCATCCAGCACGAGTGCACTGGGTTGATGCGAAAATCACGCTTTGCCCATCGACCCGTGTTTTGGAGAACTCGCGTGCACGACTTCCCCCGCATCAATCCAGTTCGCCTGCTCGACGATCTCAAGACGCTGCGCAGTTTCGGCGCCAACGGACCCGGCGTGGTGCGCCTGTCGCTCTCACCGGTCGATATGGAAGCGCGCCGCTGGCTCGCGGGGCGCATGACGGATGCCGGGCTGGACGCGGCTATCGATGGTACCGGTACGGTGTTCGGACGCTCGCGCAAGTCCGGCCCGGCGCTCGTTATCGGCTCGCACACCGATACGCAGCCGACGGGCGGCTGGCTGGACGGCGCGCTCGGCGTGATCTACGGGCTCGAAATCGCGCGCGCCCTTCACGAATGCGCGGCAACGCGTGATTTCGCGGTGGACGTTGCATCGTGGATCGACGAAGAGGGCACGTTTTCGAGTTTTCTCGGCAGCCGTAGTTTCGTCGGCGATGCAATCGATGCGTCGTTGCAGCACGCCCGCAATCGTGAAGGCGTGTTGCTAGGCGATGCGCTCGCGCAAGCGGGCCTTGCGAACGCACCGCGCGTGCTGCTTGATCGCGCGAGACAACGCGCGTATCTCGAACCGCACATCGAGCAGGGCGGTCGGCTCGAAGCATCGGGGAAGTCGATTGGCGTGGTGACGACGATTGTCGGCATCCGCGAGTTTCAGTTGCGCTTCACCGGACAGCGCAATCACGCGGGCACGACGCCGATGTCCATCCGGCGGGACGCGGGTGCGGCATTGGTTGCGTTCATCGCGCGCATCGACGCGGCGTTTGGCCGGCTGGCGGACGCGGATACGGTGTGGACGGTCGGCCGGATCGATCTCGATCCGGGTTCGTTCAGTGTGGTGCCCGGCAAGGCTGAGATGTACTTGCAGTTCCGCGACGGCAACCCCGAGCGGCTGCATGCGATGGAAAGCGCCCTTGCTGCGTTGGTGGACGAGTGGAATTCGCAGCATGCCGTGCCCGTCGAGCTGATACCTTGCGACGGTCCCGAGGAGCCGGTCGTGATGGATACGGCGTTGCAGCAGCATATTGCGCAAGCGGCCGAAGCGGTCGCGCCGGGACAGTGGATTCGGATGCCGAGCGGCGCGTCTCACGATGCGCAGGTGATCGGGCATCACATTCCCGCTTGCATGCTTTTCGTGCCGAGCATTGGCGGCGTCAGTCACGATTTCATCGAAGATACGGCCGAGGCGCATATTGTGATCGGGTGTGAGGTGGCGGCGCGGGCGGCGGCGGGGATCGTGGAGGCGTTGCGGCTTTCAGCTTGATGGCTGATGTCCCGTTTGCATCTTCAGAAAAAATACGCGATCAGCAGTCCCTCGGTCACGACGCCGAGAATCGTACTGATCAGGATGGTTGCGGTGGCGTCGCGTGTGTACGTATTGCTCTTGAGCGCGAACATGGCGGCCGCGGTGGCCGTCGGCACGGCGCCCGTGATAACGGCCTGGTGAGCCGGTGCGCCCACGACGCCAAACAATACGGCGCCGAGCGCCATCAAGGCCGGTTGCAGGAAGTTCTTCATACCCAGATTCGCGAGGACGTTGGCGTTGATCACGAAGCGCTCGCCATAGAGTATCAATCCGAGCGCAAATAGCGACGTCCCGCCCGCGGCCTTTGCGATCAGGTCGACGGAGGTCAGGACGGGTCCGGGCAGCGTGACATGGCAGAAGCTCAGCACCATGCCCGAGATCGGCAGCCACACAATGGGATGGATGACGGCGCGCGCGATACTTTGTCCGAACACCCGCAACACGTCCGGCTGCGCCTTTCCCCCCTCGTTCTTGTCGCCCAGTCCGGTCAGGACGATGGTGAGCGGCAGCATGAAGATGCTGGTGACGAGATTGCCGACCAGCACCGCGAGAAATCCCTCCGGCCCGAACACGGCGGCGAGAATCGGCGCGCCGAAATAAGCCATGTCCGGAAAAGCGCACACCAGTGCCTGCATGGTGGCGGTGCGCAGGTCATGCCTGAGCACAAAGCGGCCGACGCCCAGCGCAATGACATACGTACCCATCAAGCCAAGTGTCAGGCACAGCGCGAAGCCCACGTTGTGCAGCTTGTCCGGCGAGGTCTTGACCGCGCCTTCGAACAGCGCAAAAGGCAGCGCAAACCGGACCACCAGGGTTGCCAGCACGCTGGCGTCGTCGTGCTTCAACAAGCCGATGCGCACCGAGAGCCAACCGAGCATGATGACGAATGCAACCGGCAACAGTCCATTGAGAATGGTGTTGAGCAAAGGACGACTCCTGTTTTATTAACCGGTAGATATCGCGCTGCTTTTCGATTCGCTTGCACGGCATGAGCCGATTCACATCGGACGTGTCGCACTTCGTTTGGCGAGCAGTTCACAACCATAACGCGCAATGTCGGAGCACGCTGTGAAGGTGCCGATCGTCGAACACAGTGTCGGGAGGCTTTCTCACACGGGGTGTGCGTTGGGGAATGGCGATCCCTGGTCTAGCTGGCAATCGCAGTGACGCTGATTCTCATTGGGGAAAAGGTGATTTTCGTTTTGCTCATCGCGGGTCTCGACTGTCTGCTTCTGCGGGACGTCAACCGCTAGACGCCGGCGCAACGGCAAGACTCAGTGCAACTCCGCGCGGAAGAAATCGACCACGTCTCCATTGAACTGCTCATGGAACGCTGCGCGATCGAAGCCCGGCAAGCTATTGCAAAGGGCGGGCATTTTGCGGGCGAGGCGCGCATCGCAAGGCGGCAAAAAATCGTAATGTCCTGCGTTTGGTACAACGTGATAGTCGGGCGGATGGGGCAGGTCGACGCGCACTGCCTCTTCATAGTATGGGTCCGGCTGATGACGGTCATCGGCGGCCCGCCACAGTTGAATTGGCGCGCGCACGCCGCTCAAACCTGCGCGTCCAAACGCGAATCCGAAAGCGGGAGCCGCAATCACGGCGGCCTTGATTCGCGGGTCCCGCACCCACACGCTGGCGGGCACAGCCTGAGCCAGGTCGGGATTGACTCCGGCATGCTGCAGCGCGCTGCACAGGTCGTGATCCGGGTGTGCGTGACAATATGGAGCGATCTCGGACAGGTTCGGTACACCGCCCACCGTCACGAGCACGGTGAAGCCGCCATTGGAGAAGCCGAACGCACCGACGCGCGCCTTGTCCAGATGCTCATGATCGGCCCACTCGTCGAGCATGTAGTCCACCAACCGATGCAGTTGAACCGGACGACGCCATAGCTGCATAACGCGGCTCTGATCGTCGAACGTGTCACCGGCATGACTTACCGCCGCTGCCACGAAGCCGGCGCGGGCAAGCGCGATGGCGGTGTCGTAATGGCTGTCGTACCAGCCGCCACCGCCGTGCGAGATTACGATTAACGGCAAGCGACGGCCTGCGACGGGTGCATCCCGTGCGACAGTTTCCGTGTGGGTGCCGACGTTTTGCTCGACTGCAGCAGCGTCCGTCGGATACCAGATTCCGACCGTCAATGGCGGTTCCGCACCATTGGCGATCTTCACTTCCTCGAAGCCGACGTTGGCAGCAAAAGCTGGCGTAGCAAGCAAACCGCAAACGACAGCAACCACAGCAAATAGCCTCACGACAGCAATCTCCCTCTGTGCGTTGTTCGCGCCGCGCGCCGTTGCAGCTTTCATGAATCTGATCGGATCAGTTATGGTCCGGCTTACCCCACAAAAGGGATTCAGGATGCCGTTGCAAATACTCCGACAGTGAGCCAAGACTGGCAAGCGTTCGACGCAATTCGCCCAGCGCCTGATGCACTTCGGCCTGAAGCGGAGAGTCCTTCGCAAGCGTAGCGTTGGCCGCGTCGAACGAACGCCGCGCGGCTTCCAGTGCCGCCCGCGTCTCAGGGACCAGCTCGCCATCGATCTTCTGGAACAGCGACGCCGAGTTCCGGAGCGCCTTGTCGAGATTGTGTCCAATCTCATCGATGGGCACATCGTCGAGTTTTTTCACGATGCTGGCAAGCTGGTCCTGAAGTTCTTCGAGTGTATTGGGTACCGTCGGCAGTTCGACGGGCGTTCGCTGCGTATCGATCCTGACCGCGCGAGCGTGTGGAAAGAAGTCGAGTGCGACGTAACGCTGGCCGGTCAACACGCTGCCCGTGCGCAATTGTCCGCGTAGCCCGTCGGCAACCAGTTGATGCAACAATCGTCGGCCCTCGGCGCCATCGCCGTTTCCTAGCGCTTCCCGGTAGCGTCGTCCGAGCCGCGACGGGTAAAGATCGAGTGTAGCGACCATGTCGACGTGCGCGGTTCGAACATTGAAGTCGACATCGATAGCCACGACCTGACCCAGTTCGACACCGTGGAAATCCACCGGTGCACCGATCGACAAGCCACGCAACGACTGTCCGAACCGCATGAGCACACGCGCGGCCGGACCATCCTCGGCTTGACGCGCGGCCTCCGTCCGCGTCGCGGACAGTGCGAACGACGTGCCATCCGATGCCTGAGATCGCGTCGTTGCCGGCCCAACGATATCGAACGCGACCCCTCCGGAGAGGATCGACGCGACCGATTGGGTGTCCAGTCGCAGCCCGTTGGAATCGAAGCGCAAGTCGATTCCGCTCGCGTGCCACCATTGCGTAGTCGAGGTGACATACTGGTCGTAAGGCGCGTTGACGAAGACATCGACGATGACCTCCGCGCCGTCCTTCGAAAGCGAATAGCCGAGAACCTGACCGGCCTGAACGCGGCGGAAGAGGACGGGCGAGCCAGGTGTCAGCGACCCCAGAGAGCTTGTGTGAAGCACAAAGCGTTTTCCCTTCTGATCGGAGGAGACGGAGGGCGGCACTTCCAGGCCCGCAAAGTCTTTGCAAACGCCGGCAGTGCGCCCCGTATCGGCGGCGATATACGAACCTGAAATGGCCGTTGCGAGCCCGGAAATACCTGTCATGCCGATACGCGGACGTACCACCCAGTATCGCGTGTCGCATGCCGCAAAGCCTTTTGCCGAGTCGTCCAGTTGCACATCGGCGAGAACCCGTGCGCGATCGGATGTGAGATGCAGGTCGGTGAGCGTGCCAATCTCGACATCCCGGTATCGCACCCGCGTCTTACCCGCCTCGAGTCCTTCGGCGCTCGTAAAACTGATCCTGATACGAGGTCCGCGTTGCAAGACGGACGCAACGAGCAGCGCGCCGCACATGAGCAGCGCGGCAAGAGGAATGAGCCATACAGCCGACGGCCGGCGCCGGCTCTTCATCACAGCGTTCCAGTGATCACGTCGCACAGTCGCCTGCCGAACCGGCGAACGATGGCTGCGCACGCCTTCAACCGGCGGCGCAGACGCTTCATCGCTGGCCGATCGCCGTGACTAGTGAAGGTTCGCATGTGAGCTGACGGCCAGCGCGATGTAGACAAGCGCTGCGAACACGCCCGCCATCGTCCCGAGCACATCCCTGTAGCCAGCACCGCGCGTGAAATGAACCGGGAGTCCCACCACGAAGTAGGTGACCGCGAACACGATCACGACCATCAATGGCGGCGGTGTCGTCATGACGAGGTCGGCCAGGGCATGCATCATGGCGTAACCACGTGGCTTGCCGGGTGTTACTTCAGTTGCGCGACGAGGGCATCGGCACCCTTGTCGATCCCGGTTCTGGCGGCGCTGAGCGAGCCGAACGCGGCGGGCAGATTCATCGCGTTGGGATACTGCTTCGTCACATATGCCCTCAACAGATGCCCATTGGAACTGTCGTACACCTCGACGGCGTAAGACACCGAGCCGCTGAACGCACCTTTGCCGCCGCGGATGGCCTGCACGCCGTTATAGAGATTTCCGGCGATATCGAAGTGCATCACCTGTCCGACGAGTGCCGTGGTGGGTTCCGCGCCCGTCAGCGTGAGCTTGATACGCAGGGTGGCAGGCGAGGGCTGTGCGGCGATTTCGAAACGCTTCGACAGTTTCGATGCGAACGTCTTGCCCATGTAGTCAGCGAGGGCGGCCCGGTCGTCATCCTTCATATCCCCGAACTGGTTGTCATTGCCCCGATAGACATCGACGGGATCGACGATCACCTGGTTGTAGCGCGACCAGACCACGGGGGCAGCGAACCGGTACGGCACCTTGGCGGAGTCGTCATCCCGGTTTTGCTTCAGTTGCGACGAGGAGGCGATACCCGAGTACGCCACGGGCTGTACGCCAGCACAGGCCGTTAAGGCCAGCGCGGTTGCGCCGGCGAAGAGGAGCGGAGTCAGTCTGAGCTTGAACATGTGGTGTTCCCTGGAAGCCGATGGCAGGTGTCGGAAGAGCGTCACGTCGGGTGAATCCCGATGTGTGGCCGAAGCGTAGCATCGCCGTTTTCATATGTAAACCGTCTACCCGGTTTGTTTTTATGGAAAACTCGGGCGTACAATTCAGGCTTCACCAGCATGAACGCCCGGTTTGTATCGGATATCAGCGGCTGGCGGGGCGGGCATCAGCCGCCGCCAGACCTGCAACAGACGGCATGACCGGTTGACGCGACGACATCATTATTGATCAATGGACAATCAGACCCGTTCCGAGACGACCCGCAAGAAGGCTATCGACGCCGCATTCACGATCCTTGCGCGAGAAGGCGTGGGTGGCCTTACCTTCGATTCGCTGTCGCGCGAGAGTGGCGTGAGCAAGGGAGGGCTGCTGCATCAGTTCCGCACCAGGCATGGTGTGCTGACGGCGCTGCTCGATTTTCAGCGGCAACAGTTTGAACAGATCCGGCTCGACTACCTGGCCAAAGAAGCAGGCAAGAAAGCCGAACCCAATCTTTCGGCGCATATCGCCGTCTATCGGGAGTCCATCAAGCAGCCACACTCGGTCGCGCGAGCGGTATTGGCTGCATTGGTCGAGAGTCCGGAACTGCTCGACGATTCCAAAGCGGCGGACGCCGACAGGATGAAAGCGCTTCAGCGCGAATCGGGCGACCTCGAGCTTTCATTGCTTCGCTATTTCGCTGCAAGCGGCATCGCGTTCAATTCATTGCTCGGACTCGCACCGCTGCCTCAAACCATGATCAATCGTCTGTTTGACCGCTTGCTCGATGAGGACAGCTGGCAGACCCAGAAGCAGCAGCCCAAAGCGCCAAAGCGGGCTGTGCGATAAGGTGCGCCAGCGCTGCATCTAGTTTCGATACGACGGGTCCCGTCTGTCGAGAAAGCGCAGCATTGCGGGCCATTCCATTTCGCCGTATGGGCGGCGCGTTTCCGGCTTGTACAGATGCGCGGTCTTGTCGATCACATGCTGCGGCGGCATATGCAGTTCGGTATTGCACGCCATCGCATCGACTTGCGCGCGGCACGCGTTCTCGAGCCAGTAGATCGCATTGAAGGCTTGCGGAATCGAGGCGCTCGCAACCAGTAGTCCGTGATTGCGCAGGATCATCGCCTCGGCCTGGCCCAGATCTTCCGCAAGCGTCTTGCGTTCTTCGAGATCGATCGCGACGCCCTGATAGTCGTGATACGCAACGGGACTGAAGCGCATCGCGGTTTGCGTGAGCGGCAACAACCCGCACGACAACGCCGACACAGCGAGCCCGCCACGGCTGTGCGTGTGGATCACGCAGTGTACGTCGTGCCGTGCGCTGTGCACGGCGCTATGAATCACATAACCGGCAGCGTTCACACCATACGTGCCCTCGTTCGGATTGAACAGAACGTTGCCGTCGATATCGATCGTGATCAGACTCGACGCCGTGACCTCCTCGTACATGTAGCCATACGGATTGATCAGCAGCCGCGTGTCGTCGCCAGGGATGCGCGCCGTGATGTGGTTGTACACGAGATCGCTCAATCCGAAATACGGCATCAGCCGATAACACGCGGCAAGATCGACACGCGTGTTCCATTCGGCTTCGGAAACCATCGACTTCACATTCGACGGCATCTGTTGTTCCATCAGCATGTTCGTCTCCAGTACTCAACAGGATCACGCGCTCATTGCGGGTCGAACCCGTAGAGCGCGGCAGGGTTGTCCACGAGAATGCGTCGTTGCGCCTGTGACGAGGGCGCCCATCGCATCAATGCATCGAGCAGTTCGCCGTCGTCGGGCATCGTGCCTTCCAGATTCGGATGCGGCCAGTCCGTGCCCCACACGCACCGCTCGGTCGCGACGCGCGCCAGCAGCGTCGCGAGTGCGTCGACATCGTGAAACGGATAGCCTACGCTCGAACAGCGATAACCGCACAGCTTCAACCACGCGCGTCCACCATCGAGCAGCGCGCGCAGCGCCGTGACCGCCGGATGCGCGATGCCCCACGCGGCCGGTATCTGTCCCATGTGATCGATGACGACATCGGTGGGCAGGCGGCGCAGGATCGGCAGCAGATCGGGCAGATCCTCGCCGTTCGCGTAGATCTGCGTGTGCCAGCCGAATGGCGCGATCCTGTCGGCGAGCTGGATCAGATGATCGACGGGCGGCCCGCCCGGCGTCACCAGATTGACGCGCACGCCGCGCGCACCCGCTTCGTGCATCTGCCGCAACTGGGTCTCGCCGATCTGCGGATCGACCACGACGACGGCACGGCTGCGTTGCGTGCCGAAGTGCGCGACGGCATCCAGCGTGCAGCGATTGTCCGTCGCATAGAAGCTGGGCTGTACGATCACCACGCGTTGTGTGCCGAGCACGTCCTGCACATGCTCATACTGGGATAGCGTTGCCTCGGGCGGCGTATAGGCGCGTCGCTCGTTCAGCGGGAAACGTTCGAACGGACCCGTGATGTGAATATGGCAATCGCACGCGCCGGGCGGCGCCTTCTGGTCGGGCGTCTTGATGGTCGCGCGTGGAGCCTGGCAGGTTGCGGACATGTGTCGGTGGCGTTGACGGAAAGGGTCGATGTCAGGACGGCGTATAGCTGCTCGCAGCGCCGCCCTCGGTCTGCAGCGGCGTGTCGGCGTCATCGGGCAAGGGTCTGCCGAGCGTTTCGGGTAACAGCAGCACGGCGAGCAGCATGACGGCATAAGCCGCGATACCGAACGCCGCAATCGCGTTTCCCAATCCCATTACGCTCGTCAGCTTGCCCACCAGCGCCGGGAAGAGCGCGCCGATACCGCGGCCGAAGTTGTAGCAGAAGCCCTGGCCCGCCGCGCGCATGCGCGTCGGGAACAACTCGGTCATGTACGGTCCCATTGGCGAGAACATCATGAACGCGCAGAGGCCGAGTGGAAAGCCGAGCACGAGCATCGCGCCGTTGCTGATCGGCATCAGCATATAGGCGGCGAGAATCACGGCCGAGCCGATCGCGCTGACCATGAAGGTCCGTTTGCGCCCAATCGAATCAGCCAGATACGCACCGAGGATAAAGCCGACGAACGCGCCGAGAATCATCACTGTCGTGTAGCCCGCAGTGCCGATGACCGACAGGCCGCGTGCCGTCTTCAGATAGGTCGGCAGCCAGATCAGGAATGTGTAAGAGCCGCCGATCGACCCCGTTGCGAGCGCCGAGACCCTGAGCGTCGTCGCCAGGTAGTCGAGGCGGAAGATTGCCAGCAACTGACGCAGCATGCCGCGGTTGCGCCGCTCGCGTCGCCCCTTGGTGAACACTGCTGATTCAGGCACGTGCCGACGCACCCAGAACACCAGAACCGCGGGCGCGAGGCCGACCCAGAACAGCGCGCGCCACGCGAGTTGCTCCGGCATGATCGAAAAGAACAGGCCGAACAGCAACGCGGCCATGCCCCAGCCCACGGCCCAGCCGCTCTGCACGATGCCGACGGCGCGGCCCCGGTACGCGCCGCGCACCGTCTCGCCGATCAGCACGGCGCCCGCCGCCCATTCGCCACCAAAGCCGAAGCCCTGCAGTGCGCGGCAAATGAAGAGCTGCTCGTAGTTCTGCGTGAAGCCGCAGGCGAAGGTGAAGATCGCGTACCAGAGAATCGTCGCCTGCAAGACGGCGACGCGCCCGAAACGGTCGGCGGCCAGTCCGCTCAACCATCCGCCGACAGCCGACGCCAGCAGCGTCACGGTGCCGAGCACGCCGGCTTCGGCAGCCGTGATGTGCCAGCCGACCATCAGCGCCGGAATCACGAAGCTGTAGACCTGCACATCGAGCGCGTCGAGTGTCCAGCCAAGAAAGCAGCCGGCCATGGTGCGCCGCTCAGTCCTGTCGAGCTCCGTCATCCACATGTCTGTCTCCTTGCCGATGCTCGTCGCGCGCCGGCTTTGATCGAAACCTCCGGCATGCAGGAAACCATTCGTGATCCGAACCGTTTCGGTGCCGTATCGAGGCGAGCCGCCGCGTGGGATGCGTCGACCTTTACTTTTCGCTATTTCGAAAGTAATTTCGAATATATGGATTGACTATAGGAGTCGGTTTTTGAGGTGTCAAGAATGGGTCAGCCCGCGGAGAACGTCGTCAAAGGCGCGTCAGGCGCTTGTCCAGCAAGGCTTCGCGGCTTTCTCAGGCACACACCAGGGCTTTCCATGAGCAGTCAGCGCTGGCGCAACCCGGCGTTTGGCCTATACTGAATTTCGAAATAGCAAATTACTTTTCGAACATACGAAAATGAAACCAACCGATCGCGCACTGGGCATCTTCGAAGCATTCGAGGCGGAAGGGCGTCCGATGACGCTCAGCGAACTCGCCGAGGCGGCCGGTTTGCCTGTCAGCACGAGTCACGGCATCGTGCGCGTGCTGCTCGAACGCGGCTATCTGTACCTGACGAGCCGAAGAAAGGACCTCTTTCCGACCCGCCGCCTGTACGACATGGCCGCGAAAATCATCGCCAACGATCCCTACCTCGAACGCATCGAGCCGCAGCTTCAGACGCTGCGCGATGCGACGCAGGAAACCGTGATCGTCGGCAAGCGGCAGCACGACGAGATCGTCTATCTGAGCGTGCTCGAAGGGCCGCAGACGATCCGCTACAGCTCGGCGGCGGGCGCGTTGAAACCGCTGCATTCGACGTCGATCGGCAAGGCGATGCTGAGCCGTGTCGATGCCACCGAACTTCGCCGCTTCCTGGCGCAGGCCGCGCTGACGAGCGTCACCGACAACACCTTGACCTCCGCCGACGACCTGTTCGACGACATCGCGCAATCGCGTGAGAAGGGCTTTTTCGTGACGCGCGGCGAGAGCGTCAGCGACGTGTTCGCGATCGCGGTGCCCGTCGATGTGAATCGCGACGTGCTGGGCATTGCCGTCGCCGGGCCGCGCCATCGCATGGAAGATCAGATCGAGCGGATCGGCGCGGTGCTGCTCGAAGCGAAGCGTTCGATCGAAGCGGGCGGTCATTGATGAGCGGCGAAGTGTCGAGCGTGCTGACGAGCGTGCGCAGCGGCGTGCTGTACGTGACGATCAACCGTCCGGACAAGCGCAACGCGCTGAATCGCGCGACGCTCGATGCCTTGCGCGAAACCTTCGCTGAGACTGCGCATGCCGCAGCGTTACACGCCGTCGTGCTGTCGGCTGCGGGCGATCGCAGCTTCGCGGCGGGCGGCGATCTGCGCGAATTCGACGCGTTGCGCACGCAAGCCGACGCCGCCGCGCTATTCGACCACGCGGCCGCCGCGCTCGATGCGATCCGCGCGACGCCCGTGCCCGTGATCGCCGCATTGAACGGCACGGCGTTGGGCGGCGGCGCGGAACTGGCGATCGCGTGCGACTACCGCGTCGCGGCGGCGCATGCATGCATCGGCTTCGTGCAGGCGACGCTCGCCATCACCACAGGTTTCAGCGGCGGCAGCGATCTGTTCGCGCTGCTTGGCCCCGCGCGCGCGATGCGCGTGCTTGCCGAAGCGCGTGTGCTCGAAGCGAACGAAGCGTTGACGCTAGGTCTACTCGACGACGTGTGCGCGCCAGGTCAACCGCTCGACGACTGTGTCGCGCAGTTCGTGAAGCCGTTCGTTGGCCGTCCGCCGCACGTGATTCGCGCGATGAAGCAGATTGCCGCCGCGCATCGCAGCGCGTTGTCGCAAGCCACGCGCGCTGCCGAGCGCGCGGCTTTCGTCGCGACCTGGACGGCGCCCGCGCACTGGGAGCAGGCGCAAAAGTTTCTCGACCGGCAGCGCACGTCGACGGCAAGCGGGTCAACAAGCTAGCCCGAGTCGCGCCGTTCAGCCACCGCAAGAAAGGAGCGTCACAGCATGAAGTCAAGCGCAGCCGAACTCGACGAAGCGATAGCGATGCCGCATCCCGACCGCACGCCGTCGGGACTGCAGGTGCCCGTCGTGGTCGGTCCCAGCGAAGCGAACGGCGCGGACAGCGTCGGCGCGCCGGGCCAGTTTCCGTTCACGCGCGGCATCTTCGCGGACGGCTATCGCGGGCGTCTCTGGACGATGCGCCAGTATTCCGGCTTCGGCACGGCTGAGGAATCGAACGAACGCTACCGCTTTCTGCTGGAGCAGGGGCAGACGGGGCTTTCCGTTGCGCTCGATCTGCCGACGCAATGCGGCCTCGATCCCGACGATTCGATGGCGCGCTCGGAGATCGGCAAGGTCGGCGTCTCGCTGTCGAACCTGTCCGAGATGGAGTTGCTGTTTCAGGGCATCGACCTGAGCCGCATCTCGACATCGTTCACGATCAACGGCACGGCGGCGATGATCTACGCGATGTACGTCGCGTGCGCGGACAAGCAGGGCGTGCCGCGCGACAAGCTGACGGGCACCATCCAGAACGACATCCTCAAGGAGTACGTGGCGCGCGGCACGTGGATTTTCCCCGTGCGCCCGTCGATGCGCCTGATCGCCGATTCGATCCTGTACTCGAACGAAGTGTCGCCGCGTTTCAACCCGATTTCGATTGCGGGCGCGCACATGCGCGACGCGGGTTGCACGGCCGTCGAGGAAATGGCCTACACGCTCGCCAACGGGCTCGCTTATGTCGATACCGTCGTCGCGCGCGGCGGCGATGTCGCGAAGTTCGCGCGCCGTTTGAGCTTCTTTTTCTACGTGCATATGGACCTCTTCGAAGAGGTCGCGAAGTTTCGCGCTGGACGCCGCGTGTGGGCGCGGCTCATCAGGGAGCGCTACGGCGTCGATGACGAGAAGGCGCAGATGTTCCGCTTCGGCGTGGTGTGCGGCGGCTCGTCGCTGACGTCGGCGCAGCCGTACAACAACGTCGTGCGCGTCGCGATCGAAACATGCGCGGCCGTGATGGGTGGCGCGCAGTCGGTGTTCACCTGCGCGTACGACGAAGCGTTTCAGATTCCAACCGAGTTCTCCGCCGAGCTTGCGTTGCGCACGCAACAGATCATCGGCTACGAAAGCGGCATTGCGCGCACGGTCGATCCGCTCGGCGGCTCGTACTTCGTCGAGGAACTGACGGATCGCACGGAGGCGCGCATTCGCGAACTGATGAATGAAATCGATGCCTACGGCGGCGCCGTGAAAGCGATCGAAGACGGCTGGCTGCAATTGCGCATCGCAAAGAGCGCGCTGCAGCGCAAGCGCGAAACGGATGACCAGGAGCGGCTCGTGGTTGGGCAGAACTGCTTCCGGCGTGAGAACCAGGTCGAGCAGCCGGGCGAACTGTTTCATCTGAATCCGCAGGCGAGCGCGACTGTCGTCGAACGTTTCGAGCGGCTGCGCGACACGCGCAATCAGATGGAAGCGCACAAGTCGCTCGACGCGCTGAGCGCGGCGGCCGCGCGCGAAGACGGCAACCTGATGCCGTATCTCGTCGACTGCTGTCATGCGTACGCGACCGTCGGCGAAATGGTGGCGCGGTTGAAGGAGCAATGGGGCGAATTCGAGGAGCCGGTCCATCTATGAACAGCACGAGCAGCAAGTCCGCCGATCCGTCCGTCGCTGCCGGCGCAACAGTCCGAAGCCCGCATGCGCCGCTCAAGGGCAAGCGCATTCTCGTCGCCAAGCCGGGACTCGACGGACACGACATCGGCGCGAAAGTGATCGCGCTCGCGTTGCGCGACGCGGGCGCGAGCGTGATCTACACCGGCTTGCGCAAGAGCCCGGAGTACATCGCGCGGATTGCCGTCGATGAAGACGTCGATGCCGTCGGTCTGTCCATTCTCTCGGGCAGTCACAACGAACTCGTCGCGCGCACGGTCGAACTGCTCGCGGATCAGGGCGCGGGCGCGATTCCCGTGTTCGTCGGCGGCACGATTCCCGCCGACGATCGCGCGGCTTTCCTGAAGGCGGGCATACGCGGCGTATTCACCAGCGACATGCCGCTCGACGACGTGATCGACGCCGTCGCGAAGGTGCTCGGATGAACGCGCCCGGTTTCGCCGCGCCCGACGACACGCCGCATGGCCGCGCGTCGGGCGGACCGCTCGCGGGAATACGCGTGATCGAAATCGGCCACATGCTGATGGGCCCGTACTGCGGAATGCTGCTCGCCGATCTCGGCGCCGAGGTGATCAAGATCGAGCCTCCCGAAGGCGACATCGGGCGTTCGATCAGTCCGCATGCGATCGGCCCGCACAACGCGTATTTCGCCAGCCTGAACCGCAACAAGCAGAGCGTCGTGCTGGATCTCGCAAGCGAAAGCGGCAAGCACGCGCTCGCAGCGATGGTGCGCGACGCGCACGCGCTCGTGACGAACCTGCGGCCGTCCGCGATCCGCAAGCTCGGCCTCACCTACGACCGGCTGCGCGAGCACAACGAGCGGATCGTCTGCGTCGCGCTGACGGGCTTCGGTCTCGACAGTCCGCATGCCGAATTGCCCGCCTACGACTACGTGATCCAGGCGCTCACGGGCATCATGCATCTGACGGGCGATCCCGATGGTCCGCCGACCAAGGCCGGCTTCTCGACCGTCGACAACTCGACGGGCATCATGGGCGCCGTCGGCCTGCTGGCGAAGATCGTCGAAGGGCGTGGCGGCCAGGTCGACATTGCGATGTTCGACGTGATGGTCTCGCAGCTCAACTACGTCGCAGGCGCCGCGCTCAACGGCGGCGAGCAGCCTTCGCGGCATGCGCTGTCGTCGCATCCCTATATCGTGCCGGCGCAACTGTTCCGCACGCGCGACGACTGGCTGATGCTGTTCATCACGCACGACAACTTCTGGCGCATCTTCGCGCAACGCGTCGGGCATCCCGAGTGGATCACACAGACGGGCTTCGCGACGATGGCGGAACGGCGCGCGCATCGCGACGCGGTAATCGGTGCGCTGTCCGAGATGTTCGCGGGCGAGACCACGCAGCATTGGCTCGATGCGCTGGCTTCGTCGGGCGTCGTGGTGTCGCGGCTCGCGTCGATTGCCGAGGCGCTCGAGAGCGCGCAGGCGCAGGCGCGCGGGCTCGTCGTGGAGATCGAATCGGAAGCGGGGCCGCTGAAGGTGGTGGGCAACCCGATTCATATCGACGGCGTTCACACGCGGTATGGCTTGCCGCCGCTGCTGGGCGAACACACGTCGGCGTGGTGCGGCGAGGTGTCGACATGAGCGGCGCAGCGGATGCCACTGCCGGCGTCGCGCGCCGTCAGTTGGCGCGCGATCTGTCGAAGCTCGCGCGCGCGAGCGTCGCCGAGTCGTTGCATCTGTTGCGGGACAACTGCGTCAGGCCCGCGCGCCGCATCGGCTTCACGGGGCCGCCGGGCGCGGGCAAGAGCACATTGATCGGCCGCCTGGCGAAGGCGCGCGCGGCGCGCGGCGAATCCATCGCAATCATCGCCATCGACCCGAGCAGTCCCACGACCTCGGGCGCGCTGCTCGGCGACCGCGTGAGGATGGATGCCGTGCTCGCCGACACGGACGTCTTCATTCGTTCGCTGCCGAGCGGCTGGTCCGCCGACGGTCTCTCGGACAATCTGGCCGACGTGCTCGCTGCCGTCGAAGCCGATGGTTTCGCGGAAATCCTGCTCGAAACGGTCGGGGTGGGGCAAGTGGAAAACGGCGCGCGCGCACTCGTCGACACGCTGGTGCTGACGATGGGCCCGCACTCGGGCGACCAGATCCAGGCGATGAAAGCAGGCGTGCTGGAGACGGCCGACATCGTCGTCGTCAACAAATGCGATTTGCCGGGCGCCGAGCGCGTCGCGCAGGACATCGGCAACGTGCTCGAACGCAATCGCGCGAACGGGCGGCGCGTGGCGCCCGTCGTGTTGACGCGGGCGAACGATGAAGCATCGATTGCGCAACTCTCCGCCGAGATCGACGCGCACACGGCATGGCGTGCCGCGCATGTGGACGCAGCGCACGCCGACGAGTTGCGCAAGCGCTTTCACGTGCGCAGTCTGCTGACGCGCCGCGTGGCCGAACTCATCGATACCTTGCCTGCCGACGCGCGCACGGCATCGGTTGCCGAGCTGTATGCGTGCATCGCGAAGCAGATAGGCGGTTCGGGATGACGCCAGCGTAGCGACACATCATCCCGCACAACGACAAACCAGGATGGAAGGAGACGCGGATGAAACAACTTCGTTTTTTGATGACGACGCTGGTAGCGGCTGTCGCGTGCACATTCGCCGCGTTGCCCGCCGCGCAGGCCGACGACACGATCACGCTGAAGATGGCGCATCAATGGCCTGATGATCCGAACGACTACGTCGTGCAGACAGGCAAGAAGTTTGCGCAGGAAGTGATGCAGCGCTCGGGTGGCAAGATCCATATCGACATCTTTCCCGCCGAGTCGCTGGTGAAGGCGCTCAACATGCATACGGCGCTACGCAGCGGCAGTGTCGATCTGGCGATCTACCCGTACATCTACGCAGCGGGTGCGGTGCCGCAGATGAACCTGATCCTGTTGCCCGGCCTCTGGAAGACACCCGACGACGTCTATCGCTTCCGTACCTCGGCGCCGTGGCGAGAACTCGAAACGAAGCTCGAAGCGTACGGCTTCAAGACCTTGTGCTGGATACAGATATCGGGCGGCATGGCATCGAAGGGAAAACCCGTCAACATACCCGCCGATCTCGAGAAAACCAAGGTACGCGGCGCGGGCAAGATGATGGAAGCGGCGTTGCAGAGCGCGGGCGCGAGCACGGTATCGATGGCGTCGTCGGAAACCTATAACGCGATGCAACTCGGTCTGCTCGACGGGTTGTGGACCTCGTCGGGCACCTTCGGCTCGTACCGTCTCTACGAAGTGGCCAAATACTACGACTCGCCCGAGCAGTACAGCATCTACTACACGATCGAGCCGATCGCGATCAGCATGAAGACCTGGAACAAGCTGACGCCGGCGCAACAGAAGATCATGACGGACGTCGGGCAAAGCCTCGAACAGAGTGCGTTCGAAGGCGCGAAGGCCGACGACCGCCGCGTCGCGCAACTCTTTGCCAGCCATGGCGTGCAGATCCACAAGATGACGCTCGACGAATGGACGCAGTGGCAGAAGCTGTTCCAGCAGGTCAGCTTCACGAAGTTCCGCAACGAAGTGCCCGATGGTGCGCGGCTGCTCGATCAGAGCGTCGCGCTCTACAAGTAGGAGGACGGCATGCGCGGGCCGCTCGATCGTGTGGTGCATCTGCTCGATGTCTTTTTCAAGGGCGTCGCGCTGTCGGCGGGCGTCGCGGTGATCGCGACAGTCGCGGTGATTTCGTACGGCGTGCTGGCCCGCGAGGCATTGCATCTGTCGGATGTGTGGGTGACGGAGGTCACGACCTATCTGATGGCGTACATGACCTTCGTCGGGACGGCGGCGCTCGCATGGCAGTCGCGTCACCTGAAGATCGACGTGCTTGGTCATCATCTGGGCGAGGGCGGCAGGCGCGTGCTCGCGGCGTTCTCGACGCTCGTGATGTCGGTTGTTGCCGTCGTGATCGCGGTGCTGGCCGTGCAGTTCTGGTGGGACGCGTACACGAGCGGCGAGCGGTCGTGGGGCATGTTCTCGTTGCCGCTGTGGATTCCGTATCTGTGTCTCGTCGCTGGCGCGCTGCTGCTGTCGCTCGTGCAACTGGTACGGCTCGCGACCATCGTCTTCGCGCGCCGCGAACTCGCGCACGATCTGTCCGTCGACGAACTCGTGCTCGGGAGAGACAAGTGACCCAGCTATTCATCGGCGCCGGGATGTTCGGCGGGCTGCTCGCGGTATTGTCGTTCGGCGTGCCGATCGCGTTCGCGCTGCTGTTCGTCGCGCTGGTCTCGCTGTTCGTCACGGGCGGCGGCTGGGACGCGCTGAGCCTGATTCCGAGCACGTACTGGGGCTCGGTCGCGACGTTCACGCTGACCTCCGTGCCGATGTTCATGTTCATGGGCGCGATCGTGTCGGCGTCGGGCATGGGCGCGCGACTGTACAGCGCGCTCGCGACGATCCTCGACGGCGTGCCGGGCGGTCTCGCCGTCGCGACCACGCTGGCGTGCGGCGTGATGGCGGCCGTATCGGGATCGAGCGTGGCGACGGCGGCGGCGATCGGCGGGTTCGCGGTGTCGGAGATGCGCCGGCATGGTCTGCCAGCCGGGCAGGCGTGCGGCTCGGTCGCGGCGGGCGGGACGCTGGGCATTCTGCTGCCGCCGAGCATTCCTCTCATCGTCTATAGCGTGATTGCCGAGCAGTCGATCGGCCGCCTGTTCGCCGCGACGCTCGTGCCGGGCGCGATCATGGCGACAGCCTTTGCGCTCTATCAGATGGCGCTCGCGCTGCGGCGCAAATCGCGCGGCGAAGCGCGCACGCGTCCGCTCGCGCCGCTTCGCGCGCGCATCGTCGCGTTGAAGGATATCGGCCCGTTCGCGCTGCTGATCCTGATCATCCTCGGTTCGCTGTATCGCGGACTCGCGACGCCGCAGGAGGCGGCATCGCTGGGCATCATCGCGAGCCTGATTCTCGCGGGCGTCGTGTATCGCGAACTGAGCTGGCGCAAGTTTCACGAGATTCTCGTGAGGGCGGCGCAAAGCAGCGTGATGATACTCGCCGTGATTTCATCCGCGATCGTGTTCGGCTATGTGATGACGACGAGCCAGGTCGCGTCGTCGCTCACGCAGGCCGTGGCGGGCGCGCACGTCGCGCCGTGGGTACTGTTCGTCAGCATCAACCTGCTGCTGATTTTTCTCGGCTGCTTCATGGAGACCATCGCGATCATCGTCGTGACGATGCCCGTGCTCGTGCCCGTGGTGCAGGCGTATCACTGGAACCTGATCTGGTTCGGCGTCGTCGTGGTCATCAATATGGAAATGGCGCTGATCCATCCCCCCGTCGGGCTCAATCTGTTCGTCGTGCAAAGCGTGGCGCCGGACGTGCCGCTACGACGTATCGTGCTCGGCACGCTGCCGTATGTGTTCATCATGGCCGGCGTGCTGGCGCTGATCGGCGTCTTTCCACGACTGACAAGCCTGCTGTAACGCGTATTCCAGGGGCCGCCAGAAAAGTGTACCGGCCCTGAATGTTGATGTTGCGGTGCGACAAAAACCAGCCTATAACCATCCATATGGATGGTGAGAGGATGGAAAAATGAAGAAGCCCACAGCACTCGAGCCGGTTCGTCCCAAAGGCGGCGAGTCGGAAAAAATCACGATCAACCTCGGCCCCGTCGATCTCGGGCAGATCGATCTGCTGGTCGAGGAAGGCTTTTATTCGAACCGGACCGACCTGATCCGGACAGCCATTCGCAACCAGCTTGCTCTTCATGCGCAGGTCGTGCAGGAAACAGTGACGCGCCGTGCGCTCGTGCTCGGACTGCAGCACTTTTCGCGGCAGGATCTCGAGGCGGTTCGCGCTGCGCGCCAGCGCCTCACCATTCAGGTGCTGGGACTCGCCAGCATCGCGACCGACGTCACGCCCGAGCTTGCGCTCGCCACCATCGAAAGCGTCACGGTGCTCGGCGCCTTTCACGCTTCGCCTGCCGTCAAGACGGCGCTCGCTGACAGAATCCACTGATCACGCGACGCAATACCCACTTCCGCTAACCGGACACATACGATGAAATTCGACGAAGGTTTCATGCATTCAATGCAGGAAGCGATGACCTTGCTGCGTACCCGCGGTCCCGCCGAAGCGACGGAAGCCATACAACGCGCACTGCGAGGCGGCGCTGTTGATGGCGTGCGCGACACGGCGCGAGAGCCGGTGATTTTTCCGTTCGCCGGGACCATAGCGAAGGATGTCACGCCGCATACGGCACGAGAGCACAGCCATGATGTCGAAGACAGAGGGCACTTCAGCACGCATGCGTATTCGAACGCGGCGGGCTCGCGGCAGTATCGGCTGTATGTGCCAGCGGGCGCAGTCGGCGAGCCGCTGCCATTGATCGTGATGCTGCACGGCTGCACGCAAAACGCCGACGACTTTGCCGCCGGTACGCAGATGAACGCGCTTGCCGAGCAGCATCGATGCCTGGTCGCGTACCCGGTGCAGCCGCAACAGGCCAATCCGTCGAAGTGCTGGAACTGGTTCAAACCCAGCGATCAGCATCGTGAGAATGGCGAGCCGTCATTGATCGCAGGCATCACGCGCGACATCATCGCGGCCCACAACGTCGATCCTTCGCGCGTGTACGTTGCGGGCCTGTCTGCGGGCGGCGCGATGGCAGCGATCATGGTCGCCACCTACCCTGACCTGTACGCGGCAGCGGGTGTGCATTCGGGTCTGCCCGCGGGCTGCGCGCACGATTTGCCGTCTGCGCTCGCGGCCATGAAAGGCGGCAAACGCCGCGGCGCGACTGCGCACGGGAAGCAGGCCAAAGACGCGCCCAAGCGACCCATGATCGTCTTTCATGGCGACGCGGACGCCACGGTTCACGTCACGAACGCCACGCAGTTAGTGCAGGGCTTCGAAGCGCGGCATGACGGCGGTGAACGGCGTCATGCCGATGCGGGCCGGCGTAGCTGTACCGTCTCGAAGCTTGTTTCCCCCGATGGGAACGAGGCGGAACTGTGGACCATTCATGGCGCGCCGCATGCGTGGTCGGGCGGTAATGCCCGCGGCAGTTATACGGACCCGAGCGGCCCGGACGCGAGTGCCGAGATGCTGCGATTCTTTCTTGAGCATCCCAGGCGGGGATGAGGCGCGTGGCTTCTCTGCCGCACGCAACGCCGTAACGACAAACGCCGCTCTTCGTACGAAGAGCGGCGTTTGTCTTTTTTGAGTACTTCCAGCCTCTGCTTAACTCGACTGCTTTGCCGACGATTGTGCTTTCGACACAGCGCCAGCCTGTACGAGGCGTGCGTCTTCCTGCGTCACCGCGCCGACGAATTTCCAGCCGTCCGGCAACTTCACGAACGTGTAGCCCGTGGGCGTATCGACGAACACGGTGTACACGGGCGAGTCAGCCTTCGCCTCGGAAACCGCTTGCGCATGCGACACCATCGGCGCGGCCAGCAGCATGGCAGCGAAAAGGGAAGAGGTAATCAGCTTCATTAGACAATCCTTGAGATGTTTGAACCGCTCGACCATCGAACCTGACCGATGGTCACGCTATTTCTGTGACGACCATTACATATATTGAAGCATACGGGCGTGCGTGCGTCCATAATTTTGTTATGATCGACATAGAATTCAGTTTTCGCGGGTTTGCGACAATCGCATGCCCGGAGGGAGGGGACATGGAGCCAGCCCGTTGCGGCGAAACCAAAGGGCGCGGCAGGCCGAGAGCATTCGAACGCGACGTGGCGCTCAGGCGCGCCATGGACCTTTTCTGGGAAAAGGGCTTCGATATGTGCTCGATGGCGGATCTCGTCGATGCAATGGGCGTCAACTCGCCGAGCATCTACGCGGCATTCGGCAACAAGGAAAGCCTGTATCGCGAGGCGATCGAGCTTTACGTGCGCGCTGAGGGCGGCGCGGCGTTGAGGAACTTCGAATCGCGCGCGACGTTGCGCGAAAGCCTCGAAGCGATGTTCGACGCGAGCATCGAGCTTTTCACGAGCGGGCAACGTTCTCGTGGATGCATGATTTTTCTCGGCGGCGCGGGGATAGGCGCGGAGCACGTCGAGTTGCGAGACTTTCTCCAGGCGTTGCGGCTCCGGATGGCGCGTACCGTAGAGAAGCGCTTGAAGAAAGCCGTCGAACAGGGCGAACTCGCGCGCGATGCAGACCACGCGGCGCTTGCTACCTTGTGTATGTCCGTTTTCTCCGGCTTGTCCGTCCAGGCCGCCGACGGTGCCAGCAAACGCAAGCTGCACGCCGGGGTTGCGCAGTTGCTGGCGGTGATTCCGTTTCGCGCTGCTGCGTAGTGGGGTAAAGCCATCGTGTCGTCGAACGATATCCCGCCGGCTCGCCGCTCGTTCCGTATCGTCCTTCAGAAGAGGCGGACGCGCCGATGGCAGCGCTAACTTGCCGTGCCGCTATTGGAAACTATCGTGCAGATAATCGCGCACGGCCGTCAGTATTTCATCGGAGAGCGGATCGCCCCGCACCGCACGCGCAAGTGTGGCCGCTCCCACCAGCATCGAAAGACGGGCGATGGCGCGCTGACGCGCTCTCTTTGACGGGCGCGGACCCGCAAACGACGCGAGCCGGCTGAACATCGCCTTGAGACCTTGAACGTAGGCTCCGCGCACCGGCTTGGTCGCGTCTTCGCGGGCCACGTCAGCGGCGAGACCGATGGCGGGGCAGCCACCGCCAGGCTCGTCGCGCTGCTTCGCGCTGAGATAGTGCTTCGCGAGCGCGTCGACGAAGGCCTGTTCGTCCGCATCTTCCTTGACCAGCGCTCTCCAGCGCACCACGGATTCGCCGAACGCACGCTCGCACGCCACGGCCGCGAGTTCGTCCTTCGATTCGAAATGACCGTAGAACCCGCCATGCGTGAGCCCCGCGCTCGCCATGATGTCGGTCACCGACACGCCGTTCAGCCCGCGCTCCTTGAAGAGTCGCGCGGACGCCGCCTCGATCAGCAGGCGGTTCCTGTCGGTTTGTTCCTTCGATACACGAGGCATCCGGGCCCTCCGTGGTGAGTGCGGCGCGAGTCGACCCTGCGCTTATTGTGCGTATTGTGCTTCGCCGTTACCGAACGACCAGTTCTCTTTCGGCACTTCGACGAGACTGACGAACAGGTCTTCGCGTCGCAGTCCGACGCGCGCGTGAAGACCTTCGCTCAGCGCTTGATAGAAGGCTTTTTTGAGTGTGATATCGCGGCCTGCATTCAATGTCAGCTGCACGATGATGCACTGAGGCGAGCGCTCGATGCCGAGATAGGTCGGATCGGCAATGAAGTTGCCGGACTTGTGCTCGTTGATCACCATGAACCGGTCATTGACGGGCACGTTCATCGTGGTGGTCATCGCCTTGTAGACCTCGTCGGCGACGGCGCTGCGATAGTCGGCGGATTGGCCTTCTGCGAGATCGATGCGTACGAGTGGCATGTTAGTTTCCTCGATTTGAACGTCGATGCCGGCGCGCGGCATCAGTTTGTGCACAAGAAAAGCCCGAATACCGGATTCGGGGACATGCCGATAATAAATGATGGTCATCATTTATGCAATAGATGATGACTGTCATGTATTGGGCGGGAGCCACGTGGCCGGTGCGAGGCTTTTGATCGTCCTTCGAGCCGCAGCTACTTTCGCGTCATCGAGTCCACGACCTCCTGGGTCGTGACAACGGCATGCGCAAGAAACGCATAGTTGATCATCGCTGCCTTATAGCCGTCGCCCCAGGTCGGATGACGCGGCCCCGCCGTCGCGTCGGAGACGACGGACACTTCGAAACCCTGCTCGATCAGGTCGCGCAGGTGAGACTCGACACACATATTGGCCAGCATCCCGCCCAGCACGACTTTTTGCACGTGATGCTTGCGAAGTTGCAACGTCAGGTCATTTGTCTGCGGTCCGAATACCTTGTGCGGGCTCACCACGATCGTCTCGCCGTCTTCGATAAACGGCTTGAACTCATCCAGCCAGTCGGCCCCCGATTTCTCGAATCCGCTCAGGTTCAGCGCACCCGATCGTGCGAACGTGCCTGTCGCAAACTCGTCGGCCTCCAGTGGGCCGTTGAATTTCCATGCGCGGTCGGTTGGATAGAAATAGTGTGGGGAGATGAACACGCTGAACTTCGCTGCTTTGGCTGCCTTGAAGATTTTCAGCATGTTTTCGACCGTTCGGTTTTCCGTCACGCTTGCACCGACGGCGCCCCAGTTTTTTCCCGTCGGGCTCAATACGTCGTTCTGTGGATCGATAAACACAACTGCGGTATCAGCGGGGTCGTAGCTCATGGTCGAACTCCAGTGAGGTGGATGGCGGGACGCGGGCATTGCTGTACCAATGTAGGCGATCAGAGTCGACCCTGCACGCTTACGGACCTGTCATGAATGAAAGGACATCGTCCGGCTATCTACATGTTTGCGGCGCTCTTGCCGAAGTCATGCGCGACTTGGCAACCAGAACTGGCACGGCTGTGCTCGCCGCTGGATTTCCTCTGAGGACGGGTCTATAACTGGAGGAAAAGAAAAGGCGCGTCCCTAAACATGTGCCCCTGTCACCTCTTCAGAGGATGCCTCCAATAACAAAGAACTCACGCTGTTATTCGCACGTGCCGCTATTAAGTGTCTGTTGCGGCATAGTGCTTGAGGCGGTGCATTTCGAGCTTCGCCGGAACAGGCTTCCTTTTCTGCGATTGGCAACCGAAAGTCTGGCGTTCCTTCAAATCAATGTATTTCGATTCGTTATCCTCAATGGATGAACTCGAATTGCATTATCGACAAAGGTGCAGAAATGAGAGTTTATTTTGCTTCATTATTGGTGGCTTCTGCATTGTCCGCGGTCACGGGCTTTGCGTATGCGCAGACAACGTGGCAACAACCGTCCGGAAGCGCTGACCCGCAAATGGCGCCCGCCGCGTCGATGTCCCAACCACAAATGGCACAGCCCGCCAGTTCGATGAATCGCTATGAGTACGATTCGGTCGGTCCTCAGCCAGGTGGATCGAGTGGAAGCGGGCGAGGGAGAAATGGCGGGCCGTGTGTCATCGGCTTGTCTTGCGATATTTACCAGGGGAGTTGAGTTCGCAGCGATGGAATCCCATCAGACGGATTCCATGGAGTTCTGCCCCACGCGGCGCGCCGGATCTGCATGACTAAACGGCGCGCCGCTCAACGAGCTTGTCACTCTTGCGCCCACGCCGCCGCGCTGCTGATCGCAAAGTCCCGATACGACCGCGGTTGCCGGCCCAGCAGCGACGCCAGGCGTGCGACCTGCGCAGGTGTCGCAACAGCGCCATCCTGTTGATACCGTTGCATCATCAAACGCATGTCGTAGGCGAGCCACGCTGGCGAGACCGATTTCAGACGTGCTTCGAGCGCAACGAGATCGTCACCGCCATAAGAAATGGGGCGTTGCAACGCTTCGCTCCAGGTTGCGCTCACCCAATCGGCGTTCACCGCGTCCGGTCCGACGAGTTCGTATGTTTCGCCCGGCTGCGGTTCGCCAGCCCGTTCGCGGCGCAGCAGTTCGCGCGCGGCTGCCTCGCCGATATCGCGTACATCTACCATCGAAATGCCCTTCGCGCCGATCGGCATGCCATAGACACCATGCTTCAGCAGCGCTTCTTTTTGCCGCTCATCGTTCTGGATGAAATAGGCGGGTCGCAGAACGGTGGCGGGCAAGTCGAACTGGTCGATCATTCTTTCCGCAGCAAACTTGCTCGTGAAGTGGGGCACATCGGTGTAGTGCTCGCCCTTGAACACCGAGAGATAAACGATGCCCTTCACACCCGCCTCGCGTGCGATGCTCAGCGCCTGTAACGCCTGAGTCTGCTCGTCCGCCGCGTTGGGCGCGAGCAGGAACAGCGTGGTGACGTCCTTCAGCGCATCGCGCAAGCCGTCGATGTCGGACAGGTCGCCCTTGACGGCCGCGACGCCTGCCGGAAGTTGCGCGCTCTCCGGTTTGCGGGTCAGCGCGCGAATTTCGGCGCCGCTGTCTTTGAGATGGTCGAGCACCTGTGTCCCGACCACGCCGGTGCTGCCTGTCACGAGAATAGCCATATTCGATCTCCCTAAAGTGAAGTGGGTTGGGCATTGACGGCCCATGCAGTTACGATAGACGTTCAGTTAATGAGCCGAAAGACCGATCGACGAGACGCCTCGTCTCATTCATGGAACGATCATGGATCTCACTGCACTTGCCGATTTCAACGCCGTCGCGCAACACGGCGGCTTTGCCGCTGCGGCCAGGAAGCTCGACCGGCCGAAAGCGACGCTGTCGCGCCGGGTGGCCGAACTCGAGCAGAGTCTCGGCGTGCGGCTCATCGAGCGAGGTGCGCGAACGCTGCGGCTGACCGACGAGGGGCGCATGCTGAACGAGCAAACACGCGGCCTGCTCGCGGAAATAGCCGAAGCAGGCGAGACGATCGCTTCGCGCGCGTCCGCGCCGCGCGGCCGTCTGCGTGTCAGCGCGCCGATCGTGTACGCGCATGTCGCGTTGCCGCGCGTGGCCTCGCGTTTTGCTCGCGCGTATCCGCAGGTCGAACTCGAAATCGTGGCCGAGGATCGGATGACGGATCCTGTCGAGGACGGCTATGACCTCGTTATTCGCGTGAATCCCAATGCGGACGAGTTGCTCGTGGGGCGCCGCGTCGCTACGGATCGACGCGTGCTGTGCGCGGCTCCGGATTCAGCCATTGCTCGCGAATGCCTCGACGATGTGCGTCGCGGGCTGGCATCGCCGTTACCGGCCGTCGTGCTTTCGTCTTCATCCGATCAGACCTGGCAGATTCAGGCAAAGGACAAGAAGCTGTATCCGGTGACACCGAGGCCCGTTTTGAGGCTTTCCTCGCTGCTGATGGTGCGCGAGGCGACGCTGGAAGGCACGGGCGCCGCGCTCTTGCCGGGACTGCTGGTACAAGCCGATATCGCGGATGGAAAACTGGTGCCGTTGGGTCTCGACGCGGGGCCTCCCGTCGAAATATGGGCGCTATACAGTTCGCGGCGCTTCCTGAGTGCGAAGGTGCGCGCGTTCATCGATATGCTGGACCAGGCTGAGGCCACGGGCGCTTAGTCTGAAGGCTCAGCCGGAGGCGAGAGCAGAGCGCCGCGTGTTTCCTGTTAAGGAATCGAGTATCAACGTAGCGAACTCACACTATCGCGCCACCGCTATGGTCCATACTCGCGCCTGCGATCGACGACTGCCCGATTGTCATTGTTAACCCGGCCCTCTCTTTCATGCGTCCATTCAACGGCTTTCTCGTTCTCGTTGGTACCCTGCTCACGGCGGCAGGATACGGCGGGACCTTTCTTCTTTCGATGCGCTTCCGGTCCATCGGCGGCACGGACGTCGACACCGGGCTGACGCTCGTGGCTGCGATGGTGGGTACCTTTGTCGGGGTTCCGCTTGTTGGCTGGCTTTCGCATCACCGCATCGGCGCGGCGCGCATGGCCGCGCTTGCGGCGTTATGCGTGGGCATGGGCGTCGCGGGTTTCGCCTTGATCGAGCGTGTTGGCCTGCTCGATGCGATTCCAGCGTTTCTCGTGGGCCTGGGCTGGGGCGCGTTCTATCTCGCGGCGCCGATGTCGCTCGCCGAGCGAACCAATGATGCAGATCGGGGTTACTGGTTTCTGCGCTTTGGCACGTTCCAGATGGCGGGAATCGGCGGCTGCCCCGCGCTGGCGGGCGTCGCCATACATTCGTTGCACTGGTCGCTCAGCAGCGTGCTCTACACGGTCAGCGGCCTTTGTGTGGTCGCGTCGGTGATACTGGAAATGTTCGCCCGGCTGTCGCCTCTTTTGTCCGCGCCGCCGGTGCAGGAGCAATGGTGGCGTGGTATCGGCGCCATTGTGCGCACGCGTGCGATGTACCCGATCATCATGGTCGCGCTGGGCGCCTGCGTCTTCTCAGGCTTGATGACGTTTCAGATGTCGCTGGTGCAGGGAACGCATGCGCAAGCAACGACCTTCTTCAGCCTGTACGCGATAACCGTCGTGACCGTACGCTGGGCTTTCGCCCGACTGGTCATCAATCTGCGCCGCGAAACGGCAACGAAGGTGCTGCTCGTCATGATGGTGCTGGGCATCGCGGCGATGTTCGCGGTGCCTTACCATGTGTCGGCTCATCCTGCCGCCGCTGTTCTGCTTGCCACGGGGTACGGGCTTGCCTATCCGGTGATCCAGACTCAGGCGGTCAACGATTCCGCCGCCGCCCATCGTCGCGTCGCGCTGACAGGGTTCGTTGCGGCGTACTTCATCGGAGTCTTTGGTTTTCCGTCTGTGGGCGGGTGGGTACTGGTGCACGCCGGCAAGGGCGCGCTGCTGTCACTGATCGCGCTATGCGGCCTGACGGCGCTCATGCTCGCATTCCTCGCGGACCGGGGGCGTGTCGAGGCGCTTCCGGCAAAAGCGTAGCAACCGGCTGGCTCGAGCAGGGCGCAACTGGCTTCGTCTGCCGCCGTCGCGCTGGGTGCAACATCGGACGTTCTGTGTTTGAAACGGCAGCGGGCACGAAACCAACCGTGCCCGCGCCAACGCAACGCCTTACTTCGCCACGGGCATCGTGAACTCGGCACCGGTGGCGATGCTGTCCGGCCAGCGCTGCATCACGCTCTTGTAGTGCGTGTAGAAGCGCACAGCCTCTTCGCCATAGGCGTGATGATCGCCGAACAGCGACCGCTTCCAGCCTCCGAACGAATGCCACGCCGGCGGTACCGGACTCGGGATGTTGATGCCCACCATGCCAATCTGAATCTGCCGCGAGAACAGGCGTGCCGCGGCGCCATCGGATGTGAACAACGATACGCAGTTCCCCAGTTCGTGCGCGTTGACGAGCTTGATCGCACTCGCAAGATCGGGCACGCGGACGACCGACAGCACCGGCCCGAAAATCTCTTCGCGATAGATGCTCATATCCGGCTTCACATCATCGAACAGCGAGCCGCCAAGAAAAAAGCCCTCTTCATGGCCTGCCACGGTATGGCCGCGGCCATCGACCACGAGTTTCGCGCCTGCTGCAACGCCCGCTTCGATATAGCCTGTTACCTTGCTGCGATGCGCGGCGCTGATGAGCGGCCCCATGTCGAGATCGGGCTCCATGCCGCCGCCGATCCTGAGCGAACGCACGCGCGGCGCGAGACGCTCGATCAGTTCATCGCCGATACTACCTACCGCCACCGCGACGGACGTTGCCATGCAGCGCTCGCCGGCCGAACCATAGGCCGATGAGATCAGCGCATCGACGGCCTGATCGAGATTGGCATCGGGCATCACGACCAGATGGTTTTTCGCGCTGCCGAGTGCCTGCACGCGCTTGCCGCGCTTTGCGCTTTCGCTGTAGATGTATTCAGCGACGGGTGTCGAGCCGACGACAGACATCGCGGCCACATCGGGATGCGCGATCAACGCATCGACGACGGACTTGTCGCCGTGCACGACATTGAACACGCCTTTGGGAAAGCCTGCCTCGATGAACAACTCGGCAAGCCGGATCGATGCCGACGGCGTGCGCTCCGAAGGCTTGAGAATGAAGGTATTGCCGCACGCGGCGGCCATTACGAACATCCAGCACGGCACGACCATCGGGAAATTGAACGGCGTGACGCCAGCGGCCACGCCAATCGGCTGACGCAGATTCCAGTTGTCGATGCCGCCGCTGATCGAATCAGTGAAGTCTGTCTTGAGCAACTGCGGAATGCCACAGGCGAATTCGACGATTTCGATGCCGCGCACCACTTCGCCCTTTGCGTCCGAGAACAGTTTGCCGTGGTCGCGCGTAATGAGTTCGGCGAGTTCGTCCGAATGCGCTTCGAGCAGTTCCTTGAACTTGAACATCAAACGGGCGCGCTTGAGCGGCGCGGTTTCGCTCCATGCCGGGAAGGCGGCTTTCGCAGCGGCGACGGCGGCCTCGACTTCAGCCGAGCTTGCGACGGGCACACGGGCCGTCATTCGCCCTTGTGCGGGATCGAATACGTCGCCAAACCGCTGGCCCGCACCCGCCGCGCGCTTACCATCGATGAAATGACTCAACTCGCGCACAGCGCTTTCATCTGCTTCGCTCATTACATGCTCCTGTCCAGGGCTGCGGACGATGTCCGTGCCACGCTGCCCTATGTTGTCGAACGTGGGTTGTTCGGCCTTTACGCCTCGTACCGACCGATCCAATAGACACAATGTAGGTGGACGAACACGGAGATCGAACATCCGCGCCGGACAAACAGTCTTGCGCGGAAGGAACAAATGACAGCGAGTGGGAAGGTCTGGACGGCTGCACCGAGCAGCGAACCTGTGCGCGTTGAAGCCGCTAAAAGAAGAGGGCAGGTTTGATGTGCCGGGCGTGCTTCGAGGTCGACTGCGCCTTATCGGACAAGGCGCGTCATAGTCATGTGAAGGGTTTTATGCCTCGGGAAATTGAAGCCGCTACGACATGATGTACTCGAACATCTGATCGAATGAATGGCCGTTGCGGCAGCGCGAAGTGTGCGTCAGGCTCTTTTTTGCTGGCTCAAAATCCGCCCAGTTTGGCCAGAAACGCGCCGCGCCGATGTATCGTCGATCATCGTCAGAAGTGACTTTTCCACACGTCAGCGCCAACCAAGACCCGGCGCGACATGCGTGAGAATCGATTCGATGACGTGCGCGCAGTACTCGACACCCAACTGGTTGGGCACAGTGAGTAGCAGCGTATCGGCGGCTGCGATGGCTTCGTCTTTTGCCAGTTCCTCGATGAGCACATCGGGTTCCGCGGCGTAATTCCGGCCAAAGATCTTCTGGATATCGTCGTCGAGAAAGCCGACCGTGTCGTTGCTCTGCGTGCCTCGACCGAAATACATGCGGTCCCGTTGATTCATGAGCGCGAAGATACTCCGGCTCACCGACACGCGCGGTTCTCGCGTATGCCCGGCCGCTTTCCACGCATCGCGGTAAGCCTGAATCTGCTCGGCTTGCTGGATATGAAGCGGGCGACCCGTTTCGTCGTTCTTCAATGTCGAGGTCTGCAGATTCATCCCCATCGTCGCGGCCCAAACGGCCGTCGCGTTGGAGCCCGAACCCCACCAGATGCGCTCGCGAAGACCTGCGGAATGCGGCTCGACGCGTAGAAGTCCCGGCGGGTTGGCAAACATCGGGCGCGGATTCGGCTGTGCAAAGCCCTTGCCTTGCAGCACTTCATAAAACACTTCTGTGTGACGGCGCGCGAGATCGGCGTGCGTCTCGCCTTCCTCTGGCGTGTACCCGAAGTAGCGCCAGCCGTCGATAACCTGTTCACCCGAGCCTCGGCTGATGCCGAGTTGCAACCGTCCGCCCGCGATCAGATCGGCGGCGCCTGCATCTTCTGCCATATAGAGCGGATTCTCGTAGCGCATGTCGATGACACCCGTGCCAATTTCGATCGTGCGCGTCTTTGCGCCGATCGCCGCGAGAAGCGGGAAAGGCGACGCAAGCTGTTGAGCGAAATGATGGACGCGGAAGAAGGCACCATCCGCGCCGAGTTCTTCGGCGGCGACAGCGAGGTCGATGGATTGCAGAAGAACATCGGCTGCCGATCGAGCCTGCGAGCCTGGAGAATTGGCCCAGTGGCCAAACGAGAGAAAGCCAATCTTTTTCATAGCTGTAGATTCGGTTTGCGGGTGTCCGCGACCTCTGCCGCGGGACAGGAAAGCTGTAACACTACCGCATCGATCTGCAACGCGCCGGCACGCGTTATTTCAGATGGCCGGCGCTTACGTTCCGGTGGCCTGTTCAGGCCGCGAGCGAGGCGTTCTGCGGGAACAGCGCGCGACGGGTCTCTTCATCGAACTCGGCCTTGAACGTGAGTCGGTCTTTCAGCGCCAGCGCACGGACAGCCGCCGGACGCGCCGCGATCTCGTCGACCAGGCGCTTGACATGCGGATAGTCGCCAAGTCCCTTCTCACCGAAGATATAGCCGGCAAAATTCGCCCAGCCCCACAGCGCGATGTCGGCGATCGAGTAAGTGTCGCCGGCCAGATACTTCGAGGTTCCGAGCCGCTCATCGAGAACGCGATAGTGACGCTCGACTTCTTTCAGATAACGGTTGCGCGCATACGGCAACGGTTCCGGTGCATGGTGCAGGAAGTGCACGGCCTGACCCGAAAACGGCGACAGCCCGGTCGCGACGAACTGGAGCCACGAGAGCATCGCTGCGTGCTCGGACGGTGCGGACGGAACGAACTTCCCATGCTTTGCGCCGAGGTACAGAAGAATCGCGTGCGAATCGAACACGGTCACGCCGTCATCGACGATGGCCGGCACCTTGCCGTTCGGATTGATCTTCCGGTATGCCGGCGCGTGTTGCTCTCCCTTGAAGGTGTCGACAGAGGACAGCTCGAATGGCGTATCAAGCTCTTCGAGCAGCAGCGCCACCTTGAGGGGATTGGGCGAAGGGTGGAAGTAGAACTGAAGCATGGGGTTTCCTTGATGAGGACTTGAGTAGATTGCAGCGAACGTGCGGCCTGATGGCTCCGTTTATTGCAAGCGGCCTTCCGTATATGAGCGGGAAGCCACGTGCGTTTGAGCCCGTCTCCAGATCGCGTAGTCACATGCTGAACTCAAGCGCCCCATTTGCCGTGCGGCCTGTCCGATGAATACGTTCGATGAAATCGAACGTGTTTTTCTGCGGGGCAATGTGTGAACACCCAGCCTGTCACGCGCGACGATACGACGCGGCAGGTCACCGACGCTCCCATTCCCGAATTCTGACAAATACCTTACACTGTCGTCAGGACTTCCCGACAGAGTGGCGCAATCCAGTCTGCCGTGGGGTTCCCATATAAGGGTCTGAGGAGGCGAGATGCACTTCTATCACCACGGTGTAGCCATTCAGCCGTCGGTCGCACGAAGCGGCAATACCTTTGTCGCCCGGGTCGCGATTCTCGAAGAGGATGGCGAAGCGACGTCGCTTGGCGATCTGGGCCACTTCGCGAACCGGCAATCGGCCTTTGCGTTTGCCGTGCGCTGCGGCACGGCATTCGCGGACAACGAACCGATGCCGTTACCGCCTTGCGATATCCGGTCAAAGAAAGCCGGTTCCAACCACGACGCGACGACCGATCTTCTTTGAGATTCAACCGTTTTGTCTTTAACGATCAGCACGCTTCGAAGCCGGAAAAATACGGCTTTCCTGCACGAAGCGTCACGCCAGAATCGCAAAACAGGAGGCGCTATCCATGATTCACTCGGAAGTCCACAAGTTTCCCTACACGCGAGCGAGCGGCATGCAGCGCACCTACGACGTGACGATCAACCTCGTCCGGCGCGATTCGGGTGTATTCGCCTATCGGTCGTGGGTGCACCACGCGGGGAGATTCAAGGGCAACGGTCTCGACTTTCCGCTCGTTTCCCGGACCACGGATCGCGCAATCACCGAGGCGCGCGCCCGAGTCGAAGAACACATTGAACACCTGCTCGGGGTAACGGAATGATCCAGCACTGAAGGCAGTGCTGCACCTTTCGTGAAGGGGCGCTGAAGTTTTTATGCGCCCCTCTTTTTCTTCAGAACGTAACGCAAGCCGCGTCAACCCTGCCCGAAACCGCCGCCGCCAGGCGTTTCGACGACGAACACATCGCCCGCAGCCATCTCGACACTGGCGATATGACCCAGCGCGACGATCTCGCCATCCGCGCGTTCGACGCGATTGCTGCCTTGTCTTCCCGCGCCTCCGCCCGCCGCGCCGAATGGCGCGTGAATGCGGTTATTCGACAGAATTGAGGCTGTCATCGGCGCGAGAAAACGGATACGCCGGATTGCCCCATTGCCGCCTTTCCACTGCCCCGCACCGCCCGATCCGGCGCGGATCAGATGCGATTCGAGCCGCACGGGATAGCGCCATTCGAGCACTTCAGGATCGGTCAGGCGCGAGTTGGTCATATGCGTCTGCACGGCGTCGACGCCATTGAAGCCGTCTCCCGCGCCGCTGCCGCCCGCGATCGTCTCGTAGTACTGGTAGCGCGCATCGCCGAACGTGAAATTGTTCATCGTGCCCTGGCTCGACGCCACGACACCGAGCGCGCCATACAGTGCGTTCGTGATCGCGGAGGATGTCTCGACATTGCCCGACACGACGGCAGCGGGGTAGACGGGGTTGAGCATCGAACCCTCCGGGACGATCACGGAAAGCGGCTTCAGACAACCGGCGTTGAGCGGAATATCGTCGCCCACCAGTGTGCGGAACACGTACAGCACGGCCGCCATGCAGACTGCCTTCGGTGCGTTGAAGTTGTTCTGCAGTTGCGCGGACGTGCCCGTGAAATCGACCGTTGCGCAGCGCGCGGCAGGATCGACATGGATCGCGACGTCGATCACCGCGCCATTATCGAGTGCATAGCGATACGCGCCGTCCTTGAGCGCGCCGATCACGCGACGCACGGCTTCTTCCGCGTTGTCCTGCACGTGCTGCATGAAAGCGAGCACCACGTCGCGACCGAATTGCGCGACCATGCGGCGCAACTCGTCCACGCCTTTCTGGTTGGCAGCGACCTGTGCGTGCAGGTCGGCCATGTTTTGCACGATGTTGCGCGCGGGATAGCGGCCGGACGCGAGCAGCGCGCGCGTTTCGACATCGCGCAACACACCGGCTGAAACCAGCTGCCAGTTGTCGATCAGCACGCCTTCTTCCTCGATATGCGTGGAAGCGGCGGGCATCGAGCCGGGCGTAATACCGCCGATATCCGCGTGATGACCGCGCGAACCGACGTAGAAGAGCGGCGCTTCGCTGCCGTCGGCAAACACGGGCGTGATGACGGTGACATCGGGAAGATGCGTGCCGCCGTGATACGGGTCGTTGAGCATGAACACATCGCCGTCGCGCATCGTGCCGCGATTGCGTTCGATGACGGTCCGGATGCTTTCGCCCATCGAGCCCAGATGCACGGGCATGTGCGGCGCATTCGCGATCAGATTGCCGGCCGCGTCGAAGATCGCGCACGAGAAGTCGAGCCGTTCCTTGATGTTGACCGAGTAGGCGGTGTTCTGCAGTCGCAGCCCCATCTGCTCGGCCACCGACATGAACAGGTTGTTGAAGATCTCGAGCCGCACCGGGTCGGCTTGCGTGCCGATCGAGCGGCGCGTCGGCAGCGCGAGCACGCGCGTCATCACGATGTTGCCGTCGCCCGTCAGCGCCGCTTGCCAGCCAGGTTCGACCACGGTCGTACCGTTCTTCTCCGCGATGATGGCCGGGCCGTCGAGTCTGTCGCCCGCCATCAGCGTGTCGCGCGCATAGAGCGACGCGTCGTGCCAGCGGCCGCCCGAATACATGCGTACCACTGCTGCAACCGCGGGCGCGTCGCCGGCAGGGCGAGCGGCGATGCGGCCCGTCACCGGCTGGGCATCCGAATGACCGATGGCTTCAACCGATGCGAGTTCCACCACGAGAGGCGTATCCGCCATGAGAAACGCGTAGCGCTGCCGGTAGGCGGTTTCGAAAGCATCGCGCATCGACTGCACGCTGCCCGCGTTGACCGCGAGCGCCGAATCGGTGCCCTGATAGCGCAAATGCACGCGCCGCACCGTCGAAATGCGCGCCGCGTCGACGCCCTGATCGAGCAGCGCTCCGGTTGCTTCGTCGACAAGCGCATCGAGCGCCGCATCGACGGATGCAAGCGACGTGTCGTCGAGCACGATTTCGAGCGCGCGCTCGCGCATCGCGGTCTGGTCGGCCAGACCCATGCCGAACGCCGACAGCACGCCCGCGAGCGGATGCGCGAACACGCTCGTCATACCGAGTGCATCGGCCACGCCGCAAGCATGCTGGCCGCCTGCGCCGCCGAAGGTCGTGAGCACGTATTGCGACACGTCGTGGCCGCGTTGCACCGAAATCTTCTTGATCGCGTTCGCCATGCTGCCGATCGCGATCTCCAGATAGCCTTCGGCGATCTCTTCCGGCGTGCGGCGTTGGCCCGTCGCCGCGCCGATTTCGTCGGCAAGTGCGCGAAAGCGTGTGGCCACCGCGTCGCGGTCGAGCGGCTCATTGGCATGCGGGCCGAACACGTGCGGAAAATAATCGGGCTGAATCTTGCCGAGCATGACGTTGCAGTCGGTCACCGTGAGCGGGCCGCCGCGCCGGTACGCGGCAGGTCCAGGATTCGCACCTGCCGAAGCGGGACCGACACGCAGACGCGCGCCGTCGAAGCCGAGTATCGAACCGCCGCCTGCCGCGACCGTGTGGATGCTCATCATCGGCGCACGCATGCGGACGCCCGCCACCTGCGTTTCGAACACGCGCTCGAACTCGCCGTTGAAGTGCGACACATCGGTCGACGTGCCGCCCATATCGAAGCCGATGACGTGCTCGAAACCCGCCGCCTGCGCCGCTCGCACCATGCCGACGATCCCGCCTGCCGGGCCGGAAAGAATCGCGTCCTTGCCCTGGAACAGGTCGGCACGCGTGAGACCGCCGCTGCTCTGCATGAACTGCAGATTCACGCCGGGCATTTCGCTCGCCACCTGATCGACGTAACGACGCAGGATCGGCGACAGATAAGCGTCGACGACGGTGGTATCGCCGCGCGACACCATCTTCATCAGCGGCGATACCTCGTGCGAAACCGACACCTGCGTAAAGCCAATGCGCCGCGCCAGTGCCGCGATGTCGCGCTCATGCGCAGTGTGCCGATAGCCGTGAACGAGCACAATGGCGAGCGCGCGGATGCCGGCATCGAAGACCTCGCGCAACGCAGCTTCCGTGGCTGCAAGATCGAGCGGCACGACAACATCGCCTTGCGCGCTCACGCGTTCGTCGATTTCGATCACGCGCTGATAGAGCGCTTCGGGCAGCGCGATGTCGAGATCGAACAGACGCGGACGGTTCTGGTACGCGATCCGCAGCACATCGCGAAAGCCGCGCGTCGTCACGAGCGCGACAGGTTCGCCCTTGCGTTCGAGCAAGGCATTGGTCGCGACGGTCGTCCCCATCTTGACCATCTCGACATCGCGTGGCGTGATGGCTTCACCGGCGCGCAAACCGAGCAGATGACGGATGCCCGCAACGGCCGCGTCGCGATAGTGTTCGGGGTTATCGGAAAGCAGCTTGTGTGTGGTCAGCGAGCCATCCGGCCGGCGCGCGACGATATCGGTGAAGGTGCCGCCGCGGTCGATCCAGAATTGCCAGCGGGACGGCGTGCATGCTTCGGGTACGTGAGCTTGGTTCATGGTGCGATGAAAGATAAAAGCGAGATGCAGAGACGGTTGATCGGATGAGCACGCATCGGGCGCGTCGAACTCAGGCGGATTCGAGTTCGCGTCCGCGTGTTTCGGGCAGCGTGAGGGCGGCGATGATCAGCACGCCATAGGCGGCCACGGCAAAAATGCCGATGCTCGTGCCAAGGCCGAACTCTTTCGATAGCGAGCCGATCAACACCGGAAACAGTGCGCCGATCGCGCGGCCGACGTTGTAGCAGAAGCCCTGTCCCGAGCCGCGCACGCGGGTGGGGAAGAGTTCGGTGAGAAACGCGCCCATGCCCGAGAAGATGCCGGAGGCGAAGAAGCCAAGCGGAAAGCCGAGCCAGAGCATCGACGTGTTCGTCAGCGGCAGGGACGTGTAGGCGAACGCGATGGCCATCGAGCCAACCGCGAACAGAATGAAATTGGGCTTGCGGCCAATGCGGTCCGTCAGCCACGCGCTCGACAGGTAGCCGATATACGAGCCAACGATGATCATCGCCAGATAGCCGCCCGTGCCCATCACCGTGAGATGGCGTTCCGTCTTGAGGAAGGTGGGCAGCCACGTGGTGATCGCGTAGTAGCCGCCTTGCGCGCCCGTCGTGAGCAGCGCGGCGCGCAGTGTCGTGGACAGCAGCTTCGGCGCGAAAATCTCGGTGAAGCGCGGTGTGTCGTGGGTGTCGCGGCGTATTGCCTTCGCCTGCTCGAATACTTCGGGTTCCTTGACATACCGGCGAATCACCAGCACGAGAGCAGCGGGCACGAGGCCGATCAGGAACAGCGCACGCCACGCGATTTCCGGCGCCATCGCCGAAAACAGCACGGCGTAGAGCAGGGCGGCCATGCCCCAGCCAAGCGCCCAGCCGGACTGCACGAGGCCTACGGCCTTGCCGCGGTCGCGTGCGCGAATCACCTCGCCGATCAGCACGGCGCCCGCAGTCCATTCACCGCCGAAGCCGAACCCCATCAGTGCGCGTGCGGCGAGCAACTGGCCGTAGTTCTGCGCGAGTCCGCACAGGCCGGTGAAGACGGCGAACCACAACACGGTAAGTTGCAGCGTGCGCACGCGGCCGATGCGGTCCGACAATATGCCCGCGATCCAGCCGCCCAACGCCGACGACAGCAGCGTCAGCGTGCCGATGAATCCCGCATCCGCGAGCGTGATGCCCCACGTCGCGACGAGCGTCGGAATCACGAACGAGAGCATCTGCGTGTCCATGCCGTCGAGCATGTAGCCGACCTTGCAGCTCCAGAACGCGCGCCGCGCACGCGGACCGGCTTCTGCATACCATGAGAGCCGGCTGGCGCCGGGCACTTCGCTGGGCTCGTCTGCGATTGCCGTGAGTGTTTTGCTGTCCATCTGTTGCTCCTGTCGATCGACGCGTGCGGCGCCGCCCGCACGCCTGAAAATGATTCAAAGGAATGAGTCAGCCCCTCTGGTCGGCGCGGCCAGATCTCGTTCAACGAATGGGATGCCCAGCGAAGCGGCGCAACGCGCCGCGCTTGTCAGAACACGGCTAGGGACGCGTTCGTGATATCCGTCATCAGCATGTGGCCCGGTGCGTGGGCGATGGCGAGAGGCAGCTTCGCCGCCATCAGCGCGGTCTGCGGGGTCACGCCGCACGCCCAGTAGACGGGCAGTTCGCCCGCATGGATCGTCACCGCATCGCCGAAGTCGGGACGCGCGAGATCGGCGATGCCAAGTTCTGCCGGGTCGCCGATATGGACGGGCGCGCCGTGCACGCCGGGAAAGCGGCTCGTGATCTGCACGGCGCGTATCGCGTCGGGGCCGCGCATCGGGCGCATCGACACCACCAGTTCGCCGCCGAATACGCCCGCGCGCCGGTTGGCGAGATGCGTGCGGTACATCGGCACGTTGCGTCCTTCTTCGACGTGGCGCAGCCCGATGCCTTCGAGCGCGAGCATGTGCTCGAACGAAAACGAGCAGCCGATCGCGAACACGACGAAATCGTCCTGCCAGAGCGCTTCAATGGAGTCGACGCGCTCGCTCAACTCGCCGTCGCGATAGACGTTGTAGGCCGGCACGTCGGTGCGGATGTCGATATCGCGGCCGAGCATGGGCACGCGGAAGTCGCCCGGTTCGCCGACGCCCAGCAGCGGGCAAGGTTTCGGATTCGCATGGCAGAAGCGCAGGAAATCATGGGCGTACGCGGCGGGCAGGATCGCGAGGTTGGCTTGCGCATACTCGCCGCAATGTCCGGCTGTCGGGCCGCGGAAGTCGCCGTGACGAACGGCCTGGCGGAATTCGGATGGAGTCATGGTCGGGCGGGCTTCTGAATGTTTTCGGTTGGCGGCGCGCATCGCATGTCGAATTGCGTACCGTCAGGCAAAGCATAGAAAAGAAGAAAATTTGACGCCAACTAGTTTTCTTTGCTGTCCACGAATAGAATTTCTTAACGAATCCGCGGGTTTTCCCGAGTCACGTCGCTTTTTTTGAAGCGCTTCGCGCCATGAATACTCGTTTTCTCGAAACCTTCGTCACGCTCGCGAAATTGCGCAGCTTTCGCACGACGGCAACGGCGCTGCATGCCACGCCCGCTGCGATTTCGCAGCGTCTGAAGGCGCTCGAAGATGAATTGCAGACCGTGCTGGTCGATCGCGACAGCCGCGAGTTCCGCCTCACGCCGAACGGCGACTATCTGCTCGGCTACGCGAAAGCCGTGGTCGAGGCGACGCGCCAGTTGCAGGCGGCCGCCTCCAACGAAGGCGCGATGCGCGGCAAGCTGCGGCTGGGCGTGATCGAGACGGTCGTGCACAGCTGGCTCGCCGACTACATGCGCATGCTCGCCACCGACTACCCGCAACTCGAAGTGGATCTCGCGGTGGACGTGAGCGTGGTGCTGCAGCGCCGCCTGATGGCGGGCGAACTCGATCTGATCATTCGCGTGGAAGGCAGCGATGAGGAATCGGTCGTCTGCGACGCGCTCGCCAATTACCCCGTTCACTGGATCGCGCGCGCGGGTCTGTTGCCCTTGTCTCGCAGCGGGCTCGCGAAGCGCGTGTTGCGGCATCCCATCCTGACGTTCGGCCGGGGCACCGCGCCGCATCGCGCGCTGGAAGACATTGTCAGCAAGCTCGCGCTCGCGAATGGCGTGCCGCTCGCCGATACGCGCATCACCGGCTCGCCATCGATCTCGGTGATCGTGCAACTGGTGCGCGACGGCTTTGGCGTCGCGGCCATTCCGCGTCTTTTCGTCGACGAACTGATCGCGCGCGGCGAAGTGGTCGAACTGCCGTTGCAACCGTCGCCGCCTTCTATCGTGGTGTCGATGTCGCGCCGCTCGGACGCGCCGTTGTTCGTGCACGGCGCGGCGAACGCGGCACGCACCGCATGTCACGCGTACTGCGAGCATGGTGACGCGCGGCTGATCGAGCGGCTGTAATGCGGCGTTGCCGCGAGCGCGCGGATAGCCGAAGGATTTTTGATCAGCGTTGACAACGCAAAATTCGGCGCTTTAGACTGCATCCATTCCTCGCGGCCTGACAAAGGTGTCCGCCCGAGGGTCCGGCACAGAAGCCCCCTGACGAACTGCAGGTTCGTCAGGGGGCTTTTTTTTGTTCGCGTTTTCAGGAGTTCGAACCCATTTCTGGAGAATCCGCATGTTGCTTAAGCCGTCCGGCTGGATGCGTCTGGCCTTCATTGCAGGACTTGCCGTCACGTCGCTCGTCGCGAATGTCACGGATGCCGCCGAACCCGTGAAAATAGGCCTGCTCGAAGACGCATCGGGCAACTTCGCGCTCGCGACCATCCCGAAGATTCACGCCACACAGCTCGCCGTCGACGAAATCAACGCAAAGGGCGGCATTCTGGGCCGCCCGATCCAGCTGATCGCGTACGACACGCAATCGGACAACACCAAGTTTCAGGAACTCGCGCGGCGTCTGGTGCAGACCGACAAGCCGGACGTGATTTTCGGGGCGTTCTCCAGCGCCTCGCGCGAAGCGATTCGCCCCATCATGGATCGCGCGCATCAACTCTACTGGTACGACAATCAATACGAGGGCGGTGTGTGCGACACCAATACCTTCGTGACGGGCGCCGTGCCCGAGCAGCAGTTCTCGACGCTGATTCCGTGGATGATGCAGAAGTTCGGCAAGAAGGTGTACACCATCGCCGCCGACTACAACTTCGGGCAGATCTCCGCCGAATGGGTGCGCAACATCGTGAAGGAGAACGGCGGCACGATGGTGGGCGAGGAGTTCATCCCGTTGTCGGTATCGCAGTTCGGCCAGACGATCCAGAACATCCAGAAGGCCAAGCCTGATTTTGTCGTGACCTTGCTGGTCGGCGCGAATCAGGCGTCGTACTACGAGCAGCAGGCGTCGGCGCATCTGAATCTGCCGATGGCGAGTTCGGTGAACGTCGGTCAGGCCTATGAGCACAAGCGCTTCAAACCGCCGGCATTGAAGGACATGTACGTGACGGCGAACTACGTCGAGGAAGTCGATACGCCCGCCAGCAACGACTTCAAGAAGCGTTTCCACGCGAAGTTCCCGAACGAGCCGTACATCAATCAGGAAGCCGCCAACGCGTACGACGCGATCTACCTCTACAAGGCGGCCGCCGAAAAGGCGAAGTCCACCAATCAGGATGCCGTGCGCAAGGCGCTGGAGAGCGGCGGCATCTGCACGGAAGGCGCGCAGGGCAAGGTCTGCATCGACCCGAAGAGCCATCACGCGAGCCATACGATCTTCCTCGTGCATGTGAAGGACGACCACTCCGTCGAGATCCCGAAGGTCTGGGACGACGTGCAGCCGTACTGGCTCGGCAAGGTGGGATGCGATCTGCCGAACAAGCCGGATCATCGCCAGTACACGCCGTCGAATCTGCCGAAGAAGTCATGACCCGAGCGGGCGCGGCCAAGGATTAGAAGGGCGCGCCTGTTCTCTGAAAGTGGAGCAATCATGGCCACCTTGTCGGTGCTTTATTCGCTGATCTATCAGTTCGGCGACAGCTTTGCGTATCTGGTGCTGGCCGCGCTCGGGCTTGCGGTGATCTTCGGCATGATGGGCGTCATCAATCTCGCGCATGGCGAGTTCATCATGTGCGGCGCGTATGTCACCATCATCTCGGCCAAGCACGGCGTGCCGCTGCCGCTCGCGATGCTGCTCGGCGCGCTGGCCGCGGCCCTGGCGGGCGTCGTGATCGAGCGGCTCGTGATTCGTCATCTTTATGACCGACTGTTCGACTCCGTCGTCGCGACATGGGCCATCAGCCTGATCGTGCAGCAGACCATGCTGCTGGTCGCGGGTCCGTCGCTCGAAGGGATCGGCACGCCGTTCGGCGCGTTCTCGCTCGGCGAGTATTCGTTCTCGACGTATCGCGCGGTGCTGCCGGGAATCGCGCTTTGCATTCTGTTCGCGCTTTATCTACTGTTCTTCAAGACCAACTACGGCGTCTGTGCGCGCGCGACGATCCAGAATGCCAACATCGCGCAATGCCTCGGCTTGCGCACGGATCGTCTCTACACGCTGACCTTCGCGCTGGGCGCGGGACTGGCCGGACTCACGGGCGCGCTCTATGCGCCGACGATGACCGCGGTGCCCACGATGGGCAGCAACTTCATCGTGCAGGCGTTCGTCTCGGTAGTCGTCGGGGGCGCGAATGTGATTGCTGGCACGACGCCCGCGGCGGGCGTGCTGGCGATCATCCAGACCGCGCTCACCGCGTCCTACGGTCAGCTGTTCGGGCAGATCGGCCTGCTCGTCACCGTGATCGTCGTCATCCGGTTGATGCCGCAAGGGCTCGGCAATCTGTTCATGCGCTTGCGCCGGGAGGAGACGTGATGCAATCGGTGAAGCAATCGTCACTGGCTTCGTCAGGCCCGGCACCGCGCGTGCTGCGCTACGTGCCGTGGGTGGTGGCGCTGTGTCTGCCGCTCGTCGTGGACGCGACCACGAGCGGCAATCTCGCCTACTGTCTGCTGTGGGCATTCAGCGCGCTCGGACTTGCCGCGATGTGGGGCTATGGCGGCATCCTGTCGTTCGGGCAGACCGCGTTCTTCGGGCTGGCGGGCTATAGCTACGGCATCTTCACGCTGAACTTCGGCGACACATGGTTCGATTCGTGGCTCGGCCTCGGCGCGGGTATCGTGGTGAGCGTCGTCGTGGCGGCGTTGATCGGCTACATGATTTTCTTCGGACGCATCAAGGGCGTGTTCATCGGCATCGTGACGTTATCCGTGACGCTCGTGCTCGAAACCTTCATGGCGCAGACGGCGGGGCCGCAATGGGCGATCGGCGAGGCGCGCCTGAACGGCTACAACGGCATGGGCGGCATGCCGCCGTTGACGATCCCGTGGCCCGGCGGCCCGCTCACGCTGGAGAACGCAAGCTTCTACTATCTGGTGCTGATCCTGCTGATCGTCGTCTACGCGTTCATGCGCAAGCTGCTCGACGGCCCCTTCGGTCTCACGCTGATCGCGATTCGCGAGAACCCGCAGCGCGCCGAAATGCTCGGCGTCGATATCCGTCGACATCAGTTGCTGGTGTTCGTGCTCGGTTGCACACTGGGCGGATTGTCGGGCGCGCTGTACACGATCTGGGGTTCGTACATCACGCCATCGACGATGGGCCTGACGGCCGCGGCGATGCCCGTGATCTGGGTAGCGACGTCAGGCAGGAAGAGCATTGGCGGCGCGATCATCGGCACGGCGCTGCTCGTGTGGCTTTCGCAGAATCTCGCGGTCTATGGCAGCCAGTACGCGCTGATCCTGATGGGCGCGATATTGCTGGTGGTCGTGCTGGCCGCGCCCGAAGGCTTGTTGCCGTTCATGGCAAGACAGATGCGACGCTTCGAGCGTGAGCGCGGCGTGGATAACGCTCGCAACCGTTCGTGTTTCGACGAAACGCTGAAGCAAGAGGAGGGCAAATCGTGACCGTGCTGCTCGAAACACGCGCGCTCAGGAAGCACTTCGGCGGCGTGCAGGTGATCAACGGTATCGACTTTCAGATCGACGCGGGCGAGATCCGCTGCGTGATCGGGCCGAACGGCGCAGGCAAGAGCACGTTCTTCAAGCTCATTACGGGCGAGCATCGACCGTCCGAAGGCAGCGTGCATTTTCTCGGGCAGGACATGAGTCACGTGCTGCCGCATGAGCGTATCCGCATGGGAATGAGCATCAAGTTTCAGATACCCGGCGTGTTTCCGGACCTGAGCGTGCGTCAGCATCTGCAACTCTCGCTGCATCGCGCGAAGGACGACCGGCCTGGCAGTATCGAGGAACTCTTGCAGCGCTTTTTGCTGGAACCTGAAGAGCATGTGCTGGCGCGCAATCTGTCGCACGGCAAGAAGCAGTGGCTCGAAATCGCGATGGCCGTGTCGTTGCGGCCGAAGCTGCTGTTTCTCGACGAGCCCGTCGCGGGCATGTCGATCGAGGAAACGCATGCGACAGGCGAACTCATCAAACGGCTTTCCGCATCCGGCCTGACGATGATGGTGGTCGAGCACGACATGACCTTCGTCAAACAGATTGCGACGCGTGTGACCGTGCTGCACGGTGGAAGACTGCTCGCCGATGGCCCGCTCGAAGAGATCCTCGCGCGCGACGACGTCGCGGAGGTGTATCTGGGGAAGAAATCATGAGCGCGCTTCTTGAAGTCGCAGACGTGGCAGCGGGCTATGGCGGCGGGCGCGTGCTCAACGGCGTGTCGTTCGGCATCGGGCGCGGCGAAATCCTCGCGTTGATCGGGCGCAACGGCGTCGGCAAGACCACGCTGATGCGTACGCTCATCGGTCTCGTCAAGCTCGACGCGGGCCACATCGTTCTGGATGGTGCGCCCATCGGTCATGAAAAGCCCTACGTGCGCGCGCGTAAAGGCATCGGCTACGTGCCGCAGGGCCGCGAAATCTTCGGCGCGCTGACGGTCGCGGAGAACCTGCAGGTCGGCGCGCAGGCGAACCCGGACAAGGCCGCGCCGATGCGGGACAAAGTAGTCGGCTATTTCCCCATTCTCAAGACACGCTACCGGCAGAAGGCGGGCACGATGAGCGGCGGGGAACAGCAGCAGCTTGCCATTGCGCGGGCGCTCGTGAGCTCGCCGCAGGTGCTGCTGCTCGACGAGCCATCGGAAGGCATTCAGCCTTCCATCGTCGATCTGATCGGCGAGACGCTGCTGACCATCGCGCGTGAGACGGGCATCGGCGTAGTGCTGGTCGAGCAGGACATGGGCATGGTCGAACGCATCGCGACGCGTTGCTGCGTGATGGACAAAGGCCGCATCGTGGACACGTTGAGCCCGGCGCAACTCGGGGATGAGCAACTGATACGCCAGTATCTGGCACTGTGACGGAGAGCAGAACATGAAATGGCTAGAAGAATCGATCATGATGAAGCGCGGCGTCGGCGCCGATCGCGAACCGGTGGAACATCATTTGACCGAGGAACTGCAGAAGACCTTCCACTACACCATCGGGCCATATTCGACGCCCGTGCTGCACGTGAAGCCCGGCGATCGCGTGGTGGTGGACACGCGCGACGCGTTCGAAGGCAAGATCAAAAACGAAACCGATAAGCCTTCGGAAGTGCTGACGGTGCCGTTCCTCAATCCGCAGAACGGGCCGATCATGATCGAGGGCGCGGAGAAGGGCGACGTGGTCGCGGTCTACATCGAAAAGATGGCGCCGCGCGGCGACGACCCGCACGGCTTCTGCTGCATGATCCCGAACTTCGGCGGATTGACGGGCACCGACTACACGGCGCTGCTCAACGAGCCTTTGCCGGAGGTGGTGCGCAAGATCAGGATCGACGAGGAGAACGTGTACTGGAGCAAGCGCAACACGCTGCCGTACAAGCCGCATATCGGCACACTGAGTCTGTCGCCCGAACTCGATTCGATCAATTCGCTCACGCCCGATTCTCACGGCGGTAATATGGACGTGCCGGACATGGGGCCGGGCAGCATCACCTATCTGCCCGTGCGCTCCCCCGGCGGGCGGCTTTTCATCGGCGACGCGCACGCCTGCCAGGGCGATGGCGAAGTGTGCGGCACAGCCGTCGAGTATCAGAGCACGACGACGGTACGGGTCGATCTCATCAAGAAATGGAAGATCGACTGGCCCCGGCTCGAAAACGAGGACGCGCTGATGAGCATCGGCAGCGCGCGTCCGCTCGAAGACGCGACACGTATCGCGTATCGCGAACTCGTGCTGTGGATGGCCGCGGAATACGGCTTCGACAAGTGGGACGCATATATGATGCTGAGCCAGGTCGGCAAAGTGCGGCTCGGCAATTTTGTCGATCCAAAATACACAGTCGGCGCGATGGTCGCCAAGCACTACCTCAAGTAAAACGATCTGCCGTGCGGGCACCGTCCCGCACGTAATCATACGGAGAGCGTGTCACGAAATGGCATTGTCCGATCCCATCAGAGTTGGTCTGCTTTGCTCCACGAGCGGCTCGACGGCGCTTCTGGAACAGTCGCAATGGCGCGGCGCATGCCTCGCGATGGACGAGATCAACGCGCGCGGCGGCATCGACGGACGCGAACTCGTTGCCATTCACTACGATCCGGGCTCGGACCCCGCCGTGTTTCGCGAGCTTGCCGAGCGCCTGATCGTGCAGGACGGCGTCAACGTGATCTTCGGCGGCTATACGTCCACGAGCCGCAAGGCGATGCTGCCCGTCGTCGAGAAGCACAACCGCCTGCTGATCTATTCGCAGCAATACGAGGGCTTCGAGTACTCGGACAACATCATCTATAGCGGTGCGTCGCCGAATCAGAACGGTGTGCAACTCGCCGACTTCATGACGCAGACGTACGGCGCGCGCGTCTATTTCGTCGGGTCACGCTACGTCTATCCGTACGAATGCAACCGGACCATGCAGGAGTTGCTGCTGCAGCATCCGGAAGGGGCGATACTCGGCGAGCGCTATCTCCCCCTCGAAGCGGACCGCGAGCAGTTCGCGCAGGTCGTCGCGGATATCGCGCGCAAATCGCCCGACTGGATCTTCTGCACGGTGATCGGCGCGACCGTGCCGTACCTTTACGAGGCCTACGCGCATGCGGGCTTCGACCCCGCGCGGATGCCGATCGGCAGCCTCAATACGTCCGAGACCGAGATTCATGCAATGGAACGCGGCATCGCCGCCGGACATTTCACGGCGGCGCCTTATTTTCAGAGCATCGACACGGTCGAGAACCAGCGTGCCGTGCGGCAGCACCAGGCGCGCTTCGGTGTCGATACGCCGACCGACATGAACTGGGAAGCCGCTTACTATCAGATGCATATGTTCGCCGAAGCCTGCGGGCGCGCCGGGTCGGACGAAATCGGCAAGATCATGCCGCATCTGCTCGGCTCCGAATTCGCGGCGCCGCAAGGCAGGGTGCGCATCGATCCCGTCAATCATCACATGGCGCTGTATCCGCGTATCGGCCGCGCGAATGCGGACGGCCAGTTCACCGTGCTGCGCGAATCGAAGTTCGCCGTCGGACCGGACCCGTACATGACGCGCCAGACGCTCGGGGACTGGGTCACGAAGTTGAGCACACGGGACTACTGACGTGAGCGCGCGCATGGGCCGGGACCAACGCAGTCTCACCAGTTCGATTCTGGAGCGTCATCCGCGCGTGGTCGTGTTCCATCCCGACGATGACGACGGCCAGACGCTGACGAACCATCTCCGCCGCATGGGTTTTCAGGTCGAGCGCTGCTGGCCGCCGCTGGAGACGCTGCCCGACAGGACGGATCTGGTGTTCCGCGCGCTGCTGCCCGAAGAGCGCGCGCCGAAGGACGAGTGGTCCGGGCCGGATGCGCCGCCCGTCATCTGCGTGGTCGCTTATGAAAATCCGACCTTCATCGATCAGGCCATCAAGATGGGATCCGACGGCATCGTCACGACGCCGATCCGCGCGTCGGGTCTGCTGTCGACGGTGGTCATGGCGCTCTATCACGCGCGGCGTTCGCGGCAGCACTTGCAACGCATCGCCAGGCTCGAGCAGAAGCTGCTCGACAGCCGGCATCTGCAGGAAGCCAAGGGCATTCTCATGACGATGCACAGCGTCAGCGAGAGCGAAGCGTACGACATGCTGCGCGCCCAGGCGATGGAAAAACGTGTGTCGATCGACGACATCTGTCACTCCGTGATCCAGGCGGGCGAGGTGCTGCAGATCAAGCGCGGGATGATGCCCGAGGATGGGCGCGGCGACGACTGAGTTCAACCGTTGGTTCAACAAGGGGCAACCAGCATGGATTTGCAACTGAAGGGACTGAAGGCAATCGTGACGGGCGGGACCAAGGGCATCGGTCTGGCCATTGCGCGCACGCTCGCGCAGGAAGGCGCCGACGTGGCCATCTGCTCGCGCGACGAAGCCGCTGCGACAGCGACGGCGGGCGCGCTCGCGGAACTGGGCGGCGCGCGTGCGTCGGGCGCTGGCGTGGATGTCGCTGACGGCAGCGCGCTGAAGGCATGGGTGGAGCATGTCGCGAAGGACTGGGGCGGGCTGGATATCGTGGTGGCCAACGTCAGCGCGCTCGCCATCGGCAACGATATCGAATCGTGGCGCAAGGAGTTCGAAACCGATCTGCTCGGCACGGTCAATCTCGTCGACGCCGCGATGCCCTGGCTCGAGGCGAGCAAGGCGGCGTCGATCGTCGCGATCTCCAGCGTGTCGGGACGCGAGATCGATTTCGCAGCCGGCCCCTACGGCGTGTTCAAGGCGGCACTCGTGCACTACATGCAGGGCCTCGCGAATCAGCTTGCGTCCAAAGGCATTCGCGCGAACACGGTGTCGCCCGGCAACGTCTATTTCGAAGGCGGCGTGTGGGACTGGATCGAGCATAACGATGCGGCGCTGTTCGAGCGCGCGCTCGCGTTGAATCCCACTGGGCGCATGGCCAGACCGCAGGAGATCGCGAATGCCGTCGCGTTCATCGCGAGTCCGGCGGCGAGCTTCGTGAGCGGCACCAACTTCGTGGTCGATGGCGCGCTCACGCGCGGCGTGCAGCTTTGACGTGGGCCGGGTGCGTCACCGCGGTCCCGACTCCTCGATGAACCGTTCGAGCAGACGCTTCAACTGCTTTGCGTTGCGAGGGCCGAGCGCTTCTTCGATGGCGGCATGATGCGCGTCTACGCCCGGTTGCAGGCGGGCGAGCAGCTTGATGCCCCGGTCCGTGATGAAGATCAGCACCTTGCGGCTGTCGTAATCGTCCGCCGAGCGCTGCACGAGGCCGCGGCTCACCAGCTTGTCGACGTTCTTGGTCAGCGCGGGCAGATTGAGCAGGACCTGAGCGGCGAGTTCGCTCATCGAGTGGCCCGCCTCGTCGGAGACGGCATGCAGGATGCGCCAGTGCTCTTCGTTGACGCCTTCTTCGGCCGTCAGCTGGGCGAGACTGAGCTTCATCTGCCGATGCGCGGAGGCGATGAGCCAGGCAAGGTAGGAGGAAAGGTCGGTATCCGGCATGGTAGATGCTTTGTGGAAGACGAATAGCTGGATCTTACGCAAATAAATTTTCTGCGGAAAGTATCGGTGCAAGTGTCCTCTGGCGCGGGCGCGCGATGGTGCGCGCACGCCATTCGTTGGTGCATCCTGAATCGTTCGAACTCGCCGCGTCGACCGTTTGATGAAGCCGCGTTCCCGTGCTTGCCGCTCAGGGCAGGAGATGACCATCGCGTTGTGCGTGCCGTTAGGCGGCGCGGCCGGACTTTGGGGGCCTTGCGCGCTCGCCTCGGCGCAGCTCGCCGTCGACGAACTGAATGCGTCGTCGGGCATCACGGGCCGCCCCTGCCGGCTGTTGACGATCAATGCGGGCGACGACGCGCGCGAACTCGACGCCGCGTTGACCGACCTCGTCGATGACGGCGCTATCGATGCGCTCGTCGGCATGCATACGAGCGCCGTGCGCCTCGATCTGCTCAAAGTGGTGGGCGGACAGATTCCGTTCGTCTATACGCCGCTCTATGAAGGCGGCGAGCGCACACCCGGCGTCTTCGCAATCGGCGAAACCACGCGGCACCAGCTGCAGCCGGCCATTCACTGGATCAGCACGCAGCGTCGCCCGAAGCGCTGGTTCTTCGTCGGCAACGACTATGTGTGGCCTCACGCGACCCATCGGCTGGCCCGACGTTACGTACTCGATGCGGGCGCCGAGGTGGTGGGCGACATGTATCTGCCGTTCGGCGGCGGCGACTATGGCGAGGTGCTCGATGCGATCCGCAAGCGGCGCGCGGATGCCGTGCTGCTGTCCCTGATCGGCCAGGACACGATCGACTTCAATCGTGCGTTCGGCGAGGCCGGGCTGGCAGCGCATATCGTGCGGCTGTCGTGCGCGCTCGGCGAAAACGAACTGCTCGGCATTGGCGCGCGCAACACCGCCGAGCTGTATGTGGCCTCGGGCTATTTCGCTTCGTTGCGCACGGATGCGAACCTCGCATTCAAGGAGCGCTATCGCGGGCGATACGGCGCGCGTGCACCGACGCTCGACACCTTCGGCCAATCCACCTACGAAGGCATTCATTTCCTCGCGGCGCTGTTCGACGATGCGCGGCGCAGACGTCTGTCCGAACAGGCCGGGCTCGCACAACTCGGTATCGCACCGCTTTCCTATCGAAGCGCCCGCGATTCTGCTTATGCAGGCGGCCGTGTGAACCACGTTCCGATCTATCTGGCGCGGGCCGAGGGTCATCATTTCGAGGTGCTTTCACCGCTCTAGGCGATGCGTGTTTCGTGCTGAACCGGGTTCCCCGCAATTTAGTTTCCATGGAAAATAAATTGTTGACTCGGAAAATATGTGTCCATACCATGGCTCGCAGATCGGGACACCTGCAGGTCGATTCGTCCCGTTCATTACGACACGCCTGCATAGCGGCACGACAGCAGGCGGCAGTCCGTTACGAATCCGTTCGAGTGAGGAAGCCATGGCAGTGAAACGTCCCACGCCCGCCCAGCTTGACGAAGTCGCCATCAGTCTCGGCATCCATCTGTCCGAAGCGCAGCTTGCTGCCTATCACACGTTGCTGCAGCCAAATTTCGACGCATACGATGTCATCGACGCAATGCCCGATTATGTCCCGCGCGTCACTTACCCGCGCACGCCGGGTTATCGTCCATCTGCCGAAGAAAACCGCTATGGCGCCTGGTACGTCAAGAGCGAAGTGAAGGGCGCGCCCACGGGCAAGCTCGCGGGCAAGACCGTCGCGCTGAAGGACAACGTGTGCCTTGCGGGCGTGCCGATGATGAACGGCGCCTCGACACTCGAAGGCTATGTGCCCGATGTCGACGCCACCATCGTGACGCGTCTGCTCGACGCGGGCGCGACCATCGTCGGCAAGGCCACCTGCGAGTACTTCTGCTTCTCGGGCGGCTCGCATACGAGCGCGCCGGCGCCCGTGCACAACCCGCGAAAAATGGGCTATTCGGCGGGCGGTTCGTCGTCGGGAAGCGCGGCGCTCGTGGCCGCTGGCGAAGTCGATCTCGCTATCGGCGGCGATCAGGGCGGCTCCATCCGTATGCCTGCGTCGTATTGCGGGATCTACGGCATGAAGCCCACGCATGGGCTGGTTCCCTATACGGGCGTCATGCCGATCGAATTGACGATCGACCACACGGGGCCGATGACAGCCACCGTGACGGATAACGCGCTGATGCTCGAAGTGCTGGCTGGCCCCGATGGTCTCGATCCGCGTCAGTACGCAGGGCAAACCGCGAAGCCTTATTCGGACCTGATGAAGGAAGGTGTGCGTGGACTGAAAATCGGCGTCGTGAAAGAGGGCTTCGGATGGCCGCAATCGCTCGCGGAATCGGATGCCAAGGTACGCGCTGCAGCCGATCATTTTGCCGAACTGGGTGCGAAGGTCAGCGAAGTATCGATTCCGATGCATCGCGTGGGCCCGTCGATCTGGCTGCCGATCGCCGCCGAAGGCGCCACGCAGCAGATGATGAAGGACAACGGTCACGGCTTCAACTGGAAGGGCCTTTACGTGACGGGCATGGTGGACTATCACGCCGGCTGGCACGAGCGCGCGGACGAACTGTCGGAAACGCTGAAGATCACGATGGTGCTCGGCGAGTACTTCATCCGCCACTATCGCGGGCATTTCTATGCGAAGGCGCAGAACCTGTCGCGCCAGCTCACGGCCGCCTACGACGCCGCGTTCGCCGACTATGACCTGCTCCTGATGCCGACGCTGCCGCTTACGGCCACACCGCTGCCCAAGCCGGGCGCGAGCGTCGAGGAAGTCGTCACGCGCGCATTCGAGATGTTGCCGAACACATGCCCGTTCGATTGCACGGGGCATCCCGCGATGAGCGTGCCATGCGGCACCGTCGACGGCCTGCCCGTGGGCATGATGCTGATCGGCAAGCATTGGGACGAAGCGACCATTTATCGCGGCGCCTACGCATTCGAACAGTCGATCGACTGGATGAAAGTCTGATCTTGTGATCCTTCTCGCGTCTCTTTCCGGAACCCCTCTATGGACCGACGTGCGTTTCTGAAATCGTCTGCGGCATCGGTAGCCGCTGGAATGGCGGGCTCGTTTCCCTTCATCGCCGAAGCGGCCGACGAGATTCTCGTCGGCGGCATCACGGACCTGTCGGGCGGCCTCGATATCTACGGCAAGCCGATGGCGGACTGCCTCACCATTGCCGTCGAAGAGTGGAATGCGCAGGGCGGCCTGCTCGGCAAGCAGATCAAGCTACTCAATTACGATCCGCAATCGAGCATGCAGCTCTATACGCAGTTCGCGCAGCAATCGGCGCTGAAGGACAAGGTCGCGGTCGTGCACGGCGGCATCACGTCGGCTTCGCGCGAAGTCATGCGCCCTGTGCTGGACCGTTATCGCACGCTCTATTTCTACAACACGCAGTATGAAGGCGGCGTGTGCGATCGCAACACGTTCTGCACGGGCGTGACGCCGGGCCAGACCGTCGCGAAGCTGATTCCTTACGCGATGAAGCAGTGGGGCAAGAAGGTCTATGTCGTGGCCGCCGACTACAACTACGGCCAGATCACCTCGCAATGGGTGAAGAAATTCGTCCAGGACAACGGCGGATCGGTTCAGTCAATCGACTTCTTCCCGCTCGACGTGACCAACTTCGGCTCGACCATCTCGAAGATCGAAGCGGCGAAGCCCGACATGCTCGTGTCGGCGCTCGTCGGTGGATCGCATATGTCGTTTTACCGGCAATGGGCCGCGGCGGGATTGCACAAGAAGATTCCGCTCGCGTCGACGACGTTCGCGGGCGGTAACGAGCAGATCGTCCTCTCGCCCGAGGAGTGCGATGGCTTCCTCGTCTCCTACAACTACTTCGAGAACCTCGACAACCCGGTGAACAAGGCGTTCAAGGACCGTTTTCACAAGCGTTTCGGCGCGAACTATCCGAACATCACCGAACTGGCAATGGGCACCTATCAGGGCTTCAACCTCTGGGCGCAGGGCGTGAAGAAGGCGGGCACGCTCGACCGCGTGAAGGTGATCGAGGCGCTGGAATCGGGGATCAGCATCGACGCGCCGAGCGGCAAGGTGTCGATCGATCCGGCGACGCATCACTGCGTGCTCAACGTCAGCATCGCGCAGGTGAAGAGTCACAAGCTCGACATCGTTCAGACGTTCCAGAACCAGCCTCCCGTCGATACGAGCGCGGTGTGCAATCTCATCAAGAACCCGCGCGACAACCAGCAATACGTGATCAAGCTTTGAGGCGCACGCCGCGTCTTCATGGAGAGGAACTACGATGGATCTTGCCGCGATCGTTCTGATTCAGGTGCTCTACGCCATTGCGAGCCTCGTCGTGATCTCTTCAGGGCTCGCGGTCATCTTCGGCATGATGAAGGTGATCAATCTCGCGCACGGCGAGTTCATGATGCTGGGCGCGTATGCGGCGATCGAGGCGATCCACTTCGGCGTGAATCTGTGGGTTGCGATTCTCGTCGTCGCGCCGCTCGTGGTCGCGCTGATCGGCGTCGTGCTGGAACGGGTCTTCATCCGGCGGCTATACGGCCGCATGATCGACACGATGCTGGCGACCTGGGGGCTGTCGCTGCTTCTGATCGGCGTCGTCACCTCGATTGCGGGCAATACCACGGCGGGCATCTCCGCGCCGCTGGGCAACTTCACGATCGGCGGATATTCGGTGAGCAGTTATACGCTCGTCATCATCGCGGTTGCCGTGGTGCTCGGTGTCGCGCTGCGCTGGGTGCTGCTGCATACGTCGCTCGGTCTGATCGCGCGCGGCACGATGCAAAATCCGCAGATGGCCGATGCGCTCGGCATCGCGCCCGGCCGCGTCTATTCGGCCACCTTCGCCATCGGCGCAGCGCTGTCGGGACTTGCGGGCGCGTTGCTCGCGCCGATGACGGGCGTCGTGCCGACCATGGGCGGCGCGTTTATCGCCAAGGCGTTCATCACCGTGATCGGCGGCGGGCCGGCGATCGTGGCGGGACTGGTCAGTTCGTCGGTGCTGTTCGGCGCGATCAATCAGGTCGCCACGTTCGCATCGACGCCCGTGCTCGGCGAGGTCGCGCTGCTGGTGGGCGCGATCGTGATGCTGCGGCTGCTGCCGCGCGGCATCACTGGCCGCTTTTTCAAGGGGGCATTGTGATGACGCCCGTCAACGCGACCCGCACGATGCCCGTTGCCGATGCGCTGTCGCGCTTCTCGCGGTCGTGGAAGAGCGCGGCACTCGCGCTGGCCATCGGCTCGATCATGTTGATCGTGCTGCCGCGCGTGCTCGACGACTTTGCGCTGGTGCAGGCCACCGTCTACGCCGTCATGGCGATACTCGCGCTGAGTCTGGGCTTCGTGTGGGGTTTCGGCGGCATTCTCTGCTTCGGCCAGTCGGCGTTCTTCGGTCTCGGCGCTTACACGTATGCGATCGCCGTCACCAATATGGGCGACAGCACGGTGCCGTTCATGCTCGCCATCGTTTTGCCCGCCGCCTTTGCGGCGGTGCTCGGTTATCTGATCTTCTATGGACGGCTTTCGGACGTGTACATGGGCGTGATCACGCTCACGGTCACGCTGATTCTCTTCAACCTGGTCAACTCGACGGCCGGTCCGGAATGGAAGATCGGCACTGCGGCGCTCGGCGGCTTCAACGGCATTCCCAACATCGCGCCGCTGAATACGCCGGGCAACATCGACGATGTGATCAGTCCGCGCGGGCTGTTCGAGTTGTCGCTGGCGGCGCTGCTCGGCGTGTATTTTTTGCTGCGCGTACTGCTCGCGTTCAAGATGGGGCGGGTGATCGTCGCGAGCAAGGAGAACGAACAGCGCCTGCTGCTGCTCGGCTACGACTCGCGTGTCTACAAGCTCCTGACCTTCGTGCTGGGCGCAGCGATCGCCGGGTTGTCGGGCTGCCTCTTCGCGAACTGGGGTGCGTTCACGAGTCCCACGGTATTCGGCCTCGCGCAATCCGCGCAGATCATCATCTGGGTCATCGTGGGCGGGCTCGGCACGCTCGTCGGGCCCGTGATCGGATGCGTCGCGATCCAGTGGCTCACGACGCAGATCGGCACGCAGCAGACCATCAATTCCAACCTCGTGCTCGGCGCGATTCTCGTCGTGTTCGTGCTGATGGTGCCGAAGGGCATCGTGCCGACTCTCGGCGAACTGGGCATGCGGCTCTTCGGCGCCGTCCGGCGCACGCGCTCTTCATCGAATGACGCGCGCAACGTCGCGCCGGACGATACACATAGCTCATCGCGGGAGGAAGCCGCATGACGCAGCCGCTGCTGGAAACACGCAAGCTCAACGTCCGTTTCGGCGGCGTGCACGCCACGCGCGACATCGACTTCTCACTCGCCGAGGCGGAGTTGCGCTGTGTGATCGGGCCGAACGGCGCGGGCAAGAGCACCTTCTTCAAGCTGCTGACGGGTCAGGTCAAGCCGACGTCGGGCGAAATCCTGTTTCGCGGCAAGGACATCACCGCGATGCAACCGCATGAGCCGGCGCGGCTGGGCATCGGTATCAAGACGCAGGTGCCGAGCCTCTTCAACGGTCTTTCGGTGTGGGACAACGTGTGGCTCGCGGCACGGCGCGTCAATACGCCCAGGCAGACCGAGCGCGTGACGCGGGAAGTGCTGGAGCGCGTCGGCATGCTTTCGCATCGCGACGCGATCACCGGCTTGCTGGCGCATGGCGAGCGTCAGTGGGTCGAACTGGCCGTCGTGATCGCCGCCGACCCGCCGCTGATTCTGCTCGACGAACCCGCGGCGGGCATGAGCGATGCGGAAGTGGCGCGCACCGCGGACCTGATACTCGAGATCAACCGGCGCCATGCCCTCGTCGTGGTGGAACACGATATGAGTTTCATCCGACGCATCGCAAAGAAGGTCACGGTGTTGCATCAAGGCGCGATCATTCGCGAGGACACGCCCGAGCGCATCATGAGCGATCCGTTCATCCAGCAAATCTATCTCGGCAAGAAGCCGCATTGACGGGAGGCGCGATGCTCGAAGCAAACGGTTTGTGCGCGGGTTACGGCGCCATTCCCGTGCTCTATGGCGTGACGCTGTCCGTCAAGCGCGGCGAAGCCATCGGCATTCTCGGACACAACGGCATGGGCAAGACGACCTTGCTGCGTACGCTGATCGGCGCGCTGCCCGCGACGGCGGGCACCATCCGCTTCAATCACGAGGATGTGACCGCGCTTGCGCCGCACGCGCGCGCGAAACGGGGCATGGCGTATGTCCCGCAGGGGCGCGAGATCTTCCCGACGCTGTCTGCCTACGACAACTTGCGGCTCGGCCTCGTGAAGACAGGCCGCAAGCCCGAGGCGGCAATCGACGCGCTACTCGAGGATTTCCCGCGTCTTCGGCCTCTGCTGGACCGGGCCGGCGGGGCACTCTCGGGCGGCGAACAGCAACTGCTCGCCCTGGCGCGCGCGCTGGCGGGCGAGCCGTCGATGCTGCTGCTCGATGAACCTACGGAAGGCATCCAGCCTTCGATCATCGAAGAAATCGCCGAGACGCTCGTGTCGTTGCGCGAAAAACGCGGCCTGACGATCGTGCTCGTCGAGCAGAACCTCGACTTCATCGCCGCGGTATCGCAGCGGGTGCTGGTGATCCGGCGCGGGCGCATCGGCGATGAAATTCCCCGCGAGCATCTCACCGACCTCGACAAGGTCAGCGAGTACACGGGGGTGCACGCCTAGGCGCTCTTCAATACATCGAGCGCGGCGGCACACGCGCCTTGCAGTTGCTCGCGCATCAGATCCTGAACGTCTGCCGTGCGGTTGACGATGGCATCGCGAATCCGCACCGCCTGCTCGAACGATGCGCGCATCCGTCCGCCGCGTGACATCGCGATACGCCGCAAGCGGCGCACCGGGCCGATCAGTGCTGCATGGTTCTGTTGCAGTGTGCGGTTGTCGGCGATCGTCATCACGATCGTATAGAAGCGATCCAGTGCGTCGACATAGCTCGCCGGGTCGTCTGCCTCGACGCTCGCCTGCATCGCGCGGATCACGTCGTCCAGTTGCGCTGCGCCGAGCGCGGTGATTCGCTCCGACGCCAGTTGCACCGCGAGACATTCGAGTGCGGCGCGCACCGTATAGATCTCTTCGACATCGCGCAGCGACACCGCGCGCACATAAGCACCTACGCGCGGCAGGATCGTCACGAGCCCTTCGCGTTCCAGTTGCGCGAACGCTTCGCGCATCGGCGTGCGGCTGACATTCAGTTGCTTCGCGACCTGTACTTCGGACAGCCGGCTGCCCGGCGCAAGCACCCCTTCGACGATCGCCTCGCGCAACGCGGGCACGACCACGCCGTCGCTCAACGAATCCCCTGTGGCATCCAGCGTGCGCAGCCGCGCGTGATAGCGCGTGGCGATCGATTCCAGACTGGGCGCATGGCGCACGGGTGCCGTCGGGGTCTTTTTGGATGCAGTTTTTGCGGTAGGCATTGACACCTCGAAATTCTGTGAATACGCTGTATACAGATTATACATCAGGAGACGACATGGATCGCAGTCCATTGCAGGCCCCCATTCTGATCGAGCAGACGGGCGACACGCTGACCTTCACCCTGAACCGGCCAGACGCCGGCAATGAAGTATCGGGCGCGATGTTCGACGCGATGTCGGCGGCGTTGCGCAGCGAGGCCGTCGAGCCGAAGGCGCGCGTGTTGCGCCTGCGCGCGAACGGCGACGTGTTCTGCACGGGCCGCGAGCGGGCGGGGCGGGACGCCGTGTCGATCCGCGCCGAAGTCGCGCGGCTGATCGAACTCAAGCGGCTGTTGCGCAACACGTCGCTGATCTCGATTGCCCAGGTGCAGGGCGATGCGCTCGGCTTCGGTTTCGGGCTGGCCATTCTGTGCGACTTCACGCTGGTTTCGTCGGCGGCGCGGCTGGGCTTTCCGGAGATGAAAGCCGGCTTGCCGCCCGCCGCGATCATGGCCTATCTGGGCCGCTATGCATTGCCCAAAGCGGTGTTCCCGATGGTGCTGTTCGGCGACGCCATCACGCCCGAACTTGCCGTGCAGGCGGGCCTCGCCACGCGCGTATGCGAGCCGGCGAGCCTGCATGCCGAAGCGGACACGTTAGCCGAACGGATTCTCTCGCTCGACGAAGCGGGCGCAAGGCAATGCAAGGCGTTTTTCCTCGCGGCGCAGGAAAGCAGCGCCGAACACAACTTCCGCAGCGCAACCGATATGTTGACCGTCAATGCGTTGCGGCTGATGCAAGGCCGTTGAGTGCGGTGATGCATCGTTAGCCCGATACAACAGGACGTGCGGACCAGGGCGGGCGTCAGCGAACGAAGACGCCTCGCCACACCGGAACGTCGACAGGAGACAGACATGAACGTCAACGCAGGGCCGCGGCTCGACCGCTTGCCGATGTCGGGATTTCATCGGCGCATCATGTGGCTGATCGGCATCGGCATGTTTTTCGATGGTTTCGATATTTACGTTGCGTCGACGGTGCTCGGCGCGACGCTCAAGAGCGGCTTCTCCACGCTCGGACAGAATGCGCTGTTCGTGTCGCTGACCTTTCTCGGCATGATGCTCGGTTCGCTCGGCACCGGCTTTCTCGGCGACCGCTTCGGGCGGCGGTTCACCTATCAGGCGAACCTGGCGGTGTTCGGACTGGCGTCGCTCGGTGCGGCGCTCGCGCCGAACATGAGCGTGCTGATCGCGTGCCGCTTCGTCATGGGACTCGGGCTTGGCGCGGAAAACGTGGTCGGCTACTCGACGCTGACCGAGTTCGTGCCGCCGCAAAAGCGCGGCAAGCTGCAGGGCCTGATGGCTGTGTTCGTGGTGTCGGGATTGCCTGTGGCAGGGTTGATCGGCTTGTTGCTGATTCCATCGTTCGGCTGGCGCGCGATGTTCGTGCTCGGTGGACTCGGCGCGCTCGGCGTCTGGTATGCGCGCAAGGCCTTGCCCGAGTCCCCGCGCTGGCTCGATTCCGTTGGACGTCACGAAGAAGCCGACGCGATCCTGCGACGCATTGAAACCGAAGTGACGGCTGCGCGAGGTGGTGAGCCGCTGCCGGCTCCCGCCTCCATGAAAGCAGGCACGACCGCGCCGCCGATGCTCACGTTCGGTTCGCTATTCAGCGGCGCGATGCTGCAGCGGATGATCGTCGGCTGCGTGACGCTGGTGGTCATCAACACGTTGCTGTACGGCTTCGTCACCTGGCTGCCGACGTTCTTCGTGCATCAGGGCTTCAGTATCGCGAAGTCGTTCGGCTTTGCGCTCGTGATGTCGCTCGGTGCGCCGATCGGCTCCGCAATCGGTGCGCTCACGGCCGATGCGTGGGGCCGCAAGCCGACCATCATCGGCTCGTCGTTCGCGGCCATCCTGTTCGGCGCGATGTACCCGTTCATCACGAGCCCCGTGATTCTGCCCATCGTCGGACTGCTGTTGACCATCCCCATCTACGTGCTGGTCGCGCTGCTGTTCGCCGTGTATGTACCCGAACTCTTTCCGACCGAAGTGCGGCTGCGCGCGTCGGGTGTGTGCAACACGCTCGGCCGTGGCGCAACCATCGTGACGCCGTTCATCGTGGTGGCGCTGTTTGCGCAGCACGGCATCGTCGGTGTGCTTGCCTTGATGATCGGCCTGCTCGCCGTGCAGATCGTGGTGGTCGCATGGCTGGGCGTCGAACCGACGGGACAGCGCCTCGAAGATCTTCAGCCGGAAGACACAGTCGCGCGCGACGCGCTTCATGCCGACGCGCACGCTTCGCCTCTCAAGTGAATAAACAGGAATGACGCAATGGATACGACGAACACCCAGCACTACGACGCACAATTGTTGATCGATGGCGAATGGACGGATGCCGAGGAGAACCGCACGCTCGACATCATGAACCCCGCGACGGGCGAAGTGATCGGCGCACTGGCGGCTGCGTCGGCGAACGACGTCGACCGCGCGGTGCAGGCGGGGCATCGCGCCTTCGAAGGCGGCGCGTGGCGCGACATGCCGATCCAGCAACGCGCGCGCGTGCTGAACCGCTTTGCCGATCTGTTCGAAGCGGATCTCGAACAGTTCTACAAGCTGGAGACACTGAACAACGGTCGCCCGATCTCCGAAACGCGTGCGCAGATTTCGCGCTTGCCGCAGTTCTACCGGTACTTCGCGGCGCTCGCACTCACGCGCCGCAGCGACGTGATTCCCATCGAAGGACCGTACCTGTGCTACACGCAGCGCGTGCCGCTCGGCGTGGTCGCGCTGATGACGTCGTTCAATCATCCGTTGATGATTCTTTCGAAGAGCCTCGCGCCCGCGCTTGCGACGGGCAATAGCGTGGTCATCAAGGCATCGGAGCAGACACCGCTTACGACGGTGCGGCTCGTGAGGTTGCTGCAGGAAGCGGGCGTGCCCAGGGGCGTCGTCAATGTGGTGAACGGCGAAGGCCGCGAAGCGGGCGCGGCGCTCGCGCGGCATCCGCTGATTCGCAAGGTGGTGTTCACGGGCGGCACGGACGTGGGTCGCACGATCGGCGAGGCGGCAGCGCGCAATTTCGCACTGACCACGCTGGAACTGGGCGGCAAGGGCGCGGTGATTCTGTTCGACGACTTCGACATCGAGCGCGCGGTGAACGGCGCGGCGTTCGCGGCTTTCATCGGTGCTGGACAGACCTGCGTGTGCGGCGCGCGCATTCTCGTGCAGAAGTCGATGTACGCGGAGTTTCTCGAACGTTTCCGCGTCAAGGCGGAAGGCATTCGAGTGGGCGATCCCGCCGATGCGAAGACCCAGCTTGGGCCCGTGATTTCGGACCGTTCGAGGCAGCGCATTCTGGCGATGCTCGAGCGCGCGAAGGCGGCGGGCGCGAAAGTGCTGACGGGTGGACGCGTGCCGCAAGGATTGACGTCGGGCTACTTTCTCGAGCCGACGGTGATTCACGACGCCAGCCCGCAGTCGGAGATTGGCCAGGACGAGGTGTTTGGGCCCGTCACCGTCGTCATGCCGTTCGAAGACGAGGCCGATGCGATCCGTATCGCCAACGACACGCAGTTCGGTCTTGCCGCTTCGATCTGGACGCAGGATGTCGCTCGCGCACACCGCGTTGCCGGCAAGCTCGAGTTCGGCATGGTGTGGGTGAACGATCATCACCGGCTCGATCCCGCATCGCCATGGGGCGGCTTCAAGAACAGCGGAGTCGGCCGCGAGACGGGCATCGAATCGTTCGATCAGTTCAGTGAACCGCGCGCGGTGACGATCAATACCAGTGGCAAGACGGTCGACTGGTATGCGGACGATGGTCAGTTGAAGCGGTTGAACTAACCCGGGAATGGGCGGCGGCCGTCAGTCGCAAACCAGAGACAGAAACTCCGTGACGGCCGTCGCAGGCGACGAGTCGAGGTTTGCGTAAGCAACGCTTATAAATAGAAAAAGCCCGCCTTTACAGCGGGCCGCGAGCACCCCGGTTCGGATAACCTGAATCGACTACGCGTAGCATCGCGCCAGGCTCGGCATGTAGTGACATGACATGTCGAGCCAGCCGATGCGAACTGAGGGTACTCCACATGCAGAACATGGCTTTCGGGCAGGTGCATCGAGCCGATTCGCCGATTCTCGTCGCCACGCCGCATACGGGCACGGCCATTCCCGATGACTTGCTGCAGCATCCCGCTTGGGTGCCCATCGCCGGCCGTCTCGCGGACCCGGCGGGCATCGCGTTGCAGGCTGCGGCCGGGCGGCATGGCGCGTCCGTCGTGTCGGCGCTTTATCACCCGTGCGTGATCGACTTCAACATCGCCACTGACACCGGTCCGCTTTCGCCGCGCCTGAACCGCGGTGGGCTCTGCCGCACGCATACGTCGCGCGGCGAATCGCTGTACGGGGCGGACGGGCAGCTTCCGGAAGCGGAAGTGGAGAGGCGCGTCGACCGGTACTGGCGTCCGTTCCACGCGGCCGTGACGTCCGAACTCGTGCGCCTGCGGCAGATGCATGAAAACGTTCTGCTGCTGGTCACGCATGCGAGTTCGTGGCTCTCGCCGTTTCGCAATCAGGCAGGCGCATCCGACTGCAACGTCGGCACGAACCAGGGCGCCTCATGCGACAGGCAACTGGTGTCGACGCTGACCGGGATCGTCAAGTCGTGCGGACGTTCGTGGGTCGTGAACGGCAAGGTCGCGGATGTGTTCTGCGCGCAGCGCTACGGCATGCCCGAGAACGGCATTCATGCGATCGAAGTCGAGATAGCAGGACGCTGGCGCGCCGAACTGGAGATCGACGCACGGGATACCGTCGACCCGAAGCCTGACGCTGCGATGGACGCCCTGCTCGAAGCGCTGATGAAAACGCTTCGGCGTTTGCCGCGTGCCGAAGCGGTATCGGCGGCCGCGTTCGAGGACGCGAATGGGCATGCATGACACCGTGCTTGCGACGTCGTGGGCCGGCCGATGTATCCATGCTACATTCTTGCAGTCAATGTGCGGCCAGTCATGAGAGAGAGCGGACCAGAACAATATCCCGACTGGGATCTTCTTGCCAGTTGGGTTGCCGTTGTCGAGTCGGGGTCGATATCCGACGCGGCGAACCGGCTTGCCATTTCGCAGGCGGGCGTGTCGCAACGTATCAAGGCACTCGAAACGATACTGGACACCACGCTGCTCGACCGCGCGACGCGCCCCGCGCGTCCCACGGCGGCCGGCCAGCGGTTGTTCGAGCATGCGACGGTGCTGTTGCAGGGCGCGGACCAGATGGTCGAAAGCGTGCGCAACGTGACGCGCGCCAAACGTGTCGTGGTCCGGCTAGGCTGCGTCGATTCGTTCGCGGCCACTATCGGTCCCATCATCATCAAGGCGCTGACGGGCACCTCGCATCTGATCCGTTTATGGTCGGGCATCACGCCTACCCTGGATGGACAGCTCGAAGCGCGCCAACTCGACATGGCCGTCACGACGACGAGCCTCTCGCAGGCGCCCGGCATCCGTCGGCAGAAGCTGTTTTCAGAACCGTATGTCGTCGTGTTGCCGCGCAGCTTCGAAGTCGACAGCTTCACGACGATCACCGAGTTGAGCCGGCATCTGCAACTCATCCGCTACAGCGCGCGCTCGGTGATCGGGCAGCATATCGATGCCTATCTGGCTTCGAATGGCGAGAACATCGAGCGCACCTGCGAGTTCGACGCCACCGACCCCATGCTCAGTCTCGTCGCCGCAGGGTTGGGGTTCGCAGTGACCACGCCGCTGTGCCTGTGGCAATCGCGGCACTACGTGCCGGATGTCCGCGTCATTCCGCTTTCCAGTTTCTCCCGCCATGGACGGCCCTATCAACGGCTAAGCCGGTCGTTCTTCCTCGCCTATCGCGAGAATGAACTCGGACACTTGCCTTCGGACCTCTACGATCTGCTTCGGCGTGCATTCGAGCGGCAGGTGTCGCGCGACATCGCGAAAGCGCTGGCGCTCAAACCGGAAGACGTTTGCCTGCCAGACGAGGAGTGAGCTACTGCGACGCTAGGGGTTCGTGGAAGCGGAACTGCGTGTGTTGCGCTTCCAGATCTGGTTCGTCGCGTTGTCGATGAAGCCGTGGAACACGTCGAGCACTTCGTCGATCGAAATGATCGCGGCCACGCGATGCTCGATCCACAGTCCGTGCACGAGGCCCATCGCCTGGATCGCGTAAATCGTCGCCATCGTCGCGTCGCAGCCGGCCTGCCTGAGGTCGTGGATGAAGTTCGAGCGCAGCCGCCGCGAGAAGGCGGCGCACAGGCGCTGCACTTCCTCGTCGTGCGCGGATGAACTCCACATGTGCGGCCACACGTTGGCGACGCCGGGGCTCATCACCTCGTCGCTGAAGCACATGTCGGCCGTGAACTTCATGCGCGCGACGGGATCGGCGATGCCTCTGCGTCCCGCCGTCAACTGCTCGCGCACGCGCCGGATCAGATAGACGAAGGTCTTGTAGACAAGGTTGCCTTTGTTGTCGAAGTGATGGTGAACGAGGCCGACCGATACGCCCGCGTATTCGCTCACCTTGCGGATGGTCAGGTTCTCGAGTCCAACCTGGCCGACGACTTCCAGTGTCGAATCGATCAGACGCAGACGCATCCCGTCGTACTGGGCGGGATCGTCCTTGCGCATCTCAGGCATCGCTTCGCGCGCCTTTTCTCCTTGCATGTGCACTTCCATTCGGTGGTGGGATGAGTCGCCACGCTGGCTTTTCCGGCGCCGCGTCCGGCAGCTTACATGGTACTCGGGGCTCGCAATAAATCCTGAACAAACGTTCACTGGCAGTTTCAGTTTCCTTTAGCCCGCTTGGTTATTCATATTGAACGTATGTTCATCAAAAATGGTTGGCTATCGCTAGGTGAATACCCTTAATCCTGCCGGAAGCGGCACCGAAACCTTATCTGAAGGTTTTTGATCCGTGCAAATTTCGATATATAGTCCGATCGAGCTGGATGAAGCTGAACATATGTTCAGTAAAAAGCAAAGATATTAGGAGTGAGCGCGGGAGGCCCGTGCGTTCTGATTGAACTGTCGATCAGCGATTTTTCGGAAAGGGCCAGACCGAAGCCGCCGCAAGCGTTCCATAACGGCAACCGATTCAAATCATAAGTTCGGGTTTAGCAACAAGGGGTTCTTTTTGCACCAACTACTCTGGACACCAGCTTCTACGGGCGGGTCGAATCGGGCGCAAAGCGTTACCCGATAAGGGAAAACCCCGAATGGCAGTGCACCTCGCCCGCAGCTTTGTTCAAACGTTCTTCCAAAGGAGCAAGCGTGATTTCAGGCCCACAATTTCCGTTGCCGGCAAATGAGCCCGAGGTGCATTTCGGGCAAGGTACGAAGGCAGCAGCGGCGCTGAGCAAGGCGCTCGAGCAACGCGACGTCGTCGAGATTCCGACGGTGATCGGTGGCAAGCGGTACTTCTCGAACGACGTGGTCGAAGTCCGCGCGCCGCACGACACGCAGCGTCTGCTGGCCCGCATCCATCGTCCGACGCAGGCGCAGATCGCCGAAGCCATCGCCAGCTCCGCGTCGGTCGCGAAAGACTGGGCCTCGTTGACGCACGCAAGCCGCGCAACGATTCTTCATCGCGCCGCGGAGATCGTCGCGACGCGTTCGCGGATCAGGATCAACGCGGCAACCATGCTCGGCCAGAGCAAGACGATCGATCAGGCCGAACCCGACAGCGCGTGCGAACTGATCGATTTTCTGCGCTTCAACGCCTACAACGCGCAGCGCGTGTACGCCGAGCAGCCGATGTCCGTCCCGACTGCCGTGAACCGCGCCGACTGGCGGCCGCTGGAAGGCTTCGTCTATGCCGTCTCGCCGTTCAACTTCACGGCGATCGGCGCGAACCTGACGACAGCGCCCGCGATCATGGGCAACACAGTGCTGTGGAAGCCGTCGGAAAAGTCGGCGCTCGCGAATTACATCTTCTTCGAAGCGCTCGAAGAAGCCGGCTTGCCGCCCGGCGTCATCAACTTCGTACCCGGCGACGCCGAGCTGACGACGCGTGTGGCGATGTCGTCGCCGGATCTGGCGGGTATCCACTTCACGGGTTCGTCGTCGGTTTTCCAGTCGCTGTGGAAGGGCGTGGCGTCGAAGGTCGACAGCTTCCGCACGATTCCGCGCCTCGTCGGGGAGACGGGCGGCAAGGATTTCGTGCTTGCGCATGCATCGGCGAATGCGTCGGAAGTCGCGATTGCGCTGATTCGCGGCGCGTTCGAGTACCAGGGGCAGAAGTGCAGTGCGGCGTCGCGCGCCTACCTTCCGCGCAGTCTGTGGACGGCCGTCAGTCAGGAACTGCGCGACCGTCTCGCCACGTTGAAAGTGGGCGACGTCGCCGATCCCGCCACGTTCATGGGCGCGGTGATTTCGCAGGCGTCGCATCAGAAGCTGAGCCGCGCGCTCGATGCTGCGAAGGACGATCCCGCCGTCAAGGTCGTCGCCGGCGGCAAGACGTGGTCGGAGCCCGGCTATTTCGTCGAGCCCACGGTTCTCCAGGTCACCGATCCGAAGCACGCGCTGATGAAGGAAGAACTGTTCGGCCCGGTGCTGTCCGTCTTCGTCTACGAAGACAGCGCGTGGCAGGAAACGCTCGAACTGATCGACGCCACGAGCCCCTACGCGCTGACGGGTTCTGTCTTCAGCACCGACCGCTTCGCGTTGCATGAGGCCGAGCGCGTGCTGATCAATGCGGCAGGCAATCTGTACCTGAACGACAAGCCGACGGGCGCGATGATCGGGCAGCAGCCGTTCGGCGGCGGCCGCGCGAGCGGGACGAACGACAAGGCGGGTTCGTATCTGAACCTGCTGCGCTGGGCGTCGCCGCGCGTCGTCAAGGAAACGTATCTGCCGCCGCGCGACTGGCAGTTCGGCGCGTAAGTCGCTACCGGCTTCTCCTGAGGAAACGTGATGTCAACCATTGTCTCTTTCAAGAATGTGCAGAAGACCTACGACGGCGAAACCCTCGTGGTCAAGAACCTCAACCTGGAGATTCAGGAGGGTGAATTCCTGACGATGCTCGGACCGTCGGGTTCTGGAAAGACGACGTGTCTGATGATGCTCGCCGGCTTCGAGACGGCCACGCACGGCGAGATTCTGCTTCAGGGGAGGCCGATCAACCGCATTCCGCCCGAGCGCCGGAATATCGGCATGGTTTTTCAGAGCTATGCGCTGTTCCCGCACAAATCCGTCGCGGAGAACCTCGCGTTTCCGCTGAAGGTGCGAAAAGTATCGAAAGACGAGATCGCGAAAAAGGTGAAGCGGGCGCTCGCGATGGTCAACATGGAGAAGTTCGCCAACCGCATGCCCGCGCAGTTGTCGGGTGGCCAGCAGCAGCGGATCGCCGTTGCGCGTGCACTGGTGTTCGAGCCGGCGCTGGTGCTGATGGACGAACCGCTCGGTGCGCTCGACAAGCAGCTGCGCGAGCAGATGCAGTACGAGATCAAGCAGATCCACGAGCAGAGCGGTCTCACGGTCGTGTATGTCACGCATGATCAGGGCGAGGCGATGACGATGTCCGACCGTATCGCGGTGTTCAACAACGGCATCATCCAGCAGCTGGCCTCGCCGTCGGCGTTGTATGAACAGCCCGAGAACGCCTTCGTCGCGCGCTTCATCGGCGAAAGCAACGAATTGCTGGGCACCGTGTCGACGCTCGAGCGCGAGCACTGCACGATCAGCCTCGACAACGGGCATCGCATCAAGGCGAGCGCCGGCCCCGCGATCCGCGCGTCGGGTCACGCGAGCATCTCGTTACGCCCGGAGCGTATCTCGATCGGAGACGAGGCGCGCAGGTGCGACAACGTCTTCGAAGGGGGTGTAAAGGATTTGATCTACTACGGCGATCACCTCCGGGTAGTCATGCAGGTTTGCGGGCGAAACGATTTCATTGTCAAGCTTCCAAATGACGGCGCTGCGCGTCAATTGCGTATCGGCGACTCCGTACACGTTGGCTGGATGGCTGAAGCATGCCGAGCCTTGCAATAGTGTCAGTCAGGTAAAGCCTCACTGATTTTCTAGACCATTTATCGACGGAGTGAAGCAGATGAACCCGAAATACGCTTTAGGAATCCTTATCGCATGTGGGTGCGTGAGCACGGCGGCATCGGCGGCTCAGGTGACGTTCACGTCGTGGGGCGGCGCGTGGCAGGACGCGCAGGAGAGCACGGCCGCGAAACCGTTCGCGCAGCAGGCGGGGGTCCAGCTCAAGACGGACACCTACAACGGCGGCATCGCGCAGGTCCGCAGCCAGGTGCAAACCAGCAATGTCACGTGGGACGTCGTGGACATGCAGCTGGCCGACGCGATCCGAGCCTGCGACGAGGGCTTGCTCGAGAAGGTGAATCCCGCCACGCTCGCACCGGGCAAGGATGGCACGCCCGCAAAGAGCGATTTCATCGCGGGCGGCCTGTCGGAGTGCCTGGTGGGCAGCATCGCGTGGTCCACGCTCATCGCCTACAACACCGACAAGTTCAAGGGACATGAGCCGACGAAGATCGCCGACTTCTTCGACCTGAAGAAATACCCCGGCAAGCGCGGTCTGCGCAAGTCGCCCGAAGGCGCGCTGGAATGGGCGCTGCTCGCCGACGGCGTGCCGCCCGCCGATGTCTACAAGACGCTGTCCACGCCCGCAGGATTGAATCGCGCGTTCCGGAAGCTCGACACGATCAAGTCGTCGATCGTCTGGTGGGAGACGGGCGCCCAGCCGGCACAGCTTCTCGCGGATGGCGAAGTGACGATGAGCAGCGCCTACAACGGCCGCATCTACAGCGCGATGATCACCGACAAAAAGCCGTTCGGCTTCCTGTGGGATGGCCAGGTGAAGAACATCGAAGGCTACGCGATCGTGAAGGGCTCGAAGAACCTGAAGGCCGCGCAGGACTTCGTGCGTTACGCGACGCAAGCCGATGTGCTTGCGAAGCTCGCGCCGCTGACGGCTTATGGTCCTGCGCGCAAGTCGTCGATTCCGCTGGTCGACGCCAAGGTCTCGCCCTACCTGCCGACGGCACCCGCCAACCAGAAAGGCGCGATCGATGAAGACACGGCGTTCTGGGCCGACCATTCGGACGACCTGAACCAGAAGTTCGCGGTCTGGTTGAGCCAGAAGTAACTGGAATTCGTGTAGCACTGACGAGGAGGGCGCGGTATCAGCCGCCGGACCATGATGATTCTTCCCACTGATATTGCCGTACCAGCAGCAGGCGAGCCGGAGCCGAGTCATATCGGCGATTCGAAAAGCCTCAAGTCGAAACTGCGCAGCGCGGAGCGCGCCGAGCGCACCCGGGCGATGCTGTTGATCGCGCCGCTGCTGGCCTTCCTTCTCGTCACCTTTCTGGTTCCGATCGGCAGCCTGTTGATGAAGAGCTTCCGCGACCCGACTATTTCTCAGGAGATGCCCGCCACGGCAGCGCTGCTTCGCGAATGGAACCCCGCTGCCGGAAAGCTCCCCGACGAGCATGTCTATGACGCGTTCGGCAAGGATCTTCTCGCCGCGAAGGCCAGTGAGGGCGTGAGCCGCGTGGCGTCGCGCCTCAACTACGACGAAGCGGGCATGCGCAGTCTCATCATGAAGACGGCGCGCCGTCTCGGCGACAGCGACACGGGGACATGGCATCAACGCCTGTCGGCCATCGATCCGCGCTGGGACGAGATCGGCGCGTGGTCCACGCTCAAGTACGCATCGTCGCCGTGGACACTCGGCTATTACCTGAAGGCATTCGATTTCAAACGCGACAGCGACGGTTCGATCGTCCGTCAGGCACCCGGCGAGCGGCTGTATGTCGATGTGTTCGTGCGCACCGCATGGGTGAGTCTTGCCGTGAGCGCGCTGTGTCTGCTGTTCGGATATCCCGTCGCCTACTTTCTGGCGAACATCCCCGCGCGCTACAGCAACCTGTTCATGATCATGGTGCTGTTGCCGTTCTGGACGTCCATTCTGGTTCGAACCACGGCGTGGGTCGTCGTCCTGCAGACCAACGGCGTGCTCAACGATCTCTTCATCCACCTGGGTCTCACGAAATCAGGCTTTGCGCTGATCTACAACCGCTTCGGCGTGCTGGTGGCGATGACGCACATCCTCTTGCCCTACGCGATTCTGTCGTTGTACGCGGTGATGAAAGGCGTGCCGAACATCTACATGAAAGCAGCGCGCTCGCTCGGCGCGGGCCCGATTCTGTCCTTCTTTCAGGCCTACTTTCCGCAGACGCTGCCGGGCGTGGGCGCAGCCGGCATGCTGACGTTCATTCTTGCCGTTGGCTACTACATCACGCCCGCTATCGTCGGCGGGCCGGATGATCAACTCGCGAGCTACTACATCGCGAATCATGTGAACGCGACGCTGAACTGGGGGCTGGCCAGCGCGCTCGCCTCCATTCTGCTGGCGGGCGTGCTGCTCGTCTATGCGATCTTCGTCCGGATGACGGGCGGCGGTGTGAAACTGGGGTAACGCCATGTTCAACTTTCCCGCATACGTTACGGTCTGGGGACGTCTCGGCCGGTTCGTTCACGTCGGCGTGTCGCTGGCCGTGCTGCTGTTCCTCGTTTCACCCGTGCTCGTCGTGATGCCGCTGTCGTTCAACTCGCAGCCGTACTTCACCTATCCGATGCAGGGCTTGAGCCTTCGCTGGTATCACGACTTCATCAACAGCCCCGACTGGATGCTCGCGCTCAAGAACACGATGATCGTCGGCATCGTGTCGACGCTCATCGCAACCGTGCTCGGCGTGACGGCGTCGCTGGGCCTGATGCACCCGCGTCTGAAAGGGAAGGCGCTCATCACGGGCATTCTGGTTTCGCCGATGATCGTGCCGCTCATCATCACGGCCGTGGGGGTGTACTTCGCGTTCAGCCCACTCGGTCTCACCAATAGCCTGACGGGGCTGATTCTCGCGCACGCCGCGCTTGGCGTGCCGTTCGTGGTGGTGACTGTGACGGCGACGCTCGCCGGTTTCAACGAAACATTGTCGCGCGCCGGCCGCAGCCTGGGCGCGTCGCCCGTGCGCGTCTTCATGCAGGTGAAGCTTCCCATCATCGCGCCGGGCGTGGTGTCGGGTGCGCTGTTCGCGTTCGCGACTTCGTTCGACGAAATCGTCGTCGCGCTCTTTCTGACGGGCACGGATCAGCGCACAGTGCCGCGGCAAATGTGGTCGGGCATCCGCGAACAGCTGAGTCCGACGATTCTCGCGGTGGCCACCGTGCTCGTCGTCATCTCGACGCTGCTGCTCATCACGCTGGAACTGTTGCGCCGCCGGTCCGAGCGTCTGCGTGGCGCCGCCGCGGCGTGACTGCGACCTATCCCAACCACTCGTTCTGAAGCACGTACTCATCGGGTCATCTCATCATGTTGTCGGAAATCCAAGCCATGCAGGCCGCCACGACGAACCTCGCCACGCTGCGCCAGCGCATCCGCGACGCAACGGCGTTGCCTGAAGAAGCGGTCGTTCAGCAATTGATGCAGCAGGCGCGTATGGATGCGCCGACGCTTGCCGCGACGCAGGCGCTCGCCGGGCGTCTGGCGCAAGGCGTACGCGACGCGCGCATCGATGCAGGCGGCGTCGATCTGCTGACGCAGGAGTTTTCGCTCGACAGCCGCGAAGGCATCGCACTGATGTGTCTCGCGGAAGCGATGCTCCGCATTCCCGATACGGCGACCCGCAACCAGCTGATTCGCGACAAGATCGTCGATGCGGATTGGCGTGCGCACATCGGCAAGTCGCCGTCGCTGTTCGTCAATGCGACGGCGTGGGGACTGCTCGTCACGGGCAAGCTGCTGAAGCAGCCGGATGAGAACGCACTGGCGGAAGCGTTGACACGGGTGGTGAGAAAAGGCGGCGAAGCCGTCGTGCGGGCGGGCGTCGCCTACGCGATGCGGATGCTGGGCAAGCAGTTCGTCACGGGCCAGACCATCGAAGAAGCGATCGGTGTGGCAAAGGGCCGGGAATCGGGCGGTTACCGTTACTCATACGACATGCTGGGCGAGGCCGCGCTGACCGACGAGGACGCGCAGGCGTATTTCGAATCGTATCGCCATGCAATCGAAGCGATCGGCAAGGACGCGAAGGGCAAGGGGCCGATCGACGGGCCTGGCGTCTCGGTGAAGATATCCGGGCTTCACCCGCGCTACGAACTGGCGCAGCGCGAGCGGGTTCTGATCGAGCTGTATCCGCGCCTCCTGCAACTCGCGCAACTCGCGAAGCAATACGGCATCGGCTTTCACCTCGACCAGGAAGAGTCCGCGCGATTCGATCTGACGCTCGAAATGCTGGAGCGTCTGTGCATGGAGCCGACGCTGAAAGGCTGGAATGGCATCGGGATTTCGCTGCAGGCGTACCAGAAGCGCGGCTGGGCCGTGGCGGAATGGATCATCGCGCTGGCCCGCTCCACGGGGCGGCGCATCAATATCCGGCTGGTCAAGGGGGCTTACTGGGACACTGAAATCAAGCTCGCTCAGGACGCGGGCGCCGCCGGCTATCCCGTCTTCACCCGCAAGGTTCATTCGGACGTTAGCTACATCGCTTGCGCAAAGGCCTTGCTTGACGCGCCTGACGCGATCTTTCCGCAATTTGCCACGCACAACGCCTTCACGGTTGCCGCCGTCCATACGCTGGCGGGGAACAAGGAATACGAATTCCAGTGTCTGCACGGGATGGGCGAAACGGTCTACGACCAGGTTGTCGGGCCCACGAAGCTCGGCCGTCCGTGCCGGATCTACGCACCCGTTGGACCGCATGCGACGCTGCTCGCTTACCTCGTGCGGCGGCTGCTCGAAAACGGCGCGAACTCTTCTTTCGTGAACCAGATCGTCGACCCGGCCGTCAGCATCGCGGATATCGTCGAAGACCCGGTTGCCAGGGCTGCGCGTACGGGCGGCAAACCGCATGCGGGTATCGTTTCTCCTCGCGGCGTGCTGCCGGGCCGGCTCAATGCCGCGCCCATGCAGTTTGCGGCCTCTTTCTCATTCGACAGGGCGGTTGCGGACATACGCGCGAATCGCATCGTGGCGCAGTCGATCGTGGCGGGCGCGGGCGAGCTTGCGTCCGATGCGACGGCGCTCGTCTACAGTGCGAGCGACGCATCGGAGGTCATCGGCAGTGTCGCGAGTTGCCGGATCGATGCCGTCGAGCAGGCATGCGCGGCGGCGTCGCAGGCTGTGACATCGTGGGGACGCACCGCGCCCGATACGCGCGCGGCGATGCTCGAAGACGTTGCGAGCGCGCTCGAAAACAACGCCGAACGGCTCGGCGCAGTGCTCGTGCTGGAAAACGGCGCGACGCTCGCCGAGGCCGTCGACGAAGTCAGAAGTTCAGTGAATCTGTGCCGCCTGTACGCGTATCAGATCTCGTCCGATACGCGGCTCGCCAGTGCCATGCCGCTTGGCGTTGTAGCGAGCATCACGCCCGCGTCGTCGCCCCTGACGACTTTCGTTGGGCATATTGCGTCCGCGCTCGCAGCAGGAAATGTCGTTGTGGCGAAGCCGTCGTCGGACGCGTCGCTGATCGCCTATGAAGCTGCGCGACTGTTCATGCAATGCGGCATGCCCGAGGGTGCGTTGCAGATCGTGCTGGGCGATGGCGACACGGTTGGACGGGCGCTGCTCTCCGATCGGCGCGTAGCAGGAGTGCTTTTTTCGGGTTCACGCGAAACGGGCCGTGCTGTTTCGATCCAGCTTGCAGCGTTGCCGAAAGCGCCGAAATTGATCGGCGTGTTCGGCGGCGTCAATTCGATGATCGCCGACAGTTCGGCATTGCCCGAGCAGGTGATATCCGACGCGATTGTCTCCGCTTTCAGGAACGCCGGACAATCGGCATCGTCGCTGCGTATTTTGTGTCTGCAGGATTCGACAGCGGACAAGGTGCTGCGCATGCTCAACGGCATGTTGAGCGAGCGCATGACGGGCAACCCGCTGAGCCCCGCAACGGATATCGGACCTGTGGCCACGCGCCGCGCGCGAGACCGCGCCGAAGCCTACCTTGCGCAACTGAAGCAGCGCGGAATGACGGTGGTACGCGGCAAGCTTTCGGGCGATGGCAGCAAGGGAAATCATGTCGCGCCTGCCATCGTGGATATCGGCGATGTGCGCGCGTTGAGGTCGATCGATCCTGCCGTCGACGGTCCGATCGTTCATGTGCTGCGATACAGGACGGGCGAGATGGACGCGTTGCTGCGCGCGCTGAATGAACGCGGTTGCGGCGTGCAAGGCTTGCACACGCGCATCAACGAGGCGGCGGGCAAGCTGTTGTCGCTAACCCGGGCCAACAGTGTCTGCATCAATCGCGCGATGCACAGCGCGTTCGTGGGCATGCAACCGTTCGGCGGCGTCGATGCGAGCGGTACGGGTCCGATGGCAGGCGGTCCGCTGATGCTCGCCAGTCTTACGCGCCAGGCCGCGTTGTCGTTCGAAGCCGCAAGCGGTCCGTTCGCTGCCACGGCGACTGCAGTGAGCGAAAAGTTCTTCGAGTTTCCGGTCGAAGGTCCGGACGGAAAGCGGCTCAGCCGCCAGACGGCTGCGGCGAAAGCCTGGTCGGCACAACGTCATCACCTCGACTCGCTGTTCAACCTTGCTTCGTCGCGCGGCGCCAATGCAAAGGATCTCGCGACGCTCGGCGATTTCAGAAGCCGCGCGAGTGAACTGTTTGCGGCAATGCGACCGCTTGGTTTGCCTGCACTGACGGGCGAAGAAAATACGGTTGAGTTGTTGCCTCGCGGACAGGTGTTGTGCGCCGCGGATTCCGTTTCGGCCGTGATCGCGCAAGCCAGCGTCGCAGCCGCCTTCGGCAATGAAGTCGTATTGCTGAAATCGCAGATTTCGGACGAAATCGCCAGCACGCTGGGTGCCGGATGCCTGGTGATCGACGCCGCAGATGCCGCGCGGATTCTGCGTGGCGACGTTCCCGGCGTGCGTCCCGACGTGGTACTGACGACACCCGGCCAGCACGGTCTCGACAACATCCGCAGACTGGCCGCCGAGGCGATGATTGCAGTCGTCATGGCGGACGATACGGGCGGCTACGACTGGACGCAACTGGTACGCGAGCGCGTCACGACCGTGAACGCGAGTGCCGCCGGCGGCAATACGCAACTGATGGTGATGAGTGAAGATGCGTTCTGATCGCACGCGTGACGGGGCGGGCGAATGAGCGTCGCCGATTCGCGGAAACCACTTGCGGGATTGAAGGCCGTGCCCGGCCGGCGATGGTACGCCATCGCCGCAAGCGACTGGCAGCCGATGAAAATCGGCGATACCGTGCTGCCCGGCTTCTTCTCGATACCCGTCGCCGACGACGAGCGCGGCAGATGGACCAGCTACTGGATGCGCGTCGAACCCGGTGCGCGCTCGCCCGTGCATCGCCATGACACGACGGAACTCATCATGGTGCTCGACGGTGTCTTCACTGATGACGACGGCAGCGACTATCTGCCTGGTCACACCGTGACCTGGCCCGCGGGTTCGACACACAGCACGACTTCCGCGAGCGGTTGTACCGTTCTCGTCGTCGCTCACACCGGTTCCAGCATCGCGTCTTCGTGACGCGGCTTTCCTCATGACGAACGCGCGCGGTTCACGGCGTCACGTGAACCGTGCGCGCCGTCGACAATGGAGTTCATCTTGACCGATACGGCCTTCCGGTTTCGACAAGGCTCGATACCGCTGCTCATTTCCATACCGCATCTCGGCACCGACATCCCGGTCGATGTGCGCGACCAGCTGACAGACGTCGCGCATCAGGTTGCCGATACGGACTGGCACCTCGACCGGCTATACGGATTTGCGCAACGGCTCGGCGCATCGGTGCTGGGCGCGCGCTATTCGCGCTACGTGATCGACCTGAATCGGCCATCGACGGGGGAGAGCCTGTATCCCGGCCAGACGACCACGGGCCTTTGCCCGACGGAAACGTTCAGAGGCGAGCCGTTGTACCGCGATAGCGGCGGACCGGGCGCCGACGAAATCAGCCGACGACTCGATACCTACTGGCATCCCTATCACGCGAAGCTTCGCGAAGAACTGGACCGGCTCAAGGCTAAATTCGGAACCGTGCTGCTATGGGAGGCGCATTCGATCGCCAGCGTGTTGCCACGGCTTTTCGACGGCAAATTGCCGGACCTGAACGTCGGGACGAATTCAAGGCAAAGCTGCGATGCGCGCATCGTCGATGCGATTGAAGCGGTGCTGAAGCAGCAGAAGACGTACACATCAGTGATCGACGGCCGGTTCAAGGGCGGTCACATCACGCGTGCATACGGCAATCCCGAAGCGGGGATTCACGCCGTCCAGCTGGAAATGTGCCAGTCGGTGTACATGAACGAATCTTCGCCATTCGACTATCGTCCCGAACTTGCCGCGCAGGCCAGTTCCGTCGTCGAGCGGATGATCTCCACGGCTTTGGATGCGGCCAGGTCGATACGTACCTGAAACCATCCATACGAAGCAAACGGCCACCACGAGAAGAAAAAAATGCCGCCTTTGCCGAGATGGCGCAAAGGCGGCTGAACGCGTCGCTTGCTCCTGGAGATGCAATGCGCCGCTACGCGGCGCTACAACGACTGCACGGAACGATCACACCGAGTCCGTCAACTTGGGCACGGCTTCGAAGAGGTCGCCGACCAGTCCATAGTCCGCGACGCCGAAGATGGGCGCTTCGGCATCCTTGTTGATCGCGACGATCACTTTCGAGTCCTTCATGCCGGCAAGGTGCTGGATCGCCCCCGAAATGCCGACCGCGATGTAAAGCTCGGGCGCGACGATCTTGCCCGTCTGTCCCACTTGCAGGTCGTTGGGTGCGTAGCCCGAGTCGACGGCGGCGCGCGACGCGCCGATCGCAGCGCCCAGCTTTTCGGCGAGCGGATCGAGGATTGCGAAGTTTTCCGCGCTGCCGAGGCCGCGTCCGCCGGAGACGACCACGCGTGCGGCCGTCAGGTCGGGGCGGTCGCTCGCGGCGATTTCGCGTCGGATGAAGGTCGACAGGCGGGTGTCGGCGACGGCAGGCGCGTTCTCCACAGTGGCGCTGCCGCCTTCGGGTGCGGCTGCTTCGAACGCCGTCGTGCGGATCGTCGCGACCTTCACGCGGTCGGCGGTTTGGACGGTGGCGATCGCATTGCCCGCATAGATGGGGCGCTGGAAGGTATCGGCCGAATCGATGGCGATCACATCCGAGATCTGCGACGCGTCGAGCTTTGCGGCGACGCGTGGCGCGATGTTCTTCCCGGCAGCCGTCGCGGGGAAAAGGATATGCGTGTAGTCGTTTGCGAGCGCGACGATCTGCGCGGCAAGGTTTTCTGCAAGTCCGTTCGCGAAGTGCGGTGCGTCGACGAGGATCACTTTGTCCACGCCCGCCATCCTGCTTGCCGCGTCGGCAACGGTTTTTGCACCGCTGCCCGCCACGAGCAGATGAACGCCGTTCGCGAGCCGTTGCGCGGCCGAAACCGTGTGCAACGTGGAGACTTTCAGTTGCACGTTGTCATGTTCGGCAATAACCAGAGTCGTCATTCAGATCACCTTCGCTTCAGATTTCAGTTTTGCGACGAGCGCCGCAACGTCGGGCACGATCGCGCCGGCCTGGCGGACAGGCGGCTCGACGACCTTCAGCGTTTTGAGGCGCGGCGCGGGATCGACGCCGAGGTCCGCTGGCTTCACGGTTTCGATCGGCTTCTTCTTCGCCTTCATGATGTTCGGCAGGGTCACGTAGCGCGGTTCGTTCAGACGCAGGTCCGTGGTCACGATGGCGGGCAGGCGGAGCGAGAGGACCTCGAGGCCGCCGTCGACTTCACGCGTCACGGTCGCCGTGTCGCCGTTGATGTCGATGTGGCTCGCGAAGGTAGCCTGCGGCCAGTCCAGCAGTGCGGCCAGCAGTTGTCCCGTCTGGCCCGCGTCGTCGTCGATTGCCTGCTTGCCGAGAATGACCAGTTGCGGCTGTTCCCTGTCGATCACGGCCTTCAGTAGCTTGGCGACAGCGAGCGGTTGCAGTTCGACATCCGTTTCGACCAGGATGCCGCGATCCGCGCCGATGGCGAGCGCGGTCCGCAAGGTTTCCTGGCTTTGCGCAACGCCGCACGACACCGCGATGACTTCCGTGGCCTGGCCAGTTTCTTTCAGACGGGTTGCTGCTTCCGTTGCGATTTCGTCGAACGGGTTCATCGACATCTTGACGTTGCCGATATCGACGCCGCTCTGGTCGGACTTCACGCGAACCTTCACGTTGTAGTCGACGACGCGTTTCACTGCCGTAATCACTTTCATCTTTTCATCCTCAGGAATTCAATCGTTCGTCCGGAGTGCGGCCGGCTCGATGGTCACGAGCACGGGCAAGCCGTTCGATCCTTGCGAGTCGCTGGCGTGGTCATCGGGCACGAGCCGCAGCGGCCGGCTCAGGTGTCTGGCGACGAGCACATGACCGGGCGCGACAGTGCCGCATGTCATCGTTCCCGGTTCCGAAAAGCTGCAGCCGCTGCCGGGCGCCACGACGACCACAGCGCAGTCGGGCTGCACGATCACCGGGGCGACGAGTGTGCGCACTCGCGTCCGATAGTGGCCGCTCGCGCTCATCACGTTGAGCGCGGTGACGGGTCCGTTGACGAGGCTCGCCATCCACGCCTGGTCGCCGTCGTATTCGACCGCCTCGAACGGCTTGAGCAGGACCACCGACGCATCGTGTCGAAGCGCCACGCCGCCGCCACGAAGCACGAGCGAGGTGCGCGAGACGCCTGCGAAACGCGAGTAGGGTCCATCCCGCTCGATTTCCGCCATGCTGACGCGCCACGCGTCGTCTTGCGCTGCGAAGGTCCGCGTGACGCCTGCACCGTTGCGCCAAGGTTCAAAGGGTATCGATGCGATCGCGCGAATGTCGATGGCCGACATGACCCGTCCGTCAGGACACGGCGCCGAGGCCGTATTTGCCCGTCAGCAGATCGCCCGTCGCGAAGCGCTCGATCGAATACGGCTTTAGCGACACGTCGGTGGCAAGACCGAGCGCTTCCTGCGCGAGCACGCGGCCGACCGTCGGCGAAAGCTTGAAGCCGTGACCCGAGAAACCGTAACCGACGACGAGACCTTCGATGCCCGGCAGCTTGCCCAGCACCGGGTTCCAGTCGGGCGTCACGTCGTACACGCCCGTCCACGAGGATGCGATGCCGGCCGTTTCGTAGGCGGGGAAGCGCTCCGCGACCTGCGCGCCGACTTCGACCACATAGTCCATCGGAATGTCGCCTTGCTCGGTCTCGGCGCTGTTCAGCTTTTCGCCGACGACGCCTTCGCTGACGAGCATCTGGTTGCCGCCGTAGCTGCGGTAATACAGCATGCCCGGCGATGCGAGATCCTTGAAGACGGGCATGGAGAAGGTGTATCTGGCCGCATCGCATTCGAGTGCGAGCACGGCGTGCCGCTCGGGCATGACGGGGAGATCGTGGCCCGTCCAGCCGGAAAGCTCGGGCGTCCAGATGTTCTGCGTGCTGATGACCATCGACGTCGCGAAGTCACCGATGCTGGTCGACACGCCCACTACCTTGTGGTTCTCGAACAGGATTCTGTTCACGGATGCGTTCTCGCGTATCGTCACGCCGCCACGGCGCGCTGCGCGCGCAAAGCTGGTGGCGACCAGATAGGCGTCGGCGAAGCCCGCCTCGGGCTCGTAGCCGATCAGCGCGGCATCGTCGAACTGCGCAATGGGCAGCAGTTCCTTCGCCTGGCGGGTGTTGAGCAGTTCGAGCGGGATGCCTTGCTCTTTCTGCTGATCCAGCGACGCGCGCAAGGGTTCCAGCTTGTCGCCTTCGCCTGCCACGATCATGTAGCCGCACTTCACCAGACCGCAGGACGCTTCGTCGTCGCCGAGGTACGAGGCGAAATTGTTGAATACGTCCCAGGACTTGCGGGCAAGCTCGACATTCTCCTTGACGGAGTAGTGCGTCCGCAAAATCCCCGACGACTGGGATGTCGTTCCCGCGCCTATGGTGCCGCGGTCGAGCACGAGCACATTTTTCGCGCCCAGTTTCGCCAGCTGGAAAGCGACCGAACTGCCGATCACGCCAGCGCCAATCACAACAACGTCATATGTATTCACGGGTCCGTTCCCCTTCTTGAGCAAGGCATGGACGCAGTGTGAAGCGCCGGGAGCGTGCGCGCGCCAATATAAGCGGCGGCGATTTTTAGCAGAAGCGGGGCGCGCAATGCCTGGCGTGCCGGGCCGCCGGGCGGCGTCTGCACGCGGCAAACTCAAGCGATGATTGAGTGGAGCATCAGCGATGCTTATGTCTCGCGAATGCGCGAACTGGCCGGCATACGATGGTCTCAACGAACCCGGACACGGCTTTTCTCATGAACACACAGACTCTCATCGAGCAATACGGACCTCGTGAATCCATGGAGTACGACGTCGTCATCGTCGGCGGCGGACCGGCGGGCTTGTCGGCGGCGATCCGGCTCAAACAGCTGGCGCACGAGCGAGGCGCCGAAGTCAGCGTGTGCGTGCTGGAGAAGGGCTCCGAAATCGGTGCGCATACGCTTTCGGGCGCCGTCATGGACCCACGCGCGTTGCAGGAACTGCTGCCTGACTGGCGCGAACGCGGCGCGCCGCTCGATGTGGCCGTGACGGAAGACCGCTTTCTGTTCCTGTCCGAACGCGGGGCGAAGCAGGTGCCTAACTGGCTTCTTCCCGATAACTTCAGGAATCACGGCAACTATGTCGTCAGTCTCGGTAACGTTACGCGCTGGCTCGGGCAACAGGCCGAGGAACTGGGCGTCGAGATCTTTGCCGGTTTCCCGGCGGCGGAAGTGCTGTACGGCGAGCGCGGCGAAGTGAAAGGCGTGGCGACGGGGAACATGGGAATCGGCAGGAACGGCGAACCGACGGACAGCTTCCAGCCCGGCATGGAACTGCACGCGAAATACACGCTGTTTGCAGAAGGTGCGCGCGGCCACCTCGGCCGCCAACTGATGGAGCGCTTCAGTCTGTGCGAGGGCGTCGATCCGCAGGTCTATGGACTGGGCATCAAGGAGCTATGGGAGATCGATCCGAAGATGCACCAGCCGGGGCTCGTCATTCACACAGCGGGCTGGCCGCTGCAGAGCGACACCTACGGCGGCTCGTTTCTCTATCACCTCGATAACCATCAGATCGTCGTCGGCTTCGTGGTGGGTCTCGGATACACGAACCCCTACCTGTCGCCGTTCGAAGAGTTTCAGCGCTACAAGACGCATCCGGAAATACGCAGGTTTCTGGAAGGCGGCAAGCGCGTGTCCTATGGCGCGCGAGCGATCGCAGCGGGCGGATTGATGTCGCTGCCGAAGCTCGTGTTTCCCGGCGGCGCGCTGATCGGATGCGAGGCGGGCTTTCTCAACGCGTCGCGTATCAAGGGGAGCCACGCCGCCATCGCGACGGGAAAGATGGCCGCCGAGGCGGCCTTCGACGCGTTGCGCAGCGCACGCCGGAACGACGTACTTGCCGCCTATCCCGAAGCGTTCGAGCGGTCCTGGCTCAAGGAAGAACTGCACCGTGCGCGCAATTTCAAGCAATGGATGAGCAAGGGGCTCTACACGGGGACGCTGATGGTCGGCGTCGAGCAGAAGCTGCTTGGCGGACGCGTGCCGTGGACCCTGCACCACAGACATTCGGATCACCAGACCCTGAAGCCCGCATCCGGATGCAAGGAGATCGTCTATCCAAAGCCGGACGGCAAGCTGACTTTCGACCGGCTTTCTTCGGTGTTTCTGTCGAATACGAATCACGAAGAGAATCAGCCGGCGCATCTGACGCTTCGAGACGCATCGACGCCTGTTCGTGTGAACCTCGACAGGTTTGCCGGGCCGGAGACGCGCTTCTGCCCTGCGGGTGTGTATGAGTTTGCAGCGGATGCGGACGGCAGGACTTCGCTCGTCATCAATGCGCAGAACTGCGTGCATTGCAAGACGTGCGATATCAAAGATCCGACGCAGAACATCGTATGGGTCACGCCCGAGGGCGGCGGCGGGCCCAATTATCCGAACATGTGAACGGCGATGAGCGAGGTTGTCGAATATCATAGGCGACCGGGACCATGACCACTCGCCCGTTCACGTCAACCTCGTCAGACTGCACAATCACAATGAAAGCGGCAACCGATGGCGCGAAAGGATATCGCCGGCTGATTCCTTCGATGACCGCACTGATCGAATTCGAAGCGGTCGCGAGGCTCAGCAGCTTCACGATCGCGGCCGACGAACTCGGCGTCACCCAGGCCGCCGTCAGCCGTCAGGTACGCATTCTCGAAGAGACGCTCGGCGTGCAGCTGTTTCATCGCGGCCACCGCTCGATCAGGCTCACGCGCGAAGGCGAGGCGCTGTTTGCCGTCGTCGCGGAATCGATGCAGAAGATTGCGGGCATCTTCGACCGCCTGTCGAGCGGCAACGAAGAACAGGAACTGGTGCTGGCCACGACGGCCGCCTTCTCGCAGTTCCGCGTCCTGCCGCGGCTTGCAAGGCTCAAGCAGCTGCAACCCAGTCTGAAGCTGAGGCTGACGACGCAGATGTTCACCGCCGATCTGCGTCACAACGAAGTCGACGTCGCGGTTCGCTATGGCAATGGGAGTTGGGGCGACGGCACGTCGACATGGCTGTTCGACGAAGAGGTGTTCCCGGTCTGCTCGCCATCGTGGCTGGAGGCGCACGGGACGCCGGAGTCGCTGGCCGATCTTGCCGGCACGGCGCTCATCGACTATGACTCGACATCCGAAGGCTGGCTCGCGTGGGAAGAGTGGTTTCATGCGCTCGGCGCGCGGCCGCCGAGACTCCACTACGCGCTTCGCTGCAGCCTCTACACCGACGCGGTGCAGGCAGCGCGACACGGGCAAGGCGTGGCGCTCGGCTGGGGGCAGTTGCTGCACGATCTGCTGGCGAGCGGAGAACTGGTTCGGCTGGAGGTCGCCTCGTTGAAGGTACGCGATTCGTACTTCGCCGTGGTGCGTCACGGCCGCGCGCTGACGCCTGCGATTCAGGCACTGATCGATTGGCTAGGTGGCGAGAAGGGGAGTAGTTAGGCGTGGGCGAACGTCCTTACGCCAAACTTGAAATCCTGCGTCGACTATCCGGGCCGATCGACCTGCCTACAGCTTTCTGCCCGGCACCGCCATTACATGATCATGTAACGCTGCCGACACTTCCGGGCACCGATCCCGGCGGCTATAATTTTCTTCCCGGCACGACCGCGTGAGCGTCGCAACCAGCGGCATCATCGCGGGCCGGCTGTCCGAGGTCAGGGGAGGCGCCTCCTGACAACAGAGGGGTTCCATGGAATCCGCAGGTGAACTGGTCTATCTGGTCGACGACGACGAACGGGTGCGAGACGCACTCGCTGCGTTGCTGCGCGCGAACGGACGAACCGTCCACACGTTCGACTCCGGCAGAGCGTTTCTCGACACACCGCGTCAACAAGCCGTGGCATGTCTGATCCTCGATATGCGAATGCCAGACTTGAACGGCCTCGAAGTCCAGAAGCTCATCAACGCGGACGCTCATATCCCCGTCATTTTCATCACGGGGCGAGGCGACGTGCCATCCACGGTCCTGGCCATGAAGGGCGGCGCGGTCGACTTCCTCACCAAGCCCATCGACGAAGACGCGTTGCTCAACGCGGTCGATGCGGCACTCGCCAAAGCCCATGTTCTTCGCGCGGAGGCGGCCGATACCGCGGCGCTCCACGCGCTCTATCAATCGCTGACACCGCGTGAGCAGGAACTCTTGCCGTTACTCGTCAGCGGTTTGCTCAACAAGCAGGCGGCGGCCGTGCTTGGCATCACCGAATACACGGTCCAGGTACATCGCGGCCACATCATGAGAAAAATGCAGGCAGATTCGTTCGCCACGCTGGTCAGGCAGGCAGGCAAGCTGCAGCTCGAAACATCGTCGACACGATAGTCCAAAGCCTGGCGGCAGCGCCAGTTCGTTGCTGGACTCCATGAGCCGGAAAAATAATGTGCGCGTCCGCGGTTCGAACCGTTGCCGTGATTGATGATGACCAACGCGTGCTGGTCGCGCTCGCCAACCTGCTCGCTTCTGGCGGGTATGGAACCCGGGTGTATCGATCCGCCGTGGATTTCTTTTCCGACGGCTACTCGGGTCTTTTGTGCGTTGTCACCGACCTGGGAATGCGGCCCATCGACGGTATTCAGGTGCTCGATAGAACAGTCCAGTCGGGCGCGGCCACGCCCGTCATCATCATCACGGGTAAACCGAGCGGGCACGCAGAAGACTACTATCTGCAGAGAGGCGCATTCGGTTTTTTCCGGAAACCTGTCGATGGCGACGCGCTGCTCGACCTGCTGGATAGCATCGAGTGAACGCACCACGGTTTAAGTAAGCCGTTGGGAAACACGGCCTGCCGCGCGATTTACATCATTCTTCATTGCGGCGACACTACATATTCATGTAATGCGCGCGGCTTCATCGCCGCGTTATTGTTGCGAATTCGACGCTTTGCCGGGGGGCTGCACGCCTTGAAACGACACGTTCCATTCGCCGATGACTCACATGCAAAGCGTGCAAGCGGGGCAGCGGCGATCGCCACGGTTCTCGTCTCAGGATGCGCGGCTTCGCCATCCATCAGCGTGCTCGGCGCGTACTTTCCGGACTGGCTGTTCTGTCTCGTCGCGGGCGTCGCGCTCACGGTCGTCATCCATCTGATCGTCAAACGCCTGCGGGCCGAGCGTCTGTTGTGGCCTGCGGCAGTGGTGTATCCCACGCTCGTTACTTTCCTTTCACTTGCGGTCTGGTTGCTGCTGTTCCAACATTGATCTTCAGGTAATGCCATGGCGACAACTGCCAACCGGACAAAGAAGCGCGCATGGCCGGCCATCATCCTGGTCGTGCTGACGCTGCTATTGGCGGTCTTCGTGATCCGCCAGCTGGAACGCGCGCCTCGCACCGACGACGCTTATGTCTACGCCGATACGATCGACGTCGTCCCCGAGGTGAACGGCCGTATCGTCGAATTACCCGTGCACGACAACCAGGCGGTGAAGCAGGGCGATCTGCTGTTTCGCATCGATCCGCGTCCCTATCAGGATGCGCTGACGCGAGGCAAGGCGTCGCTCGTGGCGCTCGACAGGCAGATCGAATTGACCCAGCGCACGGTCAACGCGCAGCAGTACAACGCGGAGTCGGTGCGCGCGGCCGTCGAGCGTGCACGTGCCGCCGCCGCTCAGGCGTCCGATACGCTGCACCGCATGGAGCCGCTGTTGTCGCACGGTTATGTGTCGGCGGAGGACGTCGACCGTGCGCGCACCGCGCAACGCGCCACGCAGGCCGAACTCAGCGCCGCGCAACTGCAGGCGCAGCAGGCGGCAGCGGCCGTGAGCGGCGTCGATGCGCTGGTCGCGCAACGTGCCGTTGTCACGGCGGAGATCTCGCTTGCTGAATTGAACCTCGAGTATGCGACGGTGCGAGCGCCGTTCGACGGACGCATCGTGTCGTTGAAGACGGCGACGGGACAGTTTGCAACCGCGCTCAAACCCGTCTTCACGTTGATCGATACGCGCCACTGGTACGTGGTCGCGAACTTTCGCGAGACGGAACTCAAGGGCATCAGGACGGGGACGCCCGCGACGGTCTATCTGATGAGCGATACGGGCCAGCGCTTCCGCGGCAGCGTCGATTCGATCAGTTTCGGCATCGCGTCCGACGAAGCCGGACTCGCATTGCCCGGCGGATTGCCGCGCATTCAACGCACGCTTAACTGGGTCCACGTGTCACAGCGGTTCCCCGTCAAGATCCGTGTGGAGAATCCGAACCCCGAGCTGTTTCGCGTCGGCACGTCGGCGGTGGCGGTGCTGCAACCGGGTAACGACGGCGAAGGCCATTGAGGAGCGCCCATGGCCGCCGCCGACTACTTGCCCCCGATGCCCGGTATGCTGCGCGATGCAGGCGATTTCCTGTCGCGCGAGCTAGCACCTTTTCCCGGGCGGCTCAACGTGATGTTGCGCTGCATGCTGACCAGCGCAATCGTGATCGTCGCTTCGATGGCGCTCGAAGTGCCGGAGCTGCCGCTGTCGCTGCTGGTGGTGTTTTACGTCACACAGGCGAACGTGGTGGTGACGCGGCTGGTCGGCATCATGTTCATGCTCGGATCGACGCTCGCCATTGGTTTGTCGATCCTGCTGCTGAAATTCACGTTCGATTATCCGCTGCTGCGCATCGTCGTCGCGAGCGTGGTGTTTTTCGGCAGCGTGTATTTGCTGCGCGTGCTGAAGATCGGCGTGGTGTTTTTCATCGTCGCCATCGTCGTGATCTATGTGCAGAGCTTCGTGGATCAGACCGATCAGGCCGACCTGCTGATTCGCGCGGTGTTGTGGGTATGGGTCGCCGTCAACTACCCGATCGCGCTGGCGCTCGTGGTCAATACGCTGCTGCTGCCCGCCGAGCCGCAGTTGCAACTCAAGGCCGAGATCCATCGGCAACTCGCGGCGCTGGACATGCGTCTGACGCAACTGATCGACGACACCGCGAACGTCACGCCGATCACGCTGCCCGCCGTTCAACGAGGCGCGCTGACCTTGCAAAAGCTGCTGCGGTTCGCGACGATGCGAGACGCACATTTTCGCGAGCATCAGGCGTCGCAGCTTGCGTGCATCGCGACCGTATCGCGACTCTATCGCGGCGCGAGCGAGTTGCCCGATACATGGCCGGCGCCGTCGCCGGCGCGGCGTGCGATGTTGTCCGAATTGCGGGCGAACGTCAGGGCGCTCGACGAGGCGGTGATGTCGGGCGAACCCTATCGTCACGTAAGTACCGCGACACCCGAAGAACACCACGCAGCCGACGCGATTCCCGCCGCAGGCGAGTTGCAGCGCGCACTGCATGCGTACGCGGATCTCATCGCGCGCGGTCCGGAAGCGGGCAAGCCGGCCGCAGCCGAGCCGATGGTGGCGCCCGATGCATGGACCAATCCCGCGTACCTGCGCTTTTCATTGAAGACGCTGCTCGCCGTGCTGGCCTGCTACGTGTTCTACAACGCGGTCGACTGGCAGGGCATCCACACGATCATGCTGACCTGCGTGATCGTCGCGCTGCCGAGCCTCGGCGCGTCGACGCAGCGCGCGCTGCTGCGGCTGACGGGGGCCGCCATCGGCAGTGCGCTGGCGCTGTTCATGGTGGTGTTCGTCATTCCACATCTCGACGATATCGTCGGCCTGCTGCTGATCACGCTGCCCGTCGCCGCGCTCGGGGCGTGGATATCGGCGGGATCGGAGCGGATCGGCTACGCGGGCATCCAGGTGATATTCACGTTCTCGCTTGCGGTTCTCGGGCAGTTCGGCCCGACCACGAATCTCACCGAAATTCGCGACCGGATGGTGGGCATTCTGCTGGGCGTCGGCGTGGCGACCTTTGTGCAGATGTCGTTCTGGCGGGAAGGCGAAGGCGACGTGTTGCGGCAGAGGCTCGCAGCCATGTTGCGCGCGATCGCCGCACAACTGCGCACGCCCAGCGCAGACGTAGGGGACGAGTTGCCGTACGCGCAGCGCCAGTTGCAGGCATGGGCGGTATTGGCCGATTGCGAGGCGACGCTCGCACGTGTCGCACTCGAGCCGGGCTGGCAGGAAGCCGAGCATGCGCAATGGACACTGCGCGCGCAAACCGTGCTCGCGCAGGGGCGCGAGGTCATGCTGGCAGGCGATGCGCTGCGCAGTGCGCTGGTGTCGCAAGCGGGTGCTGCGAATCCGCAAACGCTCGCAGCCGTGCGCTCGACACAGGAGCAGGCCTCTGCCGGACTCAACCGGTACGCGGACGCACTCGCGGCCAGCCCACCCGACGCCCGCGCGCCGCGACGCAGCGAGATCGCTGCACAAGCCGTCGAAGCAGCCGACAGGCCGCTCGTCGCCGCAGCGGACGAGCTGTCGCGGCAAGTCGCGGGCTTGCCGGACTGGCGCGCCGAAGTACAGGACGAGGCGTCCATCGCGGCGCCTTCATCACGGCCCATATGAACATGAATCAGCGAACGGCTTTGCGTGGCGGGCGGTGGCGTCGACGCGTGTTATGCGTCGCGTGGCTATCGTTCGCGTTGTCGGGATGCGCGCTGATCCACCACGACACCACGCCCTATACGGAGATTGCCCCAGAACAGATCAATCTCGCGGACGACATCCATCTCGCGCGCGATGGCTGGCCCGCCGCGCGCTGGTGGACACGCTATGGCGATGCGCAGCTCGACGCGCTGATCGATCAGGCGCTCGCCAACGCACCGACGATGGTGATTGCGCGCACGCGCGTCGCGCAGGCCCGATCGGATGTCGAGCTGGTCAGCGCGGGGACTGGCTTGCAGGTGGTCGCGCTGGCGTTGCTGGATCGCGAGCATGTCTCCGCAAACGGCTTTCTTGGCCCGTTCGCACAGAATGAACCGGCGTTGGGGCTGACGGGGCCGTGGTACACCGAAGGCGTCGTCGGGCTGGGCGCAAGCCTGAATGTCGACCTCTGGGGCAAGCAACGCGCGCAGGTCGCCGCGTCGCTCGGCGTGAGCAATGCGCGGCTCGCGGAGACATCAGCCGTCGAACTCGAAATCTCGGCGGATGTCGCGCAGCTTTACTACGGCATTCAAACGACGTATCAGCTCATCGATCTGCTCAACGAACTGCACGAAACAGCGGAGTTCGCAGTGCAGGCGCACGAAGCGCGCGCCGCGCGCGGCCTCGAAGCGCGCACCTTGCTCGAAGAGGCGCGCGCGCAGCAACTGGCCGTCGAACGGCAGATCGTGTCGGCGCAAGCGCAGATCAAGCAGTTTCGCGAATCGATGCGGGCGCTGATCGGCGCGGGCCCCGACGGGCTGCCCGCCATCGAGCCCGTCGCGCTGCCGCGCTCGCAGGCGGCGTTGCCGCCGGCGCTTTCGTATGAACTGCTGGCCCGGCGCCCCGATCTGCAGGCGATGCGCTGGTATGTCGAGTCGTCGTTCGACCGGATCGATGCGGCGAAGGCGGCGTTCTATCCGAGCTTCGACATCAAGGCATTCTTCGGCGTCAATGCCTTGCACCTCGCCGACCTGTTCACGCATGCGAGCCAGCAGATCAATCTGATTCCGGGCCTGTATCTGCCGATCTTCGACGGCGGCCGGCTCAACGCGAACCTTGGCGGCGCGCGCGAGGGCAGCAACCTGTTGATCGAACAGTACAACCAGGCCGTGCTCAACGCGGTGCGCGACGTCGCGCAGACGGGCAACCGTCTGCAGGCGCTCGATGCGCAGACGGAGCTGCAGAAGCAGCGGATCGAATCGATTGCGTTTGCGAGGGACAGCGTCGAAGCGCACTATCAACGCGGACTGACAAGCCGGCTCGCGGCGCTCGAGGCGCGCCAGCCGGTGATCGCGGAACAGGTTGCGCTGCTGGAACTCAGGGGGCAGACGCTCAGTCAGGAGATCGCCTTGACGAAGGCGCTCGGCGGCGGCTATCGCGCTGCGGCGCCCGTCGAACTGAAGCCGCGCTAGGTTGCGCGAGGTGGTCCTTCAAAATGCAAACGGCTATCTTGCAGACCGCATCAACTGGGCATGCGCGACGAGCATGGGAATCAGATAAGCCGGCTGTACCGGTCTTAACAGACGGTAGCCGCGTCCGGGCACAGATTCGAGCAGCCCGCGATGTTCGCCCATCATCTTGCGGATCATGCAGATGTGCACACGAAGATTGTTATCGGCGACGACCGTGTGCGGCCAGACCTGGTCCGTGAGTTTCTCCTTCGTCACCAGCGCGCCATTGGCTTCGATGAGTACGAGCAGTACATCCATCGCTCTGCAGCCAAGTTCGACAGGCGCACCGTCGACGAACACTTCTCGACGGTCCGGGAACACAGTCAGGTTTTCGATGCGAATCATGGTGTTGCATATCCGAATGGTTGAGACTTGCGCGGCTCATCGGCGGCATGTGCGTGCGCGAGCGATCAGATTGATGTGTGCCCGCGCGGTCCCCGGTTGTCCCTGTGTCGCTTCCAGACTCGTAAAGGATTCGCCCGGTTCGAAGCGTAAGGCTACCGATAATAGGCGGCAGTCCGAAGGACGGCTATTACATGAATCTGGAATCAGCCGGGCCTGGAGAGCACGGGAACAGAAGGGGATCGTGTATGGTCAGCGCGGTCGCAGACCGGCTCGTTGAGCCGCAATCTGAATACCGTAAACCGTGGAGCCCGTTATCACGCCCGTCATCAACACGCCGAGCAGACCGAGTAAAACGGCGATGATCCGACCCGGCACGGTGGTCGGCACCACGTCGCCGTAGCCGATGGTCAGCGCAGTGACCGCGCAAAAATAAAGCGTCTCGCCCAGCGACGAGTGGATGCGCGTAGCCATATTGACGGCGCCGCCACCGTAGTACATTGCGATCGACAGCGCGAAGAAGAGCACGACCATGATGGCCAGAATACTGCGCAGGTGCCAGAGGACCTTTGCGACCTCGGCAACCGCGTCGCGCGGCGAGAGCTGGACGTGAAGATCGTCCTTGATCGGATTGTTCATGTTTCTTGAAACTGTCAGGTTAATGTGAGCGCGCTTCGTGAGAGCGCCAGAAAAAGATACCGCTCTTCGTGCAAAACAGGTTGGCGTTCACGAGAGCGCAGATGGCGGAACGCCGCCGTCCGCTATTTGAATGGGGGCAGCGTAACGACAAAGATTGCGCCGTAGTCGGGGTTGTCGCTGACTGAAATATCGCCGCTGTGCGCTTCGACGATCGAATGGCAGTCTGAAGTCTGTCTTTTAGGGCTGCGTTCCGATGGAAGTCAGCCCTTCAGGTGTGATCTTCGACGGGCGACCATCACTGTCAACAATTGTGTCGGCTCGCAGCGCCACGCATTGATGGTAGTTCGCAGTAGGTTGGCCTGCCATTACATGAAACTGGCGTCGCTCCGGATCTTCGAACGAGGCCTGGCGCTGGCGTAGACCTCACTGTGGTCCAACAAGGCCGAGGTCCGGCGCACGATCTGTGGAGGCGGGCGCTTTGCTTCAACTGCCACACGCCTTTTCCAATCACACGCATGGTGATCGGCGAACGCTTGCCTCCATCCCCCGTCGATTGCGCGCGTCTCCCCTATAAGGGGGATGGCGGGCCGCGTTGCGCCGGGAGACCATGGATGCACCGGATGCAGATCGAAGCGTGCCCCTGCGCCGGATGCGCGCCCTTCGATCCCCGCCGGGCGGCTGACTGAGGCTTCGCCGGGAACGGCTCGTATCGCGCCACGTGATCCGCCGCATCGAACCGCATCGCAGGGCATCAGGCGAAACCGTCGGGTGCGAAGCCGTAGATGCCGATGTCCCGGCGCTGTCTGTTAGTCGAAATCGTGCGCCCGTTACCGATAGACAAATCGCCGTGCTAGCCCAAGTACCCAAAATCAGCAATCCCTTGCGAGAAAAGACCGCCTCCCTTGCTGCCGATCTGAACGATGTCGTCGAGCGCACGCTCGCGATACTGACACCGCTCGACGGCTATCGGCTGCTGCCGCCAGCCGCCAAAGAGGATGTGCACGAATCCGTCGCGCTGTCAGCCAAAGTATGGTTCGAGACGCTGTTGTCGGGCGAACCTCCGTCCGCGCAGCATATGAACGTGTTTCGGGAAATCAGCCAGAGACGTGACGCTCAACGCGTACCGCTGCAGAGTCTGCTTCAGGCGTTGCGCCTCGGGTTGCGGGAAATCTGGAGCACCTACGTCGCGCTGGGAGAACTGGACGAGCATATCGGCAAAGAACTTCTGGTCGACGTCTCGCTGTATCTCTTCGATTACTTCGATCTCGTCGCGCAGATCATCGTCCATGCCTATCTGGCCGAGCAGTATCGGCAGCCGGGATGGACGGAACTGGCCGTCGCAATCGAGGAGGGCGCGCGCCAATCCGACACCGTGCGGCACCATCTGGTCGCGCTGCTCGGGCAGTTGTCGGACGAGCCGCATCTGTTGTCGAGGCTCGAGCCCGGCCACACGCGAGAGCAACGCAGCGCGGAAGCGGCCAGTGCGCAAGTGATGAAGTTCTTTGGCATCGACGTCGATATCGATGACAGCGCCGAGGTCGCGAAGGCTTTGCGCGACGCGCAGGAAAAACTTGCCCAGGCGTCGGGGCTCGCGGCTGTCGCAGAACTGTCCGCCTCGATTGCCCACGAACTCAACCAGCCCCTGCAGGCCGTCGTCGCGCATGGGCGCGCCTGCTTGCGGTGGCTTGCCGCCACACCGCCCAGGATCGAGGAAGCCAGGCTTTCGGCCGAGCACATTGTCCGCGACGCGAATGCCGCAGCCGATGTGGTAAGCCGCATCCGGGCGCTCTTCAGGCATGCCGCCCCGCAAAAGGTGGATCTCGACATCAACAAGCTGATCCTTCAGGTATGCACGCTGATGGCCGACGATATCCAGCGCAACGCGATTTCGCTCGAGACGATACTGTACGAAGACGTGCCGAAGATCAGCGCCGACGCGGTGCAGATCCAGCAGGTGCTCGTGAACCTCGTGCGCAACGCAATCGAAGCGTTGGCGGCAACCGGGGAGCGGCCGAAGCTGCTGATAGTCCGCTCACGTCGCGACGCGGATAGCGTGGTGATCGACGTGGAAGATCGCGGCACGGGGCAGATGGACTTCGAGAGAATCTTCGAGCCGTTCTTCACCACGAAGAAAACCGGGATGGGCATGGGCCTGGCGATCTGCCGGTCGATTGTCGAAGCACACGCTGGCCGGATCTGGGCGGTGCGCAATGTGTCGCGCGGCGTGACCTTCAGCTTTACCCTTCCGATAGCGCATTCGAACGCGACATCACGTTGACATCGTTGCCCGCGCGGCCCCGGTACGCGTGCTTCGTATGCGAGCGTCCAGGCAGATTTCGGAGAAACGCGGGACACTGTGGGTCGTTTCACTGCGAGCCTGGACAATCCGCCGGGCGAGAGACCGATCTCCCCGACTGATTTGTTCCGATGAATCTTCCTTCGCTGCGCGACTGGATTTTTTCGCTAAAGACCTTTCTTGCAGGGATGCTCGCGCTTTACATCGCGTTCTGGTACGACCTTCCGAGGCCGTACTGGGCGTTGGCATCCGTCTATATCGTGTCGAACCCGTTCGTCGGCGCAACAAGGTCGAAGGCGCTGTATCGGGTGATCGGCACCGTGCTCGGCGCGCTCGCTTCCGTCGCCCTCGTGCCGCCTTTCGCGGAGACGCCTTATCTGCTGAGCGCATTGATCGCGTTGTGGACGGGCGTGTTCGTCTACATTTCGATCTCGACGCGAGCGGCACGCAGCTACGTTTTCCTGCTCGCCAGTTATTCGCTCTCCGTGATTGCGCTACCGGCGCTGTCGAACCCGCTGAGCATCTTCGATGTGGCCGTCGCGCGAACGGAAGAGATCACGCTGGGCATCGTTTGCGCGAGCATCGTCGGCAGCGTTGTTTTTCCGAGCCGGCTCGCGCCGACGTTGATCGAGCGAACCGATTCGTGGTTCCGCGACGCCACGCTTTACGCGAAAGAGTCGCTGGCGGGCCGGGCCGTGGGAGCGCTCGTTTCGGGAAGCCGCCAGAAGATGGCGACGAGTGTGCGCGGCTTCGAATTCCTGTTGAGCCAGTTGGCCTACGACCACGTCAGCCCGGCAATTCTCGCGCGCAGCGAAGAACTGCAAGGCCGGATGCAACTGATACTGCCCATCACCTCGGCACTCGCCGACATCATCGCGGCCGCCCAGAAATCGGAGCCCGGCGTGCCTGCTGGCCTGAACGAACTGCTGCGCGATACCTGCCGCTGGATGGAGGCGTCGCTTGGCGAAGACCCCGAGCGCGGTGCGCCGCTATTGCGCACGCGCATCGCGCAACTGGACCCGGCCCGGACCGAATTGACGACCCGGCAGGCGGCGTTGTTGTCCAGCGCGCTCTCGCGCTTGCGGCAAGTGGTGGATCTGTGGGCCGATTGCCGCAGCTTGCGCGACATGATCGTCCACGAAAAAGCGACCTGGCGACCACGGTTTCGTCATTGGCGGGTCGGCACGCGTCACGCTTTTCTCGATCGTGGTCTTGCGTTGTTCTCCGCGAGTTCGGCCGCGCTGGTCATCTTCGTATCTTCGGCCATCTGGATTGCTTCAGGCTGGCAGGACGGTGCGGCGGCTGTGTCGTTGGGCGCTATCGGTGTCTGCTTTTTCGCCGCGCTCGACGAGCCCGTGCCCATGATGTTGACGTTTCTGAAGTGCGCGACGACGGGCGTCGTCATTTCAGCGTTCTATCTGTTCGTCGTGTTGCCAAGCGGCCAGGACTTCGGCCTGCTGGTCATCTTCTTCTCCTTTCTGTTCGTGCCGCTCGGCTTGTTGATGCCGCGTCCAAAATGGGCGTTGATCTCGACGCTCGTGGCGTTGACGACAGCCACTTTTCTTGGCATCGACAGCGCCTATGACGCCAACATCCTGAGCTTCCTGAATGCCAATCTCGCGGGCCTGGCCGGTGTCATGTTCGCTTCGGTGATGACGGGTGTGATCCGCCCGTTCGGGACGGATGCGGCGACGGCACGGCTGACCCGGTCCAGCTGGCGGGACGTCGTGCTCAGCGCGTCGGTGTTGTCGATCGATCAGCAGCGCGATCTGAACGCGCGCATGCTCGACCGGCTCGTGCAGCTGATTCCGCGTGTGGCGCCGAGCGAGGACGACAGGCATCCTTCGACGGAAAGCCTGCGCGACATGCGCATTGCGCTCAACACGCTCGACCTGCGCAGACTGTCCGGCAAGTTTTCCGGGGAGTTGCCGGTCGTGCTGAATCGCGTGCTGGATGATGTGCGATCGCACTATGAACGATGCCTCGAATCGGGCGAGCGGCAAGCCGTACCGTCGTTGCTCACAGTCGACGTCGATGCCGCCATAGCGCGGATTCTCGCAGGCTTTGCGGCCGATCCCGGCGCGCCTGGCTACAAGCTGCGCAAAGGTGCGCTGCATGCGCTCATCGGACTCAGGCTGTCGCTGTTTCCGGCCACGACATTTGCAGACGCGTCCTGATCGGCAAGCGGTCATTGCACCCGTGGTTACCCCGGATGCGTCGGACGAAAAATCCTCAAGCAGAACGCTCCGCCAAATGTAAATTTTCTGGCAGTTGCCCGGATATTTTCCGGGCAACGTATGGGTGTGGCGCCGGGCGCCGAGTGCAGCGGATCAGATGGTACGTAGTCGTCTGATCCGCTGATATGTTTGGTTGTACGACATAATCAGAATAGTTGGAGACGAGGCATGATGAAGGTCAGGAGAATGCTGTCCAAAACCGCTCGGAGAAGCGGGATCGTGGCGGGCGTGATATCGACAGCGACGCTGTATCCGGTTCCATCGAACGCGCAATCTTTGGTGACGTTTTACGGCGTCGTCGATACGGGCGTCCGCTATACGACTCACGCGGACCCGCAGGGCAATTCAGCCGTTCGGCTCGCCAACGGCGGCGCGACAGAGAGTGTGTTCGGATTCAAAGGAACGGAAGATCTCGGCGGCGGCAACAAGGCGGTGTTCGAACTCGAAGATCGCTTTTTTCCGAACAGCGGGGTGATCGATCCCGCTTATCCGTTCTTCAATACGGCGTTCGTCGGCCTGCAATCCAGCACCTATGGAAAGCTGACGATGGGGCGGCAGATCAATCCCCTGTCTGATGCAGTGTTGAGCGCCTTCATCACCAATCCCTGGTTGCCGACCTTCTATCAGTTTCGCCCGGAAGTCATGATGGCGCAGGGCGTCTGGACCAGCAACATGGTCAAGTACGCGGCGCGCTGGCAATACCTGACGGCGGAAGTATCGTATGCATTTGGCGGCAATGCGGGTGCGTTCGGCTCGGGCAGTCAGATCGGCGCATCGCTGATTTTCCTGCCTGGCGCACCGTTGCGCCTCGCTGCCGGCTACCTGGATTCGCGCGATGCCGTGAATACATCGGCGCACCTGAAATCGTGGACGGCGGGCGGTTCATATGCATTCGGCGGCACCACGGTGATGGCCGGCTGGGCCGTGAACAGGCAGGATGCGAACTTCGTCGGCAACTTCCCGAATGGTCCGTTCAGCGTGCCGGAATTGACCGCGCTCAAATTCAACACGTTCGCGGCGCGCAAGATGTTCTTCGGCGGCATCACGCAACTGGTAGGCGATTCCACGCATCTGTCGGCCAACGTGTGGCGGACGATCCAGACGGGAAAAACCCAGTCCGCCGACGGCAACACCACGCAGTTCCAGCTGGTCGCGGATTACAACCTGTCCAAACGCACGGATACCTATCTGGAAGCCGACTACTCGCTGTATCGCGGCGGCATGGTGGGCGCGCAGTTCCAGGGCATCAGCGCGTTGAGTTCGGCCTACGGTACGACGCAGCTGGGCATCATGGCCGGATTGCGGCATACGTTCTAGGCCGCGTGAATCCGTGCAGCCGCGATCAATGGGATTCCTGAAAGGAGCAAAGCATCTCCTTCGAGATGATTTCGATCCGGCCATACCGGAGGACGATCGCGCCTTGCTCCGCCATCGCCTTGAGTTCCAGCGAGAGCGTCTGGCGCGTGATGCCGAGCATCATCGCCAGCGTGTCGTGGGAGACGGCGACGTCGGGGCGGCTCTGCGACAGCATGGTCACGTCGCCCGATGCGAGCAGCAGCAGGCGGCGGGCAATACGGGCACGCGTCGAATGCAGGGTCGCGTCTTCGACCATGCGGTAGAGCCAGTTCATATGGAGGGTCTGTAACTCCGCAATTGCGCGGAAGAAGGCCTGGTTCTGCATCAACGCGTCGAATGCCTGGGCCCTGACGACGAACAGAGTCGATCGTTCGAGCGCGACGACATCGCGCAGGCGCGGCTGCCGGCTGGTCATCGAAGTCTGGCCAAACCAGTTGCCCGCCTCGATCACGGCGAGGATCGCTTCCTTGCCGTCTTCGCGCAGCGTGCAGGCCTTCAGCTTGCCGCACTTGAGGCCGAAGAAGCCATTGGGCGCGTCGCCGCGCCGGAACAGGTATTCACCGGCATGCAGCGTAACGGGTTCGCAATGGCGCATCAGCGCCTCTTGCGCGGCATGAGGCAAGCCACTGAACCACAGGTTGGTCCGCATTGCGTCGGACGTGTCGGTCATGAGCGCCATGTGAGTCGATCAACGCAATGCCCGCTATGCAGGCAGGCGTTGGCTCCCTGCAGTCGCGCCGCGCGAAGCCGCGCGCAGTTCGGCCAATAGCGCATCGCCCGTCCACGCGTGACGTGCATCGCTTTGCTCGGCTTCGTGCACGAGCTGGCAGAGGCGCGCGTTCACGGGTGCGCTGAGCCCGAGACGATGGGCGAGCTTCACGACTTCGCCGTTGATCCAGTCGACTTCCGTTGCGCGTCCCGCCGCGAGATCGTCGGACATGGACGAGCGCGCAAGCGGGTCGATGGTCAGCATTGCGCGTGCAACACGGGCGAACCACGCATCGGGCAAGCCGAGAAAGCGCGGCATCCATGCGGGCGGAACGGGCGTCAGGCGGGTCGGGCGAATGCCGGCGCGCGCGAGCAACGTGAGCGTTTCTTCTTGCGCCATGCCCAGGCAGCGCCGATACGCGCGTTGCGAGAGTTCTTCTTTCAGCGGACGGTTCGACAGCGCGTTGACGGCGTTGTTGAGGTTGAGCAGCAGTTTCGCCCACTGTACGGGCAGCATGTCGGCGTGCTGTTGCAGCGGAAGTCCCGCCTTCTCGAAGTCGCCGGTGAACGGCTGCAATGCGGGCGCGCGCCCGATCTCCAGTTCGCCGCCCGATCCCTGATGATAAGCACCTGGCCCGCGTTCGATGACATTGAACGGCACCATCCCCGCCAGCACTGTCTGGTTCGGCAAGGCGGCGCGCAGGATGTCCGCGTTGCCGACGCCGTTCTGAAAGCTGACCACGACGGTTCCGGGGCGCAGCACGCCCGCCAGTTCGGCCGCAACCGTGGGCGTCGCCGCGGACTTGACGGTCACGAGCACCAGATCCGCGGCGGCGGCCGTCGTGATGTCCGTCGATACGTCGATACGCTCGGCCGGCACCGACCAGCGGCGCTCGCCGAACTGCGACAGCGTCAGCCCGTGCTCGCGCAACTGGCGGCCGACACGTTCGCGCGCAATGAAGGTGACGTCGCTGCCGCCGGCGAGCAGCCGTCCGCCGACGTAGCAACCAATGGAACCCGCGCCATAGATACAGATCTTCGCCATGCCTTTCTCGATCGAGCCGCTTTCCGATACTGCCGATGCGCTGGGCGGCAAGCACGGCTCATCACGTTTCTGCCGCCCGGTTCCCGCATCGGTGCTTTCAATTGCTATGCGTCACTCCGCATAGCCGGGATTCTTCCGGTCGAGCCGCCGCAGCAGTCCCGGCCACACGAGCTGTCCGGCGCTCGCGCCGCGCGTCGCGGCCGTCACCTGATTGCGGATGCCGTCGAGGATCGGCTGCGCGATCGGCAGGAGCTTGTCGCCGCCTGCCTGCGCGCGCACCTGGATCATGCAGGACGCCTCGAAGAAGTACATCGCGACGAACGCATCGGCAGGCGTCGCGCCGACCGTCAGCAGACCGTGGTTGCGCAGCATCAGATACGCGTTGCTGCCGAGGTCGCGCACGAGCCGGGGCTTTTCTTCCTCGTTGAGCGCGATGCCCTCGTAGTCGTGATAGCCGAGCGACGCGAGCACCACCAGCGATTGCTGCGACAGCGGCAGCAAGCCCGCTTCCTGTGCCGACACCGCGACGCCGTTGACCGAATGCGTGTGCATCACGCACAGCGCGTCTTCGCGCGCCGCGTGCACGGCGCTGTGGATATTGAAACCGGCGGGATTCACGTCATACGGCGAATCGGAGACCTTGTGGCCGTCCAGATCGATCTTGACCAGCGACGACGCAGTGATCTCGTCGAACATCATCCCATACGGGTTGATGAGGAAATGATGCTCGGGGCCGGGCACGCGTGCCGAGATATGCGTGAACACGAGATCGTCCCAGCCGAACAGCGCGACCAGGCGGTAGGCCGCCGCAAGATTGACTCGTGCTTCCCACTCGGCGGGGGACACTGCGTGCTTCAGGCTGACATCGGGTGAGCTCACGGCGAGACTCCTTAATCAATGGTTCATATGTCTGAAAACAGCGCGTTCGATTGCGCTGGCGGCCAATGCCGTGAACGCATGATGTCGGCAATCCCGCGTAAAATCTGTCGCATAGCCGACACGTCGAGAAGTACATGGATTCCAGGCTGCTTCACTATCGTCCTCAACTCGAATCGACGCCCTGGTTTCGTGGCCTGCCCGTCGAACTGCAGGACTATCTGATGAGCCACGCCACGCTGCTGCGGCTCGAAAAAGGGCAACTGCTGTACCGGTACGGCGATCCCTCTTACGGCCTGTATGCGGTGCTCGAAGGCGGGCTGTCCATCGGCACGGTCGGCATCGACGGCAAGGAATCCCTGCTCGCGGTGCTCGGCCCGACTGCATGGGTCGGCGAAATCTCGATGTTCGACGGCTTGCCGCGCCCGCACGATGCGATCGCCGTCAGCCGCGCGCTGTTCATGCATGTACCCGAAGCCGCACTGCAAAACCTGCTCGACGCCACACCGCGCTACTGGCGCGATTTTGCGCTCTTGATGGCACAGCGCCTGCGGCTGTCGTTCAAGAGCACCGAATCGCTGGCGCTGCAGCCTGCCGCGCAACGTATCGCCAGCCGCCTGCTGCTGATCGCCGAAGGCTATGACGGCCTGAACGCGGTGCAGAGCAAGATCCGGCTTTCGCAGGACAGCCTTGCATCGATGGTGTCACTGTCGCGGCAAACTACCAACCAGCTGCTCAAGAGCCTCGAAAGCCAGCAGATCATCAGCCTGAAATTCGGCGAAATTCAGATTATCGATATCGACCGGCTGCGAGCGGCCAGCGTCGGCGCGTCGAGACCGTAGGCTCTTCGTAAGTAATCAGGCCTTTTTCTACCGCTTTCCTGCATTCCCTCCAGACGCAGTGTGCCCCCGCGGCTGCCGTCTGGGACTCCCCTGTTCAGGGGATATTGCATCCCTCCGAACAAACCGATGATGGTCTCACTCGCGATGCACCGTGCGCGGCAGGCCTCGATGGACCTGTGCGCGCCCGACCCATCGCCGGACTTGTGAGGAGACAACGATGCAGGACGCCGGGCACGATTCGACGCCATCCCCCTACGCCTATCCGCTGCTGATCAAACAGTTGCTGCACACGACGTTTGTTCAGGCGCCGGACCAGGAAATCGTCTACCGCGACCAGTTGCGGATGACCTACACGACGCTGCGCGAGCGCATCGCGCGGCTGGCGAACGGCCTGCACGATCTGGGCGTGCGCTACGGCAAGACGGTCGCCGTGATGGACTGGGACAGCCATCGCTATCTGGAGTCGTACTTCGCGGTGCCGATGATGGGCGCCGTGCTCCAGACGGTGAACGTGCGGCTGTCGCAAGCGGAGATCGCGTACACGATCAACCACGCGGGCGCGGAAGTGCTGTTCGTCCATACCGACTTCCTGCCCGTGGTCGAAGCGATCAAGGATCAGCTCGAAACGGTCCGCGTATTCGTCTGGATCGACGAACCGGGCAGCGACGCATGCGAACACACCATCCCGTTCGCGACGGAGTACGAGGCGATGCTCGCCGCCAGCGCGACGCACTACGACTTTCCCGACTTCGACGAGAACACCCGCGCCACGACGTTCTACACGACGGGCACGACGGGCTTGCCGAAGGGCGTGTACTTCTCGCATCGCCAGCTGGTCCTGCACACCGTCACGCTGATGGCCGCGTTGGCGAGCCCCGTTGCGGGGCAGCGCTTTCATCGCGGCGACGTCTATATGCCGCTCACGCCGATGTTCCATGTGCACGCGTGGGGCATGCCGTATATCGCCACGTTGCTCGGCGTGAAGCAGGTGTATCCGGGCCGTTATGTGCCCGAGCGTCTCGTGCAACTGGTGCGCGACGAAGGCGTCACGTTCTCGCACTGCGTCAGCACGATCCTGCACATGCTGCTTTCGTGCGATGAAGCGAAGCATGTGGATCTCGGCAAATGGAAGGTCGTGATCGGCGGCGGCGCGCTGCCGCACGGACTCGCGCGCGCCGCACTCGATCGCGGCATCGACGTGTTCGTGGGTTATGGCATGTCGGAGACGTGCCCGGTTCTGAGCCTGGCGCAACTCCCGCTGCACACGGAACCGCTCGGTCTCGACGAAGAAGTGCGGCTGCGCTGCAAGACGGGCTTTCCCGTGCCACTCGTCGATCTGCGCATCGTCAACGAACACATGGAAGACGTGCCGCGTGACGGCAACGCCTACGGCGAGATCGTCGTTCGCGCGCCGTGGCTCACGCAGGGCTATCTGAACAACCCGGAAGCGTCCGCGCAATTGTGGGCGGGCGGTTATCTGCATACGCAGGACATCGCGAACATCGACACCACGGGCAACGTGCAGATCACCGACCGCATCAAGGACGTCATCAAGTCGGGCGGCGAGTGGATTTCGTCGCTCGAACTCGAAAGCCTGATTTCGTTGCATCCGGGCGTCGCGGAAGTCGCGGTGATCGGCATCAAGGACGAGAAGTGGGGCGAGCGTCCCGTCGCGCTCGTGGTGCTCAGGCAGGACGCGCAGGTCAGCGAAGACGACGTCAAGCAACACGTGTTGGCGTTTAGCAAGACGGGGCAAATCTCGAAGTACGCCGTGCCGCAGATCGTCAGGTTCGTCGACGCGCTGCAGAAGACGAGCGTCGGCAAGACGAACAAGAAGTGGTTGCGCGAACAGTTCGCCTGACCGATCTCTCTCGAGGAGCAAGCACGATGAGCATCAAGGATTACAGCATCGCGACGATCGACAGTTGCGTGGGCCGCGAACTCGGCGTGTCCGACTGGGTCAGCGTCGATCAGGCGCGCATCGACGCCTTCGCCGCCTGCACGGGCGACAGGCAATGGATTCACGTCGATGTCGAGCGCGCGAAACGCGAGAGCCCGTTCGGCGGCACGATCGCGCACGGCTATCTGACGCTTTCGCTGCTGGCGGCGCTCGCGATCGAGATCGGTTTGATTCCTCCGGACGCATCGGCGGGCCTGAACTACGGGCTCGACAAGGTGCGCTTCATGACGCCCGTCAAGGCAGGCGCGCGGGTTCGTAGCCGCGTCACGCTGGTGTCGGCGGAAAGGAAGGAGGGCGGGCGAATCATCATCAAGACGATGAACGAACTGCAGATCGAAGGCGAGGAGAAACCGGCGCTGATCGCCGAGTCACTGGCGATGCTGGTGGCGTGAGCGAAGCGACATGGATGGAGACAGGAGCAGAAGATGGCGGAGACTGAAATGAGCATCGCAACAAATACAACACAACGCACAACACAGCGCACCGCGCAAAGCGCCCAGCCGGACGATCTCGCGGCATCGGCTGCCGAGGGCATGCTGGGACCGAACCCGTTCGTCGGGCTGCGCCCGCGCGACATTCTGGCAACGGTGCAGCAGATCGGCACGCAGGCGCTGCGTCAGCCAACGCTCGTGCTCGAACAGGAAGCGGCGCTGGTGCGCGATCTGATGGCGGTGCTCGGCGGCAGCGCGGACAGCAAGCCGCCGCAAGGCGACAAGCGCTTCACCGATCCGGCATGGCAGGACAACGCGATGTACCGGATGACGATGCAGGGCTACGTTGCATGGCGCAGCGCGCTGACGGGATTCGTCGAGCGTTCCGCGCTCGACGCGAAAACGAAAGAGCGCGCGCAGTTCGTGCTGTCGCTCTTCACCGACGCCGTATCGCCGACCAACACGCTGCTCGGCAATCCGGCGGCGCTGAAGAAGGTGATCGATTCGGGCGGCGCGAGCCTGCTTGGCGGCGTGCGCAATCTCGTGACGGACATGCTGCAAAACCAGGGCATGCCCGCGCAGGTGGACAAGACGGCGTTCAAGGTGGGCGAGAATCTCGGCACGTCGCCGGGCGCGGTGGTGTTTCGCAATGAAGTGCTGGAGCTGATCCAGTATGCGCCCGCAACGGAGCATGTCTATGCGCGTCCGCAACTCATCGTGCCGCCGCAGATCAACAAGTTCTACGTGTTCGATCTGTCCGAAGGCAAGAGCATCGTCGACTATCTGGTGAAGAACGAATTCCGGACATTCGTCGTGAGCTGGCGCAATCCGACCGTGGAGCAAAGCCACTGGGATCTCGATACCTACGTTGCCGCGCTGCTCGAAGCGATCGCCGCGATCCGCGAGATCACCGGCAGCGACGACGTCAACCTGCACGGCGCATGCTCGGGGGCGATGACGATTGCGGCGCTGCTCGGCCACCTCGCGGCCCGCGGCGACAAGAGCGTGCACGCCGCGACGCTGATGGTCGCGGTGCTCGACAACACGGCGGACTCGCAACTGGGTCTGTTCGCCACGCCGGAAGCGATCGCGGCCGCGAAGCAGAACAGCATATCGAAAGGCGTGCTGGCCGGCGAGGAAATGGGCCGCGTGTTCGCATGGATGCGCCCCAACGATCTCGTCTGGAACTACTGGGTCAACAACTATCTGCTCGGCAAGGCGCCGCCCGCGTTCGACATCCTCTACTGGAACAACGACGCGACCCGCTTGCCCGCGCGCATGCATGGGCAACTGCTCGATATCTTCACGGGCAACCTGTTCAGCAAGCCGCACGCGTTGACCGTGCTCGGCACGCCGATCGACCTGTCCGACGTGAAGTGCGACAAGTACGTCGTAGCCGGCATGACCGATCACATCACGCCGTGGAAGGGCGTGTACAACACGGCGCGCATTTTCGGCGGCGAGACGCGTTTCGTGCTGAGTTCGGCCGGGCATATCCAGAGCCTGATCAATCCGCCGGGCAATCCGAAGGCGAAGTTCTTCCTCAATCCCACGTTGCCCACCGACGCCGATGCGTGGCTTGCCAATGCCCAGGCCGAGAAAGATTCGTGGTGGGACAACTGGCGCAAGTGGCTCGCGGAGCGTTCCGGCGAGCGGCTTACCGCACCCGTTTCAGTCGGCAGCGCGCGGCATCCCGCAGGCGCGAAGGCGCCGGGAAACTACGTGCTGGAAGCGTGACATTCAATTTTTCTTTAACGCAGTCTTTTTGGAGTATTGACGATGGAATCGACCGGCAAGAACAGCATTTTCACCGAGTACACGAAGCTCTTCGGTCAGTTCAAGCTGCCCGGCATCGACATGGGCGCGATGCTCGAATCGCGCCGCAAGGATATCGAGGCGATCGCGGAAGCCAACACGACCGCGCTGGCAGGTGTGCAGTCGCTGGCACAGAAGCAGTCGGACATCCTTCGCACGACGCTGGGCGAACTGCAGGCATTCGTCACGCGCTTGACACAGGGCGGACAATCCATCGCCAACACGGGCGATACGGTCAAGCAAACGCTGCATAAGGCGCGCGTCGATGTGCAGGACCTGGCGGACACAGCTTACCGCGCGCAGTCGGACAGCGTCGCGGTAGTCACGAAGCGCGTCGCCGAGCGTGTCGAAGAACTGAAGACGCTGCTCCAGCCGAAGAAGAAGTAACACACGGCGCAGCGTGCGGCACGCCGGCGCATCGGATGCGAGACCCGTATCGAGAAGGACGTTTGGGAGATAACAATGCACATAAGCCCTGAATCTGCCTGCAGCATGCAAATCCGGTCGATCGATCTGGATGGCCAGACCCTGCGTGTCGCAACCTGGCAGGGCAGCGACGCATCGCCGCCGCTGCTCATCTTCAACGGCATCGGCGCGAATCTCGAACTGGTGGAACCGTTCGTCGCCGCGCTCGACGATGTGAGCGTGATCATCTTCGACGTGCCGGGCGTCGGCGGTTCGCCAGCGCCGCTCGTGCCGTACCGCTTTTCGACGTTGTCGGTGCTGGCCGACAAGCTGCTGACGCGCCTGGGTCACGACGGCGAAGTGGACGTGCTCGGCGTGTCGTGGGGCGGTGCGCTCGCGCAGCAGTTCGCGCGCCTGTATCCGCGGCGCTGCCGCCGGTTGGTCCTTGCGGCCACCTCGCCGGGTGTGCTGATGGTGCCGGGAAAATTGTCGGTGCTGTCGAAGATGATCGGGCCGCGCCGTTATACCGATCCCGCGTACCTGCAGGAAGTCGGGGCGGACCTGTACGGTGGCGCGTACCGGCGCGACCCGTCGCTGCTCAAGGCGCACAGCCGGCACATACAGCCGCCGCGCGGACGCGGCTATCTGTATCAACTGCTCGCGGCATCGGGCTGGACGAGCCTGCCGTGGCTCGGCTCGTTGCGCCAGCCGACGCTCGTGATGCACGGCAGCGATGATCCCATCGTGCCGCTGACCAACGCCAGGATTCTCGCAGCGCGGATTCGCAATGCGACGCTTTACGTGATCGACGACGGTCACCTCTTTCTCATCTCGCGCGCGAGTGACGTCGCGCCTGTCGTGCGCCGGTTTCTGCGGCAGGAGGCGGGTTGAGTTTCTTCGTGGGCGGCGGTGACGTCGCGCGGCCTGCAGCAGCCAGCGCACGCGAAGACGGCAGGCTGCGTGACCTGAATCGCATGCGGCGTACGGCGTCGGCGCTGCTCGTGCTGATGGGCGTCTTGCTGCTGGCGTGTGTCGTGTGGCAGGCCGATCATGCGTGGCTCGCGTGGCCGCGTGCGTTTGCCGAGGCAGGCATGGCGGGTGCGATCGCGGACTGGTATGCCGTCGCCGCGCTGTTTCGCCATCCGTTGGGTCTGCGGCTGCCGCATACCGCGATCATTCCGCACAACCAGCCGCGCATTGCGGAAAGCCTCGGCAGCTTCGTCGAGGAGCATTTTCTGCAGCCGGAACTGATCATCGGCAGATTGAGCGGGCACAACGCGGCGCAGGCGCTCGCGCGCTGGCTGGCGCAGCCGGAGAACAGCCGTGGCGTCGCTGACGTGATCGCGGACTCGCTCGTGGGGCTGCTCGACGACATGGATGAAGCGGACGTCGCATGGTGGTTCGACCGCATCGTCGCGCCGCAGTTACGCACGCTCGATATCGCTCGCGTGGCAGGCGACGCGCTCGATGTGCTCACGCAAGGCGACCGGCATCGGCCGCTGCTGGATCATGGGCTCGTTGCGCTCGAAAAGTGGCTGACGTCGAACGCGGACCTGATCAAGGCCAAGTTCAGCGAGGCGTCGCGGTACACGCCCGCGTCGCTCGACGCATACATCGTGCGCAAGTTCATCGAGGGCATTCTCGCGCTGCTGCATGAAGTCGCCGCGAGCCCGGACCATGCGCTGCGCCGTCAGTTCGACGAGGCTTTGCAGACGCTGATCGTGCAGTTGCGGACGTCCGCGGTGCATCGCCGCTTCGGCAGGTCGCTGCTGCGCGACTGCGTTCGTCATTGTCGGCGTGCCGGCTACTATCGTGCGGTGCTCGAATGACTGCGAAAACGCGTCATCGCCGATCCCGGCCGCGAGCAGTCGGCCGTGCGCGACACGCTGGCGCGTGGGCTGAGGTCGCTTGGCAAACGCATCGGCCGCGAGCCTTCGATTCAACGCAAGCTCAACGCGTGGTGGATCGCGCTGGCGCATGAACTCGTGGTGCGCTATCGGCATCTGCTGTCCGCATTGATCACCGAGGTCGTCAAAAGCTGGAATGCGGACGAAGTCAGCCGCAAGATCGAAGTGCAGATCGGCCGCGACCTGCAATATGTGCGGATCAACGGCACGTTCGTCGGCGGGATGGTCGGCGTGCTGATTCACGCCGTCGCGCTAGCCGCGTGACGGGATGCGTGCGTCGGTATCAGCCCGCCGCCACCAGTCCCAACGCCTGCGCGCGCGCAACGGCCTGCGCCCGCTTGTCGACGTTCAGCTTCACGAAGATATTCTTCACGTAGGTCTTGACCGTCTCGGGCGAGATGCCGAGCGTGCGTGCAATCTCCTTGTTCGACTGCCCTTGGGCAATCAGCGCGACGATGCTGCGTTCCCTTGCGCTCAACAGTTCGCGCGCGGCGTCGCCGGTGGATTTGGCGCCGGGCTCGTGCAGCGCGCGCCAGCCATCCAGCAGACGGTCGATATACGCGACGGTCTCCTTCGTCGTCGACGTCGAGCGTGTGTCGTCGCGCACGGCTTGCAGCAGCGGGCCGATTGCCGCGCCCTGGTCGATGATCGATCGGTAGATGTCGTGACTGGTATTCAGCACATCGCGAAAGATCTCGACGGCGCGGGCCCGGTCGTTTGCGCGCAGCCACACGAGCGCGAGCACGGTGCGCAAGCGCAGCGCGAGATAGTCGTTGTGCCGGCTTTCGACGCTGCGCAATGCGGCCGTGATCGACTCGACGGCTTCGCGGGTCCGCTGCTGTTCCATGGCGAGCGACCCCACTGCGATCGCGCGGAAGGTGTCGATCTCCGGCGAGGCCGGTTTCGAAGCGGCGGCGCGCGCTTGCGCCAGTTGATCCAGTTGCACGACGCAGGCGGCGGCTTCCGTGATCCGGCCTTCCCTCAGATAAAGCCGCGCGCGCTCGACGTGAACGCCCGCGATCATCCGGTCCCAGCGGCGCATATAACCGAGTGCCTGGGCATGATCGAGCAGCGCGTAGGCGTGCTCGAAGTTCGCACGCGAAATGGCGATGCGCACGAGCACCCGATACGCAAAAAACGTGCTGTCGAGCAGAACGGCCAGGTCGATCACAGGCATCAGTTCGACGAGCAGTGCTTCGGCTTCGTCGAACCGCCCCTGTTCGTACCAGATCTGCGCGATCATCGGCGCGCACAGTGCGGACGCAATGGACTTCGGGCCCGAATGACGCTCGGCGAGGCGGATCGATTCGGTGAAGTAGCGTTCCGCGAGCACGAAGTGCATCTGCTGCATCTCGGCGTGACCGAGCAGGCAGAGCCGGTAGACGGACGCGAACACGTTGCGCTGGTCTTCCTCGATCGAATAGGGAATCCACGGCGTCGCGTACAACGCGCCGAGGTTGCCTGCTTTCCAGTGCCCGAAGCGCACCACGTTCGAGGCGACGTTGGTGGTCCAGCTATCGGTGGACGGATGTTCGAGACAGGTTTGCGCGATCGCGAGCGCGCGCGGCGCATCGTCCTGCAAGCCGGCGATCACCGAGCGGATGGCCTGGCATTCCCAGCGGATGTTGTCGGCGGCAGCATCGGTGCCTGCGCCGGCGTCGCGCCCGATGTCGTCGAGCATCGCCAGCGCTTCGTCGAAACGCAATGCGAGCGCCATGCCCCAGGCGATGGCGAGCGTGATCCCGACTTGCCCGCGCATCAGATGGGCCGGGAACTGCCGTTGCCAGCCGAGCAGGGTGAGCAGATCGCCTTTCGTGACGAGCCTCATCGCGCAATGGCCCATCAGCGAGACCGCGTGTTCCGTGTCGCCCGCGGCGATCGCATGCCTGACTGCGTCCGTCCATTGCTGTTGTCCGGCGTACCACTGGCATGCGCGCCGGTGCAGGCCGGCGACTTCATCGCTGTGCTGGGTGTCGAGCCGCCGCCGCAGATATTCGCCCATCAGATGGTGATAGCGAAACCAGTGGCCTTCGAGGTCGAGCGGTTCGAGCAATAGCTGGCGCGTCGAGATCGTTTCCAGCATGTCCTGCCCGGCGTCCATGCCCGTGACGGCATCGCATAGCGGCGCGCACAGGCGATCGAGTATCGACGTGCGGAGCATGAACGCGACCGTCTCCGGCGGCAAACGCCTGAGGATGTCTTCGAGGTACGCGGCGAACGGCCTTGATGCGCCGGATGGCGGGCTTGCGTCCGGAAGGATTTTGCCGTCGTCACGCGAGAGTACCGATGCGGAAATGCGCAGCGCGGCGGCCCAGCCTTCCGTATGGGCGAAAAGCGACGTGATGCCGGCCGCGTACCGCCCGCCCGGATATTCGCGTTCGACGAAGCTGCGGGTCTCGTCGATGTTGAAGCGCAGCGCGGCGGCGTCGATTTCCATCAGTTCGTTGTTCGCTCGCAGCTGCGCGAGCGGCAGCCGTGGTTCGGTGCGCGTGCAGAGCACGACATGCGTATTCGACGGGATGTTCGCGATGAAGTACGCCATCGCATCGTGAATCGCAGGCAGGCTGATCAGGTGATAGTCGTCGATGAACAGATAGATTTCGTCGTCGACTTCGACCAGTTCGTTGATCAGCGTGGACCCGATCAACTGCGCGGGCATCAGCGATGCCTCGGTCGTCAGGTTGATCGCGGACGCACCGACATTCGGACAGGCGTTGTTGAGGGCTTGCGCCAGGTGATGGAAGAAGCGCGCGGGTTCGTCGTCGTCGCTATCCAGAGACAGCCACGCGACGACGGCGCCGCTTGCCGTAAGCCGATGGAGCCACGCGAGTGCCAGCGATGTCTTGCCGAACCCCGCAGGCGCCTTGATGACCGTGAGCCGCCTGCTTTCGGCCTTGTCAGCCAGCGCGACCAGCCGTGGCCGGTCGATCAGGCCGGCGGGCAGGCGCGGCGGACATACCTTCGTGGCGAGGAAGAGGGGCGGGCTCGCGGTCGGCACCGCTTCTGCGACGTGCATCGGCTGCTCCTGGCGTTCGGATTGACCCTGGATGCCATACCCTGTCCATGCGATCGCGCTGCCGATAAGGCATATTGCGCCGCGTCACGACAGGGACACGACGCGTTCCAGCGTATCGATCGATGTCACTCACGAATGATACGCTCAACCAGTCCGCGGACGGACGGCTCCGCGGTTGCGTGTCCGCACGGCCGATGCCTGCAGCAGCCGGATCACGCGCCGATCGCGTGCCGGATAGCCTCCGCCAGTTCTGCAGCCTGGAACTTGGCCACATAGCCGTTGGCGCCCGCGTTTCGCACGTGAGCTTCATTGGCCGCGCCCGTAAGCGACGAATGGATCACGACGGGGATATCGCGCGTGCGTTCGTCCGCCCTGATACGCCGCGTGAGCGTGAAGCCGTCGACTTCGGGCATCTCCAGGTCGGTGAGCACCATCGATACGGCATCGCGCAAGCGCGTTTTGTTCCGCTTCGCTTCATCGGCCAGCTTGACGAGCATCTGCCACGCTTCCTCGCCCGTCTTGGCCATCATGCATTCGGCGCCGATGTCGCCGAGCGCCTGCTGGATCATGGTGCGCGCGAGACCCGAGTCGTCTGCGGCAAGAATCCGGGTGCCCGGCGGCACCTGAAACGTCGCCGCTTCCGGCGCCACAGCTTCCGGCTGATGGGCAGGAAGCACGTCGCGCAAGACCTGCTCGACGTCGACCACTTGCGCCAGTCGCGAGTCCCCCGTGTTGCCGTCGATTCTCGCGATGCTGGTGACGAGCGCCGACCCGGCCGCGCCTTCCGCCGGAAGCACCTGATTCCAGTCCAGCCGCACGATGTCGTCCACATCCTGCACCGCGAAGCCCTGCGTCGTGCGGGCGAACTCGGTGACGAGCAGGATGTTCAGGCCACGCGTGGGCTCGCAGCCCATCAACTGCGGCAGGTCCACCACCGGGATGATCTGGCCGCGAATGTTGACCGCGCCCATCACACAGCGGGACGCGCCGACGATGGGCGTGATGGTCGGCATCGTGAGAATTTCGCGGACCTTGAACACGTTGATGCCGTACAGCTCGTGCGCGCTGTCGCCCGGCACGGGGCCGAGCCTGAAAAGGAGCAGTTCGAACTGGTTTGAACTGGTCAGGGTCGTGCGCGCTTCATTCGATTGGTGGTCCATCACTTGGCTCTGTGGTTTCACGGGGCGCAAAGCATGCGTATTCCATGCGTTTCCCGGTCACTTGTATATCGGCGGGGGCGCGGAAAACATGAACGCCCGCCACGTGCCGCCTGGTTGGCGAGGAACGCAATCTGACCTGATGCGGCTACGTAAGCTATTGATTGTTCGGGGAAACGTGCTGGTTGCCGGGTTTCTGTGCAAACCGCTTCGAACAGGGCGCCAGGGTTTGCGATATCGACGGATCCCGTCATCGCGATCGGCGATGGTGCCCTTCCAAAAGACCACGTCCAAGCCAATTCGCTTGATGCATGATGCTTCCACATCAGAATCAATTGCGAAACCGCATGGCCGCGTTTGCCGCGGCCAATAAATTGATGGAGCGAGACAAAGCGATGCAACTCGACCAGGCGATGGGTGGTCCGCGTACTCTTTACGACAAGCTCTGGGACGCTCACAGGGTGATGTCGCGTGACGATGGACAGGACTTGCTGTTCATCGACCGGCATTTCGTTCACGACGTCACCGCACAATCGTTCGACATGTTGCGTGAACGCGGACTCAAACCGCGCTCGCCGCAACGTATCTTCGGCACGGTCGACCACTACGTTTCCAGCACGGCGAATGACATGGCGTCCGTGGCAGATCCCGAGCGGCGCGCCATGATCTCGGCTTTGCAACGTGATGCGGCCGAGTCGCGCATCACGCTGTTCGACATGGACGACGCGCGTCGCGGCATCGTCCACGTGGTCGGACCTGAACAGGGCTTGAGTCTGCCGGGCATGACCGTCGTCTGCGCCGACAGCCATACGTCGACGCACGGCGCGCTAGGCGCGCTGGCGTTCGGTATCGGCGCGACAGAGGTGGCGCACGTGCTCGCTACGCAATGCCTGTGGCAGCGCAAGTCGAGCAACATGCGCGTCGTTCTCGACGGCACGCCGGGTCAGGGCGTAAGCGCCAAAGACCTTGTTCTGGCCGTGATCGCACGGATCGGCGTGGCGGGCGCAGTGGGCCACGTGATCGAGTACACAGGCTCGGCGATCAGCGGTTTATCGATGGAAGGCCGGCTCACGTTGTGCAACATGACCATCGAGGCAGGCGGCCGCGCCGGCATGATCGCCCCCGACGAAACCACCTTCGCCTATCTCTCTGGCCGCCCCTACGCGCCCGCAGGCGAGCAGTGGGAGCGGGCGGTGGCGCACTGGCGCACCTTGTTTTCCGACGCGGGCGCGCGGTTTGACCGCGAGGTGCATATCGACGTGACCGACATCGCCCCCATGGTGACCTGGGGTACCACGCCCGGATACGCGTGTGCGATCGACTCTCGCGTGCCCGATCCTGCGGAGGAGGCCGACCCCGATCTCCGCGCGGCGATGTCGCGGGCACTCGACTACATGGGACTGGTCCCTCGCGAGGCGCTGGAAGGCGTAGCGATCGACAGGGTGTTCATCGGCTCGTGCACCAACGGCCGTATCGAGGACCTGCGCAATGCCGCCGAGGTCGCACGCGGTCGCCGCGTGGCACCGGGCGTCGAGGCGTGGGTGGTGCCGGGATCGCACCAGGTGCGCGCGCAGGCCGAGGCCGAAGGGCTGGACCGCGTGTTCAGGGAGGCCGGTTTTGAGTGGCGCTTCCCAGGCTGCTCCATGTGCCTTGCCACCAACGGCGATATCGCTGCGCCCGGACAGCGCTGTGCCTCTACCTCGAACCGCAATTTTGTGGGCCGCCAGGGGCCCGGCGTGCGCACGCACCTGATGAGCCCGTCCATGGCCGCTGCGGCCGCGGTGACGGGGCGTCTGACCGATGTCCGCCGCCTGCTTGGAGCCTGAACATGGAGAGCTTGACATACCTCGACGCCGTGGCCGTGCCGATCGCTGCCATCAACTGCGATACCGACCAGATACTGCCGGCGCGTTTCCTCCAGAAACCGCGTTCCGACGATTTCGGCAAATTTCTGTTCAGTGCACTGCGCTTCGGTCACGACGGCACGGAACAGCCGGATTTCGTGCTCAACAAGGCGCCTTACCGCGAGTCGCGCATCGTCGTGGCGAATCACAACTTCGGTTGCGGCTCGTCACGCGAGCACGCGGTCTGGGCCTTGTACGACTACGGTATCCGTGCAGCGATCGCGCCGAGCTTCGGCGACATCTTTTTCATCAACTGCCTGAAAAACGGCCTGCTGCCCATCGTGTTGCCCGAGGCCGTGGTGTTGCCGCTGCTGGACACGCTGTCGGCCAGCCCGGGCAGCCGCATCGCGATCGACTTGCCCGCTCAGACTGCGACGCTGCCTGACGGCTCGGCCCACGCCTTCGAGATGGAACCCTTCGCGAAAGCGTGTCTGCTGCGCGGCATGGACGAGATCGATTACACGCTGTCGCATCAGGACCGCATCGATGCATACGAGCGCAGCCATGCGCAACCCTATTGAAGACGCACTCTCGAGGACGACAACCAAGGAGAAGTTCAGATGAAGATTGCAGTCATGCCCGGTGACGGTATCGGCACAGAAGTGGTAGCGCAGGCTCTGAAGGTGCTGCGGATCGTAGCGCCTCATGCGGAGACCCAGGAGGCGCCGATCGGCGAGGCGGGCATACAGGCGCATGGTGTGCCGCTTCCCGCCCCCACGCTCGAGCTGGCGCGCAAGGCCGATGCGATCCTGTTCGGCTCGGTGGGCGTGGCCGACGAAGCCGACATCCCGCGTGAACGTCGTCCCGGTACCGGGCTGCTGCAGTTGCGCGAAGCGCTGACCTTGTACGCCAACTTCCGGCCGGCCTATATGTTCCCGGAACTCATCGGCGCTTCGACATTGCGGCCGGAAGTGGTGGACGGGCTGGATCTGGTCATCGTGCGTGAACTGAACGGCGACGCCTATTTCGGCCAGCCGCGCGGGTTCGAGACCAATCAGGCGGGCGAGCGTGTCGGTTTCAACACGATGCGTTATTCGGAATCCGAGGTCGAGCGGGTCGCCCGTGCCGCCTTCGAATGCGCCCGCCGCCGCAGCCGCAAGGTGTGCTCGGTCGACAAGGCAAATGTGCTGGAGGCGAGCCAGTTGTGGCGCGAAGTGGTGACACGCGTCGGGCCCGACTACCCGGACGTCGAACTGAGCCATCTGTTCGTGGACGCCGCCGCCATGATGCTCATGCGCCGGCCCAAACAGTTCGACGTGATCGTCACGGGCAATCTGTTCGGAGATATTCTCTCGGACGCCGCGGCCATGCTGACCGGCTCGATCGGCATGCTGCCCTCAGCGTCGCTGGGCTACAACCGCAAAGGCTTGTACGAGCCCGTGCACGGTTCGGCACCGGACATTGCCGGCAAGGATATCGCCAATCCGCTCGCCGCCATCCTGTCGCTTGCGATGATGCTGCGCGAGAGCTTCGAGATGGAAGGTGCCGCGCGCCGCGTCGAGCAGGCCGTACGTGCAGTGCTGGCCGCAGGCTACCGAACTGCCGACATCCATCAGGAAGGCATGCGATCCGTTGGTACCCGTGATATGGGCGATGCAGTCGTCGAGGCGCTGCGCAAACAGGCGGCGTAGGCCGGAACGCGCCGCACGCAGCAGACCCAGGATCAGGAGAAACGAGGGCGTGAGGAGCCCGGAAATACTCAGCAGTTCTTAGCATGTCAGGCATCGGGGCCGCTGACAACGCGGTCCATCTTCGGCAGTCGGTCGCACCATAAATATCCCTGAAAGGGAGGAGACAACCATGAAGCTGAAATTCGCCATCGCGCTTTGTGCAGCGTTCGAGCTTGTCTGCGGTTCCGTCGCGGCCGTGGCCAGGGATGTGCCTGAAAAGCCCGAACTGCATATTGCGGCCGCCTCCGTCGGCATCACCTATTTGCCGATGCTCGTCGCCCAGCAGCGCGGCTACTTCAAGGACGAAGGGCTGGACGTGCACATTGCTGCCTTCTCAGGGGGTTCCAAGACATTGGAGGCGTTGCTGGGCGGGAGTTCCGACATGGTAGCGGGCGCCTATTCGAACACCATCACGATGGCTACCAAGGGACAGCATCTGGTGGTGATTGCAGCGCAGGTCATTTGTCCGGGCTGGATATTCGGCGTGTCCCAGAAGCGCCAGGGTGAAGTCAAGTCAGCCAAAGATCTGAAGGGTATGCGTATCGGCGTGAGTGCGCCGGGCTCCAGCACGCATATGGCAGTCAACTACATCTTGCACAAGGCAGGGCTTCAGCCCTCCGATGTTTCCATCATCGGCGTGGGTCAGGCGGCGGGAGCGGTAGCGGCGGTGCGGGCGGGACAGATCGATGCGCTGATCGTCAATGATCCGAGCGCCACGATCCTGACCAAAGACGGCAGCCTCAAGCCGTTGGAGAACATGCGTACGGCCGAAGGCAACGTCAAGGTATTCGGCTCGGATTACCCCGAATCGAGCCTGTTCGCGACGCAGGATTTCATCAATAAGAATCCAAAGACGGTGCAGGCAGTCGCCAACGCAATCGTGCGCGCAGAGAAGTGGATCGCGAAAGCCACACCGCAGCAGGTCGCAGACAATGTGCCGCCAGAATATCTGGGCGAGAACAAGGCGCTGTATGCGGACGCCTTCACGAACAGCCGTCGTTGCATCGCGCAGAACGGGGAGATCACGCCCAAAGGCGCACAGACCGTGCGCGACGTGCTGTCGGCATTCGACCCGACCGTGGCGTCGGCCAGGATCGACCTCACCTCGACCTATGACAACAGGTTCGTCGAGAAAGCGGCGGAGATTCAACCATGAGCACTGTGATGTGCAATATGGCGCGCGCCAGCGGCCAGACCGAAGTGCGTGAGGCTTTGCGCTTCGACAATGTGACCTGCACCTTTGCGGGCAATGGCAAGAACGCGCAGACCTACACGGCTGTTTCCGGCGGCAACCTGACGATCGGCGATGGTGAGTTCGTCTCGATCGTCGGACCCACGGGCTGTGGCAAGTCCACGCTGCTGAACGTAGCGGCCGGGTTGACGCGGCCCTCGTCGGGCAGCCTGAGCGTGTTCGGCGAAAAACTGACCAATGGCCTGAACAGGCAAGCCGCCTATCTGTTCCAGGTGGACGCACTCATGCCCTGGAAGACGGCAGAAGAGAACATCGCGATGGGCCTGATCTTTCGCGGCACGCCGCGCGAAGAGGCTCTGCGCGTCGCGCATGAGTGGCTCGAACGGGTGGGCCTCCAGGGGCACGGCAAGAAGTATCCGCACCAGTTGTCGGGCGGCATGCGCAAGCGTGCCGGGCTGGCCCAGGCGCTGGCGTTGAACCCGCGCATCATCCTGATGGACGAGCCCTTCAGCGCGCTCGACATCCAGACACGTCACCTGATGGAAAACGAGCTGTTGCGCCTGTGGTCGTACGACCGCAAGTCCGTGATGTTCGTGACTCACGATCTGGAAGAGGCTATTTCGCTATCGGACCGCGTCATCGTGCTGTCTGCAGGGCCGGGTACCCGGCCGATTGCCGAGTTCGAGATCGACCTTGTGCGTCCACGCGAAATGTCGGAAATCCGCATGACGCAGCGTTTCCTGCAACTGCACACCCAGATCTGGGACGTGCTTCGAGGGGAGGTTCTGAAAAGCTATGCGCGCAATCGTGTTTAATCCGGGCAACCGGTTCGTCGTGCTCGTCACGCGGCTAGCACTCCTGTTCGGCGTGCTGTTCCTGTGGTGGATCGGCACCAGCCAGAAATGGCTGTCGCCCTTTTTCTTCGGCGATCCATTGGGGGTGGTGCATCGCATCGTCGACTGGGTCGTGACGGGCTCGGTGTTCCGCCATCTCTATACGACGCTGCTCGAAACCATGCTGGCGTTCGCGATCGGTACGGTCACGGGTCTCGCCTGCGGTCTCTGGCTCGCGCTCAATCCGTTCCTCGCGGTCGTGTTCGATCCGTTCATCAAGGCGATGAATTCCATGCCGCGCCTGATCTTTGCACCGATCTTCGCACTCTGGTTCGGTCTCGGCATCTGGTCCAAGGTGGCGCTGGGCGTGACGCTGGTCTTCTTCGTCGTGTTCTTCAACGTCTTCCAGGGTGTGCGCGAGGTCAGCCCGGCGGTGTTGTCGAATACGCGCATGCTCGGCGCCAATGCGCGTCAGCTGATGCGGCACGTGTACCTGCCTTCGGCGACGAGCTGGGTGTTCTCCAGCCTGCATAACGCGATCGGCATCGCCTTTGTCGGAAGCGTAGTGGGCGAGTACCTCGGTTCGGAGAAGGGAGTGGGTTATCTGATTCTGCTGGCCGAGGGCGTGTTCGATATCAATTCGGTCATTGCGGGGATTTTGGTACTGACTGTTTTTGCGCTGGTGCTCGATACCGCGGTGTCGATGGTCGAGAACTATCTGTTGCGCTGGCGACCCGGTACCGGGCAGACCGTGGCTGCGAGCGCTTGAGCGTGTGCGGCATTGCAATCGACGAATTGGCGCTGAGGAGAGCACCTTGCAAACAAACGCTATCAATCTGAAGGACCGCGTCGCTATTGTGACGGGCGGCGCACAAGGTATCGGCCTCGAGGTCGGCCGCCGGCTGCTGGCCTCCGGCGCCCGCCTCGCGATCTGGGATATCAATTCCACTGGTCTGGAGCAGGCCCGTGCCGAACTGGGCAATCACGATGTTCACTTCGAGCGTGTCGACATCGCCGATTACACCAGCGTCGAGGCCGGCGTCGCGGGCACGCTGAAAGCGACAGGACGTATCGATATCCTGATCAATAACGCGGCGATCGTCGGCCCGAATGCGACCCTGGCGGAGTATCCCGTCGATGTCTGGAAGCAGGTGATCGATATCGACGTCAACGGCACCTTCCACTGCTGCCGTGCCGTGGTGCCCGTCATGATCGCGCAGAACTACGGGCGCATCGTGAATCTGGCTTCCGTCGCCGGCAAGGAAGGCAACCCGAATGCCGCGGCGTACAGCTCGGCCAAGGCTGCCGTCATTGCGATGACCAAATCGCTCGGCAAGGAACTGGCGAGCTACGACATCGCGGTCAATTGCGTCACGCCCGCGGTGGCACGTACACCCGGTGCGATGGAGCAGTCGCCCGAGCATATCCGCTACATGCTGGGCAAGATTCCGCGCGGCCGCTTCCTCGAACTCAATGAAGCGGCCGCCATGATTGCCTGGCTTGCCAGCGAAGAGAATTCTTTCACGACCGCCGCAGTGTTCGATCTGTCCGGCGGACGCGCCACCTATTGACGGGAATATATCGATGAAGCTCTTACGCTACGGACCGCCCGGCCAGGAGAAGCCGGGTCTTCTCGATCGTGATGGAAACTTGCGAGACCTGTCGGCGCATGTGGCCGACATTTCCGGTGATGTTCTGTTGCCCGCTGGCCTGGCCCGCCTGAAAGCGCTCGACGCCACGTCGTTGCCGCGGGTGGAAGGCAATCCGCGCCTGGGTTCGTGCGTGGGCGGTACGCGAAAGTTCATCTGCATCGGCTTGAATTACTCCGACCATGCCGCCGAGACGGGCGCTGCGATACCGCCCGAGCCCATCGTCTTTATGAAGGCGACCAGCGCGATCACCGGGCCGAACGATGCCATCGAGATCCCGCGTAACGCTCTCAAGACGGACTGGGAGGTGGAACTCGGTGTCGTCATCGGCAAGACCGCGAAGTACGTGAGCGAACGCGATGCAATGGATCACGTGGCCGGCTACTGCGTGATCAATGACGTGTCGGAGCGCGCGTTTCAGGCAGAGCGTCAGGGACAGTGGACCAAGGGCAAGTCGGCGGATACCTTTGGCCCGATGGGGCCGTGGCTGGTGACGTCGGACGAGGTGCATGACCCGCAGGCATTGCCCATGTGGCTGGAGGTCAATGGCCATCGCTACCAGAACGGCAGCACGGCCACGATGATTTACGGCGTGCGTTATCTTGTGGCGTACCTGTCGCAGTTCATGTCGCTGCAGCCTGGCGACATCCTGTCCACTGGCACGCCGCCAGGCGTTGGGCTAGGCCAGAAGCCGCCTGTCTACCTGAAGGCTGGCGATGTCGTGACGCTTGGCATCGAGGGCTTGGGGCAGCAGCGCCAGAACGTCGTACAGGGCTAGGTACCCAGGGCCGCGAAGGCCGCGAAAACAAGGAGACAAACCATCGTGAAATCGATCAGGCGCATGCTGTTGCCGATACTGGCCGCCTGCGCGGCGCTCGTGAACCTTTCGGCCGCGAGCGCCGCGCCTGTACCGGAGAAACCCAAGCTCAGTCTTGCTGCCGCGGGCGTGGGCTTTCCCTATCTGCCGTTCGTCATTGCGGAAAGCCGGGGATACTTCAAGCAGGCCGGGCTGGAGGTCGAGATTGGCGTGTTCAGCGGCGGCGCCAAGGCGCTGCAGGCCATGTTGGGCGGCAGCGCCGACATCGTCGCGGGCGCCTATTCCAACACGATCACGATGGCGGCGAAGGGGCAGAAGCTGGTGTCGTTCGTGACGCTGGCCTCGTGTCCTGGCTGGGTGTTCGGTGTGACTCGCGCCAGCCACGACAAGGTCAAGACGTATGCGGACCTCAAGGGAAAACGCATCGGCGTAAGCTCGCCCGGTTCGAGCTTCCATATGGGCGTCAATTATCTGCTGAACAGGGCCGGCCTCAAGCCGGGCGATGTCTCGATCATCGGCGTGGGTTCGTCTGCCGGTGCGATTGCCGCGGCACGCAGCGGGCAGATCGATGCGTTGATGAGCAACGACCCGGTCGCGACCGTGCTGCAGGGCAGCGGCGATCTTTTTCCGCTGGCCGTGATGCGCGATCCCGCCGGGACTCGCGCGACGCTGGGCGGCGACTATCCGGAAGCTTCCGTCTACACCACCAGGGAGTTCGCGGCCAGATATCCGAATACCGTGCAGGCAGTGACGAACGCCATCCTGGAGGCCGAGCGCTGGATGGCGCACGCGACGCCCGAGCAGGTCGTCGCCGCCGTGCCGCCGCAATACGCGCTGGCCGACAAGGATGTATTCACCCGGGCCTACGGCAACATGCAGAGTTGCATTTCGCGCGACGGCCTGATGACGGACGCCGCCGCGCACACTGTACGCGATGTGCTCGCTGCCTTCGATCCCGACATCGGCAAGGCCTCGATCGACCTGAAAGCCACCTACGACAATCGCTTTGTCGAAAACGCCAACAAGCAATGACGTGTGAGGAATTCAATGATGGAGAGCAGCGTCCGCATCCTGGCTGAAGGACTGAAGTTTCCCGAAGGGCCGGTGGCGATGGCCGATGGCTCGATCGTACTGGTCGAGATCGAACGCGAGACGATCAGCCGCGTGGCGCCCGACGGCACGGTGAGCGTATTGGCGGAGGTGGGCGGCGGGCCCAACGGCCTGGCGTTGGGCCCGGATGGAGCCTTCTACATCTGCAACAACGGTGGCTTCCTGTTCCGCACCGTTGCCGGGCTGAATCGCACCAGACCGGGCGTGCACCCGCGTTATACCAGCGGCCGCATCGAGCGTTTCGATCCGCGGACGGGCACGCTGACAACGGTGTACGACCGCTGCGGCGACTACCCGCTATGCGGTCCCAACGACATCGTGTTCGACCACGATGGCGGCTTCTACTTCACCGACTTCGGCAAGAACCGGCTGCGCGACCGCGATCATGCGGGGCTCTATTACGGGCGAGCCGATGGATCGATGATCGTCGAAGTGGCCTATCCGCTCACGACGGCCAACGGGGTCGGGTTGTCGCCAGACGATAGCGTTGTCTATGTGGCGGAGACGGAGACCGCGCGCCTATGGGCGTTCGATCTTGAAGCGCCCGGCAGGGCGCGCAAGCATCCGTATCCCTCGCCGCACGGTGGTCGTCTGGTCTGCGGGCTGCCCGGCTACCAGCGCTTCGACAGTCTGGCCGTGGACGCAGAAGGAAATATCTGTGTGGCCACACTGGTCACGGGCTGCATCACGGTGGTTGCGCCCTCCGGCGAGGTGCTTCGACAGGTCATGGTGCCCGATGGCATGGTGACCAACATCTGCTTCGGCGGCGCGGATATGAAGACGGCTTACCTCACGCTGTCGGGTACGGGGCGTCTCGGGACGCTGCCCTGGCCGCAAGCGGGATTGAGGCTGACTTATTCCTGACGGCTGCGTGCGAGCAGGTGCGTGAGAAAGAGCTGGACGGGCGCGGGGAGCGATTCGGCCTCGCGCACGCAGATCTTCCAATGCCGTTCGGCCCAGGCTTCGTCCAGCTGCACGGCGACCAGCGGTCCCGAACTGACATAGCGCTCGGCATGATGCTCAGGCACCAGCCCGATGCCGAGGCGCGCTTCGACCATGCTTCGCACCGGCTCAAAGCCGTTGACCCGGATCGACAGCTTGAGCGGGTGGTCGAGGTCGGCCGCCGCGCGCAACACCAGCGAATTCAGATAGCTGCCGGCTTGAGGACCCACCAGCGGGTACTCGGCCACCTCGCGGAATTTCACTTTCCCTGCGTGGCTGAGCGGGTGGTCGGGCGGCATGATGACCACCAGCCGGTCGCTGTGATAGGGAAACACCTGCAGGCCGGCGGTCACGGTCGTGCCGCCGAACACGCCGATGTCGGCCGCGTTCTCGGCCACGGCGCGGACCACGGCGGGGCTCAGGCTTTCCTGCAGGTCGATGCGCAGGCCCGGATGCAGCGCCAGGAAGTCGCGAATGTCATTGGCGATGTACTGGACGATGGTCGAGAGGCTGGCATGTAGCCGGATCTGTCCACGTACGCCTTCGGCATGGTCGAGCAACTCGCTTTCCATCTGCTTGACGTCGCGCAGCAGCACACGGGCGTGCTGCAAGAGGGAGGTGGCCGCGACCGTCAGTTCGAGCCCCTTGTTGCTCCGCACAAAGAGGGCGGTCTTCAGGGTGTCTTCCAGATGGGACATGCGCTTGCTGAGCGCCGACGGCGCGATGTTTTCGGCTTCTGCCGCGCGGGCAATACTGCCGTGCTCGCAGACGGCGACAAACAGTTTCAGCGACTGGAAATCGAAACGCATTGAATCTCCGGACGCGCGGTCTTCTTGCCGCGCCACTTGTTATGGCGGAAAGCGAGTATGCATGGGGCGCCTGGCATGCAGGCGGTTCTGTCGTCTACAACTGGTGCCGGTTCGCGCGCGGGTCGATGCCGTTTTCCTTCAGCCGCGCTCGCTGGCGCCGGTTATCGACGTAGAAGCAAACGACAACGGCGATGGCAGGAACAGGCGGCTGGCCAACGTCATGAAGCAGCACTCAGACTCCCGCCGCGCAGACGCATGCGACCACAGCCAGGTGCGGGCCGGTCGGTCATCCGGTTCACGCCGCCACCTTCGCCGAACGAGAAGCGTGAAGTGCATACACGATACGCCCGGGCCTGTCGACGACGACTTCGGGATGATGTCTGAGAAACGCGTACATCGTAGCGGGAATCGACACGCCGGTGCGTCGCGCCCACTCATGGATAGACCACATGGCGCTGGTGGACTTGACGCCGACCATCGATGCGTTTGTCGCGACGACCAGACTCCCGACCACCGCGCCGACATAGAACGCTGCGGAGAGGCCGCCAACGACGCTGAGCCCTTCCAGTCCCGTCGTGGCACCGATGATCGCGGCCAGGGTCGTGCCCGTACCGACCGATTGAAATGCGTCGAGCAGGGCAGTCACGTTTGCGGTTGCCGTTTGCACCGTTCCGAAGAGACGCGTGGGTGCAGGCAGGCCGAGCGCGGCCATGTTCTTCTGGAAGGCGGTTGCGAAGTCGGGACATGTCGGCATCGGTAGGTCCTCGATGGGGAACGCAGCAGATTATAGATGGCTGTCGCCATTCCGATTCGTCATCCTGTGGCCAGGTTTCGTTTGTCGCTCGCGGTGACAGGCTCCCGGTAGCGCTTCTGTCAGTCACTGCCCCTTACCCGTCACACAACTAACTTGCAAATACCCGCCACACGCGTAAAATACATTTACCTGCCAAACAGGTAACCCGTATAGGCGTCCCGCGATGAAACGCACGTTGCTCAATCCGCACCAGCTTGGCCAGATCCTGCGCACTGCACGGCGCGCCAAAGGGCTTTCGCAGGCCCAGGCGGCGTCGCGCGTGCGCTTGAGCCAGAGCCGGCTCTCCGCGATGGAGCTCAATCCCGACTCGATCACATCGGAGCAGCTTTTTGCATTGCTGGCCATGTACGGCCTCGAGCTGACTGTGCAGACACGTCCCGCCAGCACGGCGCCGACGCAGCAGGACTGGTAGCCATGGGCCGCCCGTCTCATGCGCGCGCGCTGTCGGTGTGGACCAATGGTCTGCGGGTCGGCACATGGCGTATACCATCGCGCGGCGACATGGAGTTTCAGTACGACCGCGACTGGATGGCGTCGCCTGCGGGGAGGCCGCTGTCGCTCTCGCTGCCGTTCGGCATCGACGATGCGCCATTGCGCGGCGAACGTGTGCGCAACTATTTCGACAATCTGCTGCCCGACAGCGAGCCGATCCGGCGGCGTCTGGCCACGCGTTTCCGGACAGCCACCGCCGACGCCTTCGACCTGCTCGAAGCGATCGGCCGTGATTGCGTGGGTGCCGCGCAACTGCTGGCCGAAGATGCGCAGCCGGAAGGCTTCGACCGTATCGAAGGCACGCCGATGTCGGACGACGAGATCGCCGAGATGCTCGCCCGCACGGTTGCATTGGGCGGGCCGGGGGCGGGGCGCGACGACGAATACGACGACTTCCGCATCTCGCTCGCGGGCGCGCAGGAAAAGACCGCGTTTCTATGGCACAAGAAAAAGTGGATGCGCCCACACGGCGCAACGCCCACGACACACATTTTCAAGCTGCCGCTCGGACTCGTCGGCAACAAGAAAGCGGACTGGACGACGTCCGTCGAAAACGAGTGGCTCTGTCTCGCGCTGTTCAGGGCGTACGGCTTGCCTGCGCCGAATGCCGACATCCTGAACTTTGGCGAACAGAAGGTGCTGGCCGTCGAGCGATTCGATCGCCGGCTGCATCCTTCGAAGAAATGGATTTTGAGGCTACCGCAGGAGGACTTCTGCCAGGTGCTCGGCAAGCCTTCGCATCAGCGATACGAAGCGGACGGCGGCCCGGGCATGATCGACATTGCGGGCGTGCTGCGCCAATCGGAGCGACCCGACGCCGACCTCGAGACCTTCCTCAGCGCGCAGATACTGTTCTGGATGCTCGCCGCGCCGGACGGCCACGCAAAGAACTTCAGCGTGCACCTGATGCCGGGCGGGCGGTACGCGCTGACGCCGCTGTACGACATCATGTCGATCTGGCCGGTCGAGGGCGACGGCGGCAACCAATGGTCGTGGCATAAGGCGAAGCTCGCGATGGCGGTGGCCGGTAAGAACCGGCACTATCTGATGAAGGATATCCAGCGGCGCAATTTCAACGCGATGGCGGCGCGGTGTTTCTATGGTGCGGACGCTGAGCCGCTGATAGGGCGATTGATCGATGCAACGCCGGTTGCGATCGAAACGGTAGCGGCAGTGCTGCCTGTGGGTTTCCCCGAACGCGTGGCGGAACGCATTTTCAACGGGCTGAGGACGTCGGCGGAACGGCTTGCCGCGATGGCGCCGGGTGTCTGAGCGTCTGAGCGACGCACCTCGCGCATTTTGATCCGAAGTGGTGCTCATGCGGCGCGACGGCCTACACACAGTTTGCCGCAAAGGGGCGCAGGAATATTCGATGCCGTGGCCCGCAACGCGGGTGCGGCGTTCAATCAATGCGCTTGCAACGAACAAATGTCGGCACGTTGGCGCGAGAAATACGAGGGTGTTGAATTGCGGGACGCCCTGAAACGCCGAACGTCGCCTGATCCCTTCCTGGTAAGTTCTTCCGTCTATAAGTGATACAGCTCGATATGCATTGCCTGATTCTCACGACGTTTTGAGTTTCTTGGGGTGCGTATTTTTGGTTGTTACTTTCCGTAATATATTCGGAGTCCGTAGTATGTCGATTATCATGAAAATCATCCCGATCGGATCATAATAAAAAAGATTGGTATAACGAAAAAATTTGCAATTTTAGGATTTTTCGCAATGTGCTCGATATCCGCATCCGCTAAATTGGCTGCGCGCTGAGTCTGCCCCGCTGTACGACATAGGTGGGCTATGCCTTTCGAAGTCAGGGACTTCTGACCCGCATCGGCGGTTTTTGTCTTCGCCTATGCGCCCACACAGATTCGAACAAATCTGACAACGTGATCTGGATGCATTGCAGTCATAACCCGCTGCGGAGCCGGCTATCGAACAGGTCAATGATCGAGGAAGAAGAATGAGCGATACCAGGATTCGACAGAAGACCAGAGCAGGCAATCAATCCCGATACCGTCTCATGCCGGCGCAGGACTGACATGGGCGTATCGATGTTCAAGCCCTTGCACGCCCGCACGCTGTCGGTTCATTGCGAGGCGTTCCCCACCTGGGGTAATGATGAAGTGCTCGCCCCCATGCGGCTCCGGGGCACGGAAGCGCTTGGCAAGCTGTACCGGTACGAGTTGGACCTGATGAGCATCGACTCGCCGACGCTTCGCGTCTATCAGGCGCGCGAACTGATCAGGCCGGAAGAGCTCGTCGGTTCGGTTATCGACATCACGGTCGAATTCGAGGGCAAAGGCACGTTCATGGCCGGTATGCCAGGCGACCTCGGCGTCGGGAATGTCGGCGCAGGCACACGCACGATGACTGGCCTGATTACCAGCGTCCAGATCGTGGGCAGCGACGACCGGCACATGTACTACCGGTTTGTCGTGCGGCCAAGCCTGTGGCTCACGAAAAAGACCGTCGACAATCGAATCTTCCAGAATAAAAGTGTCGTCGAGATCACCGAAGAGGTTCTGTCGGAATACGACATCGTAGTGGAACAGCGGCTTGGTGCACCCGGTTTCGACAACGGCTACCCGGCGCGCGACTATGTACGGCAATTCTGGTGTTCGGATTTCGATTTCCTGACCAGGCTGTGGCGCGAGTGGGGGCTGTACTACTTCTATCATGGAAGCACGCTTGTCCTGTGCGATTCGCCCGGCGGACATCACGATCACGGCAACATGTACGACCAGGTCCGCTACCACGCACCCGATGGCGGACGCATCGATGAGGAACACATTCACCGGCTGGAAGTGTCGCGTACGATCACGCCCAGCCAGGTCGACCTCGTGGACTACGATTACACACGTTCGAGGGCGCAGCTCACAGGCGAGAGCTATAACGATGGCAGTGCGGCCGATCAGGCGAAGCACTATCAGTGGGGCGACTACTCACAGCCGCTCGCAGGCGCGCAGGGCCTGTCATCCGAACCGAACGGCTACGAGAACGAGGCCAACAATCTGGCAAATGTCCGGCTGGACGCGATGCGCTGCCGCCGCCGGCGCCTGAAAGGCACGGGCAACCTGCGTGGACTCTCGACGGGCAAGACGTTCTGGCTGGTCGACCATCCCGAGGTGTCTGTCAATGCCGAATACCTCGTGGTATCCACGACAATCGATGTCCGTAATGGCGGGCTGGAAACGCAACGTGCGGACGGTGGGGCCGCATACCAGTGCGTGACGGATTTCGTGCTTCAACCGGCCAACACCTTTTTCAGGAACAGGCCGAAGAAGAAACCGCGCGCGCACGCGGAAACCGCCGTCGTCACTAGCTACGACGACCGGACCGTGTGGCCAGATGCTTACGCGCGCGTCAAGGTTCATTTCGTCTGGGACCGGCGTAACGGTGCGAACCTGAACTCGAGCTGCTGGCTGCGGGTCTCGTCGCCGTGGCAGGGCAACGGCTACGGCTTCATCGCGATTCCACGCGTTGGCGATGAAGTGACGATCAGCTATCACGAAGGCGATCCCGACAAGCCCTTTGTGTCCGCGAGCAAGGTCAACCAGTTCAACCAGCCGCCGTGGAAACTGCCGGATAACCTCGCGTTGACTGGGCTGCGTACCCGCGACCTCACGGGTCGCGACAGCAATCATGTGCTCACAGACGATACACCCGGCAAGTTGCAGGTGCAGGTTGCGAGCGATCAAGCGCAGTCGCGGCTCGTGCTTGGCTACAACACGCGCATTGACGGGCGAAACGGACGCAGCCAGCCACGCGGCGAAGGCTTCGAACTGGCGACGGATGCGTGGGGCGTGCTGCGGGCGAATCGGGGCATGCTGGTGACGACGGAGTCTCGCAGGGGTGCGGATGCACCGGCCAAGGATATCGGTGAGACCGTGCAGCGTCTTACGGAAGCCCGCGATATACACGAGCATCTCGTTGGCATGGCGCAGCAGAATCAGGCGCAGGATGCAGGCGCGGACCAGAGCGAGGTGACTGCGGCACTCAAGGCGCAGAACGCCGTCTTGAAAGGCCCGGCGAAATCAGACGGCAGCGATTTTCCCGAGTTCACCGAGCCGCACCTGACGATCGCAAGCCCGGGTGGCATCGAATCGACGACCGAAGGCAGCACGCACATCGCGAGCGGCAAACATATTGCGCTGACCAGCGGTGGTCATGTTGGCATCGCGGCGGGCGCGTCGCTGTTCGCCTCGATCCGTTCGAAGCTGCGGCTGTTCGTGCAGAACGCCGGTATGCGGCTGGTGGCGGCAGCCGGTGACATCGACATCCGTGCGTTGAAGGACAGCATCAACCTGCTGGCGAAACTCAACGTAACGGTGACGGCCAACCGGATCACGATCAGCGCGAAGGAGGAGGTCGAGATCGTCGGTGGCGGCAGCTACACCCGCTGGAGTTCGGGGCAGATCCAGAGTGGAACGTCCGGCGGTTTTATCGTGCATTCAGCAGGCCGCAACTTTACTTCGCCGGACAATGCGCACAAGCCTGCGCTGCCAGACTCGGCCCCGGCGAAAGAAGACCTGCATTTCGTATTGGGTGCGCTGCCAGGTGAGGCACATCGGTACGTGAGCGAGCCCTACGAGCTGTTCAAGGGTGACGCAAAAATCGGACAGGGCGTCACAGACGAGTTCGGGCGTGTGATCGTCACGAACCACCAGGCGGGGACGAAGGCCTACCGCGTCAAGCTGAGCAATGGAGGGCAATTCGATCTTAAGGTGAAGGATGCGCTTGTTGCTGATCCGGGGCACGTGGAACAGCGCTCAAACCGTGGTGAGCGGGCGATCTGATATGTTTTGGTCAGGATCGCAAAACGCATCGACAAGGATACCAATGAATAAACACCTCAAGACGCAAAATCCAGCCGACGTCGCGATCGATGAGGCAGGTCGCAAAGCTCAGGGCTCCGTGCAATGGCTTCTGGAAAACCGTAAAGAGAATCCCATCACTTACGGAAACCGGCTGCACTTCATGATTTGTGGCGAGGAGGGGTTCGAATCCATTGCAAAGGACATCTGGGACGCAAGGTCAACCGTCGATATCGTCTGCTGGGGCTTTGATCCCGGCATGGAACTCGCGCGTGGCCCTGCTTGCTGGAGATTTGACCCTGACCTCGGTAACGAAATTGCAAAGGGTAATGCCTGGCCAAGAGGCGTGACGTACGGTCGCTTACTGGAGACGGTCGCGACGCGAAAGGACAATCCTTTGAAGGTGCGGTTGCTAGTCTGGTATGACCCACGTGGGTCCGCCAAACAGAACAATATGCCCGGCTATTCGGATGTACGTGAAAACTGGTTGACGAGTCCCGTTGCTAACGGGGTCAGAAAGTCTCCGCCGTATGACAACGCTGCGCGCCACGACTACTGTGTTGCCTGGTGGGCGCGCAATCTGCCGGACGGCAGAAGCGGTGCCGGTTCGAATCCGAACCTCCAGGTTGTCCTGCGCAGCATTGCTGCTGATGACGTCAAGTCCATGCTGGTCACCGCGCCGCCAGAGGAGGACCACCCAGCCTTTGAACGGGGAAATCCGGTAGACGAAACGGGCCTGCTCGAAGACTATCCGACCCACCATCAGAAGCCGATCCTGATCGACTATATGCATGAAGGTGGCAGCAAGGCAGTTGGCTATGTCATGGGATTGAATTCTGTTACGGATTTCTGGGACCGGACAGCACATGAAATTGACGATCCGCTGCGCGAAACCTGGGAACGTCGCTACGTCGATGAAGAAATCGATCATGAGCGCGCTACGCAAGATCCCAAAGGGGCGCGCAGTAAAGCGGTTTACCGGCACACCAAACCCTATCAGGACTATTCCTGCCGCGTGGTGGGGCCCGCATTGCAGCGGCTCCACCAGAACTTCGAACGGGGCTGGAATTTGTTCGCACCGTCCGCATTGCAAACCGCAGAGCTGGCTGGATTGCCGCCCAGAATTCCTACCTTGTCGAAGAATCCAGCGCATGGCGTGCAGATCGTTCGTACCCAGCCGCACGAACGGGACAAGAGCGTCAAGGAACTCTATTTCCAGGCGACCAGTTTCGCACGGAACTACATCTATATCGAGAACCAGTATTTCTTCTATCCGGAGTTTGCGCGCCATCTGAAGAGCGAGCGTCAGAAATTCTGTGATGCCTGGGCGAGCCTGGCGAACAAGCCGATGTCCGAGGTACCGATACTCCATCTTTTCATTGTGATTCCGCATCCGGAGGACGATGGCATGATCCCGAGAACGTTCGACATATTGACGGAACTGGGCGCAAGTGACGCGATGCCAGAACAGGCGAAATACGTGGACATGGGCAAACTCGATCAGGACTATGCCGACGCGCACAAGGGCAAGAAGGGAAAGAAGGTCCTGGACCGCCCTGCCGTGAAGCAGTTGCAGGATGCGTTGGGCCTGAAGGTGAGTGTCGCCCGGCTGCGTACGAGTGGGCTGATTGGCAACCAGATGGCTTACCGGGAAATCTACATTCACTCGAAGCTAATGTTGATTGACGATGTATTCGTCACGCTCGGTAGTGCAAATCTCAACCAGCGCAGCATGTCGGTGGACAGCGAGATCAATATTGCGGCGACCGGACAGGTTTGGGCGGCGGATTTGCGCAAGCGGGTATTTGAGTTGCATTCAGGTGGCGATATTCCAGGTAGCGGGTCATGGTCCGAAACTCCAGAAACATTCAAGGCTTGGACAGCTCGAATGAAAGATAACCTTGTTCGTATGGCTAAACGGCAGCCATTGCAGGGTTTTATTCTGCCATTCGAAGACCACCGCGCGACGGCGACCATGCATGCGTCGATAACGCTACCGTCGTCGTCTAACAACGCAACGGTTTGAGGAGGACATGCATGCGATCCGTAATGCACATTGTTGTCTTCTGTCTTGTATTCGTAACCTTGACGACCACGAATTGCCAAGCTGGCTTGCTGGCATCTAGCACTAGCAAAATTTCCATGTCCACGCCTGATCTGCCGCGCTACGAAAAACTGCCGCCATTTAGCCCTCATCGCAAGAGCTTTACCTGTGTCTATCAGGACCAGCATATCCCACCCGTCGACCCACAGGCCGAGTTGTGGTTTCAGCAGGCGCTAGCTCTGGAAGACCTGGATATCTATTACAAGAACCGTGACTATCCGCGCATTTATCAGCTTTATCAGCAGGCCGCCGAACGCAATCACTGGAAGGCGATGCTCAACCTTGCTTCGCTGATCCTGTCTGACTATGCCGTCCCGGAGCACGATCCAGAGGTTGCGATCCAATGGGTGGAGAAGGCAATGCGACTCGGCGTGCCGGATGCATACGACATGATGGGAACGTATCACCAGAATGGTTTGGTCAAGGGAGGTGATGCAACGAGTGCCTATGCATTCTTTCAGCGTGCCGCCGATATGGGCAGCCCATCGGCGCAAGAGTTCTTGGGATTTAAAATGAGTGGTAGTTACGATAGCCCTGACGGCGAGTTTTGGGGTAATGGCGCCATCGGCACAAAGATGCTGGAATGTGCATTGGCGCAAGGTTTCGGAGACGCCGCAGACGATCTCGGTTACCTATATAAAGGTGAAACTCCCGATTCAAAACTGAAGGCATTACGAGTTTTCCAGGAAGGTGTGAAGCTTGGTAGCGCTAAGTGTGCCAATACGCTCTATACGGAGTTTAATGGCATGAATCTATCAACGGGCCGGAATATCGTTGGTCATGTCGATAAGGCGCGAGCTGAGCGTTACAGCAGGATTGGCGACGCGCTGGAGCATTATCAAGGTCGTCTGAAGTTGCCGAATCTCGACAAGGTACTGCCGCTTCCACCCGCGCCGTTGCCGAAGTGGGACGGCAATAAGAAAACGTTGATCGATGCAGCTAAGGCCGTGACACCGCCCCCGAAGCCCGTGCGAAGTGGGCAACTGGAAGGCCGCGAATTCATCCCCGAAGGCTATGCGGTGAGACGGTTGTCGGAACGCCTCTACACGGTTCGCAACAAGAGGTCCGTGCCGGAGTCGGGCTACTGGATCGCGACCTATGCAGATGGAGAGAAGCACTTCCTCGTCAGAAGCGAAAATCCCGAACGCTATCGTGCTGGCGAGCAGTTTGAGCCGTCACGCGTCGGCTGGTTGTCCGAAGAGGAAATACAGTGGCATTTTCTTGGCGAAGCGCACAAGCTGCCGCCGAAGCGCGAAGCATTTGTGGCGCTTATGAACAAGGCGGGATGGCTCAGACAGGTTGCGGATGTCCCAGCGCGGGTTCGTTGCAGCGGACACCGGAAGTGCCCGGAGACGGGGATCTGGGAAGGGCGCATCGCTGACGACCATCCGCAGGCGAGACTTTACAACCGTTGGGATCAGCAGGCGTTTGTCGAGCAGGGGCAGTCCTTCCCCGATCCGCGCGCCCGGTTCATTGACGTCGCGCCTGAAGACGTGCGTTGGATCTGGCTAGGCAGCACCAATCCAGACGGCGACGCTCCCGGCACCAGGCGGATCGTGCTTTGACACATGATCACTCTCCAGTCTGGATAAACAATGACACGACAGGCGATTGTGGTCGGCGACACACTGGCTCCGCACGGTGGCCGGGTTATGACTGGCTCACAGGTAGATGCGATAGATGGCCGGGCAGCGGCCAGAAAGGATGATCTGGTGGAGTGTGCCGCGCACGGAACCAATCCGATAGCGGAAGGTGATCTGTCAACTTTGCTCGACGGTCAACCCGCTGCGCTCGAGGGGCATCATGCATCGTGCGGCTGCGTGTTGGTAAGTCTGCAGAAGACATTGTCGCTTGGTTGAGGGGGCAATCTTGGATTGGGCAGCTCGAATGAAAGATAACCTGGTTCGTATGGCAAAACGGCAGCCATTGCTGGGTTTTATTCTGCCATTTGAGGATCACCCCGCGACGGCGACCATGCATGCGTCGGTGGCGCTCCCCGCATCGACGAACACTGCAACGGTTTGAGGGCGAAGCATGCGAGTCACGATCCGCCTTGCCTTATGTTTAGCGTTCGTAAGCCTGATGGCGGCGAATGTTCACGCCGGCCTGCTGGCGTCGGTCACTAGCAAGCTTTCCATGTCCATGTCTAATCTGCCGCGCTACGAAAAGCTGCCGCTATTTAGCCCCCATCGAAAGAGCTTCACCTGTGTCTATCAGGAACAGCATGTCCCGCCCGCAGACCCACAGGCCGAGTTGTGGTTTCAGCAGGCGCTGGCTCTGGATGACCTGGATATCTATTACAAGAACCGTGACTATCCACGCATTTATCGGCTTTACCAGCAGGCCGCCGAACGCAATCACTGGAAGGCGATGCTCAACCTTGCTTCACTGATCCTGTCGGATTATGCAGTTCCAGAGCATGATCCAGAGGTTGCGATCCAATGGGTGGAGAAGGCAATGCGGCTCGGAGTTCCGGATGCATACGACATGATGGGAACCTATCACCAGAATGGTTTGATCAAGGGAGGTGATGCAACGAGTGCCTATGCATTCTTCCAGCGTGCCGCGGACATGGGTAGCCCATCGGCCATGACTTTCCTTGGCTACAAGATGGCTGGCAATTACGATGATCCAGAGGGAGAGTTTTGGGGCAATCTGCAGATAGGGACGCAGATGCTGGAATGCGCACTGGCTCAGGGCTACGGCGATGCAGCCGAAAAGCTGGGATTTATCTATGCACGCCCCGGAACCAACGAGGCCAAATTGCGGGCTCTTAAGGTTCTCCAAGAGGGGGTGAAGTTGGGTTGCGCGGAATGTGCGAACAGTTTGTTCACCGAATTTGATGGATTCAATCTCAACAATGGTCGAAATCTTGTTGGTCATGTTGATAAGGCACGAGCTGAGCGTTACGGCAAGATTGGCGATGCGCTGGAGCATTATCAAGGTCGTCTGAAGCTGCCGAATCTCGACAAGGTATTGCCGCTTCCACCTGCGCCGTTGCCGAAGTGGGACGGCGATAAGAAAACGTTGATTGATGCAGCCAAGGCCGTAACGCCGCCCCCGAAGCCCGTGCGAAGTGGGCAACTGCAGGGCCGTGAATTCATCCCCGAAGGCTATGCGGTGCGACCGTTGTCGGAACGCTTCCACACGGTTCACAACAAGAGGTCCGTAGCGGAGTCGGGCTACTGGATCGCGACATATGAAAATGGAGAGAAACACTTCCTCGTCGGAAGTGAAAATCCCGAACGCTATCGTGACGGCGAGCGTTTGAGCGGTCGCACGGTGGCAGGGGTCGCGGACATCCCAGCGCGGATTCATTGCAGTGGGCACCAGAAGTATCCCCGAGACGGGGGTGTTATAGGCCGGCTGGTCGACGCAACGCCCGCCGCGATGAAAGCGGTAGCGGCGACGTTGCCGAAGGATTTCCCGGAGCGCGTGGCGGAACGCGTCTTCGGCGGGCTAAGGGGTATCAGCGGAACGGCTAGCGGCGATGCCACCGGGCGTTTGAGCGCCGCATGAGCGACGCGGAGGTGTGAAGTGTGGTTTTGCTTTGGCTTGCGCTGCCATCCGGTTTACGTTGGTTGCTGCGCGAGCGGTCTAGTTGGCTTTTGCTTTGCGCTGGCATCCGCGATATGCCTACGTGCTTCAAGCGTTGCCCCTGTGCGGGGCGGCACCTACTTTTCTTTGCCGCCGCAAAGAAAAGTAGGCAAAAGAAAGCGGCTCACACCGCCAGTTCTTGTGTTTGCCTGAGGGCCCCCACAGGTTCTTACGCTTCACACGGCAGCCACGTGACCCATGCTCGTTGCCAGCGCTCTTGCAATGCGCCTCACCCGCTTCATGCTCCCGAGTTGCAGCATGCCGTGCCAGACAGTCCACGGCCGCCCAGGTGGCAAACTGTGTGTAGGCCCCGGTACTCCCCACGCCTCACTTCGGACCGATAGCGCACGCGCCCCACACTGTAAGAGCACCAGGCTATACGACGCGACAGCCTACACACAGTTTGCCACCTGCGCGGCGCATACCATTCGCTGACGCTTGCCTTGGTACGGGTATTTGAAGTGGGTGAGGCGCTCATTCGAAGCGTTGGCAACGCACGCGAACAGAAATGTTGCCGTGTGAAACGTGGGGACGTTGGGGGCCCGTGGACAGGAACATGGGCTGGCGGTGTGAGCCGCTTTCTTTTGCCTACTTTTCTTTGCGGCGGCAAAGAAAAGTAGGTGCCGCCCCGCACAGGGGCAACGCATGCGAACCAATAACATCACGCGGATGCCAGCGAAAACACAGAACGCGGATGCCAAGGCAAAGACAAAAAAACCAAACCGCTTGCGCAACAACCACCACCTCGCACCGGAGGCGCACGCCTAAACCCTATCAACAGGGCGTAGCCAGAAAACCAAACCCCTCACTCATCGAGCGCCTCCTCGACCAGTTCAATCCAATGCCGCACATGCGTCTTGCGAGCCCCATCCAGATGCACCTGACAACCGACATTCGCGGTCGCGATAACATCCGGCTTACCACTCTCAAGCGCCGCGATTTTATTGTCCCGCAACTTGATAGCAAGTTCAGGCTGCGTAATCGAATACGTCCCCGCCGACCCACAGCACAGATGCGCATCAGGCACAGCAGCAAGATCGAACCCTAACCGCGACAGCACACTCTCGACCGCGCCACCAAGCTTCTGCGCATGCTGCAACGTACAAGGACAATGAAACGCAACCCGCTTCGCAACAGCACCATCAGCAGCCTGCAAGACATCGAGCGGCTCCTCAGCCAGCACCTCGACAAGATCGCGCGCCAGCGCGCTAACCCGCGCGGCCTTCGCCGCATACAGCGGATCATTCCGCAACAGATGCCCATATTCCTTCACGAACGCGCCGCAGCCGCTGGCCGTCTGCACGACTGCTTCAGCACCGGCTTCGATCGCAGGCCACCACGCATCGATATTGCGCCGCGCCCGATCAAGCCCGGCGTCCTGCGCATTCAGATGATAGTCAGTCGCCCCGCAACAAGCCGCTTCACGAACAGACGTCACGCTAATCCCAAGCCGATCGAGCACCCGCGCCGCAGCCGCATTCGTATTCGGCGACAGCGAAGTCTGCACACACCCTTCGAGCATCAGCACACGACGCGCATGACGCACCGCAGGCCGCGCCTTCGCTGGCACGGCAGCACGCGCCGGAATCTTCGCCTGCACGCCAGCAGGCAACAGCGGCCGCACCACGCGCCCACTCTTGAGCAGCACATCGAACACAGCAGGCCGTGGAATCACCGCACGCAAGCCCTTGCGCATCAGCCGTTCGCCGACCGGCCGCTCCACGCGCCGCTCGAGTTCGGCGCGCCCGATATCGAGCAGCCGGTGATACGTGACGCCCGACGGACACGTCGTTTCGCAATTCCGGCACGTCAGGCAGCGGTCCAGATGCAGTTGTGTCTTGTCGCTGACAGGCTCGCCTTCGAGCAACTGCTTGATCAGATAGATACGCCCGCGCGGTCCGTCGAGTTCATTACCGAGCAGCTGATACGTCGGGCACGTCGCATTGCAGAAGCCGCAATGCACGCACGAGCGCAAGATGTCTTCCGCTTCCGCTGCATCGGGCAGGGCTTTCGCGTGAGAGTCGAGATTCGTTTGCATGATCGCGCTCGCTTCAGAGGTCGGCGTACAGCCGGCCGGGGTTCAGCACGCCATTCGGATCGAGGCGGCGTTTCAATTGATGCTGATAGCGCAGCAGCGGCGCGGCGAGCGGCTGGAACGGCTCACGTTCGGACGACGGCGTAAAGCAGGTCGCATGACCGCCTGCCGCATGCGCGAGCTGACGGATTTCGGCGGCGGACGCGTCGCTCTTCACCCAGCGCTGCGCGCCTGCCCAGTCGATCAACACGTCGCCGCGCAATTGCATCAACGGCGTGGCATTCGGCAGCGACACACGCCACAACGGACGCGTGTCAGCAAAGAACGGCAACCGATGATCGCGCAGCGCATCCCAGAACGCGCAGTCGATTTCGTCGCCGCCGATCCGGTCGACGGCCGACTTCACTGATCCGCTTCCGCCTTCCAGCCGCACATACAGCCTGCCATCGACATAACATGCGCCGCTCACGGGCAGCGCGGCCTTGCGCCATGCCGACAGTTCGCGCAAAGCTTCGTCGGCGCCGAGCGTGAGCGCGAAGCTGCGGCGCTCGCGCGGCTTCGGCAGCACTTTCAGCGACACTTCCGTCAACACGCCGAGCGAGCCGAAACTGCCCGCAAGCAGACGCGACATGTCATAGCCCGCGACGTTCTTCATCACCTGGCCGCCAAAGCGCAGATGATCGCCGTCGCCCGTAATCACACGGCAGCCGAGCACGAAGTCCCGCATCGATCCCGCCCAAGGACGGCGCGGACCTGACAGGCCAGTCGCGACCGCACCGCCAAGCGTGCCCTTGCCATCGAAAAGCGGCGGCTCACACGGCAGCATCTGATCGGCGTCGTCGAGCGCGGCATTCAGTTCGACGAGCGGCGTGCCGGCGCGCGCGGTGACCACGAGCTCGGTTGGGTCATACGTGACGATGCCCCGATGCGAGCGCGTGTCGAGTTCTTCGCCCCGCACATCGCGGCCGAGAAAACGCTTGCTGTCGCTGCCGCGAATGCGCAACGGCGTATGCTGTGCGATCGCGTGCTGCACTTGCGCGACGAGGCGCGCGCTGTCGTCCATCGAATCGAATTCGCGTCGCATCAGAAGCGCTCCAGTTCGGGAAACGGCAGCTTGCCGTGATGGATATGCATCGCGCCATGTTCGGCGCAGCGATGCAGCGTCGGAATGTTCTTGCCGGGGTTGAGCAAGCCGTCGGGATCGAAAGCGGCCTTCAGCGAATGGAAAAGCGTGAGTTCCTCGCTGCTGAACTGCACGCACATCTGATTGATCTTCTCGCGTCCGACGCCGTGCTCGCCGGTGATGCTGCCGCCCACTTCGACACACAGTTCGAGAATCTTCGCGCCGAGCGTTTCGGCGCGTTCCATTTCGCCGGGCGCATTGGCGTCGAACAGGATCAGCGGATGCATGTTGCCGTCGCCCGCGTGGAAAACGTTCGCGACGCGCAGGCCGTATTCGTTCGACAGCTCCGCGACGCCGCGCAGCACGCGCGCGAGTTCGCGGCGCGGAATCGTTCCGTCCATGCAGTAGTAATCGGGTGAAATGCGGCCCACGGCAGGAAACGCATTCTTGCGACCAGCCCAGAAGCGCTGGCGTTCGGCTTCGTCCTTCGCGATGCGGATGCCCGTCGCGCCCGCGTCGCGCAGTATTGCGCCCACGCGATCGCAGTCTTCCTGTACGTCCGCTTCCGCGCCGTCGAGTTCGCACAGCAGGATCGCTTCGGCATCGATGGGATAGCCCGCGTGAATGAAGTCTTCGGCGGCGCGGATCGCGAGGTTGTCCATCATTTCGAGGCCGCCCGGAATCACGCCCGCCCCGATGATCTGCGCGACGGCTGCGCCCGCTTTCTCGACATCGTCGAAGCTCGCGAGCAGCACCTTCGCGCTTTGTGGTTTGGTCAACAGCTTGACCGTGACTTCCGTGACGATGCCGAGCATGCCTTCGGAACCCGTCAGCAGCGCGAGCAGATCGAAGCCGGGCGAGTCGAGTGCTTCGGAGCCGATCGTCAGGCGCTCGCCGTCGATGGTCAGCACGTCGAGCTTCAGGATGTTGTGCACGGTCAGGCCGTATTTGAGGCAGTGCACGCCGCCCGCATTTTCAGCGACATTGCCGCCGATCGAGCAGGCGATCTGCGACGAAGGATCGGGCGCGTAGTAGAGGCCGTGAATCGCAGCCGCCTGTGAGATCGCGAGATTGCGCACGCCGGGCTGCACGCGCGCAATCGATGCCTCAGGGTCGATGTGCAGGATGCGGTTGAAGCGCGCCATCACGAGCAGGATGCCCTGTTCGAGCGGCAGCGCGCCGCCGGACAAACCCGTGCCCGCGCCGCGCGCGATGACAGGCACCTTGCGCCCAGCCGCGAATTTCAGCAGCGCCTGCACCTGCTCGATCGAATCGGGCAGCGCGACCATCATCGGCTTCGTGCGATATGCCGAGAGTCCGTCGCATTCGAATGGACGCAGATCTTCGTCGTCGTGCAGCAGTTGCATGGAGGGCACGAGACCCTGAAGCCCGGCGACCAGCGCGGCCTTGTCATGCGAGGGAAGCGGGCCGTCGATCCGTTCGTCGTACGCGTAGCTCATGGTGTGTCTCCGTGGGCGCAGGTGCTATGTCGTGCGCCGCTTATCCGTGTTGCCGCCGATTGTTCCCGTTTCGTGTTGCCCTGTCGATGGACGCAACGAGTGGTCGTACCAGTTTGTTGATTTCAAAAAAACCTCGTAGAACCCGTTGAATGAGGCGTGGAAAGGGAATTGGCGCTATCATCGACCCCATCCAGAACCCGTTCCAGAAGTGGTCATACCAGTGATTTCAGACCCGGAAAACCCGGCCAAACAGTCCGATCGCAAGATTGCCGATGTGGTCGCGGAGCGCATCGAAAGGCTGATCGTCGACGGCGTGTTGAGGTCGGGGCAGGCGCTGCCATCGGAGCGTCGCCTGACGGACAAGCTCGGCGTATCGCGCACCGCATTGCGCGAAGGGCTGAAGCTGCTGCGCGCGCGGGGCATCATCGAAACGGCGCACGGCAAGGGCTCGTTCGTCGCGAACCTGACTGCGCAGCCGCCGCAGTCGCCATTGATGCATCTGCTCGCGTCGCAGCCGCGCACGCTCTACGACCTGTTCGAAGTGCGCGGCATGCTCGAAGCCGAATCGGCGCGTCTGGCCGCGTTGCGCGGCACGCCCGCCGATTACATGATGATCACGCGTCGCTATGAGGACATGCTCGCCGCGCACCATGCCGACACCGACCCGGCGACGCATGCGCGCCTCGATCACGCGTTTCATCTTGCGATCTGCGAGGCGTCGCACAACCCGGTGCTCGTGCATACGCTGCGCTCGCTGACGGAGTTGCTGCTCAGTTCGGTGTTTGCGTCCGTGAACAATCTCTATCACCGGCAGCCGCATCGCAAGCGGATCGACCGGCAGCATGCGCGGCTCTACAACGCGGTGACGGGCAAGTTGCCGGAGCAGGCGTATCGGGCCGCCGCAGATCATATCGACGGGGTGCGCGAAAGCCTGCAGGAAATCGAGCAGGAAGAGCAGCGGCTGGTGCGCGCGACGCTCAGGCTCGAAGGGTGGAAGTAAGCGCTCGTTGCTTCGGCGCTTTTCTGTTCGGGCGAAAACGCAACTACCAGTCTGCCGCGTTCGGCCTCGGCCAACGCCTTCGGCGGCAACTTCGGTTCCGCAAAAGGAGGGCGGAGCGTACCGCGGAAAATCGCTACTGCGCCTTTTTCTTCCGCGACGAAGATTTCATCTCGATGACATCGGGCGACCGCTTGCGCTTGCCGGGCAGCACGCCCATGCGCGGGTCGCGCTCGCGTGCAAGCGCGACCATCTCGTGCGCAACCGTTTCGAACTCGGGATGCGTCTGCGATACATACAGCCACTTGCCGAGCACGGGATGCGGCGCGAGCACAGGGAACTCATCGAGCAAACCCGCTTGCCGGTCATGCGACGTGCACACCACCAGTCCGTTCCACGGTTCATTGCCGCTTGCCACCGCGAGATATAGCAGGCCGTCGAGATACGCCGCCTGAAAGTTGAAGAATCGTTCCCGCGAGTATTCGGGGTCTCGTTCGAGAGGTTCGAAGATCCACACGAGCGGGTTTTCGCGCTTGCGTTTCGGGTTCAGTTCGACCGGCTGCATGACAGGGCCTTCAATAGAATTTTTCCGATGATATATCCAGCGGCTGGGTCCGGCAGGCGGCCCGTGCGACAGGTTGCCACCCGTTTTTCACACGTCATTGCGTCAGAAACAGGTATCGTATCGCCCATGGTGCAGTGCAGCGCATCGATAGAACTTGCACAAATCAGGAGAAAGGAGCGGCAATGGCAAACAGGATCGAAACAATCGGCATCGTCGGCGCGGGCACGATGGGCAACGGCATCGCGCAGGTGTCGGCGGTGGCAGGGCTGAAGGTCGTGCTGATCGACGTGACGGACGCCGCGCTCGAAAAGGGCGTCGGCGCGCTCACGTCGAGTCTCGCGAAGCTCGTCGAGAAGGGCAAGATCGAAGCGGCGGCGCGCGATGCGGCGCTCACGCGCATCGAGACGTCGACCGATTACCAGCGGCTGTCGGGCGTCGACCTCGTGGTCGAAGCGGCGACCGAAAACGCCGAACTGAAAATTCGCATACTGCGGCAGATCGAATCGGTCGTAAGCGGCGAGACGATCATCGCATCGAACACGTCGTCCATTTCGATTACCGCGCTGGCCGCGACGCTCGGCAAGCCGGAGCGTTTCGTCGGCATGCACTTCTTCAATCCGGTGCCGTTGCTGCCGCTCGTCGAAGTGATTCGCGGCGTGCAGACCAGCGACGACACGGCGGCCGCCGTGCGCGAGCTGACCGAGCGCCTCGGCAAGACGCCCGTCAGCGTGAAGAATGCGCCGGGCTTCGTGGTGAACCGCATTCTCGTGCCGATGATCAACGAGGCGTTCTTCGTGCTGGCCGAGGGGATTGCGACGGCGGAAGAGATCGACGCGGGCATGCGTCTCGGCGCGAATCATCCGATCGGGCCGCTCGCGCTCGCGGACCTGATCGGGCTGGACGTGTGCCTGTCGGTGATGGATGTGTTCCTGAAGGACTTCGGCGACTCGAAGTATCGCGCGTGTCCGCTATTGCGCGAACTCGTGGCGGCAGGCCGTCTGGGCCGCAAGACGGGACACGGCGTATATCGCTACGATCCGAAGCATTGATGCATCGCGCGGCGTGCGGTCGTGAATCAGCCCAGTTCGAACGACGTGACACCATAAAGCCGCGCAAGCGGTATATCCGGCGCGCGCTTCGTGTACATGCGCGCCGTTTCGAACACGCTCGTCAGGCGATGCCGCTCGGCGAGCGCGACGGCGGCTGTGTTGAGTTCGGACACGTCGAGCGCGACGGTCTCGCCGGGACAACGCGCGACGAGCGCAGTGAACAGGGCCTCGGCGGTTTGCGCGTCGTCGGCGAATAGCGGACCGATCTTGCGTCCCTCGCGGCATCGGCGCAGCACGCCGTAGCCGCGCATCTGGCCGTCACCGACGCTTGCGAGCGCGACGGCATCCGGTTGATCGATCCATCCGCGCAGAAAGATGTCGCGCGGCGCGGGAAAGAACCGCTGGTCATACGAGGCGAGTTTGTCGAAAGGCAACTGGCGCGCATCGGCGAGTGAAGCGTTGTTCGATGCGTCGACCTCGGCCACACCCTGAAAGCGGATGTTCCGGTACGCGAGCTGAAATCCCGACTTCCTGTAATTCGGCTGCTGCGCGACTACGCCATCGAGTCCGACATTGCGCTTGCCGAGATACGCGATGCCATGTTGCCAGATGCGCAGGCCGAGTCCCTTGCCGCGAAACTCCGGCTTCACGATATAGAGCCCTATGAAGCCGAAATGCGCGTCATAGGCAACAGCCGAAATCGAGCCGACCGGTTCGCCATGCAATTCGCCGATGAAGAACCCGTCCGGGTCGGCGGTGCGAAAGCAGTGCGCGTCGTGCAAGCCTGGATTCCATCCTTCGCGCGCGGCCCATTCGATGGCGAGATTCACTTCATCGGCGGTCATCGTGCGAACGATGAAGTCGCGCGTTGCGTGCGTCGCTTCGCTCATGATGTCTCCTTGTCGCAGCCGGGTGCCTCTGCTCACATGCGAACACATATCATGCGACCAAAAGCGTTTTTACGTTCGCGCGAAACCCGTTGCGGCGTCGTGAACGCGCGAACGTCACGATCGAATATGAACGGTTGATGCATATCTGTCTCGCGTTGCGCATGGAGGTTCACGTGCTGCCAAAGACCTCGTTCGTTGGATGCACGGACCACCTCTTGCATATGCACGACGCTGCTCAGATAACACGCGTGACGCGTGACATACGTTGGTGCGAATCCAGCCGAAAGCCCTTGTTCTCTGCACCTGCGCGCAGCATTCGCGCACCGTCGAAGGGATTATTCAGCAAACGCTAAAGTCGCGATACGATGCGCCGATAAGCCGTAGTGGCGAGCGGCCTGATCGAGGCGCGGGCCCGTTTTTCACCTTCCACTGACCGGGAGTGATGTGTGACTCGTTCGATGTCGTACGCGATGGCGCGCATGCCATGAAGCGCAATCCATTCTTCCGTCTGCTTGCGCGTCTGCGCGTGGGCCGCAAGCTGCTGCTGATCTATCTGCTTGACTTGACGGCCGTGGTGTACATCAGCGGCATCCTGATTCACGAGAAGTACATTTCGATCGACTTCTCGAACAAGGAGATCGTCGGTAACGCGTATATCGGCACGGTCCGCGATGCGCTGATCGACGTAGCGATGGCGGGCGCGGGACAGCGTCCTCCCGCCGGGCGCCTGAACAATGCGCAGGCGGATCTCGCCAGCACGGAAGCGCGCTACGGCGCGCATCTGGAAAGCGCCGCGCTGAACACGCGCGTGCGCGCCGCGCTGGACGTGCTGGCGCGCGAGGCGCAGCCCACTGCCGCGCAAATCAACGAAGCGCTCGAAGCATGCCGCGAGCTCGTGACACGCGTCGGCAATCAGTCGAACCTGATTCTCGACCCTGACCTCGACAGCTACTACGCGATGTCGCTGTCGATCCTGCGCTATCCGGCGCTGCTCGAATCGGTGAACCGGATTGGCCGGCAGTTACACGAAGGGCACGAAGGCGTGCATGCCGTGCGCTCGCACGACGAATTGCGCACGCGCTATCTCGTGCTTGAAGGGCAACTCGATGCCGTGCTGCAAGGTTTGCGCTCCGACTTCTCCGAAGCGGGTGCGGCCAATCATGCACTCGACTCGACGCTCGGGCCGTCGATGGCGCGCATGCTCACCGCCGTCGAATCGTACCGGCACGCGGCGCGCATCATCATCGACAGCAACGGCGAGGTCGATCCCGCACTCCTGTCGATCGTCGACGTGCAACAGCAGACACTCGTGGCCAGCGTGCAGGACACATGGCGCAGCACGGCGGATCAGCTCGACGGCCTGTTGCATGCGCGCGTGCGCGGCCTCTTCTCGCGCATGTGGCTGCATCTGGGCACGGCGCTCTTCCTGTTGTGCAGCATTCTCGGCATGGTGTATTTCGTCGCGCAGCAGATCTCGCGGCCGCTGCGCCAGCTGGCGCGCGTGATGGACACGGTGCGCCGGACGGGCGATCACACCGTGCGCGCGAGCTGGCACAGCCAGGATGAAATCGGCCAGCTGGTGCGCGGCTTCAACGAAATGCTCGAGCAGCTCGATCGCGAGCGCGACGTGCAGAAGGAACTCGCGGCGACGGCGCGTGCATCGGCCGCGCAGCATGCGCTCGTCGAATCGACACCCGTGCCGATGATGGTGACGGCCGTGCCCGGTCATGAAGTGCTGCACGCGAACCAGCCCGCGTTGTACTGGCTCAACGGCTGCACGACCGACCCATGGGCGTTTGGCCTCGATTCGTCGGTGCGCGCGCGCTTTTTCCAGCAGTTGTCCGACCGCGACGCCGTCGACGAATTCGAAGTGCGCTGGAAAGCGAGCACCGAACCGACGTGGGCCATGCTGTCCGCGCGGCGTCTGAACTTCCAGGGCCGCGACGCCGTGCTGACGGCCTTCACGCCGATCAACCAGATCAAGCTGATGGAGCAGCGGCTCGAACTGTGGGCGAAGGTGTTCGAGGCATCGTCCGAAGCGATCCTGATTCTCGACCAGGAGCGGCGACTGCTGACGGCCAACGCGTCGTTCTATCGCGCGACGGGCTATCGCGCGGAAGATATTGCGGGCAAGCCGCCCGCGTTCATCGTTGCGGGCGCAACGGGCGGCGCGGTGATCACGGCGCTCGCGACGCTCGTCGACCGCTCCAGTTCATGGAACGGCGAAGCACAGATCAGGCGGCGTCAAGGCGGCGATTATCCGGCGTGGCTGATGATCAGCGCAGTGCGCGACAAACGCGGCAATGTTTCGCACTATATCTGCACGCTGATCGACATCACGGATCGCAAGAAGAGCGAGGCGCGCATCGAGTTTCTCGCCGAGCACGACGTGTTGACCGAACTGCCGAACCGCGCGCTCTTCACGAAGCGGCTGGGCGTGGCGCTCGAACATGCGAAGCAGCATCAGCAGCGTGTGGCCGTGCTTTTCATCGACCTCGACCGCTTCAAGGACATCAACGATTCGCTTGGCCATCATATCGGCGACGGCTTGCTGCGTTCCGTATCGCGGCGTCTCGTGCAGGCCGTGCGCAGCAGCGATACCGTGAGCCGTCTGGGCGGCGACGAGTTCACGATGATTCTTTCCGACGTGGGCAGCGCGGCCGATGTCGCGCGCACCATCGACGAACGTCTGCTGCCGCTCGTGCGCGAGCCGCATGCGATCGGCGGCGTCACGCTGCAGGTTGCGTGCAGCGCGGGCGTGGCGCTCTATCCCGACGACGGCACGGACATCGAAACGCTGATGCAGAACGCCGACGCCGCGATGTATCAGGCGAAGGCTGCGGGGCGCAACCTCGTGAAGTTCTTCTCGCCCGATATGGCCGAGCGCGCGCGTCAGCGGCTCGCGCTCGAAGCCTGCATGCGTACGGCCATCGAGCGGCACGAATTGCGGCTGGCGTTTCAGCCCTGTCTCGATGCGCAAACGGGCGCGCTCGTCAGCGTCGAAGGCTTGCTGCGCTGGACCCATCCGCAACTGGGCGCGGTGACGCCGGCGCAGTTCATTCCGATTGCCGAAGAGACGCGGCTGATCATCCCGATCGGCGCATGGGTGATCGACGAAGCGTGCCGGCAGCTCGCTCGCTGGCGCAAGGACGAGTCGAGCGAGATGGGCGAGTTGCGCATGTCGATCAATCTGTCTGCGATCCAGTTGCGCGACGCGGATATCGTCGATACGTTGCGGCGCAGTCTCGCGACGCATGGTGTCGCGCCGCAGCGGCTGGAACTCGAAATCACCGAGACGGTGTTGATGGATAGCGCGGAGAACTATCTCGACGCGATTCGCGCGATACGCGCGCTCGGCGTGAAGCTGTCGCTCGACGACTTCGGCACGGGCTATTCGAGCCTCAGCTATCTGAACCGTTTCCCGCTGGATCGATTGAAGATCGACCGGGCGTTCGTGCGCGACATGCTCGATGCACCAGCCGATCTCGCCGTCATCAAGGCGATCATCGAGCTTGGGCATGAACTGGGTCTGCGCGTGGTCGCAGAGGGCGTCGAAAACGAGGACGAAGCGAATACGCTGCGCAGCATCGGTTGTGATGAATTGCAGGGATTCCTGTACTCGCCGGCGATATCCGCCGACGAACTCGAGGCATGGGTCGCGCAGCGGGTTGCGGCGGATGTCGAATGATGCGCGGAATAGCGTGCGTATAACTTACCTGTGCGTTGTCATGAAGACGCGTGCGCGACGGGCCTGAAACGCGCTATGCCCCGACAACAAAGCGCTGGCGCGTGAATTGCGTGTCTGTAACTCCGATGGCGCCTATGCGCCAATCGACAGGGAGAGCGACATGAACCGCGATCAGGTCAAAGGTGTTGCGCAGCAGGTGAAGGGGAAGGTCAACGAAGTCGTCGGCAAGGTGACGGGCAATCGCACGCAGCAACTGAAGGGCGATTTGCAACAGGCGACTGGCACGGCTCGCAAGGCATTCGGCGACGGGAAGGAGAAAATCAGAAGGATGGGCCGGTGACGTTTCCGCCGCGCCGGCCCGTGTTCATTTAAAGAACCATCAATGATCGTGCCGCATGCAGGCCGCTGCAGGTTGCTGCGCGGCCTTGCGGCTCAGCATCAGCGTGACGACGGCCGACACGGCCAGCGTCGCGCCGACCACGTACAGGCCCGCTGCATATCCGCCCGTCACGTTCTTGAGCCAGCCGATCGCAAACGGTCCGACGAAGCCGCCCAGGTTACCGACCGAATTGATCATCGCGATACCCGCTGCCGCGCCTGCGCCTGAGAGGAACATGCTCGGCATCGCCCACAGCGGCGCCTTCGCCGCGCTGATGCCGACATTGACGACCACCAGTGCAAGCACGATCATGAGCGCCGTGCCCGCCTGACCGGCGAAGATGAAGCCGACACACGCCAGCGCGCAAGGAATCACGACGTGCCACGTGCGCTCTTCCGTCCTATCCGAGTGCCGCGCCCACAACACCATCGCGATCACTGCCAGCACGCTCGGAATGCCCGTCAGCAGGCCCGTTTGCAGCGCGCTGAACCCATACTGGCGGATGATGAGCGGCGCCCACAGGCCAAGCGTATACAAGCCCGCTGACGTGCCGAAGTAGATCAGTGCAAGCGCGAGCACACGCGGATCGCGCAGCGCGCTCAGCGCGCCTGCCGTATGTCCCGAGTGACCCTTGCGCTCGTCGGCTTCCGTCTTGAGTTTCGCGATCAGCCATTCGCGCTCGTCGTCCTTCAGCCAGTGCGCTTTCGACGGCGTGTCGGTCAAGAACTTCAATACGACGAAGCCGAGCACGACGGCAGGCACGGCCTCGATGATGTAGAGCAATTGCCAGTCGGAGAGACCGAACATCGGCGGCAACTGCATGATCGCGCCGGAGATCGGCGAGCCGATGGCCGTCGAGATCGGCGCGGCGGCCATGAACCATGCAGCGGCGGCAGCGCGTTGCTTGCCCGGAAACCACAGGCTCAGATACAGGATGATGCCCGGAAAGAAGCCCGCTTCCGCGACGCCCAGCACGAAGCGCAACACGTAGAAGCTGGTCGGTCCCGTGACGAACGCCGAAGCCGCCGACACGATGCCCCACGTCACCATCACGCGCGCGATCCAGATCCTGGCGCCGACCCGATGCAGGATCAGATTCGACGGCACTTCGAACAGAAAGTAGCCGATGAAGAACAGCCCGCCGCCGAGGCCGAATGCCGTCGGCGACAGGCCGATCGCCTTGTTCATCGTCATGGCGGCGAAGCCGACGTTGACGCGATCGAGAAAGCTGACGAAGTAGAGCAGCATCACGAACGGAATGATCCGTAACATCAGCTTGCGCGCTACTCGCGATTCGAGTTCGGGTTGCATGTGTCTCCTCCTTGGAGGTTGAGCCGGGCTGTGCCGGACAATCCAGGCTTCACGCGTTGTCTGCCGTTTGCGGGTCAGTTGTCGTTGTGTGCGTGAAGCCTTTGGGCGCGTTTTTCGCTGCGCCCGGTGTCGCGGCGGCAGGAGCCGCGCGACCACGGAACTGCATCTGCGTTATGCGGCGACGGCTACCTTTTCGACGAGCGCGCACACGGCTGCCGTCACTTGCGCCGTCGTTGCCTTGCCGCCGAGATCGCCCGTATGCAGCGACGGGTCCGCGGTGACGGTTTCGACTGCGCTCATCACGCGCTTCGCCGCTTCGAATTCGCCGAGATGCTCGAGCAGCATCACGACCGACCAGAACGTGCCGATCGGATTCGCGAGGCCCTTGCCCATGATGTCGAATGCCGAACCGTGGATCGGCTCGAACATCGACGGATAGCGGCGCTCCGGGTCGATGTTGCCCGTCGGTGCGATGCCGAGGCTGCCCGCCAATGCGGCGGCGAGGTCGCTCAGGATGTCGGCGTGCAGATTGGTCGCGACGATGGTGTCGAGCGATGCGGGACGGTTGATCATGCGCGCCGTCGATGCATCGACGAGTTCCTTGTCCCATTTGACGTCGGGAAACTCCTTCGAAATCTGCAGCGCGATTTCATCCCACATCACCATCGCGTGACGCTGCGCGTTGCTTTTCGTGATGACGGTGAGCAGCTTGCGGGGGCGCGACTGCGCGAGACGGAACGCGAAGCGCATGATGCGCTCGACGCCGGCGCGCGTCATGATGGAGACGTCGGTGGCGGCTTCGATGGGATGGCCCTGATGCACGCGACCACCGACGCCCGAATATTCGCCTTCGGAGTTTTCGCGGACGATCACCCAGTTCAGCTCTTCGGGCGTGCAGCGCTTCAGCGGTGCGTCGATGCCGGGGAGAATGCGCGTCGGCCGGACGTTCGCGTATTGATCGAAGCCCTGGCAGATTTTCAGGCGCAGGCCCCACAGCGTCACGTGATCGGGCACGTCGGGGTCGCCTGCCGAGCCGAACAGGATCGCGTCCTTGTTGCGGATTGCGTCGAGGCCGTCGGCGGGCATCATCACGCCGTGCTCGCGGTAGTAGTCGGCGCCCCAATCGAAGTTCTCGAACTCGAACTTGAAACTGTTGCTGCTGCGCGCCAGCGCTTCCAGCACTTCCTTGCCCGCCGGCACGACTTCCTTGCCGATGCCGTCGCCGGGGATCGTCGCAATGGAATAGGTCTTCATGTCTCGCTCCTTCAATTGATATGGAATGGAACTGACTGTACCCAACTGGAAGCGCTGTAACCGGTGCTAAACTCAAAGCATCTTTAACTTCAATTCACAAATCGAGCCGTGACCGAGACCGTTCAACCGACCGATCTGAGCTTTTTCTCGACGCTTGCCGCGTCAGGCAGCCTGAGCGCGGCGGCGCGCGAACTGGGTTTGACGCCCGCGGCCGTGAGCAAGCGTCTGACGCAGATGGAGCAGCGCGCGGGCGTGCCGCTCGTGAACCGGACGACTCGCCGGATGATGCTGACGCCCGAAGGCGAGGTCTATCTGGAGCACGCGCGGCGAATACTCGATGAGATCGACGCGCTGTCCGAGCTGCTGGGCAGCGCGAAGAAGAGTCCGAAGGGACTGTTGCGGGTGAACGCGACGCTTGGCTTTGGGCGCAGTCATGTCGCACCGGCGATCTCGCGCTTCGTGCACCGCTATCCGCAGGTCGCGGTGCAGTTGCAGCTGTCCGTCACGCCGCCGCCGCTCACCGACGACGCGTTCGACGTCTGTATCCGCTTCGGCGAGCCGCCCGACACCCGCGTCGTCGCGCGACGGCTTGCGCCGAATCGCAGACTGCTATGCGCGGCACCTTCGTACATCGCCGAGTATGGGATGCCGCTCACGCCGCATGAACTGGTCAGGCATAACTGCATCGGCATACGGCAGGGCGACGAAGCGTATGGCGTGTGGCGGCTCGCGACGGGACGCGGCGCTGCGCGCAAGACAGAGGCGGTGCGCATCAACGGCAATCTGACGACCAACGACGGCGAGATCGCGGTGAAGTGGGCACTCGAAGGGCACGGTGTTCTGATGCGCGCGGAGTGGGACGTCAACGAATATCTTGCGGATGGGCGGCTCGTTCAGGTGCTGCCGGGGTATGAGACGCCGGGCGCCGATATTTTTGCGGTGTATTCGCAAAGGCATCAGATGTCGGCGCGGATCAGGACGTTTGTCGATTTTATTGCGGGGGAGTTGAGGGAGGCGCGGGAGGGTTAAGCGTATTCAGCGGCGATGGTCTAATAGAAAAAATCCAGATTTGACCTTTTTTTACCAAGCTATTTGTGAATGTGATGTAGCCTGAATATTCCCCAAGCCACAGAGGGAATTGTAATGGCTGATAGCTTTCTCAAAATCGTTGGGATTTCTGGTGAGGCGCAAGACGCGATCCACAAAGGTGAGATCGAGGTTTCTGGCTGGCATTGGGAAATGAAACAACAATCTTCGATGATGTCTGGGTCGGGAGGCGGAGCGGGTAAGGCGACGATTACCGAACTAACGTTCATCCACCAGATCGATCGTGCCAGTCCCAATCTGATGCGCTACTGCCTCACTGGCAGGCATATCCCCGAAGTTATTCTGACCGTTCGAAAAGCAGGTGGCGCGCCGCTAGATTTTCTGAAGATAACAATGGGCGATGTTGTCGTTATGTCTGTCCAACCGATGGTATTCGACGAAAATTACATCGAGCACGTTAGCCTGTCATTTTCGCGGGTAAAACAGGAATACGTTCTTCAAAGTGAAATTGGCGCAAGCGCTGGCACTGTCACTGCGAGTTTCGACATTAAAGAAAACATCGATAAATGAGAAATCGGCGTAATTACTTCGCATTAGTTGTCGGTGGAATTCTGGCGATCGTGACGGTGCTGATAATGGTTGACCGAATCAGTTTCTATCGGACGTCCATCGTTTCAGTTGCCAAGGTTTCCCATCTCAACGCTGGCGGCCATCATCCGGAGATTGTCTTTAACGCAATGAGCGGTCAACGCTATGAATTGCCTGCGAGTTCCTGGTGGTCTGTCACAGCCGGTCAAGAAGTAGCGATCCGTTACGATCCAGATGATCCGGAAGCGACAGTTGTAATCGACAGCGTTTTCAATATCTGGATATGGGCGGCGCTCCCGTTAATTTTGTCAATAGTTTTTCTTGTCACTGCTATAAAAGGCGAATCATTCGATAATGTGAGTATTCGATGAAGATCCTGAGACGAAGTGGTTGGACTTTTGATACAAGCGCGGGTGGCGGAATCGGGTATGGCTCTTTCACGGTCGAAGGTGGAATTTTCGCACTAAGAGATCTGGAAGGGGTAAGTCATCAGTATTCTTTCAGCGCGTTCGGGACATCCATCTCGAGATCGCTAACAGGTTTTTTTCATATTCCAAAATTTGCGCTTCCGAAGTTCATCATCAAGAGGAAAGAGCTTGGAGGCTCTGGATCAACTGCCGACTTCAATAGCTATGGCAAGTTATTTTTGACGGAGAGTTTCAAGGGTGCTGATTTAACCAAACCGCAATCCCTTGAAGGTGGGGTAGTTTATTTTGAGGGGGCGGCGGGATATCTGGTAGGCGGTAGTGCGTCATTGATGATCCTTGGGATAAGTCGTGAATTAATCCTGCTAGGAATCGGCAAGCCTGATTTGATTGGAACGGCTATTCGAAGCGCGCCGGCTGTCCTGACTATGACAGGCGTCAATGAAGGGTTACAGAATTCACTAGGTGGGGCATTCATGCTTGGGCAAATCACCTATAAGGGCTTGTACGCTGATGTAGGTGAATGAAGTTAGCCCCGCTTCGACGGGGCGACGAGGCACCTATGAAGTCGATACCGATTAAACGCAGGAGCGGAGAGACATAGGCGCACCCATCGGTGACAGCGGCGCAGAAGGTACGGGTGCAACACCCAATACAGTGCTGCGCTGCACCAGCAAAGTGCCATCGAGCCTCACCATGAATCAGTGAGCAGCCTCGTGGTAGACCCGGAAAAACTCCGGCAAACCCAAGCCAGAAAAGCCTTAGCGCCAACATCAACCCGCATGGCACACACCTTGCCTTTATCACCCCACAGCGGCTCAACGACGAGCCGCAAAGCAGCATCCCCCAAGTACTGACGAATTTTGGACAACGGCGTCCCCTGAATCTGGTCTCGCACCCGATTCGCGGGACGCCGTAGTCGTTTACAGGCCCGGAACATGACCGACAAAGCCACATCGATCGATCTGCTGAACTGGCGCACGCCCGCCATGCGCGCTTTCCACTTCGCGTGGATGGCGTTCTTCGTCTGCTTCTTCGCGTGGTTCGCGTGCGCGCCGCTGATGCCGCTCATCAAGCAGGAGTTCCACCTCACGGCGGATCAGGTCGCGAACATCAACATCGCCGCCGTCTCGATCACGATTCTCGTGCGTCTGATCGTCGGTCCGATGTGCGATCGCTTCGGTCCGCGCAAGGTCTACGTCGCGTTGATGGTGGTCGGTGCGTTGCCCGTGCTCGGCGCCGCGCTCGCGCACAGCTACACGATGTTTCTGTTGTGCCGGCTCGGCATCGGCGCAGTCGGCGCGAGCTTCGTCATCACGCAATATCACACCTCGGTGATGTTCGCGCCCAACGTGGTCGGCACCGCGAACGCGACGAGTGCAGGTTGGGGCAACGCAGGCGCAGGCGCTGCACAGATGCTCGTGCCGCTGATGCTCGCTGGGGCCGTCGCGCTGGGCGCGAGCAACGCCGACGCATGGCGTCTGACGCTCGTGCTGCCGGGCATCGCGATGCCCATCATGGCCGCGCTCTACTGGCGCTTCACGCAGGATTGCCCGCAAGGCAATTTCACGGAACTGCGCGCACGCGGCATCGCCATCGATAGCGGCAAGAAAGGCGGCTGGGCGAGCCTGCTCGCGGCATCGCGCAACTATCGCGTGTGGATGCTGTTCGTCACCTACGCCGCGTGCTTCGGCGTCGAGGTGTTCATCCACAACGTCGCGGCCATCTATTACGTCGATCACTTCCAGCTGTCGCTGCGCGACGCCGGTCTCGCGGCGGGCAGCTTCGGCCTGCTCGCCATCTTCGCGCGCCCGCTCGGCGGTCTGCTGTCGGACTGGGGTGCGAAGCGTCGCGGACTGTCCGCACGCTCCATGCTGCTGTTCGCACTGATCGCCGGCGAAGGCGTGGGCCTGCTTCTGTTCTCACAGGCAAGCCACGCGGCGCTCGCCGTGATCGCGATGCTGCTGTTCGGGCTCTTCACACACATGGCGTGCGGCGCGACCTACGCGCTCGTGCCGTTCATCGACCGCAAGGCGCTCGGCGGCGTGGCGGGCATCGTCGGCGCGGGCGGCAATGTCGGCGCGGTGGCGGCGGGCTTCCTGGCGAAGGGCATGGGCGACCTGCATCAAACCCTGCTGACGCTCGGCGGCTTCGTCAGCGCGTCCGCGATCTGTGCGATCGCCGTGCGCTTTTCCGCCGAACACACTGCTCGCGATACCGCACTCGGTGCAACGAATTAAATCAATGAATCCCCTCTCTGACAGGATCGGCGACATGAAAGTCATCGTTATCGGCCACGGCATGGTCGGCCACAAACTGCTCGAATGCCTCGCGGAACAAGCCACGGCGCGTCTCGACATCACCGTGCTGTGCGAAGAGCCGCGTCCCGCTTACGATCGCGTGCATCTGTCGGAGTTCTTCTCGGGCAAGTCCGCCGACGATCTGTCGCTGGTCGAACCCGGCTTCTTCGATCGCGACGACATGGTGCTGCGCCTGAACGCGAAGGCCGTGTCGATCGATCGCGACGCGCACACGGTGACGACCTCGACGGGCGAAACGCTTTCCTACGACAAGCTCGTGATCGCCAGCGGCTCGTACGCATTCGTGCCGCCCGTGCCGGGCAAGGATCGCAAGGACTGCTTCGTCTATCGCACCATCGAAGACCTCGAAGCGATGCAGGAATGCGGCGCGCGCTCGAAGACGGGCGTCGTGATCGGCGGTGGCCTGCTCGGTCTGGAGTGCGCGAAGGCGTTGCGCGACCTGGGCCTCGACACGCATGTGGTCGAATTTGCGCCGCGCCTGATGGCCGTGCAAGTGGACGACGGCGGCGGCAAGATGCTGCGCGGCAAGATCGAAGAACTCGGCGTGACCGTGCATACGCAAAAGAACACGCTGGAAATCGTCGATGGCGAAGACGGCACGCACCGCATGCAGTTCGCCGACGGTAGCCATCTCGACACCGACATGATCGTGTTCTCGGCAGGCATCCGTCCGCGCGACGAGATCGCGCGTGCCAGTGGCCTCGCGGTCGGCCCGCGCGGCGGCATCGTAATCGACAACCACTGCCGTACGAGCGATGCCGACATCTACGCAATCGGCGAATGCGCGCTGTGGAACGGCCAGATTTTCGGCCTCGTCGCGCCGGGCTATGAAATGGCGCGCGTGACGGCGAAGCAGTTGCTCGGCGAACAGGACGCCGCGTTCGCGGGCGCCGACATGAGCACGAAGCTCAAGCTGATGGGCGTCGATGTGGCGAGCCTCGGCGATGCACATGGCGCGACGGCGGGCAGCCGCACGTATCAGTTCAGCGACGAACGCAAGCAGGTCTACAAGAAGCTCGTCGTGTCCGACTGCGGCAAGTTTCTGCTCGGCGGCGTGATGGTCGGCGACGCGAGCGAATACGGCACGCTGTTGCAGATGATGCTGAACCGCATCCAGTTGCCGGAATCGCCGGAATTCCTGATCCTGCCGCAAGCGGACGGCAACGCGAAGCCCGCGCTCGGCGTCGATGCCTTGCCCGAAAGCGCGCAGATCTGTTCGTGCAACAACATCTCGAAGGGCGCGATCTGCGCGGCCGTTTGCGCGGGCGCGACGACCATCGGCGACCTGAAGAGCGCGACGAAGGCGGGCACGTCGTGCGGCGGCTGCGTGCCGCTCGTCACGCAGGTGATGAAGGCCGAGATGAAGAAGCAGGGTCTCGCCGTCAACAACCATCTGTGCGAACACTTTCCGTTTTCGCGCCAGGAGCTGTATCACATCGTGCGCGTCGAGCGTATCGAGACCTTCAGCGCGTTGCTGAACAAGCATGGCCACGGCCTTGGCTGCGATATCTGCAAGCCCGCTGTCGCCGGCATTCTCGCGTCGTGCTGGAACGAGTTCGTGCTGAAGAAAGAGCATGCCAGCCTGCAGGACACCAACGACTACTACCTCGCGAACATCCAGCGCGACGGCACGTATTCCGTCGTGCCGCGCATGCCGGGCGGCGAAGTGACGCCCGACGGTTTGATTGCCGTCGGTCAGGTCGCGAAGAAGTACGGTCTCTATACGAAGGTCACGGGCGGGCAGCGCGTCGATCTGTTCGGTGCGCGCGTCGAGCAGTTGCCGTTGATCTGGGAAGAGCTGATCGCGGCGGGCTTCGAATCGGGCCACGCGTATGGCAAGTCGCTGCGCACGGTGAAATCGTGCGTGGGCTCGACGTGGTGCCGTTACGGCGTCGACGATTCCGTCGGCCTCGCGATCGATATCGAGAACCGCTACAAGGGCCTGCGCTCGCCGCACAAGATCAAGTTCGCGGTGTCGGGCTGCACGCGCGAGTGCGCGGAAGCGCAAAGCAAGGACGTCGGCATCATCGCGACGGAAAAGGGCTGGAATCTCTACGTGTGCGGCAACGGCGGCATGAAGCCGCGCCATGCCGAGCTGATCGCGTCGGATCTGGACCGCGAAACGCTGGTCCGCTATATCGACCGCTTCCTGATGTTCTACGTGCGCACGGCCGACCGCCTGCAACGCACCAGCGTGTGGCGCGAGAACCTCGAAGGCGGCCTCGACTATCTGCGCGACGTCGTCATCCACGACAAGCTCGGTATCGCGGCGGAACTCGAAGCGGAAATGCAGCACGTGGTCAACACCTACGAATGCGAATGGAAGAAGGCCGTCACGGACCCCGAAACGCGCAAGCGCTTCCGTCACTTCGTCAACAGCGACAGCGCCGACGACAACGTCAGCTTCGTCCCGACGCGCGGCCAGATTCGGCCCGCCACGCCCGACGAGCGCCAGCGGCCCGTGCGCATTCCCGTCGTCGTCGAGCAGTCGACGGAGCCGGCGGAAACGGTTTGACCCAGAGCACCTACGTCACTCATTCACCGATAGAACGGAGATCGACATGAACAACGACCGTCTGCCGACCACCTGGACGTCCATCTGCGCGCTCGACGACATCGTGCCGAACACGGGCGTCTGCGCGCTCGTCAACGGCGAGCAGGTCGCCGTGTTCCGCGTCGAAGGCGAGCGCGGCGGCGTGTACGCCATCGACAACTTCGACCCCGCGTCGCAGGCGGCCGTGCTGTCGCGCGGATTGATCGGCAGTCTCGGCGAGCGCATCGTCGTCGCTTCGCCGATCTACAAGCATCACTTCGATCTGCGCACGGGCGAATGCCTCGAAGCGCCCGACAAGTCCGTCAGCGCGTTCGCGGCGCGCGTCGAAGACGGACACGTGTGGGTATCGGCGTAATCTACGGAACGGAATCTGGCAATGACGTGCGAGAACATCAAGACGGTGTGTCCTTACTGCGGCGTCGGTTGCGGCATGGTGCTGCACGTCGAGGAAGGGCAGGTCGTCAAGATTTCCGGCGACAAGGATCATCCGACCAACTACGGTCGTCTGTGCACGAAAGGTCAGTCGGCACATGTCGCGCTGCGCAAGTCGGGCCGCCTCGAAAGCGCGTTCGAGCGGCGCACCCGCGACGCCGATCCGATTCCCGTTTCCGCCGATCTCGCGATTCCCGACACCGCCCGCCGTCTGCGCGCGATTCTCGATGAACACGGTCCCGATGCGCTGTCGTTCTACGTGTCGGGACAGATGTCGATCGAGGCGCAATATCTCGTCAACAAGCTCGCGAAGGGCTTTATCGGCACCAACAACATCGAGTCGAATTCGCGGCTGTGCATGGCGAGCGCGGGCAGCGGCTACAAGCTGTCGCTGGGCGCGGATGGCCCGCCGGGCTCGTATCAGGATTTCGACAAGGCCAATCTGTTCTTCGTGATCGGCGCGAATATGGCCGACTGCCACCCGATCCTCTTTCTGCGCATGATGGATCGCGTGAAGGCAGGCGCGAAGCTGATCGTCGTCGATCCGCGCCGTAACACGACGGCGGAGAAAGCCAATCTGTTCATGCAGATCAAGCCGGGCACCGATCTCGCGCTGCTCAACGGCCTGCTGCACCTGCTGCACAAGAATGGCCGTACCGACGCGCGCTTCATCGGCGAGTTCACGGAAGGCTGGGACACGATGCCCGCGTTCCTCGACGACTACACGCCGGAGAAAGTCGCCGCGCTCACGGGCATTCCCGAAGCCGACATCCGCCAGGCCGCGCAATGGATCGGCGAGGCGCCCGAGTGGATCAGTTGCTGGACGATGGGCCTGAACCAGAGCACGCACGGCACCTGGAACACCAACGCGATCTGCAATCTGCATCTGGCGACGGGCAAGATCTGCCGCCCCGGCAGCGGTCCGTTCTCGCTGACGGGTCAGCCGAATGCGATGGGCGGCCGTGAGATGGGCTATATGGGTCCGGGCCTGCCGGGCCAGCGCTCGGTGCTGGTCGAGGAAGACCGCGCGTTTATCGAAGACTTGTGGCAAGTGCCGCACGGCACGCTCAAGACGACGCTCGGCGGCGGCACCGTCGACATGTTCTCGCGCATGGCGGCAGGCGACATCAAGGCATGCTGGATCATCTGCACGAACCCGGTGGCGAGCGTCGCGAACCGGCAGAACGTGATCGCCGGATTGCAGGCCGCTGAACTCGTGATCGCGCAGGACGCGTTCCTCGACACGGAAACCAACCGCTACGCCGACGTCCTGCTGCCCGGCGCGCTGTGGGCCGAGGCGGAAGGCGTGATGATCAACTCCGAGCGCAACATGACGCTGATGCAGCAGGCCATCGATCCGCCCGGCGCCGCGCTCGCCGACTGGCAGATCATTGCGCGCGTCGCGTGCGAGATGGGCTTTGCGGATGCGTTCACGTATGCATCGGCGTCTGAGGTGTTCGATGAAATCGCGCGCGTGTCGAATCCGAAGACGGGCTATGACCTGCGCGGCGCGAGCTACGCGCGGCTGCGCGAAACGTCGCTGCAATGGCCGTGCGCGCCCGGTGCCGCATCGGACCGCAACCCGCTGCGGTATCTCAACGACGGCGTGAGCCAGACGCTGAAAGTGCTGCCCGACGGCACGCGCCCCGCACTGGTGTTTCCGACCGCGAGCGGCAAGGCGATGTTCTTCGCGCGTCCGCATGTCGATCCCGCCGAGATGCCTGGCGCGGAATTCCCTGTCGTCCTGAACACGGGCCGCCTGCAACACCAATGGCACACGATGACGAAGACGGGCAAGGTGCCGATGCTCAACCGGCTGAACCCTGCGCCCTTCGTCGAACTGCATCCGGAAGACGCGGCTTCGCTCGGTGTGCGCGACAAGGACCGCGTCGAAGTGCGTTCGAAGCGTGGACGCGCCGTGCTGCCCGCCGTCGTCACCGAGCGCGTGCGCCCCGGCAACTGCTTCGCGCCGATGCACTGGAACGACGTGTATGGCGACGACCTGTGCATCAACGCCGTGACGAGCGATGCAATCGACGCGATCTCGCAGCAACCCGAGCTGAAGTTCTGCGCGGTGGCTTTGTCGCGTGTCGAAGCCGAACCCGACGTGGTCGAAGCGTTGCCACACGATACTGAAGAAGCACCGGCTGCCGCGCAGGAAACGCCTGTCGCGATGGCCCGTCAGCAACAGGAACTGGATATGGCCCGTATCGACGCTCTCGCCGCCATGCTCGGCATCACCGACACACCCGCGCCGACGCTGGACGATGCCGCGCGGCTCTACATGGCGGGCTTCGTCAGCGGCTTGCGTTCGTCGCAAGGCGACGCGCGTGGCGTGCCCGCGTTGCCTGCGAATGCACCGCTGTCCGCGAATGCGCGGCTCTGGTTCGACGGCGTGCTCGCGGGTCTTTTCAGCCGAGCACCGGAATCCGCCCCGGCGCTGACGTCCGTGGCGCAACCCGAAGCGGTCGGCGGCCCTGCCGTGCGCATCGCGCACGCGCGGCCCAAGGTCGCGCTGCTGTGGGCGTCGCAGACGGGCAACATCGAATCGTTGACCGAGCAATACGCAACGCAACTGATGGAGTCCGGCTTCGAGATCCGCATGTCGTGCATGGCGGACATGCCCGTCGCCGCGCTCGCGCAGAGCAAGTACGTGCTGCTGATGACGAGCACGTTCGGCGACGGCGACGCGCCCGACAATGGCCAGAGCTTCTGGAACGCATTGCAGGCCGACAGCGCGCCGCGCCTCGCCGATCAGCAATATGCGGTGCTCGCGTTCGGCGACCCCAGCTATGACCAGTTCTGCGGCCACGGCCGCAAGCTCGACGCGCGCTTCGCCGAACTCGGCGCGAAGCGTTTGCATGCGCGCGTCGATTGCGACACGGATTTTCAGCCAGCCGCCGACAAGTGGCTCGAAGCCGTGATCGCGAAGATCAAGGCCGACGACGCGCTGCTCTATGAAGTGCCCGCGCAAGGCGTGATTCCCGCGGTGCTGCCGTCGAAGACGAGTCCCGCCCAGTCGCGGCTCGTCGAGAATCTGCGCCTGAATCGCAATGGCTCGAAGGACACGCGCTACTTCTCGCTGGCGATCGGCGATTCGAACCTCGAATACGAAGCGGGCGATGCGCTCGGCGTGTGGCCGAAAAACTGCCCCGAACTGGTCGACGAACTGATCGATCTGTCGGGCGTGAGGGCGGATGCGCCCGTGCATGTGGCGGGTGTCGGCGACATGCGGATCGCCGACGCCTTGGCGCGGCACTATGAAATCGCGCGGCCGAGCGCGGAAGCGCTGCAACTGATCGCATCGCGCAGCCGCAACGATGCACTCGCCAGGCTGCTCGCCGACGAGCGCAAGGCCGACCTGAAACAATGGCTGTGGGGCCAGCAACTGGCCGACGTGCTCCACGAGTTTCCCGCCGATCTCTCCGCCAGCGAGTTGCTCGGCGTGCTCAAGCGCCTGCAGCCGCGGCTCTATTCGATCGCGTCGAGCCCGAAAGCGCATGCGGGCGAAGTGCATCTGACCGTCGCCGCCGTGCGCTACAACAACGGCCGGCGCAACCGCAAAGGCGTGTCGTCGACGTTTCTCGCCGACCGCGCACACGACGTCAGCGTGCCCGTCTTCGTGCAGAAGTCGGCACATTTCCGTCCGCCGCGCAGCGGCGACACGCCGATGATCATGGTCGGGCCCGGCACGGGTGTCGCGCCGTTTCGCGGCTTCCTGCACGAGCGCAGCGCGCGCGGCGCGACAGGGCGCAACTGGCTGTTCTTCGGCGAACAGCATGCGGCAACCGACTTCTACTATCGCGACGAACTCGAAAGCATGCAGCAAAGCGGGCTGCTGACGCGCCTCGATCTGGCGTTCTCGCGCGATCAGGCCGACAAGGTCTATGTGCAGGACCGGATGCGCGAGCAGGGTGCGCAACTGTGGGCATGGCTCGAAGAGGGCGCGCACTTCTACGTATGCGGCGACGCGAGCCGGATGGCCAAGGACGTCGATGCCGCGCTGAAGGAAGTCGTCGCGCAGCACGGCGGCCTGAGCGCCGAGCGGGCGGAAGAATACGTCGGCGCAATGACGAAGGACCGCCGCTACGTGCGGGACGTCTACTGAAGCGCGCGGGCGGCTGCCCGCAACCTTTGTGTAATGTCAAGCATTTCCGATTAAATCGCACACGATGTATAATGCGTTCCTGTAGAGACATCCGTCTCGTGCCAACGAGGACGCAAATGAAGACCACCGCCAAGGCAGAAGACACGAACCCGAAGCTCGCCGACTTCCTGTGCTTTGCCGTTTACTCGGCGAACCTGGCATTCGGCAAGGCTTACAAGCCGATTCTCGAAGAACTGGGGCTCACGTACACGCAATACATCACGGTGATTGCGCTGTGGGAAGAGGACCATCAGACCGTCAGCAGTCTCGGTGAAAAACTCTTTCTCGAATCGAACACGCTCACGCCGATCCTGAAGAAGCTCGAAGGAATGGGTTATCTGGAGCGCCAGCGCGATCCGGAAGACGAGCGCCAGGTGCGCGTCAGCCTGACCAAGGCTGGCCGGAAGCTGCGCGAGAAGGCGTTCGGCATGGATCTGATGGAGGCCTGCGGCCTTGCGCCCGACGAGTTCTCGAAGATGCAGAAGTCCATCGTCACGCTGCGCAACAACCTGATCAAGGCAGTGAGCGAACAGGACTGAGCCACAGTGCGGGCGCTTTCCGCGCCCGTCGACGCTCCGTACCAGGCGCGTCGTCAAGCCGGATTGCCGGCTTTTTTCTCGACAAATGCATCGCACGCGATTAAATCGCACTTGACAGGAAAAATTTTGAGCCTAGAATGTGTCGTACGCGATGTAATCGTGTGCGGTTAAAGAAGATGGTAGCGCCAGTCAGGCGCGATCCACGGAATATTCAACGTTATGGCGCCCCAGCGCGGGCGCCTCCACCTGGCGGAGTTCAACATGAGCAAGTTCTTCAAAGTCGCAGTCTGGTTTGCCCTTGGCGTCGCAGCGTCCACTTCGGCCTTCGCGAGCGGCTACGGCCCCGCGCCGCATTACAACCCGCTGCAAGGCGCCCCCGTGTCGCAGCAAGGCCCGAGCGCCATCGTCGCCGAAGCAGGCCGCAATGCAGCCGCCAATGACGATATGGGTGGCGTAGCGACCCAAACCGTCGAATCGGGTCGTCGCACCATCTCGGGCGAGTTCAACGTGTCCACCTTCAAGCATCACTAAGTCGCGGCCAGAGGAGAGAGCACATCATGGCAAGAATCGACAACGTCCTGTACACGGGCAAGACGCACACCACGGGCGGTCGCGAAGGCGCTGCGCGCAGCCCGGACGGCCGTCTGGATATCCAGCTTTCGCCGCCGGGATCGAGCGGCAAGGGCACGAACCCCGAGCAACTGTTCGCAGCGGGCTGGTCGGCGTGTTTTATCGGCGCGATGGGACTCGCGGCGCGCGAACTGAAAATCGCGCTCCCCACCGACACGGCCGTGAACGCCGAAGTCGACCTCGGCACGGGTGAGGGCGGCTACTTCCTGCAGGCGCGTCTGAACGTGAGCCTGCCGGGCGTGAGCGCTGAAGTCGCGCAGAAGATCGTCGATGCGGCACACCAGACGTGCCCATATTCGAAGGCAACGCGCGGCAATATCGACGTCGAGATCGCGCTGGTTTGACGTGCGCGCTGCAGTGGCCGGATCGCTGGCGTCCTTCAGACGATGGACGCGACGGACCGGCTATTGCGCGTTGCTGCCCGATTGCGGCGGCTGCGGGTTGTGGGCGGGATTCGTGTCGTACTTGAACACGCGTTCGATGCCCGACTCGGGGTCTAACGCCAACGACAGGAGCGCCGCTTCGAGCGCGTCAGCTGTCTCCTTCGAATAAACCTGCTCGCCCTCCACATACACAGTGAAGGAGCGCAGGTATTTCGCTTTCTTTTCAGGGTTCTCGATGGTCTGCCGCGTCCATTCATAGAGAGGGTACGCAGCCGTCCCTACCTCTTCGGCTTCCTTGACGTAGCCGGCGAACGCATCGAACTGGCATGTCAGCACGGCGCGATGCTGGCTGAGCACGTCACGCAGCGGCGCATACGCCTGCGCAGCCGGGTCGGCGCGAAACGCACCAGCCCGTTCGTCCGAAACCGTGATCCTGACCTGGAACTGCCATGTGTCCTGCATGGTTTTCCCCAATCGAGCGATGCCGCGATTCTAGCGAATGGCTGAACTCTCAGCCTGCGCATTCGTGTCGATTCTGAGGTCTCAGAACGGGTTCGTCAGCGGTCGCTCGTTGGTCCAAAAAAGGCTATAAAAATCAACGACATGGAAATTCAATCCTCGACGAAAAACTGGCATGGGCCTTGCGCTATAAGCGCCCACTGGCCACGGCCATAGACAAGCGATGCCACCCGCGCATCCAGATCAAGGAGACATGCTTTGCAAACGACCTCTCACGCCCACGGCCCTTCGCAGCCGGTGCCCGCGCAACAACCCGTCGCTAAGACGCGCTTCTGGCCGGAAGGCTGGTGGAAGCTGATGGAATACCGGATCGGCATCATTCCGCTGCCCGTCTACTTCATCCTGCTCGCGCTGATCACGGGCTTTGCCGTCACGGGCAAGGTGCCCGGCGAAATTTCGATGGCGATCGCCGTGCTGGCGTTCTTCGGCTTCACCTGCGCCGAGCTGGGCAAGCGTCTGCCCGTTCTGCGCAACATCGGCGCGGCCGCGATCTGCGCGACCTTCGTGCCGTCGGCGCTCACGTACTATCACCTGCTGCCGAAACCCGTCCTCAACCTGACGACGGAGTTCACCAAGCAGACGAACTTCCTGTATCTGTTCATTGCGTCGATCATCGTCGGCAGCATTCTGAGCATGGACCGGCGCGTGCTGATCCAGGGCTTCATCAAGATCTTCGTGCCGCTCGCAATCGGTTCGATCGCGGCCGCCATCGTCGGCACGGCGGTCGGCGCGATGTTCGGACTCGGCGTGAAGCACACGCTGCTGTATATCGTCGTGCCCATCATGGCGGGCGGCGTAGGCGAGGGCGCGATTCCGCTGTCCATCGGTTACTCGGAAATCATGCATCTGCCGCAGGGCGAGCTGTTCGCCCAGGTGCTGCCGCCCGTGATGCTGGGCAGCCTGACGGCGATCGTGCTGTCCGGCGCGCTCGACATGCTCGGCAAGCGCTTTCCGCATCTGACGGGTCAAGGCCGTCTGCAGGTCGGCGAAAAGGATGAAATGGACCCGGTGAAGGAAGAAATCTCCGGCCATATCGACGTCACGCATATCGCGGCCGCCGGCATCACCGCGATCACGCTCTACCTGCTCGGCCTGATGTGCCGCAATCTGTTCGGTCTGCCTGCGCCCGTCGCGATGCTGTTCCTCGCGGTGCTCGTGAAGCTCGCGCGCGCGGTGTCGCCGCAGCTGCAGGAAGGCGCGTTCGTCGTCTACAAGTTCTTCTCGACGGCCGTCACGTATCCGCTGCTGTTCGCGATCGGCGTCGCGATGACGCCGTGGGACAAGCTGATCGCCGCATTCACGATTGCCAATATCGTGACCATCGTCGTGACGGTCGCGACGCTGATGGGCACGGGCTTTGTGGTTGGGCGCTTCCTGAAGATGTACCCTATCGACACCGCGATCGTGAACGCCTGCCACAGCGGCCAGGGCGGCACGGGCGACGTCGCGATCCTGACGGCGGCGAACCGCATGACGCTGATGCCGTTCGCGCAGATCGCCACGCGCATCGGCGGCGCAATCGTGGTGACGCTGACGTTGATCCTGCTCGCGCATTTCGGCTGACGCGCCCGCGCCCGACGCGGCGCGACAGCGGGCGGCGCGATCTGTTTGCGCCGCCCGTTTTCGTATAAGGTGCCGTGCGCGAATCCAGCGCAAGCCGGCATCCGGCGTCGGGCATCGATGAGGTTGAATGTGCGCGTGAGAATAAGAGGCATACCGTTGTGGGCATGGGCCGCTGCTGGCGCGCTGTATCTCGGCGCGGCGGCCGCGGCCGTCGAATTTGCGTGGGACCGCGCGATCGATGCGCTCGCGCAAGTCGGCGCGCATCGGCTGGACCTGTACGCGGCCAGCCTGAAAAGCGAGCTGGGCCGCTTCGAGATGATGCCCGCCATCGTCGCGCGGCAAGATAGCGTGCGTGCGCTGCTGCGCGCAGGCTCGCGCGCTTCGCCCGAACTGCTGCACGACGTCAATACGTATCTCGAAGCCGTCAGCGACGACGCGGGCAGTCTCGCCGTCGACGTGATCGACCTGCAAGGCGAGGTGATTGCCGCGAGCAACTGGAACCAGTCGTTCAGCTTCGTCGGCACCAATGTTTCCTATCGGCCGTACTTCAAGGACGCGCTCGTACACGGCACGGGGCGCTTCTTCGGCATCGGCACGAACACGGGCATGCCGGGCCTGTACTTCGCGAGCGCCGTGCGCGACGCGGGCAAGCCGATCGGTGCCGCCGCCGTGAAGCTGAGCGTCGATGCGCTCGAAGCGGCGTGGCGCACGCCGGGCGAAGCGGCGATGGTGATCGACAGCAACGGCGTGATCGTCATCTCGACGGTGCCCGCGTGGAAGTTCACCGCGTTCCGGCCGATCACCGCGCAGCAGCAACGCGACATTCAGGCTTCGCGGCAATACGCGGGCCGCAACGTCGATGCGCTGCCGTATCGCCGCGTCGGTGAGTGGAACGGCACGGCATGGCTCGGGCGCTTTCCCGACTGGCGGCGGGCGGGCCACACCACCCAGTTTCTCGTGATGTCGCGGACCGCGCCGCAGGCGGGCGACTCGATCACGGTGCTGCTCGACGTGGCCACCGGGCGGCGTCAACAGCAGATTGCGCTCGCGTTCGTGACGGGCGCGTTTCTGATCGCTGGGCTGTATGCGTTGTACGCGGCCCAGCGGCGCCGCACGATCGCCGAAAAACTCAAGGCGCAGGACGCGCTGCGCCTCGCCAACGACCGGCTGGAGATGACCGTCGCGCAACGCACGGCGGCGCTCGTCGAAACCAATGAACGGATGAAGCAGGAGATCGTCGAGCGCAAGCGGACCGAGCAGCGGCTGCGCGACTCGCAGCAGGAAGTCGTGCACGCGGGCAAGCTTGCCGTGCTCGGGCAGATGGCGGCGGGCCTCACGCACGAGCTGAACCAGCCGCTCGTCGCGATCCGCACGCTGTGCGACAACGCGCGCACGTTCTTCGAGCGTAATCAGCCCGCGCAGGCGGTGGCGAATCTGGAGCGCGTGGCGAAGCTCGTCGACAGCATGGCCGTGCTGACGGGCGAGTTGAAGACCTTCGCGCGCAAGCCCGATGTCGAGCGCGTGGCCGTATCGCTGAGCGAAGCCGTCGCGCACGCGCGGCTCATCTACGAAGCGCGCATCCGCGACGAAGGCGTGCAGCTCGATGTGAAGATTCCGGCGGGCACGACGGTGTGGGCCGAATCGAGCCAATTACAGCAGGTGATCGTCAATCTGCTGGGCAACGCGCTCGACGCCGTGCGCAACGAACCGAAGCGCGTCATCACGATAGCCGCCGCCGATCCCGACGCGCGCGAGCGTGTGCTGTTCACGATCGCGGATAGTGGCCCGGGCATCGCGCCCGATGTGCTCGCGCATCTGTTCGAGCCGTTCGTGACGACCAAGCCGCGCGGGCATGGACTCGGCCTCGGGCTCGCTATCTCGTCGCGTATCGTCGAGGGTTTCGGCGCGAAGATTTCCGCCGCGAATCTTGCAGACAGCGGCGCGGACGGCGGCGCACAATTCACTATCGAATTCGCGGCGGCAACGTCGCAGAGGGTGGTTCATGGGAGATGACATTCGCGTGCTCGTCGTCGAGGACGATGAGAACGTCCGCTTCGGCGTCGAACAGGCCGTGGCGCTGGCGGGCTTTCCCGTCAGCGCGTTCGCATCGGCGGCGCAGGCGCTGGCTGAGGTTGCGCCGGGCGCGCCGCTCGTGATCGTGTCGGACGTGCGGATGCCCGGCATCGACGGTTTGCAGTTGCTCGACAAGGTGCTGGCAATCGACTCGCAGATCCCCGTCGTGCTGATCAGCGGCCATGCCGACATCTCGACGGCCGTGGGCGCAATGCAGGTCGGCGCGTACGACTTCATCGAGAAGCCTTTTTCGTCCGACCATATCGCGGGGCGCGTCGCGCGTGCGGTCGAGAAGCGGCGCCTCACGCTCGAAGTGCAGGGCTTGCGGGCCGCGCTCGACAACTGGCAGGGCATCGAGGCGCTGGTGCTCGGCAAGTCGCCGGCAATGGCCGAAGTGCGCAAGAAGATTTTGCGGCTCGCGGACACGTCGGTGTCGGTGCTGATCACGGGCGAGACGGGTACGGGCAAGGAGTTGATCGCGCGCAGCCTGCATGATTTCGGCGGGCGGCGCGACAAGCATTTCGTCGCGCTCAACTGCGGCGGCCTGCCGGAACAGATTTTCGAAAGCGAGTTGTTCGGGCACGAAGCGGGCGCATTCACGGGCGCGATCAAGAAGCGTGTCGGCAAGATCGAATGGGCGCACGGCGGCACGCTCTTTCTCGACGAAATCGAAACGATGCCGATCGCGCTGCAGATCAAGATGCTGCGCGTGCTGCAGGAACGCACGCTGGAGCGGCTCGGCGCGAACGAGTCGATATCCGTCGATTGCCGGGTGATCGCGGCGTCCAAGGCCGATCTGACGGCGCTTTCCGCCGACGGGCGCTTTCGCTCGGACCTGCTGTACCGGCTGAACGTCGCGCAGATCGAACTGCCGCCGTTGCGCGAGCGCCGGGAAGACGTGCCGCTGCTGTTCGAGCATTTCGTGCTCGCGGCTGCGCGCCGCTTCGGACAACCGGCGCCCGTCGTGTCCGCTTCGCAGGTGTCGGAACTGATGATACACGCGTGGCCCGGCAACGTGCGCGAATTGCAGAACGTCGCGGACCGCTTCGTGCTGGGTCTGACGGGTGATAGTCTGCTGGCCGAAGGCAGCAATGCGGCGGTCAAGGGCGGCACGCTCGCCGATCAGCTTGCGTACTTCGAGCGCATGCTGATCGAAGACATGCTGCGGCGTCATCACGGCAACGTGGCGGACACGAGCGAGGCGCTCGGCATGCCGAAGAAGACGCTGTATCACAAGCTTCGCCAGTTGAAGATCGCTGCGCGCGATGCGCAGGGCGAGGAGATCGACACGTAGCGTTTGTTTTATCAGGCGCACTCCGCACTCAGCGCTTGAGACGCTTCATCAACACCTGCGCGAACGCCTTGCCCGCCGTCGTGCGATACGCGTCCGCTTCAACGAGGACGCCCGTTCAGATAAGCGAGGAATACGCACCCGGTCTTGTCGTACTGCGTCCGCGCGAAAGATGTGGCTACGCCGACCGCTCACGGTTGAAATCAACCGGGGTTGAACGCACCTCTCGAATGCGAGCTTCGAGAGGTGACGTCCGCTGTCCAGCACGGAAGCGCCCTTCGAGACGCGATCAGATGTCGCTGTACTCGATAGTCGGTTCGCAACGAACAGGAAAGTTCACCGAGTTTGCGACGTAGCACTTCTCGTGCGCTTCGTGGTGCAGTTTCGCAGCCAGTTCGCGGTCGTCTCCCGATCGAATGACAACACGAGGACGCAAGACTACCTCCGTAAACCGGCCCCGATCGGGACTGTCGAGCATCGTGCCCTGGGCCTCGTCGAGATACGCCAGAACGCGGACGCCTGCATCTGCACACAAATGCAAATACCAGAGCTGATGGCATGCGGAGACTGAAGCCAGCAACAGATCTTCCGGATTCCAGCGCGTCGCATCCCCACGGAACGCTGCATCGGCCGAACCCGCAAGCTCTGGCTTGGCTCCGGCGCGGATAACGTGCTCGCGACCGTATTCGCGGTATCCGGAAGTGCCTGTGCCCTGATTGCCAACCCACTGCACCGCAACGTTGTATTGATGTTCTCCGTATGCCATCGCGTAATCCATCCTTCAGTTTGCTGACTTTGAATCGGGACGAGGCACGGATGACGCCGGGCCTCGTTCACCGGGTTGTACGACGGAAGTCATTCTGGCACAGGTCATCGAAATGGTATACCATTATTCCAACTTAACCAGCCGGCACGCATGAGCGCAAATTGGACTCGACCGCAAACACCGTGGTGATATCCCTTCGAGAGATGATCGTAGGCGGACAATTGGGATCTGGAGAGCGGCTGGTCGAGCGAGATCTGGCTGACAGATTCGGCATCAGTCGAATTCCATTGCGTGAGGCTATCCAGCAACTGGAGCGCGAAGGTCTCGTGGAAATTTTCAGGAACCGAGGCGCTGTAGTCCGGACGCTGACCGACTCGGATGTCAGCGAGATCTATGATTTGCGGACGCTACTCGAAGGAGACGCGATCTATCGCAGCGTAAAGCGGATGGATGAAGAGACGCTGGCTCGCGCGGAACTCGTCCATCGGCTGCTTGAATCCGCGACGACGAAGCTGAGACAGGGCGAACTCAATCGCGAATTCCATGAACTTCTGTATTCGCAATGCGGAAACGAGCGTCAACGCAAGGCAATCAGGGAACTGCGCGCACAAGTTGAACGCTATGAGCGCCTGCAGGACACGTTACTCGACGAGACTCCTTCGTTTCAGGTAGAGCACGAGGAGATTTTGCACGCGTGCACACAGCGAAATGCACGAGAAGCCCGCTCGCTCACGATTGCCCATCTCAATTCGGCCAGGAAGATCGTCGCGCAACTTATTGCGGACAACTGAGCGACTAATTTGCGGCTGCAAGCAGACCATTGAGGACGCCCGTCGGCAGCCTGATCCGGGTCGAACTGAGCCGTAGCGTCAGGCAAAGGTCGGCCAGTAAGAGGCATTCGACGGTCGCGATCGGATTGTCCGCACCCATCGGCAAAGTGATGCGTCCAAACTTTAGCTCGAGCCATTGGCCGCTATTGCTGCATCAGCATCAGGTTCAGGTTCTGAACCGCTGCGCCTGATGCGCCTTTGCCGAGATTGTCGAAAACCGCCGACAGCAGGACGTGCCCATGTTCGATGTTGGGAAATACGCTCAAGCACATGTCGTTCGTGCCATTCAGCACTTGCGGATCCAGATGCTTCAAGACGCGCGATTCGTCCAGCGGCATGACACGTACGTGCGTTGCCCCGGCGTAGTGGCGCGAGAGGCATGCGTGTAACGTCGCGCCATCCACGCCGGGTGCGAGCAACCGTAACGCGAGGGGCACTGTCAGCACGATGCCCTGGCGGAACGCACCATAGGCCGGCATGAAGATGGGGCGCTGCGCGAGCCCGGCGTGCAACTGGATCTCCGGCGCGTGCTTGTGCGCGAGTTCCAGACCATATACCTGGTACGACGGCGCGTTGGCGGCGTCGGGCCCCTCGTATTCTTCCACGCCGGCACGCCCGCGTCCGGAGTAGCCGGACACCGCGTGAATGCTGATGGGGTAGTGGTCTGGTATGAGCCCAGCCTGCAACAGTGGATGCAGCAAGCCAATTGCACCTGTCGGATAGCACCCGGGGTTGGTGACCCGGCGAGCGTTCGCAATGCGCTCAGCCTGTCCAGGCGTCATTTCCGGAAAACCGTATGTCCAGTCCGGCTGTGTGCGGTGTGCCGAACTTGCGTCGATCACCCTGACGGCAGGATTGACGATGGCTTCCACTGCCTCGCGCGCGGCAGCATCCGGCAAACAGAGAATGGCGATGTCACAAGCGTTGATGGCTTCCGTGCGACGCCGCGAATCCTTGCGTTCGTCCGCGGCAAGCGTGAGGAGTTCAAGGTCTGTGCGGTTGCGCAGCCGCTGGTGGATTTGCAACCCGGTGGTGCCCTGGTCGCCGTCGATGAAAACAACAGGAGAACGCATATAAAAGATACTCCGGTGACTGTAGGTGGTAACAGGCAAAACGAGTCCCTATATGTTCCGTGCATTGCTAGAATAGGAAAAGTTGAATTTCATGATGCTGACATTCAGTTTTTCTGAATCTGGACGCCGACATGCGAGAGATCAGTCTGGACCGATTGCGCACGCTGCTCGCCATTACCGACCGTGGCTCGTTTGCCGATGCGGCGCGCGCGTTGAATCTGGCGCCGCCAACGGTCAGCCTTCACATCGCTGAGCTCGAAGAGCGTATTGGGGCGCCACTCCTGTCGCGCAAACGTGGACAGGTCAGGCCGTCGGCGATAGGAGAGGTTTTGGTGGAGCGAGCCCGTCGCCTGCTCGCCGACGCGGAGCAGGCGTTGGACGACATTCAACGCCAGGTGCAGGGGCTCGAAGGGCGCGTGCGGGTCGGGGCGTCGACGGGTGTGATTGCTTACCTGTTGCCGCAAGCGCTCGAGGTGCTGCGCCAGCACCATCCCGCTATCGACATTCAGGTTGCAGTGCTCACTTCGCACGAAACGCTGTCCCGTCTGGCGGACGGAACGCTGGATGTTGGACTGGTCGCGCTGCCTCAGCCCCCTGTGGCAGGACTCACGATAAAACGCTGGCGCCGCGACCCCGTGATGGCCTTTGTGCCAGCGCATTGGCGGTGTCCGGCCCGCGTCACGCCCGAATGGCTCGCCGCTCAACCTCTCATTCTCAACGACGCGACCACGCGTCTCTCGCGTCTGACCACCGAGTGGTTCGCGACCGGGGGACATCATCCTGCGCCGCGCATTCAGCTCAACTACAACGACGCGATCAAGAGTCTGGTAGCGGCAGGTTATGGCGCAGCGCTGCTGCCCAATGAAGCCACGACGCCCTTGCCCGACAGCCGCATTGTCATGCGGCCGCTGCGCCCGGCGTTGTGGCGTCGACTTGGGATCGCACATCGTGCGGAGTACGTCGAGCGTTCGACGCAACACGTACTCGATGTGTTGTGGGATCTGCGATTAGCCTGACCGCATGCCACGACGAATGAATCGCGGGGTTGTCGATATTTGACTCACCGGATCGGCCTCGCTGGACGACCTCGCGTTGTCTGGGATCATGCGCTGCGTGCGGCGGTAGGGACATCCCGGCGCGCGGTTCGTCCGGCTTCGTCTCGCGAGCGTCAACAGATTGTTGCAGGATTCCGCGCTGCAAAGTGTGCAATTACACATTATCATTCGGTGGTCGGTTCCTCCTGTGGTCAGCATTCGTCAGAAGCAGGGGGTTGAAACCATCTCACTTCGTTTCATCTTTTGGAGTTTGCTCATGAAGGTCAAAGGTTCGGTCGTATTTGTGACGGGCGCAAATCGTGGTCTAGGTTTGGCGTTCGCTCGCGAGGCAGCGGCACGTGGTGCGGCGAAGGTGTACGCCGGTATGCGTAACCCCGACAACTTCAACGAGCCGGGCATTATTCCCGTCAAGCTCGATGTCAACGATGTGGATTCGATTGCTGCGGCGGCCAGGGCTGCACCAGATGTCACGCTTCTCGTGAACAACGCGGGTATCGCGGAATTGACGCAGGAACACTTCACCGAGCATGAAGTCGAGCAGGCCCGTCGGTTCTTCGAGACGAACTACTTTGGAATGATCCGGGTGACGAACGCTTTCCATCACGCGCTAGTCGCAGGCAAGGGCGCCATCGTCAACATACTTTCAGATGCGACCTGGAAGGTCGTTCCCGTCCTTTCGCCGTACTCGGCCACGAAGGCGGCAGCATGGAGCTACACGAATAACATTCGTGCGCTGCTCAGCGAAAAGAACGTTCAGGTGGTGGGGCTTCACGTCGGCTTTCTGGATACCGATCTCGCCAAAGATGTCGATCTGCCCAAGACCGACCCGAGGGACGTGGCGCGCCAGGCGTATGATGTCGTCGACGCAGGCGGGAGCGAAGTCCTCGCCGATGCGGGCACGCGCGCCATCAAGAGCACGCTTTCGGCAGAGGTTCCGGCTTACATCGATCCATCGGTAGTCTGAACGCTCCTGCCAGATCCGACAGCGCTGGCCCTATGATCAAAGAGCACACATGAAAAGGGTGAACCACCTTCCGATGCCGGCCGAGCCGGACGGTCCGGACGCGTGCTTCTGCCTGGCGGGGCGTCGCAGTGCGCGCTTCATCACGCGGATCTTTGAAGGACACCTGGGCGCTGTCGGTCTGACGTCTTCACAGTTCTCTATTCTCTCGATCCTCGAGCGCTACCCTGATATTACGGTGGTCGAGCTGGCGCGGAGGATGGAGATGGATCGCACGACTCTGGTACGGACCGTGCGCCCCTTGAAGGACGAAGGTTCCGTCGTCGAGGGGCGCGAAAAGCTGGGACGGGCGGTGACGCTTCACCTGAGCGCCGGCGGGGTGACGAGACTCGATGAAGGGCGCCCCTTCTGGGAGGCTGCACAGCGCGAGTTTGAGGAGCGCGTGGGCAAACTCGAGGCCGCTCGCTTTCGCGAGTTGGCGTTGTCGGTGACGTCCCACCAGGACTAGTTTCCCTGTAGACGCTGGTCCAGACATCGAGTCGATCAGGGAGAACAGCATCAGCCAGAGCTCGGCCAGTGATGGCCACGCATGTGACCGTTACGCGCTGAAGTCGGCTAGTCGGGAAACGTCGGGCCGTGTTGCGCTAGCTCGTCGCTTCGCTTCGAGAAGACCCCTCTTGAGTCGTTCTCGCGATGGTTGCATCGTATCGAGCGCCAACGCCGCCAAGTGCCACCGTCGCACGCTTCGCGTGTTCGAGCAGATTGATCAAAGCGGTCGTGATGGTCGATGCCATATCGAATCGTGCTTTCGGCCCTGACAGCGTAAGTGCGCCCACGAGTTCGCCGGTTGCCCCGAAAACCGGCACGGATACCGATGCCGTTTCAGGATCGCGCTCGCCGTGCGACACAGCCCATAAGCGCTCGCGCACCTCGTCCCAACGCGGATCGAGCGTGTCGGTGAAGGCCAGCAGCACCTTGCCGGAAGCCCCCTTGTCGATCGCAAAGTCTTCGCCGACACGAATCGATACGCGCACAGCGCGCGCAGGTTCGACACGAAACAGCACCATTCTGCGGTCGCCTTGCCGCACATACAGCGACGCCGTCTCGCCGAGCTCGCGGCTCAGTTGCTGAAGGATCGGTTCGATCACCGGACCCACCTGGAACGAGCGCTGATAGAGCGCCGCGAGCCGCAGCGGCTGCGGCCCGATTGCGTATTGCCCGTCGCCAAGCCGTCGTATGAATCCGCCATGCTCCAGCGCGCCCAGCAGTCGCAGCACCGTGCTCTTGTACAGATCCGTGCGACGGGACAGTTCGGCGAGCGACAGGCTGTCGTCGGTGGGGCCAAACGCGTTGAGAATCGCGAAGGCGCGATCGAGTACTGCGACGCCGCTGGACGCATCGCCCTGTGCGGCTGGGTCCGAAGGAAAGTCCTTATGCATCCCGGTGGACACTGCGTTTCCTTATCAGGGTAGGTATCGAGACGACTGTACCGTTCTGCTGTGTAGAACGCAAGCTCCCTAAAACCACTGAAATTCCGGGTTTACCCACCTTAAATTTGCCTTCTTTAGCTCCTATAGTTCCGTCTAACAGAACATCATTCTTTCAGATAGAACGTAATCCGTCAGGAGCTAACCTTGGATATATCCCCGACACCTGCCGTTCTCGTCAGCGAAGTCGGCCCGCGCGACGGGCTTCAGAGCATCAGGAGCGTCATGCCGACGGCTGCCAAATGCCGCTGGATTTCCGCGTTGGCCGCTGCGGGTCTGAAGGAGATCGAAGTCGGTTCGTTCGTTCCTGCCAGACTGCTTCCCCAGATGGCCGACGTTCGTGAAGTGGTCGCTCATGCGCTGACCATCCCCGGTCTTCACGTCGCGGTGCTTGCGCCGAATCTGCGCGGATCGCAGAGCGCCTTCGAAGCGGGCGTGCACAAGCTCACGCTGCCCGTCTCCGTGACCAACGAGCATTCGATGGCGAACATCCGCAAGACGACCGCGCAGATGATCGACGAAGTGCGCGAGATCGTTGCGTTGCGCGACGCGCGCTTTCCGGGCGTGCAGATCGAGGCGGGCGTCTCGGTTGCGTTCGGCTGCACGATCGCGGGCGCTGTCAGCGACGACCAGACCATGCGCATGTGTCTGGCGATGGCCGAATGCGGTGTCGATGAAATCGGTCTGTCCGACACGAGCGGCTACGCGAATCCCACGCAGGTCCGACGCCTGTTTCGTCGCTTGCAGGCCGAACTCGGCGACAAGGCGGGCGGCGCGCATTTCCACAACACGCGTGGTCAGGGACTCGCCAACGTCGTGGCCGCGCTCGATGCAGGCGTGACGACCATCGACGCAAGCCAGGCCGGTCTCGGCGGATGCCCGTACGCACCGGGCGCGACGGGCAACATCGTCACGGAAGACCTCGTGTTCCTGCTCGAAGCGATGGGCTACGACACGGGCATCGATATCGATGCGCTGGTCGCCGCGCGCGCGATTCTCACCGAGGCGTTACCGGGCGAAGCCCAATACGGACATGTGCAGGACGCCGGTCTGCCCAAAGGTTTCAGCTATGCGGACGGACGTGCGCCGAGCGCGCCGCAACCGGAAGGCTGTCTGCTGGGAGACGCGCAATGAGCGACACCCAATCGACCCAATCCCTGCCATACAGCGGCCTGCGCGTGATCGAAATGACGCATATGGTGATGGGACCGACATGCGGGATGGTGCTCGCAGACCTCGGCGCCGAAGTGATCAAGATCGAGCCGATTTCGGGCGACAGTACGCGCACCTTGCGCGGCTCGGGCGCAGGCTTTTTCGGCACGTTCAACCGGAACAAGAAAAGCCTCGCCGTCGATGTGAAAGACCCGCGCGGCATCGAGATCGTCCATAAGCTGCTGGCGAATGCCGACATCTTCAGCGAGAACTTCAAGAGCGGCTCGATGGACAAACTCGGGCTCGGCTATGGCGCGCTGTCGAAGCTCAATCCCCGCTTGATCTACGTCTCGCACAAGGGTTTTCTGCCCGGTCCCTACGACCACCGCACGGCGCTCGATGAAGTCGTGCAGATGATGGGCGGCCTTGCGTACATGACAGGCCCGGAAGGTCGGCCGCTGCGCGCGGGTACGAGCGTCAACGACATCATGGGCGGCATGTTCGGCGCGATCGGCGCGATGGCGGCACTCGCGCAGCGCGAGCGCACCGGGCGAGGGCAGGAAGTGCAAAGCGCGCTGTTCGAAAACAATGTGTTCCTCGTCGCGCAGCACATGATGCAGTACGCGGTGACGGGTCACGCGGCCGCGCCGATGCCGAACCGTATCTCCGCGTGGGCCGTCTACGATGTGTTTTCCGTCAGGAATGGCGAGCAGATTTTTCTGGCCGTCGTATCGGATACGCAATGGGCCCTGTTCTGCGAGGCATTCGGTCTCGATGACCTGAAAGCCGACGAGCGGATCGCCACCAACAACCAGCGTGTGCAAGCTCGCGACTGGCTGCTGCCGCGACTGCGTCAGCACATGGAAGCGTTCAGCGCAGCGGACATCTCCGCGATCTTCGAGCGGATCGGCTTGCCCTATGCGCCGATCACGAAGCCGCAGGACCTGTTCGACGATCCGCATCTGCTCGCGACGGGCGGACTCGCCGACGTGACCTTGCCGCCCGACGCCAGCGGCGCGGGCAAGCCGGTTTCCACGCGAACGGCGCTGCTGCCGTTGACGCTCGACGGTGAGCGTCTGCGCGTGCGCGCGGCGCCGCCCGCGCTCGGACAGGACACGCAGGCGCTGCTCTCGCAACTCGGCTATTCCGACGACGAACTCAGGCAACTGGTCGACGCCGGTGTCGTCGGATGCCAGCACAGGGAAGCGGGCGACGCATCGAGTCCATCTGCCAACGAACTCGCCAGCGCCTGACACCCGCTCACATCGCAAAGCAACACAGCGCTGGGCCGACCGCGACACGGTCAGGCTCGGCCCTTGAATTGTCTGGAGACGACAATGACATCCCTATCCTCGGACATGACGGCCGATACGCCTGCCACGCTTGAACAGCAGGCAGTCAGAAAAGCCGCATGGCGTTTCATTCCGCTGCTCGCACTGGCTTACTTTTTCAACTATCTGGATCGCACGAGTGTCGGCTTCGCCGCGCTGACGATGAATCGCGATCTGGGATTGACGGCCACCCAGTTCGGCTGGGGCGCCGGGATCATGTTTGCGGGCTATTGCCTCTGCGAGGTGCCGAGCAATCTCGCGCTGTACCGCTTCGGCGCGCGGCGCTGGCTGGCGCGCATCATGATCAGCTGGGGCTTCATGGCGGCGGCCACGGCACTGGCCGTGGGTCCGACCAGCTTTTATGTGATCCGTCTGCTGCTCGGTATCGGTGAAGCGGGCTTCTTTCCGGGCGTCATCTTCTTTCTGGCAGTGTGGTTTCCAGCGAGCTACCGCACGCGTGTGCTTGCCTGGTTCACCGTGTCGACGCCGCTGTCTTCGCTGGTCGGCGGACCGTTGTCGTCGTGGCTGCTTCAGATGGACGGCGTGCTCGGGCTCGCGGGCTGGAAATGGATGTTCATCGTCGAAGGTTTGCCGGCGTGTGCGCTCGGTTACCTCGTGCTGAAGATGCTCGCCGACAGGCCCGCCGAAGCCCAATGGCTGTCGCCCGAAGAGCGCCTCGCGTTGCAGGATGCTTTCGACCGCGAGGGGTCGTCGGCCCAGAAGAAAAAGGATTTCCGCGCGTCGCTCAAGGATGTGCGTGTCTATATCCTCGCGATGATTTCGTTCGGCTTCACGATGGGTTCATACGGTATCGGCATCTGGTTGCCGCAGATGCTGAAGGCACACGGCATGAGCGTGACGCAAACGGGCTGGGTGTCTGCCGTGCCGTATTTCTTTGCCACGATCGCGTTGCTCTGGTGGGCGAAACGCGTCGATGCGCGCGGCGGACATATTGCGAATCTCGCTGCGGGTCTGCTGGTCGGTGCCATCGCGCTCGGCGTCTCGACGTACTTCCATCAACTGTTGCCCGCGATGATCGGCATCACGCTGGCGCTGATCGGCACGATCGCCGGACGCACGATTTTCTATACGCTGCCCGCGCGATTCCTGTCCGGCCAGGCAGCCGCGGGCGGCCTCGCGCTGATCAATTCGATCGGTGCGCTCGGCGGCTTTGCGGGGCCGTATCTGGTGGGCTATCTGAAAGACAGCTTCGGCACCTACGCGGCGGGGATGTTCGGTCTGGCCATCGTGCTCGGGTTGACGACGTTGCTGACGCTCTCCCTCTATGCATTCAATCGGGAGCCGTCATGACGCGCGCGAAGCATTCACCCAGTCGACGCCGGCTTTTGCAGGCGGCAGCCGCATCGCTCGCCATGCCTGCCTTTGCCGCCACACACGCCATTGCCAAAGAAGAGACGCGTTCCATGACTGCGACCAGCAACTATTTGCCCGTTCGAGCCGACTGGCTCGCTTCCGGCGCGGAAGCGGCGCTCGAGCCCGACATGCCGATCGTCGATGCGCATCACCACTTCTATGACCGTCCAGGGTGGACGTATCTGCTCGACGAGTATCTTCAGGACGCCCAGTCGGGGCACGACATCACGGCGTCGGTGTTCATGCAGGGGCTGAGCCATTACCGGACATCGGGGCCGCAGGAATTGCGGCCTGTCGGCGAGACGGAGTACGTGAGCGGGGTGACCAAGTCGCTGCAAGCGGGGCGGCCTCAGGTCGCGAAAGGCATCGTCGGTTACGCGGATCTGCGCCGCGGGGCGGCTGTGCGCGACGTACTCGAAGCGCATCTGCAAGGCGGACAAGGCCGGTTCCGCGGCGTGCGGCATCTGGTGACCTGGGATGCGGACCCGACGCTGGTCAACCCACTTTCCGCAGGGCCGCGCGGATTGCTGCTCGACCGCGACTATCGCGCGGGCGTGGCGCAACTGGATGCGCTCGGCCTGTCCTACGATGCCTGGCTTTTCTTTCCGCAACTCCCCGAGTTGTTCGATCTCGCGAAGGCCTATCCCAACATGCCCGTCATCATCAATCACTGCGGCGGCATCGTGCGTATCGCAAGTTATGAAGACAGGCGCAAGGAAGTTTTCGACAGTTGGTCCCGCTCCATGCGTGAACTGGCGCAACTGCCCAACGTGTATGTGAAGGTCGGCGGGCTGGGGATGCGAATCAACGGATTCGATTTCGAGAAGGGGGAAAGGCCACCGTCCTCGGTACAACTCGTGGAAGCCTGGAAACCGTGGATGCAGACCTGCATCGAGACGTTCGGCACCGGGCGCTGTATGTTCGAAAGCAATTTCCCGGTCGACAAGGGCTCGTACCCGTACAGCAACGGCTGGAATGCATTCAAGCGCCTGACGGCGCAAGCGACCCCGGACGAGCGCGCGGATCTGTTCCGGGGGACCGTAAGCAAGGTGTATCGCCTTGGCTGACGGTTTCATCGGTTGGCGGGCACGTGAATCGGAGCAGCACAGTCACTCTTTACCCGGCCCCGGTGTCGGACCTTTGAGAGATACGCCCGTGTTGTCAACCTGGGCGTTGCCGTGTGCGAGTTGCTCGTATTTATCCTTCGATATTCCGCGCTCGGCGTAGATAAACGCGGCCACTTGCCAAAGCGCCTGGTCCGACTGCGTCTTCCCGAACGAAGGCATAGCCGTCATGTTCACGCCGTGCTTGATCGTCCAGAACATCAACCCGGGCTTGTTGCGGCGGCTGGCAGACAGGAGCGACGGCGCGGCGGGCTGAATACCCTGTCCGATGGGACTCAATGGCCGGTCGGGCGCACCGTGGCAGACGGCGCAGGTGGAGTCGTACATCCGTGCACCTGAACGAATGTTTTCAAACGACAGCAGGTCGCCCGGCGCGACGTCGGACCCGGCGTGCCGGTGCAACGAGGCTTCGTACGTTCCATGCAGCAGCTTCGCTACGATCGGGTTGTCTTTGGAGCTTGCCGAGACGTCGTACACCCCGGAATACATGAAGGCCAAACCTGCAGCGGGGAGCAACAGGAACAACGCTGCAACGGTGGCGACAATCGTCGTAACTCGGGAACGAAAGGGCAACATGATGTGCGTGCCGTGTCGGGTTTGGGTACTTCTATTTTCCGTTGTCCTGCTTGCCGAACAGCGACGCTCAGATTACCGATTTGTTATCTGACCGGAAGTGACCGACGGACATTTATCGTCGCGAACTCTCTGGTTCGTCGCTGTCCGCGCATCGGATGCAGGTTGCGAGGCAAGGCCGACAAAGAGCAGGCGTCCAGGTGTGTGACGCGCTTCAATCTGCTAACAGGATCAAAGCTCTGGCGCGACCCGCACAATCACCTTGCCGAAGTTGCGTCCTTCCAGCATGCCGAGAAATGCCTCTGGCGCCTTCTCCAGACCATCGACGATATCTTCCTTGTGACGGATCTTTCCTTCGCCGATACCGTCAGCCACGATACGCAGAAACTCGGGATAGTGTTCGTCGGCAAACTCGTAGTTGATGAAGCCTCGCACCAGAAGGCTTTTTGTCAGAATCTGGCGCATGGTGGCCGCAAGCTGGCCGTCGGCGTTATTCCGATCGCCGCTGTATTGCGCGATGAGGCCGCACACTGGCACACGCGCGAAGCGGTTGAGCAGAGGCAGCACTGCCTGCCATATCTTGCCGCCGACGTTCTCGAAGTACACATCGATTCCATCCGGGCAAGCTGCAGCCAACTGTTCGGCCATGTCAGGCGCGCGATGGTCGATCGCGGCGTCGAAGCCGGGTTCGTCCAGCAGGTAGCGGCATTTCTCCGAACCGCCGGCGATGCCAACTGCCCGCGCTCCTGCTATCCGCGCAAGCTGTCCGACGAGCGAGCCGACGGGACCGCTGGCCGCCGCAACCACTACGGTGTCGCCCGGTTTGGGCTTGCCGATCAACATGAGGCCGGCGTAAGCGGTGAATCCCGGCATGCCGAGCACGCCGAGCCGGGCTGACGGTGCCGAGAGAGCGGGGTCGACCTTGCGCAATCCCGTACCGTCGATCACCGCATGGTCGCACCATCCGGTTGGAGCGAGCACGAGTTCACCTTCGCGATAGTCGGGATGTCTGGATTCGATCACCTCGGCCACGGCTTCCCCGACCATCTTGTGATCGATTTCGACCGCCGGCGCATACGACTTGCGCGCATCCATCCGGCCTCGCATGTACGGGTCGAGCGACAGGTACAGAACACGAAGCAGCAGCCCATTCGGCGGCGTGTCCGGCAGTTTGGCCTGCTCAAGACGGAAATTGTCGACGGTCGGCTGTCCATCGGGACGAGAGGCGAGAACGATCTGTTTGAAAGTATCTACGGTCATGATGGATATCCAGGTCGTCGGAACGCCGGCCCGTGCGTTTCTATTGCAGTACCGCAGCACAGAGCTTCGCCAGCCGATCGTCGAGTGAACGGCCTTGAACGTCGATCTGTGCGCTATGGAACTGGCTGAGTTGGGTCGACGGCTTATCGTACTCGATAGTCGTACCACTCTGTGCATTCTCGTAGACCATGATGCGCAAGGGCGCATACAGTCCCGCCGCCATATTGACGCTGGTCATTTCAGTCGCGGTGAGAATGTTGCCGGTGAAATACTCGGTGCCGTTCCTGCGCTGTCCTTTCAACACGAGCCAGTCCCCGTGCAGCCCGATGTAGTGAATCACGAGCCCGTCGTTGCCGGCGGCTTTCTGAAGGGCGGTGCGCAATTCGTCGACCTTGTCCTGCTTCAGCAGCGTGCGGATATGATCGTCGAGTCGACCAAGACGGCTCTCCAGATCCTGTTTGACGAGCGCATAAGGTCTGCTGGACGAGACGGTCACATGATCGATGATCGTCTTTGTTTCCGATACCTCGACGGTCGCCGCCATCGCTGACGCGCAGAACGCGCTCACGCTGATCGCAGCAATGGCAACTGTAGACAACGCAAGTCGTGAAGCGGCAATACGTAAGTGAATCACTGGGTGTCTCCTTGTTGGACAGATAGTTGGCTTGAGCGCTCTCGCGTCAGTGTTTTGATGCGGCTTCCGCTCCGAGGCCGCTTAGCATGCGAAGTTGCTGCGCATCGAAGGAGCCGTCGCCGGCGTGCTGACGTGTCGTCACCGATCCGATCCAGCCCGCGATAAAGCCCACCGGAATGCTGAACAGACCGGGATTCGAGAGCCAGAAGGGCGGGGTGGAATCCTTGAAGATGATGCCTTTCGCTCCGATCACGGCGGGCCCCAGCAGCACGAGGCCGATCGACGAAAGGGTGCCGGCGAGTACCGCGGCCACGGCGCCTCGATCCGTAAAGCGCCGCCAGTACATCGAGTAGAGAACCACGGGCAAGTTTGCGCTAGCCGCGATGGCGAACGCGAGTCCTACGAGAAACGCGACATTGAAAGTCTTTACGAGCAGCGCGAGTCCCATGGCGGCGATACCGAAGACTATCGTGGCGATCTTCGCGATCACGACCTGCCGACGTTCCTTGTCGCGCGACGCCGAGAAGAGATGGCCAAAGATGTCGTGAGAGATGGTCGAGGCCGAGGAGATCATGATGCCCGAGACGACGGCGAGAATGGTTGCGAAGGCAATTGCCGAAACGCACGCGAGCAGAAGTTCACCGCCCACAGAACCCGCACCGCCGCCGAGTGTCGTGGCGAGCAGCGTGATGGCGCTGTTTCCGGAGCTGTGTGTCGCGAGAATCGCCGCCGGTCCCACGATCGCGGTGGCGGAAAAGCCGAGCACGATCATCATGACGGCAAAGGACGTCATCACGATCAGGCCGATTTTCGCCGACTGTCTCGCCGCGACGGCGGACGGCACCGTGTAGAACCGGGTCATGACGTGCGGCAGGCCCGCTGTGCCCAACGCCAGGGCGAGCGTGAGTGACAGCGTATCCAGCGGGTCCTTGAAGTAGCCGCCGGGCACGAAGTACTGCGCGGGGTGCAGCGATGACAGGCGTGCCTTGGTGAATAGCGCGCCCACGTCGAACGAGAAATGCGCGAGAGCAAGCAGCACGAGCACCGCGCCGGCAGTCCAGACGAGGACAGCCTTGACGATCTGCACGTAAGTCGCGGCCACCATTCCGCCGAACAGCACATACGCGATCATGAGTACGCCGATCAGCACGATGGCCGCGTTGGCGCCGATCGGCAATAGCAGACTCGCCAGCGCGCCCGCGCCGACGAGTTGCGCGAGCAGATAGGCTAACGAAATGATCAATGAAGAACCCGATGTCGCCGCTCGCACTGCGCGGCTGCGCAAGCGGAGTGCGACCACATCGGAGAGCGTGTATTTGCCGCAGTTTCTGACCGGCTCCGCGACGATCAGCATGATCATGATCCATCCGGCGATGAAGCCGACCTGATAGACGATGCCGTCGAATCCGAACAGCGACACGAGGCCCGTCACACCAAGAAACGAGCCTGCGGACATGAAGTCTCCCGCCAGCGCGAGGCCATTCTGAGCCGGCGACAGATTGCGTCCGGCCACGAAGAAACCGGAGGTTCCGCGCGATCGGCGCGTGCTCCAGCCGGTCAGAAGGAGGCTGAGTCCGATAAAGCCCACGAAGGCGATGATTCTGAGTCCGCCATGACTGATCAGGTTACTCATGTCGGTCACCATCCGGTTGTGCAGACGCGCTGCGAAGCAGTTCGGCCGCTTTCGGGTCGTAGGCTTGCCCGGCCCATGCGCAGTAGCCCCAGAAGGTCGCGATCGTGAGCGCGAACTGAACGACGACCGCAAGCAGTCCAAGGTTGAGTTCGCCATAGACGGAGATGGACATCGCGCCGGGAAACTCCAGCACTGCGATCAACAGGCCAAAGTAGATTCCCAGTGAGATGTAAAGCAATGACCATACGAAGCGGTTGCGGAACTTTGCGAGCGCTTGCGTCTTCTCGACGAGTGACGTGCCGGATGATCTGACTTTCGTCACGTTTTGCCTCTCGAATTCCGCGTTGATTGATTCCATCGATTGCATGTCGGGTCTCCTCCGTTATCGTCTTTCGTGACTGACATCTGTCGCAGCCATCGCTAGCGCTTTGCCGGTAAAACTTCGCCGCGGCTCTCGCCAAATCCGATTCGTGCAAAGTCTGCTTTCTCGCAGTAGCCGCGCAGAATGATGGCGTCGCCATCCTCCACGTAGCTGCGCTGTTCACCCGTACTCAGCGTGACGGGCTCGCTTGCGTTGCGTGCAAGTTCCATCAGCGCGCCTGCCTCCGATCTTTCCGGGCCTGAAATGGTGCCGCTGCCAAGCAGGTCTCCCGGACGCAGATTGCAGCCGCCCACGGCGTGATGCGCGACCATCTGCGCGATGCTCCAGTACTGATGCCTGAAGCTCGTGTGTGAGAGTTGCGTCGCCGGGAGATTCCCGGCTCTATGGCGAGAAGTCTCCATGCAGACTTCCAGTTGGATATCGATGGCGCCCGTCGTGCTGTTTCGGTCGGAATCCAGATAAGGCAGTGGCTTGCCGTCCGCGTCCGGGCGCGGCAGGGGAAGCCTGAAGGGCGCCAGTGCCTCCATGGTCACGATCCACGGCGAGATCGTGGTGGCAAAGTTCTTTGCCAGAAACGGCCCTAATGGCTGCATCTCCCACGCCTGAATATCGCGCGCGGACCAGTCGTTGAGCAGACATAGCCCGAATACATGACTATCGGCCTGATCCAGTTCGATCGGCTCGCCGGCCGCATTGCCTTGTCCGATGTAAATGCCGAGTTCGAGCTCGTAATCCAGCTTGCGCGAAGGCGAGAAGATCGGCGCTTCTTTACCCGGAAGCATGATTTGACCCGCTGGGCGTCGGAACCGCTGACCACTTGTTCCGATGCTTGAAACCCGGCCGTGGTAGGCGATGGGTATCGACTTGAAGTTGGCGCCGACACCATTCAAGCTGAGTAGCTTGCTGATGTTGGTCGCGTGATGAATCGAGGTGTAGAAGTCCGTGTAGTCGCCGATCTGCGCAGGCAGGCTGTGTTCCACTTCCGATTGCGGGATCAGACATGCCTCGATTGCGGCGCGATCTTCAGAAGGGGCGCGCTCGTGAAGCGCAGCGAATAGCGTGTGGCGCAATGCACGCCATGCGGAGGGACCCATCGAGAAGAACGCATTGAGCACGGGCTGTGCGCATGCCCGCGCGGCCTCGCCCGCGATTCCATCCAGACGGGCACGAGACGCCCACGCGGCGATGTCGACGACCTGATCGCCGATGGCGACCGCGCCCCGAAACGCCTCGTCGACATTCCTTCTGCGGACAACCGAAAACGGCAGGTTCTGGATTGGGAAGTCGCCTGCCTGTGCATTCGCGGACGCGACCCAACTGCGCGCAGCGGGATCATGAGTCTGATTCAGAGTGTGTTGCATGTTCGTCTCGATTCATTCGGGGAAGGCGCAAGCCGTGCGCGTAAGAGCATCGACGTTCAGTCGAACGGGCGCGTGGGGCCGGGCCTGCTGAGAAGAATTCCGCGTTCCTGTAAATCCCGAATGAACGCTGCGCTGAGCTGGCGCTCGGCAAGCACTTCGGCGTTATGCTCGCCCTGGAAAGCGGGGCTGCCCGGTTGCGGCAACTCGGACTGGCTGAAATGCCACGGCGCGCCGGGCATGCGTGTCGTGCCGCCCGATCTGTCGTCGACATCGACCAGCGCGCCCCATTCCTGCACCCACTCCGAATCGGCGAACTCGTTGACGCTGCGGACCACGCCAATGGCCAGTCCCGCTTCGCTGACCTGCGTTTGGAGCAGATCCAGATCGTTGAACGTGAGAATCCATGCGCGGACTTCGGCCAGCAAAACGGCAATGTTTTGCCGCCGCAAAAGCGCTGTGCCGAAGCGCGGGTCGCTCAGCAGATCGTTGCGGCGCATCATCGCGCAGTAACGCGAAAACATCGGCGTGTAGATCGGGCTGCCCGCGATGGTGAGTTGGCGTCCATCGGGCAAATCGAAGATGTGCGAATCGGGCGCCGAGAGAATGATCGGCTCGCCCTCGGTGTCGATTTCCGATAGTTGTGCGCCCACCCGTTCGTTGACCGATAGCATGGTCGCGGCCATCGAGACATCGACGTGTTGTCCCTCGCCGGTTCGCGCGCGATGCGCCAGCGCGGCCAGAATGCCGATCACGCCGTGAAGTCCCGTGTACATGTCGGCGTGGCTGCATGCGTCGTTGCGGACTTCCGTCAGCGCATCGCCGAAATGGTGCTGGACGATGTCCGTCAGTCCCGACTCGGCCTGCACGGTCGGCGCGAACGCAGGCCGGTTGCGCCACGAGGTCGATTGCCCGTAACCGCTCAAGGACGCGTAGATCACGGACGGGTTGAACGCGCGCACCTGTTCGTAGCCGAGGCCAAAGCGGTTCAGCGTCCCTGGACGAAAATTTTCGACGATGATGTCCGCGTCGCGGCACATGTCGACCATGATCGAGCGTGCCTCCGGAAAGTTGAGATCGAGGCTCACGTTGCGCTTGCCCGCGTTCTGCTGCACGTAATACAGCGACATGTCGCCGATATGCGGCATGCTCACGCGGCCGATATCGCCGGAGGGCGGTTCGATCTTGGTCACGGTCGCGCCGAGATCGAGGAGCGTCTTGGTGCAATGCGGTCCGGCCAGCACGCGCGTGAAATCGATCACGCGAATACCTTCGAGCGGTGCTGACATGATCAATCTCCCTTGAATTCGGCCGTGGCGGGCCCGGTCGCAAAGAACGAAGCGAAACCGCGTTCGCGATCGCCCGTCTTCCAGATCATGTTGTTGAGATTGATCTGTTCCAGGTCTGCGCTGCGCACCCCGCCGTTGGCCGCGAGATTGGCCTGCTGCTTGATGCCGTTGAGGACTTTGGTCGGGCCTGCCGCCAGTTGGCGGGCGAACGACATCGCGGCCGTCTGCAGTTCGCCTTCGGGCACGACGTGATTGATGATTCCCCAGCGTTCGAATGCTTCCGCCGAATGCCGGCGCCCGATCAGCGCGATCTCTTTGGCGCGCACGACGCCCGCTCGCTGAACGAGTCGTTGCGTGCCGCCGAGCAGCGGAATCAGGCCCACGATGTTCTCGACCTGGCCGAAGTAAGCCGTGTCCGCAGCGACGATCATGTCGCAGGTGAGCGCCAGTTCGAGGCCGCCGCCAAGCGCTGCGCCGTGAACCGCGGCGACGGTCGGGACGGGTGCGTTCTCCAGCACGTCGAGGAACTCGAGGAATTGATCGGCGTCGTGCTGGATCACCGTCTTGCCATCGGTAAATGAGCTCATCTCCGCGCCGGCGGAAAAGTGGCGCATGTCGCTTTTGAGAATGATCGCGCGGGCGCCTTCGGCGACTGCACTGCGATACGCGGCGAGCAGATCCGCGATCATCGCGTCGTCGATCAGGTTGTGCGGTGGCTTGGCGAGTGAAACGATTCCGACGGCGCCATCCATTTCAATCTTTACTGTGGTCATGGTTCTCTCTGCAATGTGCGATAGGCGAAGCAAAGCCAAGGGCTTCAGGCAGCCCTTGCGGTGCTGCACGCGCGTTTGGGCGAACTGGCGAGTCCGTTACCGATGGTTTATATGAAAGCCGCCGACGGGAATCAGCGGACTTGTTGCATCGCCACATAGGGGCCGATTGCGCCATCCATGGGTTCCGGATGAGCGTTGATCAGGGTTCGTCACGCGCTCGGGAGCGGGGTTGGCTGAGGGCTTCAAGGCTTGTCTCCATCTGTTTTTCGGCGTGTGCCGTTGATGGTTACTATCTCAGCGAGCCCAGGTGGACAGCAACGTCCAACCCTGCCAATTGCCGCGTCAAACTGTGCCAAACGCGACCGACGACAATCCGGAAAATGTGCGAGCATGTTCGCAACTGAAGTGAGGCCTATCGTGCGACCACCGAAAATGATCACGCCGTTGCATCCGGATCTCGACGCGCCGACGCAGAGTCTTTTGGGCCTTGCTGCGCTCGCCGCCGAACTGGCCGCAGAAGGCGTTTCCGTCAACAAACTGTTCGCGGGTACGGGCGTTCACGCCAATCAACTGGAGGATTCGCAGGCGAGAATTTCGCATCGTCAGCGGCTCGCCATTTATCGAAACGCCCAACGGCTTGCAACGAGAGCGGATGTGGGATTGCTTGCGGGTGCGCGTCAGAGGATCAGTGACTTCGGCATCTATGGCTATGCCATGGTCAGCAGTACGACCTTTGGAGACGCCCTGAAATTCAGCGTCGAAAACGTCAGGATGGCTGGCGCAGTGTTGCAGATCAGCTATTCCACAGAGGGGAACACGGGCATTCTGCGCAGCCACGGACTCGCATCGTTAGGCGACATGTTGCCGTTCGTCGCCGAGTTCTGGCGAAGCTCGATGACGGTGTTGTTCAGCCGGGTGCTGGAAGCGCCTTTTCCGTCGAAGCGGATGGTCATGGCCTATCCGGCGCCGCCGCATTGGCGAAACTACGAAAGGATGTTCGACTGTCCCGTGGAGTTCGGCGCCGACACGATGGAATGGCATTTCGACGTGCATGTACTGGACCGTCCGTGCCCGAATGCGAATCCGATTACGGCACAAATCTGCCAGCAACTTTGCGATCGCATTCTCGAAGAACGCGATGGCCTTCCTGAACTCCCGCGGCAGATCCGCATGGCCTGCCTCAACGCACCGGGCGTGTTCCCATCCGCGGAGAAGATGGCCGCGCAGCTTGGCATGTCGCTGCGAACCTTGCATCGACGGCTGGCTGAGGACAACTACTCGTATCAGGCCTTGTTGAACGATGTGCGCCGGTCGCTCGCCATCGAATTTCTGGAAAATACGAGGCTTCCCATCGATCAGGTCGCCGAGCGTATTGGATTTTCGGATGCGGCGAGCTTTCGCCGTTCTTTCAGGAAGTGGACGGGGAATTCGCCTAGCGTGTATCGAAAGGGGATGGACGCGGAAGGGTGATGTTCGGGCGAGCCTTTACATCAGCATGGTCGCGAATGCCAACCGCAGAACTCAATGTGCCCCGGCTGATCGCATGGCCCGGTATTCCCGCCGTACGATGTCCATCAACTCCGACACGGAAGTCAGCGCGCTCTTTTGCTCGAAGGTCACGCGTCCGCGCTGCATCAGCATGATGCGATCAGCGATATCGAGCGTCTGCGCATAGTTGTGCATGATCATGATGATGGACAGGCCGCCTTTTTCCTTCAGACGCATCAGCAGATCGATGATGAGCCCTGCCTCACGTGCGCCCATTGCGGCGAGCGGTTCGTCGAGCAAAAGAATCTTCGCATTGGAATGCACGGCGCGCGCCACGGCGATGGCCTGCCGCTGACCGCCAGAAAGCCGCTCCACGGGCAAATCCACGGAAGGCACGTGAACGCCGATATCGTCGAGACACTGGGCCGCGCGCTCGCGCATCTTCTTGTGGTCGAGCAGCCTGAACGGTCCGCGCCGTACGATCTCGCGGTTCAGGAACATGTTGTGGTAAATGCTCAGCGAATTCGCGAGCGCGAGATCCTGATACACGCATTCGATGCCGAGCGAACGTGCGTGATCGACGGAACGCAGCATCGTTTCCTGACCATCGATGTAGAGCGTGCCGCCCGTTTGCTGGTGAAAGCCCGTGAGAATCTTGACGAGCGTCGACTTGCCCGCGCCGTTGTCGCCGAGTACGCCGAGAATTTCGCCCTTGCCGAGCTTGAGCGAGACGCCGTCTAGCGCGGTCACTGCGCCGAAACGTTTCACAAGCTGCTCGCCGCGCAGCGCAAGCGGCGCGCTCGGCGCGGCGTTCTCGCCAGGCAAGGCCATGTGCGATTCGTCCACTAGTGTCCTGCCTTACGGCGAATGCGGCCGACATGGATGTTGAAAATCATCGCCGCCAGAATCGCGGCCCCGAGAATGATGTTGAACGTAAATGCGTTGATGCCGATGAGCGTGAAGCCGTCATTGAGAATACCGAGCACGGCAGCGCCGATCAGGCCGCCCACGATCGTGCCCGAGCCGCCCGTGAGCGGCGTGCCGCCGATCACAGCGGCGGCCACGGCCAGAAACATGATCTGATTGCCGCCCGCCTGCGGATCGATCGACGTAATGCGAAAGGCTTCGAGCATGCCGGTGAAGCCCGCGAGCACCGCGGCGAGGATGAAGTTGCCGAGGCGCAACCGGTTGACATGAATGCCGGCCTCGCTCGCGCCGATTGGATTCGCGCCTGCGGCCTGCGTATGCAGGCCCCAGCGCGTGTGCCGCAGAAGCACATGCATCGCGAAGGCGATCGCCGCGGTCCAGATGATCTCGCTATAACCCCACGCACCCATGACAGCCGAGAAGCCAGGCGTGCCCGGCGCGGGCGCGGGCGTGCCGCGCGAGGCAGTGAGCGTGATGCCGTTGATGAGAAACAGCGTACCGAGCGTAGTAACGAACGAGGGCAGCCGCAGCCACACCGTCACGGCGCCGTTCACGAAGCCGACCAGCGCCGCAGCCACGAGCCCCGCGATCACGGCGAGCCACATGGGCGCGCCTGCGTCGTTGGCGAACACCATCATGAACGGCGCGAAGGCGAACACCATGCCGGCGGAAAGATCGATGTCGCCGCCAATCATCAACATGATTTCGCCGAACGCGATGATCGCCACCGGCGCGATGAACTGCGACAGATTGACGAGGCTTGCGTTGGTGAGCAGGAAATCGTGGTTCGCGAACTCGAAGTAGGCGGCCAGCAGCACGGCCACGAGCAGGATACGCAGCTCGGCCGACCAGTGTGATGTGAACGAAACCCCCGCGCGCCGGGGCGCGGGGGCTGCTTCCGGCTTGCCTGTTTCGTCCGCTGGATTCATCACGATCTGATTGCGCCGCTCATCGGAACGATTTGCGGCTTGGTCGTCTTGCCTTCGTAGCGCGTCGAGGTATTCAGGTAGGGCTCGACGGTTTCCTTCGTCACGAATTTCAGACCGGTATTGATGTCGGCCGGTCCGACCAGCCCGCCCGAGGCGAGGAACACGAACGCCTCCATGACCGTGTAGAACCCTTGTACGTACGGCTGCTGATCGATGGTGAAGTCGAGGAAGCCTTCGTGGATGAGCTGGATCGTGGTCGGCAGCAGGTCGAAGCCGCCACCATGTACGCCCTTCGACGGAAGGTTCGATTCTTTCATCACTTGCGCGACGCCCTGGGTGCTGCCCGCATCGACGGCGAACATGCCCTTCAGGTCCTGGTGACCCAGATAGAAGGACTTGATCTTCGATAGCTCCTCGTTGACAGTTGCGCCCGTGGCCACGGTCTGGATGTCGATTTTCTTGCCGGACTTCTTGATGGCCTCGCTCGCACCGTCCAGACGCGGCTGGATGTTGAGCTGCCCCGGTGTGGCAATGAAAAGCGCGACCATGCCGCTGTCGATCAGGCTCACGATGCGCTCGCCCATCTGATAGCCGGAGAGATACAGGTCCTGGCCGATGTAGGCGAGGCGCGGATTCTTCTTGCCGCGCGGCGCATCGGCGTTATAGGAGAACACGGGGATACCGGCGTCGAGCGCGGCCTGGATAGGCTTGTCGAAGGCGCCTGGATCGACGATAGGCACGGCGATGGCGTCGGCCTTTGCGGCAATGGCTGAGTTCACGGCGCGGACCATTTCGCCCGCGTCCGAAGTGGCCGAGCCCGTCCACTGATAATCCATGCCGAGCAGCGAGCAGGCATCCTGAATGCCGTACTGAGTGGGCACGAAGAATGGATTGGTGGTGACGTGATTGACAAAGACGATCTTCCACTTCTTGTGCGAAGGGAAAGCCGCCTCCGCTGCCTGCGCGGTGCCGATCAGCCCGCCCGCGCCGCCTAGCGCACCCATCAGCGAAAGTGCCGCTCCGAGTCCCGTGCCCTGCATGAGCCCTCGCCGCGCCGCGCTAAAGCCGGTGCGGTCGTTTTCCTGATCGTCATCGCGTTGCTGTGCCATCTCTTCCTCCGGTTCTTGTCTTCGTTGGTCGATGTGGTCGACGTTGCGTCAATCGCCTGCTGATGCTCAACGGCACCGGGAGTGCGCGGCAGCGCGGAAATGGTGTGTGAAGACGTGCAACCCCGATTCAAAGGCGCTCGATATGCGTGCGGTACCGGAAAAATGGTAGTGCAACGCGCTTGCGCCCTCTAATCCATGTATACCCGTAACTAGTCCGACTATTGGGATGCCAGGTCCCACGAAAATGACCGTTCGTCGAACTCGGGACAGGATTGGGTGCTGATGCGGTGCGAGGTAACTCGCCGGCGGGACAGTGGGGATGGCCGCTGCGCCTTTGAAAGCGGTCGCCATGGAATGCACAGCCTGCCGCGCAGTACCGATCCAGGCAACCTGGATCGGGGAGAGTTCAGCCTTACTACGCCATTGCAATGATTTAACGAACTATTGCGCGTCGCAGCGTCCGTTAGCGAACGCAATTCCACCGATACGCAGATGGCAGTTACCGCGGATCAACTAGATTCAATCTGGAAGTACTTTCGAACCGAAGTGATGTTGTGGGCGTTGAGCCTTAGCACGACCGCAATCCCACTTTCTGGAGGTGAGTATGGCGGTCACTGTCATAGAAGCACTTGTCGGCACGATCGAAACTGGTCAAACGATGTTCTGGACGATAACTGGCGTGGACCCACCTTTTAACAGAAGCCTGAGCACAAAAGCACGACCACCGCGGCTAGTTGAATGGCAGGCGATCCCCCTTGTGGTTGAAATAGGATCGGACGTACTGGATCGTCCGGTGCTTGAGAATCCCCATCGGGAATTACGCAACATAAAGGCCGGACTGCAGATTACGACAGTCAGCGTAGTGCAGGAGGACGACACCAGTATTTCGCATGTCGTACCGATAACATGTTTCGACGCCGGGAATGCGCCTCCCGGCATGCATTTCACGGTCACCTACGTCCTGTATGCAATTTGCACAGATGTGCCATAGCGGGAGCGATCCATGAAACTGAGGGTATTTTACGACTCGAATGGCGTCATTCAGAGCGTTGCGCATATCAATCCAAAAGCAGGAATGCAGGCTTCTATCGCTGCTGCCAGTTCCCATCTCGACATCGACATGAAAAAAGCGGGAGCTAACAGTCCAGGAGAAATTCACGCCTGCTTTAGAGTCGATGCGCACGGCGGTCTATATCGACACTCAGAGCGAAAACTCGTTGCGATTTCTGAACGACCGCGGTCCTGACGCGCGAGGCGATAGGATACGTGCTGATGCGAATGCGTCGAATATTGGCGCCAGACGTGCTTGAGCGAGCATGGCGGCAACCGTGCATCCGCTCTCGCCGTAGCAGAACCTGATCCGGCGACACTATTGCACCGAGGTTGATACGCAGGCGCACCGGCCGTCCCGTCGAGATCGAGCGCTCTGGTCGGATTGTTTAGCAGACCCTGCCGGATGCACCCCTGCTAAACTCCGCTCGATTAGTCTTAGAGTAAGTCGATCATGAAGAGTGGTTCAAAAGGCGGCCTTGTCTATTCCACCGATGCCGGGCGGATGTGCCCCGAATGCAGACAGGCGCTTGCGGCATGTATCTGTCAGGCGGTTGCCAGGACACAACCGGCAGGCGATGGCGTAGTGCGAGTCACGCGCGTGACCAAGGGCCGGGGCGGGAAAAGCGTGACGCTAGTCAAAGGACTGGCGCTCGATCCTCTTGCCCTGGCCGCGCTGGGCAAGCAGTTGCGCACGGCATGCGGTTCTGGCGGAACCGTCAAGGATGGCGTGATCGAAGTGCAGGGCGACCATTGCGATCGGATCATCGAAGCGCTTAGAAAAGACGGCCACAGCGCGAAGCGGGCCGGGGGCTGATTGCTGTAACGAGCGGTGACGCGAAACGCTCAACGGCACCGCGAGCGGCCGTGCGGCATTCAAGCGCCATTCGTCCGTGCATGCACGCGTCAACGCGAGGCAGGTCAAAGCCAGGTGCCGCCCTGGCGTTCGGTCGGCTCTTGCGCAAGCGCGTCGAAATCGTGAATCCAGTCCAGGTGATGGAGTAGGCTGTCGCGTTCGCGAAGGCGGGCGTTGCGCGCCTGCGCCTCGGGTCCGTCCGGCAGATGCAATACGTCAGCCGTCGTTATCGACGCGTATTGCACCTTGCGCGTGCGTCCCCGCCGCAAGCGCTCGTAGGCCTCCTGCGCCTCGCGCCAGCGACCCGGGCCCGCCTTGGCCAGCTGCGCGGCCAGCACGACGGCATCTTCGATCGACTGATTGGCGCCCTGGCCTTGATGTGGCACGAGCGCATGCGCGGCATCGCCGATGAGCGTCACGCGACCCTTGCTCCAGCGCCCGAGCGGGGGACGATGGAACAGACCCCAGCGCTGGCTGATGGGCACCGCGGTGATCATCTGCACCACGGCGGGATGCCAGTCCTTGAACAGGCGCAACTGCTCCCCCTCGCTCGCTGACGTGACCCAGTCGCGCGATGGCCACGGTGAGGGATGGCGCTCGACGAGCAGAAAGTTCTGGTCGCCTTTGTCGCCGATCGGATAGTGAAGCAGATGGCCTTGCGGTCCGACCCAGAACTGAATGGCCTCGGGATCGGGCAGGAGATCCATGCGATCGGCCGGCACCACGCCACGAAAACCTGAGCAGCCCGAATACAGGGCATCGTCGTAGCCGAGCATCCAGCGGCGCGTGATCGAGCGTGCGCCGTCCGCGCCGATCACCAGATCGGCGTCGATCTGCCGACCGTTGGCGAAACTCAGACTCACACGATCCGGATGCTGCACGAGATCGGTCAGGCGATGGCTGAGATTGATACGCTCGAGGCCAACCGCTTGCGACAGCACGGCCTGCAGATCCGCACGATGTACGCCCCAATACGAACCGCCGAACTGCTCACGATAGCCCGGTTCGCCACGATGCTGTCCGATCGTTTCGCCGCTGCGCCCGTCCCGATAGATCAGCGCGGGTATCTCGGCGCATACCGCGTCGAACGCTGCACGCAGTCCCATGCGCTCATAAAACCGCGTCGCATTCGCCGACAGCGCGACGGCCGCTCCGACCTCGCGAAGCTCGTCGGTCTGCTCGTAGAGCTGCACGTCGATGCCATGTTCTCGCAGTGCGAGCGCGAGCGTGAGGCCGCCGATGCCGGCACCGACGATTGCGATCTTCAGATCCAGGTGTTCCATGGGGTGTCTCCGATATTCAGACTGTGTGATTGAGGCGGCACGGCATGCGTGGTGTGCTGAGCGGAATGTGTGCGCCTTGTCTGAATTCTCGTCACTGGCTACCCATTCCACAATAAAATGGGGGGAATCTGCTTCATCACTAAAATCAATGATGTCGAGGCGACCAGAATCATGGAACTGAGTGAAGTCGATCTCAATCTGCTGCTGCTTTTCCAACGGTTGATGCAGGAGCGGCGCGTAGCGACCGTGGCCGAGCAGATGAACATGAGTCAGCCCGGCGTCAGCAACGCGCTTGCCAAACTGCGTCGCCGGCTCGGTGACCCGCTGTTCGTGCGCGCGCCGGGCGGCGTAGTGCCCACGCCATTCGCGATCCGTCTGGCCGAGCCGGTTGCTCAGGCGCTCGCCACGCTGCACGCCGCGCTCAATCCGGAGACCGGGTTCGATCCGTTGCGTGTCATGCGCACGATAACGATCGGCATGACGGATATCGGCGAGGTCGTCTTTCTGCCCGCGCTTGTCGAACGGCTGTCGCGCGAGGCGCCGGGCATCGCGCTCAATACCGTTCGCGACACGAGCGTCAATCTGGGCAACGAAATGGCCGAGGGCCGGGTCGATCTCGCCATCGGCCTGCTGCCTCAGCTCAAGGGCGGCTTCTATCAGCGTCGCCTGTTCGATCAGCGATATGTCTGCCTGTTCAGGCGCGGTCATGCGCTCGATGATGCGCCGCTCACACTCGCTGCCTGGCGTGAAGCCGGGCATCTGGTGGTGGTGTCGGCCGGCACGGGACACGGTCAGGTGGACGACTGGCTGAAGCGGCGAGGCGTGCAGCGCCAGGTGCGATTGACGGTGCCGCACTTCATGAGCGTCGGCTTTATCCTGCAACGCACCGATCTGATTGCCACGGTGCCGGAACGACTGGCCTTGCAGCTGGCCGAGCCGTTCTCACTGAGCATGCGCGCATTGCCCTCGACGTTGCCTGCCGCGCCGATTCACTTGCTCTGGCACGCGCGAGTCCAGCAGGACGAAGGCAATCGCTGGCTGCGCAAGGTGGTGATCGATCTGTTCGCGGACCCGGCGACGCCAACGCGCAGAACGAAGTCGGTGTAAAAAGCTTGCACTGCGAAACATTCCTGATTCCCGGGATAGGTCCACTTGATTCGCAAGCAGCCGGCGCCTGTATTCCCTGATGTCGAATTGCATGACGCGGCCAAGGCACACTTCGATGGCATTTTTCGTGGGCATAAGGCGTATCCGTGCGTGCCACCCGTGATGATCGAAGCGGCGATCCGCACGCTCATGCAAGGGCAGCTCTTCGATCGACGCCTTGCTGAAAAAGCGCGCGACCTATTCGCCCGTGTGAAGCATGGACTTCAGCGCGTCGCCCGCCGCGTTCGCGACCACGACCAGACGTGCTTCCGGCATCCCTTCGCGTGCGCTGCCTGAAAGCCCCGACATGACGGTCGAAACGAAATCCGTCACCGCATCGGTTACGTCGGGATGCGTCGCGGCAACGAAGGCTCTCACTTGCGCGCGTCGTCGCGCGGCGATCTCGCGGGCGAGCATGGCGCTCTCGCTGTCCGTGTTGCCGCGCGCCGCTTCGAGCACGAGACATCCGGTGCGTTGCGGATCGCGCGAGTAGGTCTGCGCCGCCCGCCCGAGCAGCTCCCCGAGTGCCTCTGCTGGCGGACGACCTGGTCGCAGGATTTCCGCGAGCGCCAGTTCGCTGCGCGCGTAGCGCTCGAGCACCTTTCCGAAGAAGGCCGCCTTGCTGCCGAACGCCATGTAGAAGCTCGGCGGCTTGATGCCGAGCGCATCCGTCAGCGCGCTCAAACCGACCGCGTCGTAACCGGCCTCGTGGAACAGGCGCTGGCCGATCTCCAATGCCTTTTCAGGATCGAAGGCGCGCGGCCGTCCGCGTCCCGGCGTGGCTTTCGAATTTAAAGTAGTGGTCACTACAAAAATTCCTTGCGTGATCGATGCTCGAATTTTATAGTGGTCGCTAATTTAATTCAAGGAGCCCGATGTGAAGCACACACAGGACACACCAGTGACGATCTACGTGACCTACGAAGGCGCTGCCGGAGCGCGTTTCGACCGCGCGTATTACGTCGGGCATCACGTGCCTCTCGTCATGCATCACTGGGCGCAGTACGGGCTTGTCAGTGTGGCGGCGTTCTTTCCGGCGGTCGGGCAGGCCGGGACGCTCGCCATCTGCGAATGCCGTTTTCGGAGCGCAGCCTCGGTCGATGCTGCGTTCGGATCGGCGGAAGCGCCCTTCGTCATGGCCGATGTGCCGAACTTCACCGATATCGCGCCCAACCGTGTGCGCGCCATCCCACTCTGAAAAAGGGGATCTGCATGAGTCATCGATTCGCACCGTGGAAGGCCACGCCCGCGCGTACGGTCCGTCGTGGTCATTTCTGGGTGCCTGGAGAGCGCGTCATGATTGGCGAGCGCACGTATCAAACGCCGCCGATGTACGTCGAATGGGAAGCGCCGGAAACGGTCACGCGCAGGTGGCCGGTGGTGCTGATGCACGGCGGCGGGTTTCAGGGCACGGAATGGTTCGACACGCCGGACGGCCGTCCAGGCTGGGCGCAGCGTCTCGTCGAGGCGGGCTACGCGGTGCTCGTGGTCGACCGTCCGGGTCACGGTCGCTCGCCGTATCACGTCGATACGGTTGGGCCGATGGGGCCGCCGTTCTCGTACGAAGGCGGCCGGCAGATCTATTTCCCGGGCGACGACCCGCGTCACACGCAATGGCCATTCGACCCGGAAGACGAAGCCGCGATGGACGAATTCATCGCCGGTTACGGTCCATTGCCCGAAGACCTCGCGGCATCGCAAACGATGGACGCCGATCGCGCTGCCGCGCTGCTCCATCGTATCGGCCCGGCCATCCTGATCACGCATTCGGCGTCGGGGCCGGACGGCTGGCTGATCGCCGATCGCTGCCCGCATCTCGTGAAGGCAATCGCCGCCATCGAGCCGATGGGGCCGCCGTTCGCGACGATTCCCAATATCGGCCCGATGCGTTGGGGTCCGACGGCCGCGCCGCTGCGCTTCGAGCCGCCCGTCAGCGATCCCGAGGTATTGCGCCGCGCGCAGCCGGGCGATTTCGCGCTGCCGTCGCTGGCCGGTTTACCGATCCTGATCGTGACGGCGGAAGCGTCGGCATTCGCGGCGGCGAGTCCGCCGACTGCGGCGTTTCTCGATGCGTGCGGAGCGTCGACCGAACTGATGCAACTCGCGGATCACGGCGTGCATGGCAACGGCCACGGACTGATCTACGAGAAAAACTCCGACGCGGCGCTCGCGCCGGTGCTCGACTGGCTCGTACAGCGGACCGAAACGGAGCCGGGCGGCATCACCGGCTGAACTGACTGACTCACCTCGTCTGGGAGAACACGCATATGGAAATCGGCATTATGGGTCTTGGCGCGATGGGACGCGCGATGGCGCGCAATCTGGCGGCTGCGGGACACGACGTGAAAGCGTGGAACCGCTCCGGCGGATACGTGGAAGGGGTGACGATGGTCGCTTCGCCCGTCGACGCGTTCCAGGGAGACGTCGCACTGACGATGCTGTCCGACGACGAAGCGATACGCACGGCGCTCATCGCGCCCGATGTGCTGGCTCACGCAAAGCCAGGTCTCGTGCACGTCGTGGCCTCGACCATTTCCGTCGCGTTTGCCCGTGAACTGGTGGCGTTGCACGACGCAGCGGGTATCGGCTTCGTGTCCGCGCCCGTACTCGGACGTCCCGACGTCGCAGCGAAAGGCGAACTCAACATACTGGCGGGTGGTGCGCCCGATGCGCTGGCGAAAGTGCGCCCTGCGCTCGATGTGATCGGCGGCCGTATCTGGGACATGGGCACGGACGCGCCGACGGCGAACGCAGCGAAGATCGCCTGCAACATGATGATCACGATGGCGATCGAGGCGATGGCAGAAGCGGTCGTGCTGACGGAAGCCAATGGCCTGCCTCGCGCGCGCTTTTTCGACGTGATCCTGAACACGCTGTTCGGCAGCCGCTCGTATCAGGTCTATTCGGCGAACATCGCAAATGGCAGTTACGAGCCCGGGTTCAAGGCGACGCTCGGCCTGAAGGATCTCCGGCTCGCATCTGAAGCCGCGCAGCAGGCGGGCCGTTCGCTGCCGATGCTCGCCGCCGTGCATCGGCAGATGACGGACACGATTGCAGCGGGATTCGGTGAGCAGGACTGGTCGGCGATGGCGAAATTCACGATCGGGTCGACGGATCAGTGAATCGTGCGTGAGCGCGAGGTGCGCTCACGCTCACGCCGCTGGCTTCGCATCCTCGCCGCTCGCCGAACGGCGAAACACATCCACCAGTTTGTCGACGATGCGATTGAGTTCGTCGCGCTCCTCCTGCGACAGCATCGACAGCATTTCCGTTTCCAGCGACTGCCCCAGTTCGTCGCTGGCGACGCGTGTCTTTTCGCCCGCCGCTGTCGCCCATAGCTGAAAGTGCCGCGCATCGTCCGGATGGATGGTTCGCCGCACCAGCTTTCTGTCGATCAGATCCGACAACAGTTTCGACAGCAGTGTCTTCTCGATCAGCGTCTGTTCCTTGAGCGCCGTCGTCGTGATGCCCGGCGTGTCGCAGACGATCCGCAGCACGCGCAGCGAACGTACGTCGAGGCCGCACGCGGGCCGATAAACGCCGTTCGCCCGTCTGATCATCTCGGTCTTGATCAGGTCCAGTTTGAAGGTCAGGAAATACGCGGACTTTGCATGATGTGAAGCAACGTCGCCTTTCCGCTTGACTGATGACATACCCGCTCGCAATTCGAAGATCCGGTTCAAGTGCCTCGACTTTCCAGCTTGCGAGGCGGTCTGCGGCTCGGACCAACCCGCTTTCCTTTCTGATCCGGATGATAGCCCAAGCCCATTCCGACGCCAGGGATTGCCTTATTTTTGAACAGTTGACGTTTGCAACTATTGACGTATTCTACGAATAAACGTCCGGCAGGCGTCACCGCTGGTCGGCGGATATCTCACTACGAATAGAGGCGGGTTGCATGGAGAAAGACACTGTGACGGAGACGCTGACGGAGCAGATGCGCGGCTGGCGGCGCGATATTCACCGTCATCCCGAGTTGGGATTTCACGAGCATCGAACGGCGGGACTGGTGGCGAAACTGTTGTCGGAGTGGGATATTCACGTGACGACGGGCGTCGGCGGAACGGGCGTGGTCGGCACGATTCGCGGCAATCGGGGAGCGGGGCCGGCGATCGGTCTGCGCGCCGATATGGATGCGTTGCCGATGAGCGAGAAGGGCGCGGTTGCGCATCGTTCGACGCACGACAACGTCTTTCACGGTTGCGGCCACGACGGTCATACCGCCATTCTGCTTGGCGTGGCGAAACACCTGTCGGCGCATCGCGCGTTTCGCGGCACGGTCCATCTGATCTTTCAGCCCGCCGAAGAGACGCTGCGCGGCGGCTCGGCGATGATCGACGACGGCCTGTTCGACCGCTTTCCGTGCGACGAGGTCTACGCGCTGCACAACAACAACGCGTTGCCTGCGGGCAAGATCGGCGTGCGCGTCGGCTCGATTCTCTCGGCATGCGATCTGTTCCGGATCACCGTGAAGGGCGTCGGCAGTCACGCAGCGATGCCGCACAAATCGATCGATCCCATCGTCGTCGGCACCCAGATCGTGCAATCGATCCAGAGCATCGTCAGCCGCAACATCGACCCGCTCGACACGGCGGTCGTCAGCGTGTGCAAGTTCATCGCGGGGACGGCGATCAACGTGATCGCGGATACAGCCGTGCTCGAAGGCAGCGTCCGTACGCTGTCGACCGGCGCGCAGAAACTGACGCTCGCGAGACTCCAGGACATCTGCGAAGGCGCAGCACGCATGTACGGATGCGAGGTCGCGTTCGAGCATCTTCAGACTTCGCCGCCCACCATCAACACGGCCGAGCAGACCGAGGTGGTGCGTCGTGCTGCCGAGCAGGTCCTCGGCGCGGACAACGTGATCGCCAACGTGGCGCCCTTGATGGCGTCGGAAGACTTCGCGTTCATGTTGCAGCAGCGGCCCGGTTCGTACTTCTTTCTTGGCCATAACGGCCTGACCTGCCATCACCCTGAGTTCGATTTCGACGACGACACATCGCCGACGGGTGCTGCCGTGTTCATCGAAATCGTCAAGCAACGCCTCGGTTAATTCCTCGATCGACTCATCCGCACAGGAGCCATGGACATGCACTTGAAATCGACGCCTTCACCGGCGATGGTACGAAAAGTAGTGATTGCCTCGGTGTTGGGCAATGCGTTCGAGTGGTTCGACTTTGCGATCTACGGCCTGTTCGCCGTGACCATCGCGAGGCTGTACTTCCCGGCCGACAGCGAGTTCGCATCGCTGATGCTGACGCTCGCGACGTTCGGGGTGAGCTTTGCGGTAAGACCGGTGGGCGGCGTGTTGCTGGGACTGTACGGCGACCGCGTCGGCCGCAAGAAAGCGCTGTCGGTGACGATTGCATTGATGGCCATCGGCACGGGGATGATCGGCGTATTGCCGACCCATGCGGCAATCGGTGTTGCCGCGCCCGTCCTGATGGTGCTTGCCCGCTTGATCCAGGGCTTCTCGGCGGGCGGCGAGTTCAGCGGCGCCACGACGATGCTGATGGAATTCGCGCCCGCCAACCGGCGCGGTTTCTACGGCAGCTTCCAGATGTGCTCGCAGGCGCTCGCGTTTGCAGTCGGCGCGATGGTCGCCTGGCTGCTGACAGTCAACCTGTCCGCGCACGATCTCGAAGTGTGGGGATGGCGCCTGCCGTTCCTGGTGGGCATTCTGATCGGCCCTGTTGGCTGGCTGATCCGGTCGCGTGTCGATGAGTCGCCGGAATTTCTCGCTTATACGAATCAGGTGGAACGCGGCGAGCAACGCGCGGAGAAAACGCCGCTGAAGACGCTGCTGCGCGACTATCCGAAAGAAGGTCTCGCAAGCATCGGCGTGGCGGTAGCGGGCACCGTATCGGCCTATGTGTTCGTGTTCTTTCTGCCGATCTTCGCGAAGAAGCAACTGGGTTTGTCCGCTGCCGACGTCAATCTCAGTACCTGTCTGAGCACGGCCGTCATCATGATTTTTTGCCCGATCGCAGGACTGCTGTCAGATCGTTACGGTCGAAAATCAGTACTCCTTCTGTCGATGGCCGCTTATGGCATCGCGGCATTTCCGCTGTTCAGCCAGCTGGTCAGTGCGCCATCGTTCCGATCGCTGGTGGCAGCGCAAATGGGCGTATCACTGCTGATGAGCTTCTTCTGGGGCGTCACGCCCGTCACGTTGACGGAAATATTCCCCGTGAGCGTGCGTTCGACGGGCGCAGCCGTCACGTACAACATCGCGGTGCTGATCTTCGGCGGGCTCGCGCCGTTCGTGAACATCTGGCTGGTGCAGGCGACGGGCAGCAATCTCGCGCCGATCTATTACGTCGAGGCGAGCGTGCTGATCGGAATCGCGGGCGTGCTTCTGTTGCCTTCGACGATGCGTGCGCGCTCCGTCGGACTGGCTACCTGATCCAGCAGGCGTTGTCGTTGGAAGGGCGGCCGGTGCCGCCCGTGTTTGCCCTCAATAAAAAACCATCCGTTTGGAGATCATTCGATGAGAAAGTCGTTTCTGGCACTTGCTGTCCTGGGTGTGTTCGCCGGCGTCGTTCACGCGCAGAGCAGCGTGACCTTGTACGGTGTGCTTGACGAAGGCCTGAACTACAACTCGAACGCTGGCGGCCACCGACTCTACAGCCTGACGAGCGGCGGACTGCAGGCGAGCCGTTGGGGACTGCGTGGCGCGGAAGACGTGGGCGGCGGCACGAAAGCGATCTTCGTGCTCGAAAACGGCTTCGACGTGAGCACGGGAAAGCTGGGGCAGGGCGGGTTGATGTTTGGTCGTCAGGCGTATGTGGGTCTGTCGAGCGGTCTCGGCACTGTCACGTTGGGGCGTCAATACGATTCGGTGGTCGACTACGTCGGCATTCTGGCAACGGGCGATCAATGGGCGAGCAGCATGGGCGCGCATCCGGGCGATCTCGACAACCTGAACAACTCGTATCGCACCAATAACACCATCAAATATGCAAGCGCGAACTACGCGGGGCTGACCTTCGGCGGTACGTACAGTCTGGGTGGCGTCGCAGGCAACCTGACGTCGAACCAGATCTGGTCGCTGGGCGCGGGTTACGCGAACGGGCCGCTGACGCTCGCCGTGGGCTACCTGAACGCGCGCACGCCGGGCGCGAATAGTGGCAGCATGTTCGGCAACAACACGTCATCGACGACAGCATCGACGGTCACGACGCCGGTATATAGCGGCTTCGTTTCGGCCAACACCTATCAGGTGATTGCTGCGGGCGGTGCATACACATTGGGTGCCGCGACGTTTGGCGCCACTTACTCCAATATCCGCTTCATGAATCTGGGCGCCGTGGCGTCGCTGAACACGAAGGGCTATACCGGCAGCGCAACCTTCAACGACGTAGAAATCAACTTCAAGTATCAGTTGACGCCGGCATTGCTGGCCGGCGCAGCGTTCAACTATACGAAGGGCAGCGACGTCAGCGAATCGGGCGGCGCGACCAATCCGGGCGCGAAGTATCTGCAGGGCGCACTGGGCGTCGATTACTTTCTGTCGAAGCGTACGGACGTGTACGTGGTCGGCATCTATCAGAAAGCATCGGGAACGGACTCGACGGGGAAATCGGCTGTCGCTGCAATTAATACGCAAAGTGCGTCGAGTAGTGACCGCCAGGCGTTCGTGCGTGTTGGTATCCGGGAGAAGTTTTAATAGCGGGTGGGAAGGGGGAGCATTGCGGACGGGTTTTTGTATTGTTCGCAATGCTAATGGAATGTGGATGCGTGAATGACGTGTAACCATGCCGGCTGGTGTTTCGATCAGCCTGATTTCACCGTACGTCAGATCGTTCACATTGCCGTTAGCGCGTTTCCGGGACAAATCTATCAAGCGCTGCGCAGTGGGACGGTGCAGGCGTGTCACACGCTGATCTACTACAACAGTGTGTGGTGTGGGAACCGCACACGCTACTCGCGCAGGATGCGCGCGGGCCTGCCGTCGCTGCAGGGGGGGCGACCAACACCCGACATTTATGCAAAGCAGGCCGAAGGCAGTTCGCGCGCTCAAAGCAGAAGAACACGGCGGTGCTGAACACGATGGGATATCACGTCTTGTCACCGATGAACTGAACGAGGTCAAGGCGAGGCGCAATGCGCACACGCAGGACTACGAGGTCTGTCCGTCTACCTCGACCTCCGCCTCACATTCAACGGGTACATTCAGCGGAAGCGCCACCCCAACCGCTGAGCGAGCATGCGTTCCAATATCCGGTCCGTACAGTTCAAGGATGAGATCCGAGAAGCCATTCGCGATCCGGGGCATCTGGTCGAAACCCGGCGCGACGTTGACCATCGCAAAGATACGTAGCCACGCGGTTATGCGATCCAAGTCCCCGAGCGCCGTTCGTAGGCTCGCCAACTGGGCAAGTGCGACGAGTTTGGCGGCTGCGTAGCGTTCGTCTGGAGATACCTCCGCACCCACCTTGCCGACGGGTTTTGCAATGGTTCCGTCCGGGTTCAGGGGTACATGACCAGAAACGAAAGCTCGCGTACCTCTCACACGTACCCACGCAAACGGTAACGACATTTGAATATTTACTGGCATCTGTAGTGCACGCGGCAACGGCAGTCCCATTTTTGCTAGCTTTGCTTCGATTCTTGCCATGATTCTCTCCTCGGGATCATGCGAAGGACGTTAGTTGTTGGCGATTCGGATTTCAAGGCGCGTCGCTGCCAGCCGGGCCAACCGATAGAATCCGTAAGGTTCATGCCACCGGCGCCGCCTATACTGAGTCGGATACAGTTCCCTTTGCTGACATGAGGTCAATGTGAGCGACAAGGTGATCCTCGACGGCGAGGTGCCGTCTCGCGACACCCCTGTCGATGGCACGTTTGACGTCGCCATAGTCGGTGCAGGTCTCGCCGGCTGTACCGCCGCCCGGCTGTTCGCGTTGGAAGGCCTGCATGTCGCGCTGGTGGAACACCACGCCGACATGACGGCGTTCAAGCAGTTATGTACACATTTCATCCAGGCGTCGGCCACGCTTACTTTGCGACGCCTCGGTCTCGACCAACTTATCGAGGAAGCCGGCGGGTTGCGCAATGGGGTCGATATCTGGACTCGCTACGGCTGGACCGGAAACATTGCCCCGCTCGACGCGAATGGTCAGCCTGCTTTTCGGCTACAACATCCGGCGCCGGACCCTTGACCCCATCTTGCGCCATTTGACGGCACATACCGCTGGCGTCACATCGCTGCCGGGCTGCGGCGTGCGTGCGCTCATGAAACGGGACGGCAGTATCACCGGCATCGAACTCGGCGGAAGTCGAATGGGTGTCGTCACTGCCTCGCTGGTCGTCGGTGCGGACGGGCGAAACTCTCCGCTGGCAACGCCTGCAGGTATCAAGGCTGCTTCGTCGGAGAACAGTCGCTTCGGCGCATTCCGCGGCTATCATCGCGTGGCACTGCGGCGAGGAACCTGCTCGCAATGTGGCTGCGCGGTCCAGAGACAGGATACGTATTCCCTGACGATGGTGGCGTTACAGTGGTTGCCTACATGGCCACCAAAGATCGACTCGACGGCTTTCGTACCAACCCCGGCGACGCACTCGAGCGATGCATGGCTTCATTTCCCGCCGCCCCGGACCTATCGGCCGCCGAGCCGTGCAGCAACCTCGCACTGGTTAAAGACTATCCGAATCTATGGCGGCCGCCAGCGGACGGCAATGTCGCGTTGGTTGGCGATGCATTGATGAGTATCGATCCGCTGTGGGGCGTTGGCTGCGGCTTCGCGTTCCAGACGACGGAGTGGCTCGTTGACGAAGTTGCTCCGGTGCTGCGAGATGGACACCCTGTTGCTCCCGCGCTGCGTAGTTACGCTAAACGTGTTTCCCAGGAACTCAACGGACATCGTTTTTTAATACTCGACTATGCGCGCAGAAAAGGATTCAACGCCGTTGAGCGGCTCAGCTTCTCGGCCGCTGCAAAAGACACCGCTGCGTCGAGGCATCTGCACGCCTTTGGCGCACGGTTAATCGGTCCTGCCAGATTCCTGTCGCCGGGCGCCTTGCTAAGGGCTGCGCGGGTAGACTTTCGACGACCCTCCGCGGAATCCGCGCAACCCGGCGCTCCCGTTTGACCGGCAAGGTCCGCGTGTGTATCGACGGAGACTTATGAAAGAGACTTCGGTCTACGTAGACGGAATCCGGTCGCCGTTGCTAGAGGCAGGTCCGCCCGAAGCTGACGAGGCTGTCGTGTTCGTACATGGAAATCCGGGTTCGGGAGCGGACTGGGCGCTACTGATGAGCCGTGTCGGCGAGTTCGGACGTGCCCTCGCAATGGACATGCCAGGCTTTGGCGCTGCCGACAAACCTGAACAATTCGACTACAGCGTACCTGGCTACGCGTACCACCTTGGCAGGCTGCTGGGCGAGTGCAATGTTCGGCGCGCCCATCTCGTGATGCATGACTTTGGCGGCCCGTGGGGCCGCCTGGGCTGCCGCCAATCCTCACTCCGTTGCAAGCGTTACGCTGATCGACACGGGTATTCTGCTTAACTACCGGTGGCACTATCTCGCACGCATCTGGCAGACCCGGCTGCTAGGCGAGATATTCATGGCCACGGCAACGCGTACCGGAATGCAACTCTTGCTCAGGCATGGCAACCCGCGGGGTTTACCAACTGAATACGTAAATAAGGTATACGAACATTTCGATATGCGCACGCGACGCGCCGTCCTGCGGCTCTATCGAAGCACCCGCGAAACGAACGGCGCCATGCAGACTATCGCTGATGTACTGCGCCCGCTCGATCTCCCAGCGCACGTAGTCTGGGGCGCGCACGACCCCTATATCTCCGTTGAGTTTGCTGAGCGACAGCGTGACGTTTTTCCACGCGCGGAGGTATTGATCCTTCGAGACAGCGGGCACTGGCCTTTTATCGACAATCCGGAAGCCGTTGCCCGATCCATCCTGCCATTCTTGCATAGGCAAATGGCGCATGGCTAAAAACAGGAAAGCTACTTAAGCGTTGTCCAACCCGACCGACACACGTCGCCATGCACTGACGGATAGACAACGGCAGGCATCAAACAACGCTTGATACACGCACTGCTTCAAATTAACCGGATCCGAATATTCTTTAACCGTTCGCGAAGTCAATTAACGCTATTTCCATAACAGACAGCGCGACTCGGCCTTCGTACCAAAGGCCTGCTCGCCAGGAACGGCTTCGACGATCTTGTAGTAATCCCATGGTTCCTTGGATTCCTCAGGCGCTTTCACCTGCATCAGGTACATATCGTGAATCATGGTGCCGTCTTCGCGAATGTACCCCTTGGTGTACAAGTCATCGATTCTCTGCCTTTTAAGCTGTGTCATAACCCGACTGGGGTCCGTCGAACCGACGATCTGAACGGCCCTCAGATAGGTCAACGTGGCAGAGTAATCAGCTGCCTGCAGGCTCGAAGGCATCCTCTTCATTTTCTCGAAGAAGCGCTCTGACCATTTGCGTGTCTGGTAATCCTTGTTCCAGTACCAACTGTCGGTTAGTAGAAGGCGCTGTGCCGTCGCGAGACCCAGGCTATGAATGTCATTGATAAAGACAAGCAGCGCTGCAATGGTCATCGTCTTCGTAATACCAAATTGATTTGCAGCCTTGATTGCATTGACCGCATCTCCCCCTGCATTCGCGAGCGCGAGAACCTGCGCGTTCGACTGCTGCGCCTGTAACAGGAATGAGGAAAAGTCTGAAGCCGATAACGGGTGGCGTACCGCCCCAAGCACCTTGCCGCCATTCGCCTTCACGACGTCAGAAGCGTTCTTTTCCAGAGCCTTGCCGAACGCATAGTCGGCGGTCACAAAGTACCATGTCTTGCCACCTCGTTTCGATATCGCCGAGGCTGTAACTTTGGCGAGGGCCATCGTGTCGTACGCATAGTGCACCGTGTACGGCGTGCATTGTTCGTTGGTCAGTGTGTCGGCCCCTGAGCCTACATTGATGTAAGGAATCTTCTTTTCACTGGCTATCTGGCTGGTGGAAAGAGCGGTCGCCGAGTTCGTTCCACCGATGATCACGTTGACGCCGTCCCGATCAATCCATTCACGGGCGACCGACGCAGCGATGTCGGCCTTGTTCTGATGGTCGGCAAACAGCACCTTGACGGGCATGTTGTTGACCTTGCCGCCGAAATCGGCGATCGCCATGCGTATGGCCTCGAGGCCACCCTGTCCGTCTCCTTCGGCGTACAGGCCTGAAAAGTCCGTGATGAAGCCAATCGTCACGGAACCACTATCGGCCCATGCGTTGGCGGATGCCAGCACACCGCCGACAGTGACGGCCATACCCAGTACGAGATGCGCCAATACCTTCACGCCGAATACAGTGTCCACTGACATCTCCTCATGCGCGGATTGCATATCCCGCCTTACAGGTTTTCGCGGCATGGGTTGCCTCGATTAGTCGATATCTTGAGGCGATCGGATCGGAGAGCACCCACCGCACTAGCGCGCAGCTGTGAATGCGGTGCGACGGATTGTTATTCGCAGCAACGGTTATTTTCCTGGTCGCGACTGCCCTCCAGTACACGACGCTTTCGACCGCATGTTAGCTAGTTGCACCACGTCTGACACTAACCTATCTTGAATCACTGGACGGTATCAGCACATACGCTATCCTGGAAGCCGATTTACCTGCCCTGATCGAACTCCAGCTTTCAGATCGGTGACGAAAGGAGGAGGCTGGCTTATGAAGGCACCGCTTCATGGAAAGATGATGGAGGTGCCTCTGACGGTTTCTTCGCTGCTTGCACATGCATCGCGCCACTTTGGCACGACGGAGATCGTGTCGAAGCGCATTGAACGCGACGTGCACCGCTACACGTACCGCGATTGCGAGAAGCGTGCGAAGCAACTGGCGCAGGGGCTGATCGCGCTCGGTGTCGAAGCGGGCGACCGGGTCGGCACGCTCGCCTGGAACGGCTACCGGCATCTGGAAGCCTACTACGGCACGACGGGCTTCGGCGCCGTATGCCACACCATCAACCCGCGCCTCTTTCCCGATCAGATCGCCTACATCGTCAATCACGCCGACGACCGCTACGTGCTGTTCGACATCACGTTCGCCGCACTCGTCGATGTGCTTGCGCCGCAGTGTCCGAACGTGCGCGGCTGGATCGCGATGACGGACGAAGCGCACATGCCGCGCATGTCGACGGCGGCTTCCAGCTATGAAGCGCTGCTCGCGCAGCACGACGGCGATTTCGAGTGGCCGGCCATCGACGAACGTTGCGCATCCAACCTTTGCTACACGTCGGGCACCACGGGCAATCCGAAGGGCGCGCTGTACTCGCATCGATCGACGGTGTTGCACGCGTACGGCGCGTCGCTGCCCGATGCGATGGGCCTGTCCGCGCGCGATTCCGTGCTGCCCGTCGTGCCGATGTTCCATGTGAATGCGTGGGGCATTCCGCATGCCGCGCCGCTGACGGGCGCGAAGCTCGTGTTTCCGGGCAAGGATCTCGACGGCAAATCATTGTATGAATTGATAGAAGCGGAACGTATTACCTGCACAGCGGGTGTGCCTTCTGTGTGGCTCGGCCTCTTGCGGTATGTGAAAGAAAATGGCGTTCGGTTTTCGACGCTGGACCGCGTCATTGTCGGCGGGTCCGCGTTGCCGCCTGCCATGCTCAGGACGTTCAAGGACGACTTTGGCGTCGAGGCCGTCCATGGGTGGGGCATGACAGAGATGTCGCCGCTCGGTACGCTTTCGACACTCAACTGCGAGCAAGCCCAACGCTCGGCGGACGAGCAGCGCAGGCTGCGCGAAAAGCAGGGACATGTGGTCTATGGCGTAGACATGAAGACCGTCGGCGCCAGCGGGCAAGCGTTGCCGTGGGACGGCGTCACGTTCGGCGAGCTGTATGTGCGGGGCCCGTGGATAATCGACCGGTACTTTCGTAACGATGTATCGCCCCTCGTCGATGGCTGGTTCCCAACAGGGGACGTTGCAACCATCGATAACGATGGCTTCATGCGCATCGTGGATCGCAGTAAAGACCTGATCAAGTCCGGTGGTGAATGGATCAGTTCGATCGACATCGAGAACATAGCCGTCGCGCATCCGGCGGTGGCGGAAGCGGCGTGCATCGCGTGCTTTCATCCGAAGTGGACAGAGCGGCCATTGCTCATTGTCGTTAAACATCCCGATCTCGATTTGAGTCGGGATGATCTGCTCCGATTCTACGAAGGCAAGGTTGTCAGGTGGTGGATTCCCGACGATGTGGTGTTCGTCGACGAGTTGCCGCACACGGCGACGGGCAAGCTGCATAAGCTGAAACTGCGTGAACGCTTCGGCGATCACATATTGCCGCCTGACCAGAAAGTTGAGCAATAACTCCGTTGTGACGAATCACATTGGAATTCCTTCGGATGCGGGTGGCGGCAGCTTTGACCTTTTTGGATCAGGTTATCTGTAAGCAAATCGTATCGAAGTCTTCTCGATAATTAAGCGGACATAGACTGGCGATTTGCGAGCATCGTCCTTGGCTCTCTTCGATAAGCTACTAGTATGGGTTGGTGAGGCGCCTCCGGACGCGGACTGGATATGTGTGCCTGAAGAGAATCGAATCGACCGTCTGCGATCGAGAAGTGAAAGTCGATCGCAGAGAGACGCTTATATGCGGCGCCGTCTACGCAAATCTGAGGACATCATGAACTCTTCGAGAATCCTGCATCACGCGCGCACTCCTCCTCGAAACGGTACTGGCGCGGCCTACCTGGGGGATGTGAGCCGCGCCGACATAGAGCAGGCGACACGGACAATCCGGGGAACCATCGTCCGTACCCCGCTGTTGTCTTACCCAGCGGCGACAGACCGGAGCATCTTTCTTAAACCCGAGAACCTTCAGCCACGTGGCTCGTTCAAGATACGCTGCGCGACGAATGCAGTCTCCAGACTTACCGAGGAGCAACTCTCGAATGGTGTTTATACGGCGAGCACCGGGAATTTTGCGCTCGGCGTGACAGAGGCCGCCAGGCTACGAGGCGCGGAAGTCCGCGTGTACGTCACTGAAACGGCGGCGAGGAGCAAGATAGAAGCACTCCATGCGCTGGGAGCCAGAGTCATTCAGATTACGTACGAAAGATGGTGGGCAATTCTCTGCGGTGAAACACCAACCGGCGAGCAAGGTACGTTTTTGCATCCATGTGCATGCCGCGATGTCGTCGTTGGCGACGCGACCATCGGACAGGAAATATTGGAGGATCTGCCCGATGTCGAAGTGATACTCGTACCCTTCGGCGGAGGAGGACTCGTCACGGGCATTTCTCTCGCATGCATGAATTGGGGCGCACATCCGCAGATATATGCGTGCGAAATGGAAGCGGCGGCTCCTTTCTATTCTTCTCTCGCAGCCGGTGCGATCGTCGAAATTCCAGTCGACTCGACTCCAATGGTCGCAGGCATTGGTGTTTCGACGGTACTCGCAGAAAATTGGCCATACCTCAACGCGTTGGTGGACGGCGCTGTGGTATCAACGCTTGAGGACACTGCCGATGCGATACGGAGTCTGGCGAAAAGCAATCATATCGTGGTCGAGGGCGCGGGTGCCGTCGCACTTGCCGCCGCTCGCCATCCTCACTTTGCCGGCAAGCGCATTTCCGTTGTACTGACAGGAGGTGGGATCGATATGCAGATCCTGGCGTCGGTGCTGAATGACGATCGATCGGCGTATCTCGTACCTTCGCGCATCCGCGACTATGAATAAGACCACGCCGACAATAGAGGCGATGATGAGCCGACTCGACGAGCGACCGGTCATCTTCCGACACTGCCTTCCGATCTCCCGTTCCGAGTGGACTTCGAGGATGCGCAACACATTCAGCTAGCGACATCGGTGAGGCGCCTGCTTGCAACGGGAGCCTTATAGGCGTTCACTAAACCGACTCACTTTTTATCACGAGCCCCCGCTTTAACCGCTGCTCGCCGATGCGCCCCAGACCGCTTGCCCTTTGCCGCGCCTGTCTCGTCCGCCCGACCACCCGCATAAGCCGCGCCTTCCTCTAACGCGAGTGCAATGAACGCCCGCGTTGCCGCGCTCCGATATGCACCTTTGCGCAGCAGGAGCGCAGCGGTTCGCTGCGGCAGCGCGGGCTCCAGGTTCACCAGACACAGCTGGTCGTGCTCGCGCGCGATCGCAGCCGGCAATAGCGTCGCGAGGGTGGTTCGCTGTACGAGTTCGATGACCGCGCTGATCGAGTTCACTTCCATCGCAATGCGCGGCGCGACATCATGCTGCCTGCAGTACCGGTCGACGGTATGACGCGTCGCAAATTCTCTATTGAGCAGTACCAGCGCCTCATTGCGGAACTCGTCAAGCGTCAACGAGGCGTGGCTTTCCGCATAGGGATGTGATCTCCCGACCATCACCGCCAGGGCTTCGACGAACAGTACCTGGGTTTCGATATCGGGGGAGTGCGTTTCGTCGAATGCGATGCCGATATCGAGCGCGTCTTCGTTCAACATCGCTTCGATCCGGTCCTGCGGCATTTCGAGGATGTTCAACGTCAGGTTCGGATAGCGGCGGTTGTACTTTTCGAGCAACGGACCGATCAGGTACGCGGTGAACGTCGGGGTCATCGCGAGGCGTAATGTGCCGCGGCTCAGTTCCTGTACGTCATGTATCGCGCGCTTTCCGCCCTCCAGGTCGTGCATCGCGCGCCGCGCATAGTGCAAATAGGCGGCGCCGGCGTCGGTCAACTGGATTTCCCGCCCGGACCGGTCGAACAACGGCACGCCCAGCGTGTCCTCGAGTTGCCGGATCTGCTGCGAGAGCGTGGGCTGCGACACGTGTAGCGCTTCGGCGGCGCGGGTGAAATTGCGATGTTGTGCGACCGCTATGAAGTAACGGATGTGCCGGAGCAGCATGGCGGTCCTTCAGACTATTCATACTGCCGTTAAATGGAAAAGCCAGCGGGTAGAGCGCCGCAGGCGTCTGCTGCAACTTTAGTCAAGGTTACGAAAGCCTGAGATTGTGGCTAACTATTGGTCCTACCTATAGCCACAATCATAAACCGGTCTTGGACACTATGGCAGATCGCGTCCATTCTTTGTTCAACGCAGCGCAACGCACGGCACCGAACGACTGAATGGAGCGAATCATGCAAGAGATCATCGACGGTTTTCTGAAGTTTCAGCGCGACGTGTTTCCGGCGCGCAAAGAGTTGTTCCGCAAGCTGGCCACCAGCCAGACGCCGCGAACCCTGTTCATCTCCTGTTCGGACAGCCGCATGGTGCCCGAACTGGTCACGCAGCGCGAACCGGGCGACCTGTTCGTGATCCGCAATGCCGGCAACATCGTGCCTTCGTTTGGGCCGGAGCCAGGCGGCGTGTCGGCCACGGTCGAGTATGCGGTGGCCGCGCTAGGCGTCACCGATGTCGTGATCTGCGGCCATTCCGATTGCGGCGCGATGACGGCCGTGGCGACCTGCAAGTGCCTCGATCACATGCCCGCCGTCGCCAACTGGCTGCGTTACGCCGATTCAGCGAAGCTTGTCAACGAATCGCGCGAGCATGCCACGCAGCGCGAACGCGTGGACTCGATGGTGCGTGAGAACGTGATCGCGCAACTCAACAATCTCAAGACTCATCCGTCCGTGGCGCTGGCGCTCGCTCAGGGCCGCCTGAACCTGCATGGCTGGGTCTACGACATCGAATCCGGTTCCATCGATGCACTCGACGGCACGACACGTCAGTTCGTGTCACTGTCCGGGCATCCGGATGTCAACGCGACGCGCTAAACAATGCGTCGTACCGTTTTGATTTTCGCCCCGTCGTTCATCCCAGTCTCATTCATCCAAGGAGCAACACCATGACCCAATCGCAAACCACGCCGCACGCACGCGAAGCCCTGACCGAAATCATCATCGACGCCAAGACGCGCAAGAACCTGACGTTCGAAGCGATCAACGAAGGCACGGGCCTGAGCGTCGCGTTCACGACGGCTGCGCTGCTCGGCCAGCATGCACTGCCGGAGAAGGCTGCAAAACTGGTGGCCGAACGTCTCGGGCTCGACGACGACGCGGTCCGTCTGCTGCAGACCATTCCCGTGCGTGGCAGCATTCCCGGAGGCGTGCCGACCGATCCGACCATCTACCGCTTCTACGAAATGGTGCAGGTGTACGGCACGACGTTGAAGGCGCTGGTTCACGAGCAGTTCGGCGACGGCATCATCAGCGCGATCAACTTCAAGCTCGATATCCAGAAAGTGGCCGACCCCGAAGGCGGCGAGCGCGCAATCATCACGCTCAACGGCAAGTACCTGCCGACCAAGCCGTTCTGATCCGCGGAATCTGCACGCACGAATAAAAGCACAGCAACAGACCTTGTAGAAGGAGAGTCGACATGTCTTCGCAACAACAGGAAATACGTCCGCCGCTGCCTCCTTTCACGCTGGAAACGGCCAAAGAGAAAGTGCGCCTCGCGGAAGACGGCTGGAATTCGCGCGATGCGGCAAAGGTCGCGCTGGCCTATTCGCTCGATACGAAGTGGCGCAACCGCGCGGAGTTCGCGAACAACCGTGCGGAGGCGCAGGCTTTCCTCGAGCGCAAATGGCGCAAGGAGTTCGAGTATCGTCTGATCAAGGAGTTGTGGGCGTTCGGCGGCAACCGGATCGCGGTGCGCTACGCGTATGAATGGCGCGACGACGCGGGCAACTGGTTCCGTTCGTACGGCAACGAGAACTGGGAGTTCGGCGAAGACGGTCTGATGCAGCGCCGCTTTGCCTGCATCAACGACTTGCCGATCAAAGAGTCGGAGCGCAAGTTCCATTGGCCCCTGGGCCGTCGTCCCGACGATCACCCCAGCTTGAGCGATCTCGGGCTGTGAGTGCGCAGCGCACGCGTTACGTCTGAAGTGCTCAAGGCGTGACGCGTGTTTTCGTCGTGAGCGGGTTCGCGTGGGTATCCACGAAGAGTTGCGAGACGGTCACGGGGCGCTGGTAGAAATAGCCTTGACCGAACGGGACGCCCAGACTGCGCAGCGCTTCGTGCTGCGATTCCGTTTCGACGCCTTCGGCAACGACCTCCATCCCATAGTGCTTCGAGACGGCGGCAATCGCGCGTATCAGTTCGCGGCCTTGCCGGTCGACTTGTCGCACGAACTGGCCGTCGATTTTCACGTAGTCGAACGGAAAGCGGCCGAGCAGATCGAGGTTGCTGTGTTGCGTGCCGAAATCGTCGATCGCAAATTGAACGCCGTGCGCCTTCAGGCTATTGAAGATCGCCTCGATGCGCGGATGCTTCTGCAAGAGAAAGCGTTCGGTGACTTCGAGCACGAGCGTGATGTCGTCGGGAAGCTTGTCGTTTGCGGCCAGCACGTCCGCGACGAAATCCTTGCGCTCCAGATCCATCGGCGCGACGTTGACGGCGATACGCAATGGGCGAATGTCCGTCTTTTGCACGATGTCGTCGGTCGCGCGTTGCAGCGCAAAGCGCGTGACGCTCGCCAGCAGGCTGCTGCTTTCCACTTCCGTCATGAACGCGCTGGGGCTCACGGGGCCCCATCTCGGATGCGTCCAGCGTATCAGCGCCTCGACGCCCGTCATGCGGCGCGTGGCGATCTCGACCACGGGTTGATACGCGATATGCAATTGCCCATGCCTGAGCGCGCGGCGTACGGCTGAAAGCAGCAACCGGCGCGGCGCAAAGACGATCAGGTATCCAGCGCCGATCAGCAGATTCACGAGAATGGCCGCGGCGCCTGCGAGCAAGCCGTATTTCCAGTGCGTTTGCACGACGAACGTCGGCGCCGCCACCACGACGATCGAGAACGTCCAGCGTGGCGACGCGGCGCGCGTACCGTGCAATGCGGCGGCGCTGTCGGCGGAAATCAACTCGCCACGGTCGTTCAACGCTCGCGCATTCGACACGACGAGCACCACCTGTCCCGCTTCGTAGCGCACGCCATGCGCAAGCGTGTCCGCGAGATAGGTGGACTCGATGATGTAGAGCAGCCCGGTGTTCTTGCCCGTCGGAACATACAGGGGCATCACGGGCGACTGCGGCTGATACGGTGTGCCTTCGATCAGATCGAGCGTGCTGCCGTCAGGCGCGGGCGACAGATAGTCGGAAAGCGGAACGTCGATACGTCCCATTGCTGACGAGCAATACAGCCGCTGGTTCTCGACGAGGTTGACGCTGCGCACGTACTGAACGTAGGTCTCCAGTTCGGAGAGGCGAAGCTCGACGCTCGAGCAGGGCTGTCCAGGCAGTATCGACAGTTCCTGTTGGCGGCGCGACGTGACGTTGTCGAGAATGCGGTCGATGGATTCGACCATGTCGCCGGCGATCAGGCTTTCGCGTTCGCGAATGGCGGCCTGATCTTCGTGACGCGCCCATAACGCAGCGGTGGCGAGCACGCACGCTCCACACAGCACCGCGACGACGAGCGCGAGCATCGGGGTGACGCCGCGCCCCACGACAGCACCTTGGCGGAAAGAGGGAAACCTGTTCACGTCGTGGTCCGATGGCAATGCCGGGTCGCAGGAACGAGGTTGAAATCGTCGGATAAATATAGCATGCGAGCCATTCGCAGACGGCGCGTGGAATTAGCGGCACACATTGTCCATTCGAATCGCATTCCTGATCAATTGACTTGCATGTCATGGGTTGGAATGCATTTCTTTAATGGCTATTTAGCCGGATTATCGATTCAGCAAATAAGGCGAGAATAAACTTATGTCTTTTATGGAAAACCCGTATGCCAGTTTATGCGAAATAAATGCCAATACAAAAATTCGTTCCAAATCGATTTTATTCATCATGCATAGTGGAAATATTCGAGAAATATTTTGTAATGGACGTTGACACGCTGACGTTTGGCCAACTAATCTACCGTCCATCGTAAGCTGACAGTCATTCAAAACGGGCGCATGAAATTATTATCGCGCGCGTGGTCGGCCCTGCGAGTCTGTGCGCGTGGCGTCCGCCGCGCGTCGTTGTCATGCCGTAATTTTTTCTCAAGTTCACGTTTTAAAAGTGTAAATATCAGCGAATTGGGCTGAGGCCTGTTTTCGTCTGTTTATTGCAATTCTTTCATTCGCCTTAAGCGCGTGGGGGAGACCTTTTTTCGCGATTTTTAATAATAAAAAGAGACGCATAACCACACATTTCCAGAGCTGCTTTATCCGATAGGACGAACCATGCGACCATATTTTCGGTTAAAGGCGCAGTGCCTGTTGCTGGCTGCGACACTGGCGTTGAGTGCATGTGGTGGTGGAGACGATGGCGGTCTGGCGTCGAGCAAGTCCGCCCAGGTGGGCGCGACGGCACCGGCGTCGCAACCTGCGCTCGCGGCGCCGGAGTCGCCGATTGTCGCCGACAAGTCGATCAACAAGACGGTGCCGCCCGTCGAGTTGCCCGACACCGTGAAACCGATCAACTACAAGCTGTGGTTCCGGCCGAACCCGGATCTGAATGCGTTCGACGGCCGCGCCGACGTCGAAATCCAGGTGACGAAGAACATCAACCAGATCGTGATAGCAGGGCATCGCATCAAGTTCGTCAACGGCAAGACGACGCTGCAGCCCGGCAACATCCAGCTGATCGCGACGCCGCAGGACGACGGCGACTTCTATCAGCTCCGGCCCGTCAGCGGCCAGATTCATCCCGGCAACTACTCGCTGCATATGGAGTGGTCGGGCATCATCAACTTCAAGACCTACGACGATCCCGCCACGAAAACGGGCGGCAGTTGCGGCGACGATCCGTATCCGGGCTGCTCCGCGGCGGAGGGCGTGTTCCGCGTCGATCTGAAGTCGACGGACGGCACGACGAGCGGCGCGATCCTCACGCAAGGCGAAACCAACCTCGCACGCCAATGGTTCCCAGGCTGGGACGAACCGGCTTTCCGCATGACGTACGAGGTATCGGCGGAAGTGCCGCAGAACTGGCGCGTCGTCTCGAATGCGGCGGAGCAGCCGTCCGTCAATGTGGATAGCGGCTACAAGCGCGTGTCCTTCGACAAGACACCGCCGATGCCGCAATACCTGCTGTTCTTCGGCGGCGGCATGTTCGATACGCTCGAAGACGACTTCGTCAGCCCGCTGAAGGACGGCAAGAATCTGCATCTGCGGATCTTCACGCCGCCCGGCATGCGCGACTGGGCCGTGCCTGCGATGCAGCAGACCAAGCAGGCGCTCGACTACTACTACCGCTATACGGGCATCCCGCTGCCGCTGACCAAGTTCGACACGATCGCCGCGAACGATGCGTTCAAGGAGCAGAAGGATCTGAACTTCGGCGGGATGGAAAACTGGGGCGCCATTCTCGAATTCGCCGACGACATTCTTCCGCCGCCCGGCACGCCGATGTCCGACTACGGCGTGACGGTGCTGACGCACGAAGCCGCGCATCAGTGGTTCGGCGATCTCGTGACGCTCGACTGGTGGGACGACGTGTGGATGAACGAATCGTTCGCGACGTACTTCGAGAACAAGACGAAGATTCTGTTCTTCCCCGATCGTTTCAGCTGGGTCGACGAGGTGAGGACCAAGTACGCGGTGATGTCGCGCGATCTGCGCAACACGTCGTTCCCCGTGCAGCCGAACTTCAACGACTGGGCATCGAACGACTTCGTGTTGAGCGCCAGCCCGTTCACGTACGACAAGGGCGGCATCGTGCTGAAGATGCTCGAGAACTATCTCGGCGATGGCGTGATGCGCAGGGGCCTGCAGTCGTATCTGGCCGACTACTCGCTCGGCAACTCGACGCCGAAGCGCCTGTGGGACGAACTCGCAAAGGTCAGCGGCGAGCCGATGGTGGCGATCGGCGACAGCTTCGTGCGGCAAACGGGCGTGCCATTGGTATCGCTCGATACGCAGTGCGATCTGACGAGCAATCAGACGGTCGTCACGCTCAAGCAGTCGCCGTATCCGAACCAGAACCTGTATCCGGGCATTCAGTGGACGGTGCCGTTGACGCTCGCTTACGGTGAAGGTTTGGCGCGTCGCAAGACGGTGGCGCTGAAGGACACGCAGATGCAGGTGCGGGTCAACGGTTGCTCGGCTGTCGTCGCGGACCCGAGCGGGCTCGATTACTACGTGACGAACTACGGCGACAACGCGTGGAGCCAGTTGCTCGCGCAGAGCAGCGCGTTGACCGATCCCGTGTTGCTGACCAACCTGCAGATGGAAGCGAAGATGCTCGTGAATTCGGGCCTCGCCGACCCTTCGCGCGCCACGACGATCGGCTCGATCACGCCGCCGGTCAGCGCGATGGCTCGCCGTCAGGTGCTGGTGACGCCGCAGGCAGAAACGGTTCGTCCGACGCTGCGTTATCAGGGCAAGTTGAAGCCGCGTAACAAGACGGAATAAACGTGGTTTCCGGTTGACGGCGCGCGCCCGTCCGCATCATGCGGACGGGCGCGCGTCTGTTTTGCGCTCGACTATCAAGCGTCAGGCGCGCAATTCCGCCGGCTCGAGAAAGTAGGCCTTGTTATCGGCGAGGCGCCCGATCATGAAGTCGATGAACGTCCTCACGCGCAGCGGCTGTTCGGTGCGATGCCGGTAGTAGATGTAGATCGATTCGCGCTGCGTGACGTGCTGCGTGAGCAAGGGCACAAGCCGTTTGCTGCGGATGTGCGAGACGGCCGAGAAGCTGCCCAGCTGGCCGATTGCGAGACCCGCCAGCACCGCGTCCGTCTCTGCGTCGATCTCGTTCGCGCACAACGACGCGGCCACGTCGCGATAGACGATTTCATTGCCGATCAGAAATTCCCACGGCGCCTGCTTGCCGGTGTTCGCGCGCCGGTATCCCGTGCAGCGATGTGCGTCGAGTTCATCGACCGTCGAAGGCTGGCCATGTCGCTCGATATACGCCGGCGACGCGCACACGATCAATTGAATCGGCAGCAGCCGCCGCGCAATCGTGCCGCCCGAAGGCGGCGAGCCGCCGCGAAAACCGACGTCGGCGCGATCGCTGACGAGATCGGTGAAGTGATCGTCGAAGCGCACGTCCAGTTGCACATCAGGGTAGAGCGCGGCGAATTCGAGGACGGACGGCCATAGTACCGCGCGGCCCAGCGCCATCGGCGCGCTCACGCGCAACGGGCCCGCGACTTCGTCTTTCGCGCGGCGCGCGTCGTCGATCGCCGACGCCAGTGTCGCGAGCGCCGGTTCGACGCTGTGCAGCAGCCGCTGTCCTTCCTCCGTCAGGCTCAGCTTGCGCGTGGTCCGATGAAACAGCCGCACGCCCAGCGACTTTTCCAGCTGCATCACGGCGTGACTGGCCGCCTGAGGCGAGATGCCCTGATCGACGGCCGCCTTGCGCAGGCTCCCGACCGTGGCGGCGCGGACAAAGATCGAAATGGCGCGGACCTCGTTCATCGGCGGTTCCCGATTAGCAAATAAAAGTTGATTATCAGTCTAGCAATTGATGGCTAGTTTGTGCGAATCGGACGTCCTATTCTTCGTTCACTTTCACCACGAACGTAGGAGCAGGAACATGAGCAACGCCACCCAACAACAGGTCAAGCGCGTCTGGTTCATCACGGGCGCTTCGCGCGGTCTGGGCGCGCTGATGGCCGAAGCGGCGCTGGCGGACGGCAATGCCGTCGTCGCGGCGGGCCGCAATGCCGCGGCGATTGTCGAGCGGCTCGGCGAGTCGCCGGCCTTACTGCCCGTCGCGCTCGACGTGACCAGCGAAGCGCAGGCGAAAGCGGCTGTCGAGGCCGCCGTCGAGAAGTTCGGCCGAATCGACGTGCTGATCAACAATGCCGGCTTCGGCCTGCTGGCAGCCGTCGAGGAATCGAGCGACGCCGACGTGCGCCGCATGTACGACACCAATGTGTTTGGTCTGCTGAATGTGACGCGCGCCGTGCTGCCCGTCATGCGCAAGCAGCGCTCGGGGCATGTGATCAACATGTCGTCGATCGGCGGGTATCGCTCGGGCGCGGGTTTTGGCGTGTATTGCTCGACGAAGTTCGCTGTCGAAGGCATCACGGAAGCGCTGCATGCGGAGTTGAAGCCGCTCGGCATTCACGCAACTGTGGTCGAGCCGGGCTACTTCCGCACGGACTTTCTGGATGGGTCGTCGCTGCTCGTCGGCAAGGACATCATCGACGACTACGATGAGACGTCGGGCAACGTGCGCCGCTTCGCGGTCGGCATGAACCACAATCAGCCTGGCGATCCGCAGAAGCTGGCGACGGCGCTCGTGACGCTCGTCGACGCGCAAACGCCGCCGCTGCGTTTGCCGCTCGGCACCGACACGTTGAAGGCGATCGCGGAGAAGAACGAATACGTGACGACGGAAACGCAAGCGTGGAAGACGTTGGCAGCGTCCACCGACTTTCCCGTCTAAGCCGTTATTGATCGGACGAAAGTGAAAACAACAGCGCCGCTGCGAGAGCAGCGGCGCTGTTGTGCTTCGCGTTCTGGAATGCGCGTTATTTCGGCGGCGGCAGCGAAGGGTCGAGTTTCGCCGAATCGCGGACCAGTTGGTCCGTCGCCGCGGCGGCAACGGGGTTCGAACCCGCGCCGGGTTTCATCGCGCGTTGCTGCTGTTCGGTCGCGGCGCGAACGGCGGACATGTTCGGCGGCGGCAGCGAAGGATCGACCTTCGCCGAATCGCGCACCAACTGGTCGGTTTGCGCGGCGCCCGTTTGATACGCGCCGCGAGACGCGCTGCGCGGGTCCGTGCTGGCCGTCGAAGGCGTCTGCGCCGGCATCGACGTTGGCGGCGGCAACGAAGGATCGAGCTTCGCCGATTCCCGGACGAGTTCATCCGTTTCCGGCGTCGTGCCCGGATTCGCTGCTGCCCGACGGTCGAGGTTTTCGCGTCCGCGTTGCGTGCGGGGTGCTGGTGCCGGCACGACTTTCGGCGCGCCCGCATCCTGCACGTTCACGGATGCGACGGCCGTCGACGGCGCGGGCTTCGCTTGCCCCGCGCTTTGCGTGACAGCAGGGCTGGGCGCAGGCGCCGGCGCAGGTTTCGTCGGTGCAGCTGCAGCAACGGGAGCCGGAGCCGGAGCCGGAGCAGGGACGGGCGCAGGCACCACCGGCTGCGGCGCGACGGCGGCGCTCTGCGTGGTCGCGCGCGGCGTCGACGACGGGCCGATGCTGCCTTCCGTCATATGGCTTTCGTTGACGCGCGTATCGACGGCGGCAGGGCGCACGGGTTCATCCATGCCTGCCCTGGCTTCGGCCGTTGCACGGCGGTCGGCCTGAAGCAGCATCAGGTACGTGGTCAACGCCGCGCCGAGCACGAGCCCGGCGAGAATCATCAAAATCTTTCGGGTGGTCATCATACTTACTGACGGGTCGTTCAATCGTCGCGAGCCGGCCATGATAAACGACGGCCCGCGGCTTTAATCAGACAAATGCCAGCAATTGGCACGCCTGACGAGTGGAAACAGGCGAGCAACAACCAGAGAATCGTGCTTCCCCAAAGGGACGATCGTCGCCATGCGCATGGAACGCGGCGAGTCGAAGCTTCTCCGATTATCGAACGCTTCGGTTTAGTTTGCGTGTCGAGGACGCGCGCCAGGAACGGCGCGTCGATTGCACAACTAACGTCTGATCATTCCCAGGGATTCGGTGCGTACAGTCCCTGTTGACGGCGCATGCCATGACGCAGAAACCAGTGCCGGACAGCACTGAGCTTGCGCGGCAAACCCGGCATCCGATTGCCTTCGATGCGGGCTTTTGCGCACGACGTCGCGTACTCGATCGCCTCTTCCTCGGAAGAAAAGTAGCCGAGGATGCCAAAGGCTTTACGCCGTCCGCTCGGGCCGGTGACGAACACGCTGGCCGCGTATCCGCGAGTGCCCACGGACGCAAGTGGGATGATGACGTGGCGCCGGTAATGTACTGCATGCCTGTCCATGATCATCTCCAAGGGTTTTGCCCTAGGTCACATGGTACACGTTGCGAAACTGCAGCGGCAATTCATTGCGCCTGCGAAAAAAAATTCGCCAACGAATGCGTTGGCGTGACGCGCGATGCAGGCAATGGGGCTGCATCGCGCGCGATGTCGAGTGTTTTTTTGCCGTATTTGCCGTGCTATGCGGCGTGAAGCGACTGCTTAAGCGCTGCGCTCCATCGGTTCGCCGAGCACGAATGCGCCGCCCTGGAAGCGTTGCGCCGGGTCGTCGTATTCGGCCGTCGGCGACGTGACGGGGAAGCGGTCCGAGAACTGCGTGGAGCTGTCCCGCGGACGGAAGCCGAGGAAATTCGCCTTCGTGTTATCCCACCACTTGATGGGGTTGTCCGACGCGCCATACACGACGGCATGGCCGACACGGTTCGTGAACAGCGAACAGCGCACCAGTTCGATGAAGTCGCGATAGCTCAGGTACGTGACGAGCATGCGCGGATTCTTCGGCTCTTCGAACGACGAGCCGATGCGCAGGCATACGGTCTCGATGCCGAAGCGGTCGAAGTAGTAGCGCGACAGCGATTCGCCGAAGCACTTCGTCACGCCGTACAGGCTGTCGGGTCGTTGCGGCGAGTCGGCGTCGAGCACTTCCGTGACGGGATGAAAACCGATCGCATGATTCGAGCTGGCGAACACCACGCGCTTCACGCCATGCTTGCGCGCGGCTTCGTACAGGTTGTAGGTGCCGCGGATGTTCGCTTCGATCAGATCGTCGAACGGCGCGTCGATCGAGATGCCGCCCAGATGCACGATCGCATCGACGCCTTCGACCATGCGCATCACGGCGTCGCGGTCCGCCAGATCGACGACGCTCGCTTCCTCATGCGCCGCCGCGGCGCTCACCGGGACGATGTCGCTCACGCGCACGATGTCGGCCCAGCCGGCCAGCGCATCGCGCAGCTGGCGGCCCAGATTGCCGCCCGCGCCCGTCAGCAGCAGGCGGCGGAACGGCTTGCGCGACCCAGCAGATGTCTCGTTCATTGCTAATCCTTCGAAATAACCAGAAATAAGGAAAACGTTTTCCAACTATAAAGGCGACGGCGAGTGCGCGTCAATTGCCATATTCATCAAGCCGTGAGAGACCAGCGAACAGCTTTCACTGCCAGTGTTTTCTGCGACAATCCGGTTACGGCAAACGAAAACGTTACCTTCCGGATGAAAAAAGTTTCCCCAACGATTCGCGATGTCGCGGGCGACGCGGGTGTGTCGGTCGCGACCGTTTCCAAGTACATCAACGGCGCGCAGCGTTTTTCTCCCGCCGTCGAAGCGCGGCTCAAGGAAGCGATCGAACGGCTCGGCTATCGATCGAACCCGCTTGCGCGCTCGATGATCACCGGCCGCACGCGCACCATCGGGCTCGCGATCCTCGACATCAGCAATCCGCACTTCACGAACGTCGTCAAGGGCGCGAACCGCGTCGCGCTCCAGCACGACTACACGCTGCTGCTCGTCGACACCGAAGAAAACCAGGCGCGCGAGCGTTCGCTGATCGAGGCGCTGGCGCAACGTGTCGACGGTCTGATCGTCAACTCGCGGATGCCCGACGAAGAATCGCAGTGGATGCTCGAACTCAACAAGCCGCTCGTGCTGCTGCGGCGCAGTCCGGGCCTGCCGATTCCAAGCGTCGGTATCGACAACCGGCTTGCCACGTACATGCTCGCGCGGCATCTGCTGAACCTCGGGCACCGGCATATCGCGTATCTCGGCTTCGGCCAGGCCCGCATCAACGACGAGCGGATTCGCGGCGCGCGCGAGTGTCTCGACGAAGCCGGCCTCACGCTCGACGTGCACGACGCGCATGCGCCTACTGCACAGGCCGGCGAGCAGGCCTGCTCGCGCGTGATGCTCGGACCGCAGCGGCCGCAGGCGGTGATCTGCTACAACGATCTGATCGCGCTCGGCTTCATGAAAGAGGCGGCGTCGCTCGGTTTCAAGCTGCCGCGCGATGTGTCCGTGACGGGCATCGACAACGTGCCCTATGGCGAGTACGCCGCGCCCGCGCTGACGACCGTCGATATTCAAAGCGAGAAGATGGGCGAACTGGCGATGCAGAAGCTGATCGACGGACTCGCGGGCCACGCCGAAGCCGAGCATTCGATGTTCGAGCCGCGCCTGATCGTGCGCGAGTCGACGGCCGCTTGCGGCTGAAGAAAGACTCGCGCGTCCAGCACTGGCACGCGCGCCGCGCGATACCGCGCGGCATGCCGGATTACGCATCGAGCTTGGCGGGCGTCATGCGCGGCGTCAGCAGGTGCATGACGACGAGCGCGACGAGATAGGCGAGTGCGCCGATCGCGAACAGCACCCAGTAATGGCCCGTGCGTTGCAGCACCTGGCCGATCACTTCGGAGAACAGCACGCCGCCGATCGAGCCCGCCATCCCGCCGATGCCCACCACGGCGCCGAGCGCGCGGCGCGGGAACAGATCGGATGCCGTCGTGAACAGATTCGCCGACCAGCCCTGGTGCGCAGCCGCGGCAAGACCGACGATGCAGACGGCGACCCACAGATTGTCCACCTGCGACACGAACGCGATGGGCAGCACGCAGCATGCGCAGATCAGCATCGCCGTCTTGCGCGCGGCATTCACGCTCCAGCCCTTGCGCAGCAGCGTCGACGAGATCCAGCCGCCGCCGATGCTGCCGACTGTGGTGATCGCGTAGATGACGACGAGCGGCAAGCCGATGTGCTGCATGTCCATGCCGCGCGACTCGTTGAGCCACTTCGGCAGCCAGAACAGGTAGAACCACCAGACGGGATCGGTCAGGAACTTGCCGATCAGGAAGGCCCACGTCTCGCGTTTGCGGATCAGCTGGCCCCAGCCCGGAGCGGGCGCATTGACGTTGCGGGCGTCGAGCGCGTCGGCGTCGTCGCGGGTATCGTCGAACGCTTCTTCCTGGTCGCTACGGTCGGCGGGACGGTAGACGACGAGCCACACGGCCAGCCACACGATGCCGATCGCGCCGATGATGATGAACGCCGCGCGCCAGCCGTACAGCACGGCGAGGGGCGGAATGATCGCGGGTGCGAACACCGCGCCGATATTCGCGCCCGAGTTGAAGATGCCCGTGGCGAGCGCGCGCTCGCGGCGCGGAAACCATTCGGCCGTAGTCTTGATCGCCGACGGGAAGTTGCCGCCTTCACCGATGCCGAGGAGGGCGCGCACCATCGCGAAACCCATCACCGAGCCGACGGCCGCGTGCAGCATCGCGGCGATGCTCCAGACCAGCATCGCGGCCGCGTAGGAAATGCGCGTGCCGAGCCAGTCGACGACGCGCCCGAAGCCCAGCAGGCCGATTGCGTAAAACGCGGAGAAGGCGATCACGATGCGGCCGTACTGCACCTGCGTCCAGCCGATTTCGTGCTGGAGCACCGGGGCGAGCAGACCGAGAATCTGCCGGTCCATGTAGTTGATGACGGTCGCGAAGAAAAGCAGCGCGCAGACGGTCCAGCGGAAGCGGCTGGCAGAGCGCACGACGCCGACGACGGCAGATTGCATGTATGTCTCCGTTCGCGGCATCGCTCGTCGCGCCGCGTCTTTATTCATGGCCGGCGACGAGCGCCGGTGCGGGATGCGTCGCGCTGGGGCAGCGGCGCGGGCATTTTTCCGTCACATTGGGAAAACGTTTTTCCAAGAATAGGCGGTTTATCGCTGCTTGGCTAGTACGTGTTTTCCGCGATATACGGCCGGTGGTCGTTTCTATGGAGGGAGCGAGCCGTATTGAATCAGTTAATCGTTTTCTTCAATACGCGTGAAGCGTGACGGACCGGCGCGTCGGCGGGTTTCGCGCGGCAACTGTGCGGCCGGACCTGTCGAAGTTGGGTTGTGTGGGGGAGAATGAGGGCTGTATGCTGTAAAAGCGCAACCACGCTCAAGCACTGGGGCAAAAATGACTACGAATTCCGCCAGACTCCCACCAGACGTGGAAGCACTATCGACGCTGTCCGAATATCTCGAGCGTGCGCTCGACAAGGCGCTCAGCCTGATCATGCTGCGGACGGGCGCCGAAGACGCGAGGCTGTATCTCGGTGACGTGAGCGCACCCAAAGAAGAATGGTCGAGTTGCGGGACCATTCACCGTGAACTGTCGGACGCAATACTGGAGGCCACGCAGTCGGGCCTCAACAATGTCAGTATCGACGGGCAGACGTACCGCTTTACGAGAGTGTTCGCTCAAACGGAAAACCGGGGCGCCATCGTCTTCACCCCTGCGTAACCAGGCATCCGCAAGGAGCAAGGGCAGAGGCAGTGGCACGCCGTCGCGCGCGTACTGCGACGCAACGGCGTATCGACCAGAACGGCTGGCGGAAAGTCGCGCGCCGCTCAGTTCGGAAGCAAAACGGGCAACTGTGACACGCGTCCCGTCTGCACGTCGAGCCACATCTGCCGGCCGCTCGCCGAGTGACTGTAGACGAGCGCACGCATATCGCGATGCATGCCGAGAAAACCCATTAGCGCGCGCACGTTGCGCTTGCCGTGATAACGCAGCGAGCGCGACGTCTCGCCATTGACGATGACGACAGGATTGATCCGCACGAGCCGCGCGATGAGTTCAGGGTTGACTGTATCCACGTTCGATCCTCGAATAAAGTTGCTGTCTTCGCTAACGTCCGCAGGATTCGCTTCTTGAGTATCCGGAAGGATCGGTAAGCGTGCGGTGGGTCGTGCACATCAGTCGCGCACATGCGTGACCGCGATCTGCAACACGCCCTCCAGTTCCGGCAGATCGACGGGCTTGGTCAGGTGCAGATCGAAGCCCGCCGCCTCCGTCTTCGCACGGTCTTCACTGGTGCCGAGCCCCGTCATCGCGGCGATGACGGCGCCCGGCGCCGCGAGCGCCTTGCGGATATGCGGCAACGCTTCGAAGCCCGTCATCTTCGGCATCGACAGGTCGAGCAGTACGAGATGCGGCTGCAGCGTGTGCGCCAGCTCGATGGCGGCTGCGCCGTCGTACACCGCGTGTGCTTCGTGGCCGAGCACCTGCACGAGCGTCGCCATGCTGTCGGCGGAATCGATGTTGTCGTCGACCACCATCACTTTCAGATCGACGGGCTGCGAGGGCGCAGGCTCTTCTTCTCGCACGGCTTCAGTGTCGATAGCATGACTGAATTCCGGCAGCCACACGGTGAACACGCTGCCTTTGCCGCGACCTTCGCTGTGCGCGTCGATATGCCCGCCATGCAGATCGACGATCGCACGCGCCAGCGTCAACCCGATGCCGAGACCGCTCTTGTCGGCCTGTTCTTCCGTCGGCGTTTCCTGCACGAACAGATTGAAGATTGCATCGATCGCATCGGGATCGATGCCGCGCCCGGAGTCGTGAATGCGGATTGCGAGCAGGCGGCCCGAGCGGAACACCTGCAGGCTGATCGACGCCCCCGCCGGACTGAATTTCGATGCGTTGTTCAGCAGGTTCTGCACGACCTGCACCATCCGCGTGAGATCGCCTTCGATAAACATCGGCGTGTCGGGCAACACCACATCGAGCGTCTGTTCGCGCGCCGCGAGCAATGGCGCGCTGCCTTCGATGCTCAGTTGCGCGATGGCCTGCATCGACACCGGCTTCGGCTCGATCTGCACGCGCCCCAGCGTCACGCGCCCTGCGTCGAGCAGATCGTCGACGAGGCGCGTCAGATGCGACAACTGCCGGTCGATCAGTTCATGCTCGGGCACGAACGCCTGATGATCGGCCGTCTTCAGTTGCAGCATGCTGACGGCGTTGCGCAACGGCGCGAGCGGATTGCGCAGTTCGTGTCCGAGCAGCGCGAGGAACTGGCTCATGCGCTGGCTCGACGCTTCGAGTTCTTCGAGACGCCGCCGCCGCGACATATCGCGCGTGATCTTCGCGAAGCCTTGCAGCGCGCCGTTCGGATCGCGCAATGCCGTCGTGATGATGTTCGCCCAGAAGATCGTGCCGTTCTTGCGCACGCGCCACTCTTCCATTTCGACGCGGCCTTCGCGCGCGGCGAGTTCGAGATCGCGCTGCGGCCGGCCCGCCGCGACATCTTCGGGCGTGTAGAAGAGGGCCGTCGGCCGGCCGATCACTTCATGCTGTGTGTAGCCCATGACCTGCGTCGAACCTGCGCTCCACGTCATGATGTGACCGTGCGAATCGAGCATCGTGATCGCATAGTCCTTGATCGCATCGACCAGCACGCGAAAGCGCTTGTCGAGTTCGCGCGCATTGAAGCGCTCGGTGACGTCGCGAATGAAATAGGCAAGCTCGGTATGTCCGTCGAACTGCACGGGACACACGGAGAGTTCTGCAGGAAACTCGTTGCCGTCGATACGCCGCGCGATCAGCTCCGTGCGGCTGCGATGCAAGGGCGTGTCCGCGTTCTGTTGCGGCGCGCTTCTGAAAACGTCGAGTTCGGCATAGCGCGCCTTGCAGCGCGCCGGGAACAGCGCGTCGAGTATCGGGCGTCCCATCACCGCGTCGCGCGCATAGCCGAAGGTGCGGGTCGCGGCGTCATTCCATTCGATGATGACACCGTCGGCGTCGGTGCACACGAAGGCGTCGTGCGTCGTGTCGAGCACCAGACGACGGCGGCGCAGCGATGCTTCGAGCTTGCTGTCGGCCGCTTCGCGCAGGCTGATCTCGGTGCGCAACCGGGCGATCGTAATCGTGTTCTGTTCGATCAGCGCGCGGTTCTCCGCAAACACGCGCTGATGCGCCATGCCTGACGCGACGAGCGACGTGATCCGTTCGAGCGTCTCGATGTCATCGGCGGAAAATGCGTCGGTGCGGCTTGCCATCAGCTTCACGACGCCTGCCACTTCGGACTGATAGAGCAGCGGCGCGACGACCATCGACGTCGCGCCCACGCGCTTGCACGCGGCGGCATCGACGCGTGGATCGTCCGATGTGTCGCTGCTGTAGAGCAGGTGTTTTTCGAGCGAGCACAGTCCCGACAGGCTGCCATGGCGTTTGAGGCGCAGGCCGATGTGATGCGCGATGGTGCCGCTGCACGCGCGATACACCATTTCGTCGCCATCGACCCATTCGACCACGGAGGCATGCGCGGCAGGTACGAGTTCGAGAAGGGAGTCGGTGACGAGCGACAGAAAGCGGTCGAGGTCGAGTTTCGCGGCGGCGATTCGGGAGTGCGCGTCAATGAGTTTTCTCAAACGTGCGTTTGCGAGGCGCTCGCGGTGGAGTTGCGTGGCGGTGTCGTTGGTGTCGCTGTGGTCGATCTGTCGGTCCTGGCTGGCGTTCATCGTGGGCAGCTCCGGTGGAGGCGCAGGGGCGGTTTGTTTGTGCTACGCACGTGGTGTGCCTATGCGTGCCGCATGGGTGCGGGAATCGCTGGTTTAACGGTTATACACGCTGGCGCGGGGCTCGCTCAAGGGCGCTGTGGCGCGCAAGGTTCTGGTTTTGTTTTTGTTTTTGGTTTTGCTTTTGCGGTGGCGTCCGCGTCATGGCTTCGTGCTTCATGTTCCGCCGTTCGGTGTTCTTGTCTTTTCGCTGGCATCCGCGTTTTGTTAGCGTGCTTCAGGCGTCGCCCCTGTGCGGGGCGGCACCTACTTTTCTTTGCCGCCGCAAAGAAAAGTAGGCGAGTTCTCAAGTTTGAAGTGCAACACCCCGCCTCATATAAGGTGTTGCTATGGAAAAACGATACCAACAACTCCAGCCTGAAGAGCGGCTGACGATTGCCAGCCAGCATCTGCAGGGTTCAAGCAT